>Ga0256404_1000072_pt1 | contig 227737 bp, 178 predicted proteins | sample RumenRJG_01DNA_FD_185990 | JGI IMG/M metagenome (GOLD analysis project Ga0256404, IMG submission 185990) | Bovine rumen microbial communities from Lethbridge, Alberta, Canada - RJG_01 | ecosystem: Host-associated > Mammals > Digestive system > Stomach > Rumen | place: Canada: Alberta...
GTAAACGGTGACTATAGAGGAGATAATCCTCTCGGAAAATTGATGCATGATTTTTCAATGACTAACGCCGATGAAATGTATTATAACGAACTCGCAAGCAGAGTTAGATTCCACAAACAGGATGAAAAGGGGGTACAAAACATGTGTAAAATCGTTGAAGAATATGGCGACGAACGTGCCGCCGAAGCCTTGAAAATAGGAATTGAAAAGGGTATTGAACAGGGGATGCAAAAGCAAGCCGTTGCAACTGCAAAAAAACTTCTTAAGGACAAGAAGTATACTGTAGAAGAAATTTCTGCTTTATTGAATATTCCAGTAGAAGCATTTGTTCAAACTGTACAGGCTTAGATTTTTATTATAAACAAAAATAAGTTATTAACTGCTAATAAGCTTTTGTTGAAAAATAATTATAACATAAAAATAATCCGTTCCCCTTTCGGGGAACGGATTTTTGGTTTTAAGCTAATTCTGTATTTAAGTTAGAATTAGAATGCAATTGTCAACTCGAATGGAACTGAGAAGTCAAGTTTGTCTTTAGCATCGCCCTTTCCAGTATCGATCTGAGCCCAAATGTTCCAACCCATAGCTCCGCAAGATCCAGAAGCACCAACTTTGATTGTTGAAGCAAACTTGTCAGCCAAGATATTTGTATCCTGGAACTGAGCATATGCTGTAACTGATTCAATCTTGTATGAAAGTTTAGCTACAACTTCAAGTTCTGCCTTCTTGTTGAGATCAGAGTTTACCCAAATAAGAGGTGCAACGAATGCTGCAAATCCGAAGTCTTCAACAGAACCACTTACGAATGCTTCTGGACGAATCCAGTCGAACTTGTTACCCATGTAACCAACAACATTTACAAACATGTTAATTCCATTGAAGTTATTAGCATAACCTGCACCAAACATCATGTTGTTAATAGCACCTGCTTTTTTATCAACTACGAAGTTATCAAAGTATTCCCATGAATTATATGTTTTGTTGAATGCAATGTAACCACCGATTGTACCAAAATCTGCACTGTATGCAGCCTTTGCAAAGAAGTTCTTAATTGTAGGATCAGATTTTCCATCTTCCTTTGTCAACCAGAAAGCTTCATTAGCTGCAAGTCCGAGATCCAAACCGAAACCTTCAACATTTACAGATACAAGGAATCCATTTCCACCAAGAGCAGTAATAGATTCTGTGTAGCAAATTGTTTCTTTATTCAAAGCAACATCGAAAGTACCAGCAGTAAGCTTCAATGCATCAATTGGCTTGAACCAGATAGTCTGTGTAGTCATAGACACAGTCTTAGTTTTACCATCTGTAGTAAGTTTTACAGCTGCACCAGCCTTGTCACTTGAAATGCTAAATGAGATATTTGGATTAGCATAGTCATGGCTTTCGTTATTTTCTGTAAAAACTCCGATTGTTGTAGGAACGAATTTACCTGAATCATTTGTATGTTCAGATTCATAACTAAACAACTTTCCACCAATTTTTGTAGCTGCAGAAACATCAGCTGCGAATGCAGAAGCTACTACTGCTGCTGCTGCTAAAATTCCAACGATTTTTTTCATTTGAAAAAATCCTCCCTTTTTGTCGGAGGAATAATATAGAGAAAATCTTCGCATATAATGATTCAGAATTATTTTTTTCATTTTTTTTTCAGAATTTCGCAGAAAATCGCATATCTAGTCTACTTTATATATAGAGATTTTTGATGATCGCGTGGCGGTTCTATGTCTCGTTTTATTAATCAGGAATTTTTATGAAAGAAATTGAAATGGAAGAAGAAAAAGAATTTGAACCTCAGTATCCGGCACAGTTGTATACTAAGAGGCCTAACCCTACAGCACTTTTGAGTCCGCTGTATGATTCAACCTTCAAAGGAATTTTTACGCAAGAAACTGAAGATTCAAAACTTGCTTTGCAAACTTTTGTCTCTGCTGTAGTAGGGCGTAATGTAAAGAATGTTATACTAAAGCCAAATGAGCCGGCAAAGGATAGTCCTGAGCTGAAAGGCATGAGTTATGATATTAGCGTTGAATTTGATAATGGAGAAATGTCTGATATTGAGATGCAGGCCTGGAAGGAAGATTATGATTATGGAGTTCGGGCAGAAATCCAGTCAGCAAGACTTCTGAATAACAATGCCAAGAAGGGCGATAACTGGGATTCACCAAAAATTTATCAGATTTCAGTTCTAAACTTTCACTTTAGAAAAGATGACAATAAAATACTATCGTGGTATACTATGAAAAATGAATCGGCTGAAAGGCTTTCGGACAGGCAAAACATAATCTTTATAGATTTAAAGACCATCCGTAAAAAATTGGGGTTGCCGATTGATGAACTTACCCCAATAGATAAATGGGGTTTGTTCTTTAGTTATGTAGACAAGGAAGAATATGCTGATTACATCAGTGAACTTGTCAGGAGTGAAAAAGGAATTATGGCCGCAGAGAGTATTGTAAAAAACATGAGTGAAGCAGACGATAACTGGTTTGTTCAGAATTCACGATTCATTTACGAGCGGGACAGAAACACTCTTATTCATAATGCAGAAAAGCGAGGCCGCGAAGAAGGATTACAGCAAGGCGCCCAGAAGAAAGCCATAGAAACCGCTAACAATATGCTCAAGAAGAAATATTCAGTATCTGACATATCAGAAATTACAGGCCTATCCCTTGAATCTGTAATTGAACTTCAGAAACAATTTCCAACACAGGCATAGTACAACAGTTAAATTGGCAGGAAAAATATAAATATGGCTTGATTTTTCAAGCCATATTTTTTTTTACATCCAGAGTTTTACAACATCAGAGAATTTGTATTTTCCGGGGAGTTGATATATAATAGAAGAATGTATTCGCGGCAATTTTTTGAAGCGCCTGAGCAGCTGGTAAAGAACGGGAAAGCGCACTTTGGAACCTTTGACGGGGTTTCCCCTAAGATTGATATTCGGGGAATGAGGGCGCCTTATGCTGGAATTCCACTGCCATCTATCATTTCTAACCTCAGAATTAAAAGCCGGCTGGAATATATTTTCTCTTTAAATGATTTTATCGGGCTTTCTCATTTTTATGATTTTAAGGTAATTGGTCTTGGTGAAATCATTTTCTTCAATAAAGATACCGGCAAAAAATATGTTTACCATACAATCATGGCACCTCGCCGACGCTTTGTTCCTGTTCTTACTACAAGGGGGATCTGCGCCTGTTACAGAAAGCCTCGATTTATAAAGATTTCCTGGGGACGTCAGCATAAACACCATGCTCTCACCTTCAAAGTAAAGGGAGATAACGCTCGTCCGGATGCAGAAGGATACATTTACTCTTCTATTCAGGATGATATGCACACGGATGCTCTTTTTGTCTGCCCTTCCCCAGCCTCTTCAAGATGCAGCGCTACCTGGTTTTCATGCATGAAGACCTTTGGCCACATTGCAATCAACGGAGAAAACGCTCCTGATACTGAAGGGCTTGGAATGATGCTTTTGAACAGAGCTTATTACAAGTTCCATTCAAATTCTTCTACTGTATACGGAATTGGAAACGTAAAAGGAAAGGATATAGTTTTTTATCTGAAAACTTCAAATATGGATGCAGCTGATGCTGATGCCTACAACTGTAATGTGCTTGTAACAGACGGTAAGAAAACAGCTCTGCCACCGGTTTATATGACACATCCATTTGGAATTGATAAAAACTGGATTATTCAGGATACAGAAAGCATGGTAGATTTAACCTTTACTCCACTTTCTGTTAATTCGCGCACACTTAATCTTATTGCACTCAGGACAAATTATTATACAATGTATGGTACCTTTGAAGGGGTATTGCTTAATTCTGATGGTGAAAAAATCATTCTTAAAAATTTCCCCGGCCTGCTTCATAAAGGAATGCTCAGGCTTTAGGCGGATTTTTCTGGAGGATATATATGGCTGAAAAAATTAACGGAACTGCGGACTGGGCTCCGGGAACTCTGGACAAAACAAGAAAGAATATTGGCGAAATAAGCGATAAAGATGCAGCTGACATGGCAAAAAAACTTGGCGGTCAGGTGCTTTATGAACGTACAACAAACTCATCAGGAGCATCTTCTGGAAGCAAGGCCGGAAGAATTGTACGTCAGCCAGCTGGCGGCTCAGGTGGTTCTGCAGGTCGTGGTGGAGCTGGAGGCTCTGGTGCCAATGGTTCTATGGCCGGCGGTTCTGGAGCAAGACGCAGAAAAGAAGATCTTCCAGTTATTTCTAAAAAAGTTGCATCCACAATGGATAAGCTTATGATGTCTGCGGAATATAAGATTAAGCCAAATTACGGAATGTTTAATTTTATCCGCTCCTTCCAGAAAAATGGTATGGAAAAAATTATTCCTGATTTTTACCAGTACACAATGAAGCAGGCTACTGAACACATGGAGGGCTTCATTACAGTTATCAAAACCCTGATTCAGATTGCACCTGCTACTTACAAAGCAAAAATTGCAAGCGGCACAGAATCTAAATTCAAATTCTTGAGAAATGTTGCCGGCTGGGCAATGCAGCCAATCAAGGTTGAATATATTAATCTGCAGGGATTGAATGAAACTCTTCTTGTTGCAGATTTGATTCCGCTTGTTCGCGCCATCTATAAACCTTTGATTACTGTTTACTACTTTGGAAATACAAAAATTCCAAAACTGATTAAAGAGATTTATTCGGATGAAGCAGCTTATCCTGATTCTCCAAAGGACAAGCTTTCTCAGTATGCAAAGCAGGCAATTACAGAATGGCTTTACATTGAAACTGAAGTAATCAAAAAGCTCTACCCTCTTTTGATGCGCATGTGCTCAGACACTTACGAATCTTATCCAAACTTTTTTAATGCAAAAGTTGGTGAAATTTTGAAGTTTGTAGGCCTGCATAAATTTGATCTTCTGCTGCCGGAAAAACCAAAAGAACCTGCTCCTGAAGAAAAGAAGCCTAAGGTTGCACCTCCTGAAAAAGGAATTAAAGACTCAACTGTTATCACTGGTCTTAAACTGCTTAATCAGATGTTCCCTGAAGCTGGCTTTGACCGTCTTGACGAGCATCCGGATATGTACCCTTACTTTCAGCCTCTCTTCCATTTTAAGGATGGCTTTAATATTCTTTCTCCTGAAAATCCTATTCAGGTTATCTGTGTACTTCAGCACATTATTGAAGATTGCTTCCAGGGTTGCCGCAACATTACCTTTGCAGAAACCGGAGAACAGAAAAAAGGCGCAGATAATATTACAGCCATTATGGACGACTGGTCTGCCTACCGTGAAGATACCTTTGAACAGCTCTACTGCGAACCGTTATGTGATCTTGTAAACTCAGTTTATTCTCAGCCTGATTTTGATAAGTCTCACATCGGAAAAAAGATGATAACTTCCCTGCTCTGGCAGACAACCTATCACTATATGCCGAACTTTAAATTTGAACAACTTCTGCTTGAGCATCCTAGTGACGAAAGTAAATACCGTCCGCTTTTCCACCGTACAGACTTTGCAAGAAAATTCCTTACTCTGGTAATTAATGAATGTGATCAGAAGGCAGCAACTAAGGCTACCTGTTCTTTAATTGAAAATCCGTGGGAGCATTACAAGTTTGATATTCCTAACGAGGTTTCAAAACGTCTTGATGTTTTGCTTGGAGCTCAGAACAAAACTGCAAACACTACAGCAAACAACGCTAACCTTCTTAAGTACACACTTTGCTTTATGGCTGTTCTTGACTGGTGGATTAATAATCCGGGAAGTCCTGCCTACACAACAGATCCTATGCACATCTGGCGTATTTCTGATTCGGATGGAAAGCCACAGTTCTCTGTACCGGAACGCAAAGATCAGAATAAACTTTTTGCAGATGGAATCAGGGCTAGTTACCAGAAAGCTGCTAAGTAGAAACAGATGCCCGGGTCAAGCCCGAGCATGATAGTTATAGTTTTGAAATAAGGAAAGGTATGGCGCTTTCGAAATCAACGCCATACCAGTTGTAGTCTTTGTGGCTTAGAGTTGCCTTGATTGATTCTACCACAAAGTCTGCGGCAAGGCGGCAAGATTCTTCCAGAGTCTTACCGCGAACGAGAGCACCTGTAAGCACACTCGCAAAAATATCACCTGTTCCATGAAAGCTCTGCGGCATTTTTTCGTGGAAGTACCAGGTGATTTTTTCATTCTGGCTGTCATAACAAACTATTCCAAGTTTTTTATCATCAAAAGAAACGCCTTTTAATACAACTCTGCGGGCGCCGAGTTCTGCAAGTTTCTTTACCAGGTCTTCAATATAATCTTTTGTATAGCCCTGCTCTACGTATGGAATGCCGAGCATAAAACTTGCTTCTGTAAGATTCGGTACAATTACATCTGCCTTTGCACAAAGACCTGCCATAGCCTTTGCAAAATCCTGAGTAAAGCCGGAATATAAAGCACCGTTATCACCCATGCATGGGTCTACAATCACACGGGTATCGCCGCCGCCAAAATCACCAATAAGAGAGTGCATGAGATTTATCTGTTCAAAAGAACCAAGGTAGCCTGTATAAATTGCATCAAAATGAATCTTCTCGTTTTTCCAGTGCTCTGTAATAGACGGAAGATCGCTTGTAAGGTCGCGGAAGGTAAAGCCTTTAAAAGCTGTATGAGTAGAAAGTACGGCAGTAGGAAGCACGCAGGCTTCTACTCCCATTGCAGAAATTACTGGAAGAGCAACTGTAAGTGAACACTTACCTACACAAGAAATATCCTGGACTGTTATTATACGTTTCATTTTTTTTACCTTTTGCAAAAACTGGAGACGGCTAGCGTTTTTTGGCTTCTGCTGATTTTTTTGTACGCTTGTCTTCATACATCTTTTCATCAGCTTTATCAAGTACCACCTGATAGCCTTCATTTTTATCCAGAGTCTGTAGGGCATAACCTATACTTGCCTCCACAGGGATTGCCATGGTTTCATTTGCAGTTTCAAGATATCCGTGAAAGCGTGAAAGTTTTTCCCGCATCTGCTGATCTGTGTATGAGCCTACACCAAGTACAAGAAATTCATCTCCGCCTCCGCGAACACAAATTTCTCCTTCATCTGAAATGCTTTGGGCCGCTCTTGCAATCACCATAATTCCATTGTCGCCTTCTGAATGCCCGTGCAAGTCATTGCGTTTTTTAAGGTCATCCATATCAATTACAATGGCAAAGATTTTCGCACCTTCTGCCGCTGCCTGCATTTTTGGCTGAAGTGCATATTTCATTCCACGACGGTTCTTCAGGCCTGTCATAGCATCATGTTCTGCAAGGTAAATTGAACGATATTTTGTGCGGCTCATCTCAAGAGCATTATTTACATTACGCAGATAGTTTCTGAATACTTCACCTATCAGGCCCGGCGCACTTAAATCATTTTGTAAAACAGCATAACCAAGACTGATATTTCCAAAATGAATTGGCGCAAAATAGTAAACCTGAGGAGGAGTAAAACCTTCATTCAGTTCTTCCTCAAAAGCGGGAAGCATTTTTTCTTTTGGAAATGGCCGCTTATTTTCCTCATCTGCAAACACATGATTATTCCAGCCATGCAGCTTTGAATTGGCTTCGGCAAATACGGAAAGCAGAATATTGTCACTATAGCCTTCTATAATATCAGAATCAGTATTAAGCCAGGTATCATTCAAACAAAGATAAAAACGTTTATATGGCTTTAAAAGATATTTTGTTTCATAAATCTTTCCAAGACAAATCTGAGGAGTATCAGCCCCGGTAAGATTTTCTGCCATATAACTTTCTTCCAGCATGGTCATTGTGATGTTATCCCAGATGGAACTATCATCATAGTTATACTTTGTTCCAGGCTGATCATCCTTAAAATATGCTCGTGTATATGAGAAATCTTCTTCGCAGCCGCAGGAAGCTCCGAGTTTTAATTCAGTATCCGGAGAATCCTTATATTCCGCAATGGAAGCCGCAGGATCAATAATTTCGCGAAGATAATTAACTGCCTCTGCTCCAGTTTTAGCCTGACTTGGCACGTATGAAGTAACCGGCGGAGTATTAATTGCTGCCTCGCGAACAGCACCAAAGCCGGTTACAATAACATCTTCGGGAACCTTTATATTCTGCTTTTTAAGTCTGTTTATAAGACCAAGCGCCATATGATCAGAAAGGCAGATTACAGCATCCGGCAAATCCAGCTCACCAGAGATATATCTGTTAGCAAGGCGTTCACCACCCGAATACCAGTAGTCTCCTCTATATACGTGAGAACTGTCCAGAGGAATATCATTGGCAGTAAGAGTTTCCAGAACTCCATTCAGCCTCATGTTGGTAAGCGGGGCATCATCCGGGCCGCTGAGAATATCAAAGGTATGGCAGTTATGCTTTTTTATAAGATGTTCAGTTATGCGCTTAAAAGGAGTTTTATCATCAGTATAAATTACAGGAAAATCACCAAATTCCTTATCCAGGGAAACAAGGGGTTTTGGACAATTCTTGAATTGTTTTAGAAGTCTTTCATACAAAAAGAAATTCTGATCTTCGGTCATTGGAACAGGTGTGATAATAAATCCATCAAAAAGATCAAAATTAATCAGATTATAGATATTTAATTCGCCATTAAGATAGTTTTTATAATAATTGCAGACAGAAACAAGAGCGGATATAACAACAACATCATAACCATAATGATTACACTGAGCAAAAACGCCCTTCATAACACGGGAAGCATATTCTGTTTCGGGAGAAATTGTTATAAGGCCAATTCTTTTTCTTTTCATCCTTTTAATTATAACATATTTTCTAGGGCCTTATATAGGAAATTTTATGTACTTTAAGGAAAAATTTCATTATATTATATAGAAGATATGCATTATTTTTGTTTTATGCATTACATAATCTTGTGAGGTATTATAGATGTCAGATAAAAAGATTCCAATTACACTTTTGTGCGGTTATCTTGGAGCTGGTAAAACTACCCTGCTCAACCGCGTTCTTACAAATCAGAAGGGATACAAGGTAGCAGTTATTGTAAACGATATTGGCGAAGTAAACGTTGATGAGCGCCTTATTTCAAAAGAAGCCAAAATTGAAGATTCAAGCAGCCTGGTTCCACTTACAAACGGCTGTATCTGCTGTACTCTCAAGAGTGACATGGTAAATCAGATTGAAAATCTGATGAAATCCGGCAAGTTCGATTACATTATGATTGAAGCTTCCGGCGTTTGTGAGCCAATGCCAATCGCTCAGGCAATTGAGACTATTGAAATCGGTAAGCTTGATAACGTTGTTGGTGTTGTTGATGCAAGCCGCCTTGTTGATGAGTTTGACGAAGGAAAGGCACTTCTTAAAGAAGGAATTGATGAAGAAGATATCGAATCACTTCTTATCCAGCAGATTGAGTTCTGCTCTACTCTCATCGTAAACAAGAGAGACCTCGTTACAGACGAGCAGATGAAGATGGTTCGTGCCGTAATCAACAAGATTCAGCCAACTGTAAAGGTTATTGAAACTACAAGATGTGATGTACCGGTAGAAGAAATTATTGGTACAGACCGCTTTGATTTTGAAACTGTTTATGCAAGTGCCGGCTGGGTAAAAGCTCTGGAAGAGCACGATGCTCACGAAGATGATGATGACGATGATGATGGCGACGAACATGACCACCACGAGCATCATGACCATGACGAAGAGCACGAGCACCACCACCATGATAACGACGATGATGATGATCACGACCACGAAGAAGGCCATGACCACCACGGACACCACCATCACCACGAACACAAGCACGAAGGTGAAAGCGAAGACGAATACGGAATCGGCTCATTTGTATACTACCGCCGCCGCCCATTCAACCGCCAGAAGCTCGATGAGTTTGCTTCAAAGTGGCCACGCAACATCATCCGTTCAAAAGGCGTAATCTGGTTCAGCGACGAAGACGACATGGCCTACGTTCTCGAAACTTCAGGCCGCCAGATTCAGGCCGGCTACTCAGGAAACTGGCTTGCTTCCTGTCCTCCAGCAGAACAGAAGAAAGTCCTTGCCGAAGAACCAGAAATGAAAAAAGATTGGGACGAAAAAGTCGGCGACCGCATGATCAAAATGGTAATCATCGGAAGACATCTTAATAAGGAAGAAATCTGCAAAAATCTGGACGCTTGTCTGGACTAATTGTTCGAATACCACGTCATTGCGAAGCCCTCTGCAAGTAACGACATTGCGAGGAGCGCAGAGACGTGTTAATCTAAAAGAACACCGGCTCATATGGGCCGGTGTCGTTTTATCTTCGTTTTAGTTCAAATTTTGATTAATCACTCTCGATATAATAAATTCCAGAAATTACAATATCTGAATATTTATCTCCATTATAAACTTCTAGAATCTCAATTTGAATATTACCATCATAATATTCATCTTTGTCTGATAATATTATAGCTTGAAAATTTGGAGTATCTTGCAAATCAAAATCTTTTGACTGGTTGTTCCATGAAATTCTAATTTTCTTTGCACGAGAATTTTGTTCATAAAGATAAGGTTTATCAAAACAAATAAAACCATTTGCAATTACAATTGCATTATATGTCATTGTAGATTTTGGTTCCAAATTAATTTTCTTGTTATCGCAATTCCACTCTATAGCCCAAGGAATGTTTGAAATACATGTATTATCAGGAAGATATTTCAATTCTGTTCCATCTTTAAGTTTTTCTACTAAAAAGGAATCAGCCTTTATTACATTGAACCCTCTTAACCATGGCATATATTTGTATTTAGAATAATCATTACAATAATTATAATATATCTCCCAATTCTTAAAATAATTTTTTGATGCATTTCTTGAACAAACAAGCGTCAAAAAACTTAAATCCCTAATTGAGCAAGAAAGAATAATATATTTATCATTTAAGACTTCTTTATTCTCAAGCCAATAAAAATCATTTTTCTCAGAAATTATAGCTTTATAAGATTCAGTCCTAACACCCTCTTTCCCATCTAAAGTTTTTAAAGAATAGGAATCTGGATTTATAATTATCGAGCCATATTCAGAAGGATAGTTATAAGAACAACCATATTTTAAATTTTGTGCAATTAGTAAATTACAACAGAATATGAAACATAAACAGATTGCTAATATTTTTTTTATCATATTGGTTCCTCCTTATGATCTTTATTTTCCACAGCTATTATTTGAATCAATAATTATCGTTTTTATAGACTGCCCATCTTGAATCCCCCAATCTTCAAGCACCGCAAAAAATCTTTCATTATCAGCTCCAGGAAGAATAATACATTGTTTACTATATGGAGTATTATAATCTTTATTTGTCGTTGGATTAGTATTTGAATGTTGTAAAGCTCGTCCTTCAGATAATCCATTTTCTGTATATCCATTTGCATTTACTTTTCTACCATCTATAGTTATCGCGTTTGTAATAATAGCAGCTTTTCCACCTGCAATATTTGTTGTTGTCCCTATTTTTAAATCAAAAGTTGCCCCTGCTTTAATTGTATCATTATATACAGATGTAACATTATTTCCATTAGGATCTGTCGAAGGATAATTAGCCACACTTTGCACATGTTCAAAAATAACAGTTTCATTAGTATTTGAATTATATAATATTCCAACGTCAAGATAAGTATTTATTGGAGTATCTCTATCTGTTGAAACAACATAACTTCTAGGATCACGATTAATTGTATAAGAAACTTCCAGTCCCCATAGATCAATAAAATTAATCGGATCTCCATCACAGTAAGCATACCAATTCATTCCATCGCGGATAGGATCTTGGGTGGTGAAGCGGGAGGTCTTTGGGTTGTAGTCGCGATAGCCGTAATTGTATAACTGGGTTGCAGGGTCTTTTTGTTTTGAGACATAGCCATAATCTGTGGGACCAGCAAGGGAACCTTGAAGAAGAGAACCGAAGGCATCATATGAATAAGTTTGTTTTACTGAGCTGTAATCATCTGTAGCAGTGCGAACACTTCCTAATAAATCTGTAGAAAAATAATCAGCGCCGTAATCAGCTGTAGTCTGAACCGCAATAGCTCCGTTTACATAAAAAATTATTCGCTCGCCACTGTATCTGGAAACAGAGTTTTTAATTGAACCTTCTTCCATATAAAAATATCTGTTACCATCTTCATTGGTTTCATCTTCAAGATAACGGTATCTGTCGCCGGTTGGTCTACCATTCTTTTCCCAACGGATACTAGTATCATTACTGTCTGTAAAAAGACCGTTTGAGTAGGTAGGTCCTTGTTTTATTACATCAAAAGAAAAACCGTCATAAACAGTACGTAAGGCTGGAGCTCCCCTATCTTGAACTAAAAGTCGTCTGTCGAAGGCATCATAAGCATAAGAAGTTTGAGCATGATTACCTGTTTCCAGATCTGAAACTTCACAATAAATCAGACGATTTTGAGCATTATAAGCATATCTTATGGATTTTGATTTACTTTTTTCCATAAGAAGATTTCCCATTTTATCATAGGAATAATTTATAAAAGTTTTACCTCGCGAGCCGCTTGAAATCAGACAGTTTTCCTTATTGTAATTATATTCAATACTTCCATATGCAGTTGTTTTTGAAATACGATTTCCATTCTTATCATAGCTGTAAACTTCTTTTATACAAGGCTGCAGAGAATTCAGATTAAAAGCTAATCCATATTGCATAGAATTTAATAATGGCACAAGAGAAGCTTTTTCACTTGAAGTCAAAAATCGGTTTTCACCAATATCTTTATTATCAGGAAGTCCATTTTCAACTGCTTCACTTTTTAGTTTTGCTATGTGTTCATCTGTATAAGTATAATATAAGGCAGAAAGCCGGCCGGAATTATTATATTCGTAAAAGGTAACGTGGCCGGAATTGTCTATGGTTGCAGAGCGTTTTCCATCAGAGTTATATACATAACCTTCTCCCCAGAGCAAGTTACCGCGTTCAGACTTTAAAGTCTTTACTATTACGCGTCCAGCCCTGTCATAGAGAGTTTCTTCCTCTGTACTATTACCAAACTTTCTCAATATTTCCTGCCCGTTTTTATTATAGCTTAATTTTACACGCACTCTTTGTTTATTGTCAAAAATTTCTTTTACCTCATTGTTTTTACCATAAACATATACTGAATCTTTATTTGTACTGAGAACTCTTATTCTGTTACCAGCATCATCATATTCATAAAAGATTTCTTCTCCAGTAGTTACATCTTTCTGATAAATAAGTTTTCCAGCCTTATCATAATTATAAAGATTTTTTCCATAAGAGTTATGAGCCTCAATAATATTTCCAATTGCATCGTAAACAAAAACACTTCTGCTTCCATCTGAATAAAAAAATGTTTTTTCAGTTTTATCATCAGAATAATTAATGGCAGTTGTATAATCATTAAAATTGTTTTTACTTTTTAATTGCCCCGCTTCATCATATAAATAATTCTGTTCATCTCCCATTCGATTTAATTCATTTACAAGACGACCGAATTCATCAATTCTATAAAAATATTTTTCTCCATTACCGTCTGTAACAGATACATTTCTTCCATTATTTGTATATTCATAAGATTCAATAATTTCATCACCATTCCAAATGCGCTTAATTCTTCCACTCTCATCATATTCATATTTCTTCTCACAATCTGCCCGACTTCTTTCCTGTATCAGTTGTCCACCCTTATCATAAACTGCACTATAGATAGAACCTTCTGAATCACTTATTTTTTCAATTTTCCCGAAGGAATTGTATTGGAAAGAAATCTCATTACCTTCAGGAAGTATTCTCTTACTTTCTTTTCCTAAAGCGTTATATTCATAAAGAGTTTTATTTCCATATGCATCGCAACATTCAGTCAATTGATTTCTAGAATTGTATCGATAAGTTCTTTCATTTTCATTTCCATAAATCTGCTTTGTAATATTTCCAAAAGCATCAAGCAGATATTTTCTTCTATATTTGCCACCTTCACAAACAGTTATAGTTTTTCCATCAGCTGAATATTCATATTCTGCAAAATAAACAGAGTTCGATGTTTCTGGAGTATTACCTATTATGATTTTGATGATCCGGTTGAATGAATCATATTGATACCAGACTTTTTTGTTTACACCTTGAATATCAGATACTCGGCCCATTTCATCATAATTATATCTTGTTACTTTTCCATAACTATCTGTAATAGATTTAATACTTCCATCCGGATAGTATTCTGTTTTTGATGCAGCCATATTATTTCCGGTATTTCTTTCTATTATTTGTGAAAGAAATCCTTTTCTATCGTACTGATATTCATACCAGCCACCATATAGATTCTGTTTTGCATTAATACGACCGGCAGGACTATAGCTGATTTCAATTGAACTGTCGTTATTTATAGATTGTTTAATCAAATTTCCATAAGCGTCATAGTCAAAATATTTTGTTACCCCAAGTCCATTTGTTATTGTGAAAGACTCCCGGTTTCCGTTTAATTTCTTATATTGATATTTTTCAATAAAAACATCTTCTCCTGCCTTCTTCCTTAATTCGTCCAGTGACTTTTCAGTAATCTTTTCAGAAGGATTATTCAATTTCAGCTTTGTTTTAAACTGTATATATTCACTCAATAATCCATTTTTATAGCTGTATGTTTTTATCCAGCTTTCAGCTCCATGCATAATTTCTGCAAGAAGTTTTCCTTCAGGGCTATATAAAAATGAATACATAAGATCTTCCGTTTCATTATCACCAGAATAAACACGATGCGGCAAATGTCTTTTATCATATTCAACTCTAACAGCATGACATTCTCCAGTCTCCAAATCATTCTGTATTATTTTTACAATGTCCTTACGACCGTTAGTTAGGCAACAAACTTCAAGACCGGACTTATTTACCTTCTTTATCAAATGCTTTTCATAAAAATACTCATCAACAAGAACTTTGTTATAAATATTTTTTTGTATACGATTTCTATTGTCATAAACATATTCTTTTGATAAACCACCACATGTTTCGCTATTCAAATTACCAAAGACATCATATGAAAATTTTGTAACAACAGCTTTTTGTCCATAAACTGTTTTTTGAATAAGACGACCTCTTTCATCGAAAGTCTGCTCGTATACTGTCTCACCGCCTCTTCTATATACTTCTATATTTCCAGTAAAATTACGTATATATTCTTCTTTCAAACCATCCCGATCTACATATTCTGTAAGCAGATTATTTTCATCATACTGCCAGCCCTCAGCAGAACCATCAGAGTAATAAGCTGCAATCCTGTTACCCCTTGAATCATAGTCATATCTAACAATATTTCCATTCGTATTAGTGCAAATCAGATTTCCTTTAACATCATATTCATATTCTATAGAACTTCCATCTGCCCTGTATTCTTTTTTAGTCCGGTGATTTGAATCATACCAGTAACAGGTCTGATTTCCATCATGATCCGTATAGACTGTTTTCTGCTCAGAAAACATATATTCGAAATGCTCAGAAAAACCTTCTTCGTTTGTTGTAATAGTTGTAAGAAAACTTCCTTTCCCAGTCTGCTGGCCATATTCAAAACTTATAAAACTTCCATCACATTTTTTAAGTTTCGTCAGATGATTTTCATAATCATATTCCATTACAACTGTATCACCATCTGCATCCTGCACACTCGAAAGATTATGACCTTTATAACTATAAAGCAGATACTCTTCCTTACAGCGGGAATTAGTAATTTTTGTGATAAAACCATTTTTATATTCAAAATCATATTTTTCATTATCTGAAGTGATGATGTAGAGAATTCTTTCTTCATTATCTCTCAGCAGCTGAATATAGTTTCCATTTCTGTCAGTTTTCTTTATTAAAAATCCATATTCATCAAATTCTTTTACAATGCCATTACTTTCATAAAGTAAAAGCTTCTTTCCTGAGGTCTTACAATATTTATAATGATAATCTTTATCATTTTTCCAAAGCCCCTGACATTCTTTAAAAATATGAGGATATCCAGAGTCATCTATTACTGTTATTGTATCTTGCCCTGTTTCTTCATAATAATTACCCATTCCATTAAATAAGGCTTTTTTATTTCGCTCATTTCGTAAATAATCTTTTTCTACGATTATTTTTTTCTTTTCATTTTCTTTTTCTGCCTCCTCTAATTTCTGCCTTAATAATTTAATAACCTGCAAATCCTGAACAATGGAAATCTTCTGATTCTCAAAAAGTTCTTTTTTAATTTCTGCTGATTCTTTTATTTCTGATGCTTTTATAATTATGCTTTCAATCTGCTGAACAAGACCAGAATATGAACTTGCTCTATTTTTCAAGGCTTCAAGCTTTATAATATAATCTTCCAGTTTAGTAATATGCAGCTCACAATTATTTATACGTTCATCTATTTCTTCCAAAGCTGTATAAATACTTTCAACGCAATACTGAATCTTAAGATTTTCTTCAAGTTGGCTTATGAGACAGCCTGTTCTCGTTATGTAATCATTAAGGACAATAAAATCCTTATGACTTTTTGGATTAGTTCCTAAAATTATTCTTTCATCCAGATTTGTTTTCCAGCCATAACCAAAAGAACCGGTAATTTTGCAATCAGATTCATAGCGTCTTTTTATTGCAAACTTATTATCATTTCCAATAACTATATCCTCTTCTGCTAACTCATAAGTTCCTTTTGTGATTTTTACAGGGTCACCTGCCTCACCAGAATTTGCAGAATTCTTTTCACCCTCACTTTGCTCTTTATTAGCATTAACTTCATTCTGTGCATTTGCAGTAGCAGCCTCAACTCCTGCATTCGAATCGACTTCTAAGGCAAGAGCTAGTTCCGATGCATTTGAATTTTCACCGGCTACAATTCCTTCAAGTCCAGCCGCCTCTCCATCTACCATGCCATCCAGACTGTTTGCTTCATTCATTATTTCAAAGCCTTCTGTATTCCCCATTCCCTGGCCATTATGTCCCTCTTCTCCATTAACACCAGATTCATTCCCACCAGATTCATTCCCACCCGAGTCTTCACCACCAGAACTATCTCCTCCACTTCCATTACCGCCACCACCATTATTCCCATTATCGTGGTTCAAGTTACTATAATAATTTACATCATATGAATGAGGATAGCCGTTAGCGTCTTCATTATGAGCAAAAACAAGCCCATAAAAAAAACAAAACATCGATAAAAAAATATAACAATTTTTCTTTACATTATTCATAGTTTTCTCCCGTACAGAACAGTCAATAAACTGTATAAAATAACTTATCCAGTAAACTACCGGAATTTCCTTCATAAGAAGGAACCCACCATTGGCTATCTTGAATAAATGCATTCTGTAAGTAATTGTTTTGATTTTTAATGTAATCATCAGAATGAGAAGCCGCAGTTACATGAGCCGAGATAAGAGGAATAAAATTGATACCAATCCCATTCTTCGCGTTACCTTCAACTGTATAATTAATGGTTGATTCTTCTACCTTTTTTTTCAGATCTTCAGCCGCAGCAGATAATTCTTTATCCGGATTGTCAGAATACAAATCTGCCATCGAATAAATATCAAGATACATATCACAAGGATATTGCGTATACCTGTATGATTTTGCTTCAAAAAGATTCATAAATACTTCTTCTCTTTCAGAGTTAGTATTTATTTTCTCAGCAAGCTTTCTTGAAAAGTTTTCTATTGATGTAACCAGTTCATTTATTTTTTCATTATTAAAAATTGTCATAGAAGCAGAAGAACTTTTCGCCATTATTTCTGCTACCTTTTTTGAAGTCAGATTTTCATCTAAAGCTACATCCGACAATTCTTCAAGAAGTTCGTTGTAATTCCATCCTGCCCCAGGCGTAACCCCAGGACAGGCTACTGTAAAATCAGAACAATTTTTAAGTTCATAAACATTTTCAATCACCCCACCAAAGCAGGTATCAAAGCCAATTACACAAAGATCTTTGTTCTCCAGCGCACTATCAAGCTCATATACCCTCATAAAAGAGCCCGTATGATCATCCATGGCAACAGCCCGCCAGCCGGTTCCATGCCCCCAGATAATCAAGGCATAGTTTTCTGCCGGATAAACCTCCTTTCCAAACTCAACAAAACCTTTCAAAACAGATGCTCTACCCGTATCAAGTTCTGTATTAACAGAAGCAGAAAGCCCCAGCTGAGGACAGTCTAGTCGTTGTGATTTTATTAAACTTCCATTTCCCTCCTCATGAATCACTTCAAAAATTCTTGTATCTGTCCAGTTATCATTTGTTTCATCATACCCTTCGGCTCTATCAAGAAGGACCAGAATATTCATATTATTAAAAGAAGCTTTTTCCATGGCTTTAAGATTTGAAAGTGCGTAACTTTCCAGATCATTGTCTGCTGCCATATAAATCATAAGGGTAAGTTTCTTTTTACTATCTTCAATTTCAGAATTATTCTGACTGTCTTTCACATTTACAGTGACTATTTCTGGAGGCAGGTCACAGCTTAAAAGCATTAATATCAGAACTGACAAAATCAAGAAAAAAGCAGTATAAACAATTTTCTTCATTCTAATTTCACCTGAATGCTGTAAGTCCATAAGGATCCTCCCATACACTTCCATCCTCATATTCAATTTTTGCAAGATACAGATAATCAACTAGAAGAGGATATTCTGGAACAGAGTTCATAAATTGATCTAAGCTCATGCAAAAAACTGCACTTTCACCAGCCTCTATATCCAGCTTAATTTCAACAGAAATTTTGCTGCGACACTCACAGGCAGGTTCTCCATCCTGGTCAAAGAGAAAAAAAACAATATTGATTTTACTGATGTTTTTCTCATGCTGATTTAATAAATAGAAATTTACACCGCATATTGAATAATCCGCAGATCCGTCTTCCATTTCGAATTCTCCAGATATCACATAGGGAACAGAATCTAGCGAAAAGGCTTTACAACCCGAAAAGGATAAAAGAATAAACATGCAGATAAATCTGATAAATATTTTCATTTAATCTCCTCCTCAAGTTTTGCTTCCAGATTGTTAAAAAGATCTGTAGATGTATTTTTTTTAATATTTTCAAGCAAAGTTCTTTTTTCTTTATTCGTTTCTAAAGCAAAAAACTTAAAAAACATCACTAGTTTTTGCTGAGGAGATTTTTTCTCACAACTGATTTTTTCAAGTACATCCATAGCAGCCTTAGTCTGCCCAAGATATAAAAGTTCTTCTGCCTTCAGCAAAGCTGCCTTAAAACTTTTTGTCTGCAAACAAAGAATATTCGTACGATTATTAAATCTGTAAACTACCTTTTCGATCCGTAAATAATTATTCTTTTCTCCAGAAATCTTATACTCTCCAGAATGTAACGAAGGAAATACAAACAAACCGCTTTCATTTGTTAATACCGGCTGAATATAATTTCCAGATGAGCTGCAATAAACAATAAAATCTTTTACAGGTTTATTATTCTCATCAATTATCAGTCCACATAAATCACCTCTTCCATCAAAGTCTGGTTTTGAAGCACAGGCTAAAAAGAATAGCCCGGAAGCAATACACAAGATCATAAATTTCTTCATCATTCATCCTCCTTTTGTAATATCCTTTTAACTTTTCCTTTTGAGTCTTTGAAAAAAACTGTAGAAGTTTTGTCTGAATGTTTTATTTCCCCTATCCTGATAAGGGGTTCTCTTTCCTGCTTAGAATTTTCAACAGCAATTTTTTCATTTCTTATACTTTGGGTTTCATTCTTAGAAGCAGCTTTTCTTTTTGATTCATCAATAAACAGTTTTAGATTTTCAGACACAAGTTTCAGATCAAAACCTGTCAAAGGAATTGTTTCTATCGAAAGTCCGATCCTTAAATCATAAGAATCAGTCTGATGCACAGATACAAAAGTCACACATCTTCTGTCTGCACTAATTATTCTGGAAAGTTCTTCAAGCAAATTTTCAGTCCCAATTAAGGGCTTATACAAAAACTCAATATGATAAGGAGGTGCCTTTTCTTCTAACAATTTTGCACCGGTCTCTGACAATGTTTTCCGTAGCAGTTTATTAAAATCACTATTACTTAAAACTGACTTTCCAACTGTATTTTCTTCTATACTAAAATGCTTTGTGTAAGAAACCTTCATCTTAGGAATACCATTTTCATAGACAACAGAATCTCCACCCCCATCCATCAGATTTTCAGGATAAATTCCGCTTACAGAAGCAGATAAGTTTTGTGTATATCCCTTCACACTCCATTCAAACCAGGATATTTTTCCATCTGCTTCTGCTATAGAGTTAAAGAAAGATTCTTCTATAGAGACTTTTCTATCATCAATAAGACCTGACTGATTTGAAGCCTCTCTTATAGTTTCTTTTACAATTTCCTCATCAGATGTCTTCTTATTCGCTTCTTCCCCTATAGTGCGTCCAGTATTTAGTCCAAAAAAGATTCCAATAACTGCAAGCAGTGTGCATACACATACGGTAGAATAAGTAAGCTTCCATTTTTTATCTACAAACAAGCGTTTCTTTTGCCATTGCCTTTTATTCTGGTTCATTTCAACAAATAAGCCAGCCCCAGAAAGAGATCTATTTCTTTCATATTCAGCAAGTTTATATTTATTAACTACATATACATCCGAACACAAACCGCTGCGTTTTATTTTTTTGATATAACTATCAAACGCAAATTCATCAGAAAAACATGGATGCAATTTTTCTAATTCAGAATTCAAAAACTGCTTTCTGCGTTTTCCAGCAGCAGATAAAAAAGGAATAATGATTTCATATCTTTCGTAATCATTTTTTTTAATTACATTATTAAAGTTTCTCATCATCTAATACCTGCCTTCTCCCATAAATCTGGCCCTCTCCACAAGGGCCTTTCCAGCATCCCCAGACCAATGGATTTTCTACTTCTTCAGAAAATCCAAACTCAATATTCTCCAGTTCCCAAAGTTCGCCGCACACCCTTTTCCATTCATCGAAAGAAGAGAAACCTTCCCCGCGGCATAAGTTATAAAAGCTTTCAGATATAAAAACTAAAGAATCTGATTGTTTTCTAAGTTCTTCAATCTTTTTTTCGCTCCTCAAAATTTGAGAAAATAATCCATAAGTTATAGAAGAAAAAAGAACAAGAATAAGCGAAAAACAAATCAAATCTGTATATCTCATTTTTCTATTTTCAACGCCTCATCAGCTCCAGTCAGAGCAATCTGATTTTTTACCTGAACAGCAGAAAGAGCCTGTGAATATTTCTTTTCGTAAAATCGAACTTTTGCCTTCTTTTCCATAGCTATTCCACCAAGCAAAAGGGCTGCAGTAGTAACACAAGCACCGGCCTTTAAAACTAATGAATTATTTCCATGAGCAGATGTCATCTGAACCTCCTTTTTCTCCCCAGTCTGAATCTTCTTTCCTGTCCGGTCCGAATGAGATAAGTACAAAGGGCAGACTCTCAGGAACCGCTGACGGCATAATGGAACTTTCAGAGCTGAGATACTTAAAACTGGTTCCCCATGGATCATTACAGGGTTCACTTTCAAGGTATGGTCCATCCCAGTTTTCTGGTACCGGATAGAGAACTGGTTTTTCCCATAAGGCTGCAAGTCCCTGTTCGCTTGTTGGAAATCTTCCGCAGTCAAGGAAGTAGGTTTGCAGGGCGCTGCTGTATTGCGCAATCTGACTTCTCGCTGCAGTTTTTCTCGCGGCGGAAATAATCTTGTTCGCCGAGAAGAGGCTTCCTGCCGTAAGTATCGCGCCGATTGCAATGACGGCCACAGTTTCGACATAGGTAAAGCCTTCTGCTTGCTTTTCGAAGATATGGTTAAAACATCTTCCCGCTTTTTTCCAATAATTTTTGACCCCATAACAAAACCTCCTGACTTTTTTGTTAACAGTTTTTTCTTTCATATATATTTCCTCCATACCCTTGCTTAGATAAATTCAAAGCCAGTTATTACCGGCATAAAAAAAGTCATCAAAAGAACAAGAATGAATCCACCCGTAATGACAATAAAAAGTGGTTCAATCAAAGAAAGACAGATAGTTCTTTTTCTTTCGTTTTCTGATTTTAGATAGGCTGCCATTCTTCCAAATAAATCATTTTTACTTCCACCTGCATCTGCATAATAAAATGCTTCCTTAAGTTTAGAAGAATATAGACCACCCTTATTCGTTTGACACTGAAATGCATTTTGCAGATCCATACCGTAAAGAAGTTTGAGTCTTGCATTTTCAAAAAGTTTTCCAATTCTGCTGGAAGGGCCTGCGATCTGAACAGCACACCCGACTGCTTCTGAAAGTTCGATTCCGCTTTGGAGCAAAAAATCAACTGCAGTAAAAGCTTCATAAAGTTTATTTTCACATAAGAGCCTTGCAATCAAAAAATACAACCCCGCACATGCAGCAATCAAAATCAAAACATATTGAACAAGCAATGACATATCTGAAGTCTTTGTATAAAAGCCGATAAAAAGGCTTGCTAAAATAGAAATCAAAACAACAAAAGTCGGATATACAGAAGCCCCTGCAAGTTTCTTTTTATATTCCGTCTCTCGTTCCAGTTTTTTTTGCAGATAAGTAAGAGCAGTTCTTAAGTCTCCATTCTGTTCTGCTATGGAAACAAAAGAAATATAAACCTCATCAAAAGAGATTTCTGGACAGCTTCTTAAAGCATTTGAAAACAAGCTTCCATTTTCCAGTGAAGTAAGAATAAACTCAGCAGCCCTGCTTACCCTGTTTGTTTTAGGCTTTGATTTCATAATTAGAAGACTTTGAGAAAGTGTATTTGTTTGTCTGACAAAAAGTTCATACAGCGCCTTTGTGAATTCCAGCATTTTTTGCCCTCCTTTTATAAAGCGGGATTACAGGCTTCTGAGTATTCTGATTCTTTTGAGTTTTCTGTTTCTTCTGATTCTTCTGCAAAGCCTGCATTGTTTCGCTAAGTATTTCACTGTAATTTGTTATATGATCCATAAGATTTTCCAGCTGCTCTTCAGTCATCTCTAGAACTGCTTTCTCACTAAACTTTTCTTTAGGAATAGCAAGATTAGCATAAAGCCGCATTTTTCCACCAAGAAGATTTAATTCCTGGCAAATAACAGCACGAAGAACTTCACACAAAACTCTTTTTTCTATGCCAAGATTTTCTAATCTGAACACAGCTTCTGCAGGACTACCAGAATGAAGAGTGGCAAAAACAAGATGACCAGTAAGCGAAGCACGTATAGCAGCAGCTGCACTTTCTTCATCACGAATCTCTCCAATCATAATTACATCAGGATCCTGTCTGAAAAGATGATTAAGTGCTTCTGAGAAAGATCTGCTTCCCTCAACTCTTACCTGAGATACTCCCGGAATAACATATTCCGGCGGATCTTCAAGGCTTATGATTTTCAGGCTTCCGTTAAATTGTCTTTCAATCTCAACAAGAAGTGCCGAAACAGTTGTCGACTTTCCAGAACCCGTAGGTCCACAAACAAGCACAAGTCCATTGTGCAGGCCTGTGATTCCTTCAGATCCACAAAGCCTTTCCAGCTGCATCCTGTTAAATCCCAGCTCTCCTAAAGCCAGCGGAATCCGACTCGTATCCAGAAGCCTTATTACAACAGACTCGCTCCCCGAATATTGCTGCCCCACTACAGACATTGTTGAAACTCTCAAAAAGAAAGGAGCCTTATTTCCATAAACAAAGTGACCATCCTGGCAGCGTCTGTTTTCTATCACATTCATTCCCGCCAGAAGCTTAATTCTTTGTACAAGTTCTGCACTTCTTTCACTCTGAAGTTCCATAAGCAATTCCAGTTTTCCATTCACTCTCAACCGCACACAATTTCCTTCAATGTGGATGTCAGTAGCAGCCCTCAGGCGGGCTTCGTTTAATATGCTGTCCAGCAGCAGAACCGCTGCAGCCTCCCGCTTACTTTTTCCAGACTCTTCTTCAATGCTGGTGGCAGAACTTTTTTCTCCAGCCCGGTAAAGATTTGAAATACATTTTCTAAGCTGAACTCTTGTTCCGCTTTCAAAATCAATTTTTATAAGACGGTTAAACTCTTCCGGGTAATCCTTTAAGCGTCTGATATTTTCAATATGATTTTCAAAGGCTCTGGAAAGTCTTCCGCATACCAGAGCATCCTCTTTGTTCTCAACAAGAAAACGGATTGCAGCTCCCCTTTGTTCAAGAACCGCCACCCCGTTATACAAGCAGTATGCCGGCGTAAGTTTAAAATCATACCTGTTATTCATAAGCCTCCTCCTTAAAAGCTGCCAGCAGCTTCCAAAGCTTTTCTTCTGCCCATGAAAAATCGTCTCTGCCTTCAACAGATTCTTCAACCATGAAAGTCTCACCTGTAATATGCGGAACAAGATAAATAACCATCTGCATATTTTCCTGAGTCTTTGCCTTATTCTTAAAAAGATTTCCTAACAGGGGAATTTTAGAAATTAGAGGGCTGCGTTTTTCCTGACTACTTTCTGCTGTCTGTACTAAACCACTTAAAACAACAGGCTCTCCACTTTTTCCACAAACCTCAGTAGTCACAAGTTTTTCTGATGTTGGCGGTGGATTCCCTGTTGCAGCAGATGTATCATTCCCACGGCGAGAAACAGAAGCTGTTACTTTACTTGTAATCATTCCATCTCCACTAACCCAGCCAAGAACATCAAGTTTAATACCAGAAGCAATTTCCCGGGTTACGCCAGAATATATAGGCTTTCCGGTTTCAGGATCCAGATTATTATCTCTATAACGATATGTGTTAGTATTTTGGAAATGAATCTCTTTTCCAGAAAGTCCATGCAGCGTTGTATCTGCATAGACTCTTGTCGTATTCTCTTCAATGGAAGACTGCAGTTCTGCAGCAAAGGTAAGCCCAAAAGAAGTTACAACATTCAGATTAAATCCCATCACTGAACCAAGAACTGCAGATACATCATTCCGGTCTCCAAGCGAAAGTCGTTTTACTCCAAAAGAAGAGGACCAGCTGTTCTGAGCTGTCTCGTCATACTGCAGAATCAAAAGATCATAACTTAATCTGACAATGGGCTTATCGTATACCTCAATCTGTGAACAAAAAGCCTCATAAGCTTCTTCTGATCCCTTAAAATACAAAGAAGAATCATCTGCTAAAAACAAAGCTCCCCGATCAACTGAAGGTGGCAGGTGCTCCATAAGTTCTGCAGGTTTCAAATATTTCAGATTCACCACATAAGTGGAAACTTTAATATCTGCTTCACAAATCAAAGACTCCACTTCATTCTTCTCTCTCTCACTTGCATAACACAAAAAAGAATATTCATCCGGCAGCTGTATGATTTCCAGCTTACCCACTCGCTTCAAAACAAAGGTTAAAAAATCATGAGACTTAGTAAAACGCAGTGTAAATTTACGCCAGCTTCGTTTTCCACTCACAAGTTCATTTCGAACCTGTGGATTCGCAAAGATGTAGTAGATTTCATTTTCAAAGATAAAGTCAAACCCGCTCTGAGCACAAAGAATACGCAGAGAATCTTCAAAATTTCCACCGATAAAAACAGACCTCTGAATCTTACAATCTGCATCAGAAAGCAGGCAAAAAGACTTCGAAACACAAGCCTCTGAAAAAAGATATTCAACAGCTTCAGAAAACCTGCAGTCATCCACATCAACCCCAATCGCACCACCGTCAAGCATTTCGATCTTCACAATCCCGGATAAAGCCTCTTTACGTACCGAATCATTTCCAGAACCATTTCTTTTCACAAAATGATATCCGTTTTCATTCTGCACTACGCCATAAAATCCAAAACGTTTGGCAAGACAATCCATAAGGGCCGCTTCAGAAAGCTCCTTAAAACACACCGAAATCCTCTGTGCAGGTAAGGTCTCAAACGTAACCACACGCTTCATCACACCCGACAGTTTTTCCACAATCTGTACCGGAAGCAGATCATAAGCCTCAAGAGAATAACACCCTTTCTCCTCAGACACACGACACCTGCTCACAGTCCACACCCTGTCCTCACGTTTCACAAACAATCTGTTGCTCTTCAAGAAAGACTCAAAAGCCAGATCAAAGTTTCCGCCTGCAAATTTCAAATCACCTTTACCACTGACAGTGTCATCAGGCACAATCGAAATCCCAGTGTCCATCGACACCGCAAACAAGATATCTTTAATCTCACAATCCGAAAAATCCCATGAAAAAATCGTCCCCTGCGCCACCGCAAAATGACAGAAAACAAATAGAAACACGAGAAGTCCAAGACCCTTTTTTATCTGTCCCCAGGAATTAACAAATGTCCGTCTCAAGATTTTTAACCTCCACCTATAAAGTAGAATTAATATGCGATTTTCTGCGAAATTTTGAAAAAAAAGTTTAAAAAAAGTGAAAATTTATGCGTTTTTTTCTCATTTTTTCATCTTTTTGCAATTTTTCCTCAAGGTGGGGGAAGTCTCCCCCTCGCTCCCAAGTCCTCGCTCCTTCTCTCGCCTGCAGCTCGCTCTCTCGCTGCGGTCTTGTCCGCTACCCCCTCTCCTAGAGGCTCAGCCCCTAAAACCCCACATTCATTTTCAGGACAAAAACTTATAACAATCATTCACTTCAACTTGAACTCAATTAATAAATTCATTAAAATTAAATTATCAGTTTGATTAATTAATTCTTAATTCAGGAGGCGTCCTATGGACAGTGGATCGAGTTATCCCATACGTTTAATCACAACAAAATGCCTCCTGATTCTGCATATCTAGTTTTTTCCCGTCAGAAAAATGTCAGTGAGGCCTCAAATCATTATTACGAGGGATCATTATGATTACATATTGGCAGCAGATTGACGGCCAGTTCACAAAGACCAAGAAAGAAGAAATCAATACAAAACTTCCGCTCTGGGTAGATGCACGCAATGTTACCCGTGATGAGACTACTTTACTGCAGGAAGAGTATCAGATTGAGCAGGACCATATTCTGGATATTCTCGACCCGGATGAGCTTTCTCGTATTGAAGACGGCGACTCTGGATATATCCTTACAATTGTCCGTGTTCCTTTTTATGACCCTACGGCAGAAACTCCTTATTTTACAGGACCTGTCGGCATTCTTGTAAAGGGAAAAACAATCATCACAATCTGTTGGACAGACTGCGAGGTGCTTAAGGACTTTGGTGCAAACCGTGTGCGCAATGTACGCCTTAACGACTTTCCTTCATTCATCGTGCACATTATTAACCGCGCCAATTTGAACTTCCTCCGCTACCTTAAGGAAATCAACCGCCGTTCTACCAGCATTCAGAACGAGATGAGACTTGAAGTTGAAAACAAAGAAATTATCTTGATGCTTGGTCTGGAAAAGTCTCTGGTTTACTTTACTACTTCTCTTAAGAGTAATTCTCTTCTTTTGATGAAAATGAAGAGCACCCGTCTTATTAAGTTTGATGAAGATGACCTTGATTTTGTTGAAGGCGTTACAATTGATAACAGACAGGCTATTGAAATGGCCGACACCTACGCAAACATTCTCTTTGGTGTAATGGATGCCTACTCTTCTGTCATTTCAAACAACCTGAACGTTGTAATGAAAAAGCTTGCAATCATCAACCTGGTAATGATGGCACCTACCTTTGTAACAAGCTTCTTTGGTATGAACTTTAAGCTGCCGTTTGATGACCTGCCGGGTTATGTTCCGGTTCTCATTGCAACAATAATCTGTCTTGTTTCGGTATTCCTCTGCAGCTGGATGCTGAACTTTAACCGCGAGACTGTAGGCGCAATCCGCAAGGCAAAAAAAATGAACCGCAAGCAGCAGCGCACGGTCCGCGCAGAGACAAAGAAGTTACATAAATTAGAGAAAAAACTTAAGTAATTAGCGTACGCTGCAACAAATCCTGAAGCCCATATAGTTATAGCACTCGTTAGGGTCGTAGCTGTAGCGGTCGCCGGCATAGAGGAACATTGTGTACTCAGACCAGCTGCCGCCGCGGCTTACACGCTCAAAGCCAACCTTTGGACCATGCTGATTTTCTGCTGTATAGTCTTCGAACCAGTCCCAGCAGAATTCAATAACATTTCCGCTCATATCATAAAGACCGGCTGCATTTGCGTTACCGCTTGCAGGGTAAGTCTGTTCACCCGGCTCAAAAGGAAGACCTGCAGTTCCTACATTATGAGAGCCGTCTGAGTTTTCACAGGTCCAGGCATATAAAAGACCTTCCTCTGCTTCTTCAGAAACCTGACCACTTACAAGGTCGCCGCGCTGAAAGCCCACACGAGTTTTTCTTGCTGCATACTCCCATTCTGCCTCAGTTGGAAGGCGGAAACCGTTACACTCCCAGTCGCAGTCGCATAAATCGCAGGCCGCAGTATCGGCAGAATCGCGGATAACCTCGCCGTTGTATGTGTAGCAAGGCCTTCTCCCGCGCAGCTCACTCAAAGCATTACACCAGACAACCGCATCATACCAGTTAATCATAGTAACCGGCTGCGCGTAATTTTCGTCCGTAGGTGCAGCACCACGTTTTCCGTTTGAGCCGCCCTGTCCCGGGTTTGCAAAATTGTAGCCGATTTTTTCTGCCTTAACGCGAACCGAATGCCAGAGAGTATAGGTTGTTTCGAATTTATTTATAGAAAAAGGAGCAAGGTCCCGCTCGGCAGTATAGGCCTGAGTGTCCTCGCCAATTGTATATTTAAGATTATTTCTGAAGGTAACAAGGCTGATGTGTGAAAAAGAAGAAGACTGTGCAAAACCGCCTGCCATCATCAAAAATGAGGATAAAACAAAAATCGCTTTTTTACAGTTCTTTCTCACTCTCGCCTCCTTGAATTGCAACGTCATCCTGAACTTGATTCAGGATCTCCAATAATAGATTCCGAAACAAGTTCGGAATGACAACAAAACTACAGCTTGCACAATTCTGTCTTTACAACCTTCCAGCCGTCGCCGTCTTTTTCAAGATCCAGCCAGGCATAAGTTTTTGCCTCGCCAAGGCTGCCAGGGTTTATCACTACAGTATCACCGATTTTTTCAATATTGGCACCCTCGTGAATATGACCGCAAACAACAGCAAGCGGCTTATTCTCTTTAATGAAGTCTGTAAACTTCTGGCTGCCAGCATGATGCTCGCCGTCAAAAGAGTCAATCTTTTCTCCAACAGGTGGATTGTGACTAACAAGAATCAGGCTTTTCCAGAGGCTTGAGTCCCCGCTCTGCTCTACGCTGTTTTTTACAATATCAAAATCGGCCAGGCACTCGTCCTCAGTTCTTTCAAATTCTGTTTTACCTGTAAAGAAGGTTCCGCCGCCGCTTCCTGCAAAAGCAAGGCCTTCGTGGAATACCAGAGCCTTTTCTACGCTGATGTCGGCATCTTCAAGGTCTTCAAGAAAATCTTCGTTATCGCAGTTACCAAGAACGGCAAAAATTGAATCGTGTTTTTTACACAGGCGCTCAAGAGCTTCTTTTCCTGTTTCAGGCTTAAAGCATTCTGCAAAGTCACCGCCAAAAACTACGGCGTCTGCCTGCTTGAAAATCTCGTCCATTTTATCCAGCACATCGTTGTGTGCATGTAAGTCACTTATAACTAACAGTTTCATAATATCTCCTATGAAGGGGAAGCCTTGCTTGAAACACGGCTCGTATCGAGCCGTGTGCACGATACCCCTCGCTCACACTTCGTTGTTCGCTACCCCTTCTCCTAAGGGGCTAGCCCCTTAAAATCCCCTCGACAGCCTTTTTCAACTCAGCCATCTGCTCCGGAGTTCCGATTGTGATTCTCACAAAATCTTCAATTCCCGGTGTATTAAAGTGTCTTATCAAAAGACCCTGAGCTTTTACCTTCTGGTACAATTCATCCCCAGCAATAGACGGATGTCTTGCAAACAAAAAGTTTGTCTGGCTCTTCAATACATAAAACCCTTTATCGCGCAAAAAGTTATAAAAATCATCTCGGGTTTCTGCAACCTTGCGGGAAGTCTCCACATAATAAGCCACATCGCCGCAGGCAGCAGTTCCGCTCACCTGAGCAACAGCATCAATCGGAAAGTGATTTACGCTGTTTTTAACTGTTGTTACGATATTTACCAGTTCCGGATTTGCAACAATATAACCAAGTCTCTGACCCGCGCCGCAAAGGCTCTTAGAGAAGGTTCTAACAATCACAAGATTTTTAAACTCAGCAAGAAGAGGAATGCAGGACTCGCCGCCAAAATCAACATAAGCTTCATCCACAATAAAAATCTCGTCCGGCGAAGCCTTTTTAATCATCTGGCGCACTTCTTCTCGAGTCAAACCAAGCGAGGTTGGTGCATTAGGATTTGCAAAAATTATTCCGCCACCATTACGGCCGGCACGAGTCAGCATTTCATCAACATCAAGCGACCAGTCTTCCTTAAGAGGAACCTGATCCATTGGAATATTATAATAGCCCGCATATACCGGATAAAAACTGTAGGTAAACTGAGGCATTACAAATTTCTTTGAAGAATCAAAAAAGGCATAGAAAACAAAAGACAAAACCTCGTCACTTCCGTTTCCTGTGTAAATCATTTCCGGAGTAACTGTGAATGGGATTTTATCTTGCTGGGCTGGCTGAACGTTTCCGCCCTCAACCTTAGCACGGCAGAGAACTCCACCGCACTTATTGAGCATATCTGCAATTGCTGCATGAAGCTCGAGGGAATCCGGATCCGGGTAGAGGCCCAGCTTTTCCGGATTATTCTGTACAAAATCCATAACCGCCTTCTGCACTGCAGGGCTAGGCGGATATGGATTTTCGTTTGCATTGAGCTTTATATAGACACGGTCCTTTGGCTGCTCGCCGGGAACGTAGGGATTAAGCTGTTTAACACGATTTGAAATTAACATATAGTTATTTTAACCTTTAATCGGCAATATTTCAACTCGCGCCCTACTTTAATATACCAGCTATCTGATATTAATCTCACCGACGTTGGTGTCTACGATGATTTTCTTGCCGGCGGTGCCGCGGGTGTTGTATGAGCGCTTATATGAATGACCATCTACATATACTTCTCCGACATCTGTTGAAAGTTTCATGTCGTAATCATTAATATCAGCTACAGGATCAACCGAAATCTCTCCTACATTGTTGCTGCAGATGAAATCATTAAAATCAACATTGCGGATTGTAACCTCACCTACATTAAGGTTCAAATCAATCTTTTCTGCATTAAAATCTCTGAGCCTTACATCACCAACATTAGAAGACACATTAAGAGAACCGAGACTAGTTCCAGAGGGAATGGTAAGCAGTACCCTGCAGGTCTGGCTGCCTGCATTTAACCCTATGCTTCTAAAATTCTGCTGTGAGATCTTAAGTGTATTACCCCGAACTTCAAGAACAGGTTTCAGATAAGATTTATTAAAACTGCTTTCAATTGCAAAATCTGTGCCTTCCTGAATTGTCAGAGCCATAATTCTTACATCAATATCAAGCTCCGAAAACTTTTCAAGTTTTTGATTAAGACTAAATTTTCCATTGTCTTCTTCAAGATCACAATCATCATCAAAGGAAAAATGTATTCCGCAATCTCCGAAAACATTCTTCATGCCACCCATATGTTTTGCAGTTCCATAGCAGATGCAAAATACTGTAATAACTCCAAGAGCTACAAGAAATATTGTCTTTTTCATATTAAACCTCCAGACCGACTATTCTTCTTTGTAAACATTCTTTTCTGTTTTGCTGCCTTCGCCTTTATCTTCATTCACCTTGCAGATTGCAATAATAACTGAATTAAGAGCGGCTGCAATTGGCCAGATAAGCCAGGTCATATGCCACTTGAATGTAAGGAAGCTTACACAAAGATAAACACATGTAACAACAGACCAGTAAGCACCCATAATTGAACGCATTGTTTTATTTGAATAGTTTTCCATTTTCTTTTCCTCCCATGGTTCGAATTCTGTTATGTCATTCAGTCTTAAAAGTCTGGTATAAGTTGATTTTATTGATCTTGAATAAACCATCAAAAATACACCTAAGCCTACAAAGACAAAAAGCATTGCTCCCGAAAAATTATCCCAGAAGTGTCCGCCAAACTCATCAAAAATTACAGCAGGAATAAAGCACAGGATACAAAGCAGAATACCAACTGTGTGCATTACGCTGTAAGTAGGCGTAAAGTCTCTGTTGCGGTTTTTCAGGTAATCAATTGAAACTGCATCAATGCTGCATGGCTCATGCTTTACAAAGCGCCATTCATCCATAAGAGATCTGGCTCCAACCATAAGAACTACGCCAAGACCAATGCTTACAAACATAAGCACAACGCCTGCAATATCATTTATTCGCAGGGCATCTGTCATAATTGGAAAAATTACACAGATTATACAGAACATAATTCCCAGTGCCTTCATTAAAGCAGAGCGCTTCTTTTTTCCAAGATATTCTGTTACTTCTTCAAAAGAAAGCTTTCTGCGCTGAACATCAGAATATTTTGTCTGATAAAGTATTTCCTTAATTCCAAGATCATCGGCTAAATCATCCAGGTTTCCAAAATTCTGAATAACCTCACCTACAGCTTCATTTTCTGTTTTTCCGCTGCGGATAAGTTCGGTATATTTATCCTCCATCATCTGAAGCAGCTCAGACTTTGCTTTCATAACCTTGTCTGTAAGTGGCAAGCCGCGGAACATTGATTCCAGATAATTCTTAATTGTCTCCATAACTCCCTATACCTCGCTTGATATAAATTTTTCTACAACCTCTTTTGTGAGGATCCATTCTTCCCGTTTTTCTTTGTAATAACTCCGCCCCTTATCGGTTATCCGGTAATAGGTTCTCCGTTTACCGTTTTCGGCTTCCTGTGAATAGGATTCCACATAGCCGTTTGCTTCCATACGGGTAAAAGCAGAATAAAGGGTTGTTTCCTTTATGATGTACTTTTCCTCGGATAAGGCCTTAATATCCTTGGAAATTTCATACCCGTATGAGGGCTTTTTCTGGAGTAAATACAAAATCATTGTGTCGTTATACCCGCGTATAACATCACTACTGATTGATGTCATTTACACCTCCTACGACTGTCGTTGCTTTGCTTGTCGTTGCAACGTCTGTCGTACTACGTCTGACGTAGTAAAATATAATACATCACAAAAAAGATGTCAAGAAAATCTTTAAAAAAACGTCTTTATGGTATAAAATAAGAATATGGCAACTACATCAAATTTAAGTGCAATTATCAGATATTATGCGGAGAAACAAAAATCACCTTTTATTGACCTCAAGGAGTTCTGCGCATATGTCAAGAAATATGCCGAACACCATGTAGAAGAACAGAGCGAACTCGTTAAATATCTGGGGGACCCTTCCGGTACTGTTGTAGCCGAGCTTCAGGGCCTTTCAGAAAAAAAACTTGTTGCCATTATAAATGCCAATAACAAAAAGACTATTGTTTCCATCACCTTCCTGGCAAACAAATATGCAAATGTTTACAAGGATATGATGAAAAACGAATCTATTCCTTACCCTCAGGCTGTAGATCTTCCAAAGCAGTTTCCCAATCAGGTACTGGAGCACAAGTCTGCCAGTCAGTATATTCCGCAAATCATAGAAAAGGAAAACACAAAATCTCCTTTGCTTTATATTCTTGATTTTGCCCGAGACCTGCCTTCCATGCTTATTCCGGCTTGCGTGCCTATTAAAGCCTTGCTTGATACTGCCCAGCAGAAGGTTCGCAAGATTCTTAAAAAAGATGAATTCCACGACTACTTCTTAAAGAAGCTTCGTTCTACAAACCCTACTAAAGAGATTTCAATTAAGAATTTTTACACTCACTTTGTAGATACAGAAAACTATCAGTTTGCAGAATTTCAGGAAGGAGAAGATTACTACATCTGGAATCAGGCTCTTTACTATATCCGCCAGGATTTTGAAAAGATTCAGGACCGTACAGGAGAAGATACAAACATTCTTCAGGCTGTTCAGATTCTTGAGCTTCACTCTTCTTACCTTAAAGAAAAATTTCAGAACGAAACTAAGCGCACTGAGGCTATAAAAGAACTTGAATCTGCACTTGCAAAGCCTCCATACTTTTACTCTATGCCTCAGATTCTCAAATTCCAGGATCAGAACGGCCGCCTCCTTTATGGACAGTATACCGAAGATGATCTTAAGGAATTCCTTCAGAAGATGACTACGGATGGAGAAGCAAACGAGCTTCCTCAGCTGCTTGTTTTCAAGGTTGAATCCGGCACCCGCTATTATGTTTATAAGAAAAAGGTGAGCCAGGTTGTTGTGCGTCTTTGTAACGAGGCTCACGACTCTGTAGAAAAACAGCTGGAAGACCACTGGTATGAGGTTCTGCTTGATTACGAAAAGCTTCCGGAAATGTATAACGCTTCTGAATTTGAAGCCTGCCTGCATGAGCTTGTAGAAAAGCACTCTCCTATTCTTTATGCACTTTTAAATGCAAACTTTATGAATATTCTTTCGTATGAGAATAACGATGACAATATCGAAGGTTTCCGCCTTTTTGTAGACGGAAAGCTCCTGCCATACAGCGACCTTCTTATGCTTAAGAATTCTAAGATTTATGCAAATGCTAAATCGCGCCTGCCTTTCTATTACACTCTCCCGGTTATTTCCTGGATTATGAGTCTCTTTAACGGCAGAAGCAAAGATAAAAAACGCGCAACCTCATCTGCTGTAACCACAAAAAATCCATTCGAAGAGGAAGAAGAAAAGAAGTCTGATACTGGTCCTAAACTCACTAAGACTCAGGCTCTTGCAAAGAACGCAAAAGAGATTTCTAAGGATCTGATTCCGGAAGGTTCTACTCTGGACCGCGAGCTTAACTATCTCACAAAGCAATGGAACAAGATGATTTCCAAGGAAGCTTACAACAACCTTACAGAAGACGTAAACTCCCTGATTCGCGATTATACAAGACGTGTTGTAAAGACTTTGTCTGCAACTTCTTTTACACGGGAGCGTGTAGAAAACCTTGCTAAGACTCTGGTGAACACTCCAAACATGCAGAAAATCAAAGAGGAAAAAGCTCTTACAGAATACGTAATTCTGTATATGCTGCGCCTTGTAAGTAATTTCCAGTAATTAGCTTTTCCCTGCATAAATATGAGATTCTCTGGCGCGACCAGGGAATCTCACTTTTTTTAACACCTTTTTCGCATTTTTTTCACTTTTTTTAAACTTTTTTTTCAAAATTTCGCAGAAAATCGCATATTAAGTCAATTATATATGTGTACGGATTTTGCGTCCGTACGCAGATTCCCCGGCCGGAAATCTAGAATCAATTTAATTATTTTTTTAAGAGGTAAAACTATGAACCAGTTGAATTCTTTGATTTTGGAAGGAAACCTTGTAAGGGATGCTGTACTTACAGAACCTGCACCGGGTTTTAAAAAATGTGTTTTTACAATGGGGGTAAACCGTTTCTACAAGAACAGAAATAATGAGCCTGTAAATGAATCTTCATTCTTTGACGTAGAAGCCTACAACCAGGTTGCAGAATGGTGCGGCAAAAAAGCCACAAAGGGACGCGGAGTTCGTGTCGTAGGAAGACTCAAACAGGACACCTGGAAGGACGAAGCTGGCAAGAGCGCAAGCAGAATCTACGTTATTGCAGAACACATTGAATATAAGCCTGCAAAAAAATCAGAAGAGGCTGAAAGTCAGGCAAAGCCGCAGGCTGCCGGCCAGACAGAGGCACCTGCAGAATCACAGACAGAAAATCAGCCTGAGGCTCAGAAAGAAGCAGAGCCTGTTCCGGTGGAGGCGGAAGCTGTATTCTAGGTTTTAGCGGCGCTTACCAGGTTTTCCACCACGAGAGGGTTTGCGTGAAGCAGCAGGCTGGCGTCCATTCGCCTTTCGCTCCGCAGCCCTTTCGTTAGAAAGCCTGTATTCTTCCATCTGCTGAGGAGAATAGAAACCGTCTTTCCAGTTGAAGCGTGAAACTCCAGGAAGCGGCTGCCCCTTAACCATGGAAGTTGTAATTGCTTTTATCTGACTACGGGAAACCTTAGTTTTGGAGAAATCGATAAGAAGTCGTTTAAATCCCGATGAAGTAATAAAGTCTGTTTTGTCGGTAATTGCAAAAGGCTCTTCCGGCATTACAAAAGAACCATCGGCAGTTGAGTTCACTTTGAACACAGACTCTTCCTTATCTTCAAAATAAGTAAAATCGTAATCTGATGGGAGCTTAAAGCGCATACGGAAAAGTGCCGGATAAGCAAAAACCGGAACAAGAACACGGGCACGAACATTCTGCTCGTAAGTTGCTTCCAGGTTGCGGCGTGAATTTTCGTAAGGCATTATGAAGGCACCTACATTTTGATTTTCAAGCCAGCTTACTGCCCAGCGGTTGAAGGTATAAAGGTATGGACCTGCAATAATATTTACCTTGCAGCCTTTAAGCATCTGCAGGTGAGCAATATTGTTTGCAACAAAGTTCATATAGCCGTCTGCAATAAGCTGGTCGAGTTCGCTTTTAAGCTTGTCTTCCTGGGCCGCAGAACAGAAAGGATCCAGGGAAATATAAATCTGCTTTTTTGAAAATGGCAGTACTGTTTTATGATTAAGCAGGTCGTATGAGGTTTCGCTGTTGTATTCGAGAATAAGGCGAACTGGCTTAAGGCCCTGAACCGCAAAAACATCCTGTACGGAAGAAACCTGTGCATAAATTCCTTCAGGGAAATATACAAGTTCCTTATTTGCAACAGGAGTAAGATCAAGAACAGGAAGTCTTTCATCTTTAGGCTGTTTTCTATAGCGGCCAAGATCATTTGGCAGTACATGGTTATAGCGTTTAGAACCGGCTTTAATCTGAAGAAGATAAACTTCGTCTCCAACGCTAAAGCCGCCAGGAATATCAATCCATCTCTTATCGCTATCTTCTTCAAGCTCTACGGAATGAACCTTGTGGCTCACGCGTCCTGTATCATCCTTTTTATGAAGGCGGATGGAATCCCCCGGATCAGGATCATAAGAGCCGCCCTTGAGCAAAGCCATCTGAATATGCTTCTGTTCAGGAGGCACATCGTCGCTCATATTTTCTGTAATGGCTTCTACAAGTTCCTTTGGAGCAGCCTTAGTTGCAGAAATTTTTCCAAGGTAAATACCTGTTCCACCAGCCTGATCCGGATTCAAAATTGCAGAAGCGGCATTGTTTACACCATCTTCCAGGCTCTTAAAGCCATACCAGTAAGAAGTCTTAGTGCGGGCAAAGTCAGAAGCAAGCATACGCTTACCGGCAGCAATAGCACCCTTCTTATCTTCTTTGTAATGATCAATAACATAACGGTATGCAGAAACTACGCTTCCTACATACTCTGCACTCTTCATGCGGCCTTCAATTTTGAAAGAGTCAACTCCAGCTTCAATAAGGTCTGGAATCTTTTCTATGAGTTCAAGATCACATGGAGAAAAATAGTAGCCCTGGCGAACTCCACCAGGAACCTCTGCAGTATAGAAACGGCGGCAGGCCTGTGTACACATACCACGGTTAGCTGATTTTCCGCCAAGGAAGCTTGAGAATAAACAAAGTCCGCTTTCACTTACACACAAAGCACCGTGAACAAAAACTTCAAGATCCGCACCTGTTTCGCTTTTAATCTTTTTGATTTCTTCAAGACCAAGTTCGCGGGCAAGCACCATACGCTTTACACCACAGCCCTGCAAAAGCTTTACAGCATTTGAGCTTTCTACGTTCATCTGGGTAGAAGCATGAAGCTCAAGATTCGGGAAAAATTCCTGAGCCATACGCATAACGGCATAGTCCTGCACAATAAGACCATCTGGTCCTACTTCATTCAGATAAGAGAGAAAACGATAAAGACGTTCTGTTTCGCGCTCTTCGCAGACAGTGTTTACAGTTACGTAAACCTTCTTCTGCTTTTTATGAAGACTTTCAACTGCTGCCTCAAACTGATTCCATGCAAAGTTTGTAGTTCGCATTCGCGCATTAAAACTGCGCAAACCAAGATAAACAGCGTCCGCACCTTCGCCAATAGCGGCGTCAAGCGATTCAATATTTCCCGCAGGAGCTAATAATTCTACCATAGGGGAAAATGTATCACAAATCCGACTATTTTTAAAGCGTTCCTTGACTTACATTCTTTATGGCCCAGTTATCGGGCTTTTGCTTTACAGGATATTCAGCATCATCTGCTTCAAAGACTCCTGCCAGGGCTGCTTCCTGCAAGGCTGCTGCATCAAGTCTTTGAAAAGACTTTCCTGCCACCGAGCCAAGCCCGCTGTTTACTTCTGCTTCAAAGACAGTCCCCTCTTCATAAATTCCGCTTTGTACAACCTCTTCTGCAAAAACAGCCATTCCTTTTCCCCATTCTGTTGCACTTTCTGCGGCATACATAAAGGCATCCAGGATGCTGCCATCAACTCCGTTTCTTACAACTACAATATCTGTGTTGTCACTTAAACGTGCCTTTGTATTTTCAGACCAGATATCCCTTACATTTTTTCCAGAATAAGCAGCTGTTGAAGCATTAAGATTTTCCTCTTCTGTTATACATCCGCTTCCAGCACTTCTCAAATGAACAATAAAAACTTCTCCTGCTTTTACATTTACAGGAGGAAAAACAAACTTCTTACCTTCCCCATCAGCTCCACTTACAATCTCAAGGCCACTCAGGTTTCCTTCCTTCAAGGCAAGAAACTCTATGAACTCACAGCGATATACGTCTTCCTTATATTTCTTATAGTTTATCTGAAGCTCTGTCATCACAAGCATTGGCATATGCGAATTAAAACCTGTAAAAGGAACGCAAAAGGTAAGGGAATTTCCAGCCTTATCTTCAACCACACCAAAGATCTCATAGGCCTTTCCTACTTCATAGCATTCTGTGGCAGTATAAGTAATGGCACAACCATCTTCTGAAAGAGAATAGTCTGCTTCAATACTGCCATAACCACCAGAAGCTGCCTTAAGAGCCGGGGAAAGTTCTATTGTCTGTGAGTGCTCATCAGAATCAGAAATATCTTTTATCTGCTCGGACACTGTATAGGCTCTGAGCTTTACTTTTTCTGAAAAGCTTACACGAACATTTTTGTCATCTAAAACACAAACATCCTCGAGTACCGGAGAAGCATAGTCTCCACCGGTAAATATGATTCCTTCTTCCGTTACCTTGCAGGAAAATGGAAGAACACAGAAAACCGTAAGTGAAACAAGTACAAAGGTCTGTACAAAAAGAATGAATATGCAGCCCCACTTTTTCATCTAAAACCTCCTGGCGAAAAAAAAACACGGCCTTTTGTAAGCCGTGCTTTAATTTCAATTAATATTTCTCTATATATAATATAGGAACAACCTTTCGATTTTAGGAAGTGTTTTTAATAAAAATCTGATTTTTTTTCAGATTTTTTTTCACTTTTTTTTCTATTTTAGAATCTTGCAGCCTCAACCATATATCTGATTGAAGTTCCAGTATCATCTTCCATCATTTTTTCAATTACAAAAATAAGATTCTTTTCTGACTTATCACAGAAGATTCTTTCAATCTTATAATTTGTAACGCCCTTACGGCTGATGCTTGGAGTTCCGATCTTGCGGCTCATAATTACTTCGCCGGCAGCATCGCGTTTTTCAAGCATAATATAGAAAGATGAACGAGCATTCTTTCCGCTTCCGTTTACTGTAGGATACAGCTTAATGTGATATACATCTGCGTTATCTACATCTGCACTGCGGAAATCCTTAAATACAATTTCATCAGTTCCTGTTTTATTTACATCATCAAGAATATAAAGAACATGATCAAGGTTTGCTGTTTCACACTTCAAATCCTTAAAGTAATAGAAGCTTTTTCCTTCAAGAGCTTCAAAAACATCGCGACCATTTTTTCCGGCTGTTACAGCAGAAGGTTTTGTCTTAAAAACTCCATTATCTGTATAATCATTTGCAGCAATATCTACCTGATAAAGCTCTGCCCAGCCCTGAAATTTTTTATCTGTTTTTCCATACTGGCCGAACACATAATATTTTCCATCTTCAGAAAATCCCTTATCAACAAAAGTAGCAACATCACCTGCAGAAAGAGCAGAAACAAGAACTGCCATAATCAAACTGCAAACAATAGACTTCTTCATTTTTATTTTCCTCCCGGGTTCACAAAAAAGTTATCCTTTTAAATTTTCGGAATAAAAACTAAACTCTTTACTATTATTTGTCTTAGCGTTATCTTTAAAATATGACAATCAGATTCAGAAACCGAATGACACTTACTTTATTTATCATTGCTATATCTTGCCTCATGCTGGGAACTTTTATTACACTCTATCAGTTTCTTTCCGGCAATATGGTTTTACCGGATGTATATACAAAGTATTTATCTGAAAATATATTACTTAAATATAATCCTGTCTGGGTTTTCGCTGGTATCTTCCTTATGCTGCTTTACAGTTGTGTAACCACAATAATTATTTTTCACAGCTTTGAAAAAACCCAGGCACCAGATATTGTCTTCTTTCTCTTATTTATTGTAGCCTGCCTTGCAGACACTTCAAGACTCCTGGTTCCGGTATTCCGCCTTTCGGGCACCTACTCTCTTTTTCTCTTAAAGCTTGGAAACATTCATCTTTTTGCAAGACTGCTTGCTCCTCTTGCACTTATGGGAAATACAGTAATGAGCACAGATGATTTCCGCCAGAGTACAGACCGCAACGTCATCATTCTGATTATCATTGCCTTATTCTTTTCTGAAATTATTCCATTAAACACCGCAGTTATTCTTCCTAATTTCTGCATCTCTTACGGATATGTAAAGGCAATCAGAGCTTTCTGTTTTATCACCTGTGCCTTCAGCACCATCTGCCTTTTCAGAATGAATAAGAAAAATGAATACAAACAGATTATGACCCTGGGTTTTATTCTGCTTTGTATCGGCTATACTTTGATTTTCTACTGCTACAATATTACAGCATTTATAACAGGAACGCTTCTCTTAGGCAGCGGAACCTACATCTACCTCAATGAGGTTCATAAGCATTACCTCTGGGTAGATTAAGCAGCAAGCTTCATAAATATCAAGCCAATTGCAGGCGGAATAATCAAATTATCAAAATCAGAAAGAGGAAGCACTTCTATAACCATTGCGCAAAGGGCAACAATAAGTGCTGTCAGACAGTTCTGGCAGCAGCAGAAGGTTGAAACAAAAACCGCAAAGAAACAGGTAAGGCTGCCGGCCGCAGTTTTACCGTGAGCCCCCGGAATTGTTACCTTTCCAAAGAGTTTTCCCATAAGGCTTGCAAGTCCATCCCCAAAGGCAAGAGCATAAATACCTACCCTTGCACAGTTCAGAGGAAGAGTAAGGGCAGCAATAAGAATACCGCAGACAAGAGTTACCGGCCCAAGCACAAAATGATTTTCATCACGCTTACGGGCTGCAATTTCTGTTACCTTTGAAATCAATGGAATGTTGATATTTTTTGAACGAAGAATCTCACTGATTGTATAGACAATTACAGCAAGTACAAGAAGCCCAATTACCGGCCAGTATGCAAACTTAAGAAAGAGCGGAATAAAACTTGAACATATATGAATTGATTTTCTGAACAGTTCCTTAATTATTGCATTGAGGCGCTGTCTTTCTATAATTCCGTATAAAGTATTTCTTTGAGTCTGCATAGCTCTGCCTGCCCTGCACTTTACAGACGCTCATTATCAAGAAGCGTCTTTGAAATGTCAGTGTAAATAGATGGCTCAAACTCCGGTATTGGATGTGTAATGTACTTAATATTCTGCTCTGCAAGATTACCACCCTCAAGTCTCTTCATAGTTTCCTGATTACGGGTAAGGGCATCCCAGGCACGAACAGACTGGCTCAACTGAACAATAGCCTGTGCATTCAATGCGCTGTTTCCTGTTCTCTTTGCCAGCTTATAAAGTGTTACACCATAGTTATTAGATGCATAAAGATATGTATTGATTAAATCATAATCCTTAACATTTGCCTGAGGAAGAACAAGACCGCTTTCTGCAACCTGAGCATCAAGTTCATCAATAAGCTGATCATAATAGCCCTGAGCCGCATACTCATCACCACGGAGGTAGAGAGTATTTGCCATAGCGAGCATAAGATTTCTTTCCTTAATGTTTCCATCGCCAGACTTCATAAAGGCACCAAGAGCTTCCATATAATTCTTTTTCTTATACTGGATATAGCCTATGCGGTAACGGATAGAAGGATTATCATTTTCAAGTTCTACAGAATATTTATAGTTGAAGAGAGCATCATCATAATCACCAGAAATAGTGTATTTGATGTTACCCATATCTTCATAAAGTTTTCCAATTGCTGGAGTTCCTTCAAAACCGGCATTATCACGTTCTATTGTAAAGAGCGAGATACCTTCTGCAAACTGTTCCTGAGCCTGGAGATAATCATTTGTTCCTATATAATGCTCACCAAGCAGGCGGTATGAATCAATATACTTATAAAGGTCTCTCTTCTTCATAGAAGGAACTGTATTGAACTTTTCGATAGCAGTCTGGAGTGTAGATTCAATAGCAGCAGTTTCATTTGTCTTGAGGAAGTACTTAGCCAGATTGTAAAGAGCAATAGGATTATCAGGATTTGTCTTAACAGCTCTGAGCAGAAGTCCACGAAGGCCTTCAATCTCGTAACGAAGATATTCTTCTGAAGGCGCAAGATTTCCATAGTACTTATCAAGAAGATATCCGCTGAGTTCTGCCCAGTCATCAGAACTGAGGGACTTTTCGCGTTTTTCAAAGTTCTTCTGCATCTGAATAACTTCACGCAGGTTGTCTGTTCTGATAAAGTAACGCATCATACGTGACATATACAAATCAGTTGGCTTATAAAGCTGAATGAGATTTGCATACTGCTCGCGTGCCTGTTCAAGCTTTGAAGGATCCTTTTCTGTACCCCATTCAAGGAATACATCACCAAGCATTAAGATTCCATCTGCATCATTTATATGATAATCCAGTACTTCGCGGCGTACAATTTCTTCTGCGCGCTCATAGTTGGCAAGATCATTAAGTTCCATATCAGCATATTCAAGACCTGCCGCCTTATCATGCTTAAAGTAGCGCAGAATATTCTGATACATTTTTCCAGCCCGCTGATACTGCTTATGTGCACGATAACCGCGGGCATATCTGAAGAACCATTTCTTATTAATTCGTTTTTTAGCAGCTTCCTCAAACTTGTTTTCTGCCTGAGGATATTCATCTGCTTCAAGTAAAGCATATCCCTGTTTATAGAGAGAATTTGCCCAGATTGGCTTGATGATGCAGTAATTTGTAAACTTAGCAAGACCCCAGCCAACAATCAAAAGAAGAAGTCCCAGGAGGATTCCCGGAATAATTTTATTTCTAAGCTGATATGAAAGTGATTTCTTGTAAGCCTCATACTCTGCTGCAGTTCTGTGTTCAAAGTCGCGTGGAATAGGAATAGATGTATCAAGCATCTTCTCCAGCATACCGGCAACCTGGCGGGCAGGAGCTTTATTGAGGATCTTTTCTATGATTTCAAATTCAGCATCGTCTGTAAATTCATCCTGAACAATAAAGTCTTCAAAGGCAAGACGTACATTAAGCGGATATTCTGCAAGATTTTCAAGGAAGACTTTATACTGCTCATCTGAAAGAGTATTTGGAGGCAGCTCTTCTGATTCCTGTGCATCGCTAAAGTCTGCTTCATCAATATCTTTAGACTTTCCTCTGCCTCTTGCTTTCTTAACCTTTGGTTCTTTTCCAGTTACAAGCTTTGTTTTTGATTTTTCTTCTTTTGCGGTAGCAACGTCAGAGAATCCAGGAATTTCGAATTCTCCTTCCATTGCAAAGTCTTCGTGAGTACCAAATTCAAAGTCTCCGTTTCCGCCACCGCTTATCTGAGAATCTGTATCCTGAATGCCAAAGTCCATTCCTTCCATTTCGGAAGTATCAAAAACTTCAAGAGGAGCATTTTCATCTCCCTCTGAGGCACCGTCAGCAGAAAGATCATCAAGTCCTGCTGTATCATCAAAGTCTGGAATCTCATCTTCAGCAGAGAATTCTGGAGCAGGAGCTCCTTCGCCACCGTCCTCTCCTCCGCCTAAATCAAAGTCACCAGCATCAAAGAGTCCTTCTGGAATTCCACCTGCATCTTCATCTGCAGAATCTGAAGCAGGTGCAGCATCTGAAGAAGCGTCATCTCCAACAGGTTCAATTCCGAAGGATTCCATATCATCCATTCCGCTTGTATCAAAACTATCTTCTGCAGGAGTTTCAGAAGCAGGTGTTTCAGCTGAAGCAGCATCCATTCCTGCAGTATCAAAATCCATACCGTCAAGATCAAGGCTTCCAAGATCTGCAAGTTCGTCTGTTCCACTGTTATCTAAAGAATCTGTCTCTTCTGCAGCTTCTGCTGCCTCAGATACTTCAGGAGTTTCAAAGGTATCTGCTTCTGCATCTGCCACAGGCGCAGCTTCATCAAGTGGTGCAAGATCATCAAGCCCACCTAAATCTCCAAGATCACCAAGATCTCCAAGCCCATCTGTTGCGGCAGGCTCATCAAAAGAGGCTGCATCTTCTGCAGGAGCCGGCTCATCAAAAGAGGCTGCATCTTCTGCAGGAGCCGGCTCATCAAAAGATGCAAGATCATCAAGAGCTGCAGGCTCTTCAAGAGGAGCTGCATCGTCCAGACTTTCAGCCTCATCAAGCGGAGCCACGTCATCAAGTGCTTCAGGTTCATCAAAAGGAGCTGCGTCATCGAGTGGTGCTACATCATCAATAGCTGCAGGCTCATCAAAGGATGCAATATCATCAAGTGCGCCTGCTTCATCAAGAGGAGCTGCATCATCGAGAGCTTCTGGTTCATCGAGGGATACCGGCTCTTCAAGAGATTCAACTTCATCAAGGGCTTCCGGTTCTTCAAGAGTTTCTGCTTCAGCTACCGGAGCTTCATCTTTTGCAGGAGATGCTATATCATCAAGATCTGTTATATCTTCAAAATCATCTAAATCAACTTCAGTATCGCTTTCTTCTGCGTCTTCTTCAGCAGGCTCTTCTTCCGGTTCATCAAAACCGCCGCCTGCAAGCAGAGCATCAAGTCCCATGTCGGCAATTGAAACTTCTTCAGGTTCCTCTTCCACTACTTCTTCAGGCTCTTCTTCCGGTTCATCAAACATAGAAAGATCCGGCATTCCTGCATCATCGTCCGCAGGTGGTGCAACCGGATTCAAGAGAGCTGACATATCAGGAGCTTCAAAGCTTGGGGCAGGTTCTGCTTCACCTTTTTTGTCATTTGAAGCAGCAGCAGGATTAACAAGGGCGGTTAAGTCAGAAAGATCTTCGTCTGCAGATGAAACCTCTGTTTCGGCCTCAATGACAGGCATACCAAGAACAAATTCTTCTGAGTCGTTTTTATCTTCAATTTCTTTTGGAATTTCTACTTTTACAGGCTTTTCTCCTCGTGCCGCACGGAGATTTGTTTCATCGCCGAGCGAGAGAAGATCGCTGCTGAATTTTTTAAGCTGACTTAATCCTGGCATACTACTTTAATTTTACCCCACAACCCTTGTAAATTACAAGTATAATATGTACCTTTTATTTCCTACTTATATAAACGGTTATTTTTTTATTTGACTTAAGTAAAATGTATATAATAAGTAAAACTCATAATTTAATATGCTCCCACTGCGTAAAGGCCCAACTCTGCGGGTGCCAGGCAATAAATGTCTGCTTATAATTTTATATACTTCCGTTGCGAAGACACCCCTTCTGCGGGCGCCAGGACTGTGGAACATAGACTCGCTTCAGCTTCGCTTCCGCTCGCTCCTGGCGATGCAGAAGGGGTATCTTCTCCACTCGCGTATATAAAATTATAAACAAAGCATAACTTTTTCATAACATCATTATTACATCACCAACATGTATATTATACCTGCACTTTACTTTCACTAAACTCTCACAAGCAAACTCCGATAATCAAAGTATGAAAAAGCTTATTTTACTCGCGGCGGTGGTTGTGGGATTATTATCCACACCTGTTTTTGCAGCGGAACAGACTAATTATCAGAATTTTGAGCTTGATACACTTTTGCATGGAATTGACAAGCCGGGGGCACCTGTGGTCACCGACGATTATATTATTTTCACTGCTGATACAAAGCACCGCTTTGTCGGCATTGCTTTTGATTTTGAAGAATACAAGGTAATCCATCCCTTCCAGATTCTCACCCAGAAGGATGATGAAGAAAAAGTCAGCCGTAAACATATGTTCTACGTTTACAAACGTGAGCACAAGTTTACAGAGCTGCGATACAGACTTGTTTTTGACGGACTTTGGACAACAGATCCGCTAAATCCTAACAAAGAATACGACCAGAACGTAAATCTCTATTTTTCTAAGCTTGATAACCTTGGAAGCATAAATGTTTATACAGAATCTCCAAAGAACGACTATGCTCATTTCATCTACAAGGGTGAAACAGGCCAGAAAGTAAATCTTGCCGGAACCTTTACAAACTGGGATCCATGGATTTACGAAATGGTTGAGACAGCACCAGGCCTTTACGAGCTTGAACTCCCTCTTCCAGCCGGAAAATACTATTACAATTACTATATTGGACTTACACCTGTACTGGACAATACAAACCCACAGAAAATTTACACTAAAGATGGCCGCAGCGCCAGTGTTTTGACCGTAAAATAATCTGCATATTCAGTTCCCATTAAATAATAATATTTCCAGAAGAAAAAAGGCATACTGACTACACTCTGTAGTGCACTGCAAGCAGCTTGACTGCTTGTCAGTGTAGATACAGCCGCGTAGGCAGTATGCCTTTTTTCTTCTGGAAATCACAATTATCTAAACTTCTTAGCCATATCCATCAGCTTTTTCATGTCCATGCCTTTGAGAGCACTTGGATCTAAGCCGCCTGGAAGTCCGCCGGCTCCGGGAGCACCACCAAGGCCTGCTGCACCGCCCATGCCACCCATCATAGAAGGGTCAAGGCCAAGCTGATTCATCATTCTGCCCTGCATTCCGCGGTTACGGCTTACTTTCTTCATCATAAGCTTTGTTTTTTCAAACTGCTTCAAAAGCTTGTTTACGTCAGCAACTGATGTACCACTACCCTTTGCAATACGCTTACGGCGGCTTGGGCCGATAATCAGGTGATTAAGGCGCTCTTTATAGGTCATACTCTGGATGATTGCTTCGTTTTTCTTCATGCTGGAAAGATCCATCTGAGAAGCATCCATTCCGCTCATTCCAGGAATCATATCGATGATAGACTGCATATTGCCCATCTTCTTAACCTGCTGGAACTGCTCAAGATAATCCTGCAAAGTAAACTCATTGCGCTGAAGTTTTTTCTGCATCTTGAGGGCAGCTTCTGCATCCATTGTTTCCTGTGCTTTTTCAACCAGGGAAACAACATCACCCATACCAAGGATTCGCGAAGCAATTCGTTCAGGATGGAAAACTTCAAAATCTTCTGTCTTTTCACCAGTACCAATAAAGAGAATCGGTTTTCCTGTGATTGTTTTAAGAGAAAGAGCCGCACCACCGCGGGCATCTGAGTCGAACTTTGTAAGGATTACACCGGTAAGGCCAAGCTGCTCGTCAAAGGTCTTGGCAATATCAACTGCATTCTGACCAGTCATTGCGTCGGCTACAAGAAGAACCTCAACCGGACCGGTTGCCTTTTTGATTTTTACCAGCTCTGCCATCATCTCTTCGTCAATCTGAAGACGACCGGCAGTATCTATGATGATTGTATCGTAGCCGTTCTTGCGGGCAAATGAAATTGCTTCTTCTGCATTGCGAACGGCATCTTTTGAATCTTCCTTGAAAACTGGAACCCCGATTTTCTCACCAAGCTGAGAAAGCTGTTCAACAGCGGCAGGACGAACAAGGTCACAGGCAGCGAGAAGAGGCTTACGACCTTCCTTCTTAAGGCGGGCAGTAAGCTTGTGGGCTGCAGTAGTTTTACCGGCACCCTGAAGACCAAGCATCAAAATTACAGACTGTGTATCAGGACCTTTAAGGTGTAAATCAACCTTGGTGTCTCCCAGCATTGAAACCATCTTGTCATAGATGATTTTTGTAAACTGCTGACCAGGGTCTACAGACTTAAGAACCTTTTCACCCTTGGCTTCTTCTATAGTAGAATTAACAAAGCGGCGTACAACGCGAAGGTTTACGTCTGCTTCGAGAAGAGCCATTTTGATTTCTTCAACGGCATCCTCAATATTCTTTTCAGTGATAGTTGATTTACCGCTCAGTGTTTTTACAATTCCACTGAAGGTACTTGTAATTTTTTCTAACATTTATGTCTCCAAAAGACGTGCGACTAGAGATGCATCAACTGATACAAATAACTTTCTATTGTAGTTTCTTTATTAAGAATTGAATAAAGTCCGTTACAAAGAGGAAGCTTCAAATCTTTTTTTACTGCAATTTCGTGAACATACTTGCAGGCAATTGCTCCCTCAGGCAGGTAACCGATTTTTCCAACATTTGCAATCAAATCATCAATATTCTTGAATTTAGAAAGCATATCAGTTTTGATCAGATCCTGACCAAAGCGGCGGTTACGGCCATATTTTGATTTACAGGTAACATCAAGATCACCAACACCAGAAATAGAAGTAAAGGTTTCTGCATGAGTAGCCCCCATAGCAAAACCAATTGTCTGGATTTCGTTTAAGCCGGCAGCAAGCAGAAGACTTTCTGCATTGTCACCAAATACATCGGAATTCTCTGCAATGGCATCCAAAGCGCCATAAACACAGGCAATAACGTTTTTGGCAGCAGCACAAATCTGAACACCAATAACATCAAAACTTGAGAAAACCATGAGACCAGGTACACGTAAAAGTTCACGTACACGGATAGAATTTTTGGGATTTAAAGAAGCTGCAACAAGGCCTGTAAGTTTACCCATTGCAACCTCTTCTGCATGACTAGGACCTGCAACATAAACAGTACAGTCCTTGTATACTTCTGGCAGTGCGCTTTCCATAGTCTCAAGAACAAGTTTAGGACCATCTGGAGAAGGCACAAAACCTTTTGTAAGGGCAGCGATAACTGTTGAGCCATCCGCAATGTTAGGAACATCAACAATTTTTTTAAGCGTAGACGCAAGATAAAGAGACGGAGATGCAATAATAAGAAATTCTTTTCCTGTTGCAACCTCGATAATATCATTAGAACAGGTTACACGTTCATTAAGCTTATAACCAGCAAGAAATCTCTTATTCTCGTGTTCTTTATTAATTGATTCAACAACATCATCTTCCAGGGCCCAGATCTGAACCTTGTGACCGCCGCGTGCCAGAGCCTGAGCAAGACCTGTTCCCCAGGCACCACCACCAATTACGCCTACACTTTTTTCTGACATCCTAACACCTTCGTTTTTTAACGGATTTTCGATTTTAGCCTAGTACCAGCCGTCCTCACAGTCAGCCCAGTCGTAAAGTTCTTCAGGCTTGAACCAGAGGTTAATTTCGCGCTCTGCACTTTCGTCGCTGTCAGAAGCGTGGATAATATTTCTGTCAGTGTGGATACAGTAATCTCCACGGATAGTTCCAGGAATAGCTTCTGTAGGTTTTGTAGCACCAACAACCTTTCTCATAAGAGTTACACAGTCATCTGCCTGCCATACCATTGCAATTACAGGACCTGATGTTACGTAAGAAACTAAATCATTGTAAAATGGTTTTCCATCATGTTCTGCATAGTGTTTGCCAGCGAGATCTTCGCTAACGTGCATCATCTTCAAACCTATGAGTTTGAAACCTTTCTTTTCAAGGCGTTCAATAACTTCGCCTACCAGACGGCGGTTTACTACGCCGGGCTTTAACATTGTAAAACATCTACTCATAATTTTATTATTATATAGGAAGTAAGAAGTCTTTTCAATATATAGTGTTTTTGTCAAAATCGTCTACACATAAAAAAAGGCGAGGAACTTCCTCGCCGTAGAAATATCAAGTTATTACTTCTTCGAAATAGCACCAATAAATTCTTCCAAGCTGCGCTGTAAAACTTCCTGTGGAATAAGTTTCTCTTTGTATTCTGCAACCATTGTAGGGCTCATACTTCTGTTCAAGGCATATTTTACAACTTCACGATTTGCTTCTTTGCAAAGCAAAATACCAATACTTGGGTTCTCATTACTGCGCTTTTCAGTTTGGTCAAGAGCTTCCAGATAGAACTCTAACTGTCCCATATAACTTGGTTCAAACTCGTCAGTCTTTAATTCAATTGCAACAAGACAATGCAAACCGCGGTGATAAAAGAGTAAATCTGCTTTATAGGTTTTTCCACCAACTTCAAGTTGATGTTCTTCATCAATAAAAAGGAAATCCTTTCCTAATTCAAGAACAAAGTCTTTCATGTGAGAAACAATTCCTTTTCTAAGTCTGGATTCTTTATATTTATTTGGTAATCCAAGGAACTCAAGGTATGCTGTATCTTTTAAAAGAAGACTTGTTTCCGGATAAAGATTTTTCAGTGTTGATGATTTAAACTCTTTACTTCCTAAAACAGACTCATATGCATTAGTTTTTATTGCACGCTGTAATTCTCTTACTTGTAAATTTTCTTTTCTGGCATAAAGCATATAGAAAAGTCTTTGTTCATTAAACTTACAGGAAGAAAGTATTTGATTATGGTTAGACCAGTTTGTGCATAAAAGTATAGCAGGAAATTGTGCCGACACTGTCGGCACAATTTGTGCCATTTCTGTCGGCACAATTGCATTCTTAGTCATATTTTTGGGTAAAGCGAATTTTCCATTGAGCTTTAATTTTTCTATAAGTGCTACAAATTCAGGAGAAGAATATGTTTCATAGAACTGTACCATTTTATAAATGGTTCTTCGACTATAACCTTTCAGACTTGGATCTCTTGTACGGAGATATTCAGAAAGCTCTGTAACAACATTGCTTCCCCTAAAACCCTGCTTCTAATCTCTGTTCAACTTCTTCGATGATTTCGTCTGGGGTTGATGCGCCGGCTGTTATGCCGATTGTTTTTAGATTAAAGAACTCTTGAGGGATGTCGGCGGCGCTTTGGATGTGGGCTGCTTTCGGGCAGTTTGCTTCTGCTGTCTGGTAGAGGCGTTTAGTATTGGCGGAGTTCTTGCCGCCTACTACCAAGACTCCTTCTACCAGGGAGCAGAGTTCTAAGAGGGCCTGCTGTCTTTCGTTTGTGGCAGGGCAGATTGTGTTCATTACTGCGAGATTTTTGAATTTTGAACGGAAAAGGTTTTCTATTTTTTCGAACTCTTTTGGACTGTAAGTGGTCTGGCTCAAAAGAATTATATTTTTTTCTTCACTGCCAGGAATCTCAAAACCTTGTGCTTCTTCAAAATCCTGAAGCTGAGCAAAATTTTCCCCTGCATAACCGGCAATGCCTATTACTTCGCCGTGGTTACGATCGCCGGTTAGGACAACGTAATCATTCTGGTTGGAATAGCGTTCTACCATTTTCTGGCTGGCTTTTACTCGGGGACAGGTTGCGTCTATTATCTGACAGCCTCTTTTCTCAAGTGCATCTGTTACACTTGGGGCAACGCCGTGGGCACGGATTATCACTACACTGCCCTGCTCAAGACTTTCTACATCTGATTCATTTACAATATGAAGACCTTTTTCTTCCAGTGAACGAAGTGCATTTTCATTATGAATTAAAGGGCCAAGAGAATAAACTTTTTTACCAGGATTCTCTGCAAGGGCCTTTTCAGCAAGCTCAACAGCGCGTCTTACACCAAAACAGAACCCCAGAACCGATGCACGAATAATTTTCATGATTCTACAATACCACAAAAATATACAAAATTTAAGAGTTCATATAATAATCCCCAGGAAGAAAATACTCATGTCCCACGCGACTTTTATTATTCTGACAATCAGTCAAGCTGCTTGCAGAATAAAAAAGAGTGTGGTCCACGGGTATTTTCTTCCTGGGGATCCGTGTGAAACTCGAATATATTCTTGCTGATGTAGAATTATGAAAATTATTCATCCAGAAAACGAAAGGTCAAATAAAAAACCTGCGGGATACACTCTTTGTTATACTGCAATTGGCTTGTCCAATTGTCAGCATAATCAAAGCCGCGTAGACCGCAGGTTTTTTATTTGTCCGTTTTTTAAGTAAAACGAATAATTATTTTCTATTCTTCATCAGCATGTACATGTTTGAGTGAGTGGTGTACACCGTATTCTGGTTTCCAGTTCTTTCTTGAAGCGCTGATAAAGCCGCTTGAAATAAGGATAGAAGAATACATACCACAAATCAAACCAACAATCATTGCGAGTGAGAAGTCTTTGATGCTTCCGCTTGTGAAAACGAACAAAGAAACTACTGCGAACAATGTTGTTACTGTTGTCAAAACAGAACGTGTAAATGTATCAGAAAGAGACTTGTTCAAAATCTCATTGAAGGTCTTAGCTTCAGGCATCATCTTGAGGTTATAGCGAACGCGGTCGAGAATTACGACTGTAGCGTTGATAGAGTAACCTACGATTGTCAAAACTGCTGCAAGAACAGTTGTTGAGAATTCCATCTGTGTCCAGATGATGAATGTGAACATAATCATTGTATCGTGAAGCAATGCAATTACCGAACCAAGAGCGAAGTCCCAGTGGAAGCGGATTGTTGCATAAAGCCAGATAAGTCCAACTACTGCAATGAACATAATGATAGACTTGATTGTTGTGTTCTTTGACATACCAGCACCAATGAAATCTGTCTTTACGATAGCAACCTTCTCTTTCCCGAAAGCTTTATAGAGCTTTTCGTTGATAGAAGTCTGAATGTCGTTCTGTGCATCGCCTTCGCTTACACCCATACGAATCTGATAAGAAGCGTCAGCACCTGTACCAAGCTGTTTGATGTTTCCACCAGCTTCACCAAGAGCGTTACGAATATCATTTGTAGTAACTTCAGAAGTTCCTGCAGGATAGATGTAAATTGGTGTTGAAGAAAGCTGATTTGTAACAGCAGAGTTCAGGAACAATTTTGTTGAATCGTATGAACCGTTCTTTACAGTCATGTTTACATTGCTGATTTTGTTTACTTCAGCAGCAACTTCAGCTACAGTCTTATATACTGCAAAGTTGATTGAACGAGTTTCGTTATCTGCACCAGTACCAGAAATGATGATATCCATCTGACCAGCAGAAAGATCCATAGAAACATTAGCAGCACCTGAATAAGAAATTTCTGCAACAGGATTTGCTACACGAATCTCTTCAATGAGACCTGGACGGAAGTCGAGACCAAGGTTGATTCCTTTTACAAAAAGTCCAACAACACCAAGTGCAATAATTACACAACTTAAAATAGCAGCAGGAAGGAAGCCTTTATTAAAATTAATTGTCTTTTTCATTATTTAATCCCCCAACCAATGCTTACTTTCTTAGCATGAAGAACATCTGTATCAAAGTCGAAAATGAGACGTGATACGAAGAGAGCTGTAAATACAGATGAAACAACACCGATTGCAAGAGAAACAGCGAAGCCCTGGATAGCACCAGTTCCGAGCTGACTCAGGAAGATAGCAGCGATGAATGTTGTAATGTTAGAGTCCATAATAGCCCAGAATGCGTTATCAAAACCCATTGCAATGGCAGCAGGACGGCTCTTACCCTGACGAAGCTCTTCCTTGATACGTTCAAAAATCAAAACGTTAGCATCTACGGCCATACCGATTGTAAGAATCATACCGGCAATAGATGAAAGTGTAAGTGTAAGATTGAAAGCAGAAAGAATTGAGAACATCATAAAGAGGTTCAAAACCTGAGCAACTACAGCGTTGATACCAGAAGCCTTGTAGTAAATCAACATGAAGATAAGGATAAGTCCGAGACCAAGGAGAATAGCCTTGGCACCGGCACGAATTGCATCTTCACCAAGAGAAGCACCAATTACCTGCTGGCTTTCTACCTCGAGAGGAACGTTGAGCCATGCTGTCTGGAGAACCTTCTTGATATTGTCAGCTTCTTCGTAGCTGAAGCCACCAGAAAGTGATACTGAACCACCAGTGATAGCAGTCTGAATGCGGGCATTAGACTTAACTTTGTTGTCGCTTACGATTGCAAGATTTTCACCTACGTGAGCAGCAGTAAAGTCACCGAAAATTACAGCGCCTTCACCGTCGAGCTGGAAGTGAACTTCAGGCTGATTTGTAAACTCATCTGAACCAACGATAGCAGATTTTACATGCTGACCATCGAGGGCGATTTCCTTCTTTACAACAACCCAGTCATAGCGTTCATCAAGACCGTATTCGTCTTTCTTATATTCACCAAATACTTCGCAGTCAGCAGGAATTACAGAAGGATCCATAAGTTCTCCAAGAGCGTTGAAAGTATTTGCAGGATTCATTGCATAGTAATTTTTGAAGGCATTTGTAGCATCCATATCTACGAGACGGAAGTTCAAAATACCCTTACCCATAATCAATGTATTGATTGCGTCTGCCTGAGCAGCACCAGGAATTTCGATGTAGATTCTGTCATCACCCTGCTGGCGGATAACAGGAGAAGTAAGACCAAACTTATCGATACGGCTTGAAAGGTTATCAATAGCATTTGCCATAGCTTCTTTCTTGAAGTCTGCAGCATTTTCAGCAGCAACAGCATCACCCATAGAAGCGAGGGCTGCATCAAGGTCAGCCTTAACGATGATGTTCATACCACCAGAAAGATCAAGACCAAGCTTTACAGAGTTTTCATAGTACTTCTTAGCCTTGAGGATTTCTTCACGATAACGTGTCTGGAATACAGTCAAAAAGTCAAGTTCGCTGTCATAAGCAGAAAGAACATCTTTCCATGTGAGCTCAGCAGGAGCTTTCTTTTCAAGAGCCTTGTATCTCTTGCTTACATCTTTTTTAAGCCATGCGTAATCGTCAGTAACAGTTGCTGACAAATCCATTTTTTTAATTGCGCGTACATCTTCTGCGGCTTTGAGTTCAGCATAGTTCTTAATATTCTCTGTTGAACCTAAAGCAAGCTGCTGCATTTCCTTTGGTGTTCTTCCATACCAGCTGATTGACGGCCAGAGGAAAACGAAACAAAGAGCTATTACAGCCAGCAGAACCAATAAACGAGTTCTCTTGTTCATTTTATTATAAACTCCAATTATTTATTTTTCTTCAGTTGTTTCAGCAGCCTTTTCTTCTGCGGCTGGTGCTGAAGATTTTTTACCTTTAAAAAGTTTTTTGCTCTTTGCTTCTTCAGCAAGCTTTGCTTTTTCAGCTTCAGTAAGCTCTACAGAAGAAATAGCAGTGCGGTTGAATTCGAGTTTACAGTCATCATCAACTTTTACGATTACAGTGTTTTCTTTTACAGAAGAAACTGTTCCGTGGATTCCTCCAATTGTGATTACTTTGTCACCCTTCTTCAATGCGTCAAGCATTTTCTGAGTTTCTTTCTGCTTCTTGTTCTGTGGACGAATCAAAAAGAAATAAAAAATTACGATAATAGCAAGAAAAGGAAGAAGACTCATTCCAAGTGAACCTGAAGCACTACCTGCTCCACCTGCCTGCAAAAAAGGGATAAAATTCATATTACATTTCCATCCTGTTTTTAAAATTTGATTATAAAATCAGTCTAAAAATTATAACACGATTTAATCTAGTAATCAATGGGATTTTTGGCTACTGAATCAACTTAGTTAAAGCTTCATTGAGCTTTTTGAATGAAGAATCATTTGGATTTATGGCAACTACCTGGCGCAGGTAATACTGAGCTTTACGGTAATCCTGCTTTGCGTAGTAAAGTTCATAAAGACGGAAAAGAGCATCGCTGTTTCTAGGATTTGCAATAAGGCTTGAACGCAAATCTGCAAGCGCCTTTTCTTCTGTCAGCTGAAGATAACTTCTTCTATAATACAGATAACTTTTTACCTTTGGTGAAGCATTGTTCATAAGAGAATCAATATATTTTACAACTGCATCTCTGTTACCTACTTTGCTATAGGCCAGAATATATGCCTGAAGAAGAAGTTCATCGGAAGGATTTGCATCATAACTTGTTTTTGCGTAGTCATAGGCTTCGCCATTCTTTCCAAGCTTAATGCAGACATTTACATATTTTTCAACTACTGCAGGGCTTACATTTCCAAGAGAAATAAGGTTGCGGCTGGCAGTATAGGCTTCTTTCCAGTTTTCACGATGAATAAGTCCGTCCAGAGCATAGGTCATAGCTTCCTGATTACCAGGTCTTTTTTCGAGAACACGGGCTGCAAGTTCATCTGCATATTTACCTGCAACAGGAGAATCGGTTTCTGAAGAAATGCGGGCTGCAAACATAAGGGCATCCACATTATCAGGATACATCTGCAAAGCCTTTTCTACAGTTTCAGAAGCAGCAATTGTGTTTTTACTCCAATCCAGCTGAACGCGGGCACGAAGCACTAAATAATCTATAGAAGTATTATCCTGTCTTGCATAAACATCCAGCAGGGAAACTGCATGAATGTAATCCTTTTTTTCTACAAGAATCTTTGCGCGGAACAAAAGGAATTCAAGGTCATTCGGTGTCTGCTGCAAAACTCGTGCAACATAAAGTTCTGCCGCATCATAATCTTTTGCATCAAAGGCAATATAGGCATTCTGCTTAAGAACCGCCAGATCATTAACAGTAGAATCTATTGTATTTAATACCTTAGAAGCCTCTGTAAGATTTCCGTTTGTGCGGAGGATTCTCGAATAAGCAAGGTTTATTTCTGTTGTCTTAGGAGAACCATCATAAGCAAGCTTAAGGTATTTTTCTGCATTTTCAAAATTACGTTTCTTTTCATAAAGGACAGCCATAAGATAGTTTGCAAGTACAGAATCACTCTGAATCTCAAGGGCTGCTTTTATTGCATTTTCACAAGGCTCATAAACAGAGATGTCTGAAACATTATTTACTATTACAAGGGCCGGAAGAAGTGTTGCAAGAAAATCTACATTTCCTGTGCTTGAATCAAAAACTCCCTGGCGAACCGAACTGATTGCTCCTGTGTAAGGATTATCTTCTGTTATTACAGGAATATCCCAGGTGATTTTTTCAGAAGGCCAGACAAGCTTCATAATTTCTGCAGAAACGGCGGCAAGAACCTTTTCATATTCTTCATACTCACCACCCTTCTGTCTCATAAGTGCCATTGCATCACGCAGAGAATCCGGGCTACCGTTCTGAACGCCTTTAAGAACCTCGGGATTTATTTTTGCAAAGTATTCTCTTTGATTTTTTCCAGAAGGAAGCTTTATTGAATAAGAAGTATCATCAAGGTTTTCATCTGATTGTGAAGAAGCTTCAGCTTCTACCTTTACCTGTTCTGTATCTTTTGTTTTCTTTTTCTTTTTAGACGCAGAAAAAACCGGACTGCTTATAATAAAAGCAGCCAGCAGCATGAGAATTCCTGTTTTAGTCCAAAAAGTTTTTACCAACTTCTATTCCTGATTACTCGTCTACTTCAAGTTCCGATTTAATTGACGACTCTTCATCCGAAAATATTCCAGTCTCCTCATCTGAAAAAACAAGTTCACTGTGCTTTTGTTGCACAAAGAAAAAAACTATTAACAAAACGGCTACCATCAGCATAAACAAAGGTCCAAGAGTAAGTGCCACACTCTTAAACGAAAGTCTGATAAGCCCGAAAGAAAAAAGTGAATACCAGAGCCCCATTCCAAACAAAGTAACAGAAGGGATAAGGTAACCGAATTTCAAAACTTTATATTTCCATCTCCCTGCAATAAACCAGAGTACCCCGGCAACAATTCCCAAAAGAGGCCACATCTGGTTCAGACTCCAGGAAAAAAAAGCATAAGAAGCAAGATAAATCATACTCCAGAAGAAATAAAGCATACCTGCAAAAAAATGAAAAAATTTACCGGTTACCTTTCTTGCTATGACTACTGTTATCAGCCCTATTACAGCCTGAACAATAATAAAAATAAGATTCAGAATGTTTGCATATCTTGAAGGCTCCTTATGCAAGGCCATGAGGGTACAGGCAATAACTAAAAGAACTCCTGCAATTATAAGAAAATAAATTGATTTGATCTTTTTCTCTATAATCTCTGAATTCATTTACACTCTTTCCTCTTATATATAAGCCCTAAAACAGTCTCAATAATAATACTAGTAAAAAATAATCTTTACAATAACATTTCACTATGATAAATTTAAAATTATGAAATTAAAAAGAAAATTTTCTACCGTTATATATATCTTCCTATTTATAGCACTTATTTTATTTTCGGCCTGTAAAAACTCTAAAAACAGTGAAAATGCTAAAAAATCAGAGGCAATCCAGAGCCATCAGCAGGAGCTCCAGAGTCTTTTAGACTCTCAGAACTTTAATGGAAAACAGAAATATTCCCTTATAAAGCAGATTGCAGACACTTTGCGTGATGAAAAGGACTATCAGGGTCTTATCCTCTTTCTTACAGACTGGGTAGATAAGAATCCGGATGATATGTACAACTCTTACTGGCTTTTGATGACTGCAGATGCATATCTTGCCCAGGGGGCAGAACCTGTTGCCGAATACTATTTTGACCGCATTCTTCAGCAGTGCCCGGATCTTCTTATAAAAGGTAATTCTGCCCATTTTATCTGCCTGCAGAAGCTGATTCAGATCAGTAAAACTCCGGCCCACAGAATCAAATACTTTAACGAGCTTATTAACCGATTTCCTCAGAATGTAAATACTACAGAGCTTTACCTTCGACTTGCCCTTGAATACCAGAACGACAGTCAATGGTCTCAGGCTCTTAAAACCTACGCACTCTTTCTGGAACAGCCTGATGCTACCACAATTCAGATTGCCGGTGAACCGGATGCCTACAGAAACGCACGCCATCTTGTAGATTTCAATAACTCTTCTAAAGACTGGACCTTTGAAAGCCTTCCTGCCCTCGAAGCAGCTGTTAAAAAAGCTATTTCAAATTACGACTGGCGCTCTCTGGATAAATACAAGGCTAAAGTTAACTTCTTCTCAATGTCATGGAACAGAGATGAAAATGACGTTAACTCTCAGGATGAATCTTCTATGTATTCATGGATGAGAGGCTCAAGAGTTCGTTACAGCGATTCTCTTGATGAAGCTTCTAACCCTAACGAAGCCTACCTTAGAACCTGGGGCTGGAACTCTTATGTAAAAGTCTGGTATCTCTACTTCCGCAAGGTAGACTTCCCTCTTGATCCGGATATCCACGGAAACTGGGAATGGGCCGGCATTTACCTTGGAAATAAGCTGTAATGAAAAAAATTACATTCGTCGCTCTGTTATTTTGTACTTCGCTTGTTTTTGCTGAAACAGATCCCCAGGTCAAGCCGGGCGATGCCACTGAAAACACCGAAAACGCAGAGATTCCAGAGACACTCACCTTCACCGACGAGCCTCTGGAAGAAGAAGTAGTTGAAGACGAAGCCTTTCTGGAACTCTTAAAAACAGCCCTGATTCCGGAACTGCACCCGCTTGACGAAGCAAACGGAGCAACGCCGGCACATATCTCACTTTCTTTTGTTTCAGACGAAGAAATCTCAAAACCTCAGGTAGAAGCCTTCCGCAAAATGTATCTTTCTCCAAAGTGGTCTGCCCTGCTCCGCGGCTATCTTGAAAGCGCCATGGAATACCGCCTTTATGTCAGAAAAGCCGTACAGGATGCCCAGATGCCCGAAATGCTGGAATACCTTCCAGTGGTTGAATCAAACTATAAAACAAATGCTAAATCCCGCTCTGGTGCCATTGGAATGTGGCAGTTTATGGCAAACAGCGTATGGCCCTTTCTCACACTGAACGACTTTGTAGATGAACGTCTTGACCCATGGAAATCTACCGATGCTGCCCTTAAAAAACTTACAGATAATTACAATATCTTTAACGACTGGCTCCTTGCCATTGGAGCTTATAACTGCGGTGTTGGTGCCATGAACCGCGCCATTAAAAAAGCCGGTGGAGTAAAAGACTTCTGGTACCTGGCAGAACACGGCTACCTTTCAAAACAGACAGCAGACTATGTTCCAAAGCTCATTGCAATTGCAGATCTGGCAATAAACAGCCAGTATTATGGAATAGATATTCCAGACCACAAGGAAGAGTTTGATCTTCTGGAAAATGAAAAGAACGGCAACTTCGATTATCTGACCGTTAATAAAGCATACTCGCTGAATCAGCTGGCCCAGGAAATGAGAATGGATACAGCTACTCTTAAGCGTTTAAATCCTTCTTATACCCTTGGCATGACTCATCCTTCCAAAAAGAGCGAAATCCGCCTTCCCCTTGGCATGAAAGAGTCTGCAGAAGACGCACTTGCTAACCTTAAGCCGGTAGACTTCCCTCTTAAGTATACCGTTGTAGCAGGAGATTCCCTCTGGTCTATTTCCCGCAAATACAAAACCACAGTAAGCGCCATCTGCGAGCTCAACGGCATAAAGGAAAATGCCATACTCAAAATTGGAAAAATACTTTATATTCCTTCAAAATAAGCCGATTGTAGAAGAAGAGGAAAATCATTATGTTCAAACGACATCTTGCCCTTGCTGCAGCAGCGGCACTTTTTACAATTATTCCGCTTTTTGCACAGACTGCACAGAATTACGACACAAAAATCGAAGCAATCAGCTCAATCAACTGGATTACTAAAGAATTTGTTACCAATATCTCGCTCGATGCAAACAAGGCTAACATTCAGATGCCATCGGGTAAAAAGGTTGCCTCTACCTACATAAAATCTAAAATGCTTCCATTAATACAGCCACCTCTGCTCTCGCTTTTTGAAAACTCAGAAAACGACCTTTCGGAAGCAGTTATAAATGAAGACCTTACCCTTGATCAGGTTTATACTTTTATAATGGGCGGACATAAAACTCCGGATGTTTTTTCAAAGGATCTGAAATACCTTAATACCATAAACACCACAAATGTTAATGATATTGGAAAACTCCTTGTACGCCATAACTATCCTTTCAATCCGCAGAAGCCTATTGATTCAGTTCCTTCTAGAGCTTTCAGCGGAATTATTATTGATGCGCGCGGAGCATTCCCTGTTCACGGAGAATATGTAAAGAGTGAAGTTTACGCCTGCTTCTTCCCTCAGATCTGGGATGATCAGATGAACAGCATTTACGAAAAAAATATTGTAGATCCGAAAATTGTTACAGAAAAAGGACTTGTAGGCTACCATTATTCGGATGATATATCTTTATACGAAGACCGTGTTGGCTCTGATCCGCTTTATATTAAAGCCTCTCAGGTTTATGGCCGTAACCGTACGGACCCAATTATTAAACGCCGCGACGCCCTTAAGCTTTTGACTATTCCGGAAAACATTAAGCTTTTGCAGAAAGGTAAGGTTGTAATTCTTCTTGATAAAGATAATCTGATTTATGATATTTCTGTACCAGAGAAGGCTCCTTCTTACTATGTAAAATACCAGGCACTTAAACAGTACTTCTATGAAAATAAAATTCCAGGAGTTACCTTCTCAGATTCAAGCATAGGCTTTATGTTCGATGTAAATCTCCGCTTCTATCCAGATTCACCTGAACTTTTACCGGAAGAAAAAGGCCGCATTCAGGCAATTGCAGACAAGCTTAAAGAGATTCTTGAAGATGAAGGCTATTCTATTTTAATTGAAGGACACACAGCAGATGTTCACAAGCCTGTAGGTCAGTTAAATCTTTCTATTGAGCGTGCAGAAACAGTCAGATCTGCCCTGATAAAAGAAGGTCTTGATGAAAAGATTATTACCTATAAGGGCTTTGGAGGAACAATGCCTGTTGCAGACAACTCAACAGAAACAGGCCGCGCACAGAACCGTCGTGTACGCATTATAGCCCGCCCTAGAGCAACCTATATCCAGAGAGACTGGAACTAAGACTAGAACTAGCGCTTTTTACCTGCAGGCTTTTCAGAATCTACATCTAAAAGTTCTGCAACAGGCTCTGGCTTTTTTAATTTCTTATCCCTCTTTTCCATATACATAAGGGAATCAGCCTCGCTCAAAAGTGGGGTTATTTTATAGCCCATTTTAGCAGAAGGGTATTCAACATAGCCCATACTGATTGAAAGAGAGAAGCCCTGTTCATTTCCGCCAGACCAGATTCTGCAGTCTTCATCTATCTGATTACGGATATGTCGCAGAGCATCCTTTGTAAGGCCCGGGCAGATAATTGCAAATTCATCGCCACCAATTCTGGCAATTACATCGTTGGAACGGAAATTACTTTTTAAGATAATTGATTCAGCAAGAATTGCACGGTCTCCGGCTTCATGTCCGTAAACATCATTTATCTTTTTCAGACCGTCCATATCGCAGTAAAGCACAATTCCACTCTGCCCCATTGCCTTTGCAAACTTAAGGGTAGTTTCTCCATAAGAATAGAATCCGCGCCTGTTATAAACACCGGTAAGCTCATCTGTACTTGCAATCAAGTCAAGCTCATCAATCTTTTTGCGAACGCGGGAAGTTTCGTTATGAGCAAGAGAGAAAGAATAAACAGAAGCAATTGTAGAAGACAGAAGTTTTACAAAAAGATCATAAATAATACAGTCGTAACTTCCAGGTCTTAAAATAATATATCCATACTGCAGGGTACTATGATAAATTGCAAAGACCATAACCCCTTCGGAATCAAAACTCAAAAGGCCATCGGGCAGCATTTGTTCTTTCGGATTACACTTTATAAGTTTTTTATCCACGCTGGAATCAAAACCTGTCTTATCATCAAAACCTGCAAAAAGATGTGCCTGTTTTGGAAGATGAAAGTATTCAAAAGGAACAGAAGCTTCTATTGGTTTTTCATAGAGAACAATAGCACAGGCAGAAATTCCAAAAGAACGTACATCATCATTAATACGGTTTCTGAGCTGGTCATAGGTCATGTCAGACTGCATTTGTGTATAGAAATTAGTTGTCTGATAAAACTCACCTTTTTTTCTATACCACTCTGTACCTGAATTGGTTCTCAAATATGGCTTTTTTTCATCATCTTCAAATTCGAAGTTTCTTGCATGTGGGGCAGTTTTATCGTAAGGAACACGGCGGGTAGATTCCCTCATAACAGGAATGGCTGTCATTACAGAAAGCTTATCTGCGGGTTTACCATTAATCTCCTTTATAAGATTCATTCCGGCGATATACCCCTGCCCTTCAAAATTCTGCTTGATGGTAGTAAGGGTTGGAATACAGGTATCTGCATTAAAAAGATTATCAAAACCAACAACGCAGACATCTTCCGGAACTTTTTTACCAATTTCGTTACAAAAGTCCATTGCAGCAAAGGCCATTTCATCGTTCATACAGATGATTGCATCGTAATCAAAGGAGCCCATTCCCTTATATATAGCGTGAAGGTCATCAAAGGTTGGACCATAACTTAAAGCCGATTTCCAGATTGTTATATCATCTTCCATAATTCCCTGGTCTGCAAGGAAGGTTTTTATATTCTTAATGCGGTTTTTTACTTCTGAAGAGTTTCCCCTTACTCCAAGGATTCCAAAATGCTTGCAGTGCTGTCTTTTTACAAGCTCTGTAATGATTGCTTCATAGGCATCATGATTATCAACAATAACAGAAGGAATGCCGGAAATTTCCATGGAAATATTGGCAACAGGTAAAGGTTTAAATGATTTAATATAAGATGCAGCTTCGTATTTACTGTAGGAATACATGATTGTACCGGAAATAAAAATTGCACCATCAAGATTCTTTGATGAGACAAAAGATGAAACTGCTACATTTTGAAAGTCAAAGCCGCCGCTGATATCCTGAAGTTTTCCAATTGTAAAAACAACTAGTTCAGCAGACTTTTCCTGACAGGCGAGAGAAACTCCCCTGATAATCCGCTCGGCATATTCCGAGACTACATAGTCTATAACAAGCCCTATACGCATACTCTCTACCAATAAATAAATCTTTTAAATAAATATTTTTAAATTATTTTATAAAACTTTATGGGCTAATTCAATTATATGTGATAAAAAAGGATTTGTCATTAAAAATATCAATACTCTTAATATCTGGCTCTCCCGTGAAAAATGTGATTTTTAATCACTTATAATTTCTAAAGATTTAGACTGATACTTGGGCAGAAACTTCTTTCTGGTGCCGGTGGCGAACTGGACTTCTATTACGTATTCGCCGGAATTAGCGTAGGCTGCAACGACTGCACCTTCTCCGTAGTCATCATGATAAACGTGAATGCCTTTTTTCCATTTGGATACCAGGCTTTCGTCCATTTCTGAATCCGAAGAGGCTCCTGTGCCGGCAAATGCAGAAGCGTCGCGGCCAAACTGACCGTATGGGGAAGCTTTACGGGTAGAAAAACCGAATGGAGCCTGTCCAATTACGGTAAAGGCCTGGGCGGCTTCTTTTATAAAAGGGCTTGGCCGCATAAAATCCCAGCGGCCGTAAAGGCAACGCTTTGAAGTTGAAGTTACATAAAGCTCGTCTCGGGCACGGGTAATTCCAACATAAAAGAGGCGTCGTTCTTCTTCAAGCTCCGCGCCAACTTTTTCCATACGAGGGAATACACCTTCTTCAAGGCCTGTAATTATTACCTTGTTATACTCAAGACCCTTTGTGTTATGCAGGGTTATGAGGGTAACTGCATTGTCATCCTCTGCCTGATTTTCTGCATCCAGGGTACGGTCCAGGTTGATTGCATCAAGAAACTGTAAAAGCCCTTCCATTGTGCACTTGTAAGGAACTGCAGTATTCACAAGTTCCTGAAGGTTCTGCACTCTGGTTGTTCCTTCAATTTCGTCTCCGGCCCGGTGGTATTCATCCAGAGCAGAATCGCGGATTACCCTTTCTATAAAATCTGAAAGAGATTTATTTTCATCAAAGCAGCCTGCTAGAGTGTCAAAAAGCTTTATAAAGTTGCCAGCCCCTTCCCCGGCTTTTTTGGAAAGGCCACCTGCCTGTAGCTGATTTCTGATATTTTCGAGAAGATCAGAATAAACTGGAGCACCTGCCTCATTTATGCTTACGGCACTTTCCATAAGTTTATCCTGAGTTTTGTCACCGATACCGCGTGTTGGTTTATTTATAATTCTGCGGAATGATATTTCATCTTTATGATTTGCAAAGAAAGAAATATAGGCCAGCGCATCTTTAATTTCTTCACGCTCGTAGAATTTCAGGGAACCAACAACAACATAAGGAATCTTTCTGTGCAGAAACTCTTTTTCAAAACCAAGCGACTGGGCATTTGTACGGTAAAGAACTGCCCAGTCTGAATACTGGGCCCCACCAGCAAGAGACTTTAAGATAAGGTCTGCAACAAAGGTTGCCTCTGCATTCTGATCCGGCAGAAAAGCAAGAACAGGATTTCCCCCTTCTCCTCTGTCTGCAACAAGAGTTTTTTCAAGACTGCCGTGATGGTTTTTCTTAACAACAAGTTCAGCCGCATCAAGTATTCCAGATTTAGAACGATAGTTGCGTTCCAGTTTTATGATTTCTGTGCCAGGGAACTTTTCTGGAAAAGTAAGAATATTTTCTACTTCAGCACCACGGAACTTGTAAATAGACTGGTCATCATCACCAACTACACAGACGTAGGTGTTGCTGCCCTGCTTGACACCACTTACATTCTGAAGAAGTCGAAATTGTGCATTGTTGGTATCCTGATACTCATCAACCATTATTACCTTAAATTGATTTGACATATAACCAGCAATTTCAGAATCTAATTCGAGTAACTGACTTGGAAGCATTATTAAATCACCAAAATCTGCATTACCTGTGGCCCGGAGTCTTTTTTGGTATTTTTGATAGATATCATTTAAGTCAAATTCACTTCCAATACAACTTAAATCATCTTCTGGAGTAAGATAATAATCTTTTGCTAATGAAATTTGATGAACTGCTACTCTTACCTCTTTCGCCGAAAGTGATGGCTCAGCCTTCTTTATCAAAGTCGCCATATCATCATCATCATAAACAGTAAATGAGGGTGATAATCCAGCATGCTCTGGAAACTTACGTAAAAACCAGGCTCCAAAAGAGTGAAAGGTTTTTATCATAACTTTTTCAGTTCCAGCTTTAGGTTCCAATTGTCTTGTACGTTCAGCCATTTCATTTGCAGCTTTCTTCGTAAAAGTTACAGCAAGAATTTCCCACGGATTTATATCAGTATGAGTAATGAGATAAGCAATTTTAGTAGTAATAACACGGGTTTTACCGGAACCGGCACCCGCAAGAATAAGGAGTGGAGAGCCCTCGTGAACTACGGCTGCCCTCTGCTGCTCATTGAGTGTATCGAGATAATTATTGTCTTGCATGCTTTTTCTTTTTTTCTTTATAGAGTTCTTTGTCTGCCTCAGAAAGCAGCTTCTTTAAAACGCTGGATTTCTGAAGGTCTACTGCACCTAGACTTATAGAAAGTGTAAAAGGCAACTGGTTTTCAATAGAAACCTTTTTACAAAGCATATCAATTTTGAGCTTTGTATTTTCCACATAACCTATTTTCATTCCAAGTGCAACAATTCCAAACTCGTCTCCGCTAAGGCGGCCAACAACATCAGAAGAACGGAAAATATCTTTGAGAACACGGGCCTGCAGCATAATTGCCTTATCCCCCATTGCGTGTCCATAAGTGTCGTTGATTTTCTTCAGGCCATCCATATCTGCAAAGAAAATAACACCAGAGGTATCGGTTTCCTGCAGAAGGTCCAGGGCAGCCTGTCCCTGTTCAATAAAGCCGCGACGGTTGAGAATACCAGTAAGCTCATCCATACGAGACTGCAGGGCAAGGTCGGTATTCTCGCGTTCGAGATTCCGGCCTTCCTGAATCTTACTTGTATAATCATAAGCCTGGGCAACTGCATTTATAATGATTTTAAGGTAAACATTATAATCAGCAAATTTATTTTCTTTAATGCGGCAGAGCATATAACCGTAATTTGCTTCACCCATAAAAATCGGAGTCAGAAGGAAGGTACCGCTTACATCTTCCATTGTTCGGGCTGAAAATATTTTTTCATGCGGATCAATTTTAAGCCCCGGTCTGAATAAATCTGTCTTTTTAGTTTCGCTGTAAAACATATGAAGTTCAGCTTCATCAGGCAGAACAAATTCCTGTTCAGAATCTATAATCTGAACATCCTTAAAGAAATGCAAAGCCATTCCACCCATAGCACACTGATTCGCTATATATTTCAGGCTGAAAGACATCTGCTTTAATGTATTAAAACCGCGTATTGTATCTATAAGAGTTACAACAGCATTCTTTTCATTCAGAGCATTTACAAACTGCATTACACCGTTTGTTTTTTCATTTATATCCGAACAGATTTCACCGTCTGCATTTTTATAACAAGGCAGAGAATGATCCAGATCAATACAACCACATGACTGACGGAATTTTGGAACAAGGGGATTCAGCATCTCCTTCTTCATTTTTTCACCGTTAAGAACGCGGTCTACAATTTCTGCGGCAGCATAGCCCTGACTGTAAATATCCTGATTGATGGTTGAAAGTTTTGGTGTCATCATGCTTGCAACAATGGCATCATCAAAACCAATTACTTTAACATCCTGTGGAACCTTTACTCCAATTTCTTCAAAAGCCCTCATACAGCCGGCAGCCATCATATCATTGGCACAGACAATGGCGTCGAATGGAATATCTTTTTTTGATTTAAAGCGTGATATGATTTCGTCATGAGCCTTGAAATCTGTAAAGTTTCCGTCATAAACCATATCCGGATAAAAGTCTAATTTACAGGCATCCAAAGCGGCAGTAAAAGCATCATAGCGCTCCAAAGCTTCCTTGGACTTAGTTTCATTGGCAGAAAAGAATGCTATTTTCTGGCAGTCATGCTCTTTTTTAAGATGATTTATGATTTCCTTAAAGCACTTGCGGCAATCAGCCTGAATTACATAGCCGTGACGGGTCTGCGGATCCAGAGCAATAGAAACAATAGGACGCGGCTCATAGCATCTGAGCATTTCGCGGAGTTTTTCTTCATCCATCTGGGAAGCATAAACTCCACTTACAGAAATAATAGCATCAATTTCTTTTGATTTAGCGTATTCAAAGCCGGTACAATACTGATAGTCGAAGGCTCCTGTATTAATGCCTGGAATTCGGGTCTGAATAATAACAACCTTGGCATCTTTATTGCGGAAATAATCAGAAATGCCGCTTAAAACGTCAAGGCTGTATTCAATAGTAAATGTCGGAATTAATACTGCTATTACCTTCATTCTTCTAGTCCGATTCTAATAGTATACACTAGAAAATGAATTTTCGCTCGTTTTTTTCGTTCTTTTTTCGAGAAATTTTGATCAGGCGGGAATCGAGGTCCACACCGGTCGAAGCAAGTACTTTTACAGTAGCTACAGCGCCAGGTTTGAGGTCTTTGACAGCTGCCGGGTCGTCCAGGTCGTAGCGGATAACTACTGAACCGTCTACTTCAGGAGCCTGGAACCAGGCACGACCGATTGCAAGACCTTCTTCAGGATTTTCAGAGGTCTCCGCGGTCTCGCCGCCTGTCACAATTTCCTCAACAAGAATCTCAAGCTCTTTGCCTACGTAGCGCTGCAGGTGTTCTGCCGTAATGGCAGCCTGAAGCTCTTCGAGTCGGGATGCGCGGGCTTTTGCAGTTTTGGCAGGAACACGACCCTTCATACTCCAGGCCGGAGTATCTTCTTCGCGGCTATAAGGGAAGCAGCCAGACCAGTCCGGCTGGATTTCCTGCAAAAAGCGGGCTGTGTTATCAGCTGCCTCATCGCTTTCGCCTGGAAAGCCTGTAAGGAAGGTTGTTCGGAGGACTGCACCCGGTAAGTTGCGGCGAATTTTCTTTACAAGGGCAACATATTCTTTATAAGAGCCGGTGCGGTTCATTGCAAGAATTATGCCGTCATCGCCACTCTGGAATGGAATATCAAAATATGGAAGCAGGCGGCCCTGGCCAGCCTTAATTGCTTCAATAATATCATCAGTAAAATGATCCGGATGAATATAAAGAGGGCGAACAATAAAATCGCCAGAGATTTCTGTGATTTTTTTCAAAAGAGCAGCAAGCGAGGTTTTGGTATCAGTTCCGTATGCTGCAAGATCCTGCCCTATCAGGTTGATTTCGTAAACTCCGTCTTTTACAAGCTGCTTGATTTCGCGGAGAATTTCTGCTTCTTTGCGGCTGCGCAGTTCACCACGAATGAGAGGAATTGCACAGAAGGAACAATGATTTGAACAGCCCTCTGTGATTTTTACAAAAGCGGATCCCGGGAAGTTGAAAATTACAGGGCGCTCCCCACCGCATACTCCCTTCTGCGGGAAGGTTTCGGCACCGCGTTTCTTTTTTACGCCATCCATAAAATCAGCTATTTTAGAAAGATCACCATTACCAAAAACACCATCCAGTTCTGGCATCTGCTCTATAAGCTGGTCTGCATAACGCTCTGCAAGACAGCCGGTAAGTACAAGCTTTGCCTTTGGGTAAACCTGCTTAATGTTGCACACAGCATCAATAGATTCTTTTTTTGCTGACTGAATAAAACCGCAGGAATTAACAAGAATAAAATCTGCCTCGTCGGCATTAAGTGTAAACTCATAGCCACGCTCCATCAAAAAGCCTGCAATGAGTTCTCCGTCAGTCTGGTTTTTGGCACAACCGTGCTGGTCGATAAAGAATTTCATATTTTTTCCTGGGGATGAGATTAGTCCAGCTCAATTACAACGAGCTTATACTTGCCGTCGGTATCTTTAATCCACTTGATATCTTCTACGAAAATCTGACCTGCTGCACCAATATCAAGATCGAAAGATTTAGAATCTGCAATAATTGTGATTTTTACAGTATTGAAGTTAGACATCCAGAGTCGGATACCGTTACGTGGAGTTGCAGTAAAGAGATCGCCGCGGGCAAAGTAAGATTCAACAGACTGAGAATTATCAACACGGTCGCGGAAGAGACAAGGACCACGGAAACTTGCATTAATTGTAAACGGATAAGCACGATTATCTTCGTGAATAACCTTATATGGATGAGAAGACTTAACTTCAGACGCAAAAGGAATTTCATCTGCACCAACAACAGAAGTTGGCTCAATGGCAACACCATGACGGAGAAGAATGCTTACTTCGGCACCACGGCTTTCATCTGTAGAAGAAATGTCAGAAACATAAACAATCATATCTGAAGCATTATCGCCGTTTATATCAAGTTCAGATTCTTCTGCAAGCTCAATATAGTAAACTCCAGAAGGAGTATCGATACCAAAGGCAGAAAGAGTATCACGTACAGTAAGAATGATTTTTCCATCATTTTCTGTAGGAATAAAAAGCTGGTCTCCCTTGTAAACACGCTGGGTAAACTTTTTATCAGTAAGTTCATACTGGCGGCTCTTCATTCCGCTGGCAACTACAACCCCGTCTTCTGTCTTATTCTTCTTTTTAACGTTGATAAGGATAAGCACTGTTGCAACTACTGCAACTAAAAGCACAGAAGGAATTATGATTGCCGGTAAAAAGTAGCGTGGGCGGTGAGGCTCGTAAAGCCCCTGTGGAAGCGGAGATTCCTGAATCTGTTTGTTACGGTAAAGTTTAAGAATGAATTCTGAATCAAGCTCAAGGTAGTCTGCATAGTTTTTAAGAAAGCCCACCATGTAAGCATCGCCAGGGAAAACAGAGTTATCCTCATCTTCAAGACCAGCAAGATATCTTTTTTCAATTGAGATTTCGCGGCTTGCGCGGTCAAGATCAAGCTGTTTAGATTCGCGGGTTGTTCTTAAAAGTTCGCCGTAACTTTCCATACTGATTTACTCCGTAAAGAGGAAGTTATTATAATTATTTGCCGAAGATGGAGCATCGTAAACAAAACGCTGTTCAGAAAGATCCTGATTCAACACATAATCAAAGAAGTCAAAAACAAATTCCTCCCCTTTAGGAGTAACTGCTTCTATACGACGAATAAGCTTTGTATCATTATTAATTGCAAGCTTGATATAACGGAAGGCTTCTGAAGCACTCTTTCTTGTAAGAACCAGCTTTACGACCATTTCATCTGAGCCTTCTTCGAGAGGTTCCGGGTTCTGGCCAGTCTCGTAAGCTACTGTATAATAGCGGGACATGAGGGAGAGGCCCTGAGGCGTTGAAAGATTTGTAGCGTTACCGGCAGAGCCAGGAGTTACCTGCTGCTGAAGTACGGCTTCTGCAGGCTCTTTGATGTAGATTGTAAGCATATCACCATTAAAGCAGATTACCTGCTCTTCTGGGTTTGTGTAGTCCATGCGCAGAAGATTAGGAGCCTTAAAAGAAAGCTTTCCGCGTGACTCATTCTTTTCTATTTTGATTTCAAAATCAACTTCGTAGTCTTTAATTGTGCCGTAGTACTCTGAAATTGTCTTAAAGTAGGCACTGGCAGTTGTAATGTTCTGCGCAAAAGCCGAAGCAAAAACAAAAAGTGCGCAGAAAGAAAGAATAATCTTTTTCATATCTGAATATTATAACGTGAAAACACGTTATCGTCTACTTGTATAAAATTCAGGCTCATATAAAAAAATATGAGCGGCTCCCGCTGTCCCTGGGGCGCAAACATGCTCGCTTTCCCTTTTTTGTGTAAGAATCCTGCGGTTTTCGCAAGCGAAAATCCTCGGATTCTTTTTATGGCTAAGACAATATGTTGTGTCTTCCTTTTGCAGAATCATGGATTCAGCTACAATAAAGTTAGACAAATCTTATAAATAGCATTACCAAAATGCAAAAGGAGCACAACATGGAAAGTATAATTTATGTAGGCATGGATGTCCACAAGGACAGTTACTCAATCTGCTGTTATAAAGCTGACGAAGACAGATTCTATTACGAAAAGAAAGTAAATGCCGAATCCAAGAGAGTATTAAAATATCTGGAATCGGTTAATAAAGAATTTGGTGAAGACTGTTTATTAATGTGTGGATATGAAGCCGGTCCAACAGGATTCGGACTCTACAGGGATTTAATAAAAGCCGGATATATTTGTGTTGTAATTGCTCCAACTTCATTAAAGCATTCGTCAAATCATAAAATTAAAAATGACAAAGTTGATGCAAGATTTTTAGCAAAAACTTTGTTCACAAAAGATTACAGTTCTGTTCATGTAACAACAGAACATGAGGAAGCCATAAAAGAATATTGCAGAATGCGGTTAAGCCTGAAGAAAGAACTTACAAGAGCAAAACTGGTATTACAATCATTTTTATTGCGTCATGATAAGAAATTTACAGAAGGAAATACCTGGACGCTAAAATATCGTGACTGGCTTAACAAAATTCATTTTGAAGAAGATTATCTGAATGAAGCTCTAAATGAATACATGATTTCAGTAAATACTTATGAAGCAAGGATAAAAGCTATAGAAAATCGGTTGAAACAAATATCACTAGACCCTGCGGTTAAAGATAAGGTTGATAAACTTGTTTGTTTCTGTGGAATTGAGACAGTATCGGCCGTGACCATAATCTCAAAAGTCGGTGATTTTAACAGATTTGAAAAAGCATATCATTTTTCAAACTATTTAGGATTAACATGTGGAGAGAAATCTAGTGGCCAGAAGGAAAAACATTTAGGAATAACAAAATCTGGAGACAGGGAACTACGGTGCTTATTGTCGGAATGTGCAAAAAGTATAAAGAAAACGAGCATCAAAGGGAAAAAGTCAAAACGATTATTAGATCGGCAGAAGGAAAAAGATCCAAAGATCATTGCATATGCCGATAAATGCCGTTACAGGTTACGAAGTAAGATAGCTTATTTAGAATTAAGGGGAAAATCAGCAAATGTAGCAACAACGGCAGCTGCACGCGAACTGGCATGTTTTATTTGGGGAATGATGACAGATCACATTGCCTGAATTAAATATAAAAAATAGAGAGAGAGTTTAAAAGCTTTTTTGTGGCTATTCTGCAAAAGAATAAAAAACAGACGACAAGGATTAGTTATCTTTGATTGGCGCTGCTGGCGGTATTTTTAATAATTACTATGCCCGAGCTAAGACGATAAGAACTTCGGAGAATCCATTGCCCTATATGGCATGATTTATTCATGATCCAAGAATATTAGAGTGGTAAATTGCCGAGAGATCTTTTCTATTTTTTGTTCTTGACAGAAGACACAACATATTAGCGCCAAAAAGCTCAAGAGGCAGTTTGGCCCCCGGGCCTGCTCCGCCTCTCATATTTTTTTAATTTTCTGTCTTCTTTGTACGACTTTTTCGAGGTTTTTCGTTATTATCTTCCGCTTTCTTTGCGGTTTTATCGGCGCCGGCGGTCTTTCCTGCTTTTTCTGCTAATTCCTTGCAGTGAGCTTCGCCTTTTACGATTTCGTAGAACTCTTTGCCGTCCATTGTTTCTACTTCTACAAGGCGGTTGGCAATGTATTCGAGCAGGTCTTTGTGCTGCTTGAGCAGTTTTACTACGTACTTGTAGCGCTCGTCCATGATGCGGGCGATTTCTTCATCGATGTAGTTCTGAGTCTGTTCACTGAACTCGCGGATAAGGTTTGCGTCGCCGCCGCGGCTGCCAAGAACGCCTTTACCAAGTGTCATGTTCTTGAACTTGTCTGACATACCAAAGTCTGTAATCATGCGCTTTACAATGTCTGTTGCGCGGGCAATGTCGTTAGAAGCACCGGTTGAAATGTCGCCAAGAATAACCTCTTCTGCGGCACGACCACCAAGCAGGCTGTCGACTTCATCCATCATATCCTTGCGGGTCATATTGAACTTTTCTTCGCCTTCTTCACGGTACTGGGTAAAGCCGCCTACTCCATGGCTGCGAGGCACAACTGTAATCTTATTTACAGGCTCGTGATCAGGATTAAAGGCTGCAACAAGAGCGTGTCCTGTCTCATGAACAGAAACAAGGCGCATCTGCTTTTTATTGTCCTTGCGGCTCTTCTTTTTAAGACCAATGCTTACCTTATCGATGGCATCGTTGAAATCTTCCATAGTTACTTTCTTGCGGCCATTGCGGACTGCAAGAAGTGCTGCTTCGTTTACTACGTTTGCAAGGTCTGCACCGGCAAAACCTGTAGTTCCGTGAGCAACTGACTCAAAATCAACATCTTTATCGAGTTTAACGTTCTTTGCGTGAATGCGGAGGATTTCTTCGCGGCCCTTTACATCAGGCTTTTCTACAGGAACCTGGCGGTCAAAACGGCCAGGGCGGAGAATTGCAGGGTCAAGAACGTCAACACGGTTGGTTGCGGCAAGCACAATCAAACCTTTTTCGTTATCAAATCCGTCCATTTCAACGAGGAGCTGGTTGAGAGTCTGCTCACGCTCGTCGTTGCTTGAAAAACCGTTTGCACGGCTCTTTGCAAGGGCATCAATTTCATCAATAAATACAATACAAGGTGCTTTTTCGCGGGCCTGCTTAAAGAGGTCTCGTACACGGCTGGCACCTACACCAACAAACATTTCTACGAAATCTGAACCGGAAATACTGAAGAATGGAACACCAGCCTCACCTGCTACAGCGCGGGCAAGCAGAGTCTTACCGGTTCCTGGGTCGCCTACAAGGAGAACTCCCTTAGGAATTTTACCACCGATATCTGTATATTTTTTAGGAGACTTGAGGAAATCAACTACTTCTACAAGCTCTTCCTTAGCTTCGTCTACACCGGCAACATCAGAGAAACGGGTTTTGATTTTGCCCTCTTCTACTACTTTTGCGCGTGAATTACCAACACTGAAAATGCTTCCCATTCCGCCAGAGCCACCGCCCATCTTTCTGAAGAGGAAGAAGTAAAGCAAGAAAATGAGTCCGAATGGAACAATGAGATTCAAAAGCAGCTGCAGGAACCAGTTATTCTGTTTTGCAGCAAATTTATAGTGAATATTGTTTGTTTCCAGGAATTCAAGGAATTTTTCTGTTGCATAAGCAGTAGTTTTATACTGTACAATTGGTTTTGCAGAAGGAACATTAAAAAGTTTAAGTCCTTTGCCGCCGCCAACATTAGTTTCTATTACCGCTCCGTAACCGATAAAGTAGCCGTCACCGATTACAACTGATTTTATTTCACCACTTTCAATCTTGGCCTTAAAATCAGAATAATCAATTAAATCATCATTCTTAGGGAAAATAAAATACTCGGCCAAAGCAACTGCAAGAAGAGTTATAAGCAGAATCGGCCAGAATGGAAGCTTCTTTTTTCCATTCTTATTCTTTTTATCTTTGTCGTCTTTATTGTCGTTATTCTCTGGTCCAGGGAACTTAAAGAACTTGTATGGATCGTTCTCGTCGTCCTGTGGTTTGTTTTCGTCGTTCTGATTTTCTGCCATAGTATGTTTCCTGAGTAAAAATCGTTTGTTATTATAAATATAATGAAGAAATTTGAATTTTTCTACTAAAATCGTGTTTTATATATGGATTGCTTCGGCTTTCCATTGCGGGGAGCGGAGCGACGTGGCAATCCATAAAAAAAATGAAAATTTATCTAAAGTAAAAATTTTTTTTTTCCGAAAATCAGAGAAGAATAGGACTATTTTTGTCATGCTGAACTTGTTTCAGCATCTATGCAAATGGATCCCGAAACAAGTTCGGGATGACAACTTGCCCTAGATTTCAAGGAGGAAAGCCAATGGGTTACCAGAACGCTTATGCTGCATATCAGAAAACAAATGTAAACACTGCGAGTCAGGGAAGACTGGTCGTTTTACTTTATGAGGGTGCTGTAAAGCATCTTAAGGCAGCGCTTAATCTGTTTGATGCAAACGACAAATTAAAGGCCGGAGATATCGAACAGTTTGGTATTCATCTGCAAAAGACACAGGCGATTATTACTGAACTTCAGGTTTCGCTTGATATGGAAAAAGGCGGAGATATTTCCCGCAACCTTATGTCTTTGTATGTTTATTTTAATGAAGAATTAATGGATGCAACAATTAGCCATAATAAGCAGAAAATTGAGTTTATACTCAGTAAGGTTGATGATCTTGCAGGTGCCTGGAGAACAATTGCAAATTCTACTGCAAATGCTCCGGCTGCAAAGGTTGCAAATACATTGAATATTGTGGGTTAACGGTGGGGACCGTCCAGGGGGAAAATATGGCAGAAATCACACAGGAAGAATTAAACGAGAGAGTAGCTGTTTTACGCCGTTTCAGAAGTCTTTTGGAAGAACAGAGGGGAAAATTCCGCGAATATCTTACAGTTCTTGAAAAACAGCAGGATTCAATTACATCTGAAAATCCGGAAAATCTCCTTGCACACACAGAACTTGAGCAGCAGGTAGTTAAGAACATCGCAAGTCTTCAGAAAGTGATTGTGCCAATGGCAAAGATGTACCATGCCGGAAATAATTCTGGTACTTCAGCCACAGAAGATGCAGAAATAGCAAAACTTCAGAATGATTTGTCTGATCTGCAGGAAAGAGTACTTAAGCAGAATGCAATCAACCGAGATCTGCTCCGCGTTCATATTGAACAGCTTAAATCACAGATTGCTGGCTTTAAGAATCCATATAAAAACAACCGTAGTGTTTATGCCAACGTACAGGCCCAGTCGGTTGCAAGAATGGTACATGTAGAAGTATAAAAATCTTTCAGATAAAAAAAGGGGATACCCTACACGCTGTAACTACACTGACAGCCAGTCAAGCTGGCTGCAGTGCACTACAGAGCGTAGTGCATCCCCTTTTTTTTCTGAAAGCCGTTTTTCTATTTCTCCAGTGCTTTATTATATCCTTCCACTTGTTTCAAAATGTCTTCCATAGTCATACCATTGCGGCCACGGTTAGAGCGGAAAGGATTACTCTTTATCATCTCTACCATAGCGGCTTTTGTAAATGGGAACTGACGTTCAAATTCTTCATCAGATATATTTCCAATAACAGCATCACAAGATTTTTCAAACTCAGTTTTAATAATGGCTGCCATTTCGCGGTTGCGGAGCATATCACCCATTGTTGTCTGAGGAGTGATTGTGAAAGCTTTTTTGCCTGAAGAAGTTACATCAACTTCTGCCGTAAGGCGGATATCACGGCTTGAAGCAGCTGCGCTTATGATGTAAGTTCCAGATGGAGCGTACCATTCTTTTGTGTCGGTATTCCAGTAAGCAAAAGAGCGCTGATCCAGTTTGAAGGTAACTGTCTTTGATTCGCCTGCCTTGAGTTCAACCTTTTCAAAGCCCTTAAGCTCTTTTTCCGGACGGATTTCTACACCTGTTTTGTCTGAGACATAGAGCTGGACAATTTCTTTTCCGACTACGCTGCCAGTATTCTTAACTGTTACGCTTACCTCTACCCCGTCACTGTCTTTGAAAGCTGCTTTTGAAACTTTGAGATCTGAGTATTCAAAGCTTGTGTAGCTGAGGCCATGTCCGAATGGGAAAAGTACCGGCATTTTGCGGCTGTCGTACCAGCGGTAACCTACAAAGATTCCTTCGGCATATACGCAGGTGCGGCCGTTTCCAGGATAGTACATGTAGCATGGAGTATCTTCCAGACGCAGAGGGAAAGTTTCTGCAAGCTTTCCGCAAGGATTAGCCTTTCCAAAAAGAAGATTGATCTGAGCAGTACCGATATTCTCACCGCCAAGATAGCATTCAAGGATTGCAGGAACCTTGTTTACCCAAGGCATTGCAACTGGTGAACCGTTGTGAAGAAGGACTACGATGCGAGGATTTACAGCAGCAAGCTTTTCTATCAGCTCGTTCTGAACCTGCGGCATATCCAGACTTGTGCGGTCTGCACCTTCTGACTCAAAGCTTTCTGGAAGTCCCGCAAAAACAACTACTGTGTCTGCCTCGCGGGCAGCAGCCAGAGCTTCATCTGTAAGTGCCTGACTTGTAGTTTCAAAGTCGTCGTTATAACCTTTTACGTATTTTACATTGAGGCCGGCCTCGCGGGCAGCATCAATTGCGCTTGTCATTTTATAGCATTTGATTTTTGAACTTCCGCCACCACCATAACGTGGATTTTCTGCAAAGCAGCCGACAAAAAGAACTTTTTCTGAAGGAGCTTTGATTGGAAGAAGCGTACTTCCATCAGCTGTATCATTTTTCAAAAGAACACAAGACTCTTCTGCAATGCGGCCAGATTCTGCGTGATCTTTTTCCATATCAAAAACGCCTGGCTGCTTGTTTTCGATGTAATTCAAAACCATCTCGAGAACGTGAGAAACAGCTTCGTCGAGTTCTTCCATAGAAAGTTCGCCAGACTTAACGGCCTGAACAATATCATTATCTGTATGGCCGCCCGAATATGGCATTTCAAGGCTGAGGTCAGCTTTAATACCTTTTACGCGGTTGTAAACAGCGCCCCAGTCAGAAACTACCATTCCCTTATAGCCCCACTCGTCGCGAAGGAGGTCTTTTAAGAGCCACTTGTTCTGGCTTGAAAGCTCGCCGTTGATGGCATTGTATGAGCACATGATTGTAGTTGGAGCTGATTTTTTTACACAGGTTTCAAAGCCCGGAAGATAAATCTCACGCAGGGTTCGTTCATCTACTTCTTCACTTACAGAGAAGCGGTTTGTTTCCTGGTTGTTTGCGGCAAAATGCTTTACAGAAGTTCCTACATTTTTTGACTGAACTCCACTGATATAAGCAGCACCGAGTTCTCCGGAAACATAAGGGTCCTCACTAAGATATTCAAAGTTTCTTCCACAAAGTGGAGAACGCTTGATATTGATTGCAGGACCAAGCACAGTTGACACATTGTAATTATTTGCTTCTTCACCGAGAATCTCTCCAAGGTGGCGCAAAAGACTGCGGTCAAAGCTTGAAGCAGTTGCACAGCCAGAAGGGAAGCTTACAGATGTGCGGGAATCGTTTTCATTGAAGCCATTTTCAACCTGAGTTCTAAGACCACTTGGGCCGTCGCTCACCATTACAGAAGGAATGCCGAGGCGGTCAACCGGCTTGGTGCGCCAGAAGTCTTTTCCGGAACAAAGGCCAGCCTTTTCTTCGAGGGTGAGTTTTGATAATAAATCTTTAATCTTAATATCCATTATTTATCCTTTTAATAAACGTGTTCTCGAGAATTGTGTCTGCGGGTCCCAGCGACGGGAAAACTGAAAAAGTAATCCCCCAGGGTACCCCAGGCTTCTCGATTTTGCTTAGCAAAATCTTGGCGCAACCCTGGGACCCCCTTTTTCATTTTCCCTGCGTCCCACAGCCGCAATTCTCAATAATCGTTCTCAAAATAATTATTATCAAATCTTACCACGATAGGACTGAAGATTCAAATTCTTCTTCTACGTCGTCGGGGAGGAGTTCGAAGAAGTCGTAGCCGGTGATTTCTTCTATATAATTAACAGAGCAGAGGTACTGCTGCCAGCTGCCGTTTTTGCCGCAGCCTTTTTCATTGGGAACATTTACAGCAAGAATCTCTGCCTGACCGCTTGTGACTGCGCGTTCAAAGTCACCCTCGCCTTCCGGCATAAAAAGAATGATTTTCCAGGTGTAAGACGGAACTATAATAGAAAGTTCTCTGCCGTCCTTGAGGGTAACCGGGATTTCTTCAAAATAGCCCTTGTCGCCGGTGCCACCCTTTCCGTAGGGGCCCGCAAAAATGTAGGCCTCCTTACCGGCGAGCACCTGTTCGCGCTCAAACTTTTCCAGGGCAACCCATACAATGCGGTTGTTATCCGGAGCCTGAGGCACCATGTTTGTCATAAGGAAGGTCATACTGTTATCTTCTGTGTTTGCGGTGCGGTCGGCAGAAGGACAGATGTGACCGCGATCAAAACCGTAATAGGTAAACTTGTAATCATTTTTGCGAACTGCATACCAGCCGGCAGGGAGCTCAGTATCCGGGCGGAAGGTGTCTGCACGGTCAGCCTCTCCAAGGTCGGAAGCAGCAAGGTGCCAGGCTACCCAGTTAGGATTTAAGGTGTCGCTGTTGTAGCAGATTGTGAACTGAGGCTTTTCCATAAGGTAGTTTTGGGCGGCAGCAGTGTCGGAAATTGAGTCAGAAGGATTTCCCCAGAAGAGAGGAGAGTTTTCTGCATGCCCCTGGTCCAGGGCGGGATTGGAGCCGGAGATGCCGGTGGCGTTTGTTGCATTGGCGGCGTCAGAGGCGCCAGTGTTTTTTAAGGCATCTGTGGCAGTGGCGGCTTTACAAGTGTTTTTTTCAGCATCTCCGGTGGTATTGGCAGCTGGCATTACGGAACTGTTGTCTCCGGCTCCCCCCAGATTCTCTACAGCCACCGAAAGCTCCGACTTAATTTCATTAATCAGAGGTGGCTCCGTCTGCACGAGACTTAGGCCGTCTTCCCCTACTACCAGAGTCGGCTTACCATAAAGATACCAGACGCCAGCGGCAATCAAAAGCACAAGCGCCAGAATTACATATATAACTCTAGATTTCTGTTTTTTCTTAGACTTCTTTTTTCCACCCATAAAGACAATATATCACATTTATTCTAGAAATACATATTTAAAAGCAAATATGCCCCTGTTAATATGTACTTTTGGACAGTTCATACATAAAGATAAGTCTTTTGTACATATTTAAATGTCTTTTCACCTCTTTAAATATGTAATTTCCCGAGCAAACCACTATTGAATCCAGAGCTTCATTAAAAAAGTACATATTATTTTGCGTTAATTGGTCAGTTAATATGTATTTCTGTCATAATCCACTTTTTCTGAATATCCAAACATGCTATATTTTACAAGATAAAAAGGCAGATAACAGATGAACATTCTTTCTATAAATAATCTTTCGAAAATCGGGCGGGAAAAGCCGCTTTTTACCGGCGTTACTTTTGGTATTCAGGAAGGCGAAAAAGCGGCCCTCATAGGTCGTAACGGAACTGGTAAGTCTACACTGCTTGCAACAATTGCAGGCGTGCTGCAGCCGGACGAAGGCACTGTAGTAATCAACAAGGAAGCAGGACTTTCTTATCTGCCACAGACTCCAGCCTTCAACGAAAACGATACAATCCGCGAACATATTTTTAAGAATCATTCTCCAAAGCTTGACGTAATCCGCGAGTACGAAGAAATCTGCGAAGAAATGGCACAAGCTTCCGGAGCTCCAACTACAGGTCTCCAGCACCGCTACGAAGATATCATGCACAAAATGGATACCGGCGACCTCTGGAATTACGAAGCACAGATCAGTTCAATCCTCAGCACACTGGGAATTACAGATATGACCCGCCGCATGGGCACCCTCTCAGGAGGCATGTGTAAAAAAGTTGCTCTGGCCCAGGTTCTGGTCGAGGACACAAAACTTCTTCTGTTAGACGAGCCTACCAACCATCTGGACATCACGACAATTTACTGGCTGCAGAATTATCTTCACGACACAAAGCGCTCGGTTCTTATGGTAACTCATGACCGCTGGTTCCTCGACGCCGTTTGTACAAATATTTACGAGCTGGCCCGTAACCGCCTCAAGCTCTACGAGGGCAACTACAGTCAGTACCTTGAGAAAAAAGAAACCGAGGCCGAAATAGAAGCCAACACCGAGCGCCGCATTGAATCCGTTCTCCGCTTTGAACGCCAGTGGCTGCTGCGTGGCCCTTGTGCCCGCGGTACAAAAATCAAGGCCCGCATTCAGCGCGACGAGCAGCTTATCAACCGAGAAAAATTTAAGGCCGACAAGGGCTTTACTTTTGAGGTGAAAGGAAAGCGGCTTGGCGGAAAGGTCCTCGAGCTGCATAATATTTCAAAGAATTATCCTAAAGGATATGTGGGGGAAGTCTCCCCCTCGCTCCAGCCTGCTTCGCAGTCTTCTGCTACCCCCTCTGCGGGCTCAAACGCCGCCCGCAACGCCTGCTCAAATTTTTCGCCTGTTATTTCAAACTTCTCCTACGTCTTTACAAAAGGCCAGAAAATAGGAATCTTCGGCGACAACGGTTCTGGAAAGTCGACCTTTCTTAACATAATTACCGGACAGCTCTCTCCAGACAGCGGTACCGTAGTTGTAGGAGAAAATACTAAGTTCGGTTACTACACCCAGAACCCGACTTTTGCAGACACTAACCTGACAGTTCTCGAATACATTAAAGAAACCGCCGAGCACATGACACTCAATAACGGCAAAAAAGAAGTAAGCGCAACAAAGTTCCTCGAAGAGTTCGGCTTTGAAGGAAAGATTCAGCACTCGCCTGTCAGCACGCTCAGCGGCGGTGAACGCAAAAGACTATACCTCGTAAGACTTTTGTTAGAGAATCCTAACTTTCTTGTATTAGACGAACCTACCAATGACTTTGATATTTTTACAATGAACATTCTCGAGCAATTCCTCGAACAATACGAAGGCTGTCTTCTTCTTGTAAGCCACGACCGCTACTTTATGGACAAGACCGTAGACAGTCTTTTTATCATGGAAGAAAACGGAGACATAAGTGGCTTTGTTGGAAAGTGCTCGGAGTATATTGAGTATCGCGATGAATTAAAAAGATCTCAACAGGGGGATCTTAAGGGGGATAAGTCCCACTTAGGAGAGGGGGTAGCGGACAAGACCGCAGCGAGCACAAGCGAGCGAGGACTTGGAAGCAAGGGGGAGACCTCCCCCACCTTACAAAATAATCAGAAGAAAAAACTTTCCTTCAAAGAGCAGAAGGAGTTCGAACAGTTGAACGAAGAAATCCCGGCTCTCGAAGCAGAACAGAAAGCTCTTGAAGAAAAGATGGCTTCCAGCGACTTTGACGAAGTCCGCGCAGCCGGCGACCGCTACAAAGAAATCGACGCTCTGCTGGCAGAAAAATATCCTCGCTGGGAAGAACTGGCCGAGCGGGCTTAAGTTTAGGCTTCTGCGGCCGCAGTCTTTACATCTTCCAGAGTAAACTCTGCACGGCCGGCCTGACCTGCAAGCAAGGCGGCGCTGTTCAGTACGCTTTCGATTTTTGCGCAGGAATATCCGTTGAAAAGTCTTGCCAGAGCCTCGGCGCTACACTCCGCCGCAGGCTTCTTTCCTCTCGTATACATTTCCACCAGCTGGCGACGGGCTGCCTCATCAGGATAAGGAACAGTAAGTTTTGCATCAAAACGGCCCGGGCGAATCAGTGCCGGGTCCAGAGCCTTAATACTGTTAGTTGCAGCCATCACAAGTACCCCGTTAGAAGGCTCAAAACCATCGAGCTCATTCAAAAGCGCAGTGACTATTCTTGTATTCTCAGTTTCAATGGCAGAGCCGCTGTAATTTCTCACAGTACCAATTCCGTCAAACTCATCAATAAAAACAATACACGGTGCGCGGCGGCGAGCCTTCTTAAAAAGCAGTTTTACCTTAAGAGGACCAATTGCCATAAACATACTTTCAAAATCAGTTGCCTTGGCAGGAATAAAGTTTACCCTCGCCTCACCGGCCAGCGCCTTGGCAAAAAGAGTTTTTCCGTTTCCAGGTTCACCCTCCAGCAAAATTCCCTTTGGCATACGGATACCGCGCTTTGCATATTCAGCAGGCTTTTTCATAATTTCCATAACCTGCACCATATCGCGCTTGAGTTTTTCCATACCGACTACATCATCAAACTTTACACCGGTTTTATGAACAACCTTAAAGGTATTCGGGCTGATAAACTTTCTGAAGGCAATGATGATTACACTAAAGAAAAAGAGATAAAAAATTGCATCAAAAACCAGGGAAATAATTTCACTGCTGTCTTTTACAACAGTTACCTCAATTGCTCTCTTCATCAGCTCTTCCTGCAAAAGAGGCGAATTAGGATTCTGGGTCTTAAACTTTACAGGGCTTGTTTTTGTTGAAAAATGAATTGTATCTCCGTCAAACTTTACAGAAGTAACATCGCCGGATTCAACACACTGCCAGAAATTTACATAAGAAATCTTTTCTTCCTTGTTTCCAAAATAATCCCAGGCAAAATAAGCGGCGCAGGCAAAGATGGCCACAATTACAATCACAAAAAAGCTTCTATTAATTTTCTTCATATATAAAATATATAAATTCCTTCTAAAAAAATAAAGTAAGTATCACGAAATGACACAAAACATGTTATACTGTAAGAGGAGATTTTTGATGAAAAACGTTTACACTTCCTGGGATTTAGACCTTTTAGCCGACAAAATGATTGAAAAAATCATGGAAAACTGGAAAAGTCCTTTTTCTTCGCCGGCTGTTGTTTTTACAGACCCTAAAACCGAACAGTGGTTCAAGCTGCGCTGGCTGAAAAATCCTGCCTGCGGCAAGGGCATTCTGATGAATCTCAAGACTCTCCGCATCCAGCAGTTCCTTTTTGATCTGGTAACTCCACAAACTCCTGATTTTCTGGATGCACAAAGACTCTCAGTCGAGCTCCTTCGCGATGTAATCATTACAAAGCTGACCTCTCGTGTCGGTGATAAATATTATTTTGAAAACCTCAATGCACCGGAACTTGTCACCTACCTTACAGGTTCTACATCAGCTTCATCCGGCTCAGGTTCAGAAATCAATCCTAATCACCTTTATGATTTTGCCCAGACTATAGCAAGTCTTTTTCTTGATTATGAAGACACAAGACCAGACACTTTGAAGGAAGTTCTCGCAAAACAGGCCTGGCAGCAAAAGCTTTACGATGATGTTATTGGAGAAGACGGCGTAAAAATTGCAGACACAAAATATCTGACTCTTTACCAGCTGGCAAAGCAGAACAAAAAATCAGGCGCCGGCAGTCTGACCTTCAACTGGAATAAAGAGCGTCCTGTTTTTATTTTCGGATTCTCTGGAATCGGTCAGATTTACCGCAATATTCTTGACGACTTTTCAAAAGAACATCAGCTCGAAGTTTTTCTGCAGCTGGCAGACATCCCGGAAAAGCCGAAAAATCAGCTGCTTGATAAATGGGGAGGCTTTGGGCGTGAGCAGTTCGGGCTATGGAGTAAAAATACAGAAGCGACTCTTCTCACCTCTGAAGAATCTTTCTGCAGAACAGACTCAATTCTTCACAGGACTCAGAAAGCAATTGCAGAAGATTCAAAAATCTCAGCCCTTGACTTTGACGCTTCCGACACATCCCTTACCCTCACCGCGGCTCCAACTGTACTCAGAGAAGTAGAAGCCCTGCACTCTAAAATCTGTCATCTGCTGGAAAAAGATAACACACAACTGGGTGACATTCTCGTTGTTGCACCTCATATTCAGGATTACAAAACGGCCATTGAACAGGTCTTTGATCAGAATGACCAGTATGCTGCCGATACTCTTTTCCCATACATCCCTTACACCATTGCGGATTATTCGGGCCAGCGCTCTTTGACTGCAGAGGCACTTTCAATTCTTTTTGGAATCTGGAAGAAGGGTTACCTTAGCCGCGCAGATCTTTTCTCGCTTCTTCATAATCATCTTGTTCAGACTGTCAGGGGCATTTCTGACGAAGAAGTTTTCAACTGGTCTGACTGGGCTTCCAGCCTTAACGTTTACCGCGACCGTAACGGCAAAAAAGACTGGCAGAAGGCCAAGAACAGACTTCTCCTTTCCCGTCTCACAAGTGACCTTGTTATACCATCAGATGGTTCAGAAGCCTTCCTTCCTTTTGAATCAATGACTACTGCCGATAACGAAGCCCTCTATAAATTCATTCAGATTATTGATGATCTTGAAAGCTGGACTGACTTTGCAGCCAAAGACAAACTTAAGGCAGAAGAGCTTGATGCTCTCCGCACAATGCTGGAAAGCTGGCTGCTCACAGGTGATAATACACCGGATGAGCTTTACAACGAAAGCCTTGTTTTCCAGAATGTCGTAGAAGAGATTGAACGACAGAAGCTGACAGCACTAAATGCAGACCAGGACCTTTATTCAGACTGTTTTGCTAACTCACTCTTTGACCGCTCTGCCGCAGTTACCCTTCACAGTGCAAACATTCTGACTCAGGGAATCACCTTCGCGAACTTTGAATCAAACAGAGTTCTCTCGGCAAAATACGTTTTCTTTATGGGCCTTGATTCAAGAGTATTCCCTGGAACTGATTCTGAAATTGAACTGGACCTGCGTATAAATAACGAAGATCCGGAAAAAGGCAAAGAAGCCGGCGACGAATCGCTTCCTAAAAAAAACAAGAACGCTTTTCTCTGCCAGTTTATGGCCGCCCGCGAAGGCTTTTTCATCAGCTATATAAACAAGAACCTTCAGAAGGATGAAGACTTCTTTAAGTCCTCTGTCCTCAAAAATCTTTTTGAGACTATTTATAAGCTCGGCCCGGATGATGATGAAGACAAACCTCCTTATGAAGAGCTCATAATCATTGACGAAGCCCGTCCCTGGAAGGAACTTTATACACCGCGTGAATTCCGCAACAAAAATAATTTCATCAAACTGCAGGAAAACAAAGTTCAGACTTCCGAAGCACCTGTGACATCTGAAACCTCTGGTAGATCCTGCAAAACTTCCGGTACTGACAGCAGTAATGCTATAGCGGCAGCCCTGCCTGATCGTGTAAAAATTTCTGATCTCAAAAAATACCTGGCTGAACCTTTTATGTTTATGGTAGAACATAAGCTTGCAAAGGACGAAGATTCTGCGGAGGAAGAAGATGCAGAATTTGAGCCTATCTTCTTTGACCGGCTCACACAATCTGCTCTGCGAAAAAGACAGGTTATCTCTGCCCTGTCAAAAGAAGATCAAAATGATTTCCAGAATGAGCTTTCTACAGAATTGAAAATCACAAATGCAATGCCAGATTCCTTCTTCGGCGAATCTGCTTTACAGCATATTTTTGAAACCCGGATTCCAATCCTCGAAGCAATCCATGAATTGCTTCCGGAAGGAACTCCTATGGTCTTTGGAGATTCAAGAATGTGGCTGATAAAAAAAGCTCCGAGCATCACAGAAAAAAACTGGTATGTAACGGGAGAAAGTTCCTGGTACAACAAAGATTATCCTCAGACAAAAATAATTCAGACTCTGGATCTTAATAATTCCGAGAATTATTTTGGAGGTTACGTCACAGCCCTGCTTCTCATTGCAGACCGGCCGGAAGACGAAGATTCAACTGTATATACAGCAAACTTAAATGTAATCAAATACAAGGATGGTGCAGCTGCTCCAACTACAGTATCTTTTACTGCAAGCCCGAAAAAAGCCCGACTCGTATTAAACAAGATTTACAGAGCACTATATATAGAAGCTTTCCATATCTGTGCGCCATGGAATACGATTTACAAAGATCTCAACAAAGAGCCGGATGAAGAAGCACTTACCTTTGAAAGTTTTCAGACTAGTCTTACAGATACAAATAATAATGGCTGCTGGGCATATTTTTCGAAAGCTGATTTCTTTAACACTGAAACTGATATCGGCTACAACGAAGAAAGCTTTGATGAACAATGGGAAATTACAAAGCAGCATCAGAAAGAATTGATTTTATTTCTGAATCCTATGGACGAGGGAGAAGAATAATTTATGACAGAGTTTGATTCAAATAATATTGAAGATATAAAGACTTCTATGTTCATAGAAGCTTCGGCTGGAACCGGTAAAACCTATACGATTACAAAAATCATTCAGAAACTTCTTTCTCAGGGCATTAAGCTCGATGAGCTTCTTGTCGTTACCTACACAGAAAAAGCAACCGGTGAATTACGCGACAGAATCAGAAAAAGCTGTCCTGATCAGGAAGTGGACAGTGCTTCAATTTTTACGATTCACTCTTTCTGTCAGAAAGTTCTTTCTGAATTTGCCTTTACTGCAAATCAAAGCCAGACTCTTTCTGTAATAGCGGATGAGGCACTGGCAGATTTTATTGATTACTGGATTAGGAGCGAATTAATCAATGATAAAGAATTTAAAGAGTTATTCGAAAGTGTTGAAAAGCAGGATACATTTATTGAATGGATAACAGACTCTTTAAAAAATTCCATAAAGAATTATTATCTTAATTCCAATGGAGAGGAAGACAGCAGCATTGTTTCGATAAATGAAGAATATACTTATGTAAATCGAAAAAAAACTGTGGTAATTGACCACATCTATACTTATCAGGAAATAGATAGATTACTGGAATTACATGACGCAGATTCTCAGGCAAGTGACAATTTATTACCATACATTCTAAAGAATGATAAAGAAATTGCTGATTACAAAAAAGCCCGTTTTATCCGTAACCAGCTGAAGAAAGTATATCTTGCCTGGCAGCAGGAAAAAGAAAAAAACAAATGGCTGAGCTATGAAGACATGCTCCGAAAAGTACGGGAAGCAATTTGTAATCCTCAATTAAAATTCAAGGAACAGTTAAGGCGCAAATATAAAATTGCCATAATAGATGAATTTCAGGATACAAACCAGAAACAATGGGATATTTTCAAAAATATCTTTATGGGAGATGATGAACACAAAATCATTGTAGTAGGTGATCCAAAGCAGTCCATCTATTCCTTCCAGGGTGCAGATGTAAATGTTTACAGAAATGCTGTTCAAACTATCGAAGAAAATGGCGGAAAGGCCTATTCCCTTTCTACAAATTTCAGATCTACAAATGAAATGGTACTTGCCTGCAATCATCTCTTCAGGGACAAGGAAGATTCTGATATCCGCTTCTTTGATGAAGAATCGAAAATTTCTTTTAATGAATCAAAGCCTTCGGGAAAAATCCAGACTGCACAATACGACGGTAAAAATATCAAACCTTTCTGGATTGCCGGCGACCTCAATGAAAGAGTTAATTCTTATGATTTTGCCAGAATTGCAGTTCAGCAGATAATTGACTGCTGTACTATAAAAAATAAAAAAACAAGACTTCAGATTTATGACAAGAATAAAAAAGAAATGAGAAATGTAAACTTCCATGATTTTGCAATTCTTGCCCGCACCAGTACAGAAATGCCTGACATCGAATATGCTTTGCAGAAATCCGGAATCCCTTTCCTTCGATATAAGGATAAAAACCTTTTTGCCGGCATTGAATGCAAAAACTGGATTTCTCTTTTCAGAGCAATTATTTCAAAAGACTTTACCGGTTACAAACGTCCCATCCTGAGTGAAGCTTTATTCTCAGTTTTCTTTAACATTTCAATTGAAGATATAGAAAACGAAAAATATGATAATCCTTTGTGCGAGGAACGTCAGAAAATAGTTCAGTGGCAGCAGCTTGCCCAGCAGAGACAATGGGCTAAGTTATTTGAAAAAATCTATGCAGACACTGATATTGAAAACCGTCTTTCAAAACTAGACCAGATGCAGGCCCTGGCAAAATATCGTCAGATAGGAAACTTCGCACTGGATTATCTTTACAAAAACGACAGTACACTTGAAGACTTTACGCAGAAATTGACCCGACTTTCAGGTTCTGCAGTTGAAGACGAAGGGGCCCTTGTTGCAAAGGGAACTGATTTTGACTGTGTTCAGATTATGACCATTCATGCCTCAAAAGGTTTGGAGTTTCCGGTAGTAATCTGTGTCGGCGGCATTAAAGGAAAAAACAGCAAGATTAAGCCAGGCTATCTTTTCCATGATGATAATAACGATGCAAAGCTCGGCTTTAGTAAATTCAGTAAAGATAAAATGTTTAAAGAAAACGATTATGAATGGCAGCGTATTTTTTATGTTGCTTATACCAGAGCAAGTGCCCTGCTTATTCTGCCATTTTACGATAAATGGGAAAATAATTTTTCTTATCTCAATGACAATATATCTTCATTATTTTCTGGTCCTGGCCAGGAATATATAAAACAAATTCATGATAATAACAAAAAATACGAAGATCTGCAGTCGGAAGTTCAGACAATTCTTAAAGAACTCAAAAAAATAAAAGAAGAAAAAAATCCGGTTTCTGAAAATATCACCGAAGAAGGTCAGCTTGATGTAACAAAAAATCTTTCAGACAAGGTACCGGAGCTCCTTCTTACAAAGCATTCATACTCTTCCCTTTCGCACAGAAAAGCAGAAGCAGCTGTCACAGATGACACAGGAGCCAGAACAGACAAAGATGGCTCAACTCAACAGCCGCTTGGTCTTTCAGCAATCGACAACTCAGAAAACCCTGTAAAGTATACTGCCCTTCCAGAAGACTCTGCTGTCCTTTCGCTTGAGCCGACTCAGGCCCCTGCAAATTTCCCGAAAGGGAAAAAACTTGGGATTGCCCTGCATGAAGTTTTTGAGAAGGCTGATTTTGTAAAGTCTGGGAATTTTTCTGATTACGAAAGTGTGCAGAAAAATGAAGAACTTTATCGTCTGATATCAGCCTGCTTCGAAAGACAGACCTTTAATATTCCAGATAAAGACCCGGATCACTGGCTGGCCTACACTGCCTCTCTTCTCTGGAATACATTAAATGCAAAGCTTCCGGAAATTTCCGGCAGCACTCCTAACGGCAGCTACTTTTCCCTCAAAGAAATCGACAATGATAACAGAATCAGCGAAGCCGAGTTCAACATAAATGCAGATTTCGAAAAGCTTGAAAAAAACTTCCTCAAGAATTACTGCAACGGTTTTATGGATTTAGTCTTCCGCCGTATAATTCCAGAAACGGGTAAAGAAGTTTACTGCGTCCTCGACTGGAAGAGTGATTTCTTTGAAGGTAAAGATTATTCAAAGGGAAAAGAGCTTGCAAGTCACACAAATAACCGCTATTCAATTCAGCGGGTTCTTTACTCCTATAGCCTTGTAAAATGGCTTTGCAGTTTTTATGCAGATGAAAGTGAAGAAGAGGTTTTCGAAAATCACTTTGGCGGAATTTATTATGTCTATGTACGAGGTGCTGTTGCCGGAAGTTGCAGTGGAATTTATGCCCGTACCTGGAAAAGCTGGCAGGAACTCGAAGCCGCCTTTAAGACAATCTTCGAAGAATTTCAAATAAAGAATGCAAGAGGTCTGTAATATGAGCGATGAAAAAATGAAAACTGAATTTGATATAAAGGATTTCTTCCAGAAGCTGTACGACATGCATTGTATTTCTCGCGTTTGGGAAAAGGTTCTCGATGTTCTTCAGAATCTGGAAGCTGACATAAGTGACCAGGCCCTTGCAATTTTCTCAATCTATTTTTCTCAGCTGGATGACGGTAACATCTGTATTCCTCTAGATGAAACTCTTCTTGCAGAAAAATGGAATAAAAAATGGGATGGACTTCTTCTGATTGAAAATCTTACAGAAGAACTGGAAAAGGACTCTGATTATTTTTCTAAGATAATCAAAGAAGGGCTTTCCTCTCTTAATTCAAAGACCCTGCCAGATTTAATAAGTGACACAGCTATAAATTCTGAAGAAACTGAACCGGATTATTCCAAACCCTTTATTATTGTTGATGGCTGGCTCTTTGCTGCAAAATATTACAAGGCAAAACTCAGTATAGAAAAAAACATCAAAAAGATTCTGAGGCCAGAAGCCATCAAAATTTCTGATTCACAAATGTCAGAGATAAGAGAGTATTTCATAAATCTTACAAGCGGTGACGGCAAAAAAACGATTACCCTTAAAGATGAACAGATAGAAGCAATTATCCGGGGTGAAAAAGAAAATCTCATTATCACCGGCGGACCTGGTACAGGTAAGACTACAGTAGTCTGTTATCTTTTGTGGAAGCTTTTGCTGACTGGTAATTATCTGGATTATTCTCTTTTCCTTGCAGCTCCAAGTGGAAAAGCCGCAGACCGCATGAAGGAAAGTATTTCAGATACTCTTTCAAACTTAAATATTTCAAATCTTCCAGCTGAACAGCAGGCATCCTGCAAAGCTGTTTTTGAAAAACTTAATAGTGCAAACTCATCTACAATCCATAGACTTCTCAGTTTTAATCCTTCGACAAACGGATTCCGTTACAATGCAGAAAACCAGTTCGAGGAAAAAGCTATCTTTGTAATTGATGAAGCCAGTATGATTGATATTACACTTTTTGCATCCCTGCTGGAGGCAATTCCTGAAGGTGCAAGAGTATTCATACTTGGTGACAAGGATCAGCTGCCGTCTGTTCAGGCAGGAGCTGTACTTGGTGAGCTTCTTGCAAACAAAAAAGACAGCGTTGCAGCCCTAAAAGAGTCCAGTCGCTTCAATGACAATTCCGATGTCGGTCGTCTTAAAAACGCAATGCAGCTGGATACAGCTTTGGACAAAAATCTTGCAAACTTCACCGACTGGGAAAGCTGGAAACTGCAAAATAATTTCTCACTTCCAGAAGCAAACGAATTCCCGGTTACAAGCTTCCTGACTGGAGAAGGCCAGAATTCCAAAATTGATCAGATTGAAGAAATTACACAGCGTTGGGCAGAAACCTTCTACCTTGAACTCTCACAACTTGCAAAAAACATTACTCCTGATTCAGCAGAAACAGAGCTTGATGCTCTTTGGAAAAAAGCAAACACGGCACGAATTCTTTCTGCAGAACGGCAGGGCTATAAGGGTGTTGAACCAATCAATAACAAAATCTCTTCCTTTATTCAAAACAAAGACATCAGCATTGCAGGCGACCAGTATTTTACCGGACAGCTTTTAATGCTCACTAAGAACCAGAATATGTTCTGCCTTTATAACGGAGATTCTGGAATTGTAATCGAATACAATAATCTTAAGTATCTGATGGTAAAAAAAGATCTTAAAACAGACAGTGCTCGAACTGACATTACATCAGCAAAAGCCACTACTAACGAACGTTCGTTAATAAATCAGGGAATAAGACAGCAGGGCAGTTACATCTTCTACCCTCTTCACCTGCTTCCAAAAGAATCTATAGAAACAGCCTACGCAATTACGATTCATAAGTCGCAGGGCTCGGGCTACAAGGCAATTCTTGTACTACTGCCAGAACAGGCTGGTCACCCTCTTTTGAACAGACAGATTGCTTACACTGCAATTACAAGAACAGAAGGTTCAACCTATATTGTTGCGGATTATGAAACGCTGGAAGCTGCCCGCTCGACAGTCATCCAGCGTGACACAAGAATCGAATTATAAGTTACGGCCCGCCGCCTTGCTGGCTTTCTTCAGCCATGCTGCTTCATCCGCAGTAATCTGCTCTTCCGTCGCACGCCACTTCCAGTTTTCTCCAACCGAAGACGGGAAGTTCATTCTCGCTTCGTGACCAAGACCAATCAAATCCTGCATAGTAAGAATGCAGACAAAGGCCTTGCTCTCAAGAGCTGCCTTCATCATTGTTTCCCGCATCTGAGTTTTGTCGGTGAGTTTGAAGTATTTCATTGCGTGGTCAAGTTCTGCCGGGCTGCATGACTCAACCCATCCATTAATCGGGTCGTTGTCGTGTGAGCCGGTATATACAATGCTGTTCTCAGGAATGTTGTGAGGCAGATAAGTATTTGTATCATCTCCGCCAAAGGCAAACTGAATCACCTTCATTCCTGGGAAGCCGCAGTCTTTCAACATCTTATGTACACGCGGAGTCAAATATCCCAAATCTTCTGCAATAATCGGCACCTTACCAAGAGCCTTTTCTACTTCCTTAAATAAATCAACTCCAGGTCCCTTACGCCACTTTCCATTCTTGGCATCTTCTGCCCCGTACTTAATACAATAAAAAGATTCAAAGCCACGGAAGTGGTCAATACGCAGAATATCATAAATCTCAAGGCTGGACTTAATTCTCTGCTTCCACCAGCCGTAGCCGTCTTCTTTAAGAGCCTTCCAGTTGTAAACCGGATTACCCCAGAGCTGTCCCTTATCTGTAAAGGCATCCGGAGGACAGCCCGCAACTTCAAGCGGAACTCCCTTCTTGCTCAGCAAAAAGTTTTCAGGATGAGTCCATACATCTGCGCTGTCTGCAGAAACGTAAATCGGAATATCACCTATTATCTTGATATCTTTAGAAGCAGCATAAGCACGAAGGTCTTTCCACTGCTTAAAAAAGAGATACTGCAGCATCTTGTAATATTCTATGCGACGCTGGCATTTTTTTGTCCAGGCCTTTACAGCCTCTTCCTCACGAAGACGGATATCCTTTTCCCAGTCCATAAAAGAAGCGCCGTTATGAGCATCCTTTACAGCCATAAAGAGAGCAAAATCATCAAGCCAGAATTTATTCTTACGGCAAAAGGCCTTGTAGTCTGCCGGAGTCTTTTTCTCGAAATTATCCTGAAGCTTTGCAAAAAGCTCGTTGCGTTTTACATAAAGAAGACCAAAGTCTGCACAGGTCGGATCCTTACCCCAGTCGATTCCATCATAATCTTTTTTAGCCAGTAGGCCGTCTTTTTTCAGTAAATCAAAATCTATAAAATAAGGATTTCCCGCAAAGGTCGAAAAACTCTGATAAGGAGAGTTACCGTAACCAGTAGGACAAACCGGCAGAATCTGCCAGTAGCTCTGGCCTGCCTTAGCCAGAAAATCTATAAACTTATAAGCATTTTTACCAAGGGTACCGATTCCAAAAGGTCCGGGAAGCGACGAGATATGCATAAGCACACCGCTTCCTCTTTGTTTGAATTGTGTCATTTTCGATTTAGCCATACTTCTATTATACAGCAGAATTCATATTTTTACACTAAAAACTCTGCCCCGCCCTTTCGTGAAAAAGGCATATCGCCAACGGGAATGATGTTGTCGACATGCCTTTTTCACTACGGTTGGAGCAGTCAAGTATAAATAAATCTGAATGACACATTCAAACAAAATCACTATAATATGCCCACTATGTTTAAACCAGAACTCATTAATTCTATCAAAACTTACAACACGAAAACATTTGTGAGCGATCTTATCGCCGGTGTAATTGTCGGCATCGTTGCCCTTCCACTTGCAATCGCATTTGCCATTGCTTCGGGCGTGAATCCTGCTGCGGGACTTTTTACCGCAATCATCGCAGGTTTTTGTATTTCTGCATTTGGCGGAAGCCGCGTTCAGATTGGCGGCCCTACAGGTGCCTTTGCAGTAATCGTTTACGGCGTTGTTGCCCAGTACGGACTTTCGGGCCTCGCCACAGCAACCGTTATGGCCGGAATCATGCTGATTCTTCTTGGCGCCTTTAAGATGGGTGGTCTTGTTAAGTTCATTCCTTATACTATCGTTACAGGCTTTACAGCCGGAATCGCAGTAACAATCGCAGCCGGCCAGCTCGGAGACTTCTTCGGACTCCGCCCTGACTTCTCTCAGCCAATGATGATTCTCGGTGAAGAGTATTCAAAGATGCCAGGTGATTTCCTTCCAAAAATCATCGTATACATCAAATCAGCTACAAGTATCAACCTTTACTCAACAATCATGGCTGCAGTCTGCCTTGCCTTCATTTTTATCTGGTCTAAGTTTATAAAGAAGATTCCAGGAAGCTTTGTTGTAATCATTCTTGCAACAGTAGTAAGCATCATCCTTGAAAAAACAGCAGGCCTCCACACAGATACAATCGGAACTTTCGCAGACGGCTCACAGCACTTTGTAATTCCTAACACACTTCCAAAGCCACAGCTGCCAGCCCTCAGCATCAAGACAATCACTACCCTCTTCCCTACAGCAATTTCAATTGCAGTTCTTGCTGCAATCGAGTCACTCCTCAGCGCTGTAGTTGCAGACGGTATGATTGGTACAAAGCATGACTCAAACACAGAGCTTATCGCACAGGGAATTGCAAACATCGCAAGCCCTCTCTTCGGCGGAATCCCAGCTACAGGTGCCATTGCCCGCACAGCAACAAACATTAAGAACGGTGGCCGCACACCAGTTGCCGGTATCATCCACGCAATCACCCTGCTGGTCATTCTCCTCTTCGCAGGGAAATACGCAGCCTACATTCCAATGGCAGCCCTCGCCGCAGTTCTTATCAACGTTGCCTGGAACATGGCAGGCTTCCCAGCAATCCGTGCACTTCTTAAAGGTCAGAAATCTGATATCTGTGTTTTTGCGGTAACTTTCCTTATTACTGTTTTTGTTGATTTGACAGTTGCAATTGAAGTTGGACTCGGCTTCGCTGCCTTCTTCTTCATCAAGAAAATGATTGATTTGTCTGAAGTTCAGAATCAGAGAGAAACTATTACCGGCGGTATCAGAAAAGATCAGCCTGCTGAAAATCTGGATATTCCGGCAAATACTTTTGTTTACGAAATTGAAGGACCTCTCTTCTTCGGAACAGTCCGCAAGTTCGAGCTCGCAACAGAACGTGCTCAGTCAGACTGTAAGTACCTCGTACTCCGCATGAGAAACACAATTTACCTCGATGCCGGCGGAATCAAAGCCCTTGAACAGTGTAAGGCAGCCTGCGACCGCAAGGGAATTACAATCGTAATCAGCGGTATTCACACTCAACCTTATCTGCTGTTAGAAAAAACAGGCATGGCAGACACACTTGGACGCGAGAATATTTTTGACAATATTACCGATGCATTAAATAGATGTAGAAAATAAGGACATTTTATATAGTCCGTGCCTTAAAAAAAATCTGATTGGCGGAGCAGGCACGGGGTACAAACTGCCTCTTGAGCTTTTTGGCGTTTAGCCATAAAAAGAATCCGAGGATTTTCGCTTGCGAAAACCGCAGGATTCTTACACAAAAAAGGGAAAGCGAGCATGTTTGTGCCCCAGTGACAGCGGAAGCCAATCAGATTTTTTTATTTACGTTCATTTTATAAAATGTCCTTATTATCTACCTTGCACGCGTACCTTATTTCGTCTAAAATATTCTCATGTCAACAAAAGATTTTAACGAAAAAACTGTATACGTATTAGACAGCTACGGACTGATTTTCCGCTGCTATTTTGCTTTCATCAGCCGCCCCCTTACCAACCAGCGCGGCGAAAATGTTTCAGCCATCTTCGGCTTTTTCAGAAACTTCCATTATATACTTCAGCATTACAAACCCGGCTATATTGTAGCCGCTATGGATAGTAAAACAAAAACCTTCCGTCACGAAATGTACGACCAGTACAAGGCTAACCGCCCGAAAACTCCGGAAGATCTTCACGCTCAGGTGCCATGGATCTGCGAAACTCTGGAAGCCCTCGGTATTCCAGTCCTCCAGTGCGACGGCTACGAAGCCGACGACATCATCGCAACCGTTTCCCGCAAGTGCCGCGAATCCGGCCGCACCTGCCGCATCCTCAGTGGAGACAAGGACCTCATGCAGCTGGTAGACGAATCCACACAAATCCTAAAGCCAGTAACCGGTGGCGAAACCTGGAAGGTAACCGGCATAGAAGGTGTAGAAGCCGAATGGGGTGTAAAGCCTCCAAAACTGCTCGACCTTCTTTCCCTCTTCGGTGACTCTGCCGATAACATTCCGGGCGTACGCGGAGTCGGTGTAAAAACCGCTTCCAAGCTCATAAACGACTACGGCGACCTCGACGGCATTTACGCCCATATAGACGAAATCAAAGGCGCCATGCAGAAAAAGCTGGCCGAGGGCAAAAAAGACGCCTACTTCAGCCGCGACCTTGTCCGCCTCTGCGACACCGTTCCCTGCCCCGACATCGACGCCGCCATCAACCGCGACCAGTACACCTTCAACTACGCCGCCACTGCCGACCTTCTCATGAAGTACGGCGTGCCAAGCGTTGCCAAACAGTATGCAAGTCTTGGAGTAGAAAATGGACAAGGTAGTACAGGAGGGGAAAGTCTTCCCCTCGCTCCAGCCACTGACGTGTCTTCCGCTACCCCTTCTCCTAAGGGGGGCACCCCCTTAAAAACCCCCGGAGACTTCAACGAGGCGCCTCTTACACTAACCCAGAACGACACCTCAAATTATAGTGCCATCACAAGTCTCGATAAACTCACAAAATATATCGACTCCGCCCTCAAATCCCCACAGGTAGCCTACGACAGCGAAACCGACGGACTCGACACAATCACAGCAAACATACTCGGCTTCTCTCTCTGCTACCAAGCAGGTAAAGCCGTTTACATACCAATCGCCCGCGACGGCGGAGACCTCTTTGCAGACACTACAGGCATTCCTCTTAAAGATGCCCTTACCCAAGTCCTCCGCCTTTTCCAGGCAAAGGACCTGATAGTTATAATGCACAACGCAAAGTTCGACCTCAAAGTCCTTGCAACAAACATCAAAAAAGCAGGCTTCAAAAATGCCGAACTTACAGAAAAAGTCTTAGAATCAAAAATCTACGATACAATGATTTACGCCTGGCTGCAGAATCCAGAACGTACAGGCAAAAACAGTTACTCCCTCGAATCCATGGGAGAACAGATTCTCGGTCTCAAGGGCATTGAGTTTAGCGACATAGTAGAAAAAGGCCAGACCTTTGCAGACGTACCGCTTGAAAAGGCAGCCCCATACGGAGCAGAAGACGCAGACTTTACACTGAGATTTGCTCTAGCTCAGCAAAAATGTGGTTTCGATACGGCTTCGCCTACTCAACCACCGGTGGTCGAGTGCCGCGACAGCGGTGTATCGAGACCACCTCTCGAAAATCTTTTTTCCCTCGAAATGAAGGTCCTTCCAATCCTTACAAAAATGGAGCTCACAGGAATCCACCTGGATACTGCCACCCTCCACGCTTACAACAAAGAGCTCACAGAAGGCATCGCCGCCGCGGAGCAGGCCATCTACAAGGAAGTAGGCCACGAGTTCAATATCGCTTCTCCAAAACAGCTGCAGACAGTCCTCTTCGAAGAACGCGGCCTCAAAGCCGGCAAAAAGACAAAGACCGGCTATTCAACAGACACATCAGTTCTCGAAGAGCTGGCCTTCGAAGATCCTGTTCCAAAAATGATTCTCGAATACCGCGAAATGGCAAAGCTTAAATCAACTTATGTAGAAGCCCTGCCAAAGCTGGTAGACGACCAGGGCCGCATCCATACAGACTTTGTACAGACAGGAACTGCCACCGGCCGCCTTTCCTGCCGCGACCCAAACCTGCAGAACATTCCTGTACGCAACGAAGCAGGCCGCCGTATCCGCTCTGCCTTTACCGCACCGGAAGGCAAGGTGCTCATCTCTGCAGACTATTCTCAGATTGAGCTTGTTGTTCTTGCCCACCTCTCGGGCGACAAAAATATGAGCCAGTCCTTCATAGATGGCACAGATGTTCACAAGGCAACTGCCGCCCTCATCTACGGAGTTGCCCCGGACGCAGTCACACCAGAAATGCGCCGTACTGCAAAAACAATCAACTTCGGCGTAATCTACGGAATGTCAGCCTTCCGCCTGGCCCGTGACCTCGGAATCAGCCGCACTCAGGCCGCTCAGTTTATCGATAACTACTTTGCCCAGTACAGCAGTGTAGACTCCTTTATCAAAGACACAATCCGCAAGGCAGAAGAATCTGGTTACGTAGAAACTCTCTTTGGCCGACGCCGCCCTATCATGAATATCAACAGCCGCAACAAGCTTGAAAAATCAGCCGCAGAAAGAATCGCCGTAAACACACCGGTTCAGGGCTCTGCCGCAGACATTGTAAAGACCGCCATGCTTTCAGTAAGCGAGGCTCTTGCAAAGACAAAGTCTCCTGCCCGCCTCCTGCTGCAGGTTCACGACGAATTGATTTTCGAATGTCCGGACGATCAGGCAACAATAGACGCTACAATCGCCCTTATCAAGGATAAAATGGAAAACGCAGTAAAACTCAATGTGCCTCTGCGTGTAAGCATTGAATACGGTAAAAACTGGGGAGAGTTCCATTAATGGTGGCAAGGGTAAAAAAATCACCGAAAAATGAAACAGTCTCGCACCCTTGCCTCGAGTTTTCTGACGAAAACTCGCATATAATCGCCGTAACCGGCCCCATGGCTGCCGGCAAAAACTACATCTGCAAAAAACTCGAAGAAGAAGGCTGGTCTTCAATAGACGCAGACCTCCTCGTACACGAAGCTATTGAACTTGCAAAAGACCGAATCTTAGAAACATTCACCCCTTATGCAAGAGAGCAGAATCTCCAGATTCAGAATGAAGACGGTTCCATCAACCGCAAGGCCTTGGGCAGCCTGCTTTTTTCAAATCCAGAGTTTTTAAGAACTCAGGAATCAATTGTTTATCCGATTATCACAAACAAAATAGAAGAATTTATAAGCACTCACGAAAAAACAATCATAAACGCAACCGTGCTCTACAAAACACCAGACCTTCTTTCCCGCTGCGAAAAAATCCTCTTTGTAACAGCGCCCTTCTTCACCAGACTTCACCGCGCCCGCCTAAGAGACCATCTGCCACTCAAACAAATATTCCGCCGCTTTCACTCACAGCGAAATCTTCTTGGCCAGTACAAAAAAACAGGGCTCCCGCTGGAAATTATCCATAACAAATAATTACAAGCTTATATTCTCGAATGTCTTGAAACAAATAAAACAGAAGCACAGATCAGCATTACAATGTAGAGTACAAGACCTGCTATCATACCACCCGAAATACCAAGTCCTCCAAGAAGAACGTAATTAATCAGGCGGAAGAGGAAGGTCATCATCTTGTTAAAAAGCATTGAGATGAGGATAAATGGTATAAAGGCAAAGGCCCAGGTAAACTTAAAATACTGGGTTGGTTCAATTCTGTTATTCCAGCCAAAGCAGGCAAGCAGAACAAAAATCACAAGAATCCAGAGTGGATAATACAATCTGTTCATTAAAGACTGGCCGTAAACTTCTGTACAGAAGCCGTATTTTCCCGCCATACGCACAAGCTTAATCAAAGAAGGAAGAGACATTGATTCCGGCGTAGAAGTTGAGTTTTCCAGCAGCAGGAAGTTATCATAAGGAATAGAAAGCAAAAGATACTCTGGTGTCATAGCAGTTTCACCGCTGGCATAAGTATAAAGCGGCTCATTATGAATTTCCGGTGAATCACGGCCTACAGACTTAAGCATAATGTATGGAACATTGTCTATACTGTCATCAATTCCCATAAGGGCTTTTGTAGTAGGAGTAAGTGTTTTTACAGAAACAGGAAGCACCTTTGCATAAGGAACCGTCATGGTTCTGAATACCTCACCTGCTCTGCTTACTGAAACAATTGTAAGGGCGCGCAGATACTGTATAGAGTTACCGGTAGAAGCAACAGTTGTCATTCCCTTAAAGTAAATTACATCGCGGGAACCGTCTGCATATTCATAAGAAAAATAAACGTCATTTGCGCTTTCAAAACTCTTAAGTTCAAAGGTTTCATCTACAAAGAAGCTTCTTTCATTAATTCTGTTTTCTGCAATCTGAAGATAGAAAACAACATCCGGATCCGACTGCATCTCTCTTGAAGACTGGTAAAGTTCACGGAAGATATAATAGGCTTTAAGATCGTCCTTTTCTACAAGGGCCAGATAACCTTCGTATTTTCGTTCAAAAAGCAGCTGTCCTTCTGTTTTAGCAAGATTATGGTATTCGGTAAGATTATTCCAGGCAGCAGTAGAAAGCTTTTTCAACTCTTCCAGATTAGGATCTTTTGGAGTTGCAAGCTTTATTCCAAGCTCTGAATAATAATGAGCATTAAACCACTCTTTATTATTAAAGGCCCGCTGAGCTTTTTCATAAAGCTGATAAACTTCATTAATCTGCTCTGCATCTATTACTACACGATCTACCTTTTCAGCTTCTTCAACCGATTCATAAAGTTTAAAACGGATATTTGAAGTACGGGCACGGTTTATTTCAACATCTGCCCGGTCCCTCAAATCTACAGCTTTCTTTTCATTTGGACTAAGCTTAAGTGCGGCATCAGCATAATTCATGGCACGCTCATAATAACCGTTATCAAAAAGCTTGTTTCCTACATTAATATAATCATTTACGATTTTCGGGCGGTTTATAATTGATGTTTTTTTATTGGCGGTAAGAAGCAAAAGCACTTCTGAACAGGCTGTAAGAAAAAAGGCAATGGAAATGGAAACAATCATTACCATCTTAAAGCGGTCCATCATAGCCTTAGAAAATCGTTCAGTACTTCCTTCTGGATTTCGACCAAAGTGAACCGAACAGCTTACTACAAAGCCTGTTACGGTAACCCCCGGTATATATCTTCCAAAATTCTGCAATCCGGTCATCAGTTTATAAAGGAATACAGAAGATTCAGGAACTTCAGCAGGTATTGCACTCATAAAGCCTACAACAAAGCTGACTATAAGTCCTATTACTATGAAAATCGAAAGTATGCCGAATATTTTTTTCATATTATCCCTTCCCTATCTTGCCTTTTTAGCATGCTTACGAACTGCAAAGCGTACAATTCCGGTTGCTATAAAAATCAGCGCAAAAAAACTGTTCATTAAAAACAGTAAAGGCTCACTTACAATTCCACCCAGCATTCTGATAAAGCCTATGGACATTACACGAGCTTTAATACCATCAAACTGAGCTGTAAAATATACAGAGTTCAAACACAAAATAAGTGCTGTTGTTATAAAAATCATAATAGAATTGAGCAGGCGCCATTCAAAGAAATTACTGACTCCATATACGGAACAAAGCAGAAGGGCAAAAGAAATCAGAGTCAAAAGATGAGCAAGTCCTCCTGAGTAAGCCCCGCTTATCATAGAATTAAGAAGGCTGAAGTTTACCGGAACCGGATTTTCATTTTCACCAAAGATTTTCTTAAGCTGAATTTCGCGGTAAGGAAGAGCTTTTCTGTTCAAATCAAGATTTGGATAATCTCCGATTGTTTTATATTCAACAGAACCATTTTCTGAAGTATCAATTATGATTGCAGAAGCTTCTGGAGCCCTACCCTGAGATTTTACTTCAAACTCCTGGGTAAAATAATAAACGTCGTTATCTACCTTGCGGAAAAAATCAGGTGAAAGTGATTCTGTTTTCTTTTCAAAGGTAAATTTGCGGTTACAGAAATCTTTCAATAAAAAAGAACCCGGCATAAGTACTACCCAGGTAAGGGCACAGAGAATGATATAAACGCCAAGCTGAAGTCCCCCGCCCGGATGTCTTATTCGATAATATGAAATTAAAGGAAGAACAAGCAGCAGCATACAGAACATTACATAAAAAGCAGATTTAAAAAGCTCCTGATCTGTAAAGAATTTAATTTCGCGGCCCGCAATAAAGCCAAGCAGATTCAGGTAAAAGGAATATAATACGGTTCCCAGAACTGTTCCTGTAATTAAAACAATCAGATATATTACAAATAGTTTCAGCGCTTTTTTCATACTCTTCCTGCGTTCCTACAATTATACACTATATTATCGGCAAAAAATCAATAAAATTTACTATATAAAAAGATTGCAGAAAAAAAGCATTTATGCCGATAATCAATTTGACATATCAGTTAAATGTTAGATATAATAAGAAGATAGGATGTAATATGGATAATAATAACGGAGTAATTCCAGGTTTCGACAACGACAAAGACGACAGCCTTACTATCTCTTTGAGAAAAGCTGAAGGTGTACCACATGGAATGTTTATCTACCTTAGTGGTTATATCGATACTTACAACTCCAGCTTCTTTCAAAAACAAATACAGAAAGTAATGGATGCAGGGTTTATTAACTTAATTTTCAACTGTTCTTCATTGAACTATGTTTCTTCTACCGGAATCGGTTCCTTTACCGTATTCCTTAAGGTTGTAAAGCCTAAGGGCGGAGACGTAATTCTTCTTGAAATTCAGCCGAAAGTTTATGAGGTTTTCCAGCTTCTTGGATTCTCACAATTCTTTAATATCAAGAGTTCTGCAGATGAAGCTATTGCCTACTTCAACAATGGTGGTACAGCATCAAGTTCTTCTGTATTCCCTCTTGTAATTTCTTGCCTCGTATGTAATAAGAAGCTTAGAGCAACAAAGAGCGGCCGTTTCCGCTGTTCTGGCTGCCGTTCTATTCTTGCAATCAATGAGAATGGTGAAGTTTCTCTTGGCTAAAAATGAGCTTTAATATCTCATATATAGATATATAAAGACCTTCAGGTATACTGAAGGTCTTTTTTTATTTGTGAAATTTTCACAAAATCTGAACGTGAAACGGGAAAATTGCGTGAAACATTTTATGTGGATAAAGTGTGGATAACTTCCGGATTTTATTACAATCATCAAACTAATTTTTCAGAAATTTTAAGTTAAAGTCCCTTAAAAAATATAGTATATTTTATCTACAATTCCTAACTCTTTATAATACCGTAAGTTACAAACTTTAGAGAAATTTTCGTAAATTTTCGTAACTTTTTTTAAAAACCCTATTGACATGTCATTTTGACCCACAGCACTGTAAAAAATGTGGGTAACTTGTGGGTTAAAAGTGAACAAATGTGGGTAAAGCATTTCATTTGTCTTTTTCCCGATTCTTCTATATACTTAATTATATATGAAGCAGGAATTTATACTGATACTTGAAAACATAGAAAATGCCCTCAATGCTGCCCTTCCGCAGTCATCAGCTGCAGAAGGCTGGACTCCATCTTCCTTTGGAAACCTGCCGGAGGGGGCCTCTTCTGACTATATAGATAAACTCATAGAACCAAATAAAAACCTTATAAGCCTTGGCGGTAAGCGCTGGCGCCCTCTTCTCATGATGCTCTGCTACAAAATGGCTCTTCAAAACAAGGATTCAAAGCCTTCCTCTACCCTTACAGAAGCTCAGGCCTATTCACTTACTCCCCTTGTTGAGTTTGTTCACACAGCAAGCCTTATTCATGATGATATTGAAGACAAAGCAGACCTGAGACGAGGAAAACCTGCCGCACATATAACCTACGGCCTTGATACAGCCCTCAATGCCGGCTCCTGGCTTTATTTTGAAGCGCCTGTCTGCATAAACAGCCTTGCTTCTTCAGATGCCGTAAAGCTTGAATTCTATAAAACCTACACAAACGAGCTTCGCCGCCTTCATCTTGGTCAGGCAATGGATATTTTCTGGCACAGAACTCCTGATTTTTTCCCTACAGAAAAAGAATACCTTGCTATGGTAAGGTGCAAAACAGGAACTCTGGCAAGTCTTGCGGCAAAACTTGGCTGTCTTGCTGGTGGCCTTACAGTCAGCCAGGCCCAGGCTTTCAGCGAAACCGCTGCAGACATAGGAATTGGATTTCAGATTATAGATGATGTTATAAATCTCACAAGCGGTAATCCGGGTAAAAGGCGTGGAGACGACATTGTAGAAGGAAAGAAAAGCCTTCCTGTTCTTATTCATGTTGCAGAATATCCGGATGATAAGGACAAGATTGCAGCTTTTATGAAAACTGCCGCTGCAGAAGGAATAGACTCCCCTGCCGTTGAAGACTGCATTGCCCTTTTACAGACCAGTGGCTGCATTGAAAAGGCAGCAGAACGCGGCCGCACTCTTATTCAGGAAAACTGTGCCCGTTTTAATTCAGCTCCTATAAAAGAGCTCTTTACCTCAATGATTCCGGAGAATTTCAGATGATAGAACGCTCAGATACCTTAAACAATCAGGCTATTCTCCTTGCTTCAGACGGTGCCTACAACGAGGCCATAGCCTGCTTTAAGCGTGCCATTGTAATAGACAAGGAAAACTATCTTCTCTGGTTTAATCTTGGAGTAACTTACCGCGATGCAGGAAAGCTTCAGGATGCAGAAAACTCTCTGGAAACTGCCTGGCGCATTGCCCCGGAAAAAGAGGATGTTGCCGAAACCTTTGCCACAATCTGCCTTATGCAGAAAAAATATTCAAAGGTACAGAATATCTGCATGGATTCACTTGATCTGAATCCTGTTAATCCTCATTTGTGGAATCTTCTTGGTGTTACAGAATTCCAGTGCGAAAACTACGAAGAAGCTTCAAGCTACTTTGAACAGGCTGTTTCAATTAATCCTTATTATTCTGATGCACTTTACAATCTTCGAGACACTTATTCTGTTTTGCAGAATAAAAAAGGCGAAGCAGCCTGCAATGCCCGCATTAAGGAGCTGGATAAATGACAGAAAACGACAGCAAGAGTGAAAATCCGGAAGAAAACATCACAATAATCGAAAAGAACATTCACCGCACAAATCTGCGACGTCTTATAGACACCTTGTATCTTTTAATTCCTATTGCGCTTGCTTTTGCCGGTTGTTTTCTGGCTGCCCCACTCTGGTTCCGTCTTACAGGACAAACTGAAACACCAGAATTATTCCGCTTTGCCTGTGCCCTGGTACTATTTATCCTGGCATCAAGTTTCGTATTTATTATGACAAGAAAAATAAACCCGATCATGAAGATCGGGATTTTCAGCAAAAAAGAATAGAATTTTCTATGCAAACTGATGTTCTTTTGCAAGCCTGCTTATTTCACCTGCCATATCGGCAAGTGCAACCTGCTTTTGAACACCGCCCATTTCAAAGGCAACCTTAGGCATTCCGTAAACAATACTTGTTTCCTTATTCTGCCCAAGAGTCCAGGCACCTTTTTTACGCATTTCGGTAATCTGTGCCGCTCCATCACGGCCCATACCAGTCATAATTACGCCAAGAGCCTTGTTCTTATAGATTTCTGCAACAGACTCAAAAAGCACATCGCAGGAAGGTCTGTGACCATTTCTAGGCTCATCCTGGGAAAGTTTAATAAAGTTTCCAAGAGGCCTATGTTCTACAAACATATGAAAGCTTCCAGGAGCAATATAGATATGACCACCAAGAATAGGTTCTCCATCCTTTGCTTCTGTTACTTCAAGAGGACAAATATTATTCAGACTGTTTGCAAATTCAGCTGTAAATCCAGCAGGCATATGCTGAACAACAAGAATAGGCTGCTTTAGATTTGGATCTATATCCTTAAATACTTCGCGAAGGGCGTTTGGTCCACCAGTAGAAATTCCAATCGCAATAAGCTCTATTTTTCCGCCTTCCCTTTCCGGCTTGATAACAACAGGCTCTTTTACCTTTGGCTGGAACCAGGTTGCAGGAACAATATCAGACTTGGTAATAGAAACTGACTTTGCAGTTTCTTCTCCCTTCTTTTTAATTACAAAGCGTTCTGCTTCTTTAAGCTTAATCTGATGGGTAAAGAATTCAGGATCAGGAATCTTTTTGCCATGCAGAATTGCATAAGCACCACCATAAGAAGCTACATATTCAATAATTTCATTTGTAACATCGCCGATTTTGAGCGTTACAGAAGAACCCGGCTTAGTAATAAAGTCAGAAGCACCAAGTTCAAGACACTCAATAGTTACTGCAGCACCCTCTGTAGCAACACTTGAAAGAATAATAACAGGAACATCAAGTCTAAGTTCCTTACGCTTTTTAAGGAACTGAAGACCTGTCATTACAGGCATTTCAATATCAAGAAGGATTACATCAGGTTTTGCTGTTTTAAGTTTATCTATAAGGTCCTGTCCATTTTCTGCCTTTCCGCAGACTGTCAGACCAGTTGTTTCATCAACAATTCTACCGATAAGATTCCGCATCAAGGCAGAATCATCGCATATCATTACTGAAATATCATCCATTATTATTAATCCCCGTGTGTCAGTATATTATTTGTTAGTGTTCTTACCGTAGAAACATGCCCACTCGGTTTTGATGAATTCAAAGTTAGTTTTCATTCCAAACAAAGACTCTGAATGACCAATATAAAGATAAGACTTTGGTCCCATAGAATCATAGAAATGATTAATAACTGCAAGCTGTGCCGGTTCATCAAAATAGATAAGAACGTTTCGGCAGAATACTACATCAAGATTTCGAGCGCCAGAATCGTTCTTAAGGTTATGGTAGTCGAAATGGATTGTATTCTTTACATCATCCTTAATCTGATATCCGCCATCTACCTTTGTAAAATATTTTGAAAGATAATTTTCCGGAACTCCGTCTACGCGGGCATCCGGATAAAAGCCCTGCTGAGCAGTCATAAGTGATTTAAGTGAAATGTCAGAAGCTGTAATCTGGAATTTGAAATCTGGGGGACAGATTTCCTTAAGAATCATTGCGATGGTATAAGGCTCTTCTCCTGTAGAACAACCGGCACTCCAAATTTTTATTGTACGGTCACCGGAAGCTTTCTTATTCTCAATTACATGAGGAATTACATAATTCACAAATGAATCAAAATGCGGTTGATTTCTGAAGAATCGTGTAAGGTTAGTAGTAACTGCATCCAGCATTATCTTCATTTCTTCAGGATCTTTAGAAATTAATTCGTAATACTCCTGAGGTGTATTCAGGTTCTTCTTGCGAAGCATTTCTTTGATACGACTGTCGAGAATAGATCTGTTTGTAGCCGAAAAAGTGATTCCGCTTTCATCGTAAATTACTTTACGGAACAATTCATAGTCGGCATCTGTAAGTACATCTAACATAACGTTAATTATACACGATAGTTGGAGAAAAGTAAAAAAAAAAAGAAGTTTTCCTAAAAAAGTACTCCCGTGAAAAAAGGCCTCGCCCAGCGGGAATGATGCTGTTCGAGGCCTTTTTTCACTACGTACTTTTTAGAAAAATCAGTCTTTCTCAAACTATCGCTGAATACGGCCGGAACCGTTGCCGGCAGCGAGTTTTTCTACTTCGTCTACGCTTACCATGTTGTAGTCGCCTTCGATGGTGTGCTTGAGACAGCTTGCTGCTACTGCAAACTCTACGGCTTCCTGTGTTGATTTTCCGTTGAGCAATGCATAAATGAGTCCGCCACCGAAAGAGTCACCACCACCAACACGGTCTACGATGTACATTTCGTATTCTTTAGAGAAACAGTAATCTTTTCCATCATAAAGAAGAGCTGCCCAGTTGTTGCGGTTTGCATTGATAGAAGTTCTGAGGGTAATTGCTACCTTCTTAAAGCCGAACTTGTCTGCAAGCTGCTTTGCAACCGATTTATAGCCTTCCTTGTTGAGTTTTCCACCAGTGATGTCTGTGTTTTCTGCTTCAATACCGAATACGTCTTTTGCATCTTCCTCGTTAGAAATACAAACATCTACATACTTACAGATTTCTGTCATAGCTTCGCGAGCCTGCTCACGAGTCCAGAGCTTTCCGCGGTAATTGAGGTCACAGCTTACTGTAGCGCCGGCAGCCTTAGCAGCCTTACATGCTTCAATACAAATCTGTACCAGATTTCCGCCCAGAGCTGGAGTAATACCAGTAAGATGGAACCATTTACAGTCTTTAAAGATTTCTGCCCAGTCAAAATCTTCCGGCTTTGCTTCTGCAATTGAGCTGTGGGCACGGTCGTAAATACACTTTGAACCACGCTGGCTTGCTCCGCGCTCATTGTAGTAAATACCAACACGGTCGCCACCACGGGCAATGTAACTTGTGTTTACACCAAAGCGGCGCAGGCTGTTGATTGCAGCCTGACCAATTTCGTGTTTTGGAAGCTTTGTTACGTAATAAGCGTCGAGTCCGTAATTTGCAAGAGACACAGCTACGTTTGCCTCGCCGCCTCCAAATGTAGAAGTCATTTTATCAACCTGAACAAAACGGAAATATCCTTCAGGTTCCAGTCTCAGCATTATTTCACCAAATGTAACTACCTTCATATTTTATCCTCTAATCTCTTTTACAATTGCAGCGGCTTCACGTGTGAGCTTTTCGATTTCTGCGAAGTTGCCGGCGTTGATTAAATCACCTTTTACCATCCAGCTGCCGCCGCAGGCAAGAATCTTGTCGCAGGCAAGGTAGTCGCGGACGTTTGTTGCATTAATTCCACCGGTTGGCATGAACTTCATCATTGTGTATGGAGCGCTCATTGCCTTAATCATCTTAAGGCCGCCTGCATTTTCTGCAGGGAAGAACTTTACAACATCAAGACCAAAACCAAGTGCAACTTCAAGTTCTGTAGGAGTCATAATACCTGGAGTGATTGGATATCCCTTTTTGATACAGTATTCAACTACCTTAGGATTCAAGCCAGGCGAAACAATAAACTTTGCGCCAGCCCCAATTGCACGGTCAACCTGTTCTGTAGTAAGAACAGTACCAGCACCAACAAACATATCAGGGAACTTTTTAGAAATAGCACGAATGCTTTCTTCTGCAGCGTCTGTACGGAAGGTAACTTCAGCACATGGAAGACCTCCCTTAATCAGAGCTTCTGCCAAAGGCTCAGCATCTGCCACCTTATTCAAAACAACAACAGGAACAATACCAGTTGCTCCTATCTGCTTTAATGTATCGTTCATAAATGCCTCTTTTAAGCAAGTAATATACTAGTATTCTAGTTACCTATATTTTAGCACTTTATAAATATAATGTCATCAGTAATTTACTGTATTGATTTATCTAAGCATTTGCAAGAAGAAAATAAAAAGGGCATAAAAAAAACCTTCCAGAAACTGGAAGGTTTTAAGCGGCTCCTGCTGGGCTTGAACCAGCGACACATGGATTAACAGTCCATTGCTCTACCGACTGAGCTAAGGAACCAGCAGTTCATTGCTGAACGTGAATATTAATATATTGAAATCCCGCGTCAGTGTCAATAGGTCCATTACATTTTATCTGCATTTTTTTAATTTTTTGTGTTATACTGTTTATATGACCAAAGCCGAAATACGTAATCAAATCAAAGAGACTCTGAACTCGCCAGCTGTAAAAGACACCCTGCCTTCACAGTCAGAAAAAATCTGCCAGACAATTCTTGAATCAAAAAGATATTTCTCCTGCACTACTCTTCTTGCCTACATGCCTCTAGCAGATGAAGTTGATATCAGACCTGTAATAAATGACGCTCTCAGTAAAGGCAAAAAAGTTTATTTACCCCGCATTTTCCCGGATACTTACAATATGGAGTTTTATCTCTACAAAGCAGGCGATCAGACTGTAAGCGGCAGCTTTGGAATTTTAGAACCCTCCGAAAACGAAGCACAGAGTTTTAAGAAATTTCTTGAAAAAATGTCTATCAACGAATATTCTCCGGCTGCACATTCTTCTCTGTTTGTTGAAATTGATGAACCCGTACAGGTAATAGAACATATTCTGGTTCTTTTTCCCGGCCGCGCCTTTACAAAAGACGGAAGACGACTTGGTCGTGGAAAAGGCTTTTATGATACGTATTTTTCCCACCTGCCTCAGATTTTTGACATAAAAAAATCCGGTGTGTGTTTCAGCGAGCAGCTGCTCCCTGAACTCCCCACAACACCGGATGATATTATGATGGATAATGTATTTAGTAGTAATGTTTAATAGTAAATCCTAGAAAACTGCTCCATGTTTTCGCAGTTTTCTTTAACGGATTTGCTATTGTATTATTTCTGAAGAATAAACTCTACACGTCTGTTCTTCCAGTTGTTATCCTTATCCTTTGGATTAACAACAGGCTTTGTACCACCCATACCCTCAGTAGAAAGAGCTGCAGCACTTACCCCTCGTTTTGTGAGGTAAACCTTAATTGCGTCTGCACGTTCCTTAGAAAGTGGCATAGAAGCACGTCCCCATTCCTGAGGATTATCTACAGTCTCTTCGTTAGGATTGTCTGTAATCTTGTTTGCATGTCCAACGATTGTAACCTTGTAATCCTTAAACTTCTTAAGAATGTCTGCAATACGGTTCAAAACCTTTATATTGTTTTCTACCTTTGCGGCATCAAGCTTAGCATTTGCAGTCTGGAAGTTTGCAGCATCAGACTCAAAGATGATAGAAGGAACTGCCATCTTCAAAAGATTACCGTCACGAATAACCAGAACATCAACAGGAATTACACCATTAACAGTAGAAGTCATTCCAAGAGAATCTGTTACTGTAAATACATAAGGATAATCCATAGCAGACTGAACACGCTCTGCATTTCCGCGTGCATCTTTCTGAACATTACTCAAACCATCCCAGATAATACGTTCGGTAATCTGAGTTTTTCCAGATGTCTTCCAGAAGTCCTTACCCTTTGGATCTTTGATTACGAAAGACCAGTTCTTGATTTTTGCTTTTGTTGAACCAGAAAGCTTGATGTAAAGATCATCATCAACACCGTCGTTATCAGGGCTGAAGTATTCTGGGGCAGTCTTTACGCTAAGTTTTGGAGCTGTTGCAGTACAGATAAATGGAGAAGAAACTGCGCTTACCTTATTACCGGTTACGTAAACAATTTCCAGAGTTCCTGTAAAGGTTCCTTCGCAGGCAGTACCATCTTTGCCGGCTCCATTCCAGTTGATAGTTGCAGGAAGATTAGCGCTGTCCTTTTCAGAAAGACTGTAAACACTTGTTCCATCTTCCTTGCGAACATCAAAGTTCCATGCCTTAATATTATCTGCTACAGAAGTTCTGATATCAAACTTCTGAACATCAAGATAGCCGTCGTTGTTTGGAGAGATTCCTTCGTATTCAGCAGTGATATAAGCCTTTGTTTCGCGGTTATCAAGAGTAATTCCCTTGAGTTCTGTAGAGAAGCTGTTTCCGGCATCATCAGTTGCAAAAATTACGATATTGTACTTTCCGTCTGCAGCCATATTGCCGGCTTCGTCAGTACCATCCCATGTAAAGCTGTCTTTCTTGCCGCTCCAAGAGAACTTGCGAACAGCCTTATCCTTAGAATTACGAACTTCTGCATTCCAGAGTTTTTCTGCAGTGCTTTCTTTAATTGTAACAGGAATATTCTTCTGGGCACCGTTTCCATTTGGAGAGAACGAAGACCATGGAGTTTCTGCAACAAGATTTGGACCTGCTGTATCAAGCTCGAAACTCTGAGTTGAAGCAGAAGCTGATGAACCGTTTGCAGCAAGAACAGTAAGCTGAGCAGAATAAGTACCGTCTTCACAAAGCATTTTTGCGCTGTCTTTTCCATCCCATACAAAGTTTACAGGAAGCTTTTTGCTGTCTTTAATTGAATAAACTGTATTTCCTTTTTTATCACGGATAATAAATTCAAATGAAGTAACATCCTTTGTAGCAGTTACAGGAGTAAAAGTAATTGTATCCTTTACCTTATTTCCATTTGGAGAGAAGGCTGTATCTGACATAGCAAGAAGAAGCTTTGCTTCTGTTGTATCAAAGGTTACAGGCTCTGTAGTCTGGCTCTTTCCAACGTTTCCTGCAAGGTCTGTTCCTGTCAAAACAAAGCGGTACTGACCTTTTTCTGCAATATTTCCGTCAGATGCAATACCGTTCCATACAACTTCTGCAGGTGGATATTCACCAAAATCATAACTTCTTACAACCTTACCGTCTGTGCTCTGAATTTCTCCCTTCCATGAAGGAACAGTAGCTCCATCAGAAGGAACAGTTGAAATCTTAAAGGTAACAGTATCTTTTGTACCTGCACCAAAGATTTTTTCTGAAGCAGAAATCTGGGCTGCAGGTTTTTCTGTATCAAGCACAAGAATTGGAGATGAGATTGGAGCAGGCTCATAACCGTTAAGATATTTTGCAGTTACAACAGCCTGATATTTTCCATCTTTAAGCTGTTTTCCACTGTCATCAGTACCATCAAATACAATTGCACTTGGTGGAATTGCTCCATCAGTTTTCTGATTGTAAGTACGAACAGTCTTTCCTGCAGCATCCTTTACAGTAACAGCCCACTCAACAAGCTTATTTCCAGACTTTTCTTCCGGAACCGGAATAGAAAGATCAAGAGTTACAGCAGAGTTCTTACTGTCTGTCTTAGGAGAGAAATAGCGGGAACCCTGTACATAAAGGTTTGTAGCAGGCTTTTCAGCAGAATAAATAATATTTGTGATAGAAGCAGGAAGCGAAGTGTTTCCGGCACGGTCTGTAGCAGAAATTTCATAAGAATAAACGCCGTCGTAAACCTGTGCATCCTGATCATCAGTACCCTTCCACTGGAATTCGGCAGGTTCAGCATTTACCCACTTTACAGTTCTTACAACCTTACCGTCAGCAGAGCGGAAAAGACCAACCCATTCATCTTCAACAGAACCAGTCTGTTTGATTTTCAGAGCTGCCTTAGCACCTTCACCAAAAATCTTATCTGAAGGCTGAGCAAGTTCTACATCAGGAGCAACTGTATCGATTATAACTTCATATTCCTTTGTTTTACCGGTATTTCCGTTATCATCGGTTGCAGTAATATAATAGTAGTAAACACCATCTTTAGCAGTTTCACCATTGTTCATGGCACCATTCCAGGTTACAAAATCCGGAACACTTACACCCTGCTTTGGAGAAAAAAGCTGCTTAAAGAAAGCCTTAAAGGTCATTTTTGTAGGACGAGCTATCTTATTTTCAATTGTACGAATAACGTTATGATCTGCATCCATAATAACAAGGCTCCAGCCCTGAACATAACGCTTATCCGAAATTTTCATAGGTATTACAAGTTCATCCTGAATACCATCGTTATTAGGCGAAATATACTTTGGTTCAGCAGCTGCATAAACTGTAAGTGCGGCCATAAGAAGGCCAGTAATTAAAAACTTCTTGTTCATCTTAAAACTCCTTCTTATTCTTTTTCATCCCACACAGTAATCTGTGGAGGCTCATCATCTGCCATACCAAGATCAATATCTACGCCTGCAGAAACAGCATGAACGGTTTTATAAAGATTCTTATAACCAGCCGCTACTGTCATTTCGCTCTGGCTCCAGCCATTGTCTTCAAGATACTGATTATTCTTTACATCAAAAGAGAACTTGAAAATAAAGCCTACAGAAGGAATCAGATTGTATCTGCCCTTAATAAGCTCTGCCATATTAAACTTTTCTCCAATGCTGATAAAGAAGGCATTCTTAAAAGCAACCTGGGCATTCATATCAACAATAAAGTTCTGGAAGCAAGGTACTGTAAAATCAAGACCTAAACCGATTTTTGCAATATCTGTATCAAGAATAGTTCCTGCAGCACCGGCTTTAAGAGTTACCAGGGTTGGATAAGGTGTACTGTTATTAGTACCATCAAGACCAACTCGGGCATTGCTGTACATTTTTCCAAGATTCAAAAGAGAACCTGCAATGCGGAAATCCTTAAAGATTCCAAGATCACCCCATTTATAAAGAGCGCCGATATCTGCATACAAAGCCCAGCTTGCTTCTCCACCCCATGAAAAACCACCGCCGGCTCCAAGTCCAACACTAAGCTTGTCAGAAATTTCTTTTGAAAGAGATGCCTTAAAATTCAAAGAACTTCCAAGGTTCATTTCTTCAAAAGGAACAAAGGTTCCATTGATATAGCCGTTGAAAATAAAAAGCTTGAATGGAATCAGAATACCGGTCTGGAAAGAAGATGCTATTTGTTTTGAATTAAATGCATTTGAAGAATAAAAGAAAGTGTAGCCTGCATTAAGGCTTACACGCTGCTCACTTGCTGTAAGAGCCGGATTCACAAGAAGTGAATCTGCACCGGCATCAAACAAGGCTCCACCTGTTACAGATTTTGCCCCCGAAAGATTTGCAGGGCTGGCAAGCTGCATAAAGTCCTCGCCTCCTGCCGGTGGATTATAAGAATATGCAGAAGTCATAAATAAAACTGCTGCAAATACCGTGAATAATAATTTCTTCATAAAAACTCCTCACTTGTTTTATTCACATTAAAAAACAACGTTATTAGAAAAAAGCAACGCTTGTTTTTCTAATAATTATAAGCAGAAACGAAAACGACTTCAAGTTATCCTTGAATTATTGCAGTTTTTACCATATTATAATAAGTATGGACAGTAAAAAAACAACACAGACAGGCAGCTCATCAAATAAACCCGTAGAAAAAGAGAGTTTTTTCCAGTCGCTGCTTTCGTCATTATTTAAATCCTCAAATCCGGAAGCAGAGAAAAAACGTCGGCTTAAAAACCTTGCAAAAACAATTTCCAAAACAAAATATCACAGCTTTTACCGCCCGGCCTCAGGCGAAATGCTCGCCCCTTTTGGTAAGCTGATGTTTGAATTATACAAGGCAGTTTCTTCAGCTCAAACCTATTTCAGAAACACTCAGAATCCGGCTATCTTTAAGCGCCAGATAATCAATTACGTGCTTTCAGACAATCAGCTTGCCCTTCTGGATGAACTTGATGAACAGAAAATTCTTGAACTTGCAAAAAAGGTTCCTTTTGGAAAGCTTTCTCAGGACATTGAACATAAGCTTCAGGTCTTTACAAATGATTTTAACGAAACCCGTGCAGCAAAGGCTGACAATCTTGAAAAAGCCTTTTCTGTTTTCCAGGATTTCTGTGAATTTGATTATTATATGATTCTTAAGAAGTTTGATTCTTCTTATCAGGAATTCAACTTCAATGCAATGCCTCGTCTAGACAAGGTAAACGCAGAATACATTGTTGATGACTTAAAAGATTTCCTTGCAGTTGCTTACTGTATTACCGACGACTCAATTGACTGGACTTCTCTCTTTGACATGTTTAAAGAAACTCAGAGCCGTGAACTTGTTTCTGCCGGTAACTGGAAAAAAATTATTGCAAGAATCAAGAGCATCCAGGCATCAAAATCTCTGGATCTTATAATTCAGCATATTTCAGAAGATTTTTCTTATGAAACAAAGACTTCATATCATCATGCTTCTGCAATTGAGCCATATATCGAAAAGATTGAGAACGACACCAGAAATCTCATGGCAAAAATTGAAGCAGAACAGAAGGAATCAAAGGCTTCTTCTATCTGTATGCAGATTTTTGGAACAGCAAGTCCTCAGAGCCTTAAATACTACACTGCAGAATTTAATGCTCCACTGGAAAAGAAAGGTCTTTCTGTACTTGAGTACACAGAACCTCTCAACTATCTTAAAACCTTCCTTGTAGAATTTGTTAAAAAAGCTATCCGCGAATATTATGATGTTGTTGTAATCCGTGGTCAGTGGGATGCTACCCTTTCGGCTCCAATGTCAAACGCATATCAGGAGCTCTTAAAACTTTCTGATGAAGTAACAAGTTTTGATGAAATGATGGCAGAAGAAGGTTCTATGGGTATTAAAGTAAAAACCCTTCTTCCAAAAACCGCCCATGATGCAGGTGCCGAAAACATCATTAACCGTGTAGTTTCAGATGCAAACGACACAGCCCGCGGCTATATTATTCAGGGAACCCAGAACCTTATTACAATAGGAAAAACTGTAAAGCAGCTTATTGAAGACTACGTTCTTCCAAAGCCGGTTATTGTTCAGAACTGGAAAGAACTGGAAAAATACATTGAAATACCTATGAAAGAATTCAGTGTAGATATTTATAAGAAGATTTATCTCTTTGTTCAGTTGATGCAGACTTATATCAGTTAGACGATATTTTTGCCACGTAGAAAAAAAAGTGCCCTGCTACACTTTGAGGTGCACTGCAGCCAGCTTGACTGGCTGTCAGTGTAGTCTCAACCGCGTAGCAGGGTACATTTTTTTTTCGAGAGTGGCAAAGACACTGTCTAACGCATAGCCTGCATCTTGTTACTGATACGGGTTCCAATCACCTGAATTATTTCTACAAGTAAAAGAATAATAACAACCGCGCCTACCATATATTCAACACGATAGCGCTGATAGCCGTAACGGATTGCTACGTCTCCAAGTCCGCCGCCACCTACTGTTCCGGCCATTGCAGAATAACCAATCAGATTAATGATTGTCAAAGTAATTCCGTTTACAATAGAAGGAAGTGCTTCCGGAAGAAGAATCTTAAAGATAATCTGCTTGTCTGTAGAACCCATTGAGCGGCCTGCCGCAATAACACCAGGGTCAACTTCTTTCAGACTGGATTCAATTACACGGGCAACAAAAGGAGCTGCCGCAATTGTAAGCGGTACAATAGAAGCTTTTGTTCCAATTGCTGTATGCACAATCACACGTGTAAATGGGAAAAGTAAGATTACGAGAATTACAAATGGAATTGCACGCAGGATATTGATGATTACAGAAAGCACCTGATTCAATATTCTGTGAGGGCGCAGGCCAGCAGCAGGATCGCTTGTACAAAGCAGGATTCCAAGAGGAATACCAAGAATCATACTAAATATAGTAGAAAAGAGAACCATTACAAGTGTCTGCCAGGTAGCTTCTCCAATTACAGAAAGATATTTTACTAATTCTGGGCTCATATTACTCACCTGCCTTTTCTACTATTATATCCTGATTGCGAAGATACTCGAGGGCTTCAGAAACCTGAAAGCCGGTAAAGTCTACAATCATTTTACCAATATCACCGTCTGTAAGGTGCTGAACACCAGCAGCGCGAATATTAAACTCAACATCAAACTTCTTTGCCACATTACTGAGAACCGGAGCCCCCTGCTTGTCGCTAGGGAAGCTGAGTTCATACTCTCCACCCTCTTTAGACCAGCGGATAATATCAGAACCATTTGCATCAGGCTTACGGTCGCTTCCGATATGTGATATAAAGTCCTTTGTAACAGGGCTCTTAGGATTTAAGAAGATATCATTTACAGAACCAACTTCTACAAGCTTTCCTTCGTTGATTACAGCAACCTGGCTGCAGGCGTCACGGACAACCTCCATCTGATGGGTAATCATAACTACAGTAAGGTTCATCTGGCTCTGGATTTTTCTGATAAGGTTGAGGATAGATGTAGTTGTCTGCGGATCAAGGGCGCTTGTAGCCTCATCGCAGAAAAGAATATCAGGTTTGTTTGCCAGAGCACGGGCAATTGCAATTCTCTGCTTCTGCCCACCGCTCAAGGTGCTGATTCGGGCATTTTTACGGTCCGAAAGCTCTACAATTTCCAGAAGCTCATCTACACGGCGGTTAATCTCGTCTTTTGGTACTCCGCAGATTTCCATAGGGTAAGCAATATTCTGACCAGCAGAACGGGAACTAAAGAGATTGAAATTCTGAAAAATCATACCAATGCGGCGGCGGCGCATAACCAGTTCTTTTTCATCAAGATTATCCACACGCTGACCGTCATACAAAACTTCGCCGGAATCCGGCTTTTCCATCATACTGATAAGGCGCACAAGAGAAGATTTTCCCGCACCACTCTTTCCGATAATTCCAAAAATCTGATTTGAAGGAATAGTAAGGGAGATGTCATTTACGGCAGCAACTTTAGAAAGACCGTCTGCCGAGTCGTAAACCCTCACTAAATTGTTTAAATCTATCTGCATTCTTCTATTATATTAAATGATAAAAAGTTTTTCAATTTTTCGAAAACTTATATTCGGCTTCTCCCGTGAAAAATGGGTATTGCCAACGGGGATGATGTTGTCAACACCCATTTTTCACTCCGAATCCGAATATAAAAATCAGTGAATAAAAAACTTTTTTTCCTAAACTAAATAAATTGAATGCCGATAGTTTTAATAAGGTGGCCGGTAAATTTCGCCGGTGCAAAGAGGAAAAATTATGGAACAGAAAAAGACATTATGGATTATCGCCGCTGTCGGCGTATTTTTGCTGGTAGTTCTGGGAGTACCAGCAATTTTACATTATCCTGCAAGGAATCCAGTTCCTGCTTATGCCAGCATCTCTCCAGTTGAAAAAAAGAATACTCAAAACGGATGGACAAAGCCTTCTGCCGATGTAACAGCTCCTGCAGAACATCCTCAGGATCTTCCAGCTACAAAAGTAAACGAACTTGTAGTTCTCGCAGATAACGCTACTGTTTATTCTCAGAATACAAATACCCCAGCAAACAATGGCACAACAATTGATTTAAATGCCCTTAAAAATGAACTTGTAACAGATAATCAGACTCCAGCACAACCACAGAACATCAACATTACAGTTAATATTCCGGAAACAAAACAGGAAGTTAAGGTTACTCCAAAAACAGAAACTCCTTATGTTGCAAAAGCAGAGCCTGTAGCAAACAATGTAAAGGTTGTTCAGAAGGCAGAAACAAAAACAGAAAAACCTGCTAAGGCAACAAAAACAAATGCTGTTGCAAATGCAAACACAAGTTCAAAGGCAGCACCAGCACCTAAAGCAGAACCTAAGAAAACTCAGTATTGGGTACAGGTTGCCGCTTACAGCAACAAAAAAGGTGCAGAAGGAGCACGTTCAATCCTTGATGAAAACAAGATTCCTTCAGACATCTTTACTTACAGAGATAACAAAGACAAGCTTTACTACCGCGTTCGTGTAGGACCTTACACAACAAAGAGCGAAGCAGAATACTGGCGTACAAGAATTATCAAAATCAGCGATATTGATAATGCAAACGACAGTTACATTACAAGTACAACAATTTAAAAAGTGCACTCTTATATACTCCTAATTAAGGGGACTGCTCGTGATGGCCGGGCAGTCCTTTTTTTTGCATTTTTTTAATTTTTTTTCAGAAAAAGTGATATTTTTCGCATAGTTTGCACAATATTAACTATGTGAGAAAACTAATATTATTTACAATTTTACTGGCTGCAGGCCCCTGGCTTTTTACCTGCGTGGCAGCAGATTTTTTTCATTTTGATTTTTATGCTGATTATTCGGCTGCCCAGCAAACCGGAAGAATAAGACTTACAACTCCTTTTGCGGAATTAAGAAGTGCAAACAGACCGGAAAAGTTTAATCTGGGCTTCTTATTTTCTAGCGCCTCTCTCTATAAAAAGCTTCCAGTAGAAATAAAAGCGGGAAATCTTTCTGCTTCAGGCTCCCTTTCAAGGTTAAACTCTCCGGAATTGAGTAACGGCACTTCTCCCTTTTCTAACGGAATCATCTCCGTTTCAGGGCTTTCCGCCTCTCTTCCCTCTTATTCAACCTTTTCAAAACCAGCAGGAGTCTTCTTCCAGATAAAAATGAATCAGCTTGTAAAACACCCCTGTTTACTTTCTGTAAATCTGCTGACTTCACCAGAATTTTCAAGTCCAATATTTTCTACACTGATATCAGACAAATATCTTTCAAACCGTCTGACATTAAGCGCGTCCTGGACCTGCGGGCAATTCTTATATGAAGATAATTACAGTTCATCCTTTTTTCTGGAGTCTCCCGCTTACGGAGATGGAACTCATTTTTGTTCACTGGCTCAACTTTCTGCAGAATACAAGAGTAAAAACAAAAAGAATACTTTTTACACAGGCTTTATGTCTGCTCTTTACGAAAGTCCTTTTGGCCCCTACTCCGCAGCCTGGAGATTAGACTTAAAAGCTTCTATAAATCATACTGAAATATTTGCCTCTGCCTTCCTTAATCAGTATGAAGCCTTGCTTACAAGTTCAGAAAAAAAACTGTCTCCTTCAAGTCAATTTAAGGCTGGTTTTCTTACAAAAATGCCACTGCTGACAAAACGTAAAAACCTTATATTCTTAAAACTTGGCATTAACGCATATTCTAAAATCAATCTGACTCAGACAGAACATCCACTCCGCCTTAATATTGGAGCCCAGCTTACTTCTGATATAACTACGATTTCACTTACTCTCTCGGGAACAGCAAACCTCATCTGTCCGTCTGTAGACCAGGCTCCTCAAAGCCTTCAGCCAGCAGTATTTTCTGCTCAGATAAAAAACACCTGGTATCTTAAATACATCACTCCAGCCCTGGCCATCTCTGCTGAGAAAAAGTTTTCTACAAAAGCTGATTCCACAGATACAATGAAATACAAGTTTCTCCTAAATCTTTCAAACAACAAAAAACATAAAATAAGCGGTAGCTGTTCCTTTTCTTTTTCTTCTGAGAACAAAACTATCAGTGATAAAAAACTTTCTACCAGCTTAAACTGCAAAATGAATTTTAAAATGCTTACTGTCACAGGCAAAATAGCTTTGGAAACAGGCTTCTGAATTTTGCAGGATTTTCAATTGATATCTTGAATAGAACATTATTTTTCATTAAAATAGACAGACACTATTATCTTAGGAATATTTTTTTTAAAAGAGGTATTAATATGGCTTGGGATATTTCAAAAGTAAGAAATATCGGTATCAGTGCCCACATTGACTCTGGAAAGACAACAACTTCAGAACGTATCTTGTTCTACTGTAACAAGATTCACGCAATTCACGAAGTTCGTGGTAAGGACGGTGTTGGTGCTGTAATGGATAACATGGAACTGGAACGTGAACGTGGTATTACAATCCAGTCTGCTGCTACTCAGGTTCAGTGGAAAGACTACACAATCAACCTTATCGACACACCGGGTCACGTTGACTTCACTGTAGAAGTTGAACGTTCTCTTCGCGTTTTGGACGGCGCTATCATGATTCTTTGTGCCGTTGCCGGTGTTCAGTCTCAGTCAATCACTGTAGACCGCCAGCTCAAGCGCTACCATGTACCACGTGTTGCATTTGTAAACAAGTGTGACCGTCAGGGTGCTAACCCTGTTCGCGTTCGTATGCAGCTTCGCGAAAAGCTCGGCTTGAACGCATATATGATGGAGCTCCCAATTGGTTTGGAAGACAAGCTCGAAGGTGTTGTAGACCTCGTTGGAATGAAGGCTATCTACTTCGACGGACCAAACGGTGAAGACCTCCGCATTGCAGAAATTCCTGCAAACATGAAAGACGATGCTGAAAAGTACCGCGAAGAACTCCTCGATGCAGCTTCTATGTTCGATGACTCTTTGATGGAAGAAATCATGGAAAAGGGTTACGATGGAGTTGCAGAAGACAAGATTATCGCTGCTATCCGTAAGGGAACACTTGCTGAGCAGTTCGTAGGTGTATTCTGTGGTTCAGCTCACGTAAACAAGGGTATCCAGCCACTTCTCGACGCTGTAGTACGCTACCTCCCAGCTCCAAACGAAGTAAAGAACGTTGCTCTCGACCTCGACAACAACGAAGCTGAAGTAGAACTTGAATCAGTTGATAACAAGCCTTGTGTTGCACTTGGTTTCAAACTTGATGATGGTCAGTATGGTCAGCTCACATATACTCGTGTATATCAGGGTAAGATTAAGAAGGGTGAAGAACTTTATAACACTCGTTCAAAGAAGAGATTCAAGGTTGGACGTCTCGTTCGTATGAACTCTGCTCAGATGGAAGATATCAACGAAGGTTGTGCAGGTGATATCGTTGCACTCTTCGGTGTTGACTGTGCTTCTGGTGATACATTCGTAAGCGGTGGAATCAACTATTCTATGGCTTCTATGTACGTTCCAGAGCCTGTAATTTCTCTTTCTATCACACCAAAAGACAAGCAGGCTGCTATGCAGATGTCTAAGGCTCTCAACCGCTTTACTAAGGAAGACCCTACATTCCGCGTATACACAGATCCAGAATCAAATGAAACAATCATTAAGGGTATGGGTGAGCTTCACCTTGAAGTATACGTTGAACGTATGAAGCGCGAATACAACTGTGAAGTTATCACTGGTAAACCACAGGTTGCATACCGCGAATCTATCACTACAACTGGTGACTTCAACTACACACATAAAAAGCAGACTGGTGGTTCTGGACAGTACGGTCGTGTTGCCGGATTCATGGAACCAGATTCTGAGAAAGACTACGAGTTCGTAGATGCAATTAAGGGTGGTGCTATTCCTAACGAATACATCCCTTCTTGTGATAAAGGTTTCCAGAAGGCTATGAAGGAAGGTTCTTTGATTGGAGCTCCTATCGTAGGTGTTAAGATCACAATTAATGATGGTCAGTACCACCCTGTAGACTCTAACGATAACGCATTCCAGATTGCTGCTATTGGTGCTTTCCGCGAAGGTTACATGAAGGCTAAGCCTGTAATCCTCGAACCAATCATGAAGGTACAGATGACTGCACCTACTGAGTTCCAGGGTAACTTGTTCGGTCTTATCAACCAGCGCCGTGGTGTAATTGTTGATTCAACTGATGAAAACAACACATCTACTGTAAACGCAGAAGTTCCACTTTCAGAAATGTTCGGATTCTCTACTATCCTCCGTTCTTCAACTCAGGGTAAGGGTGAATTCACAATGGAATTCCTCAAGTACGGTAAAGTTCCTAATAACGTAGCTGATGAACTCATCGCTAAACACAAGGAAGAAAAAGCAGCTGGTAAGAAATAAAACCAGACTGTCATCCTCGGGCTTGACCCGAGGACCTAGAAAGGCTGTCCACTCGGGCAGCCTTTTATTTTTTAACTACAGTATAAAATTATTTCCTTGCTTTATATCTATTCAGCGTTTAGAATATAGTAAGTAAAAATACACTGCACCTCAGGAGGTCTAACTATGGATAAAAAAGATTTAATCGCTCACAGTCCTGTGAGATATTTCGATGCTACAAATGCCGGTTTAAAAGACGGTGAAATGGGTCTCATAACTGCTAAAAAGGGTCTTGGAAAGACTTCTATTCTGGTTCAGTTCGGAATTGACAGCCTTCTTAACGACAAAGCACTCATTCATGTTTCTTTTGATCAGCAGTCATCTAACGTAATAGCCTGGTATTCCAGCATTCTTGCAGAAATCGCAAAGAAAAAGAGCCTTAATCTTGATGATGTAAACGAAGAAATTGTCCGCAATCGTACTATTTTGAACTTCAACCAGGAAACTTTCACCCTGCCAAAGGTAGTAAACACTCTTAAAGCAATGAAAGACGGTGGCATTAAAATCAGTTCAATTGTTGTAGACGGACTTGATATGAATAAAGCATCAGCTGCAGACATCAAATGCTTTGCAGATTTTATCAAAGCAGAAAAGATGACAGCCTGGTTCAGTTTTACAAACGAAGCTGCAGATCTCAAGAGCACTCTTGATGCAGACAAGCTTGCAAACTTTACAACAGTAGCACACCTTGCAGCCGAAGGTAAAAACCTTTCCCTCGCAATCCTCAAGAACGGCGAAGGAAAAGTGAACCTCGATGCAAAAACCCTGCTTATGACAAAGTAAGCCCTAATCTGCTTCCCGACTAAAAAGCAAAAAAAAAATAAAAAAAGTGCACTTCAAAAGTGCACTTTTTTTATCTCCCGGGTGTCTAAATAACTGTAAACAAACTCAAATACGGGAGATATACTTATGAAAAAACTTATTACTATTCTTTCTATCACAGCAGCTGCCCTCATGCTTTCCAGCTGTATTGTTATTGGACCTTTTGATGATTACGAGTATGGTAAGCCAAAGACTACAACCCAGGTAAGCGAACAAGAAGAAACTTCTTCATCTTCTACAACACAGGTTGTAACCACAACAACTTCATCTAAGTACAGCATCCTTCTTAAGAACAATACATCTTACGCAGTTACAGACTGGTGCGTTAAGAAGGATAATCAGGTGACTTTTTCTAACTCAAGCTTCAACCGCGAAATCCCTGCTCATGGAGAAGACAGAATCGGTCAGCTTCCAGAAGGCTATTACAAAGTTTTCTTCTCTTTTGAAGATGAGGTTCAGCTCAACCCATGGGATTATTCCAGCAGCGAAAGCATCTATTTGAACCAGAACGTAACCTACTGTCTGTATGAAAAAACTTCTGTTGTTGTTTCCTGCAAGGGAGCAAGAGAAGCTGCTGCAAAACCAGAGTTCTACCTTGAAGGTTCAGACGGCTCAGTTATTGACCTTGTAGCTGAATAATTAAACTGCACAAAGGAAAAATGGTCCGGTATTTTGAATTAGCAAAATACCGGATTTTGTGTTAATATCTTGGCATGGAGGCAAATATGAAAAAACTTATTCCCCTTCTTTCACTTACATTATTTATCGGCTTACTTTCTAGTTGTATTTTTCTTCCAGGTGGATATAGTGATAATACAACACCTCGTTACACTATGTTTTTTGACAATGCAAGTACAAATCAATTTATATATGACTGGTATTTGAAGGATACCAATAATACAAATTATGTTAAAAGCAAAAATGAACTTTATCCTGTGGCCCCAGGAAAAACTGCTAAGATATCAGGTTTAAAAACTAATCTTTATCAAGTCTGGTTTTGTGTTTTTACAAGTTCTACAAATGACGTTTATCTGCATACAGAGAACTATGTAGATTTCGATTCTGATACTACATTCGAACTTAAAGATGGTGGTGAATATAGCTTTATTGAAGGAGCACCTAGAAATGCTACACCAGAAACAAGTAATAATATAACTGATTTAGTGCTTGTTGATTCAAATGGTAAAAGATACCCACTTGTAAAAGAAACAATTTACAAATAAGAATCTCGCTTTTTATATCATAAAAAAATCCCGGTTATAAGCCGGGATTTTCATTTTAAAAGATTATTCTACAGATCCTGCTGCTGATCGTCTTTCCAAGGGAAGAGGAAGCTGCGGAGCTTTCTTGGACCAAGGATTTCGCGGTCTTCGGCAATAAGATCATCCCATGGAATCTGGCGGCGTTCTTTTTTGGTTTTAAGTTCAGGATGTTCTTCCAGATAATCATATTTATAAAGAAGAATGCGAAGGGCATTTGTGTTTGCAATAAGAAGGCCAGACATTGAAGGGAAGAAACCTACACATAAGAAAGAAAGTGCAATTAAAATCAGATTGTAGAGTCCCATCAAGAGAGAAAAGCCGGTATTATCAAAAAGAATTATAAAGCTTTTCTTAAAGCATTTTTTGAAATTATTATGCATCAGGGCACGGATAGGAATGAACCACTGCATTGCAAGAAGGTAGAAAAAATCTACCCAGAAAATTGCACAGCCAAGGGCAAATCCAAATAAGGTACCTGATTCTACAATATAATATCTGATTGAAAAGCTGGAAATAAGAAACACTCCGGCATTCATCAAACCAAAAAGAGCGCCATCCTTAAGCGAACCTGGAATATTCTTAAAGAAATCAAGAAGATGTATGCCATCAAAATTGGCTATATGTGCCGCACAGTCACTATATGCAACTGTAAGAATTGAAAGCACTACTACACCAAAAATCAGGGCAAGAAAAATAAGCAGCTCTGAGTCAGACTGAGCTGCCAGTCCATTCAAAAGCACAAGACCTATTCCGGCAAAAAGGAAAACAAGATTTGAAACTATAACCGAAAGAAGATTATCCCAACCATCGCAGAAATTCTTTTTAATAATAAAACCAAACATATTTAAAATTTAACAATAATTACTATTAAATACAAGAAGATTTCATGGTAAAATATTGTTATGGACGTAAATTCTTCAATTTCACTTCTTTCAAACATTCATACAATTACAGCTGATTTTATAATTGAAAAACTAAAGGAAAGAGGCTACCCGGATTTTGCCTCATCCCACGGAAACATTCTTTTTCAGCTGAGTGTAAATGAAGAAATGACAATGGGAGAACTCTCAGAAAAAATCAACCGGGATAAATCGACCACAACAGTGCTGGTCCGAAAACTGGAATCCGAAGGCTTCATCACCGGAAAACCCGACCCCGCCGACAAAAGAAGCCGCATCATCTACCTGACCGCAAAAGGAAAACAGTTCAATCAAACAGCTATGGATTTATCAAAAGACCTCCTCGAAACCTTTTACAGGGGTTTTAGCGAAGAAGAAAAGCAAACCTTCTTCCAGGCACTAATGAGAATTAAAGATAATTTTACATCCCCCGACAGAAAATCGGATAATTAAAAAATCAATTACGGAGTGAAAAATGTCTGGCGACAACATGTGTAAGGCCGCTGGCGGCCGGTGTTCAATAGCAAAGCGTTAAAAAAATTGCGACAGCAATTTTTAGCTTTACCACCTCTCCCGTTGGCCAGGGGTATTTTTCACAGGAGTAGCAGATTTTTTTATATTTAGGCTTGACATTAGTTTTATATAAAACTATATTTAAGCTCATGAAAAAGATACTTTTATTTACAACTATTTTATTAACATTTATTTCCTTTGGATTTTCTAAATCACCTTCTAAAAAATCCATAGCCGTATTCGTTCCTGGCATCATTGATGACAGTCCAACCTATAACATGCTGGTGCAGGGCGTAAAAGCCGCTGTTGAAGAAAAGAATCAGGGGCTTGCTAAGAAAAACAAAATTGACCTTTTTGTTATGGAAGCCGGAACTAATCAGGCTGAATGGGGCCCAAAGATTACAGCCCTCTGTGCAGAACGCAGATATGATGTAATCATTTCTTCTAACCCTTCCCTTCCAGACCTGGTAGAACCAATTTTAAGGCAGTTCCCTAACCAGAAGTTTATTCTTTTGGATGCAACAAAGGAAGGCAATAAAAACATTCATACAGTATGCTACAATCAGTATGAGCAGTCATATCTTACAGGCTACATCGGTGGTTTGATGTCAAAATCACACAAGCTTGCCTTGATTGCAGCTCAGGAATATCCTGTAATGAACAATATCATCTACCCATATTTTGAAAAGGGTGCAAAGGCTGCAAATGCAGGTTCTACAGTAGACTTCAGAATTGTTGGAAACTGGTATGACGCAACAAAGGGTGCAGAAATTGCAGATGCAGTTGCAAAAAAAGGAGTTGATGTAATTCTCCCTATTTGTGGTGGTGCTTCACAGGGTGTAATCACTTCTGCAGTAAACAACAAGATTTACATTACCTGGTTTGATGATAACGGCTTTGCAAAGGCTCCTGGAACAATCATTTCTTCCAGCGTTATGGAACAGAAGAAGATGTCTTACAATGTAACAAAAGAATTCATTGAAGACTCTACTCCATGGGGATCTGCAAAGATGGTAGGAATCAAAGAAGGCTTTGTTGACTTTGTTCAGGATGATCCGAATTACATCAAGACTGTTCCAGAAGATATCCGCAAGAAGATGGCAGATTTACTTGCCGATATTCGTGCTGGAAAAATTGAGATAAAATAAGCCATAAATGCTTAGCTTAAAGGATATAAACGTAAAGTATTCGTATAAAACAGTTCTCACAGGAGTTTCTTTAGACTTCGAACCTGGAAAGATTTATTCTCTCCTGGGTGAGAACGGTGCGGGAAAGTCTACACTTGCCCATGTACTTTGCGGAGATATCCTGCCTACAGGCGGAAGTATTTATCTTAATCAAAAAAAACTAAAAATCAGAAAGCCTAAGGATGCAATTAAAAACGGCATTGTATGTGTACATCAGCGCCCTCTTCTTGCACCTTCACTTTCTATCCGGGATAACCTTAGAATCGGCATCAGCCATAAGATGACAAAGAGAATCCCGGAATTTGTACAAAACTGGCTCCCTGGGCGGGAACTTACAGAAGAAGTACGGAATCTCAGTGAGGTAGAAGTATTCAATACTTCGCTTACCGGTGCACTGCTCAAAAGTCCAAACGTACTGATTCTGGATGAACCGCCCTTTTTAAATAAAGAAAAAATCCGCAAACTTGCAGATAGCGGCCTCATCATAATAATCATTACCCACAGTTTTAAAGAAGCAATAGAAAAATCTGACCAGGTAATTCTGCTTAAAGATGGTACTTTACTTGAAAAAACTCCTGCAGCGCAGATTACAGAAGAAGATATAAAAGAAAAACTCTTTGGCCTTACAAAGACTCTAACTATTCCGGATTTTATAGAAGAAAAAGATATATCTGAAGATGAAGTTATGAGGCTCAGAGAAAAGATCTCCGGGTCAAGCCCGAAGATGACAAAGACTGCAAGCCCGAAGATGACAAAGACTGCAAACCTGAAGATAACAAAAACTGCAAGTCCAAAGATGACAGAACATTCTATCGGATACATTCCTTCCGACAAGACCTTCCGAGCGTCAAATCCAAATCTTACAATATTACAGCTTTGTTCTGCCTATCATACAGAAAAGAAACAGGCTGATTTGGAAGAATACTCTCGTGAACTTCTTAAAAAAGCCGACGTAAATATAAAACTGTATGAAAAGGCTCTCTGTCTTTCCGGCGGCATGCTGCAACGCCTTATTCTTGAACGGGAGCTTGCAGAAAATCCAGAAGAACTCTATCTTTTTGACCCGACACACGGGCTTGATGTAGAAGCGACAGAAAGGCTTTACAGGCGGCTCGAGGGGCTTGCAAAAAAAGGAACAAAAATCATAATAGGAAAGGCAGAATGAACGTTTACTATTTAGGTTCGGCATTAAATCTTTCCTCACTTTATATGATTGCTGGTACAGGAGCACTGATTTCAATAAAATCAGGAGACTACAATCTGGGCGGCGAAGGCCAGATATATCTGGGAGGCTTTGTAAGCGCTGTAATACTTGCATACAGTGGACTGCCGGTAGCAATTGCAATTCCACTCGCTATAACAGCAGCCTTTGCATTTTCTGCCCTGCTGGCACTCCTTTCTGCCTTGTTCAAGCTTTTCCGCAATGCAGATTTTCTTTTTACATCTTACATTATCTCTGCGGCAATCATTCCTTTTATCGACGGCTTAATCAGCGGGCCGGCCAGAAGCAAGACCGACAATCTTTTAGCCACCGCCTTCATTCCAGAAGCAGCAAGACTTCCTTCTATTTTAGAGCCATCGCCTTTAAATGCTTCGTTTATCTTTGCACTAGCGCTGGCTGCCGCCGCCTGGTTCCTGCTTTTCCGCAGCGCCTGGGGTCGCCAGCTTTGCATACTGGGAACCTCACCAGCTTTCTCGCGCTTTGCGGGCTTCGCGTGCAAAAAACTTTCATTGACATCCGCATTATTGTCCGGCGGCCTCCACGGCCTCGCCGGGGCGGCCGCAATCCTCGGCACCTATTTTACCTGCCACCAGGGCTTTTACGCCGGCATGGGCTGGAACGCCTTTTCTGCAGCCCTTATTGCAGGAGCAAATCCACTTGCCCTGATACCTTCGGCCTGCCTCATGGGCTTTATGACAACCTATGCAAACCGCTATGCCCTTTTTCATAATTTTGGCTTTGACATAAGCAGCCTTATACAGGCTTTTATATTATTTATAATTTCCTTTCCATTTTTACAGAAAGTTCAGCCGGGGCAAAAACTTTTCTCATTAAGGAGGGCTCGCTCATGACAGCATTTTTTTCTGCCCTTGCCTATTCCTGTCCCCTTATTCTCTGTTCTCTTGGAGCCCTCTTTTCTGAATTTGCCGGCTGCCTTGCGCTCTTTTTAGACGGACTCGTTTCTTTCTCTGCCTTTCTCTTTTATGCATTTACACTTGCAACCGGCTCGCCAGTCGCAGGTGCCCTGCTTACAAGCCTTGCAGCCCTGGTAATCACCTTTGCTTTTTCAGCCCTAATAGAATACGGCAAAGCAAACCGCTTTATTGCAGCCATTGCACTAAACCTTTTATTTGGAGCAATGATCTCCTGCCTCTCCTGGCTGTTTTTTGGAACCCGCGGGGTTTTAACAGCAGAAGCCTTTAAGTTTTCTGCAGGAGCGGCGCGCGCAGCGGCACTTTCACTAACCGCGGTTTTTGTAGCGCTTGCTGTAGTTTTTCTAAAGTTCGGCCGCCACGGTTTATATCTTAGGATAACGGGAAGCGATGCGGATGTCTTAAAAGCAAAGGGTGTAAATCCCGGTAACCTGAGAACCCTTTCCTGGTGCCTTGCCTCACTCTATGGCACCATCGCAGGAATCCTGCTTACTCTCAGACTTTCCTCATTTGTTCCAAACATTTCAAGCGGCCGCGGCTGGATGGCCCTTGCCGCAGTTTTTCTGGGCAAAAAAAAGCCGCTGCGCATTGTGGCAGCGGTTATAATATTCTGTCTGGCAGATATCTTTGGCGCTAATATACAGAATTACTTTCCGGGCATTCCGTCATCCTTTTTGATTTCCCTGCCCTACCTTGTTTCACTCCTGCTTATTCTTGTGAAGTAAGTTCATCAGCTGCCGGGGCCTCTGTATCGGGAACTTCAGCTACAGCTTCAGTTTCAACGGCATCTGTTTCTTTTGTCTTAAACTCATCCAGAACGTTTTCCAGTTCAGTAAGGTTCTTAAAGCTTTCGTCGCTGGAAGCACTTACATCCTTCATCTTAGCTACAATATCAGCTGTCTCATCTTTAATCTTTTGCAATGACCGGATTGCAGTAAGGAAGACTTCGTTCATATTATCAACCTGTGAAGAAACCTGTTTCTGCTTATCTGCAAGTTCTCCACAGTAACGGTTCATTTCATCAGCTGCAGATGAAGTAACTTCACTTCGCTCCTTAATCTGAAGCATCTGTGAATCAATTTTTCCAATACCACCTGTAATTTCCTGCAAAGAATTTACAATTTGATCTGCATGCGAACTAACTTTTTCAAAGGCTTTAAATGCATACTGACTTGATTTGTTTGCATTCTCAACAGCTTCAACAATTGCATTTACAACCTTTGAAATCTTGTCTGCATTCTCTGAAGTTTCTTCTGCAAGCGAACGGATTTCTTCTGCAACAACACTAAAGCCCTTACCCGCTTCTCCCGCGTGGGCAGACTCAATTGCCGCATTCATAGAAAGAAGGTTTGTCTGTTCTGCAACATTATTGATGATTGTTACAACCTCATAAACCTCATCAAGCTGTTCTGCTACATGACCAAGAATCTCATTTGTTGAAGTAATCTTTTCATCACCATCTGCAACATAAGAATGCATTGCCTGAGCGCTTTCCATTCGCTCAACAGCCATCTTATTCATATAATCAAGAGTCTTAACAACCTCGGAAACAGCGTTGTTACTGTTTTCAATAGCTTCCGTCTGAACATTGCTGCTCTTTACAAGAGTATCTACATGCAGGTTCATTTCGGCAATAACACCAAGAGCCCCATTGATTACCTGAACAAGATCTGTGAACTCTTTCTTCATTAAATCAATATTGGAATCAATCTGAGTTGAAGCTACTGCAGTACTGTTTGCAGATTCATTGATTATAGATTCTGAATTCAAAGCCTTTTTCGCAGTAGACTTTACAAGAACAAAGAATGTATTTAACTGTTGAACCATATCATTGATATTATTCATCAGCATATGCATTTCATCGCTTCCTTCCGGCTTAAGACTCGTTGTAAAATCTTTTTCAGCAAGTGTAGAAGTGACATTTCTTACCTTAATGATTCTCTTTGAAATCTTAGAAGTTACAATAAAAATCAGACAAGCAAGAATTACAGAAGTGATTGAAGCAAAAATAATTGTAATCAATACAAAACTTGTTTCCCTATCCAGTACGATTTTTCCAATCATATTAAGACTTTTTGTATTAAGTTCCATAAGAGAAACATAGAGAAGTCTGATTTTTTTAATCTGTGCATGGGCATCCATTGTAAGGCTCAAAAGCTGGGCAATATCTGCATCCTGGGTATAAAGGGCTGCGGTTTCTCTTATACCAAAGCTTTTGATGCTGGTATTTACAGAGGAACTTGGAGTTATTCCTTCCATATTTTTTAAGATTGATTCTACTGGTCCAAAGCTGTCGTTAAGCAGCTGCCATGTAAGTTTTGTCTGTTTAAGGCTGGCCTTAAAATCTTCAGAAAAAGAGTCTACAACCTGATTTTCAAGCAGATAATTAAAAGATTCTGTAATGGCTGATTTTTTTTCGTCAAAAGCAGAATAAGCTGTTGAAATATCAAAATCCCAGTAATCCATTTTTTCAAGATAATCTACAATAGAAGCCAGCTGGGATTCTGTCTTCATCTCCATAATCTGATAATCTTTCAGACGCTGAATCTGCCCGATATTAATCGTAGAAAAAAGAGTAAGAATAACCGCCTGAAAAATTGTAAAAAGAATTATAAAAGAAAATTTGCCGTTTAACTTCATAAAAAAAATCCTGTGGTATTTTGTAATACCTACATTGTACCACAGGATTTTCTAAATTCAAGATGTATATATTTCGGTTACCCCAACATTAATTCGGGGCTATGAAACAGATTCTGAAACAAGTTCAGAATGACAAGGCTAGTAAACGCTCAAAATCTTCTCGAGCTTCTCTTTACCAATAATTCTGAAGAAGCTTCCAAGACGTGGTCCCTGATCCTTACCAATCAAAGCCTGGTAAAGAGCAGTAAAGAGAGCCTTTGACTCAAGTCCCATCTCTGTAGCAATGTCATACATAGCCTGCTGACATTCCTTATCAAGCTGGAAAGTATCGAGTTTTGGAAGAACTTCATCGCGAACACGCTTAACAGCAGTCAAAAGGTCGCCTGAGAGGTCTGCCTTGCTGCCGTCATTGCGGAGTTCGAAGCAGAAGTCTGGCGCACAGTCTGGAGCTGAGTGTTTTACCCAGAACCATGCACACTCAATACGGCGGCGGAGGCGCTCTTCCTGTTCAGGTTTTACATCACCAAGAGCCTTGATTACAGCATCAATATCACCAGAGTAAATCTGGAGCAAGGTTGTAAGCTGGCGGATTGTAATCTGATATGGCATTGTTTCCGGAATCTTTCCGTCAATCTGGCTCAGCATATAAATACGCTTTTCCTTATTGAAGTGGTCGTCAGACTTAGCCTTATCAATTCCGTAAACAATACGCTCTGTTTTGTCGTAGTCCTCATAAACCTTGAGAACGTCCATATCAAAGCTGATTGCAAATTCTGTATTAGGTCTTGTACCCGCAAAGAGATAACGGAGAACTTCTGCCTGGTAAACATCAAGAGCGTCAGGCAAAGCAATTACCTTACCCTTTGAAGAAGACATCTTACCAGGAACTCCCTTGAGGTTTACAAAGTCATAGCGCATTGTAACTGGAGCATCCCAGTTGTAAATACGCTTGCTTACAAGTTTTGCAGTGTCGTAGCTTCCGCCCGGGCTTATGTGGTCTTTTCCACCCGGCTCGAATACTACCTTTTCTTCGTTCCAGCGCATTGGCCAGTCTACACGCCAGCCAAGCTTTGCGCCCTTAAAGGTACGGATATCTGCAGTTTCGCAGTTACCACATTCACACTTATAAGTGATTCCGTATTCGCCGTCGTAGTCTGTAATTTCAGTTGTATCTTTCTGGCACTTACCGCAGAAAATTGCAACTGGCCAGTATACATCTTCAGGCTTCATTTTGTGAGCGTCATCACGGTATTCGTTCAAACATTCCTTGATAACGTCGCGGTTCTGCATAGCCTTGCGCATACCTTCTGCATAGCGGTTAGCACGGTAGCGGCTTGCCTGATAAAGGAACTCAGGCTGAATACCAACACGTGGAAGCTGAGTTTCAATATCTACCTCGTGATGGCGCGCATAGTTTTCGTTGCGGCCAGTTGTATCAGGTACTTCTGTAATAGGATAGCGAAGATATTTTTCAAGGATTTCAGGGTCAGGCATGTTAGCAGGAACCTTGCGGAATACGTCGTAATCGTCCCATGAATAAATAAAGCGTACATTCTTACCGCGGTCGCGAAGTGCGCGAACAACAAGGTCTACTGTAATGATTTCGCGGAAGTTTCCAAGGTGAACTGTTCCTGAAGGTGTAATTCCTGAAGCACAGGTATAAGAATCCAGATCTCCCTTCTCGCGGATAATCTGGCTGGCCATCTGGTCTGCCCAATGACAGAGCAATGGATCTCTCTTTTCATTCTGATTTTCGTTATTGTTACTCATAGCGCCTTATTATAGTGATTTTCTTCTATAATATCAAATATATGCCGAAATATATAACCTTTACTTTTCTTATTGGATAGAGTACTCTGAAGCAAATACTTTATAAGGGAGACCTAAATGAAAAAATTACTTACAACATTATTTGTACTGGCAGCAATTTCCACAGCAGCAATTGCGGAGACAAAACTTCTTTCTGTAAACTTTGCAATCCCGTTTGACAACATTAATAAAACAATTGCTAATACAGCTGGAAATTCAACTACTACAACACCATCTACAACAAATTATACAAGTATTGGTTTTGGTGTTACAGGTTTGAGTATGTTCAATAAGATTGTTGGTATTTACACAGATGTAGAATTCGGCTTTGTTCAGTCGCAAAAAATAGGAGACACAACAACAAACAGAAACGGTATCTACGGTAACAACGGAAGTCAGTTCAGTATGGACTTTTTGCTTGGACCTGCCTTCAGAATAATCGAAACAAAAAATATTTTCTTTTCTGCAGCTCCTGTAATTCATTTGTTTATGAATACATATAGTTATGGTAGTTCTTCTTATCTTGCAGGATTTTTTGGTCTTGGTGCAGATGTAAGCTTCTCTTTCTTTATAACAAAAATGATTGGCCTTACAGCAGGCTTTGATTTTGCCTACGACTTCCTTGGTTTTGGTGATTTCGGAAAGACCACTACAGGTAATTACATTACAACCACAACCAGCTATTCAAACATCAAATGTACACCAAAACTTGGCTTAACATTCAGATTCCAGTAATCGCATAAAAACAAAAAAAAATGGCTGCCCGTTTCACACAGGCAGCCATTTTTTTTGCATTTATTTTCTATTTAATTATCCAGCTGATTACTTCAGCACCCTGTGGCAGAAGAATGTACAAATCATGTACTCCGCTTGTTGCAGAAAGCTTTCCGCTCAATTCCTTCTTCTTTCCACCCTTCACTTCACAGATTTCTTTACCGTTTCCGCCGGCTGCATCAATGTTTACCTTAACAGCCTTTCCATCAGCCACAATGCCCTGAAGAGCAAACTCACTCTCCTTTCCAGTAAACTCCACACCCTTAATGCAAACGTAAGCACCATCTTTTACAGAAACAATAGTCTGCTTTGCTGTTACAGCAACATTAGCAGAACGGGCAAAAGTTGCAGCAGGAACAGACTCGCCAGTCTTGAAGTTACAAAGCTGATCTACACCCTTCTTTGTCATCTTCTGCTTAGGCAAAGAACCGTCTGCATTTACCGCAAAATTATCGATAAACACATTTCTGTATCCGCCCTTCTCACAGCCTACAGTCTTTTCCAGAGCCTGTGTGTGGTAGGCAATGTACCACTTACCACGGAAACTGAAAATCCAGTGGTGGTTATTTCCCCAGGCACCAAAAGCAGTTCCAGGATTTTCCAGAGTGTAGCCCTTGTATTCAAAAGGCCCCAGAGGATTTTTAGAAGTCATATAGCCGATTACTGCAATAGGCATCTTATCAGGATCTTTTGAATCCTTTCTGTCCTGCCAGTTTGTACAGTAAGTGTAATACCAGGTATCTCCAATTTTATTGATTCCAGAATCTTCAAAAAGGAATGGAGCATCAATTACCTGAGGCTCGCCGACAATGTGAACCATATCATCAGCTAAAGCAACGCAGCGGGCATTCATAGGGTGCTCGTAAGTTTCAGGATCGTGTCCACCACCAAAGTAAAGGTAGCCTTTTCCATCGCTGTCAACAATTACAGCAGGGTCAAAAAGCCAGTTGATTTTGGCACAGGTTGGAGTCTGGCGGGAAATCAATGGAGCCTTAATAGGATCAACAAAAGGTCCAACAGGAGAATCACCTTCAAGAACACCAATTCCATTTCCGCTGTCTGCAAAGTAAATAAAGAACTTATCTTTACCATTAACCTTTTTCCAGCAAACTGCAGGAGCCCAGGAATTACTTGCCCACTTTGCAGCTCCCTTCATATCATTTTTACCGGCAACTGCAATTTCACCACAGTCTGTCCAGTTTACCATATCCTTTGTAGAGAATACGTTGAGTGTAGTAATCTTGTTATATTCGTTATCAATTTTACCCTTAGTAAACTCAAGCTGCTGCATATCATTTGTAGAATAAACATACAGAGTATCGTTATATTCCAGAACTGCAGGATCGGCTCCATATTTGTGGGCCATAACCGGATTATTTTCTCCCGGCATCTTAAAAGCCTTTTCAGCCATCAGCTTCTGCATTTCTGAAACAGGAGTTGTTGCAAACAACTCTTCATTTGAACAAGACATAAAAAATATTCCTCCAAAAATCAGCACTATAAATGCTCTTGCACTTTTCATAATTTCATTATAGAGTTATTTCAAATAAATGTAAAACGTTTAACCTAAAAATAATGGATTTTTTATGAAAAGAATAATTTACACTTCTCTTTACACAAGCCTGATAATCGTTTCCCTGCTTTTTGTTTCCTGCAAAAAGAAAAACGAATCACCTTTTGAGGCTAACCCGATTGCAAAAGCAATTAAGCTGGAAACTCAGACAATCACAAAACAGCAGCTGGATAAGATTCCAGAAGCCTACCGTGTATCTGTTGAAAACGGCGGTACAATTGAACACATCACTTATAAATCAAAAAATTATTATGGTGATGGAGCTGATAATGAAAAGAAGGCAAATGTTTACCTGCCTGCCGGCTACGATAAAGCAGATAAGTCAAAAAAATACAAGGTTCTTTATCTGATGCATGGAATCGGTGGTGATGAAAATGAATGGGGTATGAAAGATGAAAAATCCCTCGTAAAAAAGATGATGGACAATCTGGCCGAAAAAGGTGACATTGAGCCCTTTATCATTGTTACCCCAAACGGCCGCTCAGGTTCTGATCCGGATCCTAATAAAACTTACCTGGCTTTTTATAAATTTGGTGAAGAATTACGAAATGACCTGATTCCTTACATGGATTCTCACTACAATACTTATGCAGACAGAGACCACCGCGCCATGGCAGGTCTTTCAATGGGCGGAATGCAGACTATCAATATCGGAATCTGTGAATGTCTGGATCTTATAAGTTATTTCGGAGCCTTTTCTGCAGCACCTACCTCTTACGAAGCAGCTAAGGTAGCCCAGGTTCTTAATAAAAATGACGATTTAAGCATAAACTTCTTCTATAATATATGTGGAACAGAAGATTCCATAGCATACGGAGCTCATGCCGCCGCTGCAAAGCTTCTTCCACGTCTTACAAGCCGTCTTGTAGAAGGAGAAAACTACCGCTGGCAGGAACAGGGTGGCGGCCACGATTTTGGAATCTGGAATCTTGGTTTCTATAACTTTGCAAAAATCTTTGGAGGAAAATAATGAAAAAACAAATCTTTAATCCATACATGCCATCCTGGGAACATATTCCAGATGGAGAACCACACGTATTCGGAGACCGTGTTTATGTTTACGGCTCCCACGACTTTTTCAACGGCTGGGTATTCTGCCAGGGAGACTATGTCTGCTACTCTGCCCCTGTAACTGATTTAACAGACTGGCGCTATGAAGGTGTAATCTACCCGAAAACCTCCGAAGAAATGAATGCAGACGGTCACATGTGTCTTTATGCTCCTGATGTAACTGTAGGCCCAGACGGACGTTATTACCTCTACTACGTTTACGACAAGGTTGGCTTTGTTTCGGTTGCAGTCTGCGACACTCCTGCCGGAAAGTACAAGTTCTATGGCCACGTTCACTATAAGGATGGCACAAGACTTGGCGACCGCAAGGGCGATATGCCTCAGTTTGACCCTGCAGTTCTTACAGAAGGCGACCGCACCTACCTTTACACAGGCTTCTGCGGAAATCATATGAAAGACAGAATCGGTGCCATGGCTACAGTTCTTGGACCTGATATGCTTACAATCGAAGAAGAACCTGTTATCATTGCTCCGGGAGACTGCTACACAGACGTTACAGCTCCAGTTCCAACTGATTGCCCTTACCCTCAGGATTCTCTTGAAAACTGGAAGGGATATAAAGACCATGCCTTCTTTGAAGCTCCTTCAATCAGAAAGATTGGCGACACCTACTATTTTGTTTTCTCATCTCAGGTTATGCACGAGCTCTGTTATGCAACAAGTAAGAATCCTACTAAGGGCTTTAAGTATCAGGGCGTAATTGTCAGCAATGTTGATCTTGGTATTGATTCCTATAAACCGGCTGATATGCCTGCCTGCTTTGGTGCAAATAACCATGGAGGCTTTGAGCTCATTAACGGCCAGTACTACATTTTCTACCACCGCCACACAAACGGAAACTGGTTTAACCGCCAGGGCTGTGCAGAAAAAATGGAAGTTCTGGCAGACGGAACAATTCCACAGGTTCAGATTACCTCCTGTGGCCTCAATGGGGGCCCTCTTGAAGGAAAGGGAGAATATCCTGCTTACATTGCCTGCAATATCTTTAATCCGGATGAGAAAAAGTGGATTGTTGATGTAAAGCATCCTTGCATTACACAAGATGGAAAAGACGGTGACCAGGAAATCGGCTATGTTACAAACATGCAGAACGGCTACACCCTGGGCTTTAAGTTCTTTGATTTTAAGGACGTAAAAAAGATTTCGATTGAAACCCGCGGCTACGTTTACGGTAAATACGAGGTTAGAACTAAGTGGGACGGCCCTGTTCTGGCAGAAATCACTGCCGGCTGCTCTAATATCTGGGAAAGAAACTCCGCTGATATCAAGATTCCTGACGGCGTTGGTGAACTATACTTTAAGTTCGTAGGCGGCGGCACCCACCAGTTCAAAGGATTTACTCTCGAGTAGTAATTTTCTTTCCTTTTTTCTGATACTGCTTCGGCGTGCAATTCATATATTCCTTAAATTTTCTCGAAAAATACTGAATATTATTGAAGCCGCTCGCCGTTGCAATTTCTGTAATGTTGTTGTTTGTATAAATCAAATCAAGACAGGCCTTTTCTATACGGTATTTATTGATATATTCAGAAACATTCATTCCCGTACTTTCTTTGAATAAGCGTATAAAGTGGCTTTTACTGTAGTTTGTAAGCTGCAGAATTGCTCCAAGGCTCAGGTTCTCACAGTAATTTTCCCGGATGTAATGAAGGGCATTGTCAATTGCAGAAAGCTTTCTTTTTTCATTTTCAACAATCTGCGAAAAGCGCTCAAACTGCTCCGTTTCAATTGCATAAGAAATGATATTCAGAAGCAGGGAACGCAGAATCAACTCTCTGCCGGAAAAATCCTTTTTAAGCCCGGCAATCTTAATAAAGCGCAGAGCCAGATCCTCTGGCATTTTCAAAAAACGGCAGAGACGTATTCCTTCAAAAAAATTACGGCAGGGATCATTTTCCAGGCCAACAGCCGAAATATCAAAGAGAATCCTGTAACAGTGAAAATCAATACCCATGGATTCCTGTCTGAAAAAATGTTCTTCAAAGGAATTAAAGAAAACATAATCTCCGGCATGCACTTCTGCTGTAGAATTTCCCATAAAAATGGAACCTTCTCCCTTATCAACAAAAAGAATTTCGTACTCTATCTGCCTTACTGGTTCTTCAGGATAGGTATTTTGCGAAAAAAAGCTTACGGCAACCGGTTGCCGAAAAAATCTATTTTCATTCTCCATAGGGGTATTCTACTACGAAAATTTGCGAAATTCAACGCAAAATAAGACTTTTTTATAAATATTATGATACTATAAGTGTTTTTTTCGAAAAATATCAGATTTATCATACTTATAAAACGTTTTACCATGTTTTTATTAAAAGTTTATAAATGGAGGACTTTTATGAAAAAAATTATGTTAGTTGCTGCCGCAGCAGTACTGGCATTGAGCCTGGTGGGATGTAAAGGCGGAAACTCTGGAAAGAAAGACGCCATGAACATCTCAGTTTTCACTATTCAGCAGAGAGAGCAGCCTCCTGCTGACAACAAAGCTTACAAGTGGATTGAAGAGAATTTTGGTGTAACATTCTCTTGGGATATCCTTGTAGGTGATAAAGACCAGAAAATTGGTGTACTTATCGCTTCTGGTGACCTTCCTGACCTCGTAGAAGTAGACTCAGAGAAGTTCCAGGGTGCAGGTTGTCTCCGCGACCTTAAGCCACTCGTAGAAAAATACGGTCCAAATCTTATGAAGCACTACTCTACAGCTTGGAAAAAGATGATTGACCAGGATTCTGAAAAGGATGCTAAGGGAAACATCGTAAAAGAGCACATCTACTCTCTTCCAAACTATGGTGTAATCGATGGAGTTCCATCTGATACATACTACAACCAGAATGGTTGGTGGATTCAGAAAGCAGTTCTTAAGGAATTCGGATATCCAAAGATTAAGACTGTTGATCAGTACTTCGACCTTCTTGAAAAATATTACAAGAAATATCCAACAATTGATGGAGCACCAACAATTCCATTCAATATCATCACAGCTGACTGGGAAGCATTTGACCTCTGGAACCCACCACAGTTCCTTTCTGGTAACCCTAACGATGGTAACGGACACGTTATCAAAGAAAACGGCAAATATGTTTACTATGATATCTTCACAGACAAATATGCTAAGCAGTGGTTCCAGCTTGCTAACGGCTACTTCCAGCGTGGTTTGATCGACCCAGCTTCATTCACAGACAACCGTGACCAGTACTATGCAAAGATTGCACAGGGTCGTGTACTCGGTATGTTCATTCAGGGATGGCAGTTCATGGGCGAACCAGAACAGACACTCTGGACAGCTGGAAAAGATGAAAGAACTTATGCTCCACTTCCATTGACATTTGATGAATCTATCCGCCCACACTACCGTGATCGTTCACTTCCAAACCTCCAGAGAGGTTATGGTATCACTGTAAAGTGTCCTGAAGACAAGGCTATCAAGATCATCCAGTTCATGGACAAAATGCTTGAAGAAGAAAACCAGAAAGTTCTTTACTGGGGATTCGAAGGTGAAGATTACCTCATCGATACAGACGGATCTAAGACAGGTACAAAGGGTGCCGCTTATCGTACAGAAAAGATGCGTGCAGATCAGAAGGATCCAAACTGGCTCCAGAAGAACCGCGCTATCCTCTGGACAGAAGAAGCTCCAAAACTTGAAGGAACAATGCCTTCTGGATATTCACGTACAATGGACGACCTTCCATGGGAATATGCACTTTCTCAGAAGCAGGTTGACCTTGACCTCTGGGCTGCTTACGGAGTTAACTCATATGCAGAATTCGTAGATCCAAACCCTCCACAGAACACTGGATGGTACCCAATGTGGCAGTGTAACCCATCTGCTGAAAACGGCGGATTCGAAGAAGAAGCAGCAGTTGCTATGACTGGATTCGAAACAATTCAGCGCAAGTACCTCCCAATGATGATCATGGGTAAACCAGCTGACTTCGAAAAGACATGGAATGAATACTGCTCATTGCTCAAGCCTCTTACAGATGTTTACAACAAGTTCATGCAGCAGCAGCTTGATCACCGTGTAGAAGTATTCGGTGGTGAACAGTAAGAAGGACTAGTCAGGTTTTGATACTTTGTATCTGGCCTGACCAGTGACAGGAGTTTGTTTAATTACATTCTCCTGTCAAAAAAAGTCCACGGGAGGTTTTCTGTGGGCTTTTTTTTATCATTTTTTGACGGGTGTTTTTTATGAAAAGTAAAAAAGCTGCTGTTTCTGCAGATTTAAAATCCGCAGAACTTGCAAATAAAAAAAATAAATGGAAGCTTTTGGGTAAGCAGAAAATGCTTATTCTTATGTCTCTTCCTTTTGTATTATACATTATCTTGTTTAGATACGTCCCTCTTTGGGGATGGACAATGGCTTTCCAGGATTATAAGCCATACAAAACATTTTCTCAGCAGGATTGGGTTGGTTTTAAATGGTTCGTACAGTTGTTTACAGAGAAAGAATTCCTTCTTTCTTTAAGAAATACTGTGGGCATGAGCCTCATTTCTACAGCCCTTGGATATATAACTGCTATCTTAATTGCAGTATTCTTGAACGAAGTACGCTATATCGGTGTTAAACGCTTTGTTCAGACTGTATCTTATCTCCCACACTTCCTTTCTTGGGTTATAGTTACAGGTTTGGTTGCGAATGTACTTTCCGTTGAAGACGGTATTTTGAATGATATATTATTAGGTCTTGGTGTTGTAAAACAGCCTATTCAGTGGCTCGCAGTTCAAAAGTATTTCTGGCACATCATTGGTTGGACATATGTTTGGAAGGAAGTTGGTTGGAATACAATCGTTTACCTTGGTGCAATGACTGCTATCGACCCATGTCTTTATGAAGCTGCTCAGATTGACGGCTGTGGTCGTCTCCGCAAAATCTGGCACATTACTTTGCCAGGAATTAAGCCTACAATCATTATTATGATGATTATGTCTGCCGGTCATATTCTTGATGCTAACTTTGAAATGCCATACTTGTTACAGAATGGTATGATTCAGGATGTAGCAGAAACAATTGATATTTACGTATTGAAGTACGGTTTCAAGCTTTCACGCTACGGTCTTGCTACTGCTGCCGGTATCTTTAAGAATGCAGTAAATATTCTTCTTCTTATTTTAGCAAATACAATTGCAAAGAAGAGTGGTGAGGAGCGTCTGATATAATGGAAAAAACAATTGACTATGCCGCAGCCAGAAGGCGCACAAATATCAGTAATTTAATTTTAGATATTATCATTTATCTTGTTCTTGCTTTTGTTGTTATTGTAACTGTATATCCTTTCTGGAACACAATCGCAATTTCTTTAAATGATGGTTTAGATTCCCTCAAGGGAGGAATTAAGCTTTTCCCTCGTAAGTTTACATGGAAGAACTATGCAGACTTGTTCCAGACAGACCGTATTTTTAATGCCGGTATTATTTCTGTAACACGCACTGTTTTCCAGACTGTTTTAAGTGTATTCTGTACATCACTTCTTGCATACGCATTGAGCCGCAAAGAGTTTGTACTCAGAAAGTATCTTACAACAATCATCGTTATTTCTATGTATGTAAATGCCGGTTTGATTCCAGGCTACATGCTTATCAAGAGACTTCATCTTCTTGGTAAATATGCAGTTTACATTGTTCCTTGTCTTGTTGATGTATTCAACTTCATTCTTGTAAGAACTTACATCAACGGCTTGCCAGACAGCTTTGTTGAATCTGCCCGCATTGATGGTGCAAATGAGTTTAGAATTTACTTACAGATTATTATGCCTCTTATTGTTCCTTCAATTGCTATGATCTGTTTGTTTACTGCTGTTGGAGCATGGAACAGCTGGTTCGATACATACCTTTACTGTTCTAACAAACCAAAACTGCATTCATTACAGTATGTATTGATGTCCTTCCTGCAGCAGAGCCAGAACCAGAGTTCAAATGCCAACGATGCAAACTCTATGGCACTTGCAGCAGGTGCTGGTTCTACAGCTTCTAAATCTACACCAATCAGTATCCGTTCTTCTATCACAATGGTTGCTACTTTGCCTATCCTCGTTGTATATCCATTCGTACAGAAGTACTTCGTTGTCGGAATGACAATCGGTGGTGTAAAGGAGTAATTCACAGTCTTGAAAAAAAGGGACCTTCCAAGTCCCTTTTTTTATTTCCCGAATGGGGGCTCATTGCCGCCCCCATTACCCCCCGCTAATAGGAAATTGCGCTGTCGCGCAATAGATAAGAGTATGTTACGAATCGTTGAAACAAAACTCGGAACCGTCGAAGGTATTCCAGCTGCCGACCCTAGAATTACAGCTTTTAAATCGATTCCTTTTGCAAAACCGCCTGTAGGAAAGCTACGTTTTGCGCCTCCTCAGCCGGCAGAGCCATGGAAAGGAATCCTTCAGTGTTATAAATTTCCACCAATCCCAGTTCAGCCCTCCCCTAACCGCAATCCTCCTCCAGAAGACGTATATTCACGCGAATGGTCAGTAGACCCTGATATTCCGGTAAGTGAAGATTGCCTTTATCTTAATATCTGGACACCAGCAAAAAAAGCAGATGAAAAGCTTCCTGTTTATTTCTGGATTTTCGGTGGCGGCTGGCAGGTTGGTCACACAGCAGAAATGGAGTTTGACGGAGAACGAATCGCCCGCAGAGGAATTGTAGTTGTTACTGTAAACTACCGTGTAAATCTTTTTGGCTTTACCTGCCACCCGGAACTTACAAAAGAGTATCCTAAAACTCCTGCAAACATGGGACTTCAGGACCAGCAGGCAGGAATGAAGTGGGTATACGAAAACATCGAAGCCTTTGGTGGAGATAAAAACAACATTACCATTGGCGGCCAGTCTGCAGGTGCCGGAAGTGTTTTATTTCATATTGCAAATAAAGAAAGCCGTAAGTATTTTAAGAGAGCTATGGTAGAAAGCGGTCTTATTTACACTCCTCATATGCCGGACATTTTCCCAAAAAGAAGTGTAAAAGAAGCAGAAGAAATTGGCGTAGAGTTTTTTAAATTCTGTGGCTGTAAATCACTGGCAGAAGCAAGAAAGCTTACTACAGACCAGTTGCGTAAAAAATGGGATGAATGGGGTGGTTACAACAAATCCATTGCCAGCTGGACACCAATATTTGATGATCAGTTTAACAAAGGACAGCTTTACGACCTTGTAAAAGATAACAAATGTACTCCAGTTCCTATTCTTACAGGTTTTACAACTGATGAATTTATATTCGGTGGTCTTCATGCCGTTGAAATGGGTATTCGAAAATTAATGAAAGAGGAAGAAGCTAAAGGCCTGAAACTCCAGAATTACTGCTACAAATTCGATGTTCCGATTCCTGGCTGGGATCACCCGGGCAAGTTCCATTCTGTTGATCTTTGGTTCTGGTTCGAAACACTTGCAAAATGCTGGAGACCATTCTCAGGAGTTCACTACGATGTAGCACGACAGATGTGTGATTACTTGTGTAACTTCATAAAGACAGGTAACCCGAATGGTCTTGATTTGAACGGCAATCCGCTGCCAAAGTGGGATGCTTTCACATCAAGAAAATCAAACTTTATGGAATTTACAACAGGATGCGCTCAAAATAAAATTCCGGCAAGTAAAGAAATGTTGAAATATTTGTAACTAAAATAGATTTTCTTCCGCATTATAAAACCGAATCACGAATATTTGGCTTCCAATCCCGGTTCGTGATTCAAAACCGCGCAATAATGCGCTACACGCTTTTTGTGGCATAGAAACTATGGAACTGCCGCTTAGCGGCAGCCACAAAAAGAGTGTTTTTGAACCACGCCCCGCTCATTCGCGCCAACAATACCAAAACAATTTATAATGCGGAAACGTATGTGTGATTTACTTACAAATTTTCTCCATTTGTTTCAATCACTTCTTTATACCAATAGGCTGAATCTTTTGGGATTCTCTTTAATGTTTTATAATCACAGAAAACCATTCCAAAGCGTGGATTGTAGCCCTTAGCCCATTCAAAGTTATCCATGAATGACCACTGGAAATAACCACGAACATCACAGCCTGCTTCTGCAGCAACCTTAAGTCCACGCAGATAGCGGTGTAAGAAGTCGATTCTGTTAGGGTCATGAACCTTACCATCTAAACTTTCCCAGTCGTGGCATGAAATACCGTTTTCTGTGATATAGATTGGCATATTATAACGTTTAGTAAAATGCTTTACGCCCCACTCCAGTGCTGTATCAAAAGTATCCCAGCCAATTTCTGTATGAGGAGTTCCTGGAAGACGCTTATAATCTCCAACATAATGTCCCTGGTAAATATTGATGCCAATAAAATCAATTTTCTGACTAATCAGCTTCATATCTTCATCAGTAAAAGCAGGAAACTCATCTTTTGTTTCTTCCAGAAGTTTCTCCGGATAGTGTCCGAAAACAATCGGATCTGCCCAGTAAGCATCCGACCAGAAAAAGAATTCACGACTAATAGAAAAATGACTCTCATAAGAGGCTTCTTCATCCTTTTTACTGAAAGGAATTGCAGGAAGACTAGCCAGAGTAATTCCAACCTTTGCATCTGGATCAAGAGAACGGATAACCTTCACTGCCCTACCGTGAGCCAGATGAATATTGTGGCCCATGTGTAAAAGGTCTCGGGTACTCAACTGATATCCTGGGGCATGAGAGCCCTGAGCACAACCGCAGCCCATAAATACAGAAGGTTCATTAAATGTAATGAAATTCTTTACACGGTCTCCAATCTTTTTTACAACAACTGTCGTATATTCTTCAAACCAGAGAGGACTTTCCGGATTCATCCAGCCGCCTTTAAGCTGCAGGCAGTAAGGCAAGTCCCAGTGATAAAGAGTAACAAAAGGTGTGATATTATATTTTAAAAGTTCATCTACAAGATTACTGTAAAACTCGAGCCCTTTTTCATTTACTTTACCGGTTCCATCCGGAAGAATACGGGTCCAGGCAATAGAAAAGCGGTAAGCCTTAAGACCAAGGTCAGCCATAAGTTTTACATCTTCCTTATAGCGGTGATAATGATCGCAGGCAATGTCGCCGTTTGAATTATCTTCTATTTTTCCACCACGGTGACAAAAATCATCCCAGATGGAAAGAGATTTTCCATCTTCGTTCCAGGCACCTTCAATCTGAAAAGAGGCTGTAGCTGCGCCCCAGACAAAATCCTTTCTAAAACTCATTTGCTTTCCTTCCTTATTTTAAGCCTTCGTTAATTGCGTCAATAATCTCAGGGAAATACCAGGTCTGATTATAGCGGTTATAAAATCCGTAGTGTTCATCATATTTGTTATCTTCAATTTCCCATACAGCATTATCCCAAACAAAACATGGCATACCATTAGCCTTTGCATTTCTAACAAAAGCACGGAACCAGGCTACGCGGGCTTCGAGATTATTTTTGTTTGTTGCACCATATTCTCCGATGTAAACTGCATAACCGTCTTCAATAAAATGATTGTGAAGTTTCTTAAACATTGAAGTAAAGTCGCTTTCTACCTTTGCAGAGAAATCTTTGATTCCAGGAGACTCCATTGCAAAGTTGTAAGGAGTATACATATGAACTGAAACAATCAGTCTGTCCTTGCTGCCATCATAATCTTTTGGCATTTTGAATGACCTTTCCAAAGCTGATTCTGGAGAAGCCTGCAGAGAAGGAATGGCAACCATACGCTTTTTATTATTACCACCGCTTGCGCGAATTACATCAAGAATATTCTGTGTAAGTTTATTGAGATTGTTCATTGCCACAATAGACTTCATTGAGGTTGGATTATAATACCATTCTTCTTTTGTACCACAGAGACGAGGCTCGTTCAAAACTTCAAATACCAGGTGCTCATCATAGCCATCATTAAAGGCAAGAGCAATCTGCGCCCAGGTGTTACATACAAAGTAAGCAGATTCCTCGTAATTTTCATCTGTAGGATAGAAGCCTGCTCCACGAGGCATTTTCTCATTCTTACCATAGTTATCGTGATGGATATTAAGAACTACATACATTCCGTCTTCAATTGCCCAGTCTACGATTTCTTTTACACGATTCATCCATGCAGGGGCAATTGTGTAGTTGTTATCTATAATGTGACGGCTCCATGATACAGGAATACGAATTGTCTTGATACCAGAAGCAGCAAGGCCGTCTATCATTTCCTTAGTAGTATAAGGCTGACCCCAGCTTACTTCTGAAGCAAGTCCCTTTCCACCACCGGTAGCATCAAGAGTATTTCCAAGATTCCAGCCGGTCTTCATATCGCGCACGAGTTCCATAGCTGTAATTTCTTTAAAGGCTTTTTTTCCGTTATCCACTACGGCATTTTCGCGGTTAAAGCAGATTATTTCCAATGGATTCACATTTGTAACAGGAGCAGGCTTTTCCTCTTCTTTTTCTGATTTTACAGCAGCCTTGGCAGATTGTGACTTCAGAAATCTGTCGGCCATAGGATTACTTAGCTCAACAGGTTCGTTTTTCTTTTCATTTTTTTTACCGCTGCAAGAAACTGCAATAACGGCAAAACACATCAAACAGAGTAATTTTATTGTTTTGTTAAAAAAAATCTTCATACCTCTAAATATAATCGAAGTATGAAGTTTTTTACAGTAAGAAAAATCTCTGAAAGTTGTAAGAAAACAGTTTAGTAAAACGATCAATTAAAGGTTGTTCTTGGAGTAAAAAAAGACATAGCGGACATGTGTAAGGCCGCTGGCGGCCGGTGTTAAACAGCAAAGCGTTAAAAAAATTGCGAAAGCAATTTTTAGCTTTACCACATCCCCTTTGGCCGCTATGTTTTTTTTACGTAGAGAATAACCTTTTTATCGGCTCAATTTTCTATAAACTGTTCTCTTAGGAACGCCGGCGTCTTCACCAAATTCTTTGAGCTTCCATTCTGCATATTCAGACCAGTTACCTTCAAAGAAGCGAACCTCTGAGTTGTTTTCAAATGCAAGAATATGTGTACAGATACGGTCGAGGAACCAGCGGTCGTGGCTTACTACAAGTGCACAACCGGCAAAGTCTTCAAGAGCTTCTTCAAGAGCACGAACTGTTTCTACATCCAGATCATTTGTAGGTTCGTCGAACAAAAGAACATTTCCGCTTTCCTTGAGCATCATACCAAGGTTGAGGCGGTTGCGTTCACCACCGGAAAGTACGCTTACTTTTTTGTTCTGATCCGGGCCATTAAAGTTGAACCAGCCACAGTATGCGTGAGCGTTTACTTCACGAACACCACCTTCGAGGGCTCTGCCCTTTTCGTCTACAGCGCCGAGCTTTACAAGGTCTCCGCCACCACCAAGAGTTTCATAAACAGTCTTGTTCATATCAAGACCGCTTCTCATCTGGTCTACGTATACAAGCTTTACAGTCTGACCAACTTTGATTTCTCCTGAATCAGGCTTTTCGCCGCCTTCAAGACCTGCTGCATCAACAATCATCTTGAAAAGTGTTGTTTTACCGGCACCGTTAGGTCCAACAATACCTACAATAGCACCAGCCGGGATATGTACGTTCAAGTTTTCGAAAAGAAGCTTGTCGCCGAAAGACTTTGTAAGATTTTCAATATCAATTACCTGGCCGCCAAGACGTGGACCGGCAGGAATAGAAATCTGTGTATCTTTAAGCTGTTTTTTGCTTTCCTGAGCCATGAGCTCGTTATAGCGTGTGATGTGTTCCTTATGCTTTGCCTGACGTCCCTTAGCACCCATGTGAATCCATTCCAACTCACGCTGGATTTCTTTCTGACGTGCAGACTCATTTTTATTTTCCTGAGCAAGGCGGGCATTTTTCTGTTCAAGCCAGCTTGAGTAGTTACCCTTGAAAGGATAACCTTCACCACGGTCAAGCTCCAAAATCCAGCCGGCAACCTGATCAAGGAAGTAACGGTCGTGAGTTACGGCGATTACTGTTCCAGGATAGTCGTGAAGGTGCTTTTCCAGCCATGCTACTGTTTCTGCATCAAGGTGGTTTGTAGGTTCGTCGAGGAGGAGAATATCAGGCTTCTGAAGAAGAAGACGGCAGAGAGCGACACGGCGGCGCTCACCTCCGGAAAGAACGTCTACAACCTGGTCTGCAGGAGGACAGCGGAGAGCGTCCATAGCAAGCTCAAGGTTGTTATCAAGGTTCCAGGCATCGAGGGCGTCAAGCTTTTCCTGAACCTCTCCCTGGCGGGCACAGAGCTTATCAAAATCTGCATCCGGATCACCGAAAGCTTCGTTAATTTTATCGAATTCTGCAAGAAGGTCTGTAATTGGTTTTACGCCTTCCTTTACAATTTCCATAACAGTCTTGCCTGCTTCGAGTTCTGGTTCCTGTTCCAGATAACCGATTGTGTAGCCTGGCGCAAGAGAAGTTTCACCGGCGAAGTCTGTATCTTTTCCGGCAAGAATCTTAAAAAGAGAAGACTTACCAGAACCGTTAGGCCCAACAACGCCGATTTTCGCACCATAGTAATAGGAAATACTGATATCTTTAAGAACCACCTTAGTACCGTAAGAACGTGTAACGCGGTCCATTGTGTATATGATTTTTTTGTCGTCGAAGGTCTTTGCCATAGTGTGTGAGTCTCCTGAATTATTTATTGTTCAATTCTAATATTAATGGAAAATTAAAATAGAAACAACCGAGTGAAGGATGTCACACGGATTCGATTTTGCTAACGCAAAATCGAATCCGTGTGATAAAATTCTATTTCAAGCTACTCTACTCCGTAACAGTCATAGCCGGAGCTGCGAAGTCGGTCTGCGACATTTCCGGTTTTATCTTCGCGGACAAGTACGATAAAGTATGTAGTTCCGCTGGCGCGTTTTTCTGTTGTGATATAGGAATCGAAGCCTTTTGCTTTTACTTCATCTGCAAGGAGCTTGGCATTGCTTTCTGTGCGGAAGAGGCCCAGCTGCCACTTTGTGAACTTTGCTGGTACAGCACTGGCTGCGGCAACGGCTTTTTCTGCGGCGGTCTGTTTTGGTTCTTCCGGCATTGCAATGCTTCCAGTACCCTGCTCTGCTTCACCACTCTTTGGAACAAAGAACCAGAAAGGTGTTGGAAGCAGCTGGGCATCACCCTTTACTATAGAAGCTTCTATTGATTTTGGATAAAGCTTTGTAATCTGCTGTGAATATGACTTTTCTCCGGTAACATACCAGAGGGTAAGAAGAACCGCAGGTTTTACGGCATTCATAGAATCAACTTTAAGATATGCCTGAAGCATAACTACCGGTTCCTGAATATCAGCTACATCATCTGCCTTACAGAGTGCACTCCACTGGGTATAAAGCTTGATATAGGCCTGAACAGTAGGATTTTTTGAATTACGAACCGCAGAATTAAGATAAGAGTCTGCGGTTGCATAGTCGCCGCAACTTAAAGCACAGCGAACTGCATCAAGAACAATCTGTTCATTAGTCTTTTTAGGCATTCCTTCTGCATCCCCTGCGGCAATGGCTGCAGCCTGGGCGTAGGATTTCTGGGCATCAGCATAAAGAGCCATCTGTTCCTGAAGGGAAGCCAGGAATATATAAGCAGCACGTTTTTCTGCTGCGACTGTCATTTTATTTATTTGAGTTTTAATATAAGAAACTGATTCTTCAACTGAATCTTTTTTGGCGGCCTCTGAAGTTACAAAACGCGCAGTCGGTTCTGCGGCAAAAACAGAGGCACAAAGAAAGGCTGTAAGCACAAAGGAAATTATTTTCTTCATATATTATTTTTCGGCTTCCGGCTTGCGGTCTTTTACCTTTTTAGCTTCTTTTTCAGCCTGCTTTTCTTTAGCCAGACGGAGTTTTTCTTCTGCCTTTGCTTTTTTCTCAAGCTTTTTCTGAGCGCGGGCTTCTGCATCGCTTGGAGGAGCCTTCATTTTGGCAACAAGAATAAAGAGGAGGGCAAATATAATACCGGCACCAAAAGCAATAAGGGCAAGAACGGCTACAGGAAGCTCTGTATAGGTTTTTAAAAACCAGAAAGTGCAGACATTAGAAAGGTTCATGCCGATAAAGAAGGCCATGAATACTACAATCAAAAGAATTAAAATAAGTGTTACTATCATTATAAACTCCTGAACTAGATCCCCGGGTCAAGCCCGAGGATGACTTTTGTCATTCAAAGATGACTTTTATTATATCAGTTCTCCGCGGAAGGTGTTTCCGCTGAGTTCGGTTATTTTTACGTTTACAAAAGTGCCGATTTTTGACTTATCAGCCTTAAAAGCAATTTTTTCATGCTGCTCTGTCTGGCCAAGAAGCTCATCTTTATCATCACGGCTCACGCCTTCTACTAAAACCATAGCAGTAGAGCCAACCCGCTTAGACATCTGCTCGTGAGTATGTTCCAGCTGAAGATCAATTACCTTCTGCAGACGCTCCTTACGAACCTCCACAGGAAGCTGCTCCATTTTTGCAGCAGGAGTTCCTTCACGCGGATTATAATAGTACATCATTGCAGACTCATATTTTACCTGACGCATTAAATCAAGAGTATCTTCTACATCTGCTTCAGTTTCGCCCGGGAAGCCCATCATAATATCAGTTGTGAGGGAAACTTCCGGAATGCGGGCCTTTATACGGCCAACAAGGTCCAGATACTGCTCACGGGTGTAGCGGCGGTTCATTGCCTTAAGCACTGCAGTAGAACCATTTTGTACCGGAAGATGAATATGACGACAGATTACAGGTTCACGGGCAATTACATCAATTACATCATCTGAAAAATCCTTTGGATGGGAAGACATAAAGCGTACCCATTTAACAGGAGAAGAAGTTTCTCGAAGATGATCTGCGATTTTCTGCAGTAAAGCAGCAAAGTTTACACCTTCGCTGTTGTAGCTGTTTACATTCTGACCAATCAGGGTAACTTCACGAACCTTCATTTTACCAAGAAGATCCAGCTCATTCAAAATCTCATTAACCGGACGGCTGAGCTCACGGCCACGAACATAAGGAACAATACAATAGGTGCAGAAATTGTTACAGCCATGCATGATAGGGACAAAGGTTGAAAAAGCGCCCGGCTCGGCAGACAGGGATGCAAAGCGGTACTGCTCAGAATCATCAATTTGATAAGGCTTTCTGCCCTCTTCTATTGCAGAAATAATCTCCGCAAAATGATGCTTTGCATAAGTTCCAACAACATAATCAATAAAAGGATAATCTTTTTGAAAGCTCTGCAAAAGACGCTCTGCCATACAGCCCATTACAACAAGAGTCAGAGGCTTTGCACCGTCTTTTACATATTCAACAGCCTCTTCAAGCATCTTTGTTTTTGCCCCAAGCTTACATTCCCTTACAGCTTTAAGACCAGAAAACCAGCCGAGACGTCCCAAAATACGGTTTTCTGCAGTTTCGCGGATTGAACAGGTATTAATAACAGCAACATCGGCTGTCTGGGCAGATTCGGATTTTTTCCAGCCCCTTGCAATAAAAAGCTGTTCAACTGCGGCAGATTCTGCAATATTCATCTCGCAGCCATAAGTTTCAAAAAAATATGTCTTCATACCTTTCTAATATACAGTAAAAATAAGATTTTTCAAATATATGGATAATACCTTTGCGTTAACTTTAGTTTTCTTATATAATTAATTTAATGAGAAACCTAGTAACAATGAAGGATATAGCCGATGAGCTTGACATCACGGTTATGTCTGTATCAAAAGCGTTATCAGGTAAAGAAGGGGTGAGTGAAGATTTACGTGCCAAGATTCTGGCAAAAGCCGAAGAACTTGGTTACAAAAAAGCTGCACCCTCTTCAAATGATGACGGCTCCTCGCACAATATAGGTATTTTGATTGCAGAACGCAGTATGAATGCCAACGCTACCTATATGTCTTTGCAGCAGCCGCTTATTTCTAATCTTACACAGCTTAATTACTACGGTATTACAGAAATTATTTCTGATGAAACTGAACATCTTTTAATTCTTCCAAAAATCCTTAAAGAAAACAAAGTAAATGCCTTTATTATCCTTGGACAGATGAGCAAGGAATATGTTCAGATCCTTAAAAACACAGAAAAACCATTCCTTTTCCTTGCACATATTTATAATGATGTAAATGAAGGCGGAATTATTACAGATAACCTCTATGCAGGCTTTACACTGGCAAATTATCTTATAGATCAGGGCTGCAAGACAATCGGATTTGTTGGAAATATCCAGTTTGCAGAAATTGTTATGGACAGATACCTTGGAATTGCAAAAGCCCTGCTCCATCACGGTTTTGATTTGAGAAAAGATCTTCTGATTCCGGATGTAACTGATTTTGGAGAGGAAATCAGCCTGATTTTACCTGATAAAATGCCTGATGCCTTTATCTGTAACGACTGCAGAACCGCATATAAGCTGATTCATAACCTTGAAGGCCTTGAATACAGCATTCCAAAGGACATTTCTGTAGCTGCTTTTGATGATGGTATCTTTGCTGACATTGGAATTCCAAAATTAACTACATACAGCATCAATTACAATACAATGGCCCAGCTTGCCGCCGAAAGTATTGTACTTAAGCTCGAAAATCCTAATATTCACATTGGAAAAAAGGTTGTACACGGCAATGTTGTTGTGCGCGACTCTGTTCGCAAGCTCAAATAAGCTGATTTTCCCCTAATATTACCCAAATATGACTGAGGTCACATTCAAAACATCCCCAGAATCACTTTAAACTCAAAATTTTCTGCAAATTCCGCATTTTTTTTGATTTTTTTAAACTTTTTTTAAATTTTTCTTGACATATTACTCAGGTCATATTACTATAATCATAAGTTAAGTAAAGTTAACCGAAAGTTAAAAACAAACATTTAAAAATGAATTAAAAAAGAAAAAGTTAAAACAAAATTTAAAAATGAGTTAAAAACAAAACATTTATTTAAAAAACTGTATTTGGCTTTTTGGTATTTTACGTATACGTTATAAGAGCCGTCAGATGTTTCTGGCGGCTCTCTTATTTTTTAAGGCTTTAGGCATTTGCCTGCCCTGGCACAACTTTTTTATTCAGAATATTCAGCAAAGGCGTAGGCATTATGGTTATGAATGCTTTCATCATTTTCTGCTTCAACAGAAAACCTTGTAAAACCAAGCTTTTTCAGGCCTAAATATACTTCGCGGACAACATCTTCTACAAAGCGTGGATTTTCATAGGCATGCTCAGTAACAAACTTTTCGTCTTTACGCTTCAAAAGAGAATAAAGAGGAGTTGATGCACACTCTTCTATCATAGAAATTACATCTTCTATCCAGAAAAACTCTTTATAAAGCAGGCGAACGCTTACAAGCCCCCTCTGATTATGGGCACCATATTCAGAGATTGCCTTAGAGCAGGGACAAAGTGTTGCAACCGGCACCTGAATGGAGATATAGAACTTTCTTTCTCCATTCTCGCTAACCTCGCCTTCATAAGAGCATTTATACTGCATAATTCCGGCCGCTTCGGTTACAGGAGCCTTTTTTTCTATAAAATACGGAAACTCTATGCGGCCAAAAGCCTTTTGAGCAGAAAGCTTTGTACGCATTTCCTCCAGCATGTCCAGAAAGTGATGCATGGAAATATCAGAATGATACTTATGAAACACTTCGATAAAACGGGACATGTGGGTTCCCTTGTAGTTATGAGGAAGATTTACATACAAGTCTACAGAAGCGGTTGTATGCTGCTTTGCCGCATTCTTATCAAGTACAACAACAGGATATTTTACACCCTTTACGCCAACCTTCTGGAGAGGTACGGCACGGGTGTCTTCTTCACTTTGAATATCTATCATTTCATTTACAACCTTGTCATTCCGAACTTGTTTCGGAATCTATTCGATGGATGCTGAAACAAGTTCAGCATGACGATTCTAATTTGCACGTCTCATTGCACTTTCAAGGGTGTTCTGCATGAGCATGGCGATGGTCATTGGGCCTACTCCACCAGGAACAGGGGTGATAAATGAAGTTTTTTCCTTCAAATCATCAAAATCACAGTCACCAATCAGACGGAAGCCAGACTTCTTTGTGCTGTCTGGAATGCGGTTTACACCAACATCAATTACAACCGCGCCGTCCTTTACCATATCTGCAGTCAAAGTATGAGGATGACCGCTTGCAACAACAATAATATCAGCCTGGCGGGTAATTTCTGCCATATTTTTAGTACCAGTGTGGCACATAGTTACAGTACAGTTTGTATCTTTGCGGGCAAGGAGGATTGAAACAGGCTTTCCAACGATGTTTGAGCGGCCGATTACAACTGCATGCTTACCGCTTGTTTCAATTCCAGCTTTTTTAAGGAGCACTATGATTCCGTGAGGAGTACAAGGAAGAAAACCAGGGCGGCCAATCATAAGGTTACCAACGCTTACAGGATGGAAGCCGTCTACATCCTTTTCCGGAGAGATAGCCATAATCACTTTTTCTTCATTAATATGCTTTGGAAGAGGAAGCTGAACAAGAATTCCATGTACAGAATCATCTGCATTAAGTTCATCAATTAATTTAAGAAGCTCTTCCTCGCTGGTAGATTCTGGAAGATGTACCGAGCGGTCTACCATGCCAACTTCTGCAAGAGCCTTCTGCTTTCCTGTAACATAGCTTACGCTGGCAGGATTCTCACCTACTAAAATAACTGCAAGACAAGGGGCAATTCCCTTCTGCTTAAGCTGGCTTACCTTTTCTGCAACCTCTGCACGAACATCTGCTGCAACCTGTTTTCCGTCTATGATAACTGCGCTCATGTAACCTTCAACGCTCCTTTGGGTTTTATTGATAAACTGAACAAAAATCAGTATATTCTTATAGTAACAAAATATACTGAAATAAAAAAAAGGTCGCAATATGAAACGCTTTATTTCCATATTATCTGCCATTCTTTTCTTGTCTGCTGCCGTTTTTGCAGAAGATTATTATGATGATGGTGATGAATACAATGACGGATATGTTTATGAACAGAACGGTGCAGGAGATCAGTTCTTAAAGATTGACCTGGCCGCAAACTTTCCATTAAATTTCGGATCTCAGCTTAAGGTTGGTGGTCTTGTGTCTGTAGGATATTATCAGTTCCTTAATCAATATTTTGCTATTGGTGGAGATGTACTTGTTACTTACAATATTTCTGTAGGTAAAAAGCCTCTCTTTATGGTTCCTATTACTGTAGGTGCTATGTTCCAGCCATATATCGGCAAGTTTGAATTCCCTATGATGCTTGATATTGGTATTGCAACAATTTCCTGCCAGTCTATGACTTACTTCCCTGCTTTTACAGCTAAGTTTACTGCAGGTGCATACTTCAGATACTCTGAAACCTGGTCTTTTGGTATTACTTCTACAACTTACTGGATTCCTCAGTGGTTCCTGCTGGACTCTGCAACAAGAGGACACGCTGCAAATAATGGATTCTTCACAAGTGCCGGACTTTCGGTTCGCTATCACTTCTAAATCAGGATGTAAAAAATGAAAAAAATTGCTTTACTTACTTTAATATTTTCAATTTTCCTTCTTTCAAGTTGTCAGGATGCAATCTTTGAATCAATTATGGAAGACGTTATACCGGAATCTGCAACAGTTTCTGGACGAATTACAAGCATTACCCGCTATACAGCTGCCGGAGAAGAATACCTTTTCCTTGCTGCAGACGGAGGACTCAGATACAAGCCTAGATTAAATAGTGAACACGGTGCATGGAAGGTATTTGATCTTCCTTTTGAACTTATTCATTATAATGCAGAGGCTAATGCTTATGAGGGAGAACAGATTCTTACAGTTCTTGCAGATAAGGAATATCTTTATCTGGTAAATGCAAGCTATACATACGATACCAAATATGGTCAGAATTATCCTTATAATTTCAAAATCTGGGCTGTAAAAGATTTTACAAAGAATGGTGATGAACTGACTGCTGATAATGCAGCCTGGACTTCATATACACCATCAGAAACTGAACAAAATGAACTCTTCCCTATCGCAAAGAATAGTGATGATTACTATTACAGTAATTTCAACGTATTCCAGACAAATGCTCCAAAACAGGCTCACAGAGCAGCATATCTGATGTCATATGATAGTACAAATAAAACCTATACTTACCATCAGTTCAATGGTAATGAAGAAAAAAATCTAACAAAACTTACTTTAGACCAATCTACATTTATTGACCCTAACCGCACAACAGATTCTTCTTATGTTGCTGTTGCACGTTCTGCAGTATGGTTTAATGGCATTAAGTTCATTGCATCACGTGTTGCAACAACTAATGAAACATACGATGACGATCCAACTTATTACTATTATACAAACGGCAACAGCAAGCTTTATTACAACTCAAGTGATACAGAAACAAATGCAACAGGCATAGATGCAAATACAAGTTATATAATTTCCGCTCTGGCTACTACAAAAGATTCAATTTTGATCGGATATGGTACTATTGCAGATACAAGTGCAGGCGGAATTGGCCGCATGCTTCTTAAAAATGGTGTTCCAACACAGCTAGCATCTTTTGAAACAAATGCAGCTTTCCAGATTACATCTTCTTATAAGGTTGTAAGCCTTTTGAATGCAACTCCTGATTTGCCAGAATTAGGCAGCAACCTTTATGCATCAATAAACTTTGCTAGTGCTTCTAACAGCTTTGACAACATAGGTTTGTGGTCTTATTACCCTAAGCGCGGTCTTAGCGGCTGGAATCGTGAGTAGACTTCTTTCATCTGATATTCAAAAATAATTTCTTAAAAGCCGTGCTTGACACGGCTTTATTTTTTGCTGACAATATAAAGTATGAGCGACAGCTTATTTGAACAGATTAAACTGACTCAGGAACCACTGGCTGCTAGAATGCGGCCTAGAAATCTTGATGAATATATTGGACAAGATCATATAGTTGGAAAAGGACGCTTACTTCGCCGCGCCATTGCAGCAGACCAGCTCACTTCTGTTATTTTTTACGGCCCCCCAGGAAGCGGTAAAACAACCCTGGCCCGGGTTATTGCAAATCATACAAAATCAAACTTTATCACCTTAAATGCAGTTCTTACCGGTGTTCAGAATATCCGCGACTCTATTAAACAGGCAGAAGATTACTATAATCTTTACAGCCGCAGAACCATTCTTTTTGTAGACGAGGTGCACCGCTGGAATAAAAGCCAGCAGGATGCTCTTTTACCCTGGGTTGAAAACGGAACCATTATTCTGATTGGAGCGACTACAGAAAATCCATTTTTTGAAGTAAACAAGGCTCTGGTAAGCCGTTCACGTGTATTTCAGCTTAAGCCTCTTACCTATAACGACCTTGAAAAAGCAGCCCACCAGGCATTGACTGATGTAGACCGCGGTTACGGCCACTGGAAGGTTGAGTTTGAAGAAGGCGCTCTTGAGCATCTGATTGAAACTGCTAATGGAGATGCCCGCTCTCTTTTGAATGCCCTTGAGCTTGCAATTGAAACAACACCTGAAAAATGGTCACCATATTCAGAGCCACCGGTTCCAGCATATGGAACAAAGATTTACATAAGCAAAGAAGCAGCCGAAGAATCTATTCAGAAAAAGGTTGTGCTTTACGACCGGGACGGCGACTATCATTACGACATAATATCAGCCTTTATAAAGAGTCTTCGTGGACGCGACCCGGATGCAGCCTGCTACTGGCTGGCCCGAATGGTTGCAGCAGGAGAAGACCCTCATTTCATTTTCCGCCGCATGCTTATTTCTGCCTGCGAAGACACAGGTCTTGCAGATCCTAATGCTATTACTGTTGTAGAAAGCTGCGCAAATGCCTTTAACCGAGTTGGCATGCCGGAGGGACGTTACTTCTTAGCACATGCTGCCTTATATCTTGCCACCGCGCCAAAATCAAACTCAAGCATGGCCTTTTTTGATGCCCTTGCTTCGGTTGAAAAAGAAGATGCAGAAGTTCCTAATCACCTGCGCGACAATAACCGAGACGCAGAAGGTTTTGGCCACGGAGCCGGGTACCTCTACCCTCACGCTTACCGCGACCACTGGGTTGCCCAGCAGTATCTGCCGGATACCTTAAGCGGCCGTGTATTTTACACCCCAAGCACTCAGGGTTACGAAGCTACAATCCGCGAGGGTGTACTTTCCCGCCGTGAACTTCAGATTGCGGCTATTCTTGAAAAAACACAGAGCCACGGAGAATATACAACAGATGAGCTGGCTTCTTCTCCGGAAGAAACAGGTTCAATCAATATATTTACTGCTAAAAAGCCTGGCGCTGACGATGCTGAAAAGTCTGAGTTTGGTGAGAATCCAATTTCCGAATGGTGGGTAAACGAACACTTTAAGAGCGGCTCGGTAAAAACAGAAGAAAATCTTACCTTCAGTCCAAAAGATCCTGCCAAGGAAGTTGTTCTTGACCGCGCAGACCGTTTCTGGCGACAGAGACTTGATTCAAACCGCGCCGAAGTTCTTCTTGGAATCCGTGACACTATGATTTCTATGGCAGAGTTACTGCGCCACCACCGTTCATTAATCTGGAATGCAGATAACGGACTTTTGCTTTGGGATATTGCCAGAAAAACACCGGAAGGAGTTACCTGCGGAGTCTGCAGAAGCGAAAAAGGCATGCAGGTTCTCGAACAGTATGGCCGCACCTTGGGAAGTCTGGACAGACCTATTCTGCAGTATCGGGGCACTTCAATTTCAACTGATTTCCTGACTCAAAAGGATTTCTATAATATTCTCGTAAAGTTCCAGTATAACGGAGCTGTTTTTGACCGCCTTTTCTTTACAGATCCATTTGCAAGCGAACCTTCAATTATCGCTCTGGCAGATTCTCTTGCCGGTATTATGACACCTCAGAAGGATGCAGACGAAGCAGAAAGTCCTGCCATACCATATTCCGACATTGATAAGGGAGACGACAAAGCCGGCGAAGATTTTACCTATGAATGTCCTCTGGCAAACGGCTGGAAGGTTGTAATTTCTCAGAAGATTCCATGCCGTGGCCAGCATATTAGTGAGCTTGTCCGCAAGCAGATTCTTTCCCCTGAAAGCATTGGTCCTTTTAAGGAAACTCTGGATAAGATGGAAGCCGCAGAACAGGAATTCTTTGGAGACAGAGATAATCCCCTTTTCTCCTGGGATGGCATTTTCATTGCAAACCTTTTCCGCAAGCGCGGCTTTACAGTAAAAGCGGCTTCACAGGTGCTTACAGAAAGACGCCGCATTACTCCTGCAGAAATTGAAAAATGGTTCAGCCCTGAAAGCTCTGCCTATGGTGCAAAAATCAGCCAGGCCTGCGGCAATGCAGATCTGCAGAAAATAGTAAATCTTATGATTACTGCCTGCGACCGCACCCTCTTTGAATGGAAGAGCGAAATTGCCTTCTTTACTATTGAGCGCTAGGGTGTTGACAGAAGTTCAAAAATTTCTAAAATAGATTGTATGAAATTAAACTCTTTGGTCAAAGTCGTATCAGTCCTCGTCGTACAGGTTACAAGATAACCGGGAGTGAATGATATATTTTGGCTGAAGCAAAAATATAAGAAAGAAGCTCTCCGGTAAGGGGAGCTTTTTTGTTTTATAAGGAGTAGCAAATGAAACACACTGGCGCACAAATCATTGTTAAGTTACTGGAAATGTACGGAATCGATACCGTAGCGGGAATCCCTGGAGGTTCTATTCTCCCTCTTTATGACGAACTCAACCGCTCTTCAATCCGACACGTCCTTGTGCGCCACGAGCAGGCAGCCGGATTCATTGCCCAGGGTATGGCACGTTCTACAGGAAAGCCTGCAGTTTGTCTTGCAACTTCAGGTCCTGGAGCTATGAACCTTCTTACCGCAATTGCAGATGCCCGTGCAGATTCTATCCCTATCATCGCAATTACTGGTCAGGTAAACACAAGCCTGATTGGTACCGACGCTTTTCAGGAAGCAGACACCTTTGGTCTTTCCTTCCCTATTACAAAACATTCTATTTTTATTAAAACTCCATACGATCTGCTCGAAGCAATTCCTAAGGCTTTTGAAATTGCAACAAGCGGCCGCCCTGGACCAGTTCTTATTGATGTTCCACGCGACGTTCAGCTTAAGGAATGTGATTTTGACAGCTGGCCGGATATCAAAAAGGTTCGTCTGCACGATATCCGCTTCCATACTCCTATTGATGAGTATTCTGAGAAGATGGGAAAGATTACAGACCTTCTGGCAAGCTCAAAACGCCCGGTTCTCTACTGTGGCGGTGGCTGTAACGCAGAAGAAGCAGCAAGCGGAATCAAAGCCTTCCTGCAGAATTACAAGCTTCCTGTAGTAACCAGCCTTATGGGACTTGGATGCGTTCCGGAAAGTTCAGACTGCTTTATCGGAATGGTTGGTATGCACGGAAGCCACGCCGCAAACGTTGCAATGCACGATGCAGACCTGGTAATTGCAGCCGGTGTTCGTTTTGATGACCGCGCTACAGGCGTAGTTGCAAAGTTCTGTCCGGATGCAAAAATTGTTCATATTGATATTGATGCCGCAGAAGTAGATAAAATTATTGAATCTAATATTTCTGTTGTAGCTGATGTTGAATCTGTTTTCCCGGTTATCGCACAGCTTGTAAGCGAAAAGAAAATCAGCTCGGACGAAGGCTGGCTTAAGAAGATTAATAAAATCAAAAAAGAATGCCACTCAATTGAATGTGGCCGCCCTAAGGGAGAAAAGCTTGCAAACCCAAGAGAGATTATCTCTAAGGTTCCAGCACTGGCTGTAGCAGCAGGCCTTGCACCGGACGGACTCATTGCCACAACAGACGTTGGTCAGCACCAGATGTGGGCTGCCCAGTACTACCCTGTTGAACGCCCACGCAGCTTCTTAACAAGCGGAAGCCTTGGTACTATGGGCTTTGGCTTGCCTGCAGCAATCGGAGCCGCAATTGCTAATCCTTCTAAGCGCATAGTTTGCTTCTCCGGTGACGGTTCAATCATGATGAACGTTCAGGAAATGGCAACTCTTGCAGAACAGAATCTTCCTGTTACAGTAATCGTATTCCAGAACGGAACTTTGGGTATGGTTTACCAGCAGCAGAAATATCTTTTTGAAAAGAATTACTCCGCTTCTGTTTTCGGACGCGAGCCTGACCTTTTGTCTATTGCCCGCGGCTTTGGAATTGAAGCAATAGACGGCGACAGCGATCCTGAATGGTACAAAAAAGCTTTTGATTCAAAGCGCGAGAACAAGCCTTGTTTTGTTCGCATCAGTGTAGATTCAGAAGAAAATGTACTTCCTTTTGTTCCTGGGGGTAAGGCAAACATCGATTCTATCCGAGAATAATATAAGGTATGAATTTAGACATTCTTTTTAATTTTACACAGATGATTAATGACTCTGGCAGCGGCTATGGCGCCCAGATACTGGAAGAAATGGCAGCTTCTAAGCCTCTTTTTGCCCTGGACAGCGGAATTAAAGCCGACGATATCTGGGCCAGAGCCGAAACAATTAAAGAATGTCTTGAATTGATAGATGATGCTGACGCAAAGCGTATTGCCAGCCAGATGATCTACTTTTCTGCCGGCATTATGCCAGACCTGGATGCGGTAGAAAACCGTTACGACTATATAGAAAATCTGGAAGATACTATCACAAGCTTTAAGGAGTCAGGTGACGACTTTGCAGACAAACTTGTTGCCATTGGTCCCTGCGGAATAGACCACGACTGGGAATCTGTTGAATACGAAGGCCGTGAACACGATTATTTTGACCACTCTACAATCTCAGACGAAAAAGATCTTTTTGCCCTGCAGCTTACTCTTGGTAAAAAACTCAATATGCCGGTAATTGTTCATTCACGAAAAGGCTTTCAGGAAACTGCAGATGTACTCAAGGCTGTAAAATGGAATAAGGGGGTAATTCACGGTTATTCCTACAGCCGCTCTGAGCTGGACTTCTTCCTGGACCTGGGCTGGTATATAAGCTTTAACGGTGAAGTAACCTATGCAGGAAAAAAAGGCGCTGCAGATATGGCAGACCTTATAAACTATGTTCCAAAGGACAGAATCCTTATAGAAACTGATTCTCCTTACTATGCTCCGGTTCCTCTTAAGAACACCAGCAACACACCGAACAACATAAACTACATCTACGATTATGTCGCTACAAAAAGAGATATGGCTGCTTCGAAACTCGGCTCTGTCGTAGAAGAAAACTGCAGAAAACTCTTTCTTTCATAACCGCATTAGTTTATAATCAATTCAAATGTCTCTTAACTGTAATGAAATAAATTTAATTCTTGATGAACTGAATATTGAAGGTGCTTTTATTCAGGATATTATTCAGCCGGGCTTTGACACCCTTGCTTTTTATACTTATAAAGAGGGCACTGCAAAAACTGTCCTTGTCTGCACGGCACAGAACTCTGTTCGCATAAATGAAACCCGCCGTAAAATCACTAAGAATGATAAGCCTCTGCGCTTTATGGAATTTCTCCGTGCCCACATTAAGGGCTGCCGCATTAACTCTGTGACTCAGCTTGGCTATGAGCGCGTAATCAAAATGGAGCTCAGCCGCCTGGTGGAAGAAAACCCGAAAGGAGCTGCCAAGGGCACTGTACATATTTCCCTTATTAAAAAGCCCGTACTCAGCAAGGAAGAACTGGAAGCCCAGGGCGAGCCTGTTGAAATTGAGGAAAATTACATTCTTTATATAAAACTCTGGAACAATGCTGCAAACGTAATTTTGTGCGACTCAGACAATATGATTCTTGAACCGATGTTCCGCAGACCGGAACGCGGCGAAGTAAAAGACCAGAAGTTTGAAGTTGAGATTCGGGAGCAGTCGGAAGACGAAGTGCTTTCCAGATTCCCTGTCCGAGAGTGGGATGTTACTGAATCCGACGAAGTGCAGCCGGCTCAGGCACAGCCTTCGCCGAGACTCGCTAAAAACAGTCCACCGGACTGTTTTTACCCTGCTAACGCAGGGCCGCTCCCTACCTTCCAAACTTTTAATGCCTACATCGACTGGTGGTACTCTGAGCACTCTGATACTCTCTCACGCGAGTCTCTTCTGGAAAAGGCAGAAAAATGGTACAACGCTGCCCGCTCTAAAAAAGAAGCGGCCCTCCACAATCTGGAAGCAAAGCAGGAAGAGTTCAAAAATGCCGGCCAGCTCAAGCACCAGGGCGACCTTATTTTGAGCTTTGGCTATCTGCTGGATGGCTCAAGCAATTTCCTTGAATGCGAAGATTACGAAAGTGGAAAGACTGTTCGCCTGCTTGTTGACCCGAAAAAGTCTGCTCAGGAAAATGCGGCTGAATATTATAAAAAATACAAGAAGGCTGTGAGCGGAACAGAAGAGCTTGCCCACGATATTGAGATTGCAAAAAAGCAGATAGAAAAGTTGGACTCTCTTTATGAGGAAATTAAAAATGAACAAAACCCGGTAAAGATTGAACAGTTGCTCCGCCGCGACACAAAACCAAAACAGCAGCAGAAAAAAACTCATCCAGGACTGGATTACACGGTAAACGGCTGGTACATTCTGGTTGGCCGTGATGCAAATGAAAACGATGAACTGCTCCGCCACCACGTTCGAGGTGATGACCTCTGGCTGCACGTTAGAGACTTTCCTGGAGGTTATGTCTTTATAAAAGCCCGTAAAGGAAAAACAGTTCCACTGGATATTCTGTTAGACGCTGCTAACCTTGCTGTATATTATTCAAAAGCCCGCAACGCAGGAAAGACAGATCTTTACTACACTCACGTAAAATATCTACGCCGCGCAAAGAACGGCCCGAAGGGACTTGTACTTCCAACTCAGGAAAAAAATCTCTGCATAGAACCAGATAAGGCCCGCCTTTCAAGGCTGGACTCTCTTCGCGCAGAAAGCGAATTATAAAAAGTTTATGCGGCCGCCCAGAGTCAAAGAGATTCCCGGCATAGAATAATTTTCTACCGACTGATACTGCCAGTTCAAAAGATTATCCAGTTTAAGATATGGCTTAAATTTTATAACTGTTTTTCTGCCGCCAATTTCAGCCCCTTCAACAGAAAGCCCCATAAGCAGATATGGCTCAAGGTAATAAAGGTTCTTGTTATCTGTATAGCGGCGGCCGGTATAAGTTGCTGTCAGAGAAATCTTTACAAGCTCAAAGTTCAATGCAGTAGTCAGATTGCATACAAAATCCGGTGTCCACATAATACGCTTGCCATAGGTATATTTATTTGCCTTATTAAGCAGGCGGTTATAAAGATATTCTCCATTCAAATCCAGAGTCCACAAGCCCGCAAACAAGAAAGCATCAATATTAAAATCAAGTCCAAGATAAAAGGCACTCGAAAGGTTTTGTGTTGTACCACTACCCCACTGAATTTTGTCTTTATAATAATTTGAAAAAAGTGTAAGGCCGCCTTTTATTTCATGCTGCCCCGCAAAAGACAATCCCCTTACAGTCATACCAAGGTCAGCACCCCAGCCGCTTTCCGGCTTAAGGTTCGGGTTACCATGCCAGCCGCCGCCTTCCCAGAACAAATCATCCATATTAGGAAACTGCACCATACGGTATACATCGAAAAAGGCTCCAAGGATTTCTCCCTGCCAGGCTACACCAGTCTTTGGAACAAAAGCAAAGTTTATTTTGTCGTCATTAACGCAAATCTTTGCAGCAAGAGGAAGGCTGAAAGACCAGCCGCCAGGTGCAGCAAATTTAGTAGTATCTTTTATAACAGCGGAAAACTGAATATGCTGTCCGTCGTTTGTAGAATTAAGAATTGTAAAATCACAGGAGTAGCCCGCCATCTTCTGGAGGCGCCCGCCTGCAAGTGAAGTAAAATCAATAGTGCCGGTATACTTGATTGTATTTATATAATGCGTGCTGTTTTCGCTGCCAGCCTTATCCTGATAAAAGCGGTTATTGCAAAGCCAGACCACGCTGTTTTTCAAATTAAAAAGATCTGCAAGAGCAGGGTTCCACACAGAAAAAGTAAAAGAATTATTATAATCTCTCTGTAAGCCAGGATTTGCAGAGTTTACCGGCCCCGGCGCACTTTTATGCCCGCCGTAAAAAGAATCCCCAAAAGAAAAATAATTTCCATCCCCAAAATAATGGGTAAGAGAAGCATTTGCCTGCCCGTCTAAAACCGGGGCATTTTCCATACTCTTCCATCTGCCGGAAGTTGAAGCCGCACCAAAAGCTCCCTCGCAAAGAGAACTGATTTTATCGACCTTATACAAATAGCGGTTCTGCGCATAATTTAAGCTGCCGCCCGCCATCAAAAAAGTATTCTCTCCAAAACGCCCCTCAAAAGAAAGCTTTTGAAAAACAGAATCCAAAGGCCGCTCGGCATTAAAAAAAGTTTTCAGCCCCACATCAGCAGCAAGAGAGTTTTTCAAAGCCCCCTTCTTCATCGTAATGTAGACAACGCCGCCCACAGAGCCTTCGTCTTCCACGCCCTCGGTAAAGCCGCCTCTTATAATTTCAATCCGCTCCACCGCCGAAAGATTTATAGAAGTAAAATCAAAAGTGCCGTACTGAGCATTGTTTACACAAATGCCGTCAATCACCACCCGCACCGTCTCGTCCGTATAACCCCGGATACTGGCCTTAGTCTCCAGTCCGTAAGCCCCGTAGGAAAGCATCTGAATTCCCGCGGTTTCCAGCACCTCTCCCAGATCCTCAAAGTGGGCAGCCTCCAGTTCTTCCGCCGTAATCACAAGCTTCTGTTCAACCGCGCCCGGAATATAAGTAGTAACCTCCGGCAGAACAATTTCCGCCTCCTGAGCAAAGCTGAGAAAATTAAAAGTGATGATTGAAATAAATAAGAAGAGTTTTTTCATTTTTAATTAAGAGGGGGAAGTCTCCCCCTACGCCCGCACTTCGTTGCGGGCTACCCCTTCTAACGGGGGCTCCGCCCCCGTAACGCCCCCGGGAATGTTCCTCACAGAGTTACAGAGGGCACAGAGTTTTTATTCGTTTGAACAAGCTGAATAATAGCCGAAATAACCATTTTCAATTGTAAACTCTTTAACAGCATCTTCCAGTGTTGATGTTGATTTTACCCCTCCAGCTTTACCTGCACCAGCAAGATTTATAGAAGTAGAAGTCAAATCTTTGTAGCTGATTGCATACCACTTTCCGACATCAGGAGCAGTTGTAGTATATCTATACCAATATTCAGAAGTTCCCCATGTTGGATTTGCAGGTGAATGAATCCAAGTATCTGCATCAGCACCTGTTGGTTCAGTATCTGTTTGCTCATATGATTTTGTATACTTTATGTATATATATCCAGATGTATCAGAAGTCTTTACAACACATAAATTATCACCTTCATAACCATTTAAGGATTTAAAAGTTGAGTTTGTTATTGTGTATTCTTCTCCAGGAAAAGATGAAGCCCAAGTTCCAACAATTCCATCATCAGATTCAATTGGTCTAACAATAACAAGAGTAGTTACTTCTTCTACCTGTGGTTTACACCCAGCAAACGCAAAACATGCAACAAGCAGAGCTGCTGCAAACAAACGAGAAAACTTAATATTTTTCATTTTTTCCTACCCGGAAAGCGAACTTGCGCACTTTCCAAAAGTTGAGATATCCCCTCATACGAAGGGCGCGTACCAAAGTTTCCGGGCTCGCAGCACATCAAGGCAAATCTTCCCAGAATTATTATTCCAGTGATTGTCCTGCCTTTAGAAAGATTATCGGGTCAAGCCCGATAATGACAGTCGGCCGCATACCGTTGCGCATTCAGCTCAGGCCTTGCACCTGATTCCATTGAAATACACGTGGAAAATATATCATAAAGAGTTAATAAAAAAAAGGTCTGCCTTTTGGAGCAGACCTTCTATAAAAGAAAAGTATTTCTTACTGAGCATCAGTTGGCTGAGAAGGAGCTTCTTCTGCAGCAGAAGCTGGAGCTCCCCATTTGTTTTCCGGACCAGATGGCTGACACTCAAATACAATAACGATAATTGCACCTACAAGAGGAATCAAGCAAAGTAAAAGCCACCAAGCAGAACGTCCTGTATCATGTAAACGTCTGAATGAAATTGCCAAACCTGGTAAGAAAGTAGCAAGAGAAACAATATAAACAAGAATATCATTTCCAATAAAACCGCTGATCAATCCAACCACAAATGATACAAGGCAGGTAAAGAGTGTTGCATACCAGTATTCACTGCGTGTTGAACGACCCTTAAAATTTACATAATTTGAAAAGAAGAGTGATATAGCTTCTCCAAAACCAACATACTTAGGACTCATAAAATCCCCCTTTAGTTATTTAAATTTACGGAAAATCATTCCGCTTATCTTTAAATTATAAATCAGCTTTTATCAGATATCAAACTAACATTTTGTTAGATATGCAGAAAGTTCTTCGGCACTCATAATAATCACTTTTGCCCCGTGCTCTTCCAGAAACTTTTTACCGCGGAAGCCCCAGTCTACGCCAATTACATCAAGACCGGCATTGGTTCCAGTCTGCATATCAACATCAGAGTCACCAATGAATACGGCTTTCTGTCCATCTGATTTTCCATCCATACCGGCACGGTTCAAAATCTCATAAATACCGTCTGGAGCCGGCTTTGGAGGCATTCCAGAACGACTTCCGGAGATAATATCAAAAAGACCAGGGAAATAATCATCACAAAGAGCAATGGCGGCAGGTTCAACTTTGTTTGTGTTTACGGCAATTTTTATACCTGCTGCACGAAGGGCCTTAATACATTCAGGGATTCCTGCATAAGGCGCTGTCTTAATTGCACAGTGCTCCTCGTAGTAAGCAATAAAGTCTTTTAAAATCTTGTCAAAATCAGGGTGATCTCTACCACCTTCAATGGCACGTTCAATTAGTTTTGGAATACCGTTTCCAACCATAAAGCGAACTTCATCCACAGTGTGAAGAGGCAGTTTATATTTTTCAAGAATTACATTCAAAGAGTCGGTCATATCATCCAGAGTATTAAGGATGGTACCGTCCATATCAAAAATCGCAAGTGAGTATTTCATAATGTGGGTATTATAATGACCCTGTAAAAAAAATACAATTTTTCTACTGAATTTTTATATATTTTAACATTTTTTGTTATATAATATATATGTATTTATAATCTGGAGGTTAAACATGGCATGTTTTACAGTTCCTGCAGCAGAAGCAATCGTTACAACAATTGCAGGAAAAATCATTAAATCTAAAGAAAAGAAAGAGGGGCTCAGCGGCGCTGTTAATACAAAACCTGAATCTGGAGATGAAGCTCCTAAAATCAGCTGGTCTACAAAAATCGGCTGGCTCAATAAAATGCTCTGGGGAGGTTCTGCCCTTCTCGCATTTGAACACGTATGGCACGGAGAAGTTGTTCCTTTCTTCCCATTCCTTACAGCAGTAAAAGACGGAGAAGCTTCTGAAATGCTTCACGAAATGGCAACTGCCGGCGTTTGCATGGCCTTGCTGGTAACCGCTGCGTGGGGAATCATGGTTGGCGTTGTTTCAATGTTTGAGAAAAAATCTAAAAATAAAGATGCTGCAGCTGTAGCAGGAGGTCTGGCATGACACTTTTGACAACAGTTTTTGCTGCAATTATCTGTACTATTATCTGGTATAAAAAAGAAGAAGCCCGCACTCTCAAGGTTGGAACTCTCTGCCTTATGTACTGGGGTGCTTCTTTGATGTGGCTCATTGACGCTATCTTTGAATATGCAGAACTTGGTGCTGAATCTTTTGTTCCAGCTCCACTTGATATGCTCAATGATTTCTATCTTGGACTTTCTGTTGTTGCACTTGGTTTGATTATCTGGCTCGTGATTCTCTTTGTGCGCGATCCGAAGGGTGTTGTAAAAGCAGCACTTTTTAAGAAAAACTAACAATAAGATTGAACAGCGATATTAAAAGCTTATTAGAGGGCGTTCAAAACGGAAGTGTTTCTGTGGAGGACGCCCTTCTTAAAATAAAAAAACAGCCCTTTGAAGATCTGGGGTATGCAAAAGTCGATTTACACAGAAAAGCAAGGCAAGGCGCAGCCGAAGTAATTTACGGGGCTGGAAAAACGCCTGAGCAGATTACTGGCATTGTGCGCTCTTTGCAAAAGGCCGATACAAATACCATTTTAATTACCCGCCTTGATGAAGAAAAAGCAAGAGCTGTATCTGCAGAAATCCCATTTGATTATAGAAAAGACGCAAGAATTGGCATTGTTGGAAAGCTGCCTGAACCAGACGGAATTGGAACTATTGTAGTTGCAACCGGCGGTACAAGTGACATTCCTGTTGCAGAAGAAGCCGCTCTTACAGCCGAGGCCTTGGGAAATAAGGTTTGCAGGCTTTATGATGTTGGTGTAGCTGGCCTTCACCGCACTCTCGCCCACATGGACGAAATAATGAGTGCAACTGTAATTATTGCAATTGCCGGAATGGAAGGAGCCCTTGCAAGTGTAATCGGCGGACTGGCGGATTGTCCGGTTATAGCGGTTCCAACCAGCGTTGGTTATGGAGCTTCATTCCATGGACTTTCTGCCCTGCTTTCTATGTTGAACTCCTGCGCCAGTGGAGTTTCGGTTGTAAATATTGATAACGGATTTGGAGCAGGATATCAGGCAAGCATGATTAATCATGTGGAGGCAAAATGAAAACACTTTACCTTGACTTACCAATGGGTGCCGCCGGCGACATGCTGAGCGCGGCACTTTATGAACTCTTAAACGAAGAAGAACGTAAATCTTTTATTGAAGAAATAAACAAGGCCGGAATTCCAGGTGTTACTGTTACTGCAGAAAAATCCGAGAAGTGCGGAATTACAGGAACTCATTTTGCTGTAAAAGTGGACGGTCAGGAAGAAGAAAGTCATGACCATCATGAACATCATCATGACGAAGAACACCACCACGATCATTCCCATGAACATTCTCATGATCACACACACGAACACGAACATTCACACGAACATGAAGATCATCACCATCATACCAGCATGGCAGAAATTGAGAGTATCATAAACTCTCTTAAAATCCCGGAAAATGTAAAAGAAGATATTATAGAAGTTTACAAACTGATTGCAGCCGCAGAAAGCAATGCACATGGAAAGCCTGTAACTGACATTCACTTCCACGAAGTTGGAACAATGGACGCTATTGCAGATATCACATCAGTTTGTCTTTTGTTCAAAAAGATTGGGGCTCAAAATATTTTTGCCTCAGCAATAAACGTTGGCTCCGGCCAGGTTCACTGTGCTCACGGCATACTTCCGGTTCCAGCCCCTGCAACAGCTTTTATCTTAAAAGATATCCCGGTTTATAGTAATCATATAAAAGGAGAGCTTTGCACTCCAACAGGAGCCGCTCTGCTTAAACATTTTGTAAATCACTTTGGAACTATGCCTCCAATCAAGATGAGTGCAATCGGTTATGGCATGGGCAAAAAAGATTTTGAAGCCGCAAACTGCGTAAGAGCAATTCTAGGCGATTCAGATGAAAAGCCTGAAACAATACTTGAATACACCTGCAATCTGGACGACATAAGTGCAGAGAGAATCGGCTTTGCAATGGAACAGTTATTTGCAGCAGGCGCAGTTGAAGCCTATACAATTCCAGTAACAATGAAAAAATCCCGCCCGGGTAATCTGCTTTGTGTAATGTGCCGGGAACGCGACAAGCAGAAGATTCTTGAAACAATTTTCAAACACACAACAACTCTGGGCGTTCGCGAAAATGTAAGTAACCGCTACTTTCTTGAACGCAGCATAGAAACTGTAAAAACTGAGTTTGGAGACATCCGCATTAAGCGCGCAGAAGGCTACGGAGTAAAAAGAGAAAAATATGAATACGAAGATCTGGCTGCAATTGCAAGAAAAACAGGACTGAGTATCGACGAGATAACAAGGAGAATATAACAATGGGAGATTTATCACACAGAAAATCAGAAGCAAAAGTTCAGGTAAAGGGAACAGACGGAAAGCCTCTTGCAAATACAAAGGTTCACATCAATCAGGTGAATCATGCATTTCTTTTTGGCTGTGGTGCCTTTGAAAGCCTGCCATATACAAATGGGCCTTCAGTACACAACGGCAATGGAACCCTGAATGAAACAAAGCCTATGACCGACGCTGAAAAAGAAGCCTTCCGAGCCCGTCTGGAAGACCGCATGCAAAAGTGGCTGGGACTTTTCAACTACGGAACACTGCCATTTTACTGGGGCGGCTTTGAACCGGAAGAAGGCTCACCTCATACAGAGCAGCTTATGAATGCTGCAAAGTTTCTTAAGAGCAAGGACGTTACTGTAAAAGGTCACCCTCTCTGCTGGCATACTGGCTGCGTACCATGGCTTATGAACTACGATAACAAGACAATTCTGCAGAAGCAGCTGGAACGCATTCACCGCGATGTAGGCAACTTCAAAGGCATAATCGACATGTGGGATGTTATCAACGAAGTTGTAATCATGCCGACTTACGACAAATACGACAACGCCATCACAAGAATATGTAAGGAGCTTGGCCGCGTAGGACTTGTTAAAAAAGTATTCGATGCTGCCCAGGAAACAAATCCGGATGGAATCTTCCTTATTAATGATTTTAATCTTTCTACAAATTACGAGATTCTGATTGACGGCTGTCTCAATGCAGGCGTTCCAATCAAGACAATCGGCTTGCAGTCTCACCAGCATCAGGGTGTATGGAGCAGGGAAAAGACAGAAGAAATTCTCAGCCGCTTTGAGCACTTTGGACTTCCTATTCACTTTACAGAAAACACAATCGTTGCAGGCCCTCTCGTTGCTTCTGAAATCACAGACCTCCAGGATGCCCACTACGATGACGATGCCGCAACTCCAGAGCTGGAACAGAAACAGGCAGATGACCTTGAAAAAATGTACCGCAATCTTTTTGAAAATCATCCCCTTGTTACAGCAATCACAAACTGGGACTTTGGTGACGGAGCCTGGCTCAACGCTCCAAGCGGCGTAATCAGAAAAGACGGCTCCCTCAAGCCTTCCTACAATGCTCTCCACCACCTCATCAAAGAAGAATGGCACACCGAGTATGACGCAACAACAGACGCAGAAGGCTATGTAAAAGTCAGCGGCTTTAAGGGCAAGTACGAAATCACCGCCGGGGATGTAAAAATAAATTATAAGTTATCCTAAGAAGACTACTGATTAAGCTTTCTCCCATAAGGTTCTTATTTTGTTATCATATCCCCCTTCAGACGGCTCATCTTTTGGAATTTCTAATCCATACCAGTCTGGAGTCTCAAGAACATCTTTATATTTTTCTCTAATTTTCATATTTTTATGAAAAAAAGTTTCATTTGTTATAACTGTAGAATTAGTCAGATTATTCATAAAGCCCTCCTGAATCAAAAAAAATAATGGCACAGAATTTCCACGCCGTGTCGGTGGATCGAGGTTTTTCAACCAGCCCAATTGTTATTATAAGGGATTAAAGGGAATTATCAAGAAATATTAGTCTTTTTATCAGAGTATGATTATCCCTATTTCATTTTCTTCCAACCATCAACAGTAGAAATATTTTTTATTGTTTTCTTAGTATTATGAACTATAGAACCAGCGGCACCTATACCACCAACAACACCTGATGTAAACTTACGTTTTTCATCAATAACACTTGGATCATTCGCCGGAAGTTCATAAATCTTAGAGTCATCAATATTGATTTTATGACCAATCATCATGCCAATAAAGCCTGCGATTAATGCAAATAGTAGAGCAACCGGGAAGAACATTATATCATTGAATATAAGACAGAATATTATGAGCGTAGGCAAGAATGGAAGCCAGAACGCAAGTGAATTTACCTTGTGCCGTGACTTATCATATTCCTGTTTTCTGGTATGATATGTATGAATCAAATCATAGTTATGTACTTCTTCGTTTGTTCTGAGCCTTCCGTTGTCGTACATAAAGACAACGCGGTCATAATCTGCTTCTGTTATAATTGGAATATAGTAAATCTCTTTTAGAACTTTCTTTCTTATGGAGTCATCTGTTAGCTCCATGTCTTCCTTTATTTTATTTCTTAATTCAGCTATTTTAATTATAAAGTCGTCTTTAATAATTTGTTCTTGTTCTTTGAGTTCTTCATCTGAAACATATATCGTAACACCGTTTATCTTTTTGAAACTGCCCCTTTTATCTGATTGGCAGGTGTTATTAATACATGAATCAGAGTTATTTGGAGAACCCGCAAGTTTACATATAAGAGACAGTCCAATAACACCTATAACTAAAAAAATAACTGCAATAACAAACATCTATATTCCTCAATACTAATCAAATCATTTTTGATGAACTCATAGAACTAGAAATAAAAAAACAGTCCGCGGTCCCTACGTCATCTTGCGATGAACCACCTGATAAACAGGCGAGAAGGAATCCCGCGGCTCTCAAAAATATAATAAACTAATTAGCTACAAATTGTCTACAATCAAAATATTCATAAATCATTTTATATCTTTCTCTTTTCAACAATAACTTCCGTAGCATAAACCATCAGTTTCTGGTGAACATTACCATTATCAGATTCTTTATGATCCATCTTAAGATAACCTGTAAGATTTACGATATCACCTTGCTGCACATCTGTTTTTGCTATTGCTTCATCATCACACATAACTGTATTAAAAACTGATTCTACACTTATTGTTTTCTTACCAGCCTTATGTTCATGTGTAACTGCAAGCTTTATAATCAATGCTCCTGTTACTTCATGAATATAACAGTTAAGAACCTTACCTGTAAGTAATACTTTGTTTGTCATAAAAATCTCCTTGCCATTTATATGGCTATATATATTATTTATTGTCCTGCCAGATTTTACGCTTGATGTCATCAATTGTTCCATCTCTCATAAACTCATCTGGCTCAGGAACTTCAAACAGAAAATCTATTTCTGTAAACTTTTCAATGATGGTTGCTCTTGTACCATCTTTTAATTCAACTACGTCATAAAGCTCATACATAATCCTAATCCCCTCGGAATCTATACTTGTAAAGATTTTTCCTTTATAAGCATCAGTTAAATCAAAGGAATTAACTAAGAAGCCTGATATTGTATCTCTGGAATCATGAAAAACTTCACTACCGATTATTTCATATATTTCGTGACCACAACAAAGATTTCCCATAAAAATAAGGACTGTTTGTTTCACCGGCTATAACTTGCCCCCGACCATTTATGGTGAAGATGTCTTCAACTTTAATCCAGAATTTGTGTCTATCTAATTCTTTTGATTTACACATAAAAACTGTCTCTAATTAATAGCTTGCCTTTATAGCTCTGAAAAAAGCTTTTGCATCCTGATTATCTGACAGTCCACATACCTGACCGTCACCGGCTTCCAAAATCTTCCAGCTACCATCGGCAAGTTCTGCATAGTCTACGGTGTAAAATGTGCTTGGAAGATTTTTATATTTATCAGTAAGTGCTTTTGGTACTTCCACAGAAAAATCTTTCTGACCTGAATTTTTACTGCATGAAATTATATTTTTGTTCATGTAAAATACGCGCCATTCGTTTGTTCGGTCACCATATTTTTTAAGGTCAACGAATTCTTTTATACAGATTCCTCCGGTAAAAAGTTTACTGCGATATTCTCTGAAAACTTTGAGCCAGTTAGAAAACTCTTCTTCTGAAATAACATCTGAATTAAAAAACTTCGGAAAGTCTGTTCCTTTTTCAGATTTAACAAAATCCTTTACCATGAAGCGATTAAAGGTTGCTTTTATTTCTGCAAGATTTGGCTTTTTTTAATTATCTGGATAAACAAGAATTCCAGGCGTATCTTCTTTTATATGAGGATAAACATTTGGAAAGAGATGCATATTGCAATATTGCTCTGGTGTCGTTACTAATTCGATATTTCTTTCCAGAAGTTGATTATAAAAGCGTTCATAAAGTTTATTATTGAACATCCAGCCACGAAGAAGAGTAAGTGTTTTTTCTTCTGGTTTTCGATTCAACTGAAGAGTTCCATCTTTTGCAAATTGCTCATAATCGTAAAAGAAAACATCAAAATCACCGTTTTCAATTACTGCTTCATATTCATTCTGAAAACTTGAATCAACTTCACGGATTGAGAAAAAATCACTTGGAAAAAGAATTGCTTTAATCATAACAACATCTCCTTTAGCTTTCCAATTATAGTATATATGTCAAGAGTGCCAAATTTTGACACCATAGAATTATTTTCAAATTATTATACAAATTAAGTAAAAATGTGTTATATTATTAGTAATAGGAGGTGTCAACATGTCAGATTTTGCTTATGACTATTTTAATTCAGAATTAGATAAACTTGATATTCCTTCTCTACAAGAAATTTTTGATAAGGTACAAAGACTTTTGCTTAGTAAAAAAGCCGAACAGTCAGATGCAGCTCAAATTGATAAAGCAGAAGTTGAACGTATAAATGCCGTATATTCAAAAATATCCGAAAACGAGCAACTCGCTTCCTGTCAGGCTTCAATGCAGACTATGTGGGAGGCTTTAAAGAATGACTCGTGGTGAAATATGGTGGATTGATTTTGGGCTCGCTTTTCCCGGAATGCCACAAGGAAGACGCCCTGGGCTTGTAGTTCAAAATGATAATTTTAATGTAAGTAATATATTCACAACAGTTGTTATTCCAATAACAACAAATACTCTTCTTGCAGAATATAAAGATAATATCTTTTTATCTGCAAAGCTTTCAGGTTTATCAAAAGATTCTGTTGTTATCACTCCTCAAATTGGAGCAGTTCCAAAATCATCTTTAGTTGAAAAAGTTTCAAAGCTTTCACCAAGTATGATGAAAGAAGTAGATAGAGCTCTGATTGATTTTTTAAAATTGTAAACATAAATGCAGGGGCGTTACGGGGGCTGGCCCCCGTTGGGTAGGTAGCGAGCAACGAAGTGCGAGCGAGGGAGGGGCTCCTCCCTCCTTACCTATTTTCACATTTTCTTTTCTATGATAATATACTTTCACTATGGATTTGATTAAGAAGCTTGATGAATGTGAAAAACGCTTTAAAGTTGTAAGCGATCTTGTAATGGATCCGAATCTTGTAAAGGACCCTAAAAAGTACAAGGATACAATGCGCGAGCACGGATATTTGACTGAATTGTGCGCGCTTTATGATGAGTATAAAAAAGTTCTCCAGGGCATTCAAGATGCAAAGGAAATGATTACAAACGAAGACGACGCAGAAATGCGCGAGATGGCCCGAGAAGAACTTAAGGAACTGGAAGAAAAACAGCCAAAGCTTGAAGAAGAAATTAAGCTTAAGCTTGTTCCACCGGATCCTCTTGATGAAAAGAACATTATTCTTGAGATTCGTTCGGCAGCCGGTGGTGATGAAGCCAGCCTTTTTGTACGCGACCTTTGGGAAATGTACACTCACCTTGCAGAACGCAAGGGCTGGAAAACTGAAACTATGGAAGCCCAGGAAACTGAAGTTGGCGGTTTCAACAAAATCGTAACTTCTATAAGCGGTAAGTTTGTATATGGAACCTTGCGCTGGGAATCCGGGGTTCACCGTGTTCAGCGCGTTCCTGCAACTGAGTCGCAGGGCCGTCTGCAGACTTCTACTGCAACTGTTGCCGTTTTGCCTGAAGCAGAAGAAACCGAAATTGAAATTAAGCCGGGCGATGTTCGCGTTGACGTAATGCGTGCCGGTGGACCTGGCGGACAGTGTGTAAACACAACTGACTCTGCCGTTCGTCTTACTCATATTCCGACCGGTCTTGTTGTTATTCAGCAGGATGAAAAGAGCCAGATTAAGAATAAGGAAAAGGCCTTCCGCGTACTTCGTGCCCGCCTCTTTGACCTTGAAGAAAGTAAGAAGCAGGAAGAGAGAGCAGCTGCCCGTTCCAGCATGGTTGGTTCTGGTGCCCGCTCTGAAAAAATCCGTACTTACAACTTCCCTCAGGACCGCGTAACAGACCACCGCATCAACTATTCGGCTCACAACCTCCCTTCTTTCATGATGGGCGAAATGGACGATATGCTCGATGCTCTTAACGTTTACGCAAAAGAGGAACAGTTGAAGTCTGATATTACAGAGCTTTAATTAGGAGGTAGGGAGCGGCCCCACGAAGTGGGGTAAAAACAGTCCAGTGGACTGTTTTTAGCGAGTCTCGGTGAAGGCTATGCCTGAACCGCGGTCCTCCCCCTCGTGTTATTCTTACCCTCTCTGCGGGGGACACCCCCGCAACGCCCCCGCCTTTATGAAATTACAAGAATTAAAATCCAAAATAATCAAAGATCTTACACCAACTTCACCAAGTCCAAAACTTGATGCTGAAGTTTTATTATCACACTGTTTAGTTTTCTCTAAAACAGACATCTTGCTCAAACGCGATTACGAAGTTCCTGACGACAAAGAGGCCTGGCTCAACGACGCCGTAGCCCGCCGCGCCGCAGGTCTTCCAATTGCTTACATAACCGGCCACAAGGAATTCTACGGCTATGACTTTATTGTAACTCCTGACGTATTAATTCCAAAACCGGACACAGAGATTCTCGTGGAACGTGCCGTAGACGTTATTCTTTCTATGATGGATGCCCGCGGAGAAAATCTTTTGACTGTCTGCGACATGTGTACCGGAAGCGGTTGTATTGCTGTAGCTGTGGCAAAGACTCTGCTGGAAGACGAAAGAGTTCCCCCGGAACAACTTCCAAAATTTACCCTTGCAGACATCTCCGAACCAGCGCTGGATATTGCCCGCCGCAACGCAGAAGCCCTGCTTGGTCAGTACGGTGGTCTTGTAAAATCCCGCTTCAACTTCGTGCGCACAAATCTTTTTGATGCAATAACCGATGCAATTAAATACGATGTAATTCTTTCTAACCCGCCTTATATTCCTCATACGATGGTAGACGAGCTTTTGAAGGATGGTCGCAGCGAACCGCGTCTTGCTCTTGATGGAGACATTACTCTGACAGGAGACCGGGCCCTTGCGACAGACGGAAGCGGCAAGGCAGCAGATGACGGTTTGGAAATCATAAGGAATCTTATTCCTCAGGCCCAGGCACATTTAGCACCGCGAGGCACTGTCCTTATGGAGACAGGGGAATACAATGCAGAGGCGACAGCCACACTTGCAGAGAATGCGGGATTTAATACGGAGATACATAAAGATCTGGAAGGACAATTGAGAGTTGTAGAGGCATGGAATTGCCACACGGATTCGGAATTACTAACGTAATTCCATTTTAATTATGATTTTGCGTTAGCAAAATCCAATCCGTGTGATTTTACAATTCTTCGGCTTTTGTAAAAAACAAACTGATTCCCTCATTCGGAAAACGTTTTTTTACAGCTTCAACAACAGCCTTAACCTTCAACGCATCTTTCTTTTCTACATAAGTAAAAAGTGCAAAGTTCATTTCCGGCCAGACGGTGTCACCGAGTTTTTTTGTACGACCACCGCGGCCATGAATTTCCGGAATCACAGTATACTGAATCGAAGGAATTTCCTGTTCAAGGAGTTCTGTAATATCTTCCTGAACCGACTGGTTAGAAACTATTTCTGCGCGATATAAATCAGCCATTATTCAACCTCCCCTTCTGCTTCAAACTCAACCTTGATTTTTGACTTTGCAACTCTGCCACTTTTTTTCATTACTAAGCTATACAATACCGGAATAACCAGCAGAGTAATAAAGGTAGAAGAAATCAAACCTCCAACTACCGCAATAGCAATCGGGCGAACCATGCTTGACTGACCTTCTGTTGTAAAACACATAGGCAGCATACCCAGAATTGTTGTAAGGGTTGTCATTAATACAGGGCGGAAGCGGCTCTTACCAGATTCAAGGCAGGCCTTCTTAAGCTCATAGCCACGCCCAACAAGAATGTTTGTATAGTCAACGAGAATGATACCGTTGTTTACTACAATACCAATCAGCATGATAACACCAACTGCTGTCATGAAAGAAAGTGCTTCGCCGATTATCTTATGAATCAAAATTACACCAATTATAATAAATGGCATTGTTGCAAGGTTGATGAGCGGAGCCTTAAAGCTTTCGTAAGTTGCAGCCATAACTCCGAATACAAGAAGAATTGCCATAATTGCAATCTTTGCATAGAAGCCGTACTGACTCATTGTATCCTTCCATGCACCCTTGTAATTAAGAACTACTGAATCCGGAATAATTACATTTTCCTGAATTGCAGCTTTAATCTCATCTTCAATTACGTTATCGTTTTCCTGAGTAAGGTTACTTGCGCGGATATGGATAATTCGTTTCTGGCTTTCGCGTCGGATAGAAACCGGACCAAGACCTTTTTTGATGGAAGCAAAGTTTGCAACACTTACCATACCGCCGTTACCGCGCACATAAATTGACTCAAGGTCGTTGATTGTCTTACGGTCTTCCGGACGGTAGGCAACAACAACGCTGTAGTCTTTACCATTGCTCTTGTAAGTGCAGGCAGTAGAACCGTTAATTGCATAGTTGATTTCGCGGGCAACAGTTGCAATATCTACACCCATGTTATAAGCACGCTCACGGTCGATTACAATTTCAACCTGTGGAAGCCCTTTATCCATACTTACGGAAGGTTCACTGATTTTTTTATTCTGGGCAATTACATCCCGGATTTCTTCTGCAGTATCAAGAGCTGCATCAAGGTCATCAGAAAGAAGAACAATATCAACACTGCTTCCCATCCACTGGCCGCGGAAGCCTTCGCTGAAGGAAAGACGGGCACTCGGGAATTCTGAGAAATGTTTACGGAGCTTGTTCTGCATAACCTCGGCAGAATCTATCTGCTTTGCAGTCTCAGGCAGGGCAATTGTGATAGAACCACGGTTTGTATTTCTACCACCAATAGAAGTTGTAACAGTTTTATAGCCCTTACACTCTTCTTTTACATAAGCTTCCAGAGCCATTACAACTTCCTTTGTTTCTTCAAAAGGAGTTGCAGTTGCCATATTGATATTCAGCTGAACCTGATCATCACGGCCGGCTGGAATCTGATTAATCTGCATTGTTGGAATAAAGGCAAAGGAAATTATAAGAACACATACTGCAGCAATAATTGTTATCAGGCGGTTATCCAGAGCCTTCTGCAAAAGTTTTGTGTATAAACGAGTAAAGTACTGAATAACGCCTTCAAAAAATCCGTAAGTCTTTTTCAAAACAGGATTTCTCACAGGTTTTTCTTTACGGTTTGAAAGCGGAAGGAATTTTCCGGCAAGAACCGGAACAAGGAAGATTGCAACAAGCAGAGAAGAAACAAGGGCAATTACAATAGTAAAGATTGCAGCCTTGAACATCTGTCCCATAAAGCCCAGATCCTTGATAAAGAAAATGAATGGAAGGAATACACAGATTGTTGTAAGGTTACCGGAAATTACAGACATAAGCATTTCCTGAGAACCAAGAATTGCAGAGGTACGAGGCTTGGCACCTCGCTGGCGGTAAGCGTAGATATTATCAATCATTACGATTGAGGCATCTACAATCATACCAACACCAAGAATCAAACCTGTAAGAGTCATCATATTCAAAGTGAGTCCGAACATACTCATTGCAAAAAGTGTAATGATGATGGAAAGCGGAATAGAAATTGAAATGATGATTGTTGACTTAAAGTTCTGCAGGAAGATAAAGAGGATAATTACCGCAAGAATCAAGCCCTGCCAGGCAGAGGTAATCAAAGTATTGATTGTCTCACGGATAGCATCTGTTGAGTCCTGAATAATCTGAAGGGTTACATCCGGCGGAAGATTGTTTTCAGCCTGTTCAATTTTCTTGTAAACATTATTTGCAACCGTAACAGAGTTTGCATCCGACTGCTTTGAAACACTTATATAAACACCCTTTTCACCATTGATAAAAGATTCCTGGGTTGTGTCGCCGTAGCCGATTGTAGCTTCACCAATATCGCGAAGACGGATACTGTAGCCGTTTATTGTCGAAATTACAGTATCGTTAATTTCATCAAGGCTGGTATATTCACCGGTAGTGCGGACAATATAATTTTTATGACCTTCCTGAACCTTACCGCCACCCAGTTCCATGTTCTGGCGGGAAAGAGCACCTGTAACGGTTGGCACAGTAAAGCCATAGGCTGCCATGCGGTTCTGGTCCAACTTTACGTTTACCTGGGCAGTACGTCCACCATAAACTTCGGCCTCACCTACACCATCGGCCTGCTCAAGAATGCTTACAACATTGCTTTCTGCAATTGATTTAAGGTCATCTACAGAACGGTTACCGCGGATAAGAATTCGCATGATTTCGCCGTTATCTCCCGAAAAACGGAAGATTGTAGGTGTGCCGGCATTGTCCGGCAGAGCCCGCTTTACACGGTCAAGTTTATCACGGACATCATTCATGGCCGCGGTAAGGTCTGTTCCATATTCAAATTCAAGGGAAACGTTTGAAGAACCTTCGTTAGAAGTAGAAGTAAGATTCTTAAGACCGTTTACACTCATAACCGCACTTTCAATCAGTCTGGTTATAGATTTTTCAACAGATTCAGGGTCTGCATTCGGATAAGAAGTATTGATGGAAAGAGAAGGATTTTCCATTTCCGGCAAAAGGGCTGTAGCAACGTTACTCAAAGTAAAAAGGCCCACCATGCCGAAAAGGGCAAATACAATAAGAATGAGAACCGGATGCTCAAGGGTTTTACGACTTAAACTCATTATTTTTTACCCTCTGGCTTTGGGCCTTTTTCGCCACCTTTGTCTGCAGGTGGAGCGGCTTCTACAAACTCAACGTTTCCGCTGATATCTCTTACCTTAGCACCTTCGTACAAAGAAAGCATACCTTCAAGTACTACAACCTCACCGGCAGTAAGTCCATCAACAACCTGATTGTAGCCGTCTACACTCTTACCTCGGGTAACCTTACGCTTTGTAACAGTAGAGTCGTCTTTTACAATGTAGAGATAATATTCATCGCTGTTTTCTACAAAGGCATCCTGCTGAATAACAGGATATCCGCCAAAATCAAGAGTAAAGAGTTTAACGCGGGCAAACATACCGGCATTTACCTTGTCGTAGTGCTTATCAAAATTCAAAATGATTTCTTTAGTACGGGTAGAAGGATCAACTACCGGAGAAATGCGTACAACCGAAGCCATAAACTTTTCTTCGCCGTAAGCCTGCAGGGTGATTTCTGCCTTCTGACCGATTGCGATATCTGCAACATAGCGCTCCGGAACTTTTGCGGTAATCTGAAGATTATTGATATCTCCAATCTTTGTTATTACAGAGCTCATACTAACTTTCTGGCCGATTTTTACAGGAGAGGTAATAATACTTCCGTCGATAGGAGCGGTAACCGGGCTCTTTGCATAATAGCTTCCAGGTTCTGAAGGGTCGATATAGGCAATTACATCACCGGCCTTTACAGAAGAACCGAGAGAGACCATCATGTCTACAACCTTTCCACCGATTGAAGGGAAAACTTCTATAGATTTCTGAGTTTCAATTTCGCCGTTTGTTAATACAAAATCAGTAATGGTCTGATTCTTAGCCACAACAGTACGAACTGCAGTTGCTGTCTGAGGACCACGACCTCCGCCCCAGCCCATAGCAGGTCCGCCGCTGTTTTTACTTTTACCAAACTTCAAGATTGCAAAAACAATAACTGCAGTAACCGCAAGTATTGCAAGAACAATTATCAGGGTAGAAGCTGTCTTTTTACTTCCCTGACTTTCTTTTTCTACTTCCTTTACATAATCATTTTCGTTTTCTTTACTCATTTTATCATTCTGCTCCTAATTTACAAAAGAAATTATTCTATTCCTGATTTCTCCCCAGAGTTCCAAAAGGAAGACCAAGTGTGTTTTCAAGATCAAGCACAGCACTAATCAGATTATAAAGACCATATTCTCTGTCTGTTTTTGCCTTTAAAAGCGAATCAGATGTACTCTGCAATGTAAGAAGATCGCTTGAACCATGATTATAAGAAGTAAGAGTCATATCATAAGTTCTCTGAGCCAGATCCACATTGCGTTCCAGAAGTTCCAGCTGATTCTGTTTCTGCTGAATATTTTTAATACTGTTCTGAAGATTCAAAGATGCTGAAGTTTTTTCATTTTCCAGCTGAAGTTCAAGTTCTTTAATGCCTGCTTTAAGCTCAGCTATATTCGAAGCCCGTGTTGACCATGGGATAAGGCCATCCAGAGGAAGACTGACTGAAAGACTGATTGAATTTCCTGTAGTGTTAAGTTTATCAAAGCTCTTTGTCTGACTGCTTCCCGACTTTCCATAAGAATAGCTTGCTCCAATGCTTGGACCATAGGCTGTAAATCTTTGAGCAAGCAGAGTGTTTTTCTGAAGTTCAAGACTTGCCCTACTCTTTTTGATGGAAGGCAGTTCTTCTACAGTCTGCGAAACAGAAATCTCGCCCTTTGGAACTGCAGCAGAAAGAGAGCCTTCCAACTGGATTTCTTCATCCTGCGGGATTCCAAGAGCCTGCTTAAATGAAGCAAAATTATTCTGATATGCTATTTCATCAGATTCAATAGTCGGGCGCTGGCTTTCGTAATTGTACTGAGACTGCAAAAGAGCCAGTTCAGAAAGCTGACCACGATTATATTTATCGCGGTTATTTTCATATCTGATTCTGGCAGTTTCCATATTTCGGCGGGAAAGATTTATTTTTTCCTGAGTATAAAGCAGATTATAAAAAAGCTTACGAACACTTACTTCAACTTCCCGAACTGCATCTTCATAAGAGGTTTTACCATTTTCGTATCTAAGCTTTGCCTCTTTTATTGAGGTATAAAGGGCTGGTGTTAATGTAAGTCCAAGTCTAACCTCTGCATTATATGAATAATCAGCAGCTCCAGCCTTTTTTTCCAGAGGAATCTGCATTCCGCCGCTCAAACTTGCAGAAGGTCCTACACTGCCCCATGAAAAAGTGTTTTTTCTTTTAAGGGTATTCAGTTTACTTTTCTGTATTTTTATTGAAATATTGTTATCTGTAGCAAGAAGAACTGCATCATCTACTGTTATTTTTCTGACTTTTGCTTCGTTCTGCTGGGCAGAAAGCTGAAAAGCAAAAAAAATTGCTGTAAGAGTTACTAAAATACGTTTCATATAATTTCCTGTTTTAATTATACTAAAATAACAAGTATTTTTATAGAAAATTACTGTAAATTTTTAGAATTATCTGTTATTTTTTATATATGGAGATGCTGAATCTAGTTCAGCATGACAGGTAAATATGAGCAGCGATAAAACATTTGAATCTGACATGAAAAATCCGGCTGCCCTTCTGGAAGAATTCTTTTCTAAACACGAATACCTTTCTCCGGAAGAAAAAGAGGCAGTTTCAAAGGCATGGACTCTCCTTGTTTCAAAAGCAGGCGACAGAGTACGCGAATGCGGAAAGCCTTACTATCTCCACCCCCTCAGAGTTGCAAATATTCTTGCAGAAAGCAAGCTGGACAGCCCTACCCTGGTAGCAGCAATTCTTCATTCAATTAAAGATTTTGACGTAAGTGATGAAGAGATTGCTAAAGAGTTCGGCGAAAACATCAGTAAAATCGTTCTCACTGTAAATAAGATTCTCAACCTGCCTATAAACACAAAGACAATGCATCAGTCAGACGCCATCCGTAATATGCTTTTTGCAATGTGCGATGATGCCCGCATTATTCTGATTACTCTTGCAGACCGCCTCGACCGAATCCGCAATATCAAGAACTTTACTGCGGCAGACCAGCATATGATTGCCCAGGCGGTAATTGAAATCTGGGCTCCCCTTGCAGACCGTCTTGGAATGCAGGCAGAAAAAAATGAGTTTGAAGATTTGAGCCTTAAATATACTAACCCTTCTGTTTTCCAGCAGATAAAGGCAATAGTTTCTCAGAAAAAAGATGAACGCGCAAGCTATCTGGAAAAGGCTGTAAACAGTATTTATAAATCTGCAGATAAGATGGGCATGAAGATTGAGATTCAAAGCCGCGCGAAACACTTTTATTCAATCTATCAGAAAATGAGAAAGCGCAATAAGGAAGCAGGTGAACTCTTTGATCTGCTGGCCCTGCGTATTCTCTGTAATACTCCCGCTGAATGTTACACCCTCGTAGGAATTGTACACGGATTGTGGAAGCCGCTGGACGGTCGTTTTAAGGACTACATCGCTATGCCAAAGGCAAACGGCTATCAGTCTCTGCATACCACTGTTATGTGCGAAGGAAAACCTCTTGAGATTCAGATCCGTACCCACGACATGCACAATATGGCAGAACACGGAATTGCTTCTCACTGGCTCTACAAAAAAGGCTCATCACGGGAACTGGTAGAAGAAGACCGCCTTGCCATTTACAACAAACTCCAGCAGTTTAAAGACAGCCTCACAGAAGGCAACAATTTTGAAACTCTCAAGAACGAACTCCTTGGAGATGAGATTTATGTTTTCACTCCAAAGGGTGACGTAAAAAAACTTCCTATGGGGGCAACTGCAATTGACTTTGCCTACTCGGTTCATTCAGCTGTAGGTGAAAAAATTATTGCTGCAAAGGCAGACGGAAAAATCATTCCGCTTTCCCGCCCTCTTCAGAATACTCAGATTATCGAAGTAATCACAAATCCTCAGGCTCATCCTACAGAAGCCCAGCTCAAGCTTGTAAAGACAACTAAAGCTCACCAGAAGATTCACAGCTGGCTTATGGCAAATGACCCTACCTTCAGCGAGCGACTTGCCCTCAAGGCAGAAGAACAGGCAAATGCAGCTGGAATTGAAGGAACAGTAGGCCTTGCCGGAAGTGGAGCTACACACTTTAACCGCGTAAAAAAGACTCGTCCTAAAAAAGGAAAACAGGAAGCAGGAACAGAACAGAAACCTCACAAGAAATACGGTGTACTTGTACAGGGAGACCGCCGTGTTCTTTACAACCTTGCCCAGTGCTGTAAGCCAGAGTATCCAGATTTGATTGCTGGATATGTTACAAGAACTAATGGTGTCTCAATTCACCGCGCCGACTGTCTCATCTACCAGCGCATTCCTCATAAAGAAGAACGCAGCGTAGAAGTTGCATGGGACTCAAAAGAAAATCAATAGACTTATCTCAGGGCTCTGGGCTCAGGTCTTAAGCCCTAGTCCATAAAGGTGCCGTTGGCTTTGCCTGCATTCTCATCAATACGCAGAACAACCCAGGCTTTATTATAACGGAGTGACGGACAGACATATTCATTAAAGCCAAGAAAATTATTTCTGCTGTAATGATTGTGTCCTGCCAGATAAGCTTTTACATTATTTTTTGCAAACAAATCTATCAAAAGATTTCTTTCTGTTGTTTCATCAAGACCTATACCAAGCACACGGAATTCTGTAAGCGGATAATGGGTAAAAATAACCTTTGGCTTTGGATCATTAGAAATTTCTTCTTTAAGAAGATTAAATTGATTCGGGCAGATTCTTCCTGAAGCAGTATCCAGTGCATACCAGGAAAAACCGGAAGTCTGGAATTTATAAAATGAAGTATGAGGATAGCACTTGTCTTCCCAGTTATCCCAATGGCCCTGATACAAATCATGATTTCCGCAGGTATTAAAAATCATTTTTAACCCATACTGATTTTCAAGTTTTTCACAGAAAGCAAGATACTCATCATACTCCTCAGGCTTTCCAAAATTTGCCGCATCTCCAAGACTGAGCACAAACTTTGGAGCTTCATCAGTTCCTTTTACAGTATCAAGCCAGTAACACAAAGCATCAAAGGGAGCTGTCTCTTTGTTTGCTCCAAAATGCATATCTGTAAGAACAAGAACATTATAGCGGTCGTTAAGACTTGAAATATTTGCATCCTTAAAGTCTGAATCACTTGAATCTGTGATCTGCAATAATGTCTTAGTTCTAAAATCAACATCATTTCCATCATAGAATGGATTCCAGCTTCCATAGCAGGAAATCATCAAAAGTGATAAACTTAATATCAGAAATACACGTAACTTTTTCATCAGAAATAAACCTTCGTACCAATATCCAGAATACATTCATTCAGACTGACTGCACTTACAACCATATCTATAAACTTAAATGTAAGGGCAATATCAAAATCAAATTCTTTACGAGGCCTGTAAGTAACCCCACCCTTAAAGAAAGCTGTTCCAAAAAGAGGATAATCAAAATAATCAACTGTAGAAAAACCTGCAAAGAGAGTAAACTTTTCTGTAAAATTCCATCTGGCCTTATAATCAAGAAATAAACATGGATTTACAATAGCAGGCTTTTTATCTTTAATTGAATCGATGGTTGCAATTTTCAGCTGCAAACCAAAAGCAAGGTCCAGATTAAAAAAATCTGTGCTGCACCATCTGAATCTGGTTGAAAAAAGAAAATCATTTTCAGAAAAGGTTTCATAATATCTGTAAAAATGATGGGTAACTCCAACTCCAAGCCTGAAGCGGTTAAACAAAAGAGGCATATAGCTTATCTTATTTGTAAAATCAAATCTGGAATCCTGAAAGGCATAGCCGGTATCAAAACACAGTTCCTTCATATCAACACACACATTCTGGCTGAATCGTACCGGGGCAGACCTCATATCCTGCTTAATAGCTCCGGCAATTACGGCAGATATTGTGACTTCAGGTTTTTCAGGCGTAAAGAAGATTACTGTCTGACAAAAGCTGTAAAATGCTGCAAAAAAAATCAGGTATAAACTAAGTAAAACTCTCTTCATTTTATTTTATCTTCCAGTATCGCGGATTTTTCCTTCTACATAATCCGGGTCAAGGGTGCGTAAAAGGGTTGCCTGTGGCAGTTTGTGATTTACATAAATTACAGTTGGATGTCCATCGCAGGTCCAATTGAGCTTTAATCCGGTCTCGCTGCTTATGATTTCCCATTCTTCAGGGCCAAGAGTAAGGCTGCAGAATTCCGGAGAAACAAACTCTATTGAGTCGCCGGCCTTTATCATGTTCATGGCAGTAATTGGATACATGTACCAACCATCTTTCTTTTCAAAGCTGATGATACGGCGGTCTGGATGAACTTCATAATCTTTAAGGCGGGCTTCGCGAGCCTGAGGGTGCATTTCTTCCAGTTCTTTTTGAGCAGCCTGATAGCGTTTGCTGCCTTCTGCAAGCAGTGCGTCAAACTCTGCAGGGCTAAGCTCTTCGCCAATTTCTGCAGCAAGCTGATATTTACTGTCACTGGCACCGGTAGTAGTTTTGTCAGCATCGGCTTTATTATAGTAAAAACCGGTTGTAGATTCGCGGTGAGCAACATTCTCAAGTTCTGCAATATAAGGAGCTGCTTCCAGGTCTGTGATTTTTCCTTCCAGGGCATCCAGGGCTTTGCGGTGAGCACGGGTTACCATTGCAACGTAGTAAACGCTCTTCATGCGGCCTTCGATTTTGAGAGAATCTATTCCAGCATCACGAAGGTCTGCAAGGTGATCAATCATGCGGATATCTTTTGAAGAAAGAACTGCAGTAAAATCTTCGCCTTCAAAAATCGGGAACTTTTCGCCAGGTCTCTGTTCTTCTTCAATAGTAAGAAGTCCGCTCTGGGCCATCATTTTTGCCTCATCGGCAGTTATAATATGAGGTGCAGAAGAGTCATTTGCAGACTTCATGTCTTCTGCCAGCTTAAAATTCCAGCGGCAAGTATGAGAGCAGAAACCGCTCTGAGCTGAACGACCTGTAAGATATGCAGACATAAGACAGCGGCCTGCATAAGCAATACACATTGCGCCGTGAACAAAAGTTTCCAGCTCCATATCTGGCACAGCATCCTTTATACGGCGAATCTGATTTATTGAGATTTCGCGGCCAAGAACTATACGGCTGAAGCCCATGTTCTTATACATCTTAACGGCTTCGCTGTTTACGCAGCTTGCCTGTGTACTCAAGTGCAGTTGGGCATTCGGAAACTCTTTTTGAAGAAGTGGAACTATACCAATGTCCTGAACAATAAAAGCGTCTATAGGATACTGCTTAAAATAATCGAGGTTTGCTTTGAGGGCATCAATTTCTTCATCATGAAATGAAATATTGAGTGCGCAGTGAAGGCGGCGGCCAGGGAACTGTTCTTTAAGAGCCTGAACCTTTTTATATTCATCCTCATAAAAATTGTCTGCTTTTACACGAAGTGAAAATTTCTTTAAACCGATGTAGGCGGCATCTGCTCCGTAAGCATAGGCATAATATAATTTTTCAACATTGCCGGCTGGCGATAAAAGTTCCATCAGACACCTCCGCTCTAGGCTTCAGAACGCAAGCTGTGTTCAAGTCTTGGTTTATTTTCTATCTGCACTGCAGAAGCCGCTTCTGTGCCTTCTGTTACTACCTTGCCAACCTTATCCAGAGCAAGGTGTGACTCGTGAAGATATTCATCTGCCATCTGGAACATAAACATCATATCCGGCCAGATATCCAGTACACATTCGTTTCCGGATGTTCTCAGATTATCACAAAACTCTTTTGCATCATCCAGAAGAATTTCTTTTCCACCCATCTGTATAAATACAGGAGGGAAATTCTGAAGGGCATCATCTCCTGCAAGCAGAGGAGAAACCATAGGACTTTTTGTATTTGATTCGTAAGTATAAATTGAAGAGCTCTTGCGCAAAACATCGCCGCTCATTACTTCATCGCTGATTTTCTTTGTCTGAATCAGTTTTGAACATTCAGACACATCAAGCCATGGAGAAAATAAAATCACCTGTTTAATGCAGGTACGGTAGCGCTCACGTAAATTAAAAATAAGTGAGCAGGCAATTGGAGCGGCAGAACTGTCGGCTGCAACAATGATTTCAGGAAGCAGAGGCTTTGCCCCCTTTTCTGCATTTAAAGAGCAGGCAATCTGTTCTTCTGTAAAAAGTGATTTGAATACGTTCTGAATGTCTTCGTTTGCAGCAGGGAATGGAAAAGCAGGAGCAAGGCGATACTCCGGCACAACTACACGGCAGTAACATTTTGTTGCAAGGGAAGCACAGAAGCTTGCATAAGCCACGCGTGAACCGCCGACAAAAGAGCCTCCGTGAATGTAAAGCATTACCCGGTTTGATGAATAGATTTCTGGTGCCAGAACATCGCATTCTACGTTACCGTATTTATATTCAGTGCGTTCAACTCCGTTTGGAAGGAATACAGTTTTAAAGCCTTCGTCGAGTTTTGCGCGGAAAGTGTCTACATTTGATTTTGATCCAAAGGTAAGCAGTTTAAGCTTTTTAATTGCGCCTTTGCGGTCGTTTTTGGTTTCCATAGCTGATTATTATAGCAAAAAGTCTCGTCTTCTGCTACAATGTCGCAAAATAAGAAAACTCAGGAGGATATTCTATGCCAATTAAAATTCAGTCAGATTTACCAGCATGTTCAATACTTGAAAAAGAGAATATCTTCGTCATGACCGAAAAGCGCGCGCTTGAACAGGACATTCGTCCGCTTAAGATTGCCATCGTTAATCTTATGCCTAACAAAGAAGTTACAGAAACTCAGCTGCTCCGCCTTTTGGGAAACACTCCACTTCAGATTGAAATTTCCCTCGTTAATATGGAAAATCATTCCAGCAAAAATACAGATCAGTCTTATCTGGATCGCTTTTACATTCCATCAAGCGAGCTTTTCAACCGCAAGTTCGACGGCATGCTGATTACTGGTGCCCCGCTCGAGCAGATTGAATTTACTGATGTTGATTACTGGGACGAACTTTGCAAAATCATGGACTACGCACGTCAGAACGTCTACTCTACCCTTTATTTGTGCTGGGGTTGCTTTGCGGGTCTTTATCATCATTATGGAATTCCAAAGCACGGACTCGAACGCAAAATGTCGGGCATTTTTATGAATGAACGCAGTGTGGAAAATGATCCTCTGCTTAGAGGCTTTGACGACACCTTCCCTATTCCTCAGAGCCGTCATACAACTCTCGTAAAAGAAGATATCTTAAAACATCCGGAACTTATTATTCTTGCAGAAAGTGCAGAAGCTGGGGTTACAATTTTGAAATCAAAAGACAACCGCGAAATCTTTATGACCGGTCATCTTGAATACGACACAATGACTCTGGCCCAGGAATATTACCGCGATACAGACAAGGGAATGAAGGTTCCGCTCCCAAAGAACTACTTCCCTACAAATAACGTAAACCGTATGCCAACAAGTTACTGGCGGGCAACAGCTCACCTCTTTTATTCAAACTGGCTCAACTACTACGTTTACCAGGCTACACCGTTTAACCTTTCGTCAATAAATTAACAAGTACGCGTACAAAAAAAAAAGCAGTAGCTACGTGGCTGTGACTACGCTGACAGCAAGACAAGCTTGCTGCAGCGCACCACAGAGTGTAGCTGCTGCTGTTTTTTTTGTACGTTACCAGTTTATTAATTACTTTCAGAATTCGAAAATAATAATCTACCTAATTGTCTAAAAGAAAAAGACTGCGGATACGCTCTGAGATATATTGCAGGCAGCTTGACTGCCTGTCAATATATAATCAGCGTGTAGACGCAGTCTTTTTCTTTTAGACAGACTGTTAGAATTATTCTTCTTCAGTAAGTGCTTCAGTTGTATGAACAGTAACTGTAGTGTTGTAGCAGTTGAACATCTGATCTACACCAGCCGGACGGGTCTTGGCAGAAATCAGGCTTACTACAGGCACGATAATCAGAGATGCAAGCATGCTGAATACACCAGAGTAAAGAGAGTTCTTGAATACGAGACCAAGGAATGGTCCTGAAACGTGGCAAAGACCAAGCGAAATGCTGAGCTGGATGAGCATCATTACTACACCAAAGCAGAATGAAACAGCAACAGAAGCCTTGCTTGTTTTCTTCCAGTAGAGACCGTAAAGGAAAGGAGCAAGGAAGGCACCTGAGAGAGCACCCCATGAAACACCCATAAGCTGAGCGATGAAGGTTACCTTTGACTTAGCCTGAACAATTGCAATTACAGCAGAAATGATGATGAATACTGCAACGAATATGCGGAGTACAAAAAGATTATGCTTATCAGTTGTTTCCTTTTTCTTGAATGAGTTGATGAAGTCCAGTGTAAGAGTTGAGCTTGATGTCAAAACAAGAGAAGAAAGAGTAGACATAGAAGCAGACAAAACAAGAATCAAAACTACAGCAATAAGAAGGTCACCCAAGCCCGAAAGCATTGTAGGAACTACAGCATCAAAACCTTCTTTAGCAACCTGATCTGGAGTGAGGAAGAGACGACCGAATCCACCGAGGAAGTAACAGCCTCCGGCAATGATAATAGCAAAGAAAGTAGAAATCATTGTACCGATTTTTACAGAGCGTTCATTTTTGATTGCGTAGAACTTACCAACCATCTGAGGAAGACCCCAGGTACCAAGAGAAGTAAGAAGAACTACAATCAGCAGGTAGAAAGGCTGAGGTCCCAGGAAGGAAGAATAAGCACCCTTCATAACAGGAGATTCAATTTCAGACATCAGAGCCATAGACTGCATAAAGCCGCCGTTCTTAGAAAGAACTGCAAGGATTACTGCAACAATACCAATGAGCATGATGATTCCCTGAATAAAGTCGTTTACAGCAGTTGCCATATAACCACCAACGATTACATAGATAGCAGTAAGGATTGCCATAACGATTACACAAACAGAATAGTCTACATTAAAGGCCATACGGAAAAGACGTGAAAGCCCGTTGAAAAGCGAAGCTGTATAAGGAATCAGGAAGAGGAAGGTGATTGCAGAAGCAGCAACCTTGAGTCCCTTTGATTCATAGCGCTGACCAAAGAAATCAGGCATTGTCTTTGAATTCAAATGCTGGGTCATAACGCGGGTGCGGCGACCGAGGATTGCCCAAGGCATAAGAGAACCGATGAAGGCATTTCCGAGGCCTATCCAGGTTGAAGCAACGCCAAAGTTCCAGCCGAACTGTCCGGCATAACCAACGAAGATTACGGCAGAAAAGTAAGATGTACCGTAAGCAAAAGCTGTGAGCCAGGGACCTACGGTTCTGCCTCCCAAAACATAACCGTTTACATTGTTAGAAACTGCACGGCACTTAATACCGACAAAAACGAAAACGGCGAAGAAAACGATGAGTAAAGATAGTTTTATAATCATGATACTATGTATAATAACAAAAAAAATATTGGTAGTAAACCCTGCAATAATAATTTATAATTATATAGTATAAAATGCACGGGAGTATGTTATAATAAGACCACTATGAAACGAAAACATCTTTTCTGGATCATTCCATCTGCCGTAATTGGCGCAGTAATTTTATTTGTTATTCTTCTTTTTCTCTTTTTAACTGTTGTTGAATACAGACCAAAAGCGGTAGAAGATGTAGCCTTTACCAGCAAAAATGAAATGCTTATTCCGGGCAAAAACTACTCTATTATGAGCTGGAATATCGGCTATTCTGGTCTTGGTAAAAACGAAGACTTTTTTATGGATGGAGGAAAAACCAGTCGTCCAAAATCAAAAGCTAATGTGGAAGAATATTACAAAGGTATAAAAAATACTATTGGAACTCATTCTTCAGATATTCTTTTCATTCAGGAAATTGATAAAAAATCTAAGCGCTCATTTAAAATCAATGAGTACGAAGGAATAAATAAATTCACAGGAAAGGGCGGAGCTTTTGCCTATAACTACAAATGTATTTTTGTTCCAATTCCTTTCCCTCCAATGGGCCGCATTGGCAGCGGTGTTTCAATTCATACAAATTTTGAAACTCTTTCTGCCCAGCGCCGTGCCCTGCCGGTTCCTTTTACCTGGCCAACCAGAGTTGCAAACCTCAAGCGCTGTATGCTTGTTACCCGCATTCCTGTTTATGAAAACGGAGGTGCTTCTGGCCGCGAACTGGTACTTGTAAATTTCCACCTGGAAGCTTACGACAGCGGAGAAGGAAAAATTGCCCAGACAAAAATGCTTAAAGATTTTATTGAATCAGAATATGCAAAGGGAAATTATGTAATTGCCGGCGGTGACTTTAATCAGAAGTTCCCTGGTTCTGAAGCTTTCCCTGTTATCAGTCCGGATGGCTGGATTCCAGGTCAGCTTGATGCAGATATGCTGGCTCCTGGCTGGGCTTTTGTTTATGATGATTCAAAACCTACCTGTCGTTCTCTTGAAGCACCTTACAACGATGCAAAGGCTGTGGCTCACGACTGGCAGTATTATGTAATTGACGGCTTCATTATTTCACCAAACATTGAAAAACTTTCTATTAATGTTATTGATGAAGACTTCCAGAACTCAGACCATAATCCGGTTTATATGAACTTCCAGCTTAAGTAGTGACTGCAAAACTATGGAAGAAAAAATCCGAGCTGGAAGAAACAGAACGATTACATTAACTGATGAAGACAGGACAAGGCTGCGCGAGCGGCTGGTAACGTTGAATCCGGTGGTTGAGTGCCCGACAGGGCGTATCGAAACCACCGTAAACCTCGAAAAAGTCGTACCCCCGGGTGGTTTCGATACGGCCTCTGGCCTACTCAACCACCGTACAGTACTCGACCGCACAATCAATTCTGATTTGCTCACTGCCCTTCCCCATCTGCCAGACCAGTTTGCAGATCTTATTATAATTGATCCTCCTTATAACCTCACAAAGAATTTTGGCGGCAAGGTATTTAACGAACGCAAAGATGACGCTTATGAAGAATACCTTATGACCTGGTTTCCTCAAGTTTGCCGCAAGCTTAAGCCAAATGGTTCTCTCTATATGTGCGGAGACTGGAAATGCACATCCGCTCTGCAGAGAGTTATTGAGCGCGAGCTTACTATTTTAAACCGCATCACCTGGCAAAGAGAAAAAGGCCGGGGAGCAAAAGCAAACTGGAAAAACGGAATGGAAGATATCTGGTTTGCAGTAAAAAATCCAGATGATTATTATTTTGATTTAGAAGCCGTAAAGATAAAGCGCCGGGTAATCGCTCCTTACCGTGAAGGTGGTGCCGGTGGAAAGCCAAAGGACTGGGATGATGGAGAAGACGGAAAGTTCCGCCTTACCTGCCCTTCAAATTTCTGGGATGATATAAGCGTACCTTTCTGGTCTATGCCGGAAAACACAGACCACCCTACCCAAAAGCCCGAAAAGCTTTATGCAAAATTGATACTGGCTTCTTCTCGCCCGGGCGACCTGGTGTTTGATCCATTTCTGGGAAGCGGTACTGCAAGTGTAGTTGCAAAGAAGCTTGGCCGCCACTGGTGCGGAATTGAACTCAGCGAAGAATACAGCCTGCTTGCAGAAAAAAGACTGGAGCTTGCAGAAAGCGATAAATCAATTCAGGGCTATAGCGACGGAGTTTTCTGGGAAAGGAATACTGCTGCCCTGCAAAAGAAATGAGAAAGTGTACAAAACCTTCAGAATACTATTACCTCATTATGAATAAGCCCCTGGGCTACGTATGCTCGGCTGCTTCAGATTCTCATAAAACTGTATATGAACTATTAACACCGGAACTTCAGACTCTGGTGACTGATGCACCACGAGGCTGCCGCCTTCACACCGTTGGCAGACTGGACTGCGACACCAGCGGACTTTTATTGATTACAAATGACGGAAAGTTTTCAAACAGGATTACCGCAAACTCAGAAGTTTCAAAAACTTACCGCGCAAGACTTGTCAGCCCTGTAACTCCTGAAAATCAAGAAACCTGCATAACCCTCGCCGCCTCAGGCCTTACCCTGCCACCGGAAAAAAAATATGGCGAACAGAAAGCCCAGCCCGCCACTCTTATTTTTGAATCAGCAGATGTATGTAAAATCACCGTGCTCGAAGGAAAGTTCCACGAAGTCCGCCGTATTTTCCGAGCCCTGGGTAACGAGGTCACCACGCTTGAAAGAATCGCCATTGGTGGACTGACTCTGCCAGCAGACCTCAAGCCCGGCCAATGGCGGGAATTAACTAAAGCTGAAAAAGATTCCTTATATTCTGATCAACAAGATTGCTGAGTTCTTCCGGACTTGTTCCTCGTGCCTCTGCCGCGAAATTATAAACATGCTCAACATTAACCGGAGTATTTACCGTACCGCGTAATGGAACCGGTGCAAGGTAAGGCGCATCGGTTTCGCACAAAAAGCGGTCTGCAGGAACAAACTTCAAAAGCTCTTTAATTGCCTCAAGCTTTGCTTTTTTGTTGTAAGTAATTGCCCCGCCAAAAGCAATGTACCAGCCCCGGTCAAGGAAAGCACGGGCTTCATCAATTCCATAACTGTAGCAATGGATGATTCCATTATCATAGCCAACATTTTTAATACATTCCAGAGAATCTTCAAAAGCATCGCGGCTATGAACAATTACCGGAAGTTTAAGCTCGCGGGCCTGCTCCAGATGAGCCTCGAACATTTCCCGTTCACCACGGTAAGTCGCTTCATCAAAATCAGATTCGCAGCGGCCATCTTCCCCACTCGGGTTCCAGTGATGATCCAGTCCGCATTCTCCTACAGCAACAATGCGGCGATTCAAAGTGTCATGATCTCCACCAGCACCGGCTGCTTCAATCGACTGACGCAGAATCTTCATCTGATTATCCCTGTCATGAATGGCATCTACATCCGGCCAGATACCTGCAGAAAAATACATAAACTTTCGGGCCTGCTCAGCAAGTTTAGAATCAGTTACCTGCGCAATAGTCTGTTCCACGCAAGCCTGCCTCTCCGCTAAATCATCACAATGGGTTCCTATATCAAGTCCAAAAAAACAAGAACGCTGCGCCATGGCCGCCAAAACCTCAACCCCATCAACGCCGCGTTCAGTTGTCATCATCTTAAAGTGAAAGTGTGTATCAGAAAACATGAAGTGATTATAACAACAAATCAAAAGGCTGTCATTGAGGGCCAAGAGATATGTAATCCATATGACAAAAGCCAGTTTTACTGATATTATTAATATCATGACAGACATTAATAAATTTCTTTCTGATATGCAGAAGTCTCTTAAGCACACACGCCAGAACAATGGCGGCAAGAGCAGCTATAACCTTGTAAAAAATGATTTGCGCAGGCTCTTTGAGCGTAACGCAGCGGCTGTAGGAGAGCTTGCAGATTCTATTTTTGAATATTGGGAAAATGAATATATTTACCGCTCAAGCGATTTAACATGGGAGCCAAGCGAAGAAAATCAGAACCGGCTTGCGGCTTATCTGGCTTTTCTTGAAAACAGCGATGAATATCAGGAGCTTATTTCAGATGCAGACTGGGAAGAGTTCGGCCGACTTGTAAACTTTGAAGCAGAAGATTTAGACGTATATGTTCTGCAGGATCTGATGAAGATTCTTGTAAGCAAGGGCGCATATTAATGGCTGATTCACTTGAGCTTTATAAGGAGTGCCGCCAGTGCCCTAGAAAATGCGGCGTGGACCGTACGGCAAATGCGGTGGTTGAGTGCCCGACAGGGTGTATCGAAACCACCTCCCCCCTCGGCTTTTGCCGCGAACCCGCCGACCTCCGCATTGCTTTTGCAGGACTTCATTTTGGAGAAGAACCTCTTGTAACAGTTTTCGGCGGTAGCGGAACAATCTTTTTTACAGGATGCACACTTCGCTGCGCCTTTTGTCAGAACTATCAGATCAGTCAGGATGGCTTTGGACGCATAGTAGACAAGTCTGAGTTTACCGACATCTGCTTACGCTTACAGGCAGCCGGAGCTGAAAATATAAATCTTGTTACAGGCAGCCACCACATTCCCCGTATAGCAGAATACCTTCGCGCCGCTCGCGATGCCGGCGTCACCATCCCTTTCTGCTGGAACTCATCTGCTTATGAATCAGTTGAAATGCTTGAGCTGCTCAAAGGTCTCGTAACTATCTGGCTGCCAGACCTCAAAACTCTGGATTCCTCTTTTGCAAAAAATCTTTTTGCTGCGCCAGACTACCCCGAGGCCGCTACCCGCGCCATACAATGGATGATAGAAAATAATCCTCTGGATATTCAGTCAATTCCGGAGCCGCCTAATGCCAAGCCTGCAGAATGGGCAGAGCCTGGTCAGCCCCGCGACAAAATGATGTCGGGTGTAATTATCCGCCACCTCTTTATGCCGGGACACTTTGCAGAAACTGCAGACGTTTTAGCCTGGCTTAAGGAAAACGCAGACGGCCGCGCAATTATCTCTCTGATGAATCAGTATACTCCGGTGCCATTTGAAGAAGATGCCCAGAAACTCTCTGCCCGCACCGCAGCCCTTTCTTCCATAGAAAACCGCCTTGTCACCGAAGAAGAAGACAACGACATCCGGGACCTTATAGAAGCCTACGATTTTGAATATCTTTTCTACCAGGAGCTTACAGACGACACCAGCTGGCTGCCAGATTTCCGAAGGCCCCAGCCATTCAGCAACAAACTGGCAACGCCAATCTGGCACTGCTAATGTAAATCGCCGTGATATACGGACACGTCAAGGCACGCTACGCTTAAAGCCTTGACATGCCCGTTTATCGGGTTTTTAAGGAGGATAAACCCGCTATGACCGACAAACCAACACCGCCATGGGCAAAGGATATTCCTGCTGGCAGTTTTATTTCTTACGCACCAACCTACAAAGTCGGCGAATACTTTGACCGCTTTCATAAGACTTCTTATGATGGCCTGACTTATTATTTTTTTGATCCTACAGAGCATGGTTACGAGAAAGGAAAAAAATATCCCCTCCTTGTTTTTATGCATGGCTATACAAATGCTATGGAAGGCGATGTCTGCATAAATTATACAGGTGCTGAATTTTATTCAAAAGATGATTATCAGAAAACTCTGGGCGGAGCTTACCTTCTGGTTCCTCTCGCAAATGAATATCGTGGTGATGACGGCAAAGTTCACGGCAGCTGGAATGATTCTCATATTGTTCAGGTTCATGATTTAATCTGTGACTTCATAAAAAATCAGGCTGAACCAAACGGCGGAATCAGTAAAAAAGTAATTTTTGGAAATTCCCGTGGCGGAACTATGAGCATAAAAATGCCTGTTCGCTATCCTGACTTTTTTGACATTGCTATTCCCGTTGGTGCAGATGCAATTGTAGACGACAATAACCTTGAAGTTTTTGAAAAGAATAACATAGGTCTTTTTCTTGCGCTCGGTAAACGTGATGAGATTAACAGTTACGACGAAAGAATTAAGCCTGCCCTGCCACGTCTTGAAAAATTGAATAACTCTTTTATTTTCACTCCAGACTGGGTTTACAACGGCGATCACGGAATTGCTTCCATCAATTTTGGTTTTGAAATGGGCCAGCACTGCATCACGAACGCAATGCACTGTAACCTTATGTTTGATGATGGAACTCCTATGGAGCCACGCCTGCCAAATGGTATAACCGGCTGGCTGGCGGAAGCACTTAAAAACTAAGTTGAGATTTTATGAAAACGCTGTTTACAACTGATTATAAAAATTATGAACCGGACTGGCCAAGCTCTTCCAGACCTTCGGCAAGGGCCGTTATTATTATAGAGTCTGAAATACAGAAGGCTCAAAGCCCTGCCGAAACTTCAAATTCCACCGGTATTCCGCCACTTTCTCCAAATGATAAAATCGCCCTTGCCTACGCAAAAAATCTCAACTATTACAAATTCCCGGGTGGAGGCATTGGCGAAGGAGAAGAAAATACAGCTGCCCTGATCCGCGAGGTTGAAGAAGAAACAGGGCTTCAGGTAATTCCTGAAAGCATAGAAGAAGCAGGACTTGTTCACCGCGTTATGCAGTCGGAAATGTTTCCAAAGACAATTTTTATTCAGGATTCGTTTCATTATTTTTGCAGGGTGAAAACAGGTGCGGATGGAAAGCCTCTTATCAAAAGCCAGAACCTTGATGATTATGAAAAAGACGATGGCTTTGAACTCAGAATTGTAACTGTAGACGAAGCAATACAGACTAATCTGAGATTTAAGTCTGACAATGCAGCAAAGCTTGATATGATTGCCCGCGAAACTCTTGTTATGGAAAAGCTCTGCGGTTTGGAGGAAAATCTTCCGCGCGCTTTTGCTGAAGCCCTACTGGAAAATTGTGTCGCGAAAAATCCAGGGCCCTGGCGCGAACACTCTTATGCTGTCGCCCAGGCGGCGGAGAAAATTGCGCGGGCGGTAAATGAAAATGCCGCATCTCACGGCAGCACAACTTCCCTCCTCAACCCCGACTTTGCCTACACCTGTGGCCTTCTCCACGACATCGGCCGCCAGATGGGCTACACCTACATGGCTCACGTTTACGACGGCTATCACTTTTTGAAAAACCTTGGCTATGACCAGCTTGCAAAAATCTGCCTCACCCACTCTTTTAATCTGAAAACAATAGAAGACTACATTGGTAAAATTGACATCTCCGCAGCACAGTACGAAGAAATAAAAGACCTCCTCGCCGCCACACAATACGACGATTACGACCGCCTGATTCAGCTGCTGGATTCTACCTGCGGCGCCGACGGTACAAAGAACATGGAAGCCCGTATGAACGACGTAAAAGAGCGTTACGGCTACTACCCTGAAGGAAAATGGAACAAGAACTTTGAACTCAAGGAATATTTTGAAAAACTGATGGGGCGGGATTTGTATGAGGTTATAAAATAGATGCCCGGGTCAAGCCCGAGCATGACAAATACACTCATGCCCGAGCATCCATTTTTTTACAGAGCTTCGTTAATCTTTTTTGTCTGCTTTTTGAAGTAGAGCATAAAACCTACCCACATAATCACATAAATCACAATAAAGATTACAAACCAGATTACTATACTTTTTGCCGTGTGAGGGAACCATCCGCAAACAAAACCAGCAATAAACATAACCACAGAAGTAATTACAAAATGAAGAACAGTCTGCGCAGTTATGCTCCAGCTGTCAATTTCGAAAATCAGTGTTGTTGTAGCAAAACTAATTCCAATTATTCCAGTAAGAAAATACTGGATGATTACAGCCGCCATCTGTGAGCTTGAATGCTGCACAAGATAAGCTGAAACTGGATAAAAGTTTCCATTTCCACCAGCAAGTGATTCCAGAATCACAATTGTCTGACCAATAAAAACTCCATATACAAATCCCATTATTGCTCTTTTGATAAATTCTTTCATAGTTTTTCTCCTTCATTAACGGCGCTTAAGATTAAGCAACTCGCCTTTGATTTTATTCATATATCTTCTTGAAACTATTGCATCTTTTCCATTAGTAAAATTAACACGTACAATTCCTGTCAATGACATATCGAGTTTTGTCACCTTTGAAAAGTTTGCAATATCCGTATTTGAAATCCTTATGAATTCTGTCCAGCCACAATTCTGCGCAAGTTCTTCAAACTCATAAAGCCGCAATTTCAAAAGCAAAGTTTCTTTTTCGGTTTCCAGATAGACTTTTTTATCCATACTGTAAATTCTGAAAATCTCACTCTGCTTCACCTGGATGCAATAATCCCCATCCCATCCTGTAAGCATTGTAGAATGACCTGTTTCATCCATACGACTGATTTTTTCTGCGATGGCTTTTATACCATCAGTTTCTACTTCTGTATGAATTACACAGTAAGGTTTATCGCATTTTTCAATTTTGATTTGTGTTACCAAAATTTTCTCCTGATAATAGTTTTTGAATTAACTGAACAATCAGTTTCTATTGTAAAAACTGACGTAGTTTTTGAATAGTCATCTATATCTCTTTTCACCTCCTTATGCACGCAGTATATTACGAGCTGATTGGCTTGTGACATTTTTAACGATAAGTGGCAATTTCTTGTGATAAGTGGTAAAAAAGGAAAAATATAGCTTCGAATTTTCGCTAAATTTCTAATCAATTTTATATATTTTGTGTTATAATGGGTGCACTATGAAGAAGAAATTGACGGGCGTGGCGGTTCCGCTTGGTGCCCTTTATACAAAAGATAATTCGGTAATTGGTGAGTTTGGCGATCTTAAGCCCTTTGCAGATTTCTGCAAGGCGGCCGGGATTTCTATCATTCAGCTTTTGCCGGTAAACGATACTGGAACTCAGAGCTCTCCTTACAGCGGCCTTTCGGCTTTTGCTCTGCATCCGATTTATATCCGCATCAATGAAGTGCCGGGTTTTGAGGCTCTCTACAAGGCCGACGCTAAGTTTAAAAAGGCTTATGATGATTTTATCAAGGGCCAGAAGTATGCTCTGCGCTATAACTACGACGCTATTTTGAACGGTAAAAATGCCCTTCTCAAGATGATTTATGATTCAACTGATGAGGGAAAAACCGGCGAGACCAGTCCTGAACTTTCTAAGTGGATTAAGTCTAATTCCTGGGTAAAGGATTACGCTGTTTACAAAAATCTCAAGTGGAACTACATGCAGGCTAGCTGGAAAAGCTGGCTTGATTCTGACAAGCATAAATCTAAAGAAGAAATTACTGCCCTCTGGAACAAAAAGGCTTTCAAAAAGGAACATCTTTTTTATGCCTGGTGCCAGATGATTGCAGATGCTCAGTTTAAGGATGCAGTTACCTATGTTCACGAAGCTGGCCTGCTGCTCAAGGGCGACATGCCTATTTTAATGAATGAGGACTCTGCCGACGCCTGGGCTTACCCTGAAGTTTTCAATCAGGATTTGCGCGCCGGTGCTCCTGCCGACGGAGACAATCCAACCGGCCAGAACTGGGGCTTCCCTACTTACAACTGGAAAAATCTTAAAGAGAATGATTACGGCTGGTGGAAGGACCGGCTGAAGAATGCTTCGAAATATTATGATGCTTACCGCCTCGACCACATTCTGGGCTTCTTCCGCATCTGGGCTATTCCAGAAGCTGATTTGAATGCACTTAATGGTCACACTGAGCCTTATGCCTTTATAAAGAAGACTGAGCTATACGAGCTTGGTTTTGATGATGACAGAATCAGATGGCTTTCACAGCCTCACATTCCGACCAGCGCTATTGAAGACATTACCTGGAATCACGACAAGGCTCATCAGATTCTTGCGATTTTCTGCGACAAGATTGATGGTGAGGAACTCTGGAGATTTGCGCCGGCTGTGCAAGGCAGTAAGGCAATTGAAGCTGCTGATTTGAGTGAACTCTGCGCTGCCGAGGCCCTCCCGAAAATCAAAAAGGTTCTGGAAGATTACTGGAGCAACCGCACTCTTATTGAAATTGCGAAGAACAAATATGTGCCGCTCTGGACATACGGGCAGTCTACATCATGGGGCAGCCTGAACGAAAAAGAAAAGGAAGCCCTTACAGAGTGCTTTGATGATTTGAACAAGAAAAACGAAAAGCTCTGGAAGAAACAGGCTGATGAAATTTTTGAAGCCATCACAAAGGCTGTGAAGATGATTCCTTGCGGCGAAGACCTGGGTGTTGGAATTGAATGTGTTCCAAAGACAATGGACGCCCACAAGATTCTCGGCCTTCGTGTTGTACGCTGGTGCCGCGAATGGAGTAAAGCCGGCCAGCCTTTTGTTCCTTTTGCCGACTACACACCGCTTTCAGTTACAACAACTTCGGTACACGATTCTTCGACACTGCGACAGTGGTGGGAAGATGAAAAAGAAAGCGTAAAAGCCTTTGTACTCGCAAATCCGGAAGCCTTTGGAATTGAGACAGGCGCAAAGGACGGCCCGTTATTCACCGCTCCAAAAGAAGAAGTTGAACCAAAAGCCGAAGCCGCAGCAAAGGAGCCATTTACTCCAGAAGTTGCCGAAAAACTTCTCCAGGCTTCTGCCACATCTGCAAGCCAATGGTTCATCCCGCCACTCCAGGACTTCCTCTACATGGACAAATCCCTCTGGCTGGACAAAGCTGCAGACGAGCGAATCAACGTGCCAGGCACAGTAACCGAGTTCAACTGGACCTACAGATTGCCGTGCACACTCGAAGAACTGGCTAAAAATACAAACTTGATCGAAAAGATTAAGAAGATTGCGGAAAGATAAAATCATCAACTTTTGGATAGTTATAAGCCTATGCCTTATAACTATCCAATATCTGTCCATTGAGAAGATTCTTTCTGTCTTTCCAATCAGGCATATATTTATCCATCATAGAAGTAAACTCTTTTCCGTGATTTGAAACTTTCAAGTGCACAAGTTCATGAAGAATAATATATTCCAGACAATCCAAAGGCTTTTCTACCATCTGAAGATTTATCCAGATTCTGCGAGCTTTTGAATTACAAGTTCCCCAGCGGGTCAGCATATATTTTGTTTTGAATGTGTCACAATAAAGACCTGTTATTTCTTCCCATTTTGGAATACGTCGTCTTAGCTGATCCACTAATATCTTTCTTAATTCTTCACGAACAAAATGTTCCCGCTGTTCTGCAGTTGAGCTTTCTTTCATTTCCAGAATGATTTTATCACCATCGATTTTGAAAGAACTTTTTTTTGATGGCTTAAACTCAAGAAAATACTGCTTTCCCCAGATGTAATAAGTTTCGCCACTAATGTATTTTCGTTCGGTCATTCTTGGCTGATTGATAAATTTGCTCTGCTGTTTTTTTATCCAATCAATATTCAAGCGAACGAAATTTTCTATGGATTTTTGTGTCATTAACAGAGGTGCAGACACAACAACATTTCCAAGAGGAGGTTTTACTGATAAATGCATATTTTTGATATTCTTTTTATTTACCTGAACATCAATTCCACTTATTGAGATTTGCATTAGTATTCGTCCTGCTTTTCAACAACTAGGTAAATCTCTTCGACTTTTTTCATCTGCTCTTCCCGAGACAGTTCAGGCTCATATTTGCAAACAACTCTGTAGATACCACCTTTTATCTGGCGTTCTTTTATCAAGTCGCCTCTAAAGTGATCCTGCTTAGTATCAAGTACTGCCTGATGTAATGCCAAAGCATATTCCTCATTCTGTCCAAAATTATCATAGAGGGCACACAAAGCAAGACTCGCCCGAATTGATTCTGGATGAATATCATTCTTCTCCGGCTCTTCAACCTGATTTACAAGTTGAGCATATTTTTCGAGCATCTCTTTATAAGATGTAACTTCCTCTTTACGCTCATCAATTAATGTCTGGAATAGTTCTGACATTTTCTGATAATACTTTGGATTAACAGGTGTCTTTTCGATAATCTTTCTGCGGATATTATTCTCGATAGTTTCTGCAACATTCTGCTGAGCAGGACTATGTTTCTTTTCTCCTGAATCTCCGTTCTTTAACTCTTCTTCCTGCTTTTTTCGGATATATGCCAGCAAAGTAAAGTTTTCCATATTTCCGATTTTTTCAGAATCGTCTGCGCTAATGTAGTTATCTATCAGATGACGCATTGCGCTGTCGTATTGTTTAAGGTCAATAAAGTCACCGCTGGAAAGGCCAATTTCTTCTCTTAAATCCATATAGTCTTTTACAACACGGTTGTATTTTTCCTGATCTTCTTTTGAATAACCAACATCATCAAAGGCCGGCTTTAAGTCTGCATAGGCTCTGGCAAGGCTTGAAACAAGTTTATACATTTTGCTTCGGAGCTTAGCATAGTCTTCATCATTGTCTGGATCTACAGTTCCGCTTTCTCCACAGAAGAAGTGTTTGAATGCAAGCTGGTCACGTGGATACTCAACATCATCAGTTAATGTATCAAGAGTCTGCAAAAGGAATTCAAAACGCTTCTTTCCTTCTTCCAGTCTGTTCTTCAAAAGACCGGAAACATCTTCTTCAGAATAACCGCTTAATGCACCACCTGTATATGAATTAACAGCATCCTTCAAATCGCCGAACAATTCTTTATAGTCAACAATATAACCAAACTCTTTATCCTCTCCATCAAGACGGTTTACACGGCATATTGCCTGGAACAAACCGTGGTCATGCATTGGCTTATCAATGTAAAGATATGTACAAGGAGGAGCGTCAAAACCTGTAAGCAATTTATCAACAACAATTAATAGCTTCATATTTGCAGGTTCTTCTACAAACATATCTTTTACACGTTTTTCAAAAGCTTCAATCTTTTTATAGAAATCATCATCCTCAACAGAAACATCTGGCTCATAACCAAGCATCTTCAAATAAGCCTTCTGTTTTTTCCAGTTTTCGGAATCTTCTGTTGTGCTTGAAAAATCAGTACGGAGTTCTCCGCGATTTGGTTTGTAAGAAGAAACAATAGCACAACTCTTAAAATTCTTTTCCTGGAAGATTTCATAATAACGACAGGCTTCTGCAATACTTCCTGCAACTAAAAGAGCATTTCCCCGGCCATCACAAAGTCTCTGTTTTGTTTCAAAATCAAAAATGATATCAAGGGCAATTTTTTCCAGACGGTCTTTTGAACTATAAAGCTGCTGCATGGTTGCCCATTTTTCTTTTAAAGCTGCTATTGCTTTTGGCATAAGGCCTTTTGTTTTTGCCTCAAACCAGGCATCAATCTTATCTTTACTGCTAACTTCCTGAGGAACGTTTCTTGCTTCGTAACGCAAATCAAGAACAACTCCATCACTTACAGCCTGATCAAATTTATAAGTGTGAATAAATCCGCCAAACAAACCGGCAGAAGTAGATTTGTCTTTATCAACTTTTAAGAGAGGTGTACCTGTAAAACCAATAAATACAGAATCCGGCATTATTGATTTCATTGCAAGGTGAAGTTTGCCGGAATTAGTACGGTGACATTCATCAACAAAAACAAAGACTTTTTCTTTTACACTGAAACTTTCTGGAATTGTCTTATTAAGTTCTTCAACATATTTTTCATAATCAAGGTCGCTGACCTCTCCGGTTCTACGGCCAAACTTATGAATCAAAGAACACATTAATCTGTCGTAACCATTAAGCAGAGTTAGAAGATTATCAGAACTTTTTGATCTGACAATAGTTAAATCAACTCCAGTAAAAATCTTTTCTATCTGATCATCAAGTTCTTCGCGGTCGGTAATGATAAGAACTCTGGAACCTTTAATATTCTCCAGAATCCACTTTGTGAGCCACACCATTGTAAGAGATTTTCCAGAGCCCTGTGTATGCCAAACAATTCCGCCCTGATTTCTGGCAAGACGTTTTTCACATCTTTTGATTGCATAGAACTGATTGTAGCGGCAAATTTTCTTAATACCGCTATCATAGATTATGAAATTATGGATGATATCGAGCAGACGAGATTTCTGAAAGATTCTATAGCATTGTTTTTCAAGAAGATTCAGTTGTTTATCACAAGCCTTTTCTATCTCTTTATCTAAATCATCTTTATCCTGAAGCTGGTCTGTAAAATTATCTTCTTTCCATTCAAGATAATATTTTTCTGTAGTACCGCTTGTTCCATAACGCAGGCCTTCACTATCGTTTGCAGCAGCACAAATCTGAATTGTTGAAAAGAATCTTTGAATAAACTGTTCACGCTGATTTGTTACATTCTGGCGTATTCCATCTGCAACACTAACTGTACTCTTCTTTAATTCCATTACGGCAACAGCAATACCGTTTATATAAAGAACAATATCAGGTCTCTTTTCAACATTACCGTTTACAGTTACTTCTTCTGCAATATAAAAATCATTTTTCTCCGGTTCATCCCAATTTATAAAGAAAACAGTTTTAGGAGCTTCGCCGGGATGTTCTGCAAGCTTGAGGCCATATTTAAGAATGCGATAAACTTCTTTGTTTGTGTGATAAGGAGACTGGGAAAAATCAGCAAGAGTTCTGTTAAACTCATTTTGAAGAGATTCAATAAAAGGAGCACTATAACCAGAATCAGAAAGAAACTTTTTCCAGTCACCCCAGCGAATATTGTAGTTTTCTGAATCTTCTAAATTGCCAAGATAATTATAACCAAGTTCCTTCTGGAAAAACTTAATGATTCGTTTTTGAGTTTCTTTTTCTGGATGTGCTGATTTTGACATTTTATAAACTCCTATTTATTACCCTTTTCATGTAGACTTTTGGATGCACAATCACATTTTTCCAACTATTTTTTGATAAAAAATCACATTTTTCCAGGTATTTTCTGTCGATTTCTCACATTTTTATCATTTTATGATTTCCCAATATCCTGTCTTATCAGAACCGACTCTTATAATAATACTATTATCTTTAAGTTCTGTAATCACTCTGCTTACTGTTCTTCGTGATTTACCAGTTTTCTCGGCAATTTCCTCATAAGTAATCGATGGATTCTGTTCTATTAATGCCAAAATTGTTTTTACAGTGTCATTTACAGTGTCATTTACAGTGTCATTTACAGTGTCATTTATCGGTTCATTTGCCTTGAACATCATCATAATGTCATTGGGATGAACTGTATATTCCGGTTCGGCGATACCGTATTCTTTACAAAGATTGCAAATTTTTTCTATACCGCGGCCCCAGCTTTCTATAAAGCCCGCTCTAAAGAATGTATTAGCAATATCCGGGTTATGTGGAAGAGAGCGATGTTTTTGCATTAAAGTGTCAGCTGTCCAGTTGGCAGGAAAAACACAATCATTGCTGATATAAAGCTTATCCTTGTAAACGCTGATTTGCACAGGCACGCCAACAGAAAAATCCTGATGAATGAGCGCATTGAACACCGCTTCTCGCACAGCATCTTTGGGGAAAGGATAATGCTCAATTCGGGTGATGTTGTCATATGAGATTTCTGCAGTCAGATATTTTGTGTAAAGCAAATCTATTACCCTGTCTGCCTGAATCATAAGAGAACCATGAACTTCATCCTGATAGCGCAAATCTGCGTCAGTTTCAAAAAAGCCGATTTTTACAAATGAACCTGTTATCCATTTTTCCGGATTTCGATGGAAGAGCAAAACCGCTGCCCGCTTAAGCATAGTCCCGTCAAGAAGATTCAGTTTCTCAAGCAAATCCTGATTTGAAAGCTTTAAGTCATCTTTACTCATTCTTCCGCTACGGATTGCTTCACGGTGGAAAATATCAAAGCTTTCTTTATCAAGGTCATCAACACTCACATTTTCAAGCGGAACAGAATCCCAGTTTTTACCAGTCTTACGCAAAAGAAAATTTGTCAGCGCCGAACCTTGCAAAAGCTGTTTTGTGCTTCCAGTTCTATAATGATACTCACCCTTGTAATTCACAGGATAAGGATTTTCTTCAACAGTGATTTTTATAACATCAAGTCCGTTCTCAGTAATCAAATCCACATCAACAATCAATCCAAGAGCATCACGAACTTTATTGGGAATATCTTCCATAAGTTTCTTTGAATCAGTAACGCCACAAACAGAACCATCATCACGCTTACCAATATAAAGTACACCGCCCTGAGCATTTGCAAACCCACAAATCCATTTGAGATATTCATCACGCCAAGATTCTTTGTATTCAATTAATTGGGATTCGGACATTGAAAAAACTCCTATATACCAAATAATTCTGTAGCTTTATAAACAAATGCCTTATATGCAGCCTCAGCTTTGTCTAAGATTTCATTGAATTGAATATGATATATTTTATAATCAGATTTGGCACCTTCTCCCATCCAAAAATTTTTATTATCATCTTCAAAAAAATTAAAAGCCATAAATCCATATAACTCATCAAAACAATTTCGCAAATCAAGAGCTAATTTTTGTAAATCAGGATTTATAAAATGGTTATTAACATCATCAATAGCATAGACAACATGAGGTATAAAACGACTATCATCATATCTATACATTAATGTATCACACATTAAACAAAAATAGCCAGGAACATCTTTTGGTACTTCTGCCATAATTTTTTTGTAAACATCAATGTCATGCTGCTCTTGCCGTGTAAAACCTTGTTCACCTTGAACATATACATTAATATCACCTACATGTGAATTTATCAGATGTGAATCATTAACTAAATTGCCTAAATTATTAACATTATCCATTTTAACTTCCTCTATGCTCCTAATAAACTAGTTAATTGTGCTACATATGGCTGTATCATTTTTCCTAACTCAATAACAGCAGGAATTGCCCCACATGTTTGAATGATAGAAGAAATTGTTCTAAGCCGAGACAACAAATGTTTATTATCTTTCGCATCGATATATTCATTTGCCTCTTCAATATTATCAGAAATAGTAGCAGCTGCTTCAATTTTTTGTTGCTTTACTGCTTCTGATAATTGCTGTAATAGAGTTTTTACACCCTCGTAATCAAATCCTGAAAATGCATTCCCATTTCCTACTGTAGAATTTGTTAATGTTGAATTATTAACGTAGTTTCCATTGTTAATAAATACTCCACTTGTTTTTTCTTCCATTTTTGTATCTCCTTTTTCTATATATTTTATTCCTTTAGTTGTTATTTTTACTTTTACAAACTGTTGATTAATACCGTCATTAAATATTTCGATATATTTATCGTCCTTTAAATCTAATAATAATTTCTTAAATTGGATGTAGTTATCAGCAAAATCATTTTGCCTTATAACGAAAGCTGCACTTTGGATTTGATTTATTGTATATTCTGTAATATCTGAAACCACATCTCTTTTTTTATAGATATCTGTCAATAATTGTTTTTCTTTTTCTTGAAGTGTTTTAGGTATAAAATCTCTAACAACATCATCCGTTATAAGATTATATTTAATGTTTTTATTACTTGATGGTTCTGTTTCTAAATGGAATTTTAATGCTTTTTCATCTCCAATATAATTTCTTTCTTTTTTTACATGAGTCTCACGATCAATATAATGGTAATATAAATAACTTGGAAAATTTATATATTCTTTTTGTTGTTCAGAGTCTAACCACGAAAAGACATTCCAACCATCATAATAAATAAATACACCACAAATAGGGCATATATAAATTCTATGCCATTCATCTAAATTAACAACTTCAGATTGTTCGCCACAAAAAACGCAATTCATTTTTTTCCAACCATACATTTTCTACAATCTTTCCAAAACATTTATAGCATTATGAATCTCTGATGAATCTTTCAAGAATTCATCAATTCTTTGAGTTAATGCAACTAAAATAAGTCGAATACTTTCTGCATATTGTAAGCATTCTTCATCAGACATATTATGAATTCCCTTACTAACCGCTTTGTGTAAAAGCTTTAATGGATTTTTACCTTCAATATATAAAGATGAAGGTAACTCTTCTTTTATAGAATCTACAGCTTTAGAAAATTGCGTCTCATTTTTCGCTTTTTCTAATTCTTCAATTAAAGATTCTTGTTTACCAAGTTTTTTACAGACCTTTATAATTTCATCAATTAGCTTGTCTTTTTGATTTTCCACAATTCGTCTGTAATATGCATAAGCACCGATTCCTAAGCTTTGATTTTCACAACGTCTTCCCTTAAAAAAGTAATCTCTTTCTTTTCCGACAAAAGATTTAACTTTTTCAGGGATTGAATCGCCAAATGGAGGATATTCGCCTATTTTTACTATTCTACCAGGTATGTTTTTTGTTTTCATCTCTTCATCTAGCTGAATATATTTTAATGTATAAATTTTTTGAGATTGATTGCAATTTTTACATGTATATATAAACACTTCTGTATTTGATTTGTCTTGTATTCCTACTCTTAATAAAACATTTCTTCTTGAAAAAAACCTCTTTCCCCCACAAGTAGGACATTCTATTTCAATATTTGGATAGTTTGGACATACTGTCCCCATACCAAGTTCTATATCTCCATCAAAAATATTCAGATCTGATATTTCAATTTCACGATATGGAGGAGTAGATTCAAGAAATTCTTTTAATGTAATTCGATTTTCCACTTTATTAATCTCCTTTCTTTACTTTATCAACCTAATCTTACCCGTCAGGAGTTGTTGCATCATGGCGGTTTTGAGGTTGCGGTATTTTTCTAGTTTAGTGTTTAAGGTTTCTATTTCTTTGTCCATGCTGGAAAGAACATTGGCGATGGCGTTTTGCTCTTCTTCTGTCGGGATTACAATTTGTATGTCTTCAATATTTTTTGCAGTCAAACTTGGAACGCCACTTGCCTCGTTCATAGATAGCCAATCAATAAGACAAAACTTATAAAATAAGTATTTTGGATTTAGAGATTTGAAATCATATGTGTAAAATAAAGTATCTACTGTCCAGATTCTTCCAGAATGATACTGAGGTTTATCTATTGTTCCCTTTCTACCTATGCAAACTGTTTCTCCTTCATAGAGAAAGTCATTTACAGAAGTCATATATCCGCCAGTACCATAAACAGGCACATTACCAGATTTTAGATTCTTATAATCTTTTCCATGTCCGATTTTCAGCATTTCACCCAAACTCTTCACTTCCCAATCTTCGGGGATGAGGCCGAGTTCGGTTTGTTTGTAGGATGGGGATTTGGTTTGCGGGCCAAAACCTGGGAGGCGTTTTTTACCGATGAGGAGATTTTGCATTGTGCCCTGTTTGATGTTCTTTTTCTTTTGGATGAGTTTTTCTGTTGTGGAAATAAGAGTGTCTACATCGGAAAGGGCTTTTGCGATTCGTTGTTGTTCGGCAAGAGGAGGAACTGGAATTAAAACATCTTTTATCTGAGGTACAGTTAATTGTGGTACTCCTGTACTTTCGTTTGGGAATTTTACAGTTTCATTTATAACCTCAGAAATAAAAAAATTATCAGTTATATTTCTTTTTTTTGAATTTAAAACTAACAGACGAATTACAGCATCAAAATCATCTTTTCTATACATTGAAACGCCTACAGTTCCTCTTCCTGTAATTGTTATCGAATCTCCTTTGTATTTTGGTAAATCTGTGTATCCATAGATACCTTCATTTTCTAAACCATTTGAAAAGATTTTATATGTATATTTATCAGATTTATAAGAAGAGAAATGTTGTTTATCTACATCACCACCAGCTTTCATTTCGAATAAATCACCAAGAGTTCTCACTTCCCAATCATCAGGAATCAATCCAATTTCAGTCTGTTTCATCATCTGCTCCTACAACTTAAATCCCATCTGAGCAAGGTGAGCGGCAACTTCTTTTTCTTCTTCTGCGAGTTTTTCGGTGAGTTCGGGCAATGTGTTTTCGTATCGCTCGTAGAGTTCGACAATCCGTTTTGTAAGATGATTTGCAACTGTTACATCAAGATTCTGGATTCCCTGATCAATTGTTTTGTACCATTTGCGGTTTACAAGAAGGTCTGTTATTTCTGAATCGGTAAAAGAGTCGTAGCGTTTGCGGCAGTTTTCGTCCAGCTTCTTTTTTAGGTCGGCAATTGTTTTCTTTTGAGATTTTATAGAAGCTTCATAAGCTTTGCACTTTTTAAGGATTTCAGCTTCCTGCGAAAGTTCATCATCTTCTGTGTTTTCTTCTACAAACTCTTCATACCCGCTTTCTGTCTGGCCGAGCTTTTCTTCGGCTTCTTCAATTGCTTTCTGTTCTGCTTCAAAGAAAGCATCAAGAACTATCTGCTTTGGAATAAGACGGCCTTCCCAACCGATTACTTTTGGCTCCTTTGGCTTCTTTTCTTTTGCAGAATCTTTCTTTGCTTTTTTGCTTTCTTTTGGTTCTTCCTTTATATCATCAGTTACTTTTGCAAGCTTGTAACCAAGTTCATCCTGAATAACAAGAAGGACATCATCATTCATTGTTTCGTTCCAGTAAGCAAGAAGCACCTGATAAACATCGTATTTATCGAGCAGTTCGATCTTTGTGAACTTGGAAAGAATTTCTTCTGAAAGCTTCAGGATGATTTCTTTGTTTGAATCTGCTGGCTTTAGATTTGTAAGAATTGGATTTGCAAATGCCTTCCATTCTTCAAAGGCTTTGTTTACCTTTTTGTTGTATTCAAGGAATTCTGCATTTTCTGTGATTGCCTTGTGCACCTCATCTTTTTGGATGAGAAGTTTGTAAAAGCCTTTTGTAGATGCTGAAACAAGTTCAGCATGACAAGATTCGTGTTTATATTTACCAAAGATTTCTTTTTTGAGATTTGGGAATACGTTCCAGAAGTGAGGAATATTGTCTATATCATCCTGCGGGATTCCGCCATAAAGATGCGCCTCGATGCTCTGCAAATCTTCTTTTTCGCTTGAATCGATGTAGCGAGGAATGTTCAGATTGTAAGCGTTCTTTTCGATGATTTCTGCAAAGGGAACAAAACGACTGAAGCCTGGAACTTCGGTCATTGAATTAAAGGTTGTTACGATTTTGTAAATATCCTGCTCGCGAAGACGGTTTTTATCCCCGTCTTTTATAAATCCGTGGCTGGCATCAATCATAAAAATGCCGGTGCGGCTGGCAGTATTTTCTTTGTCGAGCACGATGATGCAGGCCGGAATTCCAGTTCCATAAAAAAGATTTGCAGGAAGTCCGATTATTCCTTTTATAAGATGACGGTCAATTATGTTCTTGCGGATTGATTCTTCTGCATTCCCACGGAACAAAACTCCATGCGGAAGAATTACGGCAGCCTTACCAGTGTTGTTCTTCATGGATTTGATGATATGCAAAAGCCATGCATAGTCCCCGTTTTTCTCTGGAGGAAGTTCATCATAATCATCAAAGCGGCCATAAGGCTTTAAGCCGTCCATCCAGTTTTTCATGCTGAACGGCGGATTTGCAACGATGTAATCAAACTTTCGCAGTTTGCTGTCGTCTTTATCATCTTTATACCATGGATCAGAAAATGTGTTATCTGAATGGATTTCGCCGGAAGCCTTGTTGTGGAGAACAAGATTCATTTTTGCAAGACCGGCTGTAGAAATATCTTTTTCCTGACCATAAATTGCAAGCGGGAATGGAGCTTCATTTGCGGCACGAACCAGAAGTGAACCTGACCCACAGGCCGGGTCATAAATTGTTGCGTTTTTGTTTTTGCAGTTTGAAATATCAATTACCTTTGCGAGAATGCGGCTTACTTCGGCTGGAGTATAAAACTGACCTTTACTCTTTCCGCTGGCTGTGGCAAAGTTTCGCATAAGATATTCGTAGGCATCGCCGATAAGGTCATCATCTTCTGCCTTGTTGTTTTTAAAATCAAGTTCCGGTCGCTGGAAGATGGAAATAAGACCAGTAAGCTTATCCACCATTTCGTCGCCCTTTCCGATTTTTGCTTCGTCGTTAAAGTGGGCGTTGTTTATGATTCCTGTAAGATTGTTTGCTTCTGCAAGCTTTGCAATGAGGACATCTATTTTTTCGCCGATGTTTTTATCGCCTTTTAGCTGAACAAGGTCTTCGAAACTTGCGCCTTCTGGAATTGCAATTGCTCCATAAGGGTCGTCTTTGTATTTATCTGAAACATATTTTACGAACAAAAGAGTTAGAATGTAGTCTTTATACTGAGAGGCATCCATACCGCCGCGAAGCTTGTCGCAACTTGCCCAAAGTGAACTGTAGAGTTGTGATTTTTTAACTGCCATGTGATTATTCCCAACTTTATGATTTTTCTATTATATCATACTTCAGAGGACTTTTACATGAGATTTTAACGAACTTTATGCAAGAAAAAGATTTTAGCCAAAAAGAGGAATTCATGTTATAATATTTTGATTATACATAGAATCTAAAAGTTGGAGTACATAATGAAGATTTCACACAACGAATTTCACATCTCAAAAAAGATACGAGACCTTTGTAATTTTGACGGCGGGCTGTTTGCTTCGAGCGGAAACGTGGTTTTTGCGAATATGCGGAATGTGCGCGCCTTTCAGCTTTTGATTAACAATGTCTTTGAGAGCCGCGGCGAGGAAAACAAAAAACTGTCGGCCGGACAGCTCAACGCAATGGGTCTTATTGATGAGATTCTTCATTATGTGTGTATGCTTTACCGACGCGACAAGGTGCTGACTTTTATGGACGACCTGCTGGCAACGCTTGATAAGGAGTTTGGACGGGCTGAGGTTGACGGATTGCTGTTGGATTTTATCCGCGAGTTTCCGCCGGTTGCGGTTTATAAGGAAAAAATCAGACCGGAAGAATATCTTGCCGCAACTGAGCTGGATGCTGGTACCGGCCTTGAACGCACAAACCGCGCCCAAACTCTTGAAGAACTGATTCTCCTTCATCTTGCAAATGAAAACAAGGCTTTTGAGCCTTTTATGATTATGTTTTCCGACAAGGAGCTTGCAAAAAACAAGCTGTATGCTAAGAGCTGGAAGTCTATTCAGAAGTACGCTGCGAGTCAGCCGGTCTTTGGTCCTTTTAATCATGACTTGATTACCCTTCTCCGCGAGCCTCAGGTCTTTGCACCTGACAACCTGCGTGGTCAGCTTGAGTACCTTCAGAAGTACTGGGCTGATTTTCTTGGCGAGTGGCTCAAGCGCATTCTTGCCGGTATGGATACAATTTCCGAAGAAGAAAAAGCTGCCTGGCATGGCTTTGGCGGCGGCGACCTTCCGGACATGCAGCCTTACAGCTTTGAAAACCTCATGAACGAATATGAACGATTCAGCGCCGACAGTGAGTGGATGCCAAAGGTTATTTTGATTGCAAAGACGGTTCTTGTCTGGCTGGATCAGCTTACAAAGCAGTACGGCTACCCTATTACTAGACTGGACCAGATTCCGGATGCCGAGCTTGATAAGCTGCGAGACGAGGGCTTTACCGGCCTCTGGCTGATTGGTCTTTGGGAACGCTCTAAGGCCAGCCGCCGCATCAAACAGATTTGCGGTAACCCTGAGGCGGCCGCTTCTGCCTACTCTCTTTATGATTATAACATTGCTTCGAATATCGGTGGCTGGGATGCGCTTGCAAATCTGCGTCAGCGCTGCTGGCAGAGAGGGATAAGGCTGGCCTCTGATATGGTGCCTAACCACACGGGTATGGACGGCGACTGGGTTATCAATCACCCGGATTATTTTATTCAGCGCCGCGATAATCCTTTCCCTCAGTATACTTTCAACGGCGAAAACCTTTCTCAGGATAGCAGAGTGTCACTCTTCCTGGAAGACCACTACTACAGCAAGGACGACTGTTCGGTAGTTTTCAAGCGTGTTGATAATCAGACTGGGGACACCCGCTATATCTACCATGGAAATGATGGTACCGGCCTGCCTTGGAACGACACTGCCCAGATTGACTTTTTGAATCCGACTGCCCGCGAGGCTGTTATGCAGGAGATTCTGCATGTTGCTCAGAACTTCCCTATCATCCGTTTTGATGCGGCTATGGTTCTGGCAAAGAAATCTATCCGCCGCCTCTGGTATCCGGAGCCGGGTCATGGAGGAGATATTGCAACCCGTTCTGAAACAGGACTCAGTACCCAGCAGTTCAACGACGCAATTCCAAACGAGTTCTGGCGTGAGGTTGTAGACCGTGTTGCAGCAGAATGTCCTGATACTTTGCTGCTCGCCGAAGCTTTCTGGATGATGGAAGGATACTTTGTACGTACTTTGGGTATGCACCGCGTTTATAACTCGGCCTTTATGAACATGCTCAAAAAAGAGGAAAATCAGAAATACCGCGAGACTGTAAAAAATACAATCACCTTTGATCCGCAGGTTCTTAAGCGCTATGTAAACTTTATGAACAATCCGGATGAGGAAACTGCAATTGCCCAGTTCGGCGACGGCGACAAATATTTTGGTGTATGTACCCTGATGATTACGATGCCGGGTCTTCCTATGTTTGGTCACGGACAGATTGAAGGCTTTACCGAAAAATACGGAATGGAATACACCAAGGCTTACAAGGACGAAAAGCCAAGTCAGTATCTTGTAGACCGCCACTGGCACGACATCTTCCCGCTGATGAAAAAGCGCTACCTCTTCTCCGGCGTAGACAACTTCCTTTTCTATGATCTTTGGGAAGACGGCCATGTAAACGAGAACGTATTTGCTTATTCTAACGGAGCCGGAGACGAACGAGCAGTAGTTTTCTATAACAATAAATACGACCGCGCTGCCGGCTGGATAAAACAGTCCGATCCTTATGCAGTGAAAACCGGTAATGGGGATGAGGTTGTGATGAAGAGCCGTTCGATTTCCGAAGGCCTCAATCTCACCGCCGAGGATGACAAATATTGTATCTTCCAGGAGCACAGAAGCCGCCTCTGGTTTATCCGAAAATCCAGCGAGGTTTGCGAAAAAGGTCTCTTCGTAATGCTCAACGGATTTGAATATCAGGTTTACCTCAATGTTCATCAGGTAAGCGACGAAGCCGATGGTCGTTACCGCATTTTGTGTGACTTCCTGGCAGGCCGTGGCTGCGAAGACATCGAAACTGCATGGCAGGAACTGATTTATAAAGACCTCTATGCAGATTTACACGCTTATGCCGGTAAGGTAATTGGACCTCTCTTTGAAGCCTTTGGTTATGAGAAAATAAAGGATAAGAGTGAGGCAGAAAGTGCTGAGACTGCGAACGCAGCAAAGAAATCATCAAAAGCAAAGTCAGCCGCTAAAAAGCCTGCTACCCTCACCGCAAAGAAAGTAACAGACATAATGGCTGGATCAAAGAAAGAGCTGACTGTCTTTATAAAGACCGCTTCTAAGTTTGCAGGCAAGAACGTAAAACTCGATGCTGCAAAAGAAGCGACAGAAATTACAGGACGCCTCAAAAAGCTGGTTATAGTTCATAATCTCAAAAAGGTAAAGCAGCCTGCAGATTTACAGAAGGCCCTTCTCAAGGCCGTAGACGCATCTGCTTTTGCAAACCTCATGGAAGTCTGCGATGCCGGCCTCGAAAAACTTCTTTTGTGCTGGGCACTCTGTGGTTCTCTCGCAGATAACGGCTGTGCATTAGAGTTCGCTTTCGGCCGCAAGTTCAACGAATATCTTCGCGAAGAAAAACTTTCTGATAAAGACGAAAGATGGAATCTTACAAAACTCTTTGTTCTTGCAGGCGCTACAAGCACTGCAGCAATAAAGAAAGATTCAAAGCAGGCAGCCTTCGAAGTAACAAAGCTTATGATGCAGGGCCGCTGGTGCGGACTTTTGTCTGGAACTAACAACTTTGACAATATATGGTGGTTCAACAAAGAACTCAGCGACGATTCTTTGAATAAGGTAATCTTACTGCTCGCCCTTGCCGGCAAAACCGCCGACTTCGCAAATATCCAGAAGTTCAACAAGCTCCTGTCTGCAGCTAAGACAAAGGCCGCTTACAAGTGCGAAAATATGCTAAAGGAATTTGAGCCGAAGGTGCTTGCAAAGAAGACAGCTAAGAAAGCTCCGGCTGCTAAGAAACCTGCGGCCACAAAGAAACCGACTGCTGCTAAGAAGCCAGCTGCAAAAGCAAAGCCTGCTGCAAAATCATCAGCAACAAAAAAGCCGGTAACCAAAAAGGCTCCGGCTAAGAAGACTCAGAAAAAGTAATTCTTTATGAAGCACCAAGCCCGGCGGTATTCTTAGAAAATTCTTCAATACCCTGGGCAATATTCTGAATGCTTGCAAAAATGCCATCCTCGGAAGATGATGTTTGTGAAGTAGCCATAATACTTCCAAAGCCTCTTTCGAGAGACTTCGCATTTTCGCAGCTGACATCTATCTGTTTTGTACCCTTCTCACTGTCCAGAATAAGGCGGTCGGATGCCAGCTGAATCTCATCAATATTGCTCTTAATCTCTTTGATACTGTCTATGATTGTATCCGAAAGACGGCGTATTTCTGTAGCAACAATATGGAAGTTCTTTCCTGCTTCACCAGAACTTGAGGCTTCAAGTTCTGCATTAAAGGCAATGATTTTTGTCTGATCGGCAACACTGTTGATTATACCAACAATATCCCAGATACCATCAATCTTTTTATTTAATTCCTTAATACCTTCGGTTGTCAGGGTGTTCATATTTCTGATTTCCTGAAGGTCGTGTACATTACTCTTTAAGGCCTCGCTACCGGAACGAACAGCTTCGGTAATACTATTAACTGCCTCGCGAATCTCCTTCTCATGATCCTGATTTGCAAGGTTCTGAACATAGTGATGACAATTCTCCCTGCGGTTAAGTCCATTAAAAATGGCAATAGCCATCTGCTTACAGCCGTTATATCCACAGGCACAACAGTCATAAAGATCTGCTTTTGAATGCTTTTCCATGCTGTAGTATATCTGCTGCAGTTCTTCTTCACTTGGAATTCTGATGAACTTTCTTGTTGCCTCACTGCGGTCCTGATACTGTCGGTTGTAGATATCCGGCTTCCAGTATGCGTTTACAGTTCTCTCAAGTTTTTTGAGTGCAAAATATCCCGGTTTTCTACCGGCCGTTTTCCATTCCTTTCGTCGGTCAATGGCTCGCTTCTCAACCAGAGCTTCTGACTCATCCAGAGGAAGATCATTTATCGGAGTTCCTCCACCTCTGTTACAGCCCTTTTCGCAGTTGAGACAGTCCACAAGCTTGCAGTGGGGCTTACCGCCAGAAGACAACAATTTATCAAGACCATCCAGATATTCAAATACAGCAGGCTGCCCTTCAATCTTTCGTGTCACAGAAGAAATACCCGGAACAAACCTTTCTGCAGTACGCATAAGTCCACCAGGAGTTGAATACAAAACCGCACGCTCTGCCAGAGGATTTTCATAAGGAACTCTTGGATATTTTGAAAGGTCAATTCCATTTGATTTAATCCAGTCTTCCAGACTCTTCATTGTTACATTGTAATCACCACGACCGTTCTCATCGAACTCACGCCGCTTAGCATAACATGGTGAAATAACTGCTATCTTACAGTCATTGTATTGGGGATAGAAATGGCGGATGCATTCAACTGTGTGGGCCATAGGACTGTCAGCCTTGGCCAGATATGGAATTAAATTCGGATTATAGATTTCGATAAAACTTACCAGAGCCGGACATGGCTGAGAAATCATGATTGGTGGATCATCTCTTTTAAGTTCTTCTACATAACTTTTTGTAGTAAGCTCCGCACCAAAACCAACATCAAAAACTGCCTTTACGCCAAGAGCTTTAAGCCAGCCATTCAATTCAAGATCTCTGCCGGCAAAGTTTACAGCAACAGCCGGAGCAACAATGGCAACCATTGAAGTTCCTGTTTTCAGATCGTAGAAAAAGTCCTGGGTATCATCAATTCCTGCTCTTGCTCCATGTACGCAGGCCTCTATACAAGTTCCGCAGCCAATACATAAATCATGATTTACAGATACATGATCTCCCGAACCATTGTTACACATCTTAACGGGACAAACGCTGATGCAGCGATGACAGTTACAGCATTTTTCCGGGTCTACAAAAACCACGGGGCGAAGATGCTCTGCACTTGAGTATTCATTCATAAACTACCTGATAAAAAAAGAGTACAACACTGCAGGCCGCACTCTTTAATTATATCATGCATGAAAGAAAATGCAAAAAAAGATTTATTTATCGGATTTTAAAATCGGGCGCGCACAATGTACATTAAAGAACTCAATAAGCGGTCCCATAAAAAAAGCGGTGATGATTGTACCTACTCCGGCAATTGCAATAATGCCCCGCACTGCTCCACCGGAAACCAAAAAGAGAGCCACACCAAGCAGCACACACACCACATCAGTAATGATTCTCACATACTGGAACTTTCCACGCTTCCAGGTATTCACGATAATCAGGGCAACGGCGTCGTAAGTTGAAACTCCAAGATCTGCAGTCATATAGAAGGCAGAACCAAAGCAGATAATTACAACACCAACAACAAGACAGACAATGCGAACCCACAAAGCAGGATCCACAATTACAGTCTGCAAAAACTCATAAGTAAACTGTGTGATATAACCAAGCAGGAACAAATTGATAAAGGTTGCAATTCCAATGTAGTGACGGTCAAAAATCAGCATGAAAATAAAAAGCACTGCATTCGCAATCACATAGAGAGTTCCAAACTTGATTGGGACAAGAGCATCCAGGCCTGCCATAAATGACTGAAAAGGATCTACACCAAGAGCTGCAATCTTAAAAATACCAACAGAGATTGCACAGATAATTACACCAAAAAGCGACATCAAAATGCGCTTTACAAGATTCTTCTTTTCCATGAGGCTATAATAACCCGCGGGAATGTGGCATCAAATAACAGAGATTTACAAGAATTGAACGAAACTCTACTTCCACAGCCCTTCAACTATTTTTCTGATATCTGCAGAAGCCTTTATAACCGGACGCTTCAATTCTACAGGCACAAAAGTTTCTTTGATTTCTTCCGGCATTTCTGGCGCTTCACCAATTACGTGACGGCAATAATCAGAAGAAAGAGAAGGATGATTATAAGCTGTCAGAATAAAAGCTCCATCTTCATCATAAACTTCGCTGCAATTTTCTTTTACAACAGCATAGGCGCTGGCAGTATCCTTATCCGCAAAAATGCCATACTTCATATAAAGTTCTTTAGCTGCTGCATCGCGCTGAGCCTCACTTACATCACAAGGATAAATGAAGTTTCGCATCATCATTTCATTTTTACCAAAGAAAGATTCAAGGCGTTCCAGGTTTGCCGGGATTGCAGGATTAGCTTCCCCGCGAGCCTTCATATCAACAAGAGAATCAAGAACAACTGGAGCTCCGTTTGCACTGCGGGCAAGAGCCGGAGTTGAAGGAACATAGAATCCATTTACAGGAAGAGCAAAGCGCCAGCTGTAAAGACCTGCTATAAGAGAACCGTAATTTCCGGCTCCCATTGCATAATATAACTCTCCATTAAACTTGTTCTTAACTTGAGCAAAAGAATATGGATAAAAGAAAATCTGTCCAAGAAGGCGGCATACATTTGTAGTATTTGCTACAGTCAGTCCGTTTGCCTGAACAAATTCACGGTCAGCAAAAACTTCAGAAATAGCAGCCTTAATTTCTGTCTCACTGCCTTCCATCTCTACCGGGTAAATGTTTCCACCGTTCCAGGCAAGGCTTTCCTCATCAAGACCGCGAACGGTTCCCTTTTTGTAAACGAGCACAGCCTTAATATTTTTCTTACCCTTCAAAATGCGTGACATCAAAGCACCAAGACCGCCGTGTGTAAAATCAACAAAGACAGCCTTTCCACCCTTGAGCTGCAGGGTAGTTTCAAGATATGAAACCAGATAAGAAACCCCGTAGTCGCGGTGACAGCCGGTAAAGCCGTGATACATCTCTGTCATAAAAAGACTGCCATCCAGCTGGCGGACAACAGGCTCAACAGGGAAAGCCGCAGTAGCGATAGTTTCGCAGATAATTGGAGAAAATTCTTCGTGCATTAAAGCAGAAGTCAAAGAGCCCGCAATAGATGCAAAGGGCGTAGTTTCATCGATATAATAAATCCAGCGGCGCATATCTTCTATAGAAGATGGTACAAAAACGCCGCCATCATCAGGGATACAATCCCGAACAGCCTGAGAAAAACTCACCGTTAAATTGTTATTTCTTGTACTTGTAAACTGCATGGAATAACTTTACCTCAAAATTCGAAATATAACAACACTAGCAGGAAATAAAAAACCGTGCACATTTTCGGGCACGGTACCTTATTATAGCCGACTGTCGGACTTGAACCAACTACCTGCACGTTACGAGGGTGCTGCTCTACCGGGTGAGCTAAGTCGGCGGATTTACTTTGGGATTTTTTTGGGGCTGGAAGAGATTTTAGAGACCGGAGCTTCTTGCTCCACCGCGGGTATCTACGGTTCTCTTCATGTCGTTGATATTAAGAACGATCATGTAGTTATCGTAAACCTCAATCTTGCGGCGCTCAACAAACTTGTTGATTTCATCGCGGGTAACATCCGCATTTAAGCCAGCCCAGTGTGCAACATCAGAAATTGTTACATTAAAGCGTCTCTGTTTTTCAGCTTCGTTCATTACAGGATTCATTTCATCCAGAAGCATAAATACATCTGCAATGCGGGCCTGCAAATCCTTAATAACAAGAATCTTAAAGCGGCGTTTCTGATCATAAATACGTTTACAGAAAAGCTTAAGAAGCAGCAGGGCCATCTGAGGATTACCTGTAATCAAAAGCTCAAAGTTTTCTTTATTGAATTCAAGACACTTAACTTTTCCAGCTGCCATACAGGTTGCAGAGCGGGCTGAATTATCAAGAATTGCCATTTCACCAAAGAATTCGCCAGGTTTAAGAACATCAAGATTCTTTTTGCTGCCGTTTACACACTTTACAAGCTGTACACGACCGCTCTGAATCAGATAGAAACTGTCACCAGGTTCATATTCGGCAATGATAACTTCACCAGGTTCGTATGTTTTTGCAAAACGTTCAAAAGCAGGTAGAGAGAAAAGTTTAAGAGAAGCATTTCCACTGTCATCTTCATAATCAACAACAGCATTTCTATTAGTAGCAGCCAGCTTATCGGCATGAAGCTTTGCATCGTTATAGATTTTCTGAACTTCCGGAATCTGAGGGCTGTTAGGATAACGTTTCATGAATTTCATGTAAACATCACAGGCAGAGCGGTACTGTTCTTCATCATAAAAACTTTTTGCAACAGCAAGCATACCAGACTGCTGATCTTCCTGAATATTATTCAAGATAGATTCTGTCTTTTTATGAATCTGACGCAGCTGATTAGAGAATACACGAAGCATTTTCATAATCAGAGCTTTATTGTTACTAAAGAGGATTTCAAATTCCTGGATTGTAAGAGCAACAGCAACAGTAGGAACAAGAGCAGTTGCAGTTTCTTCTCGACGGAAATGACCAAGAGCTGATTTTACACCAAAAAACTCGCCGCTTTTAACCTGTTCAGCAACCGGCTGACCAGATTCAATATCGGTACTTGTTAAAAGAACGGCTCCCTGCTGCATAATAAAAATGCGTTCGTCGTGGTCTCCCTCGAAATAGATGATAGACCCTTTTGTATATTGCATCGCTTTTGGCATACTTTTATACAACCCCTTTGAATGTAGTATTCCTACTATCTATATATTCTATCATACATTTAAAAAAAATGCTATTATAATCTTATGATTGATTTACATGTCCATACAACCGCCTCTGACGGTCAGTATAAGCCATCTGAAATTATCCAGAAAGCAGCGGAAAAAAACATCAAAGTTATTGCAATAACAGATCATGATACAACTGCAGGCCTTGAAGAAGCAAAAGAGGCAGGTAAGAAGCTTGGAATTACAGTAGTTCCAGGAATTGAAATCAATATCACTTTTCCTACAGGCGAATTTCATTTACTCGGACTTGGCCTTAAAGAACCTTCGAAATCACTCAATATAATAGTAGAAAATGTTATAAAAAACCGACATGACCGTAATCAGCAGATAATAGAAAAAATGAATGCTGATGGAGTAGCTCTTACCCTGGAAGAACTTCAGGCAGATTATCCTGATACAGTTATAGGTCGCCCCCACTTTGCAGCAGAGCTTGTAAAATATAAGGTAGTTAAAACCCGACAGCAGGCCTTTGACCAGTATCTTGCGCGTGGCCGAAAATGGTATGTTCCCCGTGTCTGTACAAATCTTGATGAAGCTATTGTTGCAATCCGGGAAAGTGGCGGAGTTCCTGTCCTTGCCCATCCAATGTCACTTTACCTTTCCTGGGGCCGCCTCCCCGACTTCCTCACAGACTGTTACGAAAAAGGCGTTGTGGGCATAGAAGCTTTTCATCCTGGTGCCCGAGTAACAGAATGTCTCCGTCTCGAAGAACTTGGCCGTAAAATCGGCTTTGTAATCACTGCAGGCAGCGACTTCCACGGCGAAAAAATCCGTGCAGACCGTAAACTAGGCCACACCTGCGGCGGCAAAAAAATCGACGATAAGTATTATTTTGAAGAATTGTTGAAAGTTTTGAATTAACAGGGCGTAAAATCAAAGTCCAAGACGAATTCCAGAGCTCCGTGAAAGAATACAACTTAAACCGTTATACCGCACCGAAGGTGTCGGTTATCAACAACGTTTACGCGGCACGAAGTGTCCGCGTATAGTCAAGTTATACGGCAGCGTGCCTGACACGCTGTCCGTATGACAAAAAAAAAGCCAGCAGCTACCTACTTTCCCGGGACAGACCCAGTATCATCGGCGTAAGAGAGCTTGACTTCCGTGTTCGGAATGGGAACGGGTATTACCTCTCCACTATGGCCACTGGCATTTAATACAATGCAAAAACGAAGTGCGTAAGTTCCAATCAAGGAAGCACGCAGGACGGATATTTAAGAAGTGTTCGAATGAACGGAAACGATGATATGGCCAAGTCTCACGACTTATTAGTAATGCTCGGCTGAACGCCTCACGACGCTTACACCTGCATCCTATCAACCTGGTAGTCTCC
>Ga0256404_1000073_pt1 | contig 225694 bp, 193 predicted proteins | sample RumenRJG_01DNA_FD_185990 | JGI IMG/M metagenome (GOLD analysis project Ga0256404, IMG submission 185990) | Bovine rumen microbial communities from Lethbridge, Alberta, Canada - RJG_01 | ecosystem: Host-associated > Mammals > Digestive system > Stomach > Rumen | place: Canada: Alberta...
ATTTATTGACGGAAAAGATTGACCCCGAAAAGATGAAGATGCCTTCTTTTAAAATGATTTTGATTGGAGTTGGAACGTACGCTTATCGTCGCGAGGATGGCATTTATGTGGTTCCTATAGGATGTCTAAAGGACTAGATGGCTGATGTTTGAAGGCTGAGATACATCGTCATCCGACGAAAGATGAGTCGTTTGTGCTACTTCGTGGTAGAGTTCGAGTGAATACCTACAATGATGATGGTACAGTGCTAGAGAGTGTTATTCTCTGCCCAGAGGAAGGGCTCTATGGAGTGGATATCCCCAAGAACGTCTGGCATAATGTGGAATGCCTGGAGTCTGGGAGTGTTTTCTTTGAATGCAAGGAAGGACCGTTTGTGCCACATGAAGTGGAGGGGGTGATGACGGTTAAGGGTTCAGGGTTATGACACAAGAAGAACGATGGATGACAAAATATAATGAGGTTGTAACATTTATTGAGACCAACAAACGGAATCCGTCGAAGCATAGGATTGAAGAGCATGATATGCTGAACTGGGTGAAGGCCAATCGGAAGGTGATGAATGCAGGGAAGATGAAGCCGGAGAGGGCGGAGGCGTTTAAGAAGTTGCTGGAGATGATGGAGGAGTGTAAGCGTAAGAACCAATATGAATAACGAGGAACGAGTGGGGTAATCGCAGAAAACAGGACATGGAAGTGAATGGCAGAGGAAATTAGGGGAAATTTGTGGAAAGTTTCCCCTAATTTTCTCTATTTTTTGTCTAAGACTTCAGTGAGAAGCTGCTCGAAATGCTCTGATTTTATATAGCCCATAGCTCTCTTGTTCAAATTAGTTTGGCTGAGATAACCCATGTCAACAAGAGACTGTAAATCAGTACGGGCAGATCTTACAGAAATATCGAATTGTGTAGCCAGTTCTTTGGGAGTAAAGAGGGTGCGTTTGCTTTCTGATATAGTGCGTAGGACATATCTTTGCCTTTCGTTAATGTTGGAAATGCCAGAGAAGCGAAGAAGATTTTGTTGTTCATCGATTTTCCGCTGAAGGTATTTCTTCAGATCTTCGAAGGCTTTTTTCATTACTTCCAAATGATACTGTATGAAATACGATACGTCGTTTCCATCGTTTTCTGTGTATAGGAAGGCTTTCTCGTATGCCGTTTTGTTTGTATAGATGATTCTTGATATTGATAAATACTCTGTTAGCCAGTAACCCTTTTTTATCATATACCAGTAGAACAGGGACCTTGCCGTTCTGCCATTGCCATCGACAAACGGGTGGATGAATGCTAATACGAAATGTATAATAATACCTTTAATGATAGGGTGGATGAAATTGTCATTGTTGTCATTGTTAGCAAAGTTGCACAGACGTTTTAACGCTGCAAAGATACATATTATTTTTAAATTAGAGGAAATTTTCCACAAATTTCCCCTAATTTCCCTATTATTTTTAATTATTTTATTTCTTTTTGTAGGGTTTGAATTAACCTATCGTCACGTGGACGATGACTAGTTTCATGTTTCATGATTCACGATTTAGTTTAGAGTTACTACTTGGGCTGTACGATTCTCGGGCTGCAAGGAGGCATACTCGATGCTGGCGGGGAAACAGGGACAGCGCTTGGCTACGTGAGGGTGCGCGATTTCGGGTCGTTTGAGGCTTTCAAAGAAGCATTCCAGAAGGCTGGGGCAACGTTGTTTGGAAGTGGCTGGGTGTGGCTGTCAGCTGACAAGGATGGCAAGCTGGTGATTACTCAAGAAGCAAATGCGGCCAATCCTATTCAGAAGGGGCTGAAGCCGCTGCTGACGTTTGATGTGTGGGAGCATGCGTATTATCTGGATTATCAGAACCGCAGACCTGACCACTTGGCTGCGCTGTGGCAGATTGTGGACTGGGAGGTGATAGAGAAGAGGTATGATGGCTGATGTAAGAGAGGGAATCAGTATCAGTAAATAAACCCTATGGGAAAACCATAGGGCACTGTAAACTCTCGACGGCGGAACCGCCGAGCACAGGACAAGGGGGAAGAAAAACAAGGTCGTTAAGCGGGCTTGGCAAATGGCGGGCGGTCACGATGAAAAGGTGGACGCCCGAAATTTTTTATAAAAAAAACAGATTAATATGACGCAGTATGAAAAAAAATGCGTATATTTGCATCAAATTTAGATAATATGCAATAAAAATTGCAAATAACATCAATTTGGATAAAATGTGGCAGTAAGACAGCTGAATAGAATCAAGGCGGTGCTCAATGAAAAAGGACGAACCAACCAATGGTTGGCGGCGAGATTGAGCAAAAATGAGTCAACGGTAAGCCGTTGGTGTACGAACTCCAGCCAACCTAGCTTGGAGATGCTATATGATATTGCCTATTATCTGGATGTAGATATCAGAGAACTGTTAAATAAGACCAAGTAGAATTATGGCACGGGCAGACCTAATAGTAGATTTGGTAAAATACGCTTCGAACGGAAATAAGGCGATGGTGCGGAAGGTGACGGAAGCTATCATTGCGGAAGAACGCGAGAAGCAGCACACCATATTGGCAGACCGCCTGCAGAACGAACTTCAGCGAGGTCAGATGACAGACTTAAGAAGTCAGAAGTCTGACAGAGGCGAGGCTCCTATGGTAGTGAATGAAACACGGGCAGAGAGCTTTATACAAGAGCGGGAGCCTGTGCGTACGCTGGCAAGCCTGATATTGCCACAAGAGGTGACGTATAATGTGCAGCAGTTGATACAGGAGCAGTTTAGGGCTGACTTACTGCGAAGCTACGGGGTGGAACCCAGAAACCGTGTGTTGCTGATAGGGCCTCCGGGAAACGGTAAGACCAGCATGGCCGAGGCTATCGCTGAGGCATTGATGGAGCCATTTTACGTAGTGAAATATGATACCATAGTAGGGGCGTATCTGGGCGAAACGGCCATGAGACTGAAAAAGCTCATCGACTTTGTGAGCACACGGAAATGCGTGTTGTTCTTTGATGAGTTTGAGACCATCGGTAAGGAACGTGGTGATTTGCACGAAACGGGTGAAATCAAACGTGTGGTGAGTTCATTGCTACTGCAGATGGACCAACTGCCCAGCTATGTGACTATCATTGGAGCCACCAACCACCCAGAATTGCTGGATAGGGCAGTTTGGAGGAGATTCCAAATGAGGATGACGTTGCCGATGCCTACGAGATCTGGTATCGTTGCATTTTTGGATAGGTTCCAGCGTGAGCATAAGATAGGATTTGAAACCTCTGCTGAGACCATAGCAAGGAAACTCTACGGGAGCAGTTATGCGGAAGTGGAGGAGTTCTGCATGTCGGTGCTGAGGAGCTATGTGATGGAGCTGCCCGGCGGCGATATGAGAAAGATAGTGAGTGCAGCCCTGAAGAACTGGGATGTGATAAGTTATTGTGAAAAAACTGAGGAACCAAAGGCTGAACAATAATGAAGAATAACGATTATCCGATATTGGTTTTCCCGAAGAAGGAAGAGGTAGAGCGAACAAAGCGGAAAGTAGTGCCACAAAAGCCGCACTATCCAACGGCGAACAAGATAGCCCAATATATTGAGCCTAAGCTTAGTAAACTACAAGAGGCTCTGGATAGTCGTATGCACATACAAAATGGAGCTGAGGGCTTGAATCCAGAGGATGTGCTGGTGCTTGAAACAGCGGGTAGGGTAGATGACTTCTATAAGGCAGTAAAGCGTGTGGAAGGACTGGAATGGCTGATTGAAGAAGATATTGAAGGGGAGCCGGATGAGGATTTCTATGTGACGGATATAGAGGGGAATCGTATAGAAAAGGAATTGTCGTCAAGACTTTACTTGGTTTCTACAAATTCTGAAGCTCTGAATTGGCTAGTGACACATTTCAAAGAGTTCGCCAATGAGCCTGATGCCAAGGCAAAGAGAGGGTATGGAAAATTCAAGGAAGTGTTCCAACAACTGCGCGATGTGCGATTCTGGGACTATCGAGATCGACTTGATGGAAGCGACTTTATGGATAAATGGCTTCAGGAGGACATGGAGGAAGATGTGAAGTTCCAGATAGAATTGTGGTTTAGGAATTCTGAACAGCGCAGAACAGAAGCACAGTTGAAGGTGGACACTATGGTGAAAGAGTACGCTGGCAAAGTTCTGAGTGTTTGTGTGATACCCGAAATCAAGTACCATGCATTGCTGGTGGAGATGCCGATGGCCAGAATGCGCGGTATTATTGAAGATCCAGAGGTGAAAAGCTTAATTAGCTGTAGCGATGTGATGTACTTTAAGCAACAAGCTCAGACGATGACACTCCCGATGGAAGATGATGAGGAGATGGGCGATGAACCCGAAACAGAGCCATTTGACGAGCCTCTGCCTACAGGAGAGCCGATAGTAGCCATCTTGGATGGTTACCCAATGAGTCGCCATAGATTTTTGGAAGGCAGAATTACGGTAGATGATCCAGACGGTTTCGGTTCTCGATATGAAGCTCATAGGATGCAACATGGCACAGAGATGTCATCGCTGATTATCCACGGCGATAAGAGTAATAGGGGCCCCGCCATCAACACAAAACTATATCTTAGACCGGTGATGGTTCCGTTTGGTGACAAGAATCAGGAATGCATGCCCGAAGATATCTTAGGCGTTGATCTAATACATAGAGCCGTGAGACGCATCTTTGAGGGGGAGAACGGACAACCACCTGTGGCGCCCTCGGTTAAGATTATTAATTTCTCGATTGGTGATGCCGCTCGTGTGTTTTATCGCTCGATGAGTCCGATGGCGAAACTGTTGGACTGGCTGAGCTATAAGTATAACGTGCTGTTTGTGATTAGTGCTGGTAATATTCTGGATCAGGTTTTCCCGATGGGTTGCCGGTATGAAGAATTTGCAGTGAAAGCGCAGGATGAAATTTCGAAGTATATAACGAACGATTTACTACAACATCGTGCTGAGCACAGAATACTGGCTCCTTCGGAGTCAATTAATAATATCACGGTGGGTGCTGTACATAACGACCATTCCAGAATATTAGACTATGGAGATAAGATAAATCCCTATGCCTGTATTCATCCCTCTATCTATACCCGTTTTGGAGGAGGGTTTAGGAATAGCGTAAAGCCTGACTTGGTGTACGATGGTGGGCGACAGTTGTTGCTGCCATATAGAAATACCGACCCAACTGTACTTACACCAACCATGCAAACGGGAACACCAGGTGTGGAGGCCGCGTGGCCCACACCGACGCGTAGTGATACTGCCTTTACAAAAGGTACGAGCGGGGCAACTGCTTTGATAAGTCGGCATGCCTATCATTGTTACCAAGAGCTGGAGGATATACTGGATTCTTATGGACTGCCAGACAGCCATGTACATTTGATGATAAAGGCTCTGACTGTTCATGGATGTAGCTGGGACGGGATAGAAGAGAATATAGAGAAATTCTTGCCAGACGGACTAGACGGTAGAACCGTCAAGGGTATTAAACGTCAGTGGTTGGGTTATGGATACCCTGATTTTGAAAAATCGCTGATGTGTAACTCGCAGCGGGTAACCGTATTGGGATTTGGTGATCTGAGAAATGAAGAAGCGCATATGTATAGGATGCCGCTACCACCTTCGTTGGCCTCGAAGAATGTTAAGCGTAAATTAACTGTTACACTTGCCTGGATGAGCGATGTGGCCCCACAGACACAACGTTACAGGAAAGCGAAGTTGTGGGTAGAGATGCTGGAAAACCAGCGTATAGCTGAAACCCGTATAGATTTGGCTGACGCTTGGGCTCCACGGCGCGGTACGCTACAGCACGAAGTGTTTGAAAGCGAATTGCCTTTCCCTTATGAAGATGGCGCCAGCCTTGGCATTAAGGTTAATTGTGCTAACGATGCCGGTGAGATAGAAAACCCCATCAAATATGCTGTCGCAGTAACACTAGAGTTAGGCGAGGGAGTTGATGTTGAATTGTTTGACGAAATCAATATCTATCAGGAAGTTAGGGATAGGCTGAGAGTGCCGATTTCAGTACCGATTACGTGAATTTTGTGAATTAAAGGAAAAAAGTTACTCGTTCATGGCGAAAAACCTCCATGAGTGGGTCAGTATGCTAGTAAAGAAGGGTTTCATGATTCAAGTTTCAGGCCCGAAAAAATTTATAGTATTACAAACCCATTTAAAAAAGTTTTGAAGCATGAACAAGTTAAGTACGAAAACAAAAGCGAGACTCGCGAGAGTCGGAAACAAAGAATGGCAGGATGCCATTGATCAGGTGAAACGTCTTATAGATTGGCGATTGTACGGAAGTAAGGCCAACGGTAGCGGTGCCCATAGTGAAACGGTGTTGGGTATGCCGGCAGTGGACCACTACTTGGGAGAGGCGGTATGAAAGTTGGCGAGCGGCGAATGGGAATGGCAGGATAGGTTTACGCTGGCAGAGCAGCTGAAGCGTATAGCTGACAACCTGATCTCGAAGCGCGTGGAGCAGTGGAAGCGCCGTCCGCAGGAGCAGATGATAGTGTATATGGACTTAGTGACACTGGATGAGGCTCTGGCTGGCACCGACGATGATGAAGAGGGGTATGACCCCGAGAAGCTCCGACTGGACCGTCGCTTCCATATAGCGGATATGGACGAGGACGAGATGGAGGAGTTGTATGAGCGGGCATTTAGGGCTGTAGCTCACGATGAGGAGCTGACAGCGTTTGTGGAGGCGATCCGTGTGTGCAACGATCTGGATGAGATTTGTGAGTGGTTGGCGATAAGTAAGAAGGAGGCGTATAACCGGAATAAGCGGTTGCAGCGTTGACTGAAGAGATAATTTGCCTATAGCAAGGCAGGGGCTCGTACCGAGGGTACGGGCCTTTTTTTATGCCCAGTGGCGAAAAAGGAAAGGCGGTGGGTCAGTAGGCCTATGAAAGGAGTTAATAGATAACAGATAAAAGATAATTGTTAAACAATAGGAGGTAATGAGATGATGATAAATTGGACAGAGGTTATCCTGGGTGTTTTTACATTGCTGAGCACTTGTGGCTGGTTTGTAAGTGGCAGGAAACACCGACAGGAGATTGAAAGCCTAAAGGCTGACAATCGCATTAAGGACATGCAGCTGGCTCAGGTGTATGTGGAGCAATTTGAAAAGAACATTGCCGAACCCCTGCGGCATGAGGTCAGGGAACTGAGGGACGAAGTAAAGGAATTGAAACATGCGTTGGAAAGGGTTAAAGAGTGTGCTCATAGGGACAGCTGTCCTATTATTGAGCGGATGCAGCACCACGCGCAGTAGTGCAGTGAGGGAATCTGCTGATTTGCGAACAGTGGAACAGCGGAGTATGGAGGCCAAGGACTCTGTGGTAGTTGAGCTTCGCGATACGGTAGTAGAGACCACGACCATCATGATTGATAGGAATGAAGTTGGGGACACTGTTCGCATTACGCAGATTACTGACCGGTTACGGACTAGGAATCGCGATAAAATCGCGAGGCAAACGACGAAGACGGAGGTTGTGGTGGACACTGTTTATGTGGAGCGTCGCGACTCAGTCGCAACAAACGGTAAATATGGAGGGGGCCAGAGCGGCCGAACCGCTCTGCACACGACATTGAGGTTGATATTGTGGATTATAATAGCAACGGGGGTGTTGGTGATAATAATCAGGTTGGCGTGGCGAAAATGGTAAGGGGATGGGTCAGTAGGCTAATGAAAGGGGCGCGATAATATCGCACCATACGGAACAAATATAATAATGAATAAAAAGATGGAGTATTTTAAGAAAACGGAAGTGATTAGGTGCTATCGGGAACGGAAGGAGGACCGATGCGCTGAGTGCCGGTTGGCGCAGGCAGTACGGAAGATGCCAAACGGCATTGACGAGAATATGGAGGCGCTGGTTCGGGAGGTGCTAGACCCTGTGAGACGGAAAATGGGAAAGCCGATAGTGGTGAATAGCGGTTTCCGATGTCCGTTGCATAATGGAAGGGTTGGAGGAGCCAGCGGTAGCCAACATATGAAGGGGGAGGCGGCGGATATTCGCTGTGATGATAATGCACGGCTGGCAAAGATTATTAAGGAGAACGGCCAGTTCGATCAGATGATTATCTATCCGACGTTTGTTCACGTGTCGTATAAGCGAACGGGTGAAAATCGGAAGGAAATCCTGAAGAAGGTAGGAAATGGTTATCAGCGAGTGGATGTGAAGGAATTGGGAAAAGCCTAGAGACCCTGCGGAAAACCGCAGGGCACGGTGGCGAACATTTAATCTCGACGGCAAAACCGCCGAGCACAGAACAGGGGTCGCTATGGCATAGCGACAAACAAGACAAGAAGGAATAATTAAAAAGGAGTAAGGAGATGAGTAAGAAGAAACATTTTGGGTTTAAGAAGATGATTCCGTGTTATACGGAGGAAGGACGGTGTGAGGAATGCTGTGGAGATTTGGGCGGTTTTAGCTTGTCATTGCTGAGTGTTTATCCGAAAGCGTGGAAGTTAGCACAGGAGGTGCTGGAGCCTGTGAGAGAGCAGTACGGACGGCCGATTAGGGTGCTGAGGTGTTTTCAGTGTCATGCGATGGTGAAAAAACAGGAGCTGGATGAGCGTTATGAGACTGGTGAGGTGGCAGACGTTTGCGCCGTGGCTGGATTGCCACGGAAGTTTGACGCTGTGCGTCGAGTCTGCTCACGCTCGACAACGCTCGAACAAGATTCGGCATTGTGCTCGCTTAATCGCAGTCTTCAGGATCCATGTGAGGTACCGGAGGTGACGAGGGAGGAGAACTTGAAGATAGCACGGATCATAGAGGAGATGGTAGATTTTGACCAGCTGGTATATGTGGACTGTGACAGAGAGGGTAGGCCTTCGTGGTTGCAGGTGAGCTATCGGAGTAAGGAGGCGAATAGACATGAAGTGAGTTGTAAATTGTAATTGTTTAATTAATTAAAAAGGAAAAAAGATTATGGGAAAGGCGACTGGATTGTTGAAGGAGCTGAGTGGGAAGATCGGACCGCTGCAGTTTCAGCAGACGAAGAGTGGTAAGGTGGCAGTGTATGTGGCGCCGGAGGTGCCGGAGACGCCACTGAGAACGAAGGCTCAGGGTGAGCTGCGCATGGCGTGGGGTAACCTGGGGGCGGTGTACACGCAGTTTCATAAGACGCTGAAGAAGAGTCATGAGAACTTGCCTGCGGGTACGAGTGACTATAACGCGTTTATCAAGGAGAACGTGCGGATGACGTGTGTGTATCTGAAGAAGAGTGAGCTGGAGAACGGTGGGTGTGTGTTGGCACCGTACAAGATTTCGAACGGTAAGTTGCAGGGCATTGAGTGCGAGATGAACGGTGAGGGTGTGCTGGTGACGGACATCGCGCTGGGGGATCTGGCGATCACGGAGGACACGACGGTGGCGGACTTCTCGGTGGCGTTGGAGACGATGAACGAGGACTGGGAGGATGGTGACCAGTTGACGTTCTTCTACGGTGAGCAGAAGGTGGACTCGCAGGGTGTGCCGCGCGCGAAGATCAGGGGATGGAAGGTGAAGCTGGACGTGACGGACGAGACGCTGTTGTGGACGGTGGTGAGTGAACTGGGCTTCTCGAGTGTCGGCGGGTTCCTGGGAATGGGAGTGTCGATAGAGAACGGTGCGGCAGCGTGGGTGCATAGTCGTGAGGACGAGCAGAAGAACCTGACGGTGAGTTCGCAGCGACTGACAGTGGATTCGAGCGTGCTGGAGAGCTACATGGGGCAGGCTGCGTTTGACGCGAGCGTGCAGAGTTATGGTGGTATTACGAGCAGGAAGGCGTTCTTGCATCCTGATGATGAGACGAACGGGGCACGAAACGGATGGGTGAATCCATCGGGTAACGGCGGAAGCGGTTCGGGTAGCCAGAGTGGCGGTGGAACTACGGGGTCCGGAAGTACGGATTCGGGGAATAACGGAGGTTCCGGAGGGAATGGAAATTCCGGAGGTAATGGTGGTAATCCCTCGGGAGAACCCTCGGGCACGGTGACTGTGGAGGCTCCGCAGTTGAGCGGTGAGACGCTGTTCACCGGGAGCACGCAAGTGACGATGACGGGTCCTGACGGTGCGACCATCTATTATACCACTGATGGTAGTACGCCGACGGCTGAGAGTGCCACTTATAGTGAGCCGATTACGTTGACGGCAACGACGACGGTGAAGGCGATTGCCATCAAGAACGGTGTAAGTAGTGAGGTTACTAGCCGCACCTTTACCAAGAGTGGCGGTGGTGGTATGGACCAGAACTAATGGAGCAGTGAGCACAGAGCCATGCTCGCATGAACCGAGAGAGCAGCGAGTGCCATGATGCTTGCATCGATGGCCGAGGCGCGTTCGAGGAAGACGAACGTCAACTCTGTCGAGTCGCGACAGAAGTCGACCGAAGGTCAAATAAGGCTGGTTCATTTGCATGAATAGGAGGGGAACGGAGCAATCTGTTCCCCTTTTTTATTTCTTCTTTTTCGAAAAAGAAGCAAAAAGGATTTGTTCATTTCTTTGTCGCAAAGAAAAGGAACCAAAGAAACACGACCCTCCAGACCTCCCTTTCAATGGAGGCTCAATTTGCTACGGGCAGAGACCGCCCTGCGCAAAGGTTGAGCGATGCTCGACCTCGAACGCGACTCGGCAGTGTCTGAGCGAGCTCACACTGCTCTCGCTGCTCTCTCGGTTTCGGTAAAGTTCACAGAGCCTGTGCCCCTTCGGGGTGAACTTTGATTATTTGTCGGCTGGCGCGGTGGGTAATGCTGATAAGCAACACAATAATCTAAGGCCATGCTTAAACACCGAGGGGTAGGGGGGCGAGGAGCCACCAAGTATAAAAAATGGTCCTAACCTATTTTACGGGTGGGAGGGTAGCGGAGGCGGCAGGGAGGTGCACGGAGAGGTAAAAATTGCGGGGGAACCGCAAGACGCGGACGGAGGAGAGCCCTTTGCTGACGCGGACGGAGTGGTAGCAACCCTCGATGGCGGAACCGCCGAGCACAGGACAAGGGGCAAGGACAGTGGCGCAACATACGGGGGAAAAGCCCTGCGGAGAAGCGCAGGGAACGGTGGCTTTCTCGGCGGCGGAACCGTCGAGCACAGGACAGGGGTCAAGAACGGGCCGAGTACGGGATGAAGAGAGACCGCTATAAAATAGCGGGGAAATAGCCAAAGGGGGAATTAGGGTCGCGATAGTGTCGCAACATACGGGGGAAAAACCCTGCGGAGATGCGCAGGGAACGGTGGCTTTCTCGATGGCGGAACCGCCGAGCACAGGACAGGGGTCGCTATGGCATAGCGACAAACAAGACAAGAAGATAACAGCGCTGGTTAGTATGATGCTAATAGCTTCTAACAAATGTGGAAAGTCAGCCGCGAGGCTGGTTTTTTTTGTTATCGGCGTAAGAAATGCTAAAAAATATAGTAAGATGATAGAAAGATTGAAAGAAAATGCGTATATTTGCAACATGAATCACTAAAAACTTAAGGATATGAAGAAGATTGAATTGATGGCATTGCCGTATGCAGTGGAGGCGTTGGAGCCGGTGATAAGTAAGCAGACGCTGGAGTTTCATCATGGGAAGCATCTGGCGGGGTATGTGAATAATCTTAATGGACTAGCCTCACCCCCCAACCCCTCTCCAAAGGGCGAGGGGAGCTTTGGAGAATTTGAAGCATTGAAAGAGTTTGTGCTTAATAGTGAGGGCGCAATCCTCAATAACGCGGGGCAGATATTGAACCATAACCTGTACTTCGGGCAGTTTTGTGCGCCTAAGGCTGACAATAGGCCTACGGGAAAGCTGGCAGAGGCGATTGAGCGTGACTTTGGGTCGTTTGAGGCTTTCAAAGAGGCATTCCAGAAGGGTGGGGCAACGTTGTTTGGAAGTGGCTGGGTATGGCTGTCGGCTGACAAGGAGGGTAAGCTGGTGATTACGCAGGAGGCGAATGCAGCGAACCCTGTGCAGAAGGGGTTGAAGCCGCTGCTGACGTTTGATGTGTGGGAGCATGCGTATTATCTGGATTATCAGAACCGCAGGCCTGACCACTTGGCTGCGCTGTGGCAGATTGTGGACTGGGAGGTGATAGAGAAGAGGTATGATGGGTGAAGGAATTTTCGTCAAATGGGCGAACGATTATTCGTCAAATGGGTGAATAGAACTTGGACAAACAACCAAATGAATACTTACCAAATAACCAAATGAAAACTTACCAAACGACCAAATGAAAACTTACCAAACGACCAAATTGTGATTGGGAATGACTTTCGAGTTCTGCCTGTTCTATTTTTATAAATAGAGACTTTATTTCTGCAAAAAAAATCCAGCCGCAAAGATGAAAAAAGTCTTATACGGCTGAATAATTTTCGCTGTCTTTCAATTATTCTAGGAGGTCACTCTTGGTAGAAATAGTCTCTCAACATACTCTTTCTGCTTTTCAAAGGGCATCTTAATACCTCCATTTTCCATGATAGCAGGATATTCCTTTGATTTCTTGGCAAAAGTTGCTCTGAAGGGTATGCCATTTAGTTCTGCTTCTAAGCGCATGGCACCATTGCCCATTTCTGTCCAATGAAGGTTTTTGACGGTAATACCCTTTCCTTCGATGATGTAGTCGAAGTAGAGTGGTTTATAGCCATTGAGCATTGAGAGGATCCTTGGCGACATTTCAGCAAAGTGAGCTTCGATTTTATCAATCCAATAACTATCTACTCCAACCTCCTGGGCTACACTGCGGAATTGTGCTACGCACTCTGCCGTACTTTGGATAATCTCATTCGGATTGGAAATGCTAAACTTCCGTCCAAATTCAACCAAGTCTTCATACCCGATATCAACGGTCTTGCCCCCAATTCTCAGATAGTGGGCTGGATCGAATTTGTTTCCTGGATTGAAGCACGAGAATGTTAAGTCGTATGCTGGGGTTATATGCCAAACACCATTTTCCTCCATCATGAAGGAGAAGTTGCGGATGTGTGCATCAACATTAGTAGCAAGGATGTTGAATACAGTGCGTCTGAAAGTTTCTTCTTTTTCTTTGTATGGAATATTGAGTTTGTCTATGACGGTCATCAGATCCTCATAGTTCCTAGCATTAGGATTCATGGCAGCTAGTGTTTGCGTGTGAATTTTCTTGCCGTTTTTCCTATCATATCGCTCAGTAAGGAAATGCTCGTCACCATCAATTGAAATCAATTCTGATGGCATCATAGTGATTCCTGCCATTGTTGCAAGTCGATAGTATACCATCTCGACCTTTGTGAGAGGGTAATAGTCTTTCTCGGCGAATTTAAGCAGGTAATAGGTATAATCAGAAGGCAGCATGATTTGGCCGGAACGAATTTCGCCGGTTTTGTTGTTCCGCGCAATGACGGCTTTGGTATGCTGGCCTCCTGCTGATGTTCCTACTTCATATAAGCTTTCAAGTGTGATGTCTTTGCCTGCAATAACAGTTTCCTCTCTTTGCTCCAGAATCTCTTGCGCCTTACGATACAGTTGATCGAGTTCAAGACTCATTTCGCCTGTTCCAATTTCCTGAGAGGGTTCAAATTCTAAGGCTCCCATCCCTCGTTTACCAATGAAGGATAGCTTGTCGACGGCAGTCAGATGATCTTCGTCGAGATTGTTTGCAGAGGCCCAGGCGGAGAAAACGGTATCTCCCCATTTCCCGGGAAGACTGTCGCTGATGAAAGCAGGAAGACCGTAAAACACCCCGTTGTTTGCTTCACCGTAAAAGGGGAGTCTGTTTCTGCGGTCATAAATTGATGCAGTCAAAGGGGCAATGTCGAGTTCTCCTTTGAGAAAGTTCGGAGCATACTCAAAGATGGAACGCTTTCTGCTAGCATCCCATGTGAGGCGGCCAACCTCTTTGCCCCATATTGTTACTTTAATGTTGTTGTCCATGTCTTACTCTTTTTGGCTTGTTTGCCTCTTGTCTGGCCAGTGCATACGGCGAGACAGGAAATTCAGGGAGAATATCAGCGATTCCATCAGCAAAGTCTATAGCCTTCAAAAGTGCAATGAGATTGCCAAGTTTGATGTCATATGAATACCCCTGTTCAAACCGTCTGATAGTCAGAAGGCTCACTCCAGATTGTCCAGCGACTTCTTTTTGCGTCATTCTTGCTGCAATCCGATACTCCCTAAATCTCTTGCCTAATGCCTGTATTATTTGCACTGTAGGCATTGATTTTATATCCATTATCTCTTCCATATGGCTGCAAAGGTACATAAACTTTCCCTAAGAGCCAAATATTTTGATTAAAAATTAGTTTATGAACGCTTAAATTTGCAAATTTCCATTATAAATTAACTCCTTTAAAGGTTGTTCCTATAGTTTCTTGTTGTCCTTGAAGGAGTAGTATTGTTCATCCGTAAGGATGATATGGTCGCGCAAGGTCATCCGTACTGACTCTGCAGCCTGTGTGAGGTAACTTTTCGCTTCGCGAGAACTTTCTCTGACCTGAAGGTCTGAGTGTGGCTTCGCAATCTTTCGCTCGAAAACACAAAGAAAAACGTGTTTTCCTTTGGTGTTTTGCTCGCTTATTCGTAACTTTCACCCTTGGTGAATTTACTTTCGCTCGAAAACACAAAGAAAAACGTGTTTTCCTTTGGTGTTTTGCTCGCTTATTCGTAACTTTGCGGCCAAAAGGCCGCGAAGCTGCTCACGCTTGGCCATTGAAACTTGTTTCATGGCCCTCGCTTAACCGCAGCTTTGTGGTCAAAAGGCCGCGAAGCTGCTCACGCTTGGCCATTGAAACTTGTTTCATGGCCCTCGCTTAACCGCAGTTTTGTCAGTCGTAAAAGAGATTGTAGCGTATGACCGAGATTCATAAACGATACAGATTGACTTCCACCGAGGAGCCCACTGATGAGATGCTACAGGACCTGATGGAGGATGTGGCCCAGGCTGCACGTGAGTCGAGTGCGAAAGCTGAGGCAGAGAAAAAGCGTAGGCTTCAGGCTGTAGCCAAGGAAATCGAAGAGTGGAAAAGTACGGCAGGACTATGACAAGAGTGGGCGAAGACGTTAATAGGATGAAGGACTATCCTGATAGGATGACGCCGGAGCAGGCGAGGAGGTTTGGTGAGGATGTGCTGAACATTGTCAGTCAGATTCCTTGTGGGAGGGTGACGACCTATGGGCATATTGCCGCTTTGGCGGGATGGCCGAGTCATTCAAGGATGGTGGGAAGGACATTGAGATATACGCCAGGGGCGGAGCATCTGCCTTGTCATCGGGTGGTGAATAAAGAGGGGCGTACTGCTCCTGGGTGGAGTCGCCAGCGGACGTTGTTGGAAGAAGAAGGTGTCTGTTTCAAGGCCAATGGGCATGTGGATATGGTGCGGCACCTTTGGGAGCCGGAGGTGAATTATTGTTGTCCCGCAGAAATAGCAGAAACCACAGAAATGTTTTTGAACACGAATTGTCATAAAAATAGGGCTAAAAGATAGGGTGATAGTGAAATTTTGGAAGGAAAACGGACAATATTTGAAAAAGAATTCGTAACTTTTCGCTTTGCGAGAAGATACTTTCGCTCGAAAACACAAAGAAAAACGTGTTTTCCTTTGGTGTTTTGCTCGCTTATTCGTAACTTTGCGGCCAAGAAATGTATCACCATGGTGGATGTTGTAAGATGTTCGAACTAAAATATATGAAGACTTATGAAAGAACTGAAAGGAACGAAGACTGAGCAGAACCTCAAGGAGGCTTTTGCGGGTGAGAGTATGGCGAGGAACAAGTACACGTATTTTGCTTCGCGCGCCAAGAAGGACGGATTTGTGCAGATTGCCTCGATTTTTGAGGAGACGGCTGCCAATGAGAAGGAACACGCTAAGATGTGGTATAAGTATCTGAATGGCGGTAGCGTGAGTGATACGAAGGCGAACCTGGAGGATGCCGCTAATGGTGAGAACTTCGAGTGGACGGACATGTATGCGCGTATGGCCAAGGAGGCTCGCGAAGAGGGCTTCGACGAGATTGCTGAGAAGTTCGAACTGGTGGGCGCTATCGAGAAGCACCACGAGGAGCGCTATCGTAAGCTGCTGAAGAACATCGAGGATGCCATTGTGTTCTCGCGTGAGGGGGATGTCATCTGGCAATGCAGCAACTGCGGGCATATCGTGATTGGTAAGAAAGCACCTGAGGTGTGTCCTACGTGCGATCATCCCCAGAGCTACTTCCAGATTAAAGCAGAGAACTATTAAGATGGAAGAAGGTTGATGTAAGATGTAAGAAGTAAGAAAATGATTAGCGAAACTATAAAGTATATCGGTGTCGATGACCTCGACATCGATTTGTTTGAGAGTCAGTATGTGGTGCCTGAGGGCATGAGTTATAACTCGTATCTCATCGATGATGAGAAGATAGCGGTGTTGGATACGGCCGATGCCCGTAAGGGTGAGGAGTGGAAGGCGAACCTTTCTAAGGCCTTGAATGGGCGCCAGCCAGACTATCTGGTGGCTCACCATATGGAGCCCGACCACTCGGCACTGATAGCCTGGATGCTGGAGACGTATCCTCAGGTGCAGCTGGTGTGCAGTGCTCAGGCTGTGAAGATGCTGGCCAACTTCTTTGATGGTGTGGACTTTACAGGACGTGTGATCACCGTGAAAGAGGGTGACACACTGGCGTTGGGCAAGCACACACTGCAGTTTATTGGTGCAGCGATGATACACTGGCCTGAGGTGATTATGAGTTATGACAGCACGGACAAGGTGCTGTTTAGCGCTGATGGCTTTGGTAAGTTTGGTGCACTGGTCAACGAGACCGATGACTGGGCTTGTGAGGCGCGTAGGTATTACTTTAATATCTGTGGCAAGTATGGCACACAGGTGCAGACTCTCCTCAAGAAGGCTGCTGCCCTTGATATTCAGACCATTTGTCCGCTACATGGTCCTGTGTTGAAGGGAGAACCTTTAGCTGCAGCTATCAAGCTCTATGATACTTGGAGCAAGTACGAGCCAGAGAGTGAGGGAATACTGATTGCCTATGCCAGTATACATGGTGGTACAGCTAAGGCTGCTGAGCGATTGGGAGAAATTTTGCGTGCTAAGGGTGCGCCAAAGGTGGTGGTAAGTGATTTGAGTCGTGAGGACATGGCTGAGGTCATCGAGGATGCTTTCCGCTATCCTACGGTGGTGGTAGCAGCATCGAGCTATGATGCCGGTGTGTTCCCCGTGATGCACGACTTCCTATATCACCTGCAGATCAAGAACTACCAGAAGCGCAAGTTTGGTATCATTGAGAATGGCAGTTGGGCACCATCGGCCGGTAAGGTGATGAGGGGCATGATAGAGGCCATGAAGGATTGCGAAATCGTAGAGCCCATGGTGACCATCCGTTCGCGCATGAAGGCTGGGGATGAGGCAATGCTGGAGCAGTTGGCAGAGACACTGATCTAAAAAGGGTATAGATAAAAGAAAAGAGGCAAGCGAGCGCTTGCCTCTTTTTTATTTAGTTTCTCATGTCAGCCTCTGCAGCCTTTGTCTTGGGATCGTTCTCACCGTAGCGGCCGTAGTAAGCCTGATAGCGGTTGTAGCCCCACTTAGCCTGCAGCTTGTCGGGATCGAGTTCCTTTGCCTTGTCGAAGGCAGCGATGGCCTCGTCGAAATATTTCATACCTACGGCATTGTCGGTAGCATTGGCGGCAAGTACGTTCAGACATACACCAAGATATGTCCATACGATAGCATTGTCAGCCTTAGCCTCACAAGCCTTACGGAGCCACTTGGCAGCCTCCTCGGCATTGTTCTCCTCCATCAGCATGAAGCCCTTGCTAGCCAAAGCAACGTAGTTGTTAGGATATTTTGCGAGGTGTGCATCCAGGAAAGCAGCGTGAGCAGCCTTATCCTTCATGGCGTCGTACAGATTGTTCAGGTTCTCGAAGATCACGTCATTCTCTGAATCCTGTTCGTACATCTGCTTCAGCTTGTTGATGCAGTTCAGCGTATCCTCCTTCGTCTTCAGGTTCATCTGCATGGCACCCAGCTGGAGCTTGAAAGCATCTTCCTTGAACTGGTCATTCTTCTTGGCCATCTCAGCAAAGCGGTTCACCAGATCCAGGTCTTTTGTCTGGTAGGCCATATAGGTGGCCAGATAGGCAATCTGGTCGACAGCATCCTGTTCCTGACCACGCAGCTGGGCGATATTGTCCATCTTGTCGAATAACGGACTTGCGAACGAATCCAGATAAGGCGTCCAGTATTTCAGTGCCTTGGCTGGCTGATTGCTGGTACGATAAGACTCACCCAGGAAGATGAGGTTCTTGCGGGGACCCCACAGACGCAGTGCATTCTTTTTCTCGAACTTTGGTTTGATATTACCCTTTGCATCAGGCATCTGGTCGTACTTGTTGCACTCAAAGGCATCACTAATAGCCTGGCACAGAGCATCACAAAGACCGATGGTGTCATAAGGTTCAGCCTTGCCACCCATCTGCACCTTCGCTGTGTTCTCGATGGCGATGCCGTTTTCCTTATCGACCTTGACCATAGACAGGTCGACGAGGTGGTTATAAGCCTCTGCCTTCTCAGCATTGTCGGCCAGTTGACCGAGGCTGTTCTTCAGCAGCTGTGCTGCCTCCGTATAGTCCTTACACTTGGTGATAGCCTTCAGGGCGTCACTCTTTCCGGCAAAGGTCATGGTGCTTGCCATGAGCGCGATTGCCATAAACAAAACTTTTTTCATAAGTCTTTCTTTATTGGTTAAACATTAATTATTTTATTCTACATCAATAGCGGGCTTGTCCGGATTCTCTGGATTTTCTGGATTTTCCAGATTTTCTGGATTATTCTGCTCCTCTTCGTTGAGTACTTCGGCCTCTTCGACATCCTCTTCCTGACTGGACATCACCTTGCAGACGCTGGCGATGGTGTCGTTCTTCTTAGCGAGGTTGATGAGACGGACACCCTGGGTAGCACGACCCATGACGCGAACGTCAGCCACCTTCAGACGGATGAGTACACCCGACTTGTTGATGATCATCAGGTCGTTCTCATCGGTCACCACCTTGATGGCCACCAGACGACCGGTCTTTTCGGTGATGGCGAGGGTCTTCACACCCTTGGCACCACGGGCGGTCTTGCGGTAGTCTTCCACCTCAGAGCGTTTGCCATAGCCGTTCTCAGAGACCACCATGATGGTCTCTGTCTGCGGGTCGTTGACACATACCATGCCTACCACCTCGTCGTCGCCACCATCGAGACGCATACCGATGACACCGGTAGAGACACGTCCCATGGTACGGACATCGTTCTCGTCGAAGCGTACGGCACGACCATTGCGGTTGGCCAGCAGGATTTCGTTATGACCATTGGTCAGACGAACGCCTACCACCTCGTCGCCTTCGTTGATATTGATGGCGCGCACACCAGCGGCACGCACGTTGCGATACTGGTCGAGACGGGTCTTCTTGATGATACCCTGTTTGGTGGCAAACATGACGTAATGGGTCTTCAGGAACTCATCATCGTTGAAGTTCTTGATGCGCAATACGGCATTGATGGCATCGTCGGGCTCGATGTTCAGCATGTTCTGGATAGCACGGCCCTTCGAGTTCTTGTCGCCCTCGGGAATCTCGTAACACTTCTGCCAGTAGCAACGACCCTTCTGCGTGAAGAAAAGCAGCGTGTTGTGCATGGTGGCAGGATAGATATACTCTGCGAAGTCATTGTCGCGATGGCGGGCAGCCTTAGAACCCATGCCGCCACGGCTCTGCTCGTGGAACTCGTCGAGATGGGTACGCTTGATGTAACCCATGTGGGAGATGGTGATGACCACAGGATCGTCGGGATAGAAGTCCTCGGCATTGAATTCGTGGTCGAAGGGGATAATCTCGGTACGACGTGCATCGCCATACTTCTCCTTCACCTCCTGCAGTTCGTCCTTCATGACCTGCTTGCAACGCTCGGGGTTGTTGAGGATTTCCTCCAAGTCGGCAATGAGCTTCATGAGGTCGTCATACTCCTGATGGAGCTGATCGACACGCAGGCCAGTGAGCTGGCTGAGACGCATATCGACGATAGCCTTCGACTGGAGCTCGTCCAGGTTGAAGCGCTGTTCCAAGTTACGCTGGGCATCAGAAGGCGTCTTGCTGTTACGGATGATATGCACCACCTCGTCGATGTTGTTCACAGCAATGATCAATCCTTCGAGGATGTGGGCACGCTCCTGGGCTTTCTTCAGGTCGTACTTGGTGCGACGGATAGTCACGTCATGACGATGCTCCACGAAGTACTTGACGCACTCCTTGAGGTTGAGCAGACGGGGACGCCCCTTGACCAGTGCGATATTGTTGACAGAGAACGAGCTCTGCAGGGCAGTCATCTTGAACAGCTTGTTGAGCAGCACGTTGGCATTGGCATCGCGCTTGCAATCCACCACGATACGCATACCCTGACGGCCAGACTCATCGTTGACATTGGCCACGCCCTCAATCTTGTGTTCGTTGGCAAGGTCAGCAATATACTTTACGAGGTCGGCCTTGTTGACGCCATAAGGAATCTCCGTAACGACAATCTTGTCGTGGGTCTCGGTGCTCTCAATCTCAGCCTTGGCACGCATCACGATACGGCCACGACCAGTCTCGTAGGCATCACGCACACCCTGCAGGCCATAGATATAGGCACCTGTGGGGAAGTCGGGACCGGGGATGTACTGCATCAGTCCATCAGTATCGATATCGGGGTTGTCGATATAGGCACAGCAGCCATCGATGACCTCACCCAGGTTGTGGGTAGGCATATTGGTAGCCATACCTACGGCAATACCGTTACCACCGTTTACCAGCAGGTTAGGAATCTTGGTAGGCATGACAGAGGGCTCCACCAAAGAGTCGTCGAAGTTGTTGACCATATCGACGGTGTCCTTCTCGAGGTCGTCCATGATATGCTCACCCATCTTCGAGAGTCGGCACTCCGTGTAACGCATAGCAGCAGGAGAGTCACCATCGACGGAACCGAAGTTACCCTGCCCGTCAACCAGCGTGTAGCGCATGTTCCACTCCTGGGCCATACGCACCAGTGCTCCATACACAGAGCTATCGCCGTGGGGATGGTACTTACCAAGCACCTCACCTACGACGCGTGCGCACTTCTTATAAGGTTGTGTAGAAACGTTGTTGATACCCATCATACCGTAGAGAATACGGCGATGAACAGGCTTAAAGCCGTCGCGAACATCAGGAAGGGCACGCGCCACAATCACCGACATCGAATAGTCGATGTATGAGGATTTCATCTCTTCCTCAATGTTGATTTTTACAATTCTGTCGTTGTCAAATGTCTGATCCATTATAATTTATTTGATTTACTTTTTTAATTCTTTATCTTTTTAATTTTTCATTGATTTTGCGTTTAAGGGCATTTTTAAGCCCGCTGACGCGTTTTTTGGTATTTCCTAAAACCATGCAAAGGTACGAAAAATCATGTAGAATACAAAATAAATTAGTTTTTATTTGCATTTAATTCCGCTTTTGTTTTGCTTTTATTTGGTGAACTCATTTTTATTTCTTACTTTTGCCCACATGAAACGACTCTTGATGATAACAATGCTGGTGCTTGCAACCCTGACAGGGTGGGCCGGCAACAGGATATTTACGGAGAATGTGCGTTCGTTGACCAGCATCGTGAATGGTGACTGGATGAACCGTCCTGTCATGGAGCTGGGTAGTGGTGACCGGATGAAGATCGGTTTCGACGAGCTGTCGCACGACTACCACCGTTTCGTGTACCATCTGGAGCATTGCGAGGCAGACTGGACCGTTTCCGATGGACTGTTTGAAAGCGACTGGCTGGTGGGGTTCAACGACAACCCCATTGAGGACTACCAGAACAGCATCAATACTACCGTGATGTATACGCACTACTGGCTGACGATACCTAACGACCGTTGCAGACTGAAGATGAGCGGCAACTATCGTTTGACCGTCGTTGACGAAGACCAGGACAACGAAAAAGTGCTGGAGGTGGAGTTCTATGTGGTGGAACCACTGATGAGTGTAGGTTTGAATGTGACGTCCAATACCGATGTAGACCATAATGACCGTCACCAGCAGCTGTCGATGACTGTGAACTATAATAGTGTGCGTGTGCTCAATATGGACGAGGAGATACGTACTGTCGTGATGCAGAACTGGCGTGAGGACCAGGCCCGTCATGATGTGCGTCCCAATTTCATCTCCGGTCAGGGACTGACATGGGAGCATAACAAGGCATTGATTTTCGATGCCGGCAACGAATTCCATAAGTATGAGATATTAGACGTCAGCCATACCACGATGGGACTGGACCGCATCGCGTGGAATGGTCAGAATTACGAGGCGTGGCCCTTTGCCGCTACTGTCAGGAAACACTATCTGACAGATGTCAGTGCTGAGGGAGCCTTCGTTATCCGCAATAGTGACAATCGGGAGGTGGACTATACGTGTGACTATGTGTGGGTGAACTACGAGCTGGTGAGCCCCTGGCAAGGCGATATCTATATCAGCGGGCACTGGACTACCGACAGCCAGCGCGACCACTACCGCATGGACTATGATGCAGGGGCCGGGAAATATACAGCGCGACTGATGCAGAAACAGGGATATTATTCGTATCAGTTTGTCAGTGAAGACGGTAGCAATCCCCCGTCGGAAGGCAGTTTCTTCCAGACGCAAAACCGCTATCAGGCATTCATATATTATAAAGGAACGGGCGCGCGAACATGGCGCCTGGTAGGCTACAGAGCCTTGGATTTCCGATAGTCCTTTGGTGTCTGACGGAAATGATGGTAGAAAGAGGAGATGAAATAGTTTGGTGTGACAAACATCAGTTCGTTGGCAATCTCCTCTACACTCTTATCGGTTGTCAGCAATAGTTCCGATGCTTCCTGTAAGCGCAACCGTCCAACCATCTGGCGCGGACTGAGATAGAAGTTGGATGACAGCAGTTCGAAGAGTTTAGTTACTTCCATACCCGTATGTTCAGAGAGCATGGCCATTGTGATCTTTTCGTTGGCGTGGCTGTGTATGAACGGCACAATGGTCAGCATGGTGTTGATGAACAGTTTGTTGTTCTGTTGCGGGTCGTCAGCACTTTCTTCTTCCGTAGTGGCTATGCCAGGCAATAGCAGCTCGTTGTGTAATTCGTCACAACGGGTGACATAGTTGCGGATGCGACGCATGATGTCGCCCTCCTTGTTGTTACGCATCATGTCAAGACGCGTATTGTAGTTGTAGAATATGACATTGGCAATAGCCAACAGGCAGACAATCAGTCCAAGCAGCAGGTAGATACCCGTAGAGCGCCACCAGGGTTCGTTGACATAGATAACCCACGTGTAGGGACGCAATTCGAAACGGTCGGGTGATGAGGATACCTGTATCTCGACGACATATTTACCCGGTTTCAGTGCAGGCAGCTGCAGGTGGAAGAGTCCCTTGGAATCCACCTGGCCTTGAGAGTTGTTGAAGGTGTACACCTTCCAATCGTCATACAAGCCTTGTACACGTACGCGATAGCAGGTCTGTATAGGACGTGCGAAATTCAGTCCGGAGAAGATCATCGACAGGGTGTTTTGGTTGTAGTCGACACTGAGTTCCCTGATACGCGATATGGCACGGTCGAGAATGATCTTGCCATCGATTTCCTTGCCAGTTTCCAGATGGTGTCCGTTGACCATTATTCTGACCAGTTTAGGAGCCAGCACCATGTTTCTGAGACGGTCCTGCGGCAGATCCTTGGGGTTGAACACGATGATATGGTCCAGCGACTGCATGATGATGGTGCCGTCGGGTTGTTTCATGGCCCGTGCGTTGACAAACGACTCGTTGGGAACATTGTCGCTTTGGGTATAGGTGTCGATATTGACGACCTCACCATCGGCTATCATCAGATGTGAGATGCCAAAACTCGTGCCTACCCAGATGTCGTGATTGTCGTCTTCAATGACACTGTGGATCATCTCGTTGCGCAGGCCATCTTCGTCAGTATATATACGTATGTCCTTGCGATCCGGACGCTCCAGTTGCAGACCGGTATAGAGTCCTGTCCACAGCCATCCACGGCTGTCGCGATATTGGCAGTTGACATGGCGGGGAAGTGTGGGCAAATCGGTGAGTGTACGAGTGAGCAGTGCTTCGTAGGCCAGTGCCTCGGGTTGGCTCCAGTTGTAGTTGACAAATGCAGAACGGAAAGGCCGCGAATAGAGTATGCCTCGTTTCTCGGTGCCCAGCCACATGCCTCCCTGGCGGTCGAAGGCTATGGTATTGATATCCGTCTGCAGTGAGCGGAAACGCGACATCTTGATAGCGTCGACATGCTGTTTCTCGCCCGTTGTCACATCGTACATCCAATAGCCGTATTCCGAGGCGATATACAGCACACCATTTCGCAGCACCATGTTGTTCAGGTGATAGGGTAGGGCCATGAGCTGGACCCACTGGCGTTTCTCGATATCCAGACGCAGCAATACGGACTCGCGGTCACCATTGCGTATTTGGTAGTACAGGTTGCTATCGGGCAGGATGACAGAGGAATTGCTGAAGCGTAGGGTGTCGTTATTGTTAAATGCACTGACATCGAACAGGTGGCTTCCCGTTTTCACATCCAAGGCCGACACCGTGCCATTGGCGAAAAATTCCAATAGCAGGCGGTTGTTGTATATATCGACATCCTGCAGTTCAGCACTGTGGCGGACACTGATTTCCGTCTTATCGTCCAGTCCGTAGAGTATCTTGCCTGAGAGCAGCCAGAGATGGTTGTTGATATCGGCAAAGAGGTCTTCGACAGGTTCCTTCATTCCCTGTTTCTTGAAGATGTCGCCAACATTCGTCACAAAACGTTCCATCATCAGATCCACACAGGTAACCTGATGCTGGTCTTTCACCCACAGATGATGGTGCTTGTCGAAATAAAGGTGGTAGTGCCCTTTGTATTTGGGCAGGGGGAAGACGTTTTCCTCTTCGGGGTCAATGTGCACAAACGTGTCGCCATCGTAGAAGTTGATGTGTCCGATGGTGCTGATAAGCATACGTCCTGTCTTGGTACATAAGATAGTCTGTGCGCTATTGTCTGCCAACCCGTCGGATGCATCGTAGGAATAGAAAACACGTTCAGCATCGCCCAAAGCATGAACTGTTGTCGGCATCAGCAGACAGGTGACGAGCAGCACGCCCAAATGGAGAAAAACGTTCCTTTTCATCGGTTTTTATGTTTTATAAACCACTGATGTGCATAGAAATGATAGAATAGCAGACTGGCTATTGTGAGTGCAAAGGCCACGTAGAATAGCAGGTCGCGCTGACCGTAGAGTAAGGCATAGCCAAGGGTTAATCCAAGGGTGATGCCAGTCTCCCATGCGAGGAAGAATGTGCTGTGTGAGGTGCCGCGCTTACAATGGCGGCTCAGTTTGATGAAGAACAGCAGATAACGTGAACCGATGATTCCCACAGCCAGTCCCATGAGCAACGGAGATACCGGTGATGCAGGATAGGCCAGCAGTATAAGCAGTGCTGCCAGCAGGATGAACAGTCCGCTGACTACCTCGCTCTTTAATTCTGCATTGCGGAAAACGAAATGCTGGGCCAGTAGTGCCAGCAGGAAACCGCCCATCAGCAGCACATAGAAATCTGTTGTCAATGGCAGTGACAGCACCAATCCCACGACGGTCATGATGAGCAAAAGATTGAAAAACAGTACAGTGCCGAGAGGTAGGAGGAAACGGTCAAGGGATGCCACATGGACGCCCTCTTCGGGCGCTCTGAAAGGGAATGTCACCTGACGGAGGAGGAGCATGCTCAGTGCCGCACAACCAATGGAGCCCCACAGGGCTTTGTCGAATCCGAAATAATGATAGACGATTAGTCCTGCCAATGGTCCTAACGAAAGGGCAAAACGTGCAAACCATGCTGCACTGTGGTTGGCCTCAGTACGTTGGTGAGATTCGCAAGTGTCGATGATGAGTGTTGACGACAGTACCATCTGTGCCAGTCCGAAGGCAGCACCCAGCAACAGACGATGTAGTAAGATCACCCAGAACTCCACGAATTCCGAGCGTAACCCGTCGATGTACCAGAGTAATGCCACTGACAGTCCAACGAGTATGATGGCCCACATACATACGACATTCCTGCGGAAACGCTGTACAAGCCATGAACATTGTGCCCCAAACAGATAGAGTCCTATGGCATAGGCTCCTACAGAGAGTCCCGTCTCAAGTGACGAAAAATTCTCCGTCCTCATCAGCCAAAGCGGCATGATGGGAATGAGCACATAGACGGACATCGTCAGTAGAAGGTCGGCTACAACCAATAGCCAGAAGTCCTTGTGCCACAGTCTGATATGTACGGGTATTTTCTGTGTATTCAAGACTTAATACGATTCGTTTTCGTTGGGGAAATCACCGCTCTTTACGTCGGACACATAATGACCAACAGCATCAGTAATGATGTTTCCGATGTCAGCATAGCGACGCAGGAAACGAGGAGAAAAGCCCTCGGACATTCCCAGCATGTCTGCCACGACGAGCACCTGACCGTCCGTGCCGTTTCCGGCTCCGATACCTATCGTCGGACATTTCACGGCTTTGGTGACCTCTGTGGCAAGAGCTGCAGGAACCTTTTCGAGCGTGATACCAAAACAGCCAGCGTCGCTGAGGGCAATGGCATCACTCATCAGTTTCTCGGCTTCAGCCTTTTCCTTTGCGCGTACGGCATAGGTGCCGAATTTATTGATAGACTGCGGGGTCAAGCCTAAATGAGCCATCACGGGAATGCCAGCATCGAGGATGCGCTTTACCGTGTCGAGAATCTCCACACCGCCTTCCATCTTCAGGGCATCGCAACCGCTCTCCTTCATGATGCGGATAGCGTTGGTCACACCCTCTGCAGCATTGACCTGATAGGAACCGAAAGGCATGTCGCAGACCACCAGCGCACGCTGTACGGCACGTACTACGGAACGTGCGTGATAGATCATGTAATCGACGGTCATGGGCAGTGTGGTGGCATTGCCAGCCATCACATTCGATGCAGAGTCGCCTACTAAGATGGCGTCGATGCCAGCCTTGTCGACAATGCCTGCCATGGTATAGTCGTAGGAGGTGAGCATGGAGATTTTCTCACCCTTTTGTTTCATTTCCATAAACCGATGGGTTGTCACCTTACGGTTGTCGCTAACTAAATATCCTGCCATATTCTTTGATTTTTGATTACTTGGTTATAAATGATTGAAATCTTCTATGACTTTGTCACATAATGGTGCGATGTCCTCAGCAGCATTTGTCGTAGCCAGGCCTATGACGTACATTCCGGCGGCACGGCCCGACTTCAGTCCGTTGAACGAATCCTCGAAAACCACACAGTTCTTCGGTTCGACACCAAAGCGCTCTGCCGCTTTTAAGTAGCAGTCAGGGTCGGGCTTTGAACGTTCGAAATCCTCTGAAGTCAGTATGGCGTCAAAGAGGCTTTTGAACTCAGGATGCTTGGCATAGACAGCCTTCATCTTCGGCTGGTTGGAACTGGTCACGACAGCTGTCTTGACACCTTGTTGGCGGAGCTCGCGGATGTATTCCTCGAATCCGGGAATATAGTCGTAGTCCATCTGACTTTCATAGTCGTTCAAGCGCTCGGTGATGAGGGCCTGGCTGTCAGCAAGGGGACCGGAAAACCATGCGTCATAGATCTGAACCAGCGTCTGTCCTTTGATTTTGTGCTCCAAGCCGGGTATCTCGGGATGGAACTCACGACACTGCGCTCCCCAGAATATTGAATACTGAGGTTCTGTGTCGAAAACCACTCCATCGAGGTCGAACAATGCTGCTTTTATGGTCATCTTGTTCATTTACGGCTGCAAAGGTACAACTTTTTTTCCTTTTTTTTGTACTATTTGTGAAAAAAGTGGTCAAATAGTTTTTGTGTTTGAAAAAAAATAGCTATCTTTGCAATCACTATACGAAAATAACAACAATTCTAAAACAATAACTGCTTATGTCACAAATTAATGGACACATTTCGCAGATTATCGGTCCTGTGATCGACGTGTATTTCGATACCAAGGGACTGGATGCGGAAAAAGTGTTGCCTAAGATTCACGAAGCTATGTCGGTTAAACGTCCTAACGGCGAACAAATTATCGTCGAGGTGCAGCAGCACATCGGTGAGGATACTGTTCGCTGTGTGGCTATGGACAATACCGACGGTCTGCAGCGTGGACTGGAAGCAATACCATTGGGCACACCTATCATGATGCCCTCTGGTGATCAGATTAAGGGTCGTATGCTGAACGTGATTGGTCAGCCTATTGACGGTATGAAACAGCTTGATATGGAGGGTGCTTATCCCATCCACCGTGAGGCCCCGAAGTTTGAGGAACTCTCTACCACTAAGGAGGTGCTGGCAACCGGTATCAAGGTCATTGACCTGCTGGAGCCCTACCTGAAGGGTGGTAAGATCGGACTCTTCGGAGGTGCTGGTGTGGGTAAGACGGTGCTTATCATGGAGCTTATCAACAACATTGCCAAGGGACACGACGGATTCTCCGTATTCGCTGGAGTAGGAGAGCGTACTCGTGAGGGTAATGACCTGATTCGTGAGATGATTGAGTCAGGCGTTATCCGCTATGGTGAGAAATTCAAGGAGGCAATGGCCGAGGGTAAGTGGGATTTGAGTCTCGTTGATCCTGAGGAGTTGAAGAAATCGCAGGCCACACTGGTCTATGGTCAGATGAACGAGCCCCCTGGAGCACGTGCTTCTGTAGCCTTGTCGGGTCTGACAGTTGCTGAAGGTTTCCGTGATGGCGGTGGTAAGGATGGCGGTTCAGCTGATATCCTGTTCTTCATCGACAACATCTTCCGTTTCACACAGGCCGGTTCTGAGGTGTCTGCCCTGCTGGGCCGTGTACCTTCAGCTGTGGGATATCAGCCTACGCTGGCTTCTGAGATGGGTACCATGCAGGAGCGCATCACATCAACCAAGTCAGGTTCTATCACCTCTGTACAGGCTGTTTATGTGCCTGCAGACGACTTGACCGACCCTGCACCTGCAACAACGTTCACCCACCTGGATGCTACCACGGTGTTGGATCGTAAGATTGCCGAGCTCGGTATCTATCCTGCCGTTGACCCGCTGGGAAGTACCTCACGTATTCTCGACCCACTGGTGGTTGGCAAGGCTCATTACGACTGTGCCCAACGCGTAAAGGAGATTCTGCAGCGCTACAAGGAGTTGCAGGACATCATTGCCATCCTCGGTATGGACGAGCTCTCTGATGAGGACAAGCTGACCGTGAACCGCGCCCGTCGTGTACAGCGTTTCCTCTCGCAGCCGTTCTCTGTGGCCGAACAGTTCACCGGTCTGCCTGGTGTCATGGTTCCCATCGAAGAGACCATCAAGGGCTTCAATGCCATTCTGGATGGTGAGGTTGACGACCTGCCTGAGCAGGCCTTCCTCAACGTGGGTACTATCGAGGACGCCAAGGAGAAGGCTAAGAAGCTGCTGGAGGCTGCCAACGGATAAAGCATATACATTATTATATATATAATAGGTATGTTGAAACTCAAGATAGTAACACCAGAAAGAGTCGAGTACGACGGAGAGGTGGAGCAGGTGGTAGTTCCTGGTACGCAAGGCCAGTTTGAGATACTCACCAACCATGCGCCCATCATCTCAACGCTGCAGAAAGGCACGGTGGTGTATGATGGCAATGAACTGCCCATACAGGGTGGATTCGTTGAGGTGCAGAAGAACGAAGTGTCACTCTGCGTCGAAAAGGCAGAATGATTTACGTCGCTGCAGTATGCCTGCTGACGCTGTTGGGTGTGGCTTACGTCAAGCTATACGACGTGGTGAAAGCCCACCAGCCCGAGGCACTACCAAGGTTCTACCTCATCATGACGGTGATTCGCATGATACTGGTGGTCTCGCTGGCAGGCATCTACGCACTACTTGCTGAAGACAGGCAAGACGTCATCCGGTTTGTAGCCATCTATATGGTGATGTACGCAGCGATGATGGTCGTTACACTCTCAATGAGACACTAAAGAGTTAAGAAACTAAGAGTTAAGAATTATGATTTATATGAAACGACTGCTATGTATGGCACTCTTGCTGTTGGCAATGACGCCTGCGATGAGGGCAGAAGACTTCTCAGCCAAGGAGGTGGTGCTTGAGCATATCAAGGACTCACACGAATGGCATGTCACCGATCTGGGTGAGGGGAAGTCGCTGGTCATCCCACTGCCTGTCATCGTCAACAGTTCTACGGGTTGGCACGTGTTCAGCTCTTCTCTGTTCGAACACCATGCTGATGCCAATGGACTGCGTCAGGGCCCTTATGGTCTGGCCATTGCCACAGAGGGAGAGAATGCAGGCAAAATCGTGGAGAATGGTGAGCCCGTTCTCGACCTGTCAATCACGAAGACGGTAGCTGTGATGTTCATCAACGTCGCTATCCTGCTGTGCTGCATATTAGGCAGTGCCCGCTGGTATAAGAAGCGTCAGGCTTCCGACCCGGCACCAGGTGGCTTCGTGGGCTTCGTCGAGATGTTGGTGATGTATGTGGTGGATGATATTATCAAGCCAGGTGTGGGCAAGGGCTACGAAAAATACGTGCCTTACCTGCTGACCTGCTTCTTCTTCATCTTCACCTGTAATGTGATGGGTCTTATTCCGTTCCCACCGGGTTCAGGTAACGTGACGGGTAATATCGCTGTGACGTTCTTCCTGGCACTCTGCACGTTCATCATCGTGCAGTTCTCGGGCAACAAGCACTACTGGAAGGATATCTTCTGGCCTGAGGTGCCCACATGGCTGAAAGCTCCCATCCCCATCATTCCCGTGATTGAGTTTGTGGGTATCTTCACCAAGCCCTTTGCACTGATGATCCGTCTCTTTGCCAACATGATGGCTGGTCACGCCATTGCGGTGGCTATTACATGTATCATCTTCCTTGTTGCCAGTCAGGCTGTAGCCGTACAGCTGTCAATGTCGGCACTGTCGGTCATCATGAGTGTCTTCATGATGTGTCTGGAGTGCTTGGTATGCTTCATCCAGGCTATGGTATTCACCATGTTGTCGGCTGTGTTTATCGGATTGGCACGTGTGGAACCGGCACACGAATGATGGAAGATGTAAGAAGTCTGATGGAAGATGTAAGAAGTAAGATGTGAGAAATTAAACAATTAAATAAATTAATAACTTAAAAAATTAAAACATTATGATTACAGCATTATTAGCAGCAGAAGGTGTTGCAAAGTTAGGTGCCGCAGTAGGCGCAGGTCTCGCAGCTATTGGCGCAGGTATTGGTATCGGTAAGATTGGCGGTCAGGCTATGGACGCTATGGCTCGTCAGCCGGAGGTGATGAACAAGCTGTTCACAAACATGATCGTTGCAGCCGCTCTGATTGAGGGTGTTGCTCTGTTTGCTGCCGTTATCGCATTCCTCTGCATCTAAGCATTTGTAAAGGTAAATAAGTAAAACGGTAAAAAAATTCAGCTTATGGATTTATTGATTCCGAGTACTGGTCTGTTGTTTTGGATGACTATCACGTTCCTCGTGGTATTCTTCCTCCTTTGGAAGTTTGGCTTCCCCGTCATCACTGGGATGGTGAAGGAGCGTCAGGCTTTCATCGACGAGTCGCTGAAGAAGGCTCATGAGGCTAACGAACGGCTGGCCAACATTCAAAAGGAAGGTGAATCCATCTTGCAGGAGGCACGCGAAAAGCAGGCTCAGATGCTGAAGGAGGCTGCTGCAACGCGTGACGCCATCGTTGAACAGGCTCAGACGAAGGCCCGTAGTGAGGGTGCCCGACTCTTGGAGGAGGCGAAAGCCACCATCGAACAGGAGAAGAAGGCTGCCATTGCCGACATCCGTCAGCAGGTGGCTACGCTGAGTGTTCAGATTGCCGAGAAGGTTCTGAAGCAGAACCTGAAGGACGACAAGGCGCAGATGGATTTAATTGACCGTATGCTGAATGATGTTTCTGCCAACTAATTCTCAATAGAATTAAGCGTATGGATATAGGAGTAATATCGATGAGATATGCGAGGGCGCTCTTGAAGAGTGCTACCGACCAGAAGCAGGAAGATGCCGTCTATCAGGAGATGATGACGGTAGCCAAGAGCTATCTGGACGTACCCGCATTACGCCATACGATAGACAATCCCATGCTTTCGAAGGACAAGAAGGAGGCATTGCTGCTCGTTGCCGCTGGTAAAAAGCCGTGTGAGTTGACGAAGGCATTCATCGCCCTTGTCTTGAAGGAAGACCGTGAGAACGTGATGCAATTCATGGCTAATTCGTATATCACGCTTTACCGCAAGCAGAAGAACGTCATTCGTGGTAAACTCACCACCGCAGCCCGTGTTTCTGTGGAAACAGAACAAAAGATGCGTCAGATGGTGGAGAGCAAGACTAATGGTACTGTGGAGTTTGAGACCGAGGTGGATCCCGATATCATCGGTGGTTTCATCCTCGAATACGACACGTTCCGTATGGATGCCAGTGTCAAGTCGAAACTCAACACGATACTCACTCAGTTAAAGAAATAGTCGTAATAACGTAATTCCCGTTATAACGTAATAACGAAAAAAAGAAAACAAATGTCAGATAAGATTAAACCAAGCGAAGTATCCCAGGTGCTGCTCGAACAGCTGAAAGGCATTCAGAATGCCGAACAGTTTGACGAGGTCGGAACCGTGCTCACCGTCAGCGATGGTGTTGCCCGCATCTATGGTCTGCGCAATGCCGAGTCCAAGGAACTGTTGGAGTTTGAGAATGGTACAATGGCTATCGTGGAGAACCTCGAGGAGGACAACGTCGGTTGTGTGCTGTTGGGTACCACGTCGGATATTAAGGAAGGTATGGTTGTGAAGCGCACCAAGCGCATCGCCTCTATCCGCGTCAACGACAACATGCTCGGCCGTATTGTCAATCCGCTGGGTCAGGCTGTTGACGGTTTGGGTGATATCGACCTCACCGACGCTTTCGAGATGCCGCTGGACCGCAAGGCCCCAGGCGTTATCTATCGTCAGCCCGTGAAGGAGCCGCTGCAGACCGGTCTGAAGGCCATCGACTCGATGATTCCCATTGGCCGTGGTCAGCGTGAGCTCATCATCGGTGACCGCCAGACGGGTAAGACCGCCATTGCTGTGGATACCATCATCAATCAGAAGAGTTTCTATGAGGCAGGCAAGCCTGTCTATTGTATCTATGTGGCCATCGGTCAGAAGGCCTCTACCGTTGCCAACCTCGTGCAGACGCTGAAGGAGCGTGGTGCCATGCCATACACCATTGTGGTGGCTGCTACCGCTGCTGATCCTGCTGCTATGCAGTACTATGCACCGTTTGCCGGTGCTGCCATCGGTGAGTATTTCCGTGACCGTGGTCTGCCCGCCCTCGTGGTCTATGACGACCTGTCGAAGCAGGCTGTTGCCTATCGTGAGGTGTCGCTGATTCTGCGTCGTCCTTCTGGACGTGAGGCTTATCCTGGTGATGTGTTCTATCTGCACTCTCGTTTGTTGGAGCGTGCTGCCAAGATGAACGAGCAGCAGGAGGTTGCTGAGGCTATGAACGACCTGCCCGAGTGCATGAAGGGTCACGTCAGGGGTGGCGGTTCACTGACCGCTCTGCCTATCATCGAGACACAGGCTGGTGACGTTTCCGCGTACATTCCTACCAATGTGATTTCTATTACAGATGGTCAGATATTCTTGGAGTCCAACCTCTTCAACCAAGGTGTCCGTCCTGCCATCAATGTCGGTATCTCCGTGAGCCGTGTGGGTGGTTCGGCACAGATCAAGTCCATGAAGAAGGTGGCTGGTACCCTGAAGATTGACCAGGCACAGTATCGTGAGCTCGAGGCCTTCTCGCAGTTCTCCAGCGATATGGATGCCGTGACGGCTATGACACTGGACCGTGGTCGTAAGAACAGCCAGTTGCTCATTCAGCCACAGTACAGCCCCATGCCTGTTGGTGAGCAGGTGGCCATCCTGTATTGCGGTGTTCACGGACTCATGCGTGATGTGCCCATCGCCAAGGTTCGCGAGTGTCAGGACCAGTTCCTCGACAAGCTTCGCTCTTCGGCTCCTGAGGTCATCGAGACGCTGGCTGCCGGAAAGATTGACGATGAGACCACGAAGAAGATTGAGGCTGTGATGGCCGATATTGCCGGAACCTATAAAGCATGATAGCCTATGGCTTCATTGAAAGAGATTAAAGGACGTATTGCTTCAGTCAACTCGACGCGCAAGATTACCTCTGCCATGAAGATGGTGGCCAATTCCAAGCTGCACCATGCGCAGGTGGCCATCCAGAATATGCTGCCTTACGAGACGATGCTGGAGCACATCCTCAAATCGTTCCTGGCGGCCGATGCAGAGCCCAAGACTATCTTCGATCAGGAGCGTCCCGTGAAGCGTGTCGCCTTGGTGGTGTTCAGCAGCAACTCGTCACTTTGTGGCGGTTTCAACTCGAACATCATCAAGCTCATGCAGCGCACGGTGGATGCGTATACCGAAGAGTTAGGGCAGGGTAGTGTCGAGGTTTATCCCATTGGCCGTAAGGTCGCTGAGAAAGCTCGTAAGCTGGGTTACAACTGTTTTGGCGAGTATGCGTCACTGGTTGACCATCCCCAAGTGCAGCCATGCATTGACATCGCAATGGAGTTGGGTACCAAGTTTTACAATGGCGAGATAGACCGTGTGGAACTCATCTATCACCACTTCAAGAGCGCTGGCTCTCAAGTGTTGACGAAGAAGCAGTTTCTGCCTATCGACCTTGAAAGCGAGCTGGGACGTGACCACGAGCGCGACCTAACCTCGAACCTTGCCACGAAGAAGGCTCAGGACTACCTGAAGAAGAATCGTCGCAAGAAGGAGGTGAAGGAAGGCGAGGTGGCTCCACTGAACGATAACTTCATCGTTGAGCCCGACATGGACACCGTGCTCACCGAGCTCTTGCCTAAGATGGCTCACCTCATGCTCTATACCGCATTGCTTGACAGTGTGGCTTCCGAGCATGCTGCCCGTATGGTGGCTATGCAGACGGCAACGGATAATGCCGACGAGATGTTGCGCCAGTTGAACCTGCAGTACAACAAGAGTCGTCAGCAGGCCATTACCACTGAACTGCTTGATATTTTGGGTGGTAGCGTTGACAATTAGGCTACCCCCTCATTCATACAAAAGAAGACTGGCATTCCAACGCGGGATGCCAGTCTTTTTAAAGATACCTGGGCGGGTAATCAGTATGTTACCTTCATGAATACCGGCAGGTGGTCTGATGTCGTCAGATCCTCCTTGTAGTAGGTCAGTCCCTTGAAGAACTTATCGTGGAAGATATAGTCGATGCGGACAGCCTTCTTGCCGCGATAGGTATGCATCCACCCTGAACCGCATTCCTTGAAGCCGTCCACCATGTCACCTAACATCGTGTTATAGACAAACGAGTATGGCACGTCGTTGAAGTCACCGCAGATGATACAGGGTTTCTCCGTCTGGCGTTTCTCGTTGGCAATCGTGATGGCCTGTCCAGCACGGAACATCATGCCCAGCATATAGTTGCCGAACAGCGCATTCATCACGCGGCTATTGCTTGGACTGAAATTTTCATACGGATTTTGGGCCTGCAATTTGCTCGCCCGATGCAGTGTGCCGTTGATACCTGTGGTTTCCAAGTGTACATTGAAGAATCGTATGGCTTGTCCTTTGACATCTACGTCTGCCCACATGGCACTCTGGTTTGAGTCGTCGAAATCTATTGTCTTGCTGTCCTTGATGGGATAACGGCTGAACACCACCATATCCCCACGACCAACGGCCATATAGGGGAAGTACTCCATGTAGTTCTTTGAGTTCTTCTTGTCGCCGCTCATCTCGCTATACTCCTGCATACACAGCACGTCCACCTTCTGACGACGCATCTGTGCCAGGATGTCCTGTGCCAGAAATCCCGAGGTCTCACGTCCGAACATCGCTACGTTATAGGTTGCAATCTTCAGTCCCTTTTCTGCTTCGGCTTTCTTGTCGAGGGAGCCAAACTGGTAAATCGTACCAATATAGGGAATACAGCAGGCTATGGTAATCGTGGGAATAAGAGCATATATCCACTTGCGACGTACCAGCCAAAAAATCAGCATGAGCACGTTGGCAGCAATGAGAACAGGCAGAATATATACCAGCATGGCGCGTGCTGAATGTCCTACAGGATTGACGTCACCGCCAAAGAGTGCTACAATGGTAAATGCAGTCAAAATGCACTGTATCACTAAAAACATCATCGAGATGTACTTATATACTGCTAATTTGCCCATATCGTATGACTATTGTTATTTCTTGACGTATTTTTCTACTGTATCCAACAAATCCTCTACACGGAAGGGTTTTGCCATGAATTCATCGCAACCTGCGGCCTTTGCCTCACGGATATTCTCGTCGAAGGCATAAGCCGAGAGTGCTATCACCGGTATGTCGTGATTGACTTCTTTGATGATTCGGGTGGCATCCAGTCCGTTCATGCCTGGCATACGGATGTCCATCAGAACGAGGTTGGGCTGTTCGTCTTCACAGAGAGTCACCGCCTCGATGCCATTCACAGCGCGTAACAGACGATAGCGCTTCGAAAGTACGATACGTACCAGTTCGAAGTTGCTGTCCTCGTCTTCTGCCACCAATATCAGCGGGGCATTCTTCAGGTTGGTCATTGTTGTCGAACGGATGGTTCGCGAGTTAGTCGTCGTGCGGCTGTTCTTACTCATGCCGCCAATGGTACCCTCGAAGGGCAGCACAAAGCGGAATGTAGAACCTTCGCCCAGTTTCGACTGTACACTGATCGTTCCGTCCATCTTCTCAACGATGGTCTTACACAGAGCCAGTCCCAACCCATAGCCTTTTTGCTCGTCAGCATCGCGCGACACATACGTACCGAAGATGTTCTCAAGGTCGTTGGGGTCAATACCAGAGCCTGTATCGGTAACAAAGAACTCTACATCTGTGCCGTCGTTGACGAGTCGGTAACCATAGGTAATACTGCCTTTCACCGTATGTTTCAGCGCATTACCTATCAGGTTCGAGAACACCTGTGTCACTCGGTTGGCATCGGTGTTGAGTGTTACCTTCATGTTCGGCTTGTTCCAAATGAGCTGCAGTGAATCCGGACAGCGGAACTTGAAGATGTTTTGCAGGCTATGGCAGAGATCATTCAGGTCGGTCATTCCTTTCTTGATGCTGATTTCACCGGCCTCTACGCGCGACAGGTCAAGGATGTCGTTGATGAGCGACAACAGACGCCCGTTGTTACTCTCGATGATTTCCATATATTTCATACGGTCTTCCGGAGAGTCCGTTTCCGCCATCACGCGAGAAAAGCCCTCGATGGCATTCAAGGGAGTACGTATCTCATGACTCATATTAGCGAGGAAAAGCGACTTCATGCGGCTGGCCTGCTCTGCCTTCTTCGCTTTTTCTTCGTATTCGTTCAATTTTTTGTTTGCGGCTTCTAATTGCAGTTCCACCGAGTGAAGTTTCGCATTCGTCTCAGCTAACTTCTGCAATAGTGTCTCGCGTTCGTCTTGCTCCATCCTTTTCAATATTAGTATATAAATCGCAAATTTGGGTACAAAGTTACGAATAATCGGCTAAATAAGCGAAGAAAATACGATAAAAAAACTATAAAAAAATATAACGAGGGGTAATGTTAGTTATTAAGATAACTATCCGCGTTTGGCTTTTTCCCACGCACCGGATGTTTTGTGGGTGGAGAGATACTTCATACCTCGGAAAACGTTGAGGTTCATGAAGAGAAAGTAGTAAGGCACATAGAGCAGCTTGTTTTTGCGCCCCTGTTTTTCCAACATCCAGGAGGCGAGGGCTGCGAGGTAGAACAGCACCTGAAGAATCCAGATGACGGTATAGACGGTGCCAGCCTTGAGGAACACCAGCGCGACATTCAGGGGAATGAGGGCGAGTAGGGCAATGGGGGTGATGCTCCAGCGCAGTACGCGGTGACTGACAAACTGGAAGGCCACCACGGGACGACGGAAGGGATTCATCATCTGACGGAGCCACCACACGCTCTGCAGTCCTCCTGCGGCAATGCGGCGTTTGCGCTTCGACTCTTCCGTAAGGTCGGCCGAACCGTATTCCATCGCGTAAGCATCCGACGTGTAGGCAATCTTATATCCTTGGTCCACCATGCGCATCGACATCACGAAATCGTCGAGCAGTGCCGTTTCGGGCATGGGCTCATAGAACCGCGTCCGGATGGCATTCAGTTCGCCTGCGGCACCCATGGCGGAGTACAACTCGCTGTCCATGCGCTTCAGGGCGCTCTCATACTTCCAATATAGCCCTTCTCCTTCAGCTGCAGCTTGCCCCTCGTGACGTGCCATCACGCGTTTCTCGCCGGCCACACAAGCCACTTGCGGGTCTTGGAAACAACGTACTATCTCGCGTACGGCCTCCCGATTGACAATGGTGTTGGCATCGGTCATCATGGTAATCTCCGAACGCACCATGCTGATGCCGTGATTCAGTGCGGCGGTCTTGCCGCGACGCTCTGGGCTGAACACCACCTCGACGTCCGCATAGCGTGCCAGCCGTTCGTTTGTCTGGTCTGTTGAGCCGTCGGTGACCCACATAATATGGAGTTTGTCGTGCGGATAATCCAATTGCAGCGTGTTTTCCATCTTCATGTCCACGACGTCCTGTTCGTTGTAGGCACAGATCATGAAGGTTACCTCTGGCAGTTCCGCTTCGTCAGTGGGCAAAGCCTTCCTCTCGGCCTTGCCCCTCACGATGCGTTTCAGTCTGACCAACAGCCATAGCAGCATGCCATATCCCAGATAGGTATAGAATACGAGGAATGCACATATCCAGAATGCTATTTTCAATGCTGCCATAACGCTCAATGTTCAACGTTCAATGTTCAACGTGCAATTTTGTCAGTCATTTGTCTCAATCTCCTCCTGCATGTCGATATACTGACGCTCCTTGTCGTAGAATTCGTACTGCAGGAAAGCTAATTTCTGAGAAGGAACGATATGGACACCCATACCGTATTTCATGATCCACCGGTGTTTCAGCGATACGAGGCCCTGATTGATGTAGGCGGCAACGTAAGGATGAACATGCAGGTAGAACTTGCGGATGCCTATCTTGTTGACCAGGCGGTCAATCTTGCTCTCCAATTGGTCCGTAAACAGGATAGACGACTTGATTTTGCCCTTGCCAAAGCAGGTGGGGCAGGTTTCTTCTACGTTGACATCCATAGCCGGACGGACACGCTGGCGCGTAATCTGCATCAGTCCGAACTTCGACAGCGGCAGGATGTTGTGGCGCGCTCTGTCTTTCTGCATGTTCTTACACATGCGTTCATAGAGCATTTGACGGTCTTCGGCAAGATTCATGTCAATGAAGTCGACGACGATGATGCCACCCATATCGCGCAGTCGCAACTGGCGTGCCAGCTCGTCGGCAGCACCGAGGTTCACCTCCAGTGCGTTGGCCTCCTGTCCGTTTTCGGCACGTGTACGGTTGCCGGAGTTCACGTCTACGACGTGCATGGCCTCTGTATGCTGAATGATGAGGTATGCTCCGCGCTTGTAGTTCACCGTCTTTCCGAAACTCGACTTGAGCTGCTTGGTGACATTGAAATTGTCGAAGATAGGTACATTGCCGTTATACTTCTTGACAATGTCCTGTTTCTCTGGGGCGATGAGTGACACGTAGTCCCGAACCTGCTGGAAAATGTCCTCGTCATTCACGTAGATGCCGTCATACGTGGGGTCGAACACGTCACGTAGCAAGGCCACCGCACGACCAGTCTCCTCGTAACACAACTGAGGGGTCTTCGTGGCTTTCTGGGCCTTGGTGATGGTGTCTTCCCATCGTTTGACGAGCGCCTTCATCTCCTTGTCGAGCTCAGCCACACGCTTGCCTTCGGCCGATGTACGTACGATGACACCGAAGTTCTTGGGGCGGATGCTCTGGACGAGTTGTTTCAGTCGGGCGCGCTCTTCGCCTTTCTTGATTTTTGAAGAAACCGAAACCTTATCTCCGAACGGCATGAGCACCATGAAACGTCCTGCGAAGCTCAGTTCGCACGACAGGCGCGGACCCTTGGTATTGATGGGTTCCTTGACCACCTGTACCAATACCTCCTGACCCACTTTCAACGTTGTTGCCACGCTGCCTTCCTTCGGCAGGTCGGGCTGGTGCGTTGCCTTGGCAATGGGATAAAGTTTCTTCTTGTCGCTTTGTACCTGTTTCAGGTACTTTTCGTAAGAGCTGAATTGAGTGCCTAAGTCAAGATAGTGGAGAAAGGCGTCGCGCTCGGAGCCTACGTCAACGAAGCAGGCGTTCAGTCCGGGCATGAGCTTGCGCACACGGCCCAGATAGATGTTGCCGACCGAGTAGCTGGCCTCCTCGCGTTTCTCGTTCTGGTATTCCACCAGATTCTTGTCCTCGAGCAGGGCCATCGAGATCTCTTTCGGCTGAACATCGATGATGAGTTCGCTTGTCATGTCTCTGTTTCTTGTTATTTACTCTATTCTTTTAGTACTTTAAAAGAGCGTACCGTTGAAACTCGTTAGCCTCGCTGGTACACTCCTTTCATTCTTTCTTGCTCGTCAGGGCTTACTTGCTCTTATGACGATTCTTGCGCAGTCTCTTCTTGCGCTTGTGAGTAGCCATCTTGTGGCCCTTCTTTTTCTTTCCGTTTGGCATAATGTGATAAACTTATTAAAATTGTGAATTATTGCATTTTTTCTACAAAACTCTTTGCAGGCTTGAACGAGGGGATATCGTGTGCGTCGATAATCATCGTGACGTTTCTCGAAATGTTGCGTGCGGTCTTCTTGGCGCGGTGCTTGATGGTAAACGTACCGAAGCCGCGAAGGAACACCGGCTCCTTATCTTTTGCTATACAATCGCGTATCTCGCCCATAAATGCTTCAACAGCAATGGCAATATCCTTCTTGGGTAAACCCGTCTTCTCAGCGATATTGTTGATAATGTCTGCTTTTGTCATTTTTGTATAAATATTTTTATTAAATTCATGTTTCGGGCTGCAAAGTTACTAATTTTCAGCGTGATATAAAAATATTCTTGCCTTTTTTTTCTAAAAAAAATTATTTTTCGTATCTTTGCAGTCAAATTTTAGAGATTATTAAGATGAATCCGACCCCGACAGACGGTAATAATAATATGATAAGGTACGCACGAGGGACAATGGTCCGCGTGTGCATCTTCACCGGAGCACGACCGAATTTCGTGAAGGTAGCGCCCATCATACGCGCCATCAGTCAGACCGAGGGCATCACCTACGAACTGGTCTATGCCGGTCGTCAGGACGACCCTACGCTTGAACCCTCGCTGTTCTCCGATCTGCAGATGCCCGAGCCCGATGCGTGGTTGGGTGTCGACTGCGAGAATCTTAACGAACTGACGGGTCGCGTGATGGCCGAATTCGAGCATTATCTGGAGGCTCATGCCTTCGATACCGTCATTGTCGTCGACGATCTGGCCTCTACGATGGCGGCAGCTATCGTCACCAAGAAACGTGGTCTTCGTCTGGCTCATATCGTTGCCGGCACGCGCTCGTTCGATGTCAGTATGCCTAAGGAAATCAACAGGTTAGTCATAGATGGTTTAAGTGATTTGTTGTTTACGGCAGGCGTAGGTTCCAGCAGTATTGCCACGCGCGAAGGAGCCGAGCTGCATCGCATTTATATGGTCGGCAACATCCTCATGGACACCCTCCGTCAGAACCAGTCGCGCTGGCAACGTCCGGCATGTCTTGATGGCATTCAGGACGGACGTTATCTGGTGTTCACCGTCAACCGCAAGGCACTCATTGCCGACAGCGACAAACTGGAGACGATGATGGATGCCATCGCTCAGGTGGCTGGCGACATACCCGTTCTGGCACCCCTGCGCGGCAAGGCTGCCGAGCTGACTTCCCGTCATGCCGCCTTCCGCGTCGTACCCTCACTGTCTTATCTGGAGTTCGGCTATCTCTCGTCGCATGCCCTGGGTGTCATCACCGATTCCGGCAATGTCGCCGAGGAGGCTACGTTCAACCACGTGCCTTGCATCACGCTGAACTCTTATACCGAACATATCGAGACCGTCAAGGTTGGCACCAACGTGCTGGTCGGCGAGGATGCCGGCCGTCTGCGCGACGAGCTGACAGCGATGGTCCGTGGAGAATGGAAAAATGGCTCGTTGCCCGACCGTTGGGACGGACGTACGGCAGATAGAATAGTACAAACACTGATGGCATGAAGTTATTTTTTGTTTTGCTCTTTGGTTGGATAGCCGACCGTCTGTTTGGCGACCCCTCATGGATGCCCCATCCCGTGGTGGCTTTTGGCAAAGTCATAGCATTCCTCGAGCGACTCTTCAATCGCGGACCGCGCTGGTGGCGCTTCTTCACTGGTGCCGTCGTTGCCGTAGTGCTCATCGTCGCCACCTATTACGTCACCATGCGCATCCTCCACTGGGTCGACTGGCACGACGTCTATGTAGGCATGGCGCTGAAGGCCCTCTGTGTCTTCTTCTGCCTCGCCGGCACGACACTCATCCGCGAGGTTCGCGCCGTATTTCAGGCCCTCGACCGCTCCTTGGACGAAGGCCGTTGCCAGGTCGCCCGCATCGTCGGTCGCGACACGTCGCAGCTCTCCGCTCAGGAGGTTCGCACTGCCGCCCTCGAGACGCTGGCCGAGAATCTCAGCGATGGGGTAGTGGCCCCGCTGTTCTGGTTTGCCGTCCTTGGCGTTCCCGGCATGATGGCCTATAAGATGGTCAACACCCTCGATTCGATGATTGGCTACAAGACCACCCGCTACCGCGCTTTCGGCTGCTGGGCTGCCCATATCGACGATATTGCCAACTACGTCCCCTCGCGTCTCACCGCACTGATGATGCTCATCGTCGCTGGCAAGATGCGCGTGCTGCCCTTCACCACGTGGTTCGGACGCCAGAGTACCAGCCCCAACAGCGGCTATCCCGAGGCAGCACTGGCAGGCATTCTCGACTGCCGTTTCGGAGGTCCTCACACCTATTTCGGTGAATATTTCGACAAGCCCTACATCGGCACCAACCCCCGCGAACTCACCACTGCCGACATGGAGTATGCCGTTCGCATCAACCGCCGCGTCGAAAATCTCTCCGTCATCCTCATCCTCCTCTTTCGCCTCGTCCGCTTCTTCATCCTCTATTTCTTCATCTGGAATTAAACCGAAATACTTTCGGAGAAATTGAAAATACTCTTGGAGTATTCAAAAATACTTTTGGAGTATTCAAAATTACTTTTGGAGTATTCGCAGAAAGCGGCTGAGGATGTATTCCGTTCGAAAGAACAAAGAAAAATGGATTTTCCTTTGGTTGTTTGCTCACTTATTCGTAACTTTTCGCTTCGCGAGAAGGTACTATCGCTCGAAATACCAAAGAAAAACAAGTTTTCCTTTGGTTGTTTGCTCACTTATTCGTAACTTTTCGCTTCGCGAGAAGGTACTATCGCTCGAAATACCAAGGAAAAACAAGTTTTCCTTTGGTTATTTGCTCACTTATTCGTAACTTTTCGCTTCGCGAGAAGGTACTATCGCTCGAAATACCAAAGAAAAACAAGTTTTCCTTTGGTTATTTGCTCACTTATTCGTAACTTTGCGGCCGAAAATGAAACAGACGACGAAAAGACATATTGCATCGTGGATGCTGTTGGCAGTATTCCTGCCAATGTTGATGTTGTCGTCGTTTCACTTTCATGAAGTAACACAAACCATAGAAACGGAGTGTGCCGACTGTGTACACCATAGTTGTCACGGACACATGACGGTGACTGCCAGTTGGTCGCACGACTGCGTACTGTGCCAGTTTGTAACGCTGACGATGCTGACAGCTGCTGTGATGGCTGTCACGATATATGTTCATGTATGTAAGAAGAGTCAGGCCCAGCCTTTGTGCGGCTATCGTGCCGCCAGCTGTGGCACCATCGTTACGCGAGGGCCTCCGACGGTATAATTCCACCGACGGTTACATACATTAATAATATATATACATCTTATTATAATAGAAATCACAGAATGAAAACAAAATACATTCTGCTATTGCTGTGTATAAGCACGGCAGTGGCAGCACAGGATAATAACAATCAACGTGAGACAATAAACAATAACCAGCACCAGCATTATGCGGAGGACTCGACGGACGTATTCTTCCGCCATCTGAACCTGAACGAAGTAACGGTGACGGGCGTGACGGGCGACACGAAGCTGAAGCTGGCGACGGCACCGGTGAGCATCATTTCGCCACAGGTGCTCAGGGCGACGGCCTCGACGAACATCATCGACGCCATCAGCCATCAGCCAGGCGTGAGCCAGTTGACGACGGGCGGCAGCATCTCGAAACCCATCATCCGCGGATTGGGTTACAACCGCGTGGTGGTGATGAGCGAGGGTGTGCGTCAGGAAGGTCAGCAATGGGGCGACGAGCATGGTGTGGAAGTGGATGGCAGCAGCGTGGGCAGCATCGAGATTCTGAAGGGTCCGGCATCGCTGATGTACGGTTCGGACGCGATGGCTGGTGTGGTCATCATGCATGCGCAACCGACACTGCCCGAGGGCGATATGCGCGCCAATGTCAGCACGGAATATCAGACGAACAACGGACTGTTCGGCTATTCGCTGCAGATGGCCGGCAACCAGAAGGGTTTTGTGTGGGACGCGCGCTGGAGTCAGAAGTTAGCGCACGCGTATAAGAATAAGTATGACGACTACGTGCCAGGTTCGCAATTCCGCGAACAGGCAGGGCGCCTGATGCTGGGTGTGAACAAAGGGTGGGGACACTCGCGACTGACGGCAACGGCCTACCACCTGACGCCGGGCATCATCGAGGGCGAGCGCGACCCTGAGACGGGCGAACTGGAACATGAAGACGGGTGGACGGGTCATGGTTATGGAAAGACGCTGCCCTTCCAGCAGGTGAAACACTACAAGGTCGTGTGGGACAATGCGCTGCACCTCTCGTCGGGCTATCTGAAGGCTATCATCGGCTATCAGCAGAACCGTCGTCAGGAGTATGAGGAGTCGATGGATGACTACGAGCTGTATTTCAAGTTGCATACGCTGACCTACGACGTGCGTTACATCACCAACGAATGGAACGGTTGGAAGCTGTCGACGGGCATCGGCGGCATGTATCAGACGTCGAAGAACGAGGGCGAGGAATACCTCATTCCCGACTACCGGCTGTTTGACTTCGGACTCTATGCCACCGCCACGAAGACGCTCAGTGACCGCTGGACGCTGAATGGTGGTGTGCGCTATGACCACCGCCGACTGCACGGCGACGAACTCATGGAGGACGGTGAACAGCGTTTCACGGATTTCACGCGCCACTTCAATGGTGTGACGGGTAGCGTCGGTGCCGTCTTCAACGTGAACGACCACCTGAACGTCAAGCTGAATGTGGCCCGCGGTTTCCGTACGCCGAACATGAGCGAACTGGCGTCGAACGGTGTGCACGAGGGCAGCATCCGCTACGAACTGGGTAACCAGCAACTGAAAGCGGAATACAGTCTGCAGGCCGATTTGGGCGTGGATTTCACGTCGCGCTACGTCTCGGCACAGCTGGCACTCTTTGCCAACCGCATAGACAACTACATCTTCACCCACCGCGTGCCGGAAGAAATGGAGGAAGGCTACCTGACCTACGCCTACACCCAGGGTGACGCGCGCCTGTTGGGCTTCGAGGCTGGTGTGGACGTTCACCCCATCCACTCGGTGCACTTCTCCAACACCTTCTCGTATGTCGATGCGCAGCTGTTGCATGCTGATGACGCCACGAAATACCTGCCTTTCACCCCTGCGCCCAAATGGACGACGGAGCTGAAATGGGAGTTGCAGCACCACTCGCACAGCACGGTCAGTACGCACGCCATGCATGAGTACCGCCATGATCATCCCAAGAACGGTGTGGCACTGAATAATCTATACGTTGCCGCCGGACTTGACTGCTACTTCCGTCAGTCGCACGTCTATCGTGCTGACGACACCGAGACACCGACGCCCGGCTATGCGCTGCTCTCGCTTTCGGCAGGCACCGACATCCAGGTGAAAGGCAAGAAGATAGCTGAGCTGTATGTCACTGCCGACAATCTGCTGAATACGGCCTACCAGAACCACCTGAGCCGACTGAAATATGCCGACATGAATGTGGTCACGGGTCGCCGAGGCGTCTATAACATGGGGCGCAACGTTACGTTCAAGGTGGTAGTGCCGATAGCGTTATAAGTGAAAGAACCAAAGAAAAAGTATTTTTCTTTGGTTTCTTTCTCAATTTACATTACCTTTGCAGGCATGATTAGACCAATAGCTCTCAACATCATCCTGCTGTTCGTATTGTGTATGAGTGGCGTGACGGCGCAGGCTGCCGACGATGGCGACATCGTGGAGTATCAAGGCGACCGCTATGTGATTCATGTGGACAAGATGGGTGTGGACAGCGAGATGACCTTGCTGGACGTGTTGAACACCTGCCCTGAGTTCTTGTCCATCAACGGTAAGAAGATAGACCAGAATTACAAGTTGCGCGTCGACAACATCAACCTTGTGGTGGATGTCGAAACATTCCTGGCAAACGTGAAGGCTTGCGAGATAGACCGCATCCATGTATGCAGCAACACCTCGGTGGCAAAGGCCGTAGGCGGCACGAAGGGCGTGATTGACGTCTATTATCGCGACGACGTGAAGACGGACGGCAAGGTGGCCGTGACGGGCAGCACCTACGGCAACGGCATGGCGTATGCCGACGTGGCGAACAAGAGCGAGGGGCTCACGGTGCGGGGTTATGCGCTGGCGCGCACTTCGTACGGCAAGGCTTATCCCACGGGTGTGTATAAAATGACCGACCGCGGGTTGGCCGAGAATGTGCATCTTAACCTAGACTGGAAGATGAGCCAAAGCGACAGGCTTTTCATCAAGGTCTATCAGAAGTTCGACAACAGCAAACAGAAGATTTACGACCCCGACTTGCTCGAGGCCCATCCTTACTATAACCGCTATGTAGGCCTCGTGCTGTCGTACTCCCACAGCTTCAAGAATGATGCCATCCTGTTTGCCGAGATAGGTAGCGACTACACCAGGGAAACCAGCGACGGCGACAGGATGGGCGACAGCTATCCCTACGGATTTGTGGAATTCAATACCCCCGTGTTTACCCCCGACCTGTGGCTGATGGTGGGTGCGGAGATGGACTACGAGAACACGTGCTATTTCAACGGGAATCGCGAGCAGCACTTGGTGACCGACTTCTACGCACAGCTGGACTACACCCACGGTCCCTGGGTGCTGACGTTGGGTGACCGCTTCCGCATGATGAACTACTGGAATCGCCGGTACGACTCGGATGACCATAGCATGTGGACGCACGAGCGCAACAACCATTCCTATCTGGCCAGTGTGGGCTATAAGGCAGGACGTCATTTCGTCCAGGGACTGTTCGCCCGCCGATTCTTCATTCCCGAGGTGAGCGACTTCCTGGTGGACGAGACAGCACCGACGACATCCTTGAAATACGACGCAGGCAGCTATAATACCTGCCTGGTACATCAGGGGGTGTTGCGCTATTCGTATCAGCAGCAGGGCCTCTGCTATCACGCCAGCGTGGAGAGTAATTGGTATAGCGATCTTCCCACGCCCAACTATCAGGAGTTGGGCTTCAGGAATTCGGTCTATTGGAAGACGGGTCGTTGGGAGCTGACGCTAGGCGCCAACTACTATTATCACCACATAGATGCTGGTTCAGAGACGGATTCCGATCACGACAACTACTATACGCTGAAATTTGCCCCAGTGCTGAATCTGCCCAAGGGGCTCCGTCTGTCGTCGACGCTGCTCTATAGCAGTCGCCGCACGATGGAGGACCAGCATGCCCACCTCTTTGCCACCGTCAAGGCCAACAAGCAGTTGGGCAAGAAGTGTAATGTCTTTGCCGAATTCCACGATATAGCCGGTTATGCGACAGGTTATTGGTTGCAGCAAGTCGGACTGTATCAGAACCGTGCCGTGAGCGTGGGAGCAACTGTTTATCCATTCCGTTGAACGTTGAACATTAAACATTGAACATGAAAATAGATTCTGTGAAACCGGGAACGCCCAAGCGGGCAACATATCTGTCGCTGATAGCTGTGCTGTTGTTTATGGGCTGTTTGAATTATGCCGTAGTCTTCAACGGCATGCAAGTAAAGGATACGGTGTGGGCTCTGACGCCACCCCTCATAGCCATCTCGCTGGCTCTGATTACCAAGGAGGTGTACAGTTCGCTGTTCATCGGCATACTGTCGGGGGCCTTGCTCATCACAGGATTCGAACCCGTGGGAATGCTTAACCAGCTGTTTCCGAACGGCATGATGACGGTGCTGGCAGACAAGTGGAACGTAGGTATACTCGTATTCATGGTGATACTGGGAACGATGGTGCAACTGATGAACCGTGCGGGTGGTTCAACAGCTTTCGGCGTATGGGCTGCCGAACGAATAAAAACCCGTGCCGGCGCGCAACTGTCAACGATGCTGTTGGGCTGCCTGATTTTCATTGATGACTACTTCAACTGTCTGACGGTGGGTTCCGTCATGCGACCCGTCACCGACAAACACAAGATAAACCGTGCGAAGCTGGCCTACCTGATTGATTCCACGGCGGCCCCCATCTGCATCATTGCCCCCATCTCGTCGTGGGCGGCAGCAGTGGCAGGATTCGTCAAGGGCGAAAATGGCATCAGCATCTTCGTGCAGTCCATACCTTTTAATTTCTATGCGCTGCTGACCTTGTTGATGATGGTGTTCATCATCCTGATGAAGCTGGACTATGGTCCTATGTTGCAGCACGAGAACAATGCACGCAAGGGCGACCTCTTCACTACCGGCAAGAGCAAGCAGTCCCAGGAAGAGAGTCGGAAGGAGGGTAGGGTTGGCCGTGTGTCAGACTTGATCGTCCCCGTCGTACTGCTCGTCTTCGGATGTGTCGTCGGCATGATATATACTGGCGGTTTCTTTGATGGCAAGAGTTTCGTCGACGCCTTTGCTGCCAGCGATGCCTCAGTGGGGCTGGTGATGGGTTCCGCCGTAGCACTCGTCATCACCATTGCCTACTATCTGGTGCGGCAGTCGCTGTCGTTCAGTGAATGTATGGATTGTCTGCCGGAAGGTTTCAAGCAGATGGTGCCCGCCATGCTCATCCTGACGTTTGCATGGACGCTGAAGAGCATGACCGACAATCTGGGAGCGGCAACCTTTGTGGCTGGCTTGGTGGCAAACTCTGCCGACGGACTCATGGGACTCCTGCCTGCCATCATCTTTGTCGTGGCCACGGGGCTGGCTTTTGCCTCTGGAACGTCTTGGGCCACCTTCGGCATCCTCATCCCCATCGTGGTATCTTGTTTCCAGGACGTCGACCCGCAGCTGATGATTATCTCCATCTCAGCGTGCATGGCCGGTGCGGTGGCTGGCGACCATTGCTCGCCCATCTCCGACACGACTATCATGTCGTCGGCAGGTGCACAATGCGAACACATGAACCACGTCACCACCCAGTTGCCATACGTCATGACGACGGCCGCTGTGTCGTTCTTGACATTCCTCGTGGCAGGCTTCACAAAGAGTGCGGTGCTGTCTCTCGCTTTCGGCATCGTGGTGCTGTTCCTGCTTCTGATGTTCATTCGTCGTAAACTATAGAAAAAAAATTGGTAGTTCGCTCAACTTTTCGTATCTTTTACCCTTGGTGAAGATACTCCGTCTCGGAAAAACTCAAATTAATTTGGTTTTTCACTCAACTTTTCGTATCTTTGCAGCCTGTTAAGATATTTAGAACAAAAATAACGATGACCAGACAGGTATTTCTGAAGACGTTTTACATCTATGTGATTCCGTATTTTGTGTTGCTCACGGTGATATTCAGCCTGATGTATGCATATCCGAAACCCGAGCTTCACATGATGCTGAACTCCCATCATACGGGCATTCAGGATACTTTCTTCAAGTATTACAGCGTGATGGCTGAATGGCCGTTGTATGTTCTGGCACTGCTCCCCCTGCTGTGGAAGAAGGTTCGATGGACGCTCTTCTTCGCATTATGTGAACTGACGGGCGGTGCCATCCTGCAGATATTGAAACACACCATCAATTACGACCGTCCTGTCAGCGTGTTCGAGAATTACCAAGACATGACTTTGCCCTTGGTAGATGGCGTGACGATGTATCACAGCAACTCCTTCCCCTCAGGACATGCCTCTACGTTCTTTATGTTCTGCACGTGCTGTGTCATTATTCTGGCATGTCATTACAGCGAGAAGGATAAAACATACAATCTACGGTCGCGGTTGCTGTTTTACGTGTCGTTGGTGGTGCTGCTGGTGCTTGCTGCCTTGGGCGCATACTCACGCGTCTATCTGTCCCAACATTTCCTGTCGGATGTGTGCGTGGGCAGCATCATCGGATTTATAACACCGTTCTTGATGTACTATTTGTTCAAGAGCAAGATTCTGAAGGTATAATCAAATAAAAAAGGGGTAAGCAACTTCGCTTACCCCTTATTGTTTCTGCGACTATCGGATGTTGAGTACGACAATGGACTTTGCCGGTATCTTCACCATGAGCACACCTTTCTTCAGCTTGGCATCCTTGAAGTCTGTGGGAGCAACGACGCTGGGATGCTGGAAGTCGTTGAAGTCAGCCACGTTCTTCGAGGTAAGGATGCGACCGCTGACAGTCTTTGCAGCATAGCCTTCCAGGGTGAAATCGATGGTCTGGTCCTTGTCCAGGGAGACGTTGGTAACGGCGAGCACGATGCTGCCGTCGGTGGTCTTCGCAGCCGAGGCTGAGAGCATCGGACAGGGACGATAGCCGGCATCCTTGGCACCCTCCTTCTCTTTGAAGTAGGCCTTGCTTACAGACATCACCTCCGACTCCAGATCGACGGGCAGATAGGTGGCCTCTTGGAACGGGGTATACATCTCAAACACGTGGTAGGTTGGGGTGAGCACCATGTGACCCGTGCCATCCTGATCGGTCAGAATCATCGACTGCAGCACGTTCACGATCTGTGCGATGTTCGCCATCTTCACACGGTCGGTATATTTATGGAACACGTTCAGCGACAGCGCTGCCACGAAGGCGTCGCGCAGGGCGTTCTGCTGATAGAGGTGGCCGCTGATGGTGCCTGGTTCCTCGTCCCACCATGTTCCCCATTCGTCCACGAGCAGTCCGACTTTGCCTTCGGGGTCTTTCTCGTCCATGATGGCCTTGTGCTTCTTGATGACCTCCTCAATCTCCAGACATTTTCCAAGTGCCCAGTAATACTGGTCGTTGTCGAACTTCGTAGCGGAGCCCTTCGGACCGTCCCATCCCGAGCATGTATAATAATGTAGCGACACGCCCTGCATGCGATTGCCGATTTTGTCCATCAGCACCTCCGTCCACTTGTAGTCGTAGTCCGAGGCACCGCTGCCGATGCGATAGAGCTTGTTGCCGGTATAGTCGCGCAGATAAGTGTTGAACTTGCGGAACTCGTCCGAGTAGTATTCCGGCGTCATGTTACCACCGCATCCCCACGCCTCGTTGCCAATGCCGAAGTACTTCACGTGCCAGGCTTTTTCACGGCCGTTCTGCCGACGCAGACGGGCCATCGGAGTGTCACCGTCAGAGGTCATGTATTCTACCCATTGCGCCATCTCCTTCACCGTGCCTGAGCCCACATTGCCGCTGATGTAGGGTTCGCAGCCGAGCATCTCGCAGAGGTTCAGGAATTCATGGGTACCAAACGAGTTGTCCTCGATGGTGCCGCCCCAGTTGTTGTTGCGCAGCGAGGGACGCTGGTTCTTCGGACCGATGCCGTCCATCCAGTGGTAGTCGTCGGCAAAACAGCCGCCCGGCCAGCGCAACACGGGAACCTTCAGCGCCTTCAGGGCTTCGAACACGTCCTTGCGATAGCCGTTGATGTTGGGAATCGGCGAGTTCTCGCCCACCCAGAGGCCGCCATAGATGCACGTGCCGAGGTGTTCGGAGAACTGTCCGTAGATTTCGCGGTTGATTTTTGCTCCCGCCTTGTCAGCGTGGATTGTAGCCTTCACGTTGTCAGCAGCCATTGCCGTAGTAGCGCAGGCCAGTGCAATCATTACAGAAATAAAATACTTTCTCATAATCGTATAGTTCTTGTGGTTTTATGGGATTTTATTCCAATGGAATATAACTTTGTTGAACCACGTCGCGACTCGGCAAAGCCTATGCGAGCATGGCTTTGCGCTTACTGCTCCGTGATTTCAGGATGTTGCACAGCCAGCGGCATGTCTTTCTGCGAGAGATAGAACATGTAGAGGATGACGTCCTTCGTGCCGCGGTTCTCGCCGTGGTGAATGGTGCCTACCATCTCTACGACGGCCTCACCCTCATGAACGACCTTCTCCTTGCCGTCCTGTCCGATGATGGTCAGTTCGCCCTGCACCAATATGCCGTAGTTCATCACGGGATGGTGGTGCCAGCCCAGTTTCTGTCCGGCGGGGAACACATACTTCACTGCCACCAGTTCGGGGCGGCCCTGCAGATAATCGGGCAGGTCCACGCCGTCCCAGCTCTTGTCGGTGCGAATCAGTTCCGTACTCACTACCTTTTTTGCCGTATCGGCCACTTGCACCTCAGCGGTGTTCTCTTGCGTTTGCTGAACTTGCTTCTCCTTACAGGAGGTCATTACGCTTGTGCCGCAAATGAGGGTGGCGGCAAGCACCCATAGGGTTCTTTTATTCATAATGATATGTCTTAGTGAATTCTGCGTACAAAGATAAGCATTATTTTCCAAATTTGAAAATAATCGGGGAAACATTTGCCGTTCTTGATATTTTTTCGTAACTTTGGCGCTCAGATTAACATGGAACGGAAACTATTTTGCGAAATATCGCCCTTCACCTATCGGCTGTCGATGGAGAAGGAAATCCTGAAACGCCACGTTCAGGACATGCTGCGGAAGACGCTGTTCGCTAAGGAGCGGACAGAGGAGTCGCTGCCCGTGGTCATCTATCGCCACAACTCGCTTATCCGTCGTAGGCTAGGCAATGTTAACATGCAACTGCAGGAGAACAAGGCGACGAACCTGGCACTGGCGGTGAAGCACATCGACGGACTGGTGATTCGTCCTGGCGAGACGTTCTCCGTCTGGCGACTCATCGGGCGCACCACCAAACGCAAGGGCTACAAGGAGGGGCTGACCATCGCCAAGGGTAAGCCCTCGCAGGGCATCGGCGGCGGTATGTGCCAGCTGTCGAACTTGATTCATTGGCTTGTGCTCCACAGCGAACTGACCATCACCGAGCACCACCACCACGACGGACTCGACCTCTTCCCAGATTTCGGTCGTCAGATTCCCTTTGGCACCGGCACCAGCATATCATTCAACTACATTGATTACCGGTTCCGCAACGACACCCAGAACACCTATCAGCTCCGCCTTTGGACGGACGACGAATACCTGTGTGGCGAACTGCGAGCCACGGAGCAGCAGCCCCATACTTTCCACATCCATGCCGAGAACGAATTTTTCTCACGCGAGGGTGGGGTGGTCTATCGCAACGGCGAGGTCTATCGCGATATCATCGACCGCACCTCTGGCCAGCGTCTCGACAGCCAGCTCATCCGCACCAACCATGCCCGCGTGATGTACGACTGCCCCCCGTCGATGGTTATCAGAGAAGATCTTATTATTTATTGAGGAGGAAGCGGTCGATGAAGGATTCGACGATGGGGTATTGACTTTTGGGCAGTTGGCAGTGGCCGTGGCCACCGACGATATCGATGTCGACGCGGTCACCGAGACCGAGGCGATTCCAGACTTTGCGGGCGGCGGCCATGGAGTAGGCGGCACTCTCATCAGCCAGCCACTTGTAGTCGGGATTGCCGAGCACGAGGAGGGCGCGGGGACAGACCATGGCGCAGAGCTCGTGATGGTCGTAGGGCATGAGATAGACGCTGTCGCCGTGGAAGCGCTCCCGCATGGATTCGAGGAACCAGTGGTAGTCGGTGCGGTCGAGGTTTTCGACGCTATCCAACTTGTGGCTATAGCGCCACGATGCTGCTCCGCCGCCACCGGGTTCCTGGGCGATGGTGAGGGCTACTCGGTCGTCGAAGGCTCCGCAGAAGAGTGCCATCTTGCCGGCGTAGGAGCATCCGCTGACGCCGATGCGCTTCACGTCGATTTTCGTTTTCTTAGGGCCGAGCTGCTCCAGTCCGTCGATGAGTCGCTGCAGTCCCCATGCCCATTCGCTATAGGCTCCGTTGTCCTTGAGGTCGGGATAGAGGCGGTCGAAGTTGTGCTCGCCGCGCTCCTTGTGAGGGCGCCATTGGGAGTAGTCGTTCACCTGCGATTCTCGGTAGTTCATGCGGGCAATGGGGCGCGGGTCGAAGATGTCCTTGGGCAGTGCCAACATGCTGGTGCCGATCATCAGGGCGTAGGGCGGCTGGCCGACGGTGGGGTAGGCAATGGCTGACTTCAGGGTGAGCGTCTGTCCGTTGACGGTGACATCGACGATGAGCGTGTCGCCATCCATGCGTGCCTTGACGGCTTCGCGCGGCACGGCGGGGATGCGTCCGATGCCGAAGTTCTGGATCATGTCGGCGATTTCCAGTCGGCGTTCGTTCCAGTCGACGATGGTCTTTACCTGCCTTCCGTCGTTCATGAGGAGCGGGTCGGGGAGTTCGTACATGGGTTCCGCGAGTTGTGCGGAAACCGTTGTGCACAGGAGGAATAGTGCTGATAAGATAGTTAGTTTTTTCATACTTTTCGTTTGATGATTGATGAATAATGCTGCAAAGATAAGAAATATTTCGGAAAAAACTTGCTTTTACCGAATATTATTCGTATATTTGCAGTCGTTGAGAACCGAAATACTTTTATTATTAACTAAACAAATACAAAACGACTATGAAGAAAAAGTTCATTTGCGCCGTTTGTGGATATATCTACGAAGGCGATGCTGCTCCCGAGAAGTGCCCAATCTGTAAGGCTCCTGCCTCAAAGTTCTCTGAACTGAAGGACGAGGGCGAGACCACTTATGCAACCGTTCATCGCATTGGCGACGGCAAGCCCGAGGGTGTCAGCGAGGAAATGATTAACGACCTGCGTGCACACTTCAACGGCGAGTGCAGCGAGGTAGGCCAGTATCTGGCTATGGCTCGTCAGGCCGATCGTGAGGGCTATCCCGAGATTGCAGAGGCTTTCAAGCGTTATGCTTTCGAGGAGGCCGACCATGCTTCTCGCTTTGCTGAGCTGCTGGGCGAGGTCGTATGGGATACCAAGACCAATCTGGAGAAGCGCGCTGCTGCCGAGGCCGGTGCTTGCGAGGATAAGTTCCGCATTGCCAAGAACGCCAAGGCTGCTGGTTTCGACGCCATCCATGACACCGTTCACGAAATGGCTAAGGACGAGGCCCGTCATGGTGCCGGCTTCGCAGGACTGCTGAAGAGATATTTTGGAAAATAAACTAGAATCTCTAGAATCTCTAGATTATCTAGACCTCTAGACAATAAATCGCGGGAAAAGTCGTTTTATCTATGTATGGTAAGACGACTTTTCTTTTTTATATTTGCCGTTGTGGCGATGATGACGGCCTGCACGGACAACGATTCGTTCAGCAATAGCGCCGGTAACCGACTGACATTCTCGGAGGATACCGTCCGGTTTGACACGCTTTTTTCCATCGTCCCTTCATCTACCCAGACTTTCTGGGTGCATAACGAGTCGAGCGACGGCATCCGCATTGTCACCGCCCGACTGGAACGCAGCAACCAGAGCGGTTACCGCGTGAATGTCGATGGCACGTATCTGGACCCCGTGGGTTCCGACTTCGAGGTGCGCAAGGGCGACAGTCTGCTGGTGTTCGTCGAGGTTACCACCCGCGAGAACCACGCCGACGAGCCGCAATTGGTGGAGGACAATCTTATTTTCACGCTGGAGAGTGGTGTCCAGCAACGCGTCAACCTGCGGACGTACAGCTGGGATGCCATCCGATTGGACAGTCTGGTGGTCCGGCAGGATACGGTGATTGAGACGCCGCGGCCCGTCGTCATCTACGGCAACGGCATCAAGGTCGAAGAGAACGCCACGCTGACCATCCGCAATACGACGCTGTATTTCCACGACGGCGCGGGCATCACGGCCTACGGCAATGTGGTGGCCGAGAATTCGCTGTTTCGTGGCGACCGTCTGGACCGCATGTTCGACTATCTGCCCTACGACCACATCAGCGGCCAGTGGGAAGGCATCGAACTGTATTCGCATAACGGCGACAACCGCTTCTTCAACTGCGAGATTCGCAATGCTGTGGACGCTTTGATGTGTGACAGCACGTCGCTATACATGTATAATACGATTGTTCACAACGCCAGCGGTGATGGCCTGTCGGCGCGCCATTCCGACGTGTATGTCGAGTATTGCCAGTTCAGTAATACTTATGGCGATTGTCTGTCGTTCTACGGCTGCGAAGCCATCGTCGAGCATTCGACGCTGGCGCAGTTCTATCCCTTCTCGGCCAATCGCGGTGCGGCGCTGCGCTTTGCCAATACGAAATTACCGATGCTGCTCGACTGCCGGTGGACGCTGGCGACGGGCTATGCGGACGATGTTGTGATGGGCGAAGTTGTGGAGAATGCCGATTCGTTGTTTGACTACCACTTTGCCGACTGCATGCTGCGGACGCCCGCCGTCGAGGACTCGCTGCGCTTCGAGCGCGTCATCTGGGAGACACCGAAGGATAGCGTGCAGGGCAAGCAGCACTTCGTCCTTGTTGACGAGGATAATCTGATTTATGATTTCGCGTTGGACAGCATTTCACCGGCACTTCAGAACGGCATCGGTCGTATACCCATTCCCGCAGAGCACGACGTGAATGCCGTCGGTCGCCGCGCGCTTCCCGTCGGATGGGTTCAGCGTCGGCACATCAAGCGGTAGGGACACTTGCTGCACGTCTTCATGTCGTCGGTAGGCACGAACGGCACATCAGGCGAGAACATTTCCTGAATCTTTGAATCCAGCAGCTCGTTGAAACGGGCTGACACTTCGGCGATGTCGCGAACGGGTTCGCGGCCCAGACAGAGCGTGGGGTCGTAGTCCTCGCCACCGGCATACTGGATGAACAGCAGGGCGGGGGAGACTTTGGCTTGGGTATTGCGAGCCTTCATCTGGCGGCTGACGATGTCGGCATAGACAAAGGTCTGCAGGTAGTAGTCAGAATGTTCGTGGATGTTTTCGGGCTCGAAGATGGCATCGACGTCGGCCAATGGCTTCAGGCGTTTGCTGCCCGTCTTGTAATCGACCACGCGGATGTACTCGTCGTTGATGAGGTCCAGCCGGTCGATGCGGCCGCCAATGGAACTTGGAACATGAAACTTGAAACTTGAAACTTGAAACTGTGATAGTGGGCGCTTGACGTCGCGCTCGAGGCCGAGGATGGTGAAGGGCGCCAGACGGCGGTCGATGGTGATGAGCTGGCGGAGGTAGTGGATGATGACCTCGCGATTGATGAGGTGCAGTCCGCTCTTTGTTGCAAAGGGCATCACCTTGTGGAAGGCCTCGTCGACGGCACGCTCGATTTCAACCTTTGACTTTAGGAGGTGGTCGAGCAGCGGTTTGTCAATCTCGCGTGGCAGTTGGCGATAGATGATTTCTGCGGCTTCATGGAAGACGTTGCCGAAGATGCGGTTGTCGAGCTCCTGTTCGTCGTCGGGAACGTCGGGTTGTTGGATGTCAGCCACGTAGCTGTAATAGAACTGCAGGGGACAGCGCATGTATTTGGCGATGGCCGTCGGCGAGAGCATCGGGTGCTGCGTGGTAAACTGCGACTGGATGACCTGCATGACGTGTGGCGTTTTGTCGATGGGTGCGGGTTGCCACTTCGGTGTCGATTGTCCGGAGAGCAGTGTGTGGAGCGAGATGGTGTGTGGACTCTCAACCATCAGTTGGAGGATGAATCGGCTCATCTCGCCGCGCTGACCGTCCTCGGTGGAATTGTTATAGAGGATGGTGATGTCGCCGGCACGTTGCAGTAGTCGGTGGAAGTAGTAGGCGTATATGGCGACTTTGTTTTCGACGGTTGTCAGTTCGTAGGCGTGGCGCAGACTGTGGGGAATGAACGACGAGTCGTTGACACCTTTCGGCATGTTGCCCTCGTTGCAGGAGAGCAGCAGCACGTGGTCGAAATCGAGGTTACGCGTCTCCAGCACGCCCATGATCTGAAGGCCTTCAGCGGGTTCTCCGTGGAAGGGAATGCTAGTCTGCTGGATAACCTGCGTGACCAGTCGCTGCAGGGTGGTCGGCGTCACCGTCAGGTCGCCACTGCGCTGCAGGTCGTCGAGACGGTTGACCAGCGTATAGGCTCGGAACAGCGACTCCTGAAACATCGGATCGCTGATGTCGGCGCTACCTTTGGTAGCCACTTCGCGCAGGAGTTGTGCCAGAGGTTGCTGGTCGTCGCTGACGTATTTAGCATAGGGATGGCGCTGGAAGGTGCGAAGGAGTCGGGGCGTACGGCCCTGCAACTGCATGTCGAACCAGAGTTGGATGAGCGAGGCGACGGGCGTCTGCGAGAGGGGATAGCCCGTGGTGACATTCACTTTGTCTACCTCATCGGGCAAGCAGTGGATGACGGTGGGCAGGAGGTCCTCGTTGCAGAGCACGATGGCTGTGCGGCGACCAGCGGCGATGCGGGGGAAGGAACCCGACGGTGACCCGTCGGGAGTGGTGGGGGTATTGTGGAGCCAGGTGCTGACGTAGCGGGCTTGGATATCCTCGGTGGGTGCGGAGACGATGCTGATATGACGCTTGTGGCCGAAGTTGCCATAGACGGCTTCCGACGTGGTGTCGAGTTCGTTGGGGAAGTGTTCGAGATAACGACGGATGTACTGGCCGGCCTCGTGATGTTGCATGTAATAGTGGTCGAAGTCCCAGTAGAAATGCGCCTTGCCCTCCTTTTGCAAGTGGGTGAACAGTTGCTGCTCGACCTTCTGCAGCAGGTTGAAGCCGACGAAGAGGTAGTGGTCGTAAGGGAAAGAGGGGGCTGAACTGGCGACCTGGCGGTAGAGGGCGCCCTCGTAGGTCAGGCCCTGAGCGGCCAGGCGGTGGTTGAAGTCGTGGTAGATGTCGGCAAAGTGGCTCCACAGACGGAGGAAACGCTCCTTCAGTTCAGTGTTGTGATCCTCAGAGAAATTGCTGAAAAAGCGGCGAATCATCTCACGTTGTTCGTTGGTGAGATAAGAAATGTCGTCGAGCTCATGGATGTCGCGCAGGTTGGCAAAGACACGGTCGGCATCTGCCAGATTTTTGTCAATATCGTCGAAGTCAGTAAGCAGCAACTGGCCCCAGCCGTAGAATTTATCGAGGCTCTCGTCAGACCCCGTGCAGCGGCAGAACGACTTATGGAGGTCGCAGATGAGCTTGATGGGGTCGGCAGTCTGGAGTGTCGATTGCTGACGGAAGAGTTCGCTGATAGTGATATAGGCTGGGCTCCAAATAGGCTGTTGGGCTATGCGTGCGAGATGGTCGTTGAGGAACAATGACGCACGCTTGTTGGGAAACACCACGGCAACGCGCGACAGGTTGGTGCCATATTTGCGGAGAATGTCTTCGGCGACGTATGCGAGGAAATCTTTCATATCACTTCTTCTACCTTATTTATATATACATACCAGAGCCAGCCCTTGACATTAGGCATTCCCATAGAACGCAGCAGTTGCATGTATTCGCGGACCTGCTCATGGTATTCAGTCTGTGGGCGTCCGAACTTAAAATCGACGACGTGGGTCTCGTGTCCGTCAGTCATCACGCGGTCGGGACGACGCTCCAGCATGTTGCCCTGAGCGTCGAGTGTGAGAATGCTACACTCGTTGAACAGCTGCCAGCGGTCGGAGAACCAGTCCTTGATACGTGGACTTTCGAGTCGACGGCGTAACATGCTGGTGACTTTCTCGGCGGTCACTTCATCGTCGTAGAGCACGCCGTCGTGTTGCAATTGTGCCAGCGCGCGTTCGATATCAGCGCTGGTGCGAATGGTCGAGAATACATTATGTAACACACTGCCGATTTTGATATAGCTTAGCTCCTGTTGTTCGTCGTCGCCCTCGATAAAATCACGGCTTTTGTTGCTCTGACGGAATTCGGTCTTGACATCAAAACTCTCGATGGTGACGGACTGGGGAGTGACGGGTTGCAGGAAGACGTTGGCAGTCTTTGTATCCTTTGGCTTCTCGGATTCTACGTAGAGTTCACCATAGGTAAACTCGATGGGCGACTCGTTATCTGCCATTCCCTCCAGTGTGCTGTCGTCGAGATTCAGGTTGGACAATACGGATTCGATGAGTGCCGAACGGCTACCTTTGGAATTTCGACGGCCTAGGACAAAGAGGTTTTTGGAAGCTCGTGTGAAAGCCACGTAGAGCAGATTCAGGTTGTCGACGGTATTCTGAAGATGTTCGTCCAAGTAGTTTGGTTCGTAAATGGTACCCATCATCTGCTTGCCGCTATAGTCGACGGGGACGATGGGGAGGGCATCGAACGGCGACTCCTTGGGCTGGCACCAGAGAATGTCGCTGTGTTCGAGGCGCCAGTCGCAGAAGGGAATGAGGACATGGTCGAATTCCAAACCCTTGCTCTTGTGGATGGAGAGAATGCGGATGCCGTCGGTGGCAGTATTTTGGATGGTCTTGCTGCAAATAGTTTCCTCCCATTCATAGACAAAGGCATCAATGTCGGTGCTGTTGTCGAGCGTGAATTTGTTCAGCTGGTCGTAGAAGGCACAGACGTAGGCGCTTTGCTCTTTCTGACGGTCGAGTTGGAAGATATGAAAGAGACGTTCAGTCAGTTCGTAGAGTGGCAAATGGAGTAGGGTGGCGGTCTGTTGGGTGAAGTCGGGAGGCAGCAGGTCGTCGATAGGACGGTCCTTGATGAACAGCTCGCTTTCGGCAACCGAATTGCCGAGTACGGTGCGCTGGTAGAGTTTGGCGATGGTCGCCTTGGCCAGCTGGTCGTCGGGGTGGGTAAGCACATGGAGTGCCTGAACGAGCAGGCAGACGCTGACGGAGGCATCGAGGCGGAAGGCTTCGTCACTAACGATGCGTATTTGAGGCATGTGCTCGCTGAAATAGTCAGCCACCAAAGGAATGGTGCTGTTAGTTCGCACGAGAATGGCGATATCTTGCGGCTTTGCTCCTTTTTCGAGAAGCATGGACACGGTATCGGTCAGTTGTTGTAGGGTTTCTGCTTGGTAGTCCTTTGCCGGTAACAGTCGGATGTTGACAAAGCCATTCGTCTTCCGCTTTTCCGGAACTTTCTGGGCAACATCGTCATAAGCGTGCTTGAGGAGTTCAGCACCCGATGGATAGTTCTCGCGCTGCGAATTATATTCCTGCAGGGCTGCCTCGATGAAGAAAGTGTTGTTGAACTCAATTATCCGCCGTTCAGAACGGTAGTTCGTGTCCAGTGGACGGATTTCCATCATCGAATCTGCTTGAGGAAGTTCTTGGTCGATGGCATTCAAGAGTCGCCAGTCGCCTGAACGCCAACGGTAGATGCTTTGCTTGACGTCACCCACAATGAGATTCTCGGTATCGACGTGACTCATGCATTCCTGCAGGAGAATCTTGAAGTTCTGCCACTGAACGGTCGAAGTATCTTGGAACTCATCAATCATTATGTGCTCCAGTTGAGTGCCAATTTTCTCAAAGATGAACGGGGAGTCGCTGTCTTTAATGAGCGAATGGAGCAGTTGCTGGGTATCGCTGAGTAGAAAGCGGTTGGCCTCGCTGTTCATCTCACGAACCTTCTGTTCAATACTACCTAGCAGACGCAATTGGTTCAGATGTTGCAAGGTCAGGTCGGCAGACTTGTAGAGTTTCCACTGACGGGGCTGCTCGGCTATTGCTTTTTGCAAGATGGGGACGAGCGTGGTGTCTGCTAGGGAATAGATGAAGTCAGCACGGTCGTTTTTCTTGCCACACCATTTGGTAGTGTCTTCAATGCAGTCGGTAACGCGTTTGCCTATGATGCCTTCATCGAATTGGCCGTTTTGAAGTTTGATGAAGAACCCCGCTACACCGGATTTGCCATAAGAGAAATCTTCAGCGGAAAGGTTTTCTTGATGGAGAACATCGAAGAAATGGTCGCCAATTTCCTTCATTCGCTGGAGTGCATCGGAACGAATCTGGCGCATCTGACTCATATAGCTGCTTAGGAAATCTTTTTGGTTAATCAGTTGTTTCAGTTCGTCGCTCTTTTCTTTATAAAAATCGCGGAAGATGGTGCGTCCGAACTGCTTTACCTGTCCGATGATGTTCCAGGAGCGGTCGTCGCTGATAGTCTCCATAATATATTTCAGCAACCATTGCAGCATGACGTCAGTATGGGTGAGGGAGTCGATAAGACGGTCGACGGCTTGTTCTTCCACTTGAATATCGTTCAGTCCGATGCGGAGGTTGGCAGTCAAGTCCAATTCACGGGCAAGATTGCGAAGGACACTCTGGAAAAAAGTGTCGATGGTTTCTACACGGAAATAGTTGTAGTTGTGTAGCAACTGGTGAAGAGCTTCGCCTGCACGTTGGCTGACCTGAGACTCGGAAAGACCTGTCGCAGCAACAATGTGTTGCAGGTAATCCGATGAATCGGGCAGCTTTTTCCATATTCCATAAAGCTGGCTGAGGATACGCATCTTCATCTCTTCCGTTGCTTTGTTTGTGAAAGTCACGGCTAAGATGGAACGATAACTCATCGGATTTTTGACGAGTAGCTTGATATATTCTGTTGCCAGCGTAAAAGTCTTTCCGGAACCGGCACTGGCTTTGTAGATAGTTAGTGGTTTTACCATCTTCTGAATATTTCTACGGTGAATTTACAACCAAATTCTTGGATTTTACCTCCGAGCAGATTGGTGAAGACTGCTGTGGAGAAATAGCGATTGGTCAATCCGTAACCCAGTTCGAAATAGGGTCTGGTGTGCTGTATGGAAAGTGCACTCACATAGAGACGTTCTATTTCAATATATCGCCCAATAAGTGGCAGGTAAGAGAGAAGCAACATTGGTGTATCGAATGATGCATGTCCTCGAACATAATAGTTTGACTGGTTGTACCATGAACTGCTGAGCAACTGGAACTGGCCGGCCCAGTCGTCTTCCCAACCTGTAGGAAGGTTGTTGTCGCGGAAATTTTCGTAGTCAACAAAGTAATTGGAATTACGCTGAGTGTAAAAACCAGCACCACCTCGCAAGTTCAGAATGCGCAAACCGCGTAAGCGTTTTAGATAGGAAGCATCAAACTCCCAACGCTGATAGTCGAGATTAGCACCGAACACACCCTGGATACTTTGTTCGAAGTTGGCAGTCAAAGTTGGTCCATTGCGCCATGGGGTTAGCCTGACAGTCAGTAGGGGAGCGAAGCTTCGGAAATCCCAATCCAATCCAGCTTCCTCCATGAGTTCCGAATTTAAGGACTTACGCCGGTGGAATACCAAGCCTGTCATGATTTCCAGCCAATCGTAGGCGACAACATTATTAACAGCTCGAATATGCATATCCTTGAAATCAGGCATACTGATAGTATCACCCATGATACGATGAAAATCATCTGCCAACGTACTATTCGAGGTGTGGTTGCCGTTGGCCCATGTGATTTGTGCGTAACCATTGCGTTTAGGATTATAGGTCATACGCAGAGGAACTTCGTAGAAAAACTGATTCAGTTTGAAGTTATAACCGAACTGCGGGTTTAGCGTCAAATAGCGGTAAGCATTCCAACTGTATTTGAAACCGAGTTTTAATTTGTAGCTGATACCTCGACTCTTGCTATAACCAAGATAAAGTGGGTTTAGCAAAGGTGAAAAGCGCATGGATACGGCACCGACATCAGAACTGTTGCCATTGATGAGGTTATAGCCAATAATATCCCATCCTAGTGTCTTTAGCCATTCACTTTTATGATGGTGCTCCACCTGAGTTGAGTCCACAGCGGTAGTATCTTTTGATGCATTATGGATGCTGTCATATCGGGCATAGATTTCCTGTTCACGTTGGTTCAGCGGGATGGGTCGTAACTCTTCCATCAAAGTACGGTCTTTCTCGTTGTCGAGTGAGTCAGGGAGCGTTTGTGGGCAATCATAAACTGCTGTAAAATTGGCAGTCACCTGATTTCCTAAGAAATTGAACCTTGCATCAGTAGTACACCGCAAAGGTAGTTTTGACTGCGTATTTTTCGCATTCATTTCAGCCGATACTTTGAAGGCGACCATATCGAACTCGCCTTCAAAATCAACTGACTGCAGTCTGCCTGTATTGACGTTGACAGTAGCGAAGCCTTTTACCAACTGGGTGTTTTTCTTAATAGGCGCAAAGCGGATGACGGCCATGTTATCCTCTACTAACCTTATTTTATAATTATATAAGAAACTGTTTCCCTTGTAAAAGGGTGAGAGAATATGGTCTGGATAAAGTGTGTCGTCATAGAAATCAGGGGTGCTGAATTCTAATAGGATGGGCATTGCTGTGCGCTGTCGAGGAATGGTTCCCCACACGACTTGTCTTTTTACGTCGTATTCATCAACATCGCGGAATTTTAGTTTGCAATAGGCCTCACCCACATAATGACGGTCGCCCGATGCAATGACATACATCGTAGGCACCAGAAACAATAAGGCGTTGCGTCGATCCATGCCAAAGCTATAACGCATATATACGTTTTGTTCTATTCCATTAACTGGAATAGTAAAGTTTCGCCGGTAGTTCCAAACTCGATTCAATATCAATGAGTCTGTTGAACTGCGGGCCAAACAAAAGCTGGACATGAGTGTCATCATGCCCAGCATCAATATCATTATGCGTAGCTTCTGATTCACGACCCCAAAATTACGAAAAAAAATTGGAGTCACAAAACTTTTAGCCCAAATATTTCATTAAGATGCGTGCATTGCCCGAATCGCGGAGCTTTGCAATGCTCTTTTCGCGAATTTGACGTACACGTTCACGAGTCAAGCCCAGTTGGTCGCCAATCTCTTCAAGGCCTTTTTCGTGGCAACCAATACCGAAACATTCACGGATGATGGTAATTTCGCGTTCTTTTAATACTTTTTGTAGTACGTTGTTCAGTTCAAGTGCCATTGACTCATGATCAACTTGACGGTCAGTGCGGGAATCATCACCAGAAGCCATCACGTCCAACATACAATTGTCCTCTCCATCCTGGAAAGGAGCATCAATTGATACATGATGACCGTCAGCCATCATAGATTGCGAGATTTTCTCTTCGTCCAGGCTTGTAGCATCACTCAATTCCGAGATGGACGGATGACGCTGGTTCTCCTGCTCAAACTTGTTAATCTCATGATTAATCTTACTCAATGAACCTACTTGGTTGAGAGGCAGGCGGACGATACGACTTTGCTCTGCGATAGCCTGTAGAATGCTTTGGCGAATCCACCATACAGCATATGAAATAAATTTGAAGCCTCGAGTCTCATCGAACTTCTGTGCAGCCTTAATAAGGCCAATGTTACCCTCGTCGATAAGGTCAGTCAGCGTCAATCCCTGATGCTGATACTGCTTAGCGACGGATACTACGAATCGGAGGTTTGCCGTTACCAGTCTGTCCTTGGCACGCTCGCCCTCAGGACCACCCTTACGGATCTTCTGAGCCAGTTCGATTTCTTCATCGATGCTAATCAATGGTGCACGACCGATTTCAACCAGATATTTATCCAGTGCCTCACTCGAACGGTTCGTAATACTCTTCTGAATCTTTAATTGTCTCATCTTAAAAACTTTCTTAAAACGTCTTAATCGCCTGATAATCAGGAACGTGTGCAAAATATTACTTTTAAAAGCGGTGCAAAGTTACGAAAAAAAACGGCTCGTTGTTCTCCAACGGGTCGTTTTTTTACTTAAAAAATATTAAAGAACTGATTTCTTATTATTCGTCAATTGCTGTTATTTTCTTCTTCAGTTTGTCAACGTAAGCATCGATCGTGGCAACTGCAACGATGTTCATAACGTCTCGTACAGATGCTCCAAAGTCGACGAAGTGGATTGGTTTATTAAGTCCTACTTGTATTGGACCAATGATTTCGGCATCTGCTCCCAGCATCTGCAACATTTTGTATGATGAACGTGCAGATGTGAGGTTGGGGAATACAAGCGTATTCACTTTTTTGCCCTTCAGACGTGTGAATGGATATTGTTCATCACGCAAATCATCGTCGAGAGCAAAACCTAACTGCAGTTCTCCGTCAATGGGAAGATCGGGATAACGCTCCTGCATGTACATTGTGGCATTTTTTACTTTCAGTGCGCCTTCGCTTTGGCTACTACCGAAATTAGAGTGGCTTATCATGCCTACAACAGGCTTTTCATTAAAGAACCTAACGCTTTTGCTTGCTAGTTTCGCGATATCGATAAGAGTCTCTGTATCAGGGTTCTCGTTGACCAGCGTGTCTGCTATGTAGAGTGTACCGCGGGCAGAATTGATGATGTGCATTGCTGCAAAATGCTTGTATTGCGGACGGATGCCAATGACTTCTTTTACAACCTTAATCGTATTCGAGTACTTTGTATAAAGTCCCGTAAGGAATGCGTCAGCCTCACCGGTTTCAACCATCATCATGCCGAAATAGTTGCGTTCGAACATCTTATCGTTCGCTTCCTGAAATGTATAACCTTCGCGTTGGCGCTTCTCTGCAAGGATACGGGCATAACGTTCGCGACGCTCTTGTTCACTTGGATGACGCAGGTTGACAATTTCAATACCCTCGATATTCAAATCGAGTTTCTTGGCAAGTTTAGCAATGTACTCGTCATTACCCAGTAGAATAGGATGACAAATTCCTTCAGCCTTGGCTTGAACAGCAGCTTTTAGCATGGTAGGATGAACAGCTTCTGCGAATACCACTCTTTGTGGATGGTTGGCTGCTGTGGCATAGAGCTGTTGGGTAAGCTTTGTCTCCTGACCCAGCAATATGCTAAGCGATTTCTTGTATTCTTCCCAGTTGGTAATCTTTTTGCGTGCAACACCACTGTCTATTGCAGCTTTAGCTACAGCTGCTGATACTTCAGTAATCAGTCGTGGATCAACGGGTTTCGGGATAAAGTAATCACGACCGAAACTAAGGTTATTGACCTTATACACGTCATTAACCACATCGGGAACGGGCTGCTTGGCCAAATCGGCAATGGCGTGAACGGCGGCTAATTTCATTTCTTCGTTGATGGCTGTGGCATGAACGTCCAATGCACCGCGGAAGATATATGGGAAACCTATGACATTGTTGATTTGGTTCGGATAGTCCGTACGCCCTGTTGACATCAGCACATCAGGACGTGCATCCATGGCGTCTTCATAGGATATTTCAGGAACAGGATTGGCCAATGCAAAAATGACAGGGTCTTTGGCCATTGACTTCACCATATCTTTTGAAAGCACGTTACCTTTGGATAATCCTACGAAAACATCAGCGTCTTTAATTGCTTCTTCTAGTGTGTGAATGTCCTTACGGCTAGTAGCAAAGAACCTCTTTTGCTCGTTTAAGTCCTGACGTTCAACAGAAATAACGCCCTTTGAGTCGAGCATGACAATGTTTTCCTTTTGTGCACCAATAGCCATATACAACTTTGTACAAGAAATGGCTGCAGCACCAGCACCATTGACCACAATACGGACTTTTGCGATGTCTTTTCCTATAACCTCCAATGCATTTTTCAGTCCTGCAGCAGAGATGATGGCGGTACCATGTTGGTCGTCGTGCATCACCGGAATGTCGAGTGTCTTCTTCAAGCGTTCCTCAATATAGAAACACTCAGGAGCCTTGATATCCTCGAGGTTGATACCGCCAAAGGTCGGCGCAATCTTCTCTACTGCCTCACAGAATTTCTCTGGGTCTTTTTCGTCAACTTCGATATCAAAAACGTCTATTCCACCATAAATTTTAAATAGCAGTCCCTTACCCTCCATAACGGGCTTTCCGCTCATTGCACCGATATCACCTAAACCGAGAACGGCTGTTCCGTTGGATATCACTGCCACAAGATTTCCTTTGTCGGTATATCTATAAGCATCATCAGGGTTTTCCTGTATTTCCAAACAAGGGTAAGCCACCCCAGGTGAATAGGCCAGTGACAGGTCTGTTTGTGTACGATACGCTTTAGTCGGTTTTACTTCAATTTTACCAGGCCGGCCTGATTCATGATATTGCAGGGCGGCCTCTTTCGAAATCTTTACCATTTTTTATTATATAAGTTAAGTTGTTTAGAATTCAGTAAACGATAGAGGCATCAGCTGTTTTATACTATCTAGGACATATACACAACGCTGACCATAAAGAAGTATACGAATGGGATGCTGAAAGCGAGTCTCGGTCTCAATAAGTACCTGTCGGCAGGTACCACAGGGACTAACCGGCTCTTTAGTAAACTCTCCCTCTCTGCTGCGGGCTGCAATGGCCAACATAACGACAGGCTGGTCAGGATATTGTGCACCAGCTGCAAAAATAGCTGAACGTTCAGCGCATATGCCAGCCGGAAAAGCCGCATTTTCCTGATTACACCCAATGTAAGTTGCTCCGTTCTGTAATTTTAATGCAGCTCCTACATGAAAGAGTGAATAAGGACTGTATGAACGGTTTGTGCCTTCAATGGCTTGTTCAATTAACGAACGCTCTTCGGGTGTCAGTTCATCCATTTGAGCTTCCCAAATACGGGGTTTTACCTCTATTTCCTTCATAATCTTTCAATTTTTGTTGCAAATTTAATTATTTTTCTCTACTTTTGCAAAATAATTCAGATTTTTATTCATGAAACGAACAATATTTTCACTTTTCAGCCTGTTTTTGGTGTTCCAAACGGCTCTTTCGCAGTCAATGTCCTGGAATCAGCGTTATCAGGATTATTTCAATCTATATAAGGATATTGCTATTGAACAAATGCAGAAATATCATATTCCTGCAAGTATTACGTTGGCTCAGGGTGTACTTGAGTCCGGAGCCGGAAGAAGTGAATTGGCCACCAGAGGCAACAATCACTTTGGCATCAAATGTAATGGATGGACGGGGCGTAAAGTTTACCATGACGATGACGAGCGTAACGAATGCTTCCGTGCATACGATAATGTTTATGAGAGTTTCAAAGACCATTCGGTGTTCCTGACTACAAGCAAACGCTATAGCAGTCTTTTCCAACTGAAACTGACTGACTATAAAGGATGGGCAAAAGGGCTGAAGGCCTGTGGTTATGCTACAAGTCCAACTTATGCTACAAAACTGATAGAGATTATTCAGCTCTATAAACTATATCAATATGATACGGCTAAGGAATATGATAAATTCCAAGCCCAGCAGGTTAAGAATGGTGACCTTCGTCAAATCTATTTCTTTAACAAGAACTATTATTTGAAAGCCCGTAAAGGTGATACTTTCCGTAGCATAGCTGAAGAAGTGGACATCTCCTATCGTAAACTTGCTAAATATAACGAACGCAATAAAAATGATAAACTCGAAGAGGGAGAAATTGTTTGGTTGAAGAAGAAACGCAGCAAGGCTCCCAAGGACTACAAGGGGCGCATGCATTATGTTAAGAAAGGTGAGTCAATGTACTCTATCTCACAACTTTACGGAATAAAGTTAAAGAAACTATATAAGTTGAACGACCTTCCTCCGACCTATCAGATTCGGGTAGGTGAAGCATTAAGACTTAGGTAGTCAGTCTTTTAGAAGATTGTTAAGAAAATTATCCAAATCACTGTCGAGGTCTTTCATTAGTTCTTCGTCAATGATGACAATGTCGTCATCAACCAGATAGAGTTCTTCTACGTTCTCATGGTCTTCATCTTCCAATACGAAGGAATAGGGTTTCAGGATTGACATTTCCTCAATCTGTTTCTTTTGCTTGTTTAAGACATTTCGAATCACCGTAGCCACATCCTCATAGAATGTGTCTTCCTTGTTGTCAATCCATTGCTCTACGACGCAACGGGTTATTTCCTTGTCGTCATCATCAAATGCCGTCAATTCACCGGATTCCTGGCTGACTCTCAAATGAATGTCTGTCAGTTGATTGGCCTCTTCCATTGGCGGGAATTTGTCAGCTACTTTTCGTAATGCTCGCTCCACTTGTTGAAACGTTTGTTCGTTTGCTTTCATCTTTTTATGCTTTTATCGTCGCAAAAGTAGGAAAAAAAAGCAGAAAATGCAAACGTTTTCGAGTTTTTTTCAAAAAAACTTAAATATTTACATCTTTAATTCATATTTTTGTCGTACCTTTGCATTGCAAACATGAGATTGCAAAACTAATGAGTACTAAAATAAGTCATTCGGGGGTTATAGAACGTGTTGAAAAGGATAGGGTGCAAGTACGCATTGTCCAGACTTCAGCTTGTGCTGCTTGTAAAGTAGCCGGATACTGTAATGCATCAGAGTCAAAAGAAAAGTTGATTGACGTGTTTTGTACCAATAGTGCTGCTTACGAACTGGGGCAGCATGTGGTGGTAAACGCCTCTGGTAGTGTTGCAGCACGGGCCTTATTATGGGGATTCGGACTTCCCTTTATAGTTCTTATTGTTGTGCTGATATTTGTATTGTTGCTGACGTCTAACGAAGGCCTTGCCGCGTTATGTGCTTTGGCTGCTCTTATTCCATACTATTTCGTGTTGTGGCTGATGCGCGACCAGATGCGCGACCAGCTTAACTTTTGGATAGAATAAACATATTAAAACAAATAATAAAAAACTAGTAACTTTATGAATTTCATTTTGATTGCAGTATTAGTGCTGGGCGCTATCGGACTGATTGCCGCCCTCGTGCTGTATGTCTGCTCCAAGAAGTTCTATGTCTACGAAGACCCTCGCATAGCTCAGGTTACTGAGCAACTGCCGGGTGCCAACTGCGGTGGATGTGGCTTCGCTGGATGTGGCGGCTTGGCTGATGCCCTTGTTAAGGGTGCCGATGCTGGCAGTCTTGAGGGACTGATGTGTCCTGTGGGCGGACAAGAAGTGATGGGTAAGGTGGCTGACCTTTTGGGAATGGCCATTGCCAACGGTGAACCAATGGTCGCCGTAGTACGTTGTAACGGAACCTGTGAGATGCGTCCAAAGATTGCCGAGTACAGTGGTCTGCGCACGTGTGCAGCGATGAATTCTTGTGGTGCTGGTGAGACGGCTTGCGGATTCGGTTGTCTGGGCTGTGGTGACTGTGTCGCAGCTTGTCAGTTTGATGCCATCCACATGAATCCTGAAACCGGACTTCCCGAGGTCGATGAAGAGAAGTGTGTGGCTTGTGGCGCTTGCGTCAAGGCTTGTCCGCGTCACATCATCGAGCTCCGCAAGAAAGGACCAAAGGGACGCAAAGTGTTTGTGTCATGTGTCAACAAGGACAAGGGTCCTGCAGCCATGAAGGCTTGTAAGGCTGCTTGCATCGGTTGTGGTAAGTGTGAGAAGGAGTGTCAGTTTGGTGCCATCACCATTGAGAACAACGTTTCGTATATCGACCACACGAAATGCCGCCTGTGCCGTAAGTGTGTGGCTGTTTGTCCTACTGGTTCTATCCACGCCGTGAATTTCCCCGCACCTAAACCTAAAGAAGAAAAGGAGGCCGAAGCATGAAGATAAAGACATTTAGTATTGGTGGTATTCACCCCGAAGAAAATAAGCTGACCCACGATGCTGTGACACAAGTGGCAGCACTCCCTAAGCAGGCTATTTTCCCGCTTGGTCAGCACATTGGCGCACCTGCCAAACCCGTTGTCGCCAAGGGTGACAAGGTGAAGGTGGGTACGATGATTGCCGAGGCTGGTGGTTTTGTTTCGGCTCCCATTTATTCATCGGTTAGCGGTACCGTTTTCAAGATTGATACCGCTATCGATGCTACCGGCTATCGCAAGCCCGTTATTATTATTAATGTAGAAGGTGACGAATGGGAAGAAAGCATCGACCGTTCTGACAAGTTGGAACTGGTGAAAGACCATCCTGAACTGACTCCCGAAGAGATCGTGAACCGTGTCAAGGCTGCAGGTGTCGTTGGTATGGGTGGTGCTTGTTTCCCAACCTTTATCAAACTTTGTCCTCCGCCAACAGCGAAGGCAGAGTGTGTGATTATCAATGCCGTTGAGTGCGAGCCCTATATCACTGCCGACTTTCGTCTGATGATGGAACATGCCGACGAGATCCTTGTTGGCTTAGAGCTGTTGATGAAGGGTGCTAAGGTCACCAAAGGCTACATCGGTATTGAGACCAACAAAATGCCCGCCATCGAACTGCTGACGAAAAAGTGTGCTGAGGTGTTCGGCACCTCAGAATACAGTGTCGAGGTCGTGCCCCTGAAGCAACGCTATCCGCAGGGCGGTGAAAAGCAACTCGTTGATGCCGTCATCAATCGTCAGGTGCCTGCACCTCCTGCCATTCCTGTCAACGTTGGTGCTATCGTGCAGAACGTAGGAACGGCCTTTGCCGTCTATGAAGCTTGTATGAAAAACAAACCCCTCTTCGAGCGCTATACCACTGTGACGGGTAAGAAACTGGCAACCCCCGGCAACTTCCTCGTTCGTATGGGTACGCCGATGAAGGATCTGATTGACGCTTGTGGCGGAATGCCTGAGGGTGACAACAAGTTGTTGGCTGGTGGCCCGATGATGGGTAAGGCCCTGACGTCTACCGAAGTGCCTATCTGCAAGGGTACCAATTCTGTGACCATCATCTCTGGCGAAGAGGCTTTCCGCAAGGAGCCTAATCCCTGTATCCGCTGTGCCAAGTGCGTCAGCGCTTGTCCGATGGGACTCGAACCTTACTTGCTGGCTAAACTCGCTGCTGTTCAGAATTGGGAGCGTGCCGAGCATGAGGAAGTGGTAAGCTGTATCGAGTGTGGCTCGTGCCAGTTCACGTGTCCCGCCCATCGTCCGCTACTCGACAACATCCGCCAAGCTAAGGCTACCGTCATGGGAATCATTCGTGCCCGTGCAGCCGCCGCTCAGAAAAAGTAAAAATATAAAAAGGTAAAAATACAATGGGAAAATTAATTGTATCACTATCGCCTCACGCACACGGAACAGACACCGTTGAGAAAAACATGTACGGGGTCATCATAGCCCTCATACCTGCTTTGCTCGTGTCGTTCTATTTCTTCGGCATTGGCTCGGCCATTGTCTGTGCGACGAGTGTTGCGGCCTGCGTCTTCTTCGAGTGGGCCATCAATAAGTTTATGATGAAGAACGAGCGCACAACCGTTTGCGACGGCTCGGCAATCCTGACTGGTTTGCTGCTCGGTTTCAACCTCCCCAGCAACCTCCCCATCTGGATCATTATCATTGGTGCGCTGTTCGCCATCGGTGTGGCCAAGATGACGTTCGGTGGTCTGGGAAATAATCTCTTCAATCCTGCATTGGTGGGTCGTGCTGCCCTGTTGGTGGCCTTCCCTGCTCAGATGACTACTTGGCCGAAGGTTGGTCAGCTGACGAGTTATCTCGATGCTGAAACGGGTGCTACACCTCTTTATATTATGAAGGAAGCCATCAAGCACGGCGACGCCTCCATTCTCGACCAGCTGCCTTCGTCGCTCGACCTCCTCATCGGCAATCATCCCGATGGTGCTGGTGCTATGGGTGAGATTTGTGCGTTGGCTCTGCTTTTGGGGCTGGCCTACATGCTTTGGAAGAAGATCATCACATGGCACATCCCCGTCTCGATTATCGGTACGGTTTTCATCCTTGCTGCCCTGATGCATTTGGCCAATCCCGCCTATGCCGACCCGTTTGCAGTCATCCTCTCTGGTGGTCTGATGCTCGGTGCGATCTTTATGGCTACCGACTACGTGACGAGCCCGATGACCGCCAAAGGTCAGCTTATCTACGGTGTTGCCATCGGTGTGCTGACCGTCGTTATCCGCAACTGGGGTGCCTATCCCGAGGGTATGTCGTTCGCCATTCTCATCATGAACGCCTTTACGCCTCTTATTAACACTTATGTCAAACCAAAACGTTTCGGGGAGGTCGCAAAATGAAGAAACTTGAATCATCTTTAATGAATATGGTGCTGGTACTGACGTTGGTAGCAGTCATCATGGGTGGCATCCTTGCTTACGTGAATCATCTCACCGAGGGCCCCATTGCAGAACAGAAGGAAAAGGCGCTGGCCGACGGCATCAAGGCTGTCATGGCGTGCAACGACCTCAAGGTGGCAAAGACCGACGAGGTGAAGCAGAACGATGCCAAAGGCAAGGAAATGACGTTCACCGTCTATCAGATTCAGGACGCTCAGGGCAACGACCTCGGTGCCGCTGTCGAGAGTACCACGATGGGCTTCGGCGGCAATCTGAAAGTCCTTGTCGGTTTCGACCCCGAAGGCAAGATTCTGGGTTATACACTACTCGAACATGCTGAGACGCCGGGCTTGGGTGCCAAGGCCGACAAATGGTTCCAGAAGGACCAGAAGGGCGACATCATCGGTAAAGATCCTAAGGAGCCGCTGACCGTTTCGAAGGACGGTGGTCAGGTGGATGCCATCACGGCCTCTACCATTACCAGCCGTGCCTTCCTCTTGGCTATCAACAATGCATACAACGCCTACAAGGCTACGCCCGCTACGGACGGCGAAACTGGTGCAACGAAACAAAATCAGTAATAAACTATGAATTATATATCAATTATCAAGAATGGCATCGTCAAGGAGAACCCCACGTTCGTCCTGATGCTCGGTATGTGTCCCACGCTCGCCACTACCACCTCTGCCATGAACGGTATGTCGATGGGCTTGGCAACGATGGCCGTGCTCATCTGCACCAACGTTGTGATTTCGTGCCTGAAGAGTGTTACGCCCGACAAGGTGCGCATCCCCGTATTCATCGTGGTTATTGCCGCTTTCGTGACGATGTTGCAGTTGGTCATCAAGGCCTATCTGCCTGACATCGATGCTGCGCTGGGACTATTCATTCCCCTGATTGTCGTAAACTGCATCATCCTCGGACGTGCCGAGGGCTTTGCCAGCAAGAATTCTCCCGTTGCCTCGCTGTTCGACGGCATTGGCATCGGACTGGGCTTTACGCTGGGTCTGACGTTGCTGGGCATCTGCCGCGAGGTGCTGGGCTCTGGTTCTGTCTTCGGCTTCACGCTGTTGCCTGAGACCTACAACATCCTGCTCTTCGTGCTCCCTCCGGGTGCTTTCATCATGCTGGGATTCCTCATTGCGATTGTCAACAAGATAAGGTCGTAATAACGAAATAACGTAATAACGAAATAACGACAACTATGGAATATATTTTGATTTTCATTAGCGCGATATTCGTCAACAATATCATCCTGTCGCAGTTCCTCGGCATCTGTCCGTTCCTCGGTGTGTCGAAGAAGGTCGATACCTCACTCGGTATGTCCGCAGCTGTGGCATTCGTGCTGACGCTGGCCACCATCGTTACATGGCTGGTGCAGACCTATGTGCTGGAACCCAACGGACTGCAATATCTGCAGACCATCGCCTTCATCCTCGTCATTGCATCGCTGGTGCAGATGGTCGAGATTATCCTCAAGAAGGTGTCGCCTGCACTCTATCAGGCACTAGGCATCTTCCTGCCGCTCATCACCACCAACTGTGCTGTGCTGGGTGTGGCCATCCTCGTCATTCAGAAGGACTACAACTTGATCCAGTCGGTGGTCTATGCCTTCTCGACAGCTATCGGCTTCGGACTGGCACTGACAGTCTTTGCAGGCATGCGCGAACAGCTTGAACTGGTGAAGATTCCCAAGGGCATGCAGGGTATGGCCATCGTCATGCTCTCCGCCGGATTACTGAGCCTTGCCTTCATGGGCTTCTCGGGCGTCGACGGCGGTCTGAAGGTTCTCTTCGGTCTCGACTGATTCCTCTCAGATTATACCATTCTCCGTTTTGGCGGAGTGTGGCGTTCTCTCTTTGAGAGTGTGGCCTTGCAATGCAATCCATTTTACCGGCACTAAACTCAGACTTTACCGCCACTAAAGTCGAGGTTTAGTGCCGGTAAAGTATTTTTTCCACTTTTTCGCATTGTATTTCGGAAAAAATGCGTATATTTGCACCGTATTATCAAAAGTTATCAACCAAAACGGAATAAAATGAATAAACGAGTGAAGAAATGGATTAAGCGCGTGCTGCTGTGGGGAATCGGACTGCCCGTGGCACTTATTATTGCGTTGTATGTTACTTTTGAATGCTTACCAGATGAGTATGGCGATCGTGCTGCGAACTGGTGTCTATCGTTGTTTATTCCTATTCAAGACTATGAAGCGGCAGATAGGGATGGTGCCCTGATATTTGCTCAGATAAAACAAAAAAACTATGAAGCGGCACTCACTCTCTGCGATAGTCTCGAAGGGCGTTCGAAGTTACCAGCGACAACGCTCAATTGCCTGAGGGCAATCTCATATCAGAACATGAACCAACCCAAGTTGGGGGAATTCTATTTTAGAAAAGTGCTGGAGTCTTTTACTGGCGATGACTATGAGTTGCTTGATTATGCTATGGCGGGATATCATCTCAGCATCCTGCTAAATGCCAAGAACGACTACGAGGGTGCACTGAAAGTGCTCATGCCCGTCATCGCTACGACCAAAGAACATGAGGCCAATATCTTGATGCCTTATGATAAGGTGTCCGCTTTATTAGTGGCGATGGGCAAGAACCTGGTTGCCTTGGGCCGCTTCGACGAGGGCGAGCATCAGTTTCAGGAAGCCATAGAGGCCTACAAACGCAATGCGTCGCGTTACGTCAAGTACGACATCACGGCCAGTGTCGATTTCACCAACGATACCACCTATTACGACGTAAGGCAAGGGGTCGCTGCCGCTGCTTCGCAGGCATATCTCAACAAGGGTCTTTACGAACGTGCCGCCACTTGGCTCGAAGTGAGCAAAGAGGCCCTCTCTTATATTCAGGATCATTGCGATTTAGCAAGGTATAATTTTGACACTCGGCTCTTCCGTCAGCAACTCATTGAGGCGCGGCTGCTGGCACATCAAGGTAAACTTGAAGAGGCCGAAAAGGTGTTCCGCCAGTGTTATGACAGCAGTCGTGACATGAGTGAAGTGGTAAAGCGTGAATGTGCACATTATCTGCTTGAGACCCACCAATGGCAAGAGGCTATCGACCTGTATCACAGGAGTGACTCGTCAGACACCGACTCTACGCAGATGACCCTCGACGGCATCACCCAAACGCTCGTTCCGCAATATCAGGCTTGGCGCAATATGGGTAACAATCAAAAGGCGATTGCGATGGCCGACAGTATTACCAGCGTCCTCGACAGTGCCATTGTGCGCTGGCGCAACAGCGACGCCATGGAGCTCGCCACCATCTACGACACGCAAGGCAAGGAGGCACAGATAGCCCAAAAGCAGGCAGCCCTGACGCGACTCTGGTGGATAGCCACGATGGTTGTGCTCGGACTGGTGATTCTGTCGTTCATCATCTACACCATCTACCGCCGCCGCATCACGAAGATGCAGGCCGTGCAGGAGCGCATAGAATCGGAGCTGCGCATTGCCCGCGACATCCAGATGTCAATGGTGCCGAGTTTGTTCCCTGAACGTGAAGGACTGGATATGTATGCCTCGATGACCCCTGCCAAGGAGGTTGGCGGCGACCTGTACGGCTATCTGCTGATGGGCGACAAGCTCTATTTTGCCGTTGGCGACGTGTCGGGAAAGGGTGTTCCTGCCTCGCTCTTCATGGCACAAGCCACGCGACTGTTCCTAACTCTCGCCAAGCAAGGCATGATGCCCGCAGAAATCTGCACCCGCATCAACGATGCACTCAGTGGCGACGACAACGAGAACGGTATGTTTGTCACCTTCTGGCTCGGATTGCTTGACCTCACGACGGGGCATCTCGACTTCTGCAATGCCGGCCATAATCCTCCCGTCATTGGCGGTGACGAACATCACGGCGAATTCCTCGATATGATTCCCAATGCACCTATCGGTTTGTGGCCCGGACTGGAATACGAAGGGGAGGAGATTGATTCTATCAAGGGCCGTCCGCTGTTCATCTATACCGACGGACTCAACGAAGCCGAGAATCCGCAAAAGGAACAATTCGGCGACGACCGCCTGTTGGATTTCTTGCGCAATACGCATTTCGATACCGCCCAGCATGTCATCGAAGCGCTCAAGGCTGAGGTTGAAACCCATCGCAATGGTGCTGAACCTAACGACGACCTGACGATGATGTGTCTGCGGATATAAAATAAATTGCGATTTATTTTGTATTTCGCTCAATTTGCACTACCTTTGTAGCCATTATGATGGAAGTAAGAGTAAAGGATAGTGCTTTGCGCGAGGCGGCAGCCGAGGGAATGGATGCCTTCGTGGGCTGTTTTGTCGGTGCGATAAAGGAGGCCATTGGCGGCGAATTGACTGCCGAGACGATGGCTGAGTTGAACAGCGACCAAGTGACGCTGTTGGCTTGGGATGTGTTGCACGAAGAGGTGATGGACGGCGGTTTCGTTCAGTTGATTCACAACGGCTACGGTCCGTTCATCTTTAAGAACCCGTTGGCCAAGGCATTGAAACTATGGGGATTGCGTGAATTATCCAAGCTGATCTATAGCGCGCATACCTTATATATAAAATATGGTGAGCAGATAGAACGCGACTGCACGGACGACGAGTTCATGGCGCTGTTCGAGCAGTATCCCGAGTTCGACGACTTGGACGATACGTTCGTTGAGGAAGAAGAAAAGTGGACTGCCGACATTGCTCACTATATCGACGAAAACATCGAACGATTTGCAATAATTGAACAATGAACTTTTGGAGCAGCGAGAGCAAAATCGAACTCGTTCGAATTTTGCCGAGTCGTGACAAAAGTCATGGTATTATAAAATAATAACATGAATAAAGACGAAGAACTGATCAGGAAGAAAAGTCCTGTCAACATAAAGAACAAAAAGGCGGGTTTCGAGTATTTCTTCATCGAGACCTACACCGCCGGCATCGTGCTTACGGGGACGGAAATCAAGAGTATCCGTCTTGGCAAGGCGTCGCTGGTGGACACGTATTGTACCATCATCAACGGCGAGCTGTGGGTGAAGGGCATGAACATTTCACCGTATTTCTACGGGTCGTATAACAACCACGAGATGAAGCGCGACAGGAAGCTGCTGTTGACGCGCCGCGAGATTCAGAAACTGGCGTCGGCCACGAAGCAGACGGGTTATACCATTGTGCCGCTATTGGTATTCATCGACGAAAAAGGCCGTGCGAAGATGGACATTGCGCTCTGCAAGGGTAAGAAGGAGTTTGACAAGCGCCAGACCCTGAAGGAGAAGGAAGACCGCCGCGAAATGGACCGCGCCATGAAGAAGTACAAGTAAGAAGTTTAAGGGGTTCAAGAAGTTTAAGAAGTTTAAAGAATATAAGTAGTTCAAGAATATGAGAAGATTATTGACGATAGTATTGTTGATGTTTGCGCTGGTAGTGTCGGCGCAGCACAAGAGGGAGTTCCGCGGTGCGTGGATTCAGTGCGTGAATGGACAGTTCAAGGGCATGGGTACCGAGGCGATGAAAAAGACGCTGACTTATCAGCTGAACGAATTGCAGAAAGACGGCTGCAACGCCATCATTTTCCAGGTGCGCCCCGAGTGCGATGCGCTCTACGAGAGCAATATCGAGCCGTGGAGCTATTATCTGACTGGCGAACAGGGCACAAAACCCTATCCCTATTGGGATCCGCTGGCGTGGATGGTCAACGAGTGCCACAAGCGCGGCATGGAGCTGCACGCATGGATTAATCCCTATCGTGCCAAGACGAAAGTGGCGCACAGCAATGCCCGCAACCACGTCGTCGTGCAACATCCCGAGTGGACCTTCCAGTACGACGGTCTGACGCTGTTGGACCCTGCCCTGCAGGCCTGCCGCGACTACATCTGCGACGTCGTCCGCGACATTGTGACACGCTATGATGTCGACGGTCTGCACATCGATGACTATTTCTATCCCTATCCCGTGGCAGGCGTAAAAATTCCCGACGATGCACAGTATCGCGCCAACAGCAACGGCATCAACAATCGTGGCGACTGGCGCCGCTATAACGTCAATCTGTTTATCGAACAGCTCTACCGCACCGTTCACGACGCCAAGCCGTGGGTGAAGGTGGGCGTTTCGCCCTTTGGCATCTATCGCAATCAGAAGAGCGACCCCAACGGCAGTCGTACTAATGGTTTGCAGAACTACGACGACCTCTATGCCGACGTGCTGCTGTGGGATGCCAAAGGTTGGATGGACTATTGCGTGCCTCAGATCTATTGGGAGATTGGCAATCGTGCGGCTGACTACGACGAGCTCATCCATTGGTGGAACAAGCATATAACGAAGAGCGATTTGTACATTGGTGAAGACGTCGAGCGCACCGTGAAATTCTCCGACCCGAAAGACCCCAACTGTCATCAGCAGGCTGCCAAGATGTCGCTCCACCAGCAGCTGCCCCGCGTAAAGGGTACCGTGCTGTGGTATGCGAAGGCCGCTGTCGATAATGTCGGCAATTACGGCACCAATCTGCGCAAGGTCTATTGGCGCACGCCGGCTCTGCAGCCTGTCATGGAACACATCGACAAAAAGGCGCCCAAGAAGGTTCGCAAGGTGAAGCGCTTCGATTTCGACGGCCAGAACGTGTTGATGTGGTTGCCGCCCAAGAGCAAGGACTGGAAGGATGAAGCCACGCGCTATGCCGTCTATCGTTTCGAGAAGGGCGAGTCGACGAGTAACCTTGACGGTGCTCACCTGAAGACCATCACCGCCAATCCTTTCTACGAGGTGCCTGCCAACGAACAGCTGCCGTGCGTGTACATTGTCACAGCTCTCAACCGCTTGCAGAACGAGAGCAAGGGCGTGAAGGCGAAAATCAAGAGGTGAGAGGTGAGTAGTGAGAGGTGAGATATAAAAAGAGGTCCTATTTTAGGGCCTCTTTTATGTATTTCGGAGTGTAGCCTTTTTTGCTCTTGGCTACGGTCTCAGGCGTTCCTGCCGTGAGGATGGTGCCGCCACCGCGTCCGTCTTCAGGGCCCATGTCGATAATCCAGTCGGCCAGTTTGATGACGTCCAGGTTATGTTCGATGATAATCACCGTGTTGCCTTTGTCCACCAGCGTTTGCAGTACGCCCATCAGGATGCGGATGTCCTCGAAGTGCAGGCCCGTTGTTGGTTCGTCGAGGATGTACAGCGTCTTGCCCGTATCCTTCTTCGACAGTTCCGTGGCGAGCTTTACGCGCTGGCTCTCACCGCCCGATAGCGTCGTTGAAGGCTGGCCCAGTTTGATATAACCCAGTCCGACATCCTGAATGGTTTTGATTTTCCGCAGGATGTCCGGCACGTTCTCGAAGAATTCGCAGGCCTGATTGATGGTCATATCCAGCACGTCAGCTATCGACTTGCCTTTGAATCGCACCTCCAGCGTCTCGCGGTTGTAACGCTTGCCGTGACATTCCTCGCACGGCACTTGGATGTCGGGCAGGAAATTCATCTCAATGGTCTTGTAGCCATTGCCGCCACACGTCTCGCAGCGACCGCCCTTCACGTTAAACGAGAATCGGCCGGGCTTATATCCGCGAATCTGCGCCTCGGGCAGGTTCACAAACAGACTGCGGATATCCGAGAACACGCCCGTATAGGTTGCTGGATTCGATCGCGGCGTCCGTCCGATGGGACTCTGGTCGACGTTCACCACCTTATCAATATGCTCCAGTCCTTCGATGCTTTCGTAGGGCATCGGAGCCTGCAGCGAGCGGTAGAAATGCTTCGATAGGATGGGGTAGAGTGTCTCGTTGACCAGCGTCGATTTGCCCGACCCCGAAACGCCTGTTACGACGATGAGCTTGCCTAAGGGGAATTCCGCGGTGACATTCTTTAGGTTGTTGCCTGTGCATCCGCGCAGCACCAGCGATTTGCCGTTGCCTTCGCGGCGGTAGGTCTTGTTGGGGTCGGCAGGCAGAGTAGGGAGGGGGATGCGCATCTTGCCATTCAGGTATTGTGCTGTGATGGTGTCCGTCTTCAGCATCTCGTCAATAGTGCCCTGGAACACCACTTCGCCACCTTTGCGCCCAGCCTTTGGACCGATGTCGACAATATAGTCTGCCTGTCGCATCATGTCTTCGTCGTGTTCTACGACGATGACCGTGTTACCCAGGTCGCGCAGTTCCTTCAGCGACGTGATGAGCCGTTGGTTGTCGCGCTGGTGCAGTCCGATGCTGGGCTCGTCCAGAATGTAGAGCACGTTCACTAGTTGGCTGCCTATTTGCGTCGCCAGACGGATGCGCTGACTCTCACCGCCCGACAACGATGCCGACTGGCGGTTCAGTGCCAGATAGTCCAGTCCCACGTCGAGCAGGAAATCCAGTCGCGTGCGTATCTCCTTCAGTATCTCTGCGGCAATCTGCTGTTGCTGGTGGTCCAGGTGCTGTTCACATTCGTCCAGCCATGCGCGCAACTCGTTAAGGTCCATCGTTGCCAGTTCGGAGATATTCTTGTCCCAGATCTTATACGACAGCGCCTCGCGGTTCAGCCGTAGGCCGTGACACTCGGGACATTCCTTTTCGGCCAAAAACTGGTCGGCCCATTTCTGTCCGCCTGCCGTGTCGTCGTTCTCCATCACTGAGCGCAGGTATTTCACCACGCCGTCGAAATCCACGAAGTAGTCGCTCGACGTGTGCACCAGATCCTTGCTGATGCGCACAGGGTCCAGCGTGCCGTAGAGTATCTCGTTCATCGCCTCGTCGGGAATGTCCTCGATGCGCGTTTTCAGCGTACAGTCATACTCCTGCAGAATGGCGTCAATCTGCCAGAATATCATCTGGTTCTTGTATTTTCCCAACGGTGCAATACCGCCTTCATAGATGGTATGCTTGCGGTTGGGAATCACCTTGTTGATGTCTATCTCGTTGATATATCCCAGTCCCTTGCAACGCGGACAAGCCCCTTGCGGTGAGTTGAATGAGAAGGTGTTAGGCGCTGGTTCACTGTAGGAGATGCCAGTCGTGGGACACATCAGCCGTCGTGAGAAGTAACGCACCTTCCCCGTGTCGTAGTCCATCACCATGATGAGCCCTTCGCCCTGCTTCATGGCAATCTGCACGGTCTTCTTCAGGCGTTCGTCGGCACCTTTTACGGCCATGCGGTCCACGACCACTTCGATGTCGTGATTCCTGTATCGGTCCACCTTCATGCCCTGCGTCAGTTCCTGCAGTTCACCGTCCACGCGGATATGCAAATAGCCTTTCTTCCGCATGCTCTCAAACAACTCGCGGTAGTGACCCTTACGCCCCTGCACCAGCGGCGCCAGTATCAGTATCTTCCGTCCCTGATAGTCGTTCGTGATCATCTCGATGACCTTCTCCTCCGTGTATTTCACCATCGGTTCGCCGGTCTCGTAGCTGTACGCCTTGCCGGCACGCGCAAAGAGCAGACGCAGATAGTCGTACACCTCCGTCGTCGTTCCTACCGTCGAACGCGGGTTCTTGTTCGTCGTCTTCTGCTCGATGCTAATGACGGGCGACAGTCCCGTAATCTTATCCACGTCGGGCCGTTCCATGCCTCCGAGGAAGTTGCGCGCATAGGCCGAGAATGTCTCAATATAACGGCGCTGACCTTCGGCAAAGATGGTGTCGAAAGCCAGACTCGACTTTCCGCTTCCGCTCAGTCCTGTGACGACTGTCAGCGAGTTGCGCGGAATCTCGACGTCGATGTTCTTGAGGTTATGTACGCGTGCACCCCAGACGTTGATTTTCGTATCGCTCATGGTTTATTGTTCCGAGTTGGTCGTGTCGTCGTTATGGCGTCTTATCAGGTTCACGTCGCGGCGGATGTTATATTCCTTGCCGTCGGCACCGCGTGCATTCACCAGTACGAAATAGACACCGTCTTTCACAGGGCTGCCGTTGTATGTGCCGTCCCAGCCTTCGTCAATATTCGTCCATTCATACAGCTTCTGACCCCAGCGGTTGAAGATGTACGCATGAAATTCTACGATGCTCTTATAACCGCCCGTCTTGCCGTGCGGCTTCGCGCGGTAGATGTCGTTGTGGCCGTCGCCGTTGGGCGAGAAGGCGTTAGGCATCTCCAGATGACTCTCCGATATGGTCACATTGATGCTGGCCGAATCCACCACCTCCTCCTGATATCTCACTATCAGCGTCACCTTTGTCAGTCCCGACTCCGTGAAGGTATGTTCGGGATTCTCTTCGTAACGCACATACGTGTTCTGGCCGTCCACGCCGTTATGCACGAAGCGCCATTCCAGCGTGCTACCCGCTTCGAGGTCGCTTGCGTTCGCCTCGAAACGTACAAGCAGTGGTGCTTCGCCCGTCACGGCCACCGAGTCCACCACCTCCTCTCCGTCCTTTGTGTAGTATGCCTTCGGATTGATGGTGGCCCACGCTGCCGCTGCCGCCATCACCAACGCCATTGTCAATAGGGTTCTTATCTTTTTCATACTTCGTTTTCTTATGAGTCAGCCTGCAAAGTTACGGAAATTTAAGCGCAAAACAAAATATATTCTCTTTTTTTTTGCACATTCGCTAAGAATTCTCTATCTTTGCGCAGTAAAACTGCGCGAAGTTGCTCACGCTCGACAAAATGAGCAAGCTCTTTGCACTCGCTAAATCGCAACATTGCAACATGATTCGTCGTATTCTTTGTTACGGATTGTTGCTGTTGATGGGGCTTACGGCCTGCAGTCGGCAGCCGGACAAGGACATGGAGCCTGGCAACTCCGTGTACTATTGGCGTACGGACCTGCGGATAGACTCAACGGAACGGGCATTCCTGCGGGCGTATGACATTAAAAAGGTGTACTGCCGCTATTTCGACGTGGTGCAGAACGACACCGCCACGGGGCCTGTGCCTAATGCGACGATGACGTTTAGCGACAGCATCCCCGAGGGTATGGAAATCATCCCCACGGTCTATATCACCGAGGATTGCATGCATCGCTGGCACAAGGGGTTGGCAGAAAAGCTCGTGCGACGAATCCGTCAGATGAACGAAACCAACGACATTGTCGGTGTCCGTGAGATTCAGATTGACTGCGACTATACGTCCAAGAGCCGCCGCACATACTACGAATTTCTCGACTCCGTGCGCAGTGCGTGGGGTGGGAGGGTGTCGACGACCATCCGTCTGCACCAACTGTCGATGTCGGCACCGAGGGTGGACTACGGTGTGCTGATGATTTACAATACGGGTGACCCTAACAAGTTTGATGAGCGTAACCCCATTCTCGACCTGCGTGACGTGAAGCCTTATCTGCGTCACCTCAGCGACTATCCGCTGCCGTTGGCGGCTGCTTATCCCGTGTTCAGCTGGTTGCGCACCATCCATGCCGTCAACGTGGAACACACGGTGGAAGCCGACGAGATCCTGCGGGTGAAACATGCCGTCGAACAGGAGCGCCCGACGCTCTCAGCAGCCATCATTACTTACCATTTGGACAAAGATAATATTAACAGATATAAACCAGAGACCTATGAAGAAATTTATCATCATTAGTTTGTTGACCGTTGTGTCGCTGCCCATGCTGGCCTGTGCCGGCATCGGGACGTTCAACTATTATTTGTTTAACCTTTACGACAATGACGACTTTGCCTATCGCATGGAGCGCATCACCACCAACAACTGGAAGGTGTATATGGGCTTGGGCGAAGACGACTGGTTTTGGTTCAGCGAGGAGAAGGTGACGGAGGTGGCCAAGCAGAAGAACGACGCCCTCATGCAGAGCTACGTCCACCAGTTGGCGCGTTACCTGAAGGTTTGCGACGACGTGCAGGGCGACCAGTGGAACTATCCCACCAAGGAGGAACTGGCGAAGCGCCGTACGACGCTGGAGGCTATCCGCGCCTATGCCAACACGAAGTTGCGCACGCGTCTGCGCAGTCAGCACGGACTGTTGTATATGCGTACGAACATGCTGCTGGGTAATCATGCCGAAAACGTGAAGTTCTGGGAAGAGACCGCCAGCCAGTACATCAACAGCGTCTATAAGGACATGATGCAGAACATCTACGCCGGTGCGCTCTATAAGTCCGGACGGACGGAAGATGGCGTCAACATCTTCGTGGAACAAGGCGACTACCGCAGTCTGATGACCATCTACTACAAGCGCCGTTCCTATGCCGCCATCAACGAGGTGTACAATGCCAATCCCAAGGCGCGCGTGTTGCCGTTCCTGTTGCAGGACTTCGTCAACAATGCCCAGGAGGCCGACGATGCCGTCAAGTTCGATGGATTCGGCGGCAAGCTGTTTATCCGTGACATCACCAAGGCCGAGGCCCAGCAGATGATAGGTCTGTGTAAGCGTGCCGTCAGCGAGCAGAAGACCGATGAGCCTGCTATGTGGCAGACCGCTCAGGCATGGCTCGAATTTATGTTTGCCGACAAGAAGCAGGCCCAGACAGACATCCAGAAGGCTGTCACGATGGAGGGTAGCGAACGCATGAAAGACTGTGCGCGCGTCATCCGACTGTATATCGAGGGTTACCAGCGCAAGCAGAATAGCGACTTCGACAATTGGGCAGGCACTGAGATGCAGTGGCTTTACAACAAGGGTAACCGCGCCAATCCGCGTCCCGTGACCAACTACTATGAGCGCAGTTCGTATTACGACAATGCCTTTGACCGCATTGTCCAGCAGGTGATGGCCGACAAGTATAAGACCGCTCATCCGGAGGTTACCGTGGCGCTCTATAAGGTGGAGGGTTATGGTGGCTATAATACATATCTCGATACCACAACGATTGCCAACGTGCAGCAGTATAATGCCTACCTCACCGCTGCTCCCAAGACCGAGATGGACCGTTTCCTGAAGAACGCCATCCGTCAGCAGCCGCAACAGGACGAAGCCAACGCCGAGAACGAATACAACGACCTCATCGGAACGAAATACCTGCGTCTGTGTCAGTGGGACAAGGCCATCGAGTGGCTTTCGAAGGTGCCTGTTGCGTTTTATCAGAACAAGGGTTACTCGCTCTATGCCGCCCTGCGCAGGACCAATGTCGAGCCGTGGATTGAGCGTCAGTTCCTGCGTGATGCCGAGTACTATAGCGAGGGTGCCCGCAGACTCCGCGAGAATCCCAAGCTGGTATTTGCCAAGCAGATGCAACAGTTGGAATACGGTATGAACATGCTGCAGGACAAGTCGCGCTATCAGCGTTGCTACGACCTCGCCGTACGTTATGCGCAGGCCAATTTCTCAGGCGACTGCTGGTTTATCATGCGTGATGCGAAGAGTCCGGGCTGCGATGAGGTTGAACCCAACGAAGTGGACCTTGCAGCACGTGCTCTGGATTACCTCCGCGAGGCCGCCAAGACCACAGATCCGCAGTTGAAGGAGCGTGCACTCTTTGCCCTGAGCTATGGTGAACTGCAGCCCCAGGGATTGTGGTGCTCGATGGAATGGAACAGCGACAAGGCCGAATTCGACCGCGTCCCCCAGCGTAAGAACTCGCAATGGAAAGCCTTTGCCAGTCTCGTGGAATTCGAACGCCAGAATCCTGCCGGTACCGCACGCTACGTCAGTCGTTGCGACGAGTACGATACCTTCATCAAGGCTTACAACAAGAAATAAAAATTCAGGGGGCTCAATTTGAAGCCCCCTGATTCTTTGAGAATATTTTCTGCAGGTTTACCCACGAACTCTTCTTGTCCTTTCTCACGAGTCGTGCCCTTTCCACCAGCATCACCTCAGGCAGCTTATTGATCCTGCCGTTTTTGTTTGATGCGTCGAGGTAGAGGTTGCCGCCCGACGGCATGATGACAGCCACGATGAACGTTGAGAGTTTGGTAAACGACGGGAAGTTATAGGGTAGCATTCCCAGGTCGCGCGTTCTGAGTACAACGGGTGCAGTCGTCAGTCCTACGGTATTCATCGACTGGATGAGCAGCAAGTTGATGTCGGCATTCGAACCCTCGCCTTTCTTTACGGTCTCTGAGGTTTCCGCAGGGCTCAGTGTGTATTTGCCGTTCCATTTTACCTTGCTCATGACCAACTTATAAACTGCTGCCGCACGCTCGCGCAGGTCGGTGATCTCGTCAATCTTTGCTGCCTTCAGCTCGTCGGCCAGCGGGCTATGGTCATTCAGGTGAATGCCCAAATCGTCCGATGTCAGTATCATTTCGTCTATCTGGTCCCACGTTTTGGCAAAATCCATCTGACTCATACCACGCAGACGGTAGGTTTTCAGTTCGGCGGTGATGCCGGCCCAGTTGTCTTGAACGTTCCATGTAGAATCGTCCTTCGGCATGCCCATCAGGTCGCGACCAATATAGATGTAGTGGTTGGTGTTTACCGTCATGGGCTTGGCCAGCGGGTCGCTCTCCACCTTGTAGGTCATGCTTCCCTGCGTACAGGTGTAGGTCAGTCGCTGGATGCCGTGGTCTTCGATGTTGAATATCAGGTAGTTCGGAATGTTCATGTCCAGCTTGGCAAAAACCACGGGGATTTCCCACTGTGCATACCAGTCGTGCAGTTCCCAGAAAATCTGGCTGTGGATGGTGTATTCGTATTCAATGACCGTACCTTCCTTCACGTTCGGCACGGTAAACTCCAACTGATAGTTATGTTCGTCAATCTGCTTCGTTGCGATGCTGCTCTTCTTCATGCTTGTCTTCGCAACCTTGCTGCCTTCCAGATTGAAGGCCGTAGCCTTGACATTCTCCACGTTCTCGTCGGCATCGGTACCGAAGACACTTTCCGACATCGAACCAGACTCTTCGCCAAAGTATGAATCACCGCTCATACGGTTCATCGGAATGGTAGCAAACGACGTGCGCAGTCCGCTGATGTTGTTGCCCACGGACATGAATTTCTTGTAGGGCACGACAACCTTTGCAAAGCGTGTTCCGCTGGGTTTCAGCACCTTGATGCGCATCTTCTCGCGATAGTCTACCAGATAACTGTTGGTCTGCACCGTGTATTCCACTTCGGTCAGTCGGCACAGCACTACGGCTTCGGCATCCGGTTCGGCATCGTACACGGTCATCTGCATTTCTTCCTGGGTTGGTTTACCCCATTTCATGTTCACGTCGGCTGCACTGGCTGTTGCAAACGGGAATGCCAGCAGCATGAATAGATAAAGTAAGTTTGGTTTCATCTTGATAATTAGTTTAGTTATGATTCTTTTTATTGTTTACTGATAATCCTTTTTGCGAAAGGTGGTGTCGAGGACGCGCGTCCCTTTCTCTTTGGAGGAATGGTAGACGTAGCGGAAACTGTAACCGGCATCCTTGTAGAGCTTGAGGGCAGCAGTGTTTTTGAGCTCCTTGAGCAACAGACTGCTCGCGTTGTTCTCGCGAAGGGCCTCGGCGTCGTCGAGAATTCCCGAGACGGTGTAATAATAGGTCATGAGTAGTTGAGACTTGTCGAACGTCATGCTATCGAGGGTGACACCCCTGGTAACGAGTACGGGACACTTCTTCTGGGTATATTCCTTGCACTCTCGGGCACAGCGGTCCTCGAGGGTTTCTTGACAGGCGGTAAGCAACAACAGGGTTGCAAATAATAGTATTTTTTTCATATGTCAGACAATAAATTTTTAATATAGGGTCGGGGCCAGTCGTTGAGATGATAACGCTGGTCGCCGTATTGCATGAGGTCGAGATCGATGGTAACGCACTCTTTCGTACGACGGGACTCGGCTTCGATGGCCTTGAGCTGCTGTTGCAATTCGTCGGCAGTCAGGGAGGTATAACCCGCCATCAGACGGTTGGCATAGTGGATGCTGGTGCCGTGAATGTCCTGTGTCCAGATGATACGAGAGAGCTTCGCGTCGGAGAGCAGGCACGACAGACGCTGGGAAGCCCAACGAATGTGGGCACAGGGATGGTAGTTGGAGCCAAGGGCGATTAAGACATTGAACATTGAACGTTGAACATTGAACATTGAACATTGAACATTGAACATTATTATTTTCGTTCTTTGAGGATGCCGTGACGGTAGGCGTAGAGAAGCTGGCGGAGATCTTCGACCTGAGCGCGGAGTTCCTCGCCCTTGTCGGTATCAGCCACCCGCATGCGATGGGCAGAGAGTTCGACCAACTGCGTGGTGGACTTGATGTCTAGACCACGTTGGATGGCGTCCTGTGCACTGGTAAACGGCTCGTGTTGGACGAGCTGGAAGCCGCGGCTGTGGTAAACGAGCGTATAGCCTGCAATGCCCGTTTCATTATGATAAGCCTCGGAGAAGCCACCATCGATGACCATCAGTTTGCCATTGGCCTTGATGGGGTTCTCGCCCTTGACAACATGGACGGGTACGTGACCATTGATGATATGGCGGTTGGGCCCTTTGACACCAAAGGAATCAAGGATGCGGTCGCAAACCTTTTCGTTGTCGCGCAGGCGGAAATAGTTGCCTTTCTCCTCCTTATAGGTGGTCTTGTCCGTCAGGAAGTAACGTTCGAAAGTGGCCATCTTCGATTTGTCGAAGAGGGGAGAATCCTTGCCGCACCAGAGGTAGAGGAAATAGTCGCGGGCATAGAGGCGCTGTTCTTTCTCAGTATCGTTCTCGAAGGCTGCACGCACCATCATGCCGATGTTGTGCATGAGATCCTTGCCACTGAAACGCTCACCTTTGTAGAGTTCCACTTCCTTCAGTGAACCGTCGTCGTTGAGAGGGATGGCGGCATGGAACAGCAGGTTCTGGTTACAGATGCTGTACATGCAACCGTGAGAGAGCAGCATCTTGATATGTTTCTGGAGTTTCTCGCTGACACGGAACGAATGGTGCAGACGCTCCATGAGTTGATGCTCCTCGGGTGTGAGCTCGTTGGGATTGGCAGGGTCAACGGTGGGGAAATGACACGATTTCATCTCGTACTCCTGACCGTCGACGACATAGACGCCACGCTGGTAGTTGATATGTTCGAGTACGCAGCGGTCTTCCATCTGCCATTCAGGACGGCGGTGGAAGATGAGTGCCTCCTTCTTGAATTGGATGACGCTGATGGCCTTATGCATCTGAGCCGTCAAGCGCTGGTACTTATCCTCCATCGTATTGTCTTTCAGAAACTTAGGCTGGAATTCCTCGCAGGGGTCTTCGCCATAGACTTCCATAGCGAAGGTGGCTAGCGGTACAAGATTGATGCCGTAGGCTTCCTCGATGGTGGTCAGATTGGCATAACGCAAACACAGGCGCAGGACGTTACAGATGCAGGCGTTGTTGCCTGCACAAGCACCCATCCACAGGATGTCGTGGTTACCCCACTGGATATCCCACGAATGGTATTGGCGCAGGGTGTCGAGGATGATATGTGCACCAGGTCCGCGATCGTAGATATCTCCAAGAATGTGCAATTGGTCGATGGCCAGCCGCTGGATGACGTTGCAAATGGCGACAATGAAGTCGTCGGCACGGCCTGTGGAGATGATGGTATCGACGATGACATTGACGTAAGCGGCTTTGTCGACGTCATCGGTGCGTTCGTGAAGCAGTTCCTCAATGATATAACCGAAATCCTTGGGTAACGATTTGCGCACCTTGGAACGTGTGTATTTCGACGACACATCACGGCAGACGGCTACGAGGCGGTGGATGGTGATGTGATACCAGTCGTCGAGGTCTTCTTCGTTGGCCTTGATGAGTTCGAGTTTCTGTTCGGGATAGTATATGAGCGTACACAGTTCGCGGCGCTCGGCTTCGCGGATGTCGCCTTTGAAGAGCTCGCTGACCTTGCGGCGGATGTTTCCGGAAGCATTCTTCAGTACGTGTTGGAAAGCGGCACTCTCTCCATGCAGATCGGCCAAGAAGTGTTCCGTGCCTTTTGGCAGGTTCATAATGGCCTCGAGATTGATAATCTCCGTCGATGCTGCCGCAATAGTCGGAAAGGTGTTGGAGAGCAGCTGCAGATAGTGCATGTCACGATTAGCAGTGTTAGTATTCATAGTCATTTATATCTTTAGGTGGTTATCTATTGTAGTCCGTAATTGTCGTGTCTTGCGGTTGTTGAGTGGTGGCACAGGCATAAAACCTTCGGTGAGACCCGTCAGGTCGCTCATCAGTTGCATGATGTGACGGGCTATCTTCAGGAGATGTCGTTCCTTGAGCGATTCGGCAAGTTCTTCCTCGTTACATCCGTGTTGACGGAGTTCGCGATCGAGTTCTATCAGATGCTTGATGCTGAACTTTCCGTTGCTGATGAGTTTGCGGATGGTTTTGAACGAGGCTATGAGTCGTTCATTTTCGGAGGCGAATTGGTTGCCGATAGTGGTACCAATAAGCGGCACCTCCTGATAGTCGTCGGGCCAAAAGTGGTCGATATGTTCCACATCGACATCCTGTGTTTCGAGACCGAGTATGCGCAGTCCACGGTGGATGGTGTCGGAAATCTGTTCGTGGTGGGCATAGAGCAACAGTTCACGCCAGGGGATTGATACCGCAGCGGGTAGGGCAGTGACAGCCTCTGCAGGTAACCATCGTTTGTCACCTGTAATGCCTGCCATGATGATGGTTTTCAGGTGTTGGCGCATATCGGGTGAGAGGAGTTCCAGCGTGTTGGTATCCATGATTTTCCGATAGAGTGTGAATGTTTGTCGCGACATTTCTTCCTTGGATATACTGCTGGTTATCACGCAGTTGCGAATGGTCACTAAACGTTTGTTCCATGCCAGACGCTCCATGCATTCCTGCTCCATACGGCCTTGGATGATGATGGCGTAGGCCTGCTGGATGATGCGTTGCTGGTAGAGCACGCGTTTGGGGAGTTTGTCCTTCCAGTAATCCTGCTCCTGCACCCAGGGCTCCAGTTGTCCGTGGGGCGTAACCACCAGTCGACATCCTTTGCGTAAGGCTATATTGACGATGGATCGGGAAGAATTGCGCCAACATCCGTGTAGGTGGAGAATGTCGTAATGACTGCCCTGAAGGAGTGTCCGTGCATCGTCATTATTGGTCGTCAGATGGTTTTCGGCATCTCGTCCCATGCCTTCCTGTAGCATGGTGACATGTTGTGCAACCATCTGGTCCTCAGCGTTATAGTAATGCAGGATTCTCATAGCATATAAGTATTATAAACCCAACCACACGCGCAGACGCAAGCCCAAAAGGCGGAAACCGCGAATCTTCTGGTCGCAGAGTCGGATAGCGTCGAAAACATGTTCCCGCCTGACACAGGCAGCATCGTAGAGACCGCGCTGTTTGCGGAACCACGCACCGTAATAGTCCCTGAAACTATGGCGTTCGGCCTTCAGTATCGTAGGCCGCAGGTCGTCCAAATCGGTGGCAACGACATGTGTCACGCGGTCTTTCTTTCTATTTGTGTACACCAGTGAAACTTCGCCATCTGCCAGTCCTGCCAACCATTCGGTATTGACAGGCACACGGCGGATGTCAGCAAGTACGATATATTCGTAATGGGCTGCTTTCGCTCCGATACTCAGTGCCAGTCGTTTGCGGCTGGGATTGACGATGACGGACTCTGGCAGGAAGGTAGAATACAGATTCGGGTATTCTGCCTTCATGCGTTTCAGTACGTCTGGGGTTTCGTCGGCAGACATGTTATCCACCACGATGACTTCGTACGTACCCTCGTAAGGCACAGTCAGAAACGCGGGGAGGTTCTGCTCCAGCGCTTCTGCCTGGTCGTGAACGGTCATCACGATGGAAATAGATGGCTGCTTCTGATTATCCATGTTCATTCTTTCGTATTACGTAATTTATATTTCGTCGCTCATATAGCCTTTGGGCAATGGGCGACAGTTATACTGAGAGGCCATGATTTCACCATAGGCACCTGCCGAGCGAATGGCCAGGAGGTCGCCACGATGACAACAGTTCAAGTCTATCTGCTTGGCAAAGACATCCGTCGATTCACAAATGGGTCCAACCACGTCATATGCTTCCTTAGGCTCTTCGCTTGAGATGTTCTCAATCTTGTGGTAAGCCTGATAGAGGGCAGGGCGGATGAGATCGGTGAATCCAGCGTCGACAATGCAGAACTGCTTCACGCTGCCTTTTTTAATATATAAGGTACGCGTAATAAGGCTACCGCACTGAGCCACGACAGCACGACCGAGTTCGAAATGCAGCGTCTGTCCTGGGCGCAATTTCAACTTCTTGGCGTAGGTGTCGAAATAATCCTTGAAATCAGGAATGCTCAAGCGGTTGGGATGCTGATAGTCGACGCCCAGTCCGCCACCAACATTGATGTGTTCAACGGTGATGCGATGGCGTTCTAACTCCATTTGCAGTTCGTTGACTCGATTGCAGAGGGCTTCGAAGTCGCCCATATCGAGAATTTGACTGCCGATATGGAAATGCAGACCCACACATTTGACATTCTGCAACTGTGAGGCCTCTTCGATGACTTTGAGCATGTCGCGCATGTCGATGCCGAACTTGTTTTCGGCCAGTCCCGTAGTGATATTGGCATGCGTATGCGCACCGACGTTAGGATTCAGACGGAAAGCCACACGAGCCACCTTGCCTTTCTGGGCTGCCAGTTCGTTGATGACTTCCAACTCGGGAATGCTCTCGACGTTGAAGCAGAAGATGTCGTTGTCCAGTCCGAGGTTGATTTCCCAGTCACTCTTGCCGACACCGGCATAAACAATTTTCGAACTGGGGAAACCAGCTCGTATACTGGCCTCTATCTCGCCACCGCTGACGCAGTCGGCACCCAGTCCTGCTTCGCGGATGATACGCAGGATGCGGGGATTGGCATTGGCCTTGACGGCATAATGGACGCAGAAGCCCTCGTGCTTCTGAGCCTCACTGTTAATGGCACGGAGCGTTTCGCGCAACAACTCCGTGTCGTAGTAGTAGAACGGTGTCTGTATCCGTTCCAGCTTATCTTTAGGAAAAACTCCTTTACTCATTTTTGTGTTGTAGGATTAATCACTTATTATTTAAACAGTTGGTCGCTCAGGCTCTGCAGGGCGCGTTTCTTGTCCTCATCACGAATGAGGAACGAGATGTTGTAGTTGGAACCGCCATACGAAATCATGCGAACGGGAATATTCTTCATCGCGTCGAGTACCTTGGTCTCGAAACCGATGTTCGACCAGTCGAGGTCACCTACAACACAGATGATACACATGCCCGTGTCGACCGTCACCGTTCCGTATTTCTTCAGCTCGTCAACGATTTCGCCCAGATGAGCGGAGTTGTCGATAGACATCGAGACACCGACCTCCGACGTGCACACCATGTCGATAGGCGTCTGGTACGACTCGAAGATTTCGAACACCTTACGCAGGAAACCTGTAGCCAGCAACATACGGCTCGACTTGATCTTGATGGCGATGATGTTGTCCTTGGCAGCAACGGCTTTGATCTTGCCATACTCTGTCTGATTCGAAATGGTGGTACCCTCAGCTTCGGGTTCCATCGTGTTCAGCAGACGAACGGGGATGCCGGCATACTTCGCAGGCTGTACACATGTCGGGTGCAGGATCTTGGCACCGAAGTAAGCCAACTCGGCAGCCTCTTCGAAATGCAGGTGGTGAACGGGCTGGGTATTGTCAACCACGCGTGGGTCGTTATTGTGCATACCGTCGATGTCGGTCCAGATTTGAATCTCGTCAGCTCCGATGGCTGCACCAATCAGCGATGCGGTATAGTCGGAACCACCGCGCTGGAGGTTGTCAATCTCACCATAGGCATTACGGCAGATGAAACCCTGTGTGACATACACCTGCTGATCTTCGTTCTTCTCCATCAGTGCCTGCAACTTCTCCTTGATGTAGACAGGGTCTGGCTCTGAATTCTTATCGGTACGCATGAAGTCAAGGGCATTCAGCAGTACGGCCTTGAATCCCTGTTCTTTCATGTAGTTGACCACCATATTGGTCGACAGCAACTCACCCTGTGCCACGATGCTCTTCTCTTCGAACGAGGTGAACAGCTCCTTGGTAAACGAACGCAGGTAGTTCATCTCCGAGGTCAGAAATTCGCGCGTCTGCTCCTTTACGGCATCGCTCTGGTAAAGCTCGTCGATGTGCTTCAGATACTTACGCTCCAACTGATTGATGATCTCGTTGGCACCGTCTGGATTCTTCTTGTACAGGTAGTCAGAGATTTCGACCAGTGAATTGGTCGTTCCTGCCATAGCAGACAATACTACGAATACGGGCTCACCCGATTTCGTCACCAGCTTTGTCACTTCCTTCATGCGGGTCGGTGTTCCTACCGATGTTCCGCCAAATTTCATTACTTTCATTGTCGTTATATTTTTAATTTTCAACTTTCATTGCAACGCCACACTCTCAAAGAGAGAACTCTCAACTCATATCGACAGGTCTTCCTTGTCCGAATAGTAGCTCTTCTTTTCTTCTTCCGCATCATTCAACTCCTCGTCTTCGTAGAGCGCCATGTGGTTGAAGTCGTTGGTGATATCTTCCAAACGCTGGTTGATGCAACGATAGACGATGCCAGGATATTCCTGCAACAACGAGGTGTTGTGTGTCGTCATGACCACAGCAGTTCCCGATTCCGTGATACGACGCAACAGGACGATAATCTGGCGGGCGGTCTCGATGTCGAGGTTACCCGTCGGCTCGTCGGCAATAATCACTTTCGGATTGTTCAGTATGCTGCGTGCAATGGCAATGCGCTGCTGTTCGCCACCCGACAGTTCGTGGGGGAAGCGGTCAGCACTGTCCAGCATGTCTACATCCTTCAGTACGTCGTCGATGCGTTCGTCAATCTCTGCTTTGTCCTTCCATCCTGTGGCTTTCAGCACGAAGCGCAGGTTCTCGCGCACTGTGCGGTCTGCCAGCAACTGGAAATCCTGGAAGATGATACCCATCTGTCGACGCAGGGCGGGAATGTACTTACGCTTCATCTGGGTCAGTTCGTGATTCAGCACGATGGCTTGTTCGGCCTCGTCAATGTCCAACTCGAAATAGAGCGTCTTCAGCAGGGTGCTCTTGCCGGCTCCCACGCGTCCGATGATATAAATGAACTCACCCTCGTTGACGTGGAAGTCTACTTCCTTCAGCACGAGGATACCATCCTTCTGGTAGATATTCGCTTTCTGATAGTCTATAAGCATATTTCTTACATCTTACTTCTTACATCTTACTTCATTTTCCCTGCGGCCTTGGCCTCACGACGCTGACGGTCCCATTCTGGGTCGTGGCGCTTGTGCAGTTCCACGGCAACATCCTCAATGCGCAAGCCCTTGTCGGCTAACAAAACGATGAGGTGATACAGCAGGTCGCTGGCTTCATAAATCAAATGTTCGCTAGTGCCGTTAGTGGCTTCGATGACTGTTTCTAAAGCCTCTTCGCCAACTTTTTGGGCAATCTTGTTGACGCCTTTCGTAAACAGGCTGGTAGTATACGACCCCTCGGGCATTTCCTCTTTACGACGGTTGATGAAGTCCTGCAGTTCGGAGAGGAACAGCAAGGGCGAATCTTCCTGCGCGCTGTTTTCTTCGCCCCAGCAGGTGTCTGTTCCCGTGTGGCAGGTGGGCCCTACGGGATGAACACGTACCAACAGCGTGTCGTTGTCGCAGTCAATCTTCATGTCTACAAGATTCAGGAAGTGTCCTGACGTCTCGCCCTTGGTCCACAAGGTCTGACGCGTACGACTCCAGAAAGTGACGTGTTTCGTCTCCAGCGTTTTTTCGTAGGCCTCTTTGTTCATAAAGCCCAGCATCAGCACGTTTTTCGTCTCTGCGTCCTGTATGATGGCAGGCACCAGCCCGTCCATCTTGTCGAAATCTATCTTCATATTCTAACGTTTATTCCTTCTTGTTTTAAATACTGTTTCAGCTCCGGCACGGGAATCTCACCGAAGTGGAACACTGAGGCGGCAAGTGCTGCGTCGGCATGACCCTCAGTGAACACGTCGCGGAAGTGTTCCTTGCATCCTGCACCGCCACTAGCGATGATGGGTATCGACAGCGTGTCCGACAGTTTGCGCAACGCCTCGTTGGCATAGCCGTTCTTCGTGCCGTCGTGGTTCATACTTGTAAACAGAATTTCTCCCGCACCACGTTCCTGAGCCTCGCGAGCCCATTCAAAGAGTCCGCGCTCCGTTCGTTCGCGACCTCCTTTCAGGTAGCAGTGCCAACCGTCATCATCCAGTCGGGCGTCGATGGCAACGACACAAACCTGCGAACCAAAACGTGTGGTAATCTCGTTGATGAGTTCCGGACGACGGATGGCTGCACTGTTCACGCTCACCTTGTCGGCGCCGGCATACAACAGTCGCTCAACGTCTTTCAGTTCGTTGATGCCACCGCCCACCGTAAAGGGGATGTTGATGGTCTCTGCCACGCGAGTCACCATTTCTGTAAACGTCTTGCGACCTTCAAACGAGGCGGTGATATCCAGGAAGCACAGTTCGTCGGCACCTTGTTCGCTATATGCCTTTCCCAGTTCCACAGGGTCACCCGCAGAACGGAGGTTGACGAAGTTGACGCCTTTGACGGTCTCACCGTCCTTGACATCCAAACAGGGTATTATGCGTTTTGCCAGTCCCATAGTTCTTCCAAATTGATTTTACCTTCATAGATGGCCTTGCCGAAGACAACAGCAGGAATGCCCGCCTGGTCTAAGGCCTTGATGTCGTCAATACAACTGACGCCACCCGATGCAATGAGATGCAACTGGGGATAGGCCTCCATCACCTTACTATATAATTCGATGGCGGGGCCTGCCAGTGTGCCGTCCTTCGATATCTCCGTACACAGCACGTTCTTGACGCCTGCATCGATGTATTTCTTCAGGAATGGCAATAGGTCCTCCTCAGAGTCTTCTTTCCATCCGTTGATACTGATTTTTCCGTTGCGCACGTCGGCTCCCAGAATCATCCGTTCAGGACCGTATTTCTCGAGCCAGCCCATAAACAGCTCGGGCTGCGTGACGGCAATGCTTCCCACCGTCACCATCTGAGCACCGCAACGGAAGGCTTCCTCCAGATCGGCATCTGTCTTGATGCCTCCGCCAAAGTCAATCACGAGTTGAGTGTCCGTCGTGACACGACGGAGTACTGAACCATTGACGATATGCTTCGACTTGGCGCCGTCGAGATCGACCATATGGAGCCGACGGAATCCGATGCGCTCAAACTCCTGAGCCATCTCCAAAGGCTCGCCATAAACCGTCTTCTGGTCGTAGTCACCCTTGGTCAGTCGTACACACTGGCCGTTGATGATGTCGATGGCGGGAATGAGTTCTATCATAATTCAATAAAGTTTCTAATGATCCTTTCGCCCACGCGACCACTCTTTTCGGGGTGGAACTGGCAGGCATAGAAATTGTCTTTGTGCATCGAGGCAGAGTAGGGCAGGATATAGTCAGCGGTGGCGATGGTGTCTGCACATGTCGGCACGTAAAAGCTGTGTACGAAATATACGTAAGGATGCTCACCCAGACCTTCCATCAAAGGGTCAACGCCTCCACATCTTCCATCTGCCGCCTGACATCTTACATCCAATTCATTCCACCCCATACACGGCACCTTGTCTTCGTGGCGCTGAGGCTGGAAACGCTTCACGTCGGCATCGAAAATACCAATGCACTGCGTGTCGCCCTCCTCAGAATGACGGCACAGCAGTTGCTGACCTACGCAGATGCCGAACACGGGCTGACGAAGGTCGCGAATGACCTCATCCAGTCGGCGAGCCTTCAGATAGCTCATCGCTTCGCCGGCATGGCCCTGTCCTGGAAATAGCACTTTGTCAGCCTTTTTCAGTTGCTCGGCATCATCCGTCAGCAGGGGTTCAATACCCAGCCGCTTCAGTGCGTTCACCACCGAATAGATATTTCCTGCGTTATATTTTACTATCGCTACGTTCATAAATCTGTTTAATCCGTGAGATCTGTGTTCGTTTACGAGAAGATAATCGTCTTGTTCTTATACGTCAGGATCTTCCTTTGGATGTGCTTGCTGACGGCGTGGCTCAGCACAATTTTCTCCAGGTCCTTACCCTTCAGCACCAGACTCTCGGGAGTGTCTTTGTGCGTGATGCGTGTAACATCTTGTTCAATGATAGGACCGGCATCCAGTTCGGCTGTCACGTAATGGCTTGTCGCACCAATGATTTTCACGCCGCGCTCGTAAGCCTGATGATAGGGCTTAGCACCGATGAACGCCGGCAGGAACGAGTGGTGGATATTGATGATGTGGTGCGGATACTTGGCAATCATCTCGTCCGAGATAATCTGCATGTAACGGGCCAGCACGATAAACGAGATATCCTCCTTCTTCAGCAGTTCCATCTCAGCCTGCTCCACCTCGGCCTTGTTCGAGTGGTCTTTCTTGATACTCCACACGTAATAGGGAATGCCGAATTGCTCGGCCACATAGCGCAGGTCGTCGTGGTTGCTGACGATGCATGGTATGTCGCAGTTGAACTCTCCTGCCTTCCAGCGCGCCAGCAGGTCGTACAGACAGTGGCTCATCTTCGACACGAAGATAGCCATTCGTGGGCGTTTGTCGCTGTAATACAGGCTGAACTTCATCTGGTAGCGCTGGGCATACAGCGTGGTGATGTAGTCGTATAGCTTGTCGCGGGGAATCAGGAATCCGTCGAGTTCCCATTCTATGCGCATAAAGAACATTCCCTCCACCTTGTCAACATACTGATCCAGGTAGACGATGTTCCCTTTGTTGTCGGTTATAAATCTGGTCACTTCCGAGATGATGCCCTGTTGGTCAGGACAATGCAGAAGCAAGATTGCGGTTGGTTTCATTTTCTTTCTCTGATTATTAATTTATTAATAATGGCTGCAAAGGTAGCATTTTTTATGCAGAAAACCAAAAAATCGCTATATTTTTTGGCTGTTTCCCCCAAAAAACTTACCTTTGCACTCGAAAATAAAACATGACATAACGATAAAGATAATATGTGTGGAATAGTTGGATACATAGGAAAGCAGGACGCTTATCCTATTTTGATTAAGGGACTTCGTAGGCTCGAGTATCGTGGTTACGACTCGGCAGGTGTGGCACTCATCAATGCTGACAGTCAACTGAACGTCTACAAGGCGAAGGGTAAGGTTGACAACCTGACGGAATATTGCAGCGATAAGGATGTCAGTGGCAATATCGGTATTGCCCATACGCGTTGGGCCACCCACGGTGAACCCTCGGCACGCAATGCCCACCCGCACTATTCGCAGAGCCATAATCTGGCCATCATCCACAACGGAATTATTGAGAATTATGCTGACATAAAGCAGAAACTCCAGGACAAGGGCGTCGAGTTCAAAAGCGACACCGATACCGAGGTGCTGGTACAGCTTGTGGAGTATATCATGGTGAAGAAAAACCTCTCGCTGCTCGAGGCTGTTCAGGTGGCACTTTATCAGGTCATCGGTGCCTACGCCATCGCCATTCTCGACAAGCGTGATCCCACGCAAATCATTGCCGCCCGTAAGCAGAGTCCCCTTGTAGTTGGTATTGGCGACGGGGAATTCTTCCTTGGTTCCGATGCCAGCCCCATCATCGAATATACCGACAAGGTGGTGTATCTCGAGGATGGCAACATCGCCGTCATCCGACTGGGTGAGGATGTACATGTCATGAGTATTCTCGGTGAGGAACAGGAGTTGAAGGTGAAGACCGTCGACATCGACCTCGGACAGATAGAAAAGGGTGGTTACGAGCACTTCATGCTTAAGGAAATTTTCGAACAACCTGAGTGCCTCACCAACTGCATGCGCGGACGTATCAATGTCGAGGGTGATCACGTGACTCTTTCGGCACTCATCGACTTCCGTCGTCAGCTCCTGCAGGCCAAGCGCATCGTCATTGTGGCTTGCGGTACGTCGTGGCACGCCGGACTCATTGGCAAACAGCTCTTTGAAACGTTCTGCCGCATTCCCTGTGAGGTGGAGTACGCCTCTGAGTTCCGCTATCGCAATCCCGTAGTCACTAAAGACGACGTTGTCATTGCCATCTCGCAGTCGGGTGAGACTGCTGACACGCTGGCCGCCATTCAGTTGGCAAAGGAAAAGGGCGCCTTCATCTACGGCATCTGCAACGCCATCGGCTCGTCCATCCCCCGTGCCACCGATACAGGTACCTACATCCACGTAGGTCCTGAGATTGGTGTCGCTTCTACGAAGGCCTTCACGGGTCAGGTCACCGTGCTCACCATGATTGCGCTGGCCATGGGCGAGGCCAAGGGCACCATCGACCGCCAGGAATATCTTCGCGTAGTTCGCGAACTGAACAACATTCCCAACACCATCCGCGAGGTGTTGAAGACCAACGACAAGGTTCGCGACCTTGCACGCACCTTTACTTACGCACATAATTTCCTCTATCTCGGTCGTGGCTTCTCCTATCCCGTGGCCTTGGAGGGTGCACTGAAACTCAAGGAGATTTCCTATATCCATGCTGAGGGCTATCCCGCCGCTGAGATGAAGCACGGCCCTATCGCGCTGATTGATAGCGATATGCCCGTCGTCGTCATCGCCACCCATAATGCTATGTATGAGAAAGTGCTCTCGAACATCCAGGAAATCAAGGCCCGCCAGGGTCGCGTCATTGCCCTCGTCTCGAAGGGCGACGACACCATTGCGAAGATTGCCGACGAGGTCATCGAACTGCCCGACGTGCTGGAGTGCCTCGAACCGCTGGTAGCCACCATCCCCCTGCAACTGCTCGCTTATCACGTTGCCGTCTGCAAGGGCAAGAATGTTGACCAGCCTCGCAACCTCGCCAAATCCGTTACGGTGGAATAAAAACACAAAAGAAACGTATATTATGGATAGTGATAAAAAGTTTGAACAATTGCGTAAGAATGTTGGCGTCGTCGCTGGACCGTTGTGTGCCATCCTGATATGGCTGATGCCCATTGCAGGCATCTCGGAGGCGGCTCACCACATGTTGGCCATCATGTCGCTGGTGGCCATTTGGTGGATTACGGAACCGGTGCCCATTCCTGTGACGTCGATGCTCGGTCCGACGCTGTGTGTGGTGCTGGGTATCGCACCGATGAAAGATGCCTTCGGGCAGTTTGCCAACCCGATGATATTCCTGTTCTTGGGCGGTTTCCTGTTGGCGAAGGGTATGATGGTGAATGGTTTGGACAAGCGCATCGCCTATGGCATCATGTCGATGAAGTGGGTGGGTGACTCGCCGCGCCGCATCTTCCTGGCCATCGGAATGGCGTGTATGCTATGTTCGGGCTGGATCAGCAATACTGCCACGGCGGCCATGATGTTTCCCATATCGCTGGGACTGCTGGAGGCTATCCGTGAGATGATGGCAGCAAACGGCAAGGTGATTGATCTGAAGTCGTATAAATATGCCACGGGACTGATGCTGATGACAGCCTACGCGTGTAGCATCGGTGGCGTGATGACGCCTATCGGTACACCACCGAACATCATCATGCTGGGATTCCTGGACCAGATGGCTCCGCAGGCACCGACGGTGTCGTTCTTCCAGTGGATGATCTGGGGTATCGTGGCGATGGTGCTGTATTTCATTGTTGCCTATGTGGTGTTGTGGCGGATGTTCCCAGCAGATGTGAAACACATCGAGGGCGCACGGGAGTTTATACGCAACTACGTCGATTCGCTGGGCAAGTGGACTACGGCGCAGAAGAGCACGATAATTGCTTTTGGTACGGCCTTCGTGCTATGGGTGGCCCCCAGCGTGCTGAGCATCGTCTATGGTGCTAATTCGGACGTGATGAAGTTCTACGACAGCCACTTCCCCGAGGCTATTGCGGCTATGGTGGGAGGACTGTTGCTGTTCTTCCTGCCTGGCAACGACATCAAGAAGGGTGAGATGGCGCTGAGTTGGAAGGACGGCGTGGAAGGCATCGAGTGGGGCACATTGCTGCTCTTCGGCGGTGGTCTGGCCATGGGTGCTATGATGTACAGCACGGGACTGTCGGCATGGATTGGTTCTGGTATCAAGGAGGCTCTGGGCGGTCATCCGTCGGAGTGGGCCTTCGTGGCAGTGTTCTGTGTGACGGCCCTGATACTGTCGGAACTGACGTCGCATACGGCCTCGACGAACCTCATTGCGCCCATTGCCATTGGTGCGGCATTGTCGCTGGGCTTCAATCCTATTCCTGTGGCCATCGGCATTGCACTGTCGTCGTCGCTGGGATTCATGATGCCGGTATCGACACCGCCTAACGCCATTGTCTATGCGTCGGGCTATGTGCCCCTGACGAAGATGATCAAGACGGGATTCATTATCGACGTCATTGGCATTTTTGTGATTACCATACCTGTGGTGATGTTACTGGTTAAGTTTGTAATGGGCGTATGACCCCGTATTTGGACGTACAACACCTGACGAAGTCGTTTGGCGCGCTGACGCTGTTTCGCGACATCAGTTTCTCCATCGGCGAAGGCCAGAAGGTGGGGCTGATAGCGAAGAACGGTACAGGTAAGTCGACGTTGCTTAGTATCCTTTGCGGTAAGGAAGGCTACGACGCGGGCGACATCGTGTTCCGCAGGGACCTGAAGGTGGGATTCCTGGAACAGAGTCCCGTGTTCGACCCTGAGGAGTCGGTGCTGGACGCATGCTTCAACCACGAGGGCGACCCCGAGAAGGTGTTGAAGGCCAAGCAGATATTGACGAAACTGAAAATCAGCAATCTGGAGCAGCCGATGGGTCAGCTTTCGGGTGGCCAGCAGAAGCGTGTGGCACTGGCCAACGTGCTGTTGACGGAACCGGACCTGATTATATTGGACGAGCCCACGAACCATCTGGACTTGGAGATGATAGAATGGCTGGAGAGCTTCCTGCAGCGTGGCAACAGGACGTTGCTGATGGTGACGCACGACCGATTCTTCCTGGATCGCGTGTGTACCGTTATTCTCGAACTGGACGACCAGACCATCTATACTTATCGCGGCAACTACGCCTACTATCTGGAGAAACGTCAGGAACGTATCGACAACCGCAGGGCAGAGATAGCGCGCGCCAACAACCTGTATCGCACAGAGTTGGAATGGATGCGACGGATGCCGCAGGCGCGTGGACATAAGGCGCGCTATAGGGAGGAAGCATTCTACGAGTTGGAGAAGGTTGCCAAGCAACGATTAGAAGAACGACAGCTAAGGCTGAAGTCGTCGAACGTGTATATCGGCTCGAAGATTTTCGAGTGTCAATACATTAGCAAAGCGTATCCAACAACCATGAACCATGAACCAATAACCATTCTTAAGGACTTCTACTACAATTTCTCGCGCTTTGAGAAGATGGGCATTGTGGGTAACAACGGCACGGGCAAATCGACGTTCATCAAGATGCTATTGGGCGAGGTGCCTGTGGACGAAGGACGCATTGTCATAGGCGATACGGTGAAGTTCGGGTATTTCTCGCAGGAAGGCCTTCAATTTAATGAGAATCAAAAGGTTATCGATATAGTACGCGACATTGCGGAATACGTGGAACTGGGTGGCGGCAAGAAGTTGTCGGCCTCGCAGTTGCTGCAGTATTTCCTGTTTACCAACGAGCAGCAATATAATTATGTGTACAAACTGAGCGGTGGTGAACGCAGGAAACTCTACCTGTGTACGGTGCTGATGCGGAACCCCAATTTCCTGGTACTCGACGAGCCTACGAACGACCTCGACATCGTGACGTTGCAGATTCTGGAGGAATACCTGCAGGATTTCCCTGGTTGTGTCATCGTGGTGTCTCACGACCGCTATTTTATGGATAAGGTGGTGGACCATCTGCTGGTGTTCAAAGGCAACGGCGAAATCAAGGATTTCCCAGGCAACTATACGCAATACCGCGAATATTCTAGAGGTGAGGAGCAAGAGGTGAGAGGTGAGAGAATAGATAAAAATAAGAATCAATCGCAGCAGAACATTTCTCTTACCTCTCACCCCTCACCTCTCACCTCTAAGCGTAAGCTCAGCTACAAGGAAAAGCGCGAGATGGAGCAGTTGGAGAAGGACATTGCCGCGCTGGAGGCTGAGAAGAAACAGATTGAGGAGGCGCTCTGTGGCGGTACGACCTCGGTGGATGAAATAACTGCTATGAGTAAGCGTCTGCCCGTCCTGAACGACGAGCTCGATGAGAAATCGCTTAGGTGGTTGGAACTGTCGGAAATTGAAAGTTGAAAATTGAAAGTTAATGATACAGACACAATATCCCTCACAGCTGTTGGAGCGAGCCGTACATGAGTTTGCGACACTACCAGGCATCGGACGCAAGACGGCCTTGCGACTGGTGTTACACCTGTTGCGGCAGGACGACGAGGACGTGATGCGGTTTACGGAAACCATTGCCCGCATGAAGCAGGAAGTTCAGCATTGTCGCGTGTGCCACAACATCAGCGACAACGAGACGTGTCCCATCTGTAGCGACCCGCGTCGCGATGCGAGCATCATCTGTGTGGTGGAGAACATCCAGGACGTGATGGCGGTAGAGAATACGCAACAGTTTAACGGACTGTACCACGTGTTAGGTGGCGTGATATCGCCTATGGACGGCATTGCACCATCGGACCTTGAGATAGAGTCGCTGGTGGAGCGCGTTGCCGAGGGTGGGGTGAAGGAAGTCATCCTGGCGCTGAGCTCGACGATGGAGGGCGACACCACCAACTTCTACATCTTCCGCAAACTGGCGCCCTATACGGACGTGAAACTGAGCATCATAGCACGAGGCATCAGCGTGGGCGACGAACTGGAATATACGGACGAGGTGACGTTGGGACGATCAATACTTAACAGAACTATATTTGAAGGCAAATGAATAACGAAACAATACTGTTTATCCTGACTACCGTGATGGAGATTGCCACGCTGGCATGTGCTTATCTGGGGTTGCGACTGTTCAAGAAGAACAAATGGTTGCGACTGGCCCTGATCGTCGTACCGCTGGTGGCCAACGCCATTCTGTATCTCATCTTCGAGACGACACCCTTCTTCTATCTGGGCGTCATCCTGTTACTTTGCATCCCGTTTGTATGGCCAAGAAAATCAGCGTAGTCATTGTCAGCTACAATGTCTGCCAACTGCTGGACGAGTGTCTGGCGAGCGTGGAACGGGCCCTTGAGGGAATCGAGGGCGACATCTTCGTGGTGGACAACGATTCGTCGGACGGAACGGTGGCGACGCTGCAACCGAAGCATCCGCAGGTGCATTTCGTGGCCAACAAGGAGAACGTGGGTTTTGCCCGTGCCAACAACCAGGCCATCCGCCAGACGGATGCGGAATACGTACTGTTGCTGAATCCCGATACCGTCGTCTACGAACCGACCATCAAGGGCTGTCTGCAGTTTATGGACGAACATCCGCAGGCGGGTGGGGCAGGAGTGAGGATGCTGACGCGCGGAGGCACGCCGGCTCCTGAGTCACGACGCGCGGTGCCTACGCCTTGGGTGTCGATGCTGAAGATGCTGGGGTTCACCAAGCGTTATTACATGAGCCACCTGCCGTGGGACCAGCCCGCACAGATAGAGGTCGTCAGCGGCGCATACTGTCTGTTGCGCCACAAGGCGCTCGACCAGGTAGGATTGCTGGACGAGGATTTCTTTATGTATGGCGAGGATATCGACCTGTCATTCCGTCTGCTGAAGGGTGGTTGGCAAAACTGGTATCTGCCCTACGACATCATTCACTACAAGGGCGAGTCGACGCAGAAGTCGTCGTTCCGCTATGTCCACGTGTTCTATCAGGCCATGCTCATCTTCTTCCGCAAACACTACGGACATTTGTCATTCCTACTCTCAATACCCATCAAGGCGGCCATCTATTTCCGCGCCATGCTGGCTTTGCTGCATATCATAGGCGACAAACTGCCGAGCTTCATTAACCCGCTAAAGACAAGAAACGATGATCATGGAAAGTGATATACGGCTCAGAGCCATTGAACCCGAAGACCTCGACCTGCTCTATCAGTTGGAAAACGACCGTAGCCTGTGGGATGTGGGAACGACCAACGTGCCGTACTCGCGCTATACGCTGCACGATTATATCGCCACATCGTCGGACGACATCTTTGCCGACCGGCAGGTACGACTGATAATAGAAGATGTACGCACGCGAAAGACGGTGGGCATCTGCGACCTGGTGCGTTTCGACCCGCAACACCAGCGCGCGGAGACGGGAATCGTCGTGATGCGTGACAATCGTCGCAAGGGCTATGCGTTGACGGCACTCACGCTGTTGGCTGACTATGCCCTGCGCGTAGTACATCTGCACCAGCTGTATGCCGTAGTGGCAGCAGACAACGAGGCGGCTGTTAACCTGTTCCGAAAAGCAGGTTATGAGGTGCAGGCAGAGCTGCGAGACTGGCTTTTCGACGGCCATCAGTATGGAAATGCACTACTGATGCAAAGATTTTTATAAACTTTTCGCCAAAAAGTTTTGCAGATTCATATTTTCTTATTACCTTTGCACCCGCTAAACGACAAAAGAGACATTTTGGTGCGTTAGTTCAGTAGGTTAGAATGCCTGCCTGTCACGCAGGAGGTCACGAGTTCGAGTCTCGTACGCACCGCCAGAAAAGTCTCTATCGAAGCGCAAAAAACAAGGTGCGTTAGTTCAGTAGGTTAGAATGCCTGCCTGTCACGCAGGAGGTCACGAGTTCGAGTCTCGTACGCACCGCAAAAAGAAAACGATAGCTCACAGGAACTGCAACGTCCGGTGAGCTTTTTAAATTTAAAACGATTATGAAGCAAACTATTCTCGTCACCGGCGGTACCGGATTCATCGGTAGCCACACCACCGTAGAACTGCAGAATGCAGGCTACAAAGTAGTCATTGTTGATAACCTCTCCAACTCGAACGCCAACGTCGTCGACGGCATTGAGAAGATTACAGGCATCCGTCCTGAGTTCATCAAGGCCGACTGCTGCGATAAGGACGCTATGGAACGCATCTTCCAGCAGTATCCCGATATTGAGGGTATCATCCACTTTGCTGCCTCGAAGGCTGTTGGCGAGAGTGTAGAGAAGCCGCTGATGTACTATCGCAATAACTTGGTGTCGCTCATCAACCTGCTGGAACTGATGCCGAAATACAACGTGAAAGGCATCATCTTCTCTTCGAGCTGCACGGTTTACGGACAGCCTTCGCAGGAGAATCTGCCCGTCACCGAGAATGCACCTATCCAGAAGGCTATGTCGCCCTACGGCAATACCAAGCAGATCAACGAGGAGATTATCCAGGACTATATCCACAGCGGCGCGCCCATCAAGTCCATCATCCTGCGCTACTTCAACCCCATCGGTGCTCACCCCTCTGCATTGATTGGCGAACTGCCCAACGGTGTGCCCATGAATCTGATTCCTTTCGTTACCCAGACCGCAATGGGTATTCGTGAGCAGCTGAAGATTTTCGGCAACGACTACAATACGCCCGATAAGACCTGTATCCGTGACTATATCTATGTCGTCGACCTGGCTGATGCACACGTCAAGGCGATGGAGCGCGTGCTCGACAAGCCCGAGACGGATGCTGTCGAGGTGTTCAACATCGGAACGGGTCGCGGACTGTCTACCCTTGAGGTTGTCGAAGGCTTCGAGAAAGCTACTGGTGTCAAGGTCAACTGGAACTATGCTCCGCGTCGCGAAGGCGATATCGAGCAGGTTTGGGGCAATGTCGACAAGGCCAACAAGGTGCTGGGTTGGAAGGCAGAGACACCCACCGAAGATGTGCTGCGTTCAGCCTGGAAGTGGCAAAAGAAATTACGTGAGGACGGCATCCAGTAACCATGTGGGGCAAACGCCCTGAAATGACCGAGTGACCAAAATGACCGATTCTTCGGAACGCCTTTATTTAGGGCTATTCCCAGAGACGATACACAAAAAAGCAAATCCACGCCATGCAAATATGACGTGGATTTTTGTTCCCGACTCATAGGTTACGGATTTGAGCCCGGAACTTTCTCTAAAGTTATAAATGCAGTCATACCAGGTGCCAGATGCGGGTGCGGGTTCAGCGTGGCTTCAACGTGTACCATGCCATTGTCATCAACCGCACCGACGGCTGAAATCGTAGCAGGATGCTGCTCTGAGGGGAATGCAACGGTAGAAACGGTGAGAATGGCTCCATCCCAATATCTTGGCACTTCATTTTCGAGCACGTCAAAACCAACCTTCAGATGTTCTACATCTACAATGTAGATGAGCGGTTCACCCTGCTTGGCCATACCATAGAGTGTGTTTTGAATTTTGATGACATATCCAGAAATGGGGGCGGTAATGGTACAATAGGACAGTTCATGTTCCAGTTCGTTTAACTCGGCCCTCGCTTCGTTGTATCCACTGCTGATACGAGCCATTTTCTTGATGTTTTCTGGTGCTGCATCCAAATTGTCGTGCTTATAGCCCTGACCCATCAGAATGGCCTGATATTGAAATTCGGCTTTCTCCAGTTTAGCACGGCTGTGGGCTATCTTCACACGCAAGGCTGCATCGCTAAGTCGTGCCACGACCTGGCCTTTTCTGACTTCCTGTCCAACATTATCTATGGCGAACATGGTGATCTGTTCTGAGATACGGCTATAGACAGGAACTTCGCGCACTGATTCTACCTTACCCTTGATCGCTGTTGAATAATTCGGAGCCTCTTGGCGCGAAGGGGCTTTTACTGATTGCACAGCGGTCGTATCATTCTGCTGCGGAATAGATTTCACATCGCTTTTCGACTGACAGGCAGTGAGAAGCGGAAAGATCATGGAGAAAAATGAAAAACGGATATACTTATTCATAATTGATGAGGGTTTGCAGATGATAGTGGCTTACCCAGAATTCTTCCAAGGCAGCCAGATAGTTGGTGTAGGCAGTAGCCCATCGCGACTCTGCCAGCGTGAAAGTGTTGATGTCGCAAAGGCCATTGGCATAGTTGATGGCCGTCTCGTTATAAGTCTCTTCTGCCAGACTGATAGTCTTTTGGGTGCTTACAAGTCTGTTACTGCTGGATTGCAGCTTCTGCAGGGTCATGGCGGCGTCTTCTGCCAACAGGCGCTCTACCTCCTGAGATGCCAGTTCCTGACGATCTGCCCAAGCCGTAGCTTTCTCATGACGCTTTTTGGCTGCGCCATGATCCATCAGCGGTATCGAAAACTGAACGGAGCCTAATGCGTATAATTGCTGGTTCTTGAAGGCACTGCCGAATGTATTATTGACTTGTTGCATTCCCAGATTGACCTCAAGCCCGACATTGATACCCCGCTCTTTGCGCGCCTTGTGTTCCTGATGGCGCGCTTCTGTGAGCTCTGCCAGCTGATGCTGGTAAGCAGGGCTGTTGGATAAGGCCAGCCTTACAACCTCCTCTGGTGTATAGCTGACTGAAGGAGGCATGTCTGGAATAGTCAGCAGCGACAAGTCGGCAGGTAATTGTTCCAAACGCAACAAAGATGCCAGTTCGGTCCTTGCCTTCAGCTCATCTTGACGCGCCACTTCCAGCAGATTGGTGGCATTTTGCTTCTGAACCTCAATAGAGTGTAGTTCTGCCAGCGTGACGATGGCAATTGTCGACTTTTCACGGGCAATAGCAAGTAGCGTGTCATTTAGAAGCACCTCCTCCAAACGCATTCGCATCACCCGTTGCTGGCATGCCAACCGGAAATAGCGAGCGGCAGCTTCTTCGGCAAGACAGCGCAGATCATACGCATGTTGACAACGTGCTGCCTTCAGTCGCTGGTCTTCCACTTTTTTCTCCCAACGGAACGGATTGTAACCCAGCAGGCTATGACTATAGCCCACCAATATCGGACTGGCCACGAATTGGCGCGGGTGGCCGGAGGCTTCTTCACGGAAAAACTCACTCCAGATGGCCTGCGAACCTACATAAGCCTCGCCGCCAAATGGCAACACCTTCTGACTGAGTCTCAACTGTGCTGAAGTGGAGAATATGTCATAGTTGCGCAAGTAAACATAGTCGCGGCTGGGGTCGCTGACAATGCGAGAGTAATTGGGTACTACCTTCAACGACAACTGCGGCTTGCGCAATGCCTCGAAAGCCTCATATGACGCCTGCCGGCTCTGGTATTCATACTGGCTCTGGAAAGCGGTGATGGCACTGTCTTGGGCCAGCCGTATCACCTCGTCCAATGTCAGCGATACCTGCCCCATACTTCTCAAGGGGAACAGGCTGAGGAATGTCAAGCCAATCAAATGGCGTAAATCGATTCTATGCTTCATCGCCTTCTGTATTTTTAAAATCCGAGAAATAACCGCGTGCCTGGAGTTCATTGAAATTACCGTCATCGGCTACACGACCGTCCTTCAGCACAATGATGCGGTTGCATTGCCGGATGGTGCTCAGTCGGTGGGCTATGACGATGCGCGTACATGTCAGTTTGGCCAGATTCTCGACGACAATGTGCTGGCTGATGTTGTCGAGTGCCGATGTGGCCTCGTCGAGGAAGAGTACCTTGGGTTTTCTTACCAGTGCACGGGCAATGAGTATTCGCTGGCGCTGTCCGCCCGACACGCCCTTGCCATCAACCGTGATGGGCGTGTCCATGCCTAAGGGGAACTTGCGGATGTCTTTGTCGAGTGCCGCCAGGCGTGCCGCCTCCCAGGCATCCTCGTCGGTCAGGTGCGGGTCGTTGAAAATGATATTGTCGCGGATGGTGCCCTCAATGAGCTGGCTGTCCTGCATGCAGATGCCGATGCAGTGCTGCCGCAGGCTGCGAAGATTGATGTCGCTCAGGTCATACTGGTCGTAGAAGATGGAACCACCAAGGGGGTGTTCCAGTCCGAGCATGAGGCGCATCAGCGTACTCTTGCCGCAGCCCGAGGTTCCGACAAGTGCCACGTAGTCACCGCTGTTGATGGTCAGGTTCAGTCCGTCGAAGAGCAGGGGCATGTCGTCGGCATAGCGGAACTTCAGACCACGTATGTCTATCTGACCAGTAATGCGCTTGACCACCCGACGCCCTTCCTTGACTTCAGGTGTGGCGGCCATGATAGGCTGGCATAGCCGCGTCTCTGGCAGCAGGCGTGACACCATCTTTGTGATGCCTTGCAGTTGAGACACAGCCTTGCAGACGAGCGATAAGACAGCACAGTAGGCGATATAGTCGGAGAGTGCCAGGCCATAGTGCCAAGCTGCCCACATCGTCACAATCATGGGCAGGAACTTGAGACAATAGCTGACGCCAGTGATATAGAAACTGGCCAAGGGCTGGCTGCTGCTGTACATCTCTGAAGGGGCATATGCCTTTGCCCATTGATGGAAGGCCCGAAATTCGGCCCCGCTGGTCTTGATCTTCTGGATGCCTGAAAACAAGGCAAACAGTGTGCCTATGAGGTGTGAGCCGCTGGCATTAACGCTTAGCTGCACTTTCTCAGTATAATAGTACTCCATCATGATGGCAAATAATTGTATCATGATGACTATGATGCCAGTGGTGAGCAGTGGGCCGCCATAGATGAAGAACTGTATGAACATGACGGCCGAGAACAGGAAGGTCAGAAGCGTCGATAGGAAATTGGCCGTCAGGTTGGAGCTGACGCGCGACAACGACAGCAGGCGGTTGGATATGTCTCCTGGTGTGAATTCCTTGATAAATGTGGCAGGAAGGAGCAGCAGGCGCGACATGATGGCCGTCTGCAACGAATATTCCACCTTGTCCTTGATACGTACCACCACCAGGTTGCGGGCAATCTCCACCATCGTCAGTCCGGCGGCAGCGCTCAAGAGCAAAGTAGCAATGGGAACAATCTGGCTGGCATCGCCCGAAGGGATGACCTCAGAAAAAATCAGTTTGCACACGTATGGCGTGAACATGGTGAGGAGCGTAACACCTAAGCAAGCTATCAAGCAGAACAACAGATCATATATACAGAGGCAGCTTACGGCATAGCGCATGATGGACCTGACAGTCAGTTTCTCTTCAGGAAAAGGGAAACAGGCTATCAGTGCCTCCTGCTTCAACAGGTTGTGGTGTTTGCTCGCCTTCATGCTCTCGCCTGTCTTGGGATGGGTGAAGGTATAGTCCGTGAAGCCTGGCACGAGTACGACATGCGAGTTGTCATCGGCCATGAATCCCAGCATATAGCCCGTACAGCGGGTCCACCAGCCATCGCTCAGCGTGATAGTGCGAAAAAAGACGTTATATTGCTCAAGCAATAACTCTAACTCATCAAAGTTTGACGGCAAGTCTGCGCCCGACTGCATCTGCTTCCACAGTTTGCGGTCTATCATGGAGCGCAGGATGTCCACTGTCTGCCTCATGGCCTTGCGGTCGCCATCCACGCGCTGGGCCAACTGCTGAAGGAATATATTCGTTATCATGGTGTCAGGCGTATTTTAAGAGATTACTATACAGGCCATCCTGCTGTCGCAGTTCGTCGTGCGTGCCATGCTGGGTGATGTGCCCCTGCTCTATCACATAGATCTGGTCGCATCCGGCAATGGTCTCCAACCGATGGGCAATCATGACCATGGTCATGCCCAGGCCAAAAAGGTTGTCCATCACCTTGGCTTCCGTCTGGGGGTCGAGTGCCGAGGTGCCCTCGTCCATCAGCAGAATGGCAGGCTCCTTGGCCAGGGCGGTGGCTATCTCAATGCGCTGGCGCTGTCCGCCGCTGAAGTTCTTGCCGCGCTCCATGACGGTTCCATGATAGCCGCCCGGACGTTCCATGATTTCATGGTGCATCTGCGCATCATTGCAGGCCATCACCATGGTGAAGTCTTCTATCGACTCGTCCCACATCTTCACATTGTCGGCTATTGTGCCCTCAAAGAGCGTCACATCCTGATTAATCACCGAGACAGAGTTGACAAATGTCATGCGGTCGATGGCACTACGGGGCTTGCCGTCGAAGAGCACCTCGCCCTCCCAGGGCTCATACAGTCCTGACACGAGGCTCAGCAACGTGCTCTTGCCACAGCCCGACGGGCCTACCAGGGCGATGCGCTCACCTGCCTTGATCTTCAGCGAGAAGTGGCTGAGAATGGGCGGCAGCGAGCGGTCGTAGCCAAAGGTGACGTCACACAACTCTATCTCGCCTGCCAGTTTGGCCGTGTCGGGCAACTCATCGCCTGCGGGCAGGCTTAGCTCTGCACTTTCCTGACTACAGTCTGTCACATCCTTGATGCGCTGGATAGACGAGTTGATCCTCATGACAGTCTGTACGCTGGCTATGGCTCTGATGATGGGATAGATAGTCTCGTTGATGAGTCCCTGGGAGGCTAGGATCATGCCAGGTGTCATCTCGCCTTGCAGGATCAGCCAGGAGCCCAAGCACAATATGACTCCATTGGTAGCCTGCAACACAAACTCTGGCAGGGCACTCAGATAGATGTTGTTGGTAATGGTGGTCACGCGGGCATTCAAGGACTGTGCATAGGCTCTCTCCCACTGCGCATAGAAGTAGCGCTCGCCGCCTAAGGCTTTGATGGTGTCCAGATTGCCTATTCCCGTCATTGTGACGTTCTGTAGCCGCGCATCCGTTACCTCCAGGTTCATGGCAATCTTCTTCTGCTTGTTGGCAGTGCTGCGCATCACGTAAACGAGCAGCAGGATGGAGAAAATTTCCAGCAGCCCCAGTTTCCAGTTAAACAGCATGACAATATAGCAGCAGAGGATGGGCAGGGTGAGTATGCTGACGGCAGGCAGAGCATAATCCAACTGCCTGGTGGTGTTCGGAATGGTGGTGTAGCGAGCCACCAGTTCGCCAGGAGTGAACCGCGTGAGCAGGGTCATTGGTAGTCTAAGTACCGTCCACAGGTAATTGGCCGAAGTGGTGATGTTGATCCTTGCCTGACTCTTGCGGCGCAATACGGAGAAGATGATCCAGACCAGCAGTTCAACCACGAACAGCAGGATATACAGCGCTATCAGTGGAGTAAACCATTCGGGATTCTTATGGGTGATGATACTGTCGGTATAGACCTGCTGGAACAGTGAGGGGAATATGCAGGCTATGGAGTCGATGGCCACAATAATGACGCCGTTGAAGGCAAACAGCATGTTGCCCTTCAGGAAATAGCGGAATGCCGAGATGATCGACAGACGGGGAGACCTGTGTTGCTGCTGACCTGTATTCATTCGAACTTCAGTTTTAGGTTACGGAAACGCGTGCGGCTCGTCTCGAAGAGATATTGGAACATGCTGAGGCGGCGGGTCTCGGTGAGCACCGAACAGTAGGTGCCAAAGTCCATGCTCACGTCGTCGGGCTGGCCAAACGACCAGTCATAAGAAGTGGGGTCTGAAGGGTCGCGCTGCAGATCGATAATGACTTCATAGACCACCTTCTGGCCTTCGCCCAAGAGTCGCTGAGCCAGGACGTCGGACTTCAGTCTCTGGCGCACATCGGCGGCATTGGCAGGATAGCGTACCACCTGTGTGATGCGTCCGCGCACATAGCCGATCTCATCACGCTTCTTGTCGGCAGGCCACACCTGGGCCTCCATACCTATACGCAGGTCGCGCTGGGCTTCATTGTCAGCATAGGCAACGAGCTGGGTTTGCTGTGGCTGTGCACCAGAGGCATTCCCCTCAATAACGCTCACAATGGGTTCGAAGGCCTCAAAGGGCTCATTGTCTGTCTTCGTGCTGATGACCAGTCCATTGACTGTACTCGTCAGGAAACTATGGCTGTCACCGATGGATACCATGGCTATCGTCTGTCCCTCATGCACACTGTCGCCATTATGCACCAGCATGGAGCGCACGATACCATTGTTGGGCAACGTGATGTCGGTGGTTCCCTGCACGGGAAAGACCACTCCCGAATAATAGGCCTTGTCGCTCACATTACCCAAAAAGCCCCATACGATGAATGCTGCCAGTAGCAACGCTGCTGCCGCAGCCAACAGATAGGTGGGAACATAAGTCACACGCAGATGGTCGGCTATCTGTTCGGGCGACTGAACTATTTTCTCAGAATCATCCTTCATATTATAATAATTAGAATCACTTTGCAAAGATAAACATTATTTTTTATTTTTCAAACATTCTGCGTCTTTTTTTGGCAAATAGTCAGGATTATCCTCATCGTCGTTACATCGCCAAATATCATAAGCCCCAATGCAAAAGAAAAACACTTTTTCTTTTCATTTTCGAGTGAAAGTAACTTCTCCATTGCAACGCCACACTCAGACCTTTAGTCAGAGAAGGGAGAAAATTACAAAGAAAATTCGAGCCCACCAAACGATGAGCCCGAATTTTTTTTTGTATCAATAATTCAAGGGAAGCTTAGTTGCCCTCGTCAACATCGTCTTCGCCAAAACCTGCATGAAATTCATAATTCGCATCATGGATATCGCCACTTTCTGCCAGTATCTGGCACTTGTGCTGTAACTCTACCACCTTCATGGAAGGTTTCATATATTCTTTTTTCATATTGCTGTTCTCCTATTACTTAATCACTACCTTGAGCTTCGCTCGAGCTCGTTCCCGTTCTCTTACCTAAAGGTGAAGAGTGTGGCGTTGCGAGCGGAAGAATTCGAGCAAGCTCAATTCTTCTCTCACTTAATCACGACCTTTTTACCATTCACGATATACAGACCCTTCGTGGGATTCTCTACGCGGCGACCCTGCAGGTCATAAACTGCGCCGCTTAATTCGTGCGATTCGTTTAATTCGTGTTCGTTAATAGTCGTCGTTCCGTCCTCGTCGATAAACTCGATGGTTGTACCATCGAAGCTCCTCGCGAAATTGTCAGGATCCTCACGTGTGAAGTAGCAACGGCCCGGCTTCAATGCCTTTGTGGTTCTGCCAATCTTACCTGCACCTACTACGTATACCTGACTTGCAATTTCAGCACGAAGACCCTCGAATGTGCCAGCAAACTGAGCACCCTCATACTTTGCACTTTTAGCTTCTGCGGTAGCCTCTATGATTCCGTTTGCTGGGCCGTAGAGAGTTGACTCGCCTGCAACAGTTGGGAGCACCTTGAACAGATGTGGCGTGTTGGGCGCTATCATTGACGTGCATGAGAATGTCATTTTGTTTTCGGCGGAACTATAACCTGTAAATACAGCCTGCCTTATGAATATGTTGCCAGGATTTCTTACAGAGAATGGAAGCACGATGGTTCCATATGTGTCAGGTGTGAAAGTACGCTTGTACTGAGCGTCACCAGCACTAAATTGCTTGTAAACGTAAATCTCCTGGTTGTTATCAGAAATTACATAGCTACTACATGTATTACCTACAACAATGTTCTGACCAGAAACATCGGCATTATTTGCAAAGTATGCAAGTCTGTTGTCATTGATGTCTGTGGCTACAGTACCGAGAATGCTTGCATTGGTGAAGTCGAAGTTTACATATTGGTAAGCTGTGTTAGACAAGATTGCCTCTACCTTACCATCATCAACAATACCGCTTACATAACCAACTTTGCCATCGCCAGAAACTGTTGGCGATGGGATGTTAGAACCAATATAGGTTGGAATGAAATTGTCGGTACAATTCAGGTATGTTGTACCCTCTTTCCAGTTGCCTGTTGTTGCATCTATTAATATAACATCAACCGCATTAGGAGCATCAATATAATACAAGCCTTCGTTTATTTGCATATGATAAAGGTCAAAATCTACGCCTTCTTCAAGCAGCTCTGCTCCAGTGTAGACGTGTAGATGTCTTGATCTGGCTTTCTCGCATGCATCCTGATATGTTGCGTATGCGGCCTTTTCTGCATTTGTGTTCTGCCTTATTTTGTAGTACATCTCTGATGGAGGCAGATTATTTCGTTGAGTTCGTGGGTAATTCAGTCTGTTGTCGATTGCAAAAGAAGAAAGAGTTGTGTTCAGATCTTCATTTGTTAGATCTTCACCAGAAACCACCGCGCGTGTGAAACTTTGCAATTGTGATGGGAGAATAGAATAGTCGTTGATGTCTGATACAGTCAACTTAATGTCTCTGTTGCGGTTTGCAACCCTTGTGTAGGCTACATAGTCGATTGATAATGTTGACCCCAATATTATATTCTCCCTGTTGTTCTCGCTGTCTAAACTACTTTGACCTTGCGCTGTAATTGTAACATCAGAGTTTGCGGAGTAGGTGTAAGTGATGTTGTTGTCGTCACTATACACGGTTTTTTCTTGTGCAAATGTAATACTTGCACTTGCAGAAAGAACTGCAGCTAAAAGTAAAAGTTTTTTTCTCATTTTTTTAAATGGTTTTATATCTAATGGTTAAAATCGGCCGCAAAGTTACAACTTTTTTTTTAAATACGTTGCATTATTTTCAAAAAATATGTGTAATCTGACACTTTTAGGTGTGGAATTTTCCGAAAAATCCACACCTACCAAACGCATAAACAAAAAAAGTTGCTAAAAAATTTGGATTACGCTATACATCCAGCATATTCTGATCGGCCAAAAACTCGTAGACTCCCATCAGCACAATGCCCTGCTCATCGCGGCGCAACTTCATGCGTTCGCCCACAATCACAATCTTCTTAAACGAATCGCTAATCTGCTGCAGCGAACGCTTCTCCTGCTGCATCTTCTCTTCGTCTGGCAGTTTGTAGGCCGACTGCAGATAGTAGCGGCGTGAGCCCAGATTGCAGACAAAATCCACCTCCAGCGTCACTCGCTGCCATTTGTCGTTCTCGTCTTTCACGCGGATGTACACGTTGCCCACGTCCACAAGAAATCCACGATAGCGCATCTCATTGTATATCACGTTCTCCATCAGGTGGTTCTCTTCCGTCTGGCGGAACGACAGGATGGCGTTCCTCAGTCCCAAGTCCTTGAAATAGTATTTGGGTGTAGTGCCAATGTATTTGCGCCCTTTGATGTCGTAACGCTCAGATTTCTCTATCAAGAAAGCATCAGTCAGGTAACCCATGTAGGTCTCTATGGTCTTGTCTGTGATGTTGTTCAGTCGCTTCACGCTCTTGAAAGTATTCGCCAGATTAGTGGGATTTACAGGACTTCCAATGCTCGATGCCAGTATACGCACTAATTCCTCAAATTCTGCCTTATTTTCAATGTCGTGGCGATCGTAAATGTCGCTCAGATACACCGTGCGATAAAGATTTCTGAGATAGGTAGCCTTCTTGTCATCACCCTTGATGGAGAGAACTTTTGGCAGACCGCCATAAGTGTAATACTCCTGCCATCCATCCACTATGTCGCCCTCGTAGACCGTCATAAACTCCTTGAAGGTAAGTGGCCACACGTGGATTTCATCGCCACGGCCACGAAACTCAGTAGCAATGTCGCTCGATAGGAAGTGCGAATTCGAGCCAGTTACATACACGTCAGCATTCTCCATACCCACTAATGTGCCTAGCATATCCACGAAATCATCTATACGCTGCACCTCGTCGATAATAATGTAATATTGACCGTTATCCTTTATCTGCGCATCCACCCAATCCAGTAGATAGTCAGGATTACGGAAAGCCTTGTTTCTGCGGTCTTCCAGGTCGATGATTAGGATATGACTCTTGGCGACACCACTCTCCAGCAGGTGGTCTTTAAACAACGTTTTCAGTAGATATGATTTACCCACGCGCCTTAATCCAGTCACAATCTTTATCAGCCCATTAACTTTTGAATCAATGAGTTGCTGCATATAAACTGGTCTCTCTATCTTCATAATTATCAAGCGTTTAACTTCTAATTTCAATATTTATATTACGGATTTTTGGCAATTTTGCCGCAAATCCGCTGCGAAGGTACGAAAAAAATTCGAGCCCACCAAACGATGAGCCCGAATTTTTGTTTGCGTTTCGTTTATTTTTTGACTAACGTTTTCAGTTTGTCAACGTAATAGTCGAGGCCGAAAATCGAACCTGCGAGTAGGAACGCTTGCCCTACGTAAAACAACAAGCCGTTTGCCACATCGTCAATATCAATGACTTGGTATGTCACCATGGCGATGCTGCTTACTATCAGGGCCACAGCGCAACTGTACTGAATCTTCTTTGTGGCGTTCATAGCTTATAACATTGTGGCACCTGCACCACCTGCGGCTCCACCCGAAATGGCCAATAGCAGGTAACCTAACCATTTGAAAATTGTCTTTAATGTCTCACTCATAGTCGTAATGTTTAAGAAGCGTGAGGCTGCCCTCACGCTTCAGTTAGACTTTAGTTCTGGTCCATACCGCCACCGCCGCCGGCTTGGTAAGCCGTAACGTTGATGCTGTAGCCCGGAGTTGCTACGCTGTTGTCGGACTTCTTCACCTTGATGGTGTAAGTGCCGTAACCTGCGGCTGACGCTACGAAGCTAACAGCGTTGCCGCTGATGGCGTGGTCAGTGCCGACCTGCTCGCTGCCTTTGAACAACTGGATGGCTGTTGCATCGCCAACGTTCGAGAAGTTAATGCGAATGTCCAAATCCTCGGTGGTCTCACCCTCTGAGCACATGATACCCTTGGGCGAGCCGACCGTCATGGTCGAACCGTTCACGGTTGCCGAGCTGATAGCGAAGGTCTGTGCAGGCGTTGTGCCGCCAGAGCTGCTGCCGCCACCGCTCTGCTGTCCGTCAGCTGCTGCCTGACCACCACCCTCACCTGCGTTGTTCAGATACTGGTCTGAACCTGCGTAGATGTTGTGCTGTGCGCCATTGCTGATCATGTCGAGGCACTGCTGCATGCTGTAAGCGCCTGAGGTCTCACCGGGATATGCCACATACGTTGTCGAACGCTTCCAAGTGTCGCCCTCCTTGCGGCTGACGATGACGAATGCTGCCACGGCGTCCTCTTCGGTAGTATAGAGGTCTTCGTACCAGTAACGCAATCCGCTCGCGTTGATGAGGAACTTGAACTTGCCTTCATTGCGCACGCTAGGCTTGTTGATGTGTCCGTCTGCGTCAAGGAATGCAGTTGACAGAGGCAGAGGCATGAAGTTCTCATCGGTCGGGTCAAGGATGACGCGAGCGAAGTTGAACTGGGTCTCCTGAATCGTCGCACCCTGCTTCACAGTACAGAAAGTCAACTGGTCACCGCGCTTCAGTCCGAGCTTGTTAATCACCTCTTCGTACGTGTTGTTGGTCACCAACTGCACCGTAGGATATACGATGTGGCTGGTGCCATCCTCAATCCAAACGGTCTTCACCTGAGGCAGAGAACCCATGGCAACCAAGAACTGGTTAGGAGCAAATGCATGCTTCATGCCTACGGGAACAAAAGAGAACATATTCACGAAGGTGACGCCCTGCGCCTGCATCTCTTCGATGGCAGCACGGCACTTCTGAATATTTTCAGCCATGAAGAGAGACATTGTTGCCTGACCTTTCTTGACACCCTCGAAAGAGTGGTCACAGATGGCCTTCATGACTGAGTACGCAGCACCAACGGTGCTCATAACTACGCGCTGAATGTTCTGAGCCAACGTCTTAGGATTCGACGGGCTGACGATTTCGCGCTGAATGGTTTCGCCATTTGCGCCCTTGTAAAGGGTAGTTCCGGCGAGCTTACCTGTGGAACCTTTGAGCCAAAAACCTACTTTTGACATAGTTGTAAAAATTTAAATTGTTAAACGAATAAAAAACTTTCGGTTTTACCGCGCCCAACCCCTAAAAGTGCTAAAGAAATGGGAGGATCCTTAGAGCAACCCTTGAGGAGAACGGGAGCAACCCTTGTCAGCGCTTGACGTTGCAAAAGTATGAAGAATTTTTCAACCGGCAATGGATATTCGGGAATTTTTACTTAGCGATTTTAGTCCGAAAATGAGAAATTCCCGAATATTTTAACCCCTTTTTAAAATTTGCCTTTTTTGCCTTTTGCCTTTTTCGGGGCGTTTTCCAGAGAAATCCCTTTTATAATAATGTATGTAAATATAAATAGGTATTTAAAAATATATTTAAGTAACCCCCCTTTTATTATATATACCCCCCGCTCAAACACCTGGAAAAAGGCAAAAGGCAAAAAAGGCAAAATCCGTCCGCCAAATGTTAACGTGTGTGAAACGACATTAACATATCTTTTGTTTTTTACGATTTTCAGCACTTTTCTTTGCTATCGCCGAAAATTTTCGGTAAAATCCTCCACCGGTCGTGAGATTCGTGGAGGTTTTTTATGCCCGACCAACGGTTTTGTTTAAATTAGAACGGTTGTGGAGTTTGATGCAAAACAAGGGCGTAACACTACAAGATTTCGAGAAAAGAGCGTTATTTGTCTCAAAATAACCCCGAAATTGGGCAATAAATCAACTAAAATTCCACGTTATAAAGCATAACGTGGGATTTGTCGTCTCTGGGAATAGCCCTAAATAAAGGTATTGCGAAAGATTTGCCTTTTTTGCCTTTTGCCTTTTTCAGGGCGTTTGCCCCACATGGATAGTAAAAAATCTACGGACATCAGGGTCAGAACTGTGTCACAGGGACGGAATGCCATAGGGTAGGGGAGTCTGGCAGTTTATAAAAACAAATAACCCTGTAAGTCATTGACTTACAGGGTGTTGTTTGTAGTCGATAGGGGAATCGAACCCTTGAAAACAAAAACAAATAAAAGAAAATTAAAATTCTGAATATCAGTTATTTGTGAATGTTTCGTGTTTTCCTTTGTTTTTCTAAAATGCCTATTTTTGCTATTAGGGTGTTAAAATTAACACCTTATTAACACCCCAAATCAAATAATTGTTGTACCTTTGCAACCGAAAAGGAAAACAAAAGAAAATTAATCATGTCAGAAACAAGAGGGAAAAACAAAAATCTTGTGGAAGCAGGAAATCCACGCCTGCTGAAGAAAGAAGTGAAGGGCGGTACTGAGTACAGTCTCTATCTGGAGTATCAGTTAGGATATAATCGTGACTCAGGTACTTCTATCCGTAAGAAGGAGACGCTTTCCTTATATCTAAAGGCGAATCCACGTACTCCTGTGGAACGTCAGCAGAATAAGGAGACACTGGCATTGGCAAAGAAGATACAGTTCGAGCGTTCCCAAGAACTGCTTGACAACAAAGAAGGGTATCGGCTGAAAAAGAAGGATGCTATCAATCTATTGGACTACTTCGAGCAGTTCATAAAGACGGCTAATGTGGCAGATAGGTTAGTGCTTGTTGGTGCATTGAACAACTTCAAGGACTTTTTGGGAAAGAAGTATCCTCAATTTGCCAACTGGATTGAAGCCAAGAATTTGAGTAGTGACATGATGCAGAAGTTTGTCGACTACTTGGTTGAGAATCACAAAGGGCAAGGTGCTGAGACGTACTATAAGCGTTTTAAGCGCATGATAAACTATGCCATAGAAAATGAGGTGATAGCCAAGAGTCCCTGCAAAGGTATAACGACTCCAAAGACGGATGATATTCTGGCAAAGGACATTCTGAGTGAACAGGAGTTACAGAAATTGTTTGCTACTCACTATGCTGGAGAGAATCCCGAAATAAGAAGGGCATTTGCTATGACCTGTTTATCAGGCATCCGGCATTGTGATATAGTGACACTTACCTATAGCGAAGTTGACTATAGCAACAAGATACTGAAGTTCCGTCAGAACAAGACAAAGAAGCATAGTAGCAGCAGCGGTGTGACAATTCCGCTTAACGACACCTTATTAAATATAATAGGTGTAAAGGCTCCTGATGCCAAGGATGATTATATCTTTCACCTACCATCAGACACCATGTGCCTGAAGGCATTGAGGCATTGGACCAAGAAAGCTGGTATAGATAAGCACATAACCTGGCATTGTGGAAGGCATAGTTTCGGCACTCAGTTGCTGAACAACGGTGCCAATATCAAGGTGGTAAGCAGTCTGTTAGGTCATAGTAGCCTACGATTCACAGAAATCTATGTCCGTGCTGTCGATGAAGAAAAGAAGAAGGCAATCAACAGTATGCCAAGTATTGATATACTCTGAACTTATCTTCTTCCCTTAAAGTCAATATCAACCTTAAGGGAAAAGAAAGTTTAGTTTGTGTTGCGTATATATAGCAAAGAGACGTACTAAACTCAAAATAATTATATTATTCTTGGCAAAAGCATTGTCGATTCAGAAAAATATCGTAACTTTGCAGCGAAAAGATGTATTATAACGATTAGGAGGTATAGTTATGTTAGGAGTTAATTCACCAAGAGAACCGATAACACCTGAATTTTCGAAAGAGATTCGGGCTTCTCTTCGTCGTGCCATGACAGGTCAGCTTAACGAGAAAGAGAAGGCTGCACGGCAAAGGTTAAAGGATAGTGAGAAATATTGGTCAATGGAATGGAAGGGGCTGCATTTTTAGGAAAACTCGTTTCATATCCACTGACTGATTTTCAGTGTCTTAATACATTCTCCTCTGGTGTTGTGTCTATGGACAAATTCATCAGAGGTGATTTTCGATTGAGCGTTGAGAATCACTATTGTCAGGCGTATGCTGTAAAACTCGAAGATGAGATAGTGGCCATCTTTGCGCTTAGTTTCGACTCTCTCGATTTGGATTCAGACGATAAGGAAGAACTACAGTCAGGCTTTTCATCAACATCGTCACCAGATGTCGATTTTGATTATCAGGAGACTTTTTATGCTAAGCCACGATACCCTGCAATGGATATTGCCTATCTTGCTATACAAGAAAAATGGAGGGGCAAACATATCGGCGATTTCCTGATAAAACAGATAGCAGATCTGGCAAGAAGGCAGACATTAGCAGGTTGTCAGTTCCTTACGGTTGAAGCACTTGCGACAAAAGAGTATAGTGCTGTGGGATTCTACGAACGCTGTGGTTTTGCGCCCAATGAGGTTAAGAAGCCCTATAAAGACACGCTCCGGATGTATATGACTTTGTACTCCAAAGATGAAATGTTTGATGAATGAACTGAGGCATACGGGGAGACGTGTTGTTGAGCGTAGGCGAAATAATATGGCGGCCTGATCACCCCTTAATTGTCCGCAAGGATAGAAAGTATGAAAACTCCAAAAAAAAACCGTCCCTATACGAACAGGACTTGCACATCAAGAATGCAAGCCCTGTTTTAATCTTATCTGCTGAAATGAACCGCTATTCTTTCACGAACTCTTGCATATTTCCCATTCACTTTACCAGCATTCCATTTCGGCATACTTTTTACAACTCTCTCTGCTTCTGGAATAAGTTCAGGCCAACTTCCTTCATCGGCTTTTACGTTGCTGATGGAGCCATCGGGTTCTACTACAAAATTGACTGGTACGGTACCAGATGTGAGACCTTTTGCCTTTGCCTCCTCTGGGAACTTGGCATTTTCTTCCAGCCATTTTGATAGTTCGTATCTCTTCATGAAAGGCTTAGGGAACTGACCATTGCAGTCTTTTGGCTCATAAATTGTTTCGTCGTATTCCTGACTGTCATCAGCCTTGGCGACAATAGCATCTGGATTGACGGCAATTTTGCCAAATCCTTTCCAAGGCTCTACTTGCTTACATAATTCTATTAATGATTCTGCAACATGAAGGGTTGCATACTCAACTTCGGAACCTCTAAAAGGGTTTGTGTTATTTACCAGATTGGGCAATCTGCCTCCATTCAGATAGACGTCTTTGAGGTCTCCACACTTTTCAAATGCCCCATGGCTTATTTTCTCAACGCCACTGCCAATAGTCAATGTCTTTAGACTAGGGCACTCCTTAAATGCCTCGCTTTCAATAAAACGGACTGTATTAGGGATGGCGACAGAGAGCAAACCGCAACCAGAAAAGGCATTAGAACAGATAGAGTCAAGTTTCTCATTGAGACTTACCGTCGTCACGTCACGACAGCCATTGAAGGCATACGGTCCGATTTTCGTTACCTTCTCTGGTATTGTTATCGCTTGTAGCTGATTGCATCCTTTGAACAATCCCTCCTCTATAGTCTTTAAATCCTGAGGTAGTTTAATGTTTTTCAAGTTGTAGCATCCACTGAAGGCGTAGCTGCCAATGGTCTCTACACTCTCAGGAATTGTCACACTATTCAGCTTTCCACAGTAGATGAATGCTCGACTCCCAATTGAGGTCACACTATTGGGAATTACGACTTGTTGAACCTCGCTTTGTGCAAAAGCCCCTTCGCCGATAGCCGTTACCTTACAAGTCACTCCTTCATAGACAATCGTCTTGGGAATGACCACACGACCTTGATAATGTTGGGTGGGATAGTCGGCCGTCACTTCCGCTTTCTCGGCTTTGGTCACGATGTTGTACCAAATACCACCAACCTTAGCCTTGCCATTGAATGCATTTGCCATTACTGGCAGGGCAAAAAGAACTGATAGAAGAATTGTTTTTCTCATTGTCTGATATGTTTTAAGTTTATTATTCATCGTCTCTGCCGTTTGGATACATATATGAGGTGTCGGCACAGTCGTAGGAATCGTCAATCTGATTAAGAACTTTCTCAGTGGTGTCGTATTCTTCTTCCAATAATTCATCATAGAAATCATTTTTGATATACTGGGCATAACTTGCTTGCATTCCCTCAGACATCTTCTTTCCATGATATTTGTAGGTGTACTCTCCATTTTCCAACCACTTGATAAGCTGGTCTAAATCTTTCTTCTTCATTTTGATAATGTGTTAAGTTTATTATTGTGCATCACCGATATATTGCCAGACATGTGGAGTGTACATTAAATATGAATGTTCTCGTTTAGGACAATCGTTTTGCTTGTCCTCTGGCTTGCTCGATGATTTTATTACAAGACCACAGTACATGCATTGCCAGTACTTTAGACTTGGCACATCAAGGTCACCGATGGGATCTTCTTCCTCTTCCTCCGATATCTTTTTTCCGTCGAAGTCATAGACAAATTTCGTCCTATCTCCATACCGCCCTTGTATATACCCAATCACTTGCTTGTCATTTTCGTTTACGAACGCATCATTGTTGTCGGCTCCATAAAACTCTGCAACATCCTTAAACTTCTGCGTTTTTAGATTGTAGATGACAAAGGACGAACCCAAACTACCGTTTCGCTTCAGAAAGGTAATGTTCTCATTACCCATATAGATGCCATAGACGGTTTCGCCATCCGACAGTTCGGGCTTGACACTCTCCCGAATCTCTTTGTCGAGGTCATAGCGGATAAGTTCCGTATTACTTTTGTTCTTGAAGTAGATATAGTGGTCTACTTCGTTAATCTGCTCCGTCAGCACTTCAAGCGTATCGGGCAGGGCACGTTCAAATTCCGTTGCCAACTTTTGGTAGTCCTTCTTACATGAGCCGAGTGCCAAAACGCACATACAGGCCAAAATGATTTTCTTGCTCATTATCGTTATTATTAGTTATTATTATCTTCTATGCAAAGTCAGCACTACTCTAATAAAAATAGAAACAGCGCAGACAAGCACCATTTCTCACTCAGGCTCGGAACCGCCTAATACCTTAATGGAGAAGTCTGCGCTGTAAAGCGCGAACTCCTATAAGGTATTGTCTTGCTCTGAAATTCATCTTTCGAGGTTCCGATTCGAGTGAGAATAATGAGCAACAAAAAGTTTCGTGTCTCTTACGAAACACGTTGCAAATATAGTCATTTTTCTTGGAATCTGTGGCAAGAAACACAAAAAAGTTAAAGAAACGGCACCATTTGATGCCGTCTCGAAGTGATTAGAGGTGAAATCCGCGATGATATGACATCTTTTGTTCTTCAACTGATTGTTCTTTCTTATTACGTTCCAACTGCTGTTGAATCCATTGAACTATGGGAGATTGTTCGACAGTGAGTTGAAGTTTGTTCTTTGCCATCTTGACAATTTCAGCCGTGACACTCTCTGCCCAAACTCTAGGGCTACGCTTGTCGGCTTGCAAATAGCCTCGAAATGTTAAGGACTCTCCATGAACCAGTTTATCAGTCTGTTCTGTACTAAACCCATGCATAAGACATTCTCTTTCGATACGAAGATACTCGCCAACTATAGGGAACCAACGCAGGATCTTGTTAATAGTGCGTTCTTGTTCGTTAATGGTTTTCTGCATCTGTAACTTGGTATAGCGGATATCCTCAGCATGCCACTCTTTCTGTTGTTCTGCTTCTGTTTGTAGTTTCTTTATCTGGATATCCCGATTTGCAACCTCTCCCTGAAGTCGTTCGTTCTCTTTCTCCAGTTTACTAATCTTGTTACTGCCAAGAATAGAATTGATTCCTTTGAGGGCAACATTGGCAGTTTTTGCGGCAGTGTTCTTCAACTCTTCCGTCTTTTTCTCTGCCTTGACCTTGGCCAGTGCCTTTTCTTCTTGCTCCTTCTGTTTCAAGAGTTCATCCACATCTTCCTGAAGACTCTTGCCCTGCAACATCAGTGAGCGATAATACTCATGTGTGGAGATATGCTGGGCCTCTGAACCGTCAATACCTCGTTGAAGTCCATACTTCTGCATGGCGGCAGCGTAAGTGTTCTGATAACTCTTCAACTTCGCACGACTCATCACATCATCGGCGGAGAGTCTTGGGGCTGGGGCTTTCTTGCGATAGGTGCGTTTCACTTCCTCTTCTTTCTTCTTGCGCTTGCGTTCTGTCTCCACTATTGGAATGACAGTCGCATGCAGATGGGGTGTGCTCTCGTCCATGTGGAGCACCACCGATACGACATTGTCTATTCCATAAGTCTTTTGGAGCCAGTCGATATTATCCTGGCACCATTCATCAAGCATACCTTCCTTCTCTATCTGCACCATGTCCTCATGGGTGCCAGTCAGAAGGATGCGGATGGCTTGTACCTGGTTCTTGCCTATCTTACGTTTCAGCCCAGCCGTATCAAGGCGGTGCAGGATGGCCTGAGTACGAGAGGTCACTCCTTCAGGGAACTGTATCAGTTCACGGTTTAGGTGTGTCCTCGATGGATCGGCATTCTTCGGATGGATGGTTCTCTCAATGTGTGCCGACATTCCACTGTCAGCACCTTTGGCTTTATCTAAGTGTAATACTGCGTAGCCCATTTTTCTTGTTCGTTTTACGGGGTTATTGTTTCTGTGATTATTCGCTTGTGTCGGCTTTGCCTTGGAAAGCAGGGAGTCCAGAGGGGTGCAGCCCCTTGGCTTATTGGGAATTTTTAGCGTTACTGCGTAATGCGGCTCGAAAAATTCCCTAATAAGCTACGGTATTTTCTTTTGGGAAATACCGTTGGGGCTGCGCAGCGTGGTTCTACCTGCACTTGGTTTACATTATTCCGTCTTATATACGCCCTGTGCTAAACTATACTTCTTGTCCTTCTTGACGATATAGCCGTTTGCAATCAGCCATTTGTTGAGTGCAACAAGGGTGTTTCGTCCTCGGGAATAGCCAATCGAGGTGTATGCTTCGCCCAAAGCATCTATCAAGTTGCCATATCCAGGAATGTCACCATCAGCAAAGACCTTACTCAATGCCTCCCTATGTTCCTGCTCTGACAAATCTGTTAGAGACTGGCGCTTGGAGTCCTTCTTGTCAAACTCGTAATCACCTACCAGTTCTGGTAGGGAATCAGCATTGACACAGAAGGCGAAGGGATCAAACTCCTTATCCCGGATATGCATAGCTTTCACCTCGCTGATATTGGGATCTGTCTGACTCTTGGTAATCTGGAGCACAGTCTCAGCCTTGTTGTTCAGTTCGGTACCGATATGTCCGCGAGTGTTGTCATCACCCTTGTTTAAGTGTAGTACAGTATGGATATGTAGATTGTACTCGCTTGACCATTGCATTAGCATATTGATGATCTGGGTGGACTCAGTAGGATTGTTGATGTCGTACATCAGATCACGGATGCCATCAATCACCACCAGACCAATGCCTTTCATTTTGTATAGCATATAGTCTATGATGGTACGACGCATTTCTGGTGATTGTTCACGAAGAGCCACGAATATGAGATTAGAACACTCTTGGTCTGTTTGCAATCCTGCCAGTTGGAGTATTCGCTTCATCACCTTCTGACAGTGATACTTGCTTTGTTCGGTGTCGATATAGAGCACCTTTCGCTTATCATCAGGGAAGGCTGCTGTATAGCGCAGCACCTCACTATTGGAGAGTGCTGCCGCTACGATAGCCGAGACGTTGAAAGTCTTTTTGCTCTTGGCTTTACCTGTTGATGCGCTGAAGTTTCCCAAGGTGCCGATGGTAGAGCCGTTCACCTGAAGAATCTCAGGTGGAACGGTGTATTCATCGGTGGCTTTCAGTCGGATGGATTGCCAGATTACGCCAAACTCACTCTTAGTCAGTCCGTGCTCACGGACTTCCTCATTGGCTGTAGGAGCCATGTTCTTATTATCTATAGTCTCCATTGCTTTACTTGTGAGTTAGAATATAATGGGTAGCCTCCTGACTGATCTGAGCCTGAGTCTTGACGGGATTCTGGCGAAGCCATGCTTCTAGGGCATCCTTCTCAAAATAGATCATCTTCCCCTGGGGTTTGTAGTGGGGAATCTGCTGCGTCGAAGTCAACTTATAGAGATAACTCTTCGACAGGTTGGTGAACTTGCAAGCCTCTTCAAAACTCAGCACGTTCTTGTTGAGATACACGAGGTTTTCCAGTTCCTCGATACGCTGTTCGATACTTTTGTTTTTACACATATGCTATTTACTTTTTATTAATTTGACAATAGGAGTGTGCACCCTCCGAAATTTTGAAATCGGGGGCAAAAGTACTGCGTAGAAGATTACGTGTCAAGTAAATAGATTAAGGTCTTAACCTATTCTCAACCTTTTTGCCTATTCTTTACTTTGTTGGCGATGCTTAGTGGTTTTTCAGATTCTTGATATATTGCTCTAATTTAGAGTATTTACCAACCATATCAACGTCTTGTAACTTGTTTGTTGCTGTGGAAAGATCGTTCTGATTTAGGAAGTCATCTTTCTGTGATGATTTGAATAGCCTGTTCTTAGCAATGACTGCCTGCCACTCTTCAGTTATGTATTCTCTACGTGATAACTGGTCAAACAAATGTGCCAACAGACGGTTGTTCTTCGATTTGAGTATGACAGTAGGGGAACAGGCAAAGATAGACTTTATCTGTTCTGTTGTGATATCTTCTTCACAGAAAATGTGCAGTTCGTTGACGACGCTTGCCAGATGCTCCAACTGGGTATCAGTCAAAACATGCTCAAACGTGGGTAAGGTCGGGGTTGAATCTTGAGAAGTTACTGATGGAGTTTTGCCAGTGGTTCCTTTCGTAGTTTCTTTTCCTTTCTTGGTTTGGTCTTTTCTTTCTGCGAGTTTCTGCTCCATATCCGCGATAATGGCATCAGCCTCTGCTTCTTTCTGTTCCCTTTCTTTCCATCTCTTTCTGTCCTGATCTATTTCTATGAGATATTGGTGTTTCTTCTTGTCTTCCAGCAAGAACTTGATGTACCTTTCATAGAGTACCACCTTATAAATGTAAGAGAAGTAGGGATTCTCGGCATCATAGATAGTATTGTCTTTCTTGAATGCCTGAATGTCTGCTTTCAACGGATTACGGTACCACTTGTCAACGTTCTTCAGGCCAATGTTTTCAATAAACAGGCTGTCCCAAATGAAATCAGGTTTATCAAGAGCATCTTGGATATGCTTCACATGAGGGCATTCAGCGTAGGTGTCCGTAAGGATCTTTACCGCTTTTGCATATTCTTCCTCTTCCAACTTAAACATATACTCGTCTGATGCACCCTCGGCTGTTCGCGTCAGACGCTCTTCAAGACTATCGAGTGCTTCTTTTACAAAAGCATTAATCACTCCTTCCTTCTCATGTATGACTGGTTCCCAACAATTCTGCGATTCCATTTTATCCTGCATTTAATCTTTTTTGGAGTGCAAAGGTACTCAAAATATAGTAGAAAAAGAACAAACAAGAGAAAAAGAAGAAAAGATTAACAGTTGGTCGCTTTTCTTATTCTTGGTTAGGATTAACACCTAATTAACGCCCTTGAAAAGAAAAATCCTCTGCAAATCACTGATTTACAGAGGATTTTGAATGTTTCTTCGTAGTCGATAGGGGAATCGAACCCCTATGCCAAGATTGAGAATCTTGTATCCTAACCATTAGATGAATCGACCGAGTGGTGAGCGTAATCAAGCATGCTTGAATTACCGAGCCACGAGGGAGATGACCTTTAGGTCAATCGACCGTGCAGCTTTATCTCACTTTGTTCAAAGAGCGCGCTTTTCGCAGAGAAATCCCACCGGCTGCGGAAGGAGGGGGATTCGAACCCCCGGTACGGGAACCCGTACGGCAGTTTAGCAAACTGCTGGTTTCAGCCACTCACCCATCCTTCCAAAAGGAGGTTTTAAGCTTCAACCGTGGGGTTATCTCCTTGATTGCGGGTGCAAAGGTACTACATTTATTTGAACCCTGCAAATTTTTAAGCGACTTTTTTCACTTTTCCTTTTATTTTTCAGTTTTGTCGCGAATGATTGGATGTTTTCGAGCGGAATACGGGACTCGAACCCGCGACCCTCGGCTTGGGAAGCCAATGCTCTACCAACTGAGCTAATTCCGCCGGACACGACAAAATGTCATGAAAAAAGAGTCAGTACCTTGTAGGGAAGATGACTGACTCCTTATGGAAAGTGAGCCGATAGCCGGACTCGAACCGGCGACCCACGCATTACGAATGCGTTGCTCTACCAACTGAGCCATATCGGCAGCCTTTCAAAGAACTCTTTGCTCCGTATTTGTCGGCCTTGAGACCGTACATTTTCCGAAAGCGAGTGCAAAGGTAATACTTTTTTCTGTAACTGCAAAATATTTTCCGTGAAAGTTTTGCAGGTTGCGGTATTTTTACCCGTTCAGTTTCTCTTTCAGATATTTTCCTGTGATACTTTCCTCGCAGGCGGCTATCTGTTCGGGCGTGCCGCAGGCCACTAGCTGACCTCCGCGATCACCTCCGTCAGGACCAATGTCGATGATATGGTCGGCACATTTGATGATTTCCATGTTGTGCTCGATGATGAGGATGCTGTGGCCGCGTTCTATCAGTGCGTCGAAGGCGTGCAACAGGCGCTGGATGTCGTGGAAGTGCAGACCCGTCGTGGGCTCGTCGAAGATGAAGAGGGTAGGCTCTTGTTTCTCCTGTCCGATGAAGTAGGCCAGCTTTACACGCTGGTTTTCACCGCCGGAGAGCGTAGAGGAGTTCTGACCGAGCTTGATGTATCCGAGGCCGACTTCTTCGAGCGGCTTCAGGCGCGAGACGATGGATTTACACCCGTCGAAGAATTCAATGGCCTCGCTGATGGTCATATTGAGCACGTCGTAGATATTCTTGTCCTTGTAGCGGACGTCGAGGATGTCGTGTTTGAAGCGGTGACCATGACAGGCTTCACACTCGAGGACGAGATCGGCCATAAACTGCATCTCGACGGTGATGACACCAGCGCCCTTACACTCGTCGCAACGTCCACCGTCGGCATTGAATGAGAAATACTGCGGCGTGAAACCCATCTGCTTGGCCAGCGGCTGGTCGGCAAAGAGGTCGCGGATGGCGTCGTAGGCTTTGACGTAGGTGGCAGGGTTGGAACGGGTGGATTTGCCGATGGGATTCTGGTCGACGAACTCAATGTGTTTGATGCTCTCGTAGTCGCCCTCCAGACCGATGTATTCTCCTGGTGCGTCACATACGTCACCCATTCGGCGCTTGAGGGCAGGGTAGAGGATGCCTTTGACGAGCGACGATTTGCCCGATCCGGATACGCCCGTGACAACGGTCATGATGTTCAGCGGGAAGTCGACGTCGATACCCTTCAGATTGTTCATGCGGGCACCCTTGATGGTGATGCGCTGATTCCAGGGACGACGGCTGGTGGGGACGGGGATTTCGTCGGTATGCGAGAGGTAGCGGAGGGTGTAGCTTTTCCCGACGGCCGAACCGTCGGGCACAGTAGCGGCTGAGGAATCAGAGGCGGCCGAACCGTCGGGCACAGTAGCGGCTGAGGAATCAGAGGCGGCTGGTGCGGATGCGGGCAGTGGACCGGCGTAGACGATTTCACCCCCGAGGCGGCCGGCATCAGGGCCGACGTCGATGAGGTAGTCGGCAGCACGCATGATTTCCTCGTCGTGTTCGACGATGACGACGGTATTGCCGAGGTCGCGCAACTCCTTAAGTACCTTGATAAGTCGGTCGGTGTCGCGTGAGTGCAGTCCGATGCTGGGCTCGTCGAGGATGTAAAGCGAACCTACGAGCGAAGAGCCTAGGGACGTCGTCAGATTGATGCGCTGACTCTCACCACCAGATAGCGAATTCGACATGCGGTTGAGCGTCAGATAGCCCAGTCCGACGTCGAGCAAGAATTGCAGGCGCGAATTGATTTCCGTCAGCAAGCGACGGCCAATCTCCTGTTCCTGTGGCGTCAGTTCCAGCTGGTCGAACCACTGCTTCAGCCGTACGACAGGCAGTTGTACGAGGTCGGTAATGCTGCGACCACCGATCTTGACGTATTCCGCCTCGGGCTTCAGTCGTGTGCCGTGACATTTGTGACACGTCGTCTTTCCGCGATAACGCGCCAGCATGACACGATACTGAATCTTATACTGATTCTCCTGCAGCATCTGGAAGAAATTATCGATGGATACGCGGTCGTATTTGTCGCGGGTCTTATCGCTGGGCAGTCCGTGCCACAGCATATCTTTCTGTTGCTGCGTCAGGTTATAGTACGGTTCGAAGATGGGAAAATCGTCTTGGGCAGCACGACGGCAGAATTCTTCCTGCCACATCTTCATCTTATCGCCGTGCCAAGGCTGCACACAACCGTCGTAGACCGACAGTGTGGTATTGGGAATGACGAGGTGTTCGTCGATGCCGATAATCTTGCCGAAACCCTGACACTCAGGGCAGGCACCAGCAGGCGAATTGAAAGAGAACATCTGGTCGTTGGGCTCCTCGAACGTCATGCCGTCAGCCTCGAAACGCTGGGAGAAGTCGTAGGTCAGACCAGAGGGGGAAACCATTAGGCGCAGTTCGCCGTGACCCTCGTAGAAGGCTGTCTCAGCAGAGTCGACGAGACGCGAGACGGAGTCTTTGGAGTTGTCGACGGAGAGGCGGTCGATGACAAGGTACATCCCAGCGGGAGAACCGCTGGGCACACTATTGGTGGTGTGTTCCGCCAGCCAGTCATCAATGCGGACGATGTTGCCGCTGACGGACATGCGGGCGTAGCCATTCTGGACATACATCTGCAACTGGCGTTCCAACGTGCGACCCTCGACGGGAATGATGGGTGCCAGGATGATGAATTTCGTGCCGGGCTGGAACTGCTGCACCTGTCGGACGATATCCTCGGTGGAGTGTTTCTTCACCTCCTGTCCGCTAATGGGCGAGTAGGTCCGTCCGATGCGGGCATAGAGCAGGCGCAGATACTCGTAGATTTCCGTCGTTGTGCCAACGGTACTTCTTGGATTGCGCGAGATGACCTTTTGTTCGATGGCGATGGCGGGCGGTATGCCGCGAATGTAGTCGCATTCGGGTTTGTTCATACGGCCCAGAAACTGGCGTGCATATGCCGACAGGCTCTCCACATAACGTCTCTGGCCTTCGGCATACAGTGTGTCGAAGGCCAAAGATGATTTGCCGGAGCCACTGACTCCGGCAATCACCACCAATTTGTTGCGGGGAATGGTGACGTCAATATTCTTCAGATTATTGACTCTCGCCCCCTTTATTTCAATTGAATCGCTCAATTACAGAATAGTCTTTACGGCTTCCAGCATGCCCTTCTCCTGAATCAGGTCAAGGAACAGCTTCACCATTGCGTTCAGGCCGGCAACCTTGTTGAGGTCCTCCTGCCAGATGAACTCGGCACCGAGTACACCATCAGCTACCTTCTGCGTGTCGCCAGTAGCCCAGAGTTCCTTCAGCAGACCCATGATCTTTTCGTCGTCGTTGGGGATAATCTCCACACCGTCGGCGCGCTTGCCACCCTTATAATATGTAATGATAGCAGCCAGACCGAATACCAGACCCTTAGGCAACTCGCCCTTGCGCTCCAAGTAAGTCTTCACGCCGGGCAGGTCGCGAGCCTGGAACTTGGGGAATGAGTTCAGCATGATGCTGGTTACCTGGTGGTCTACGAACGGGTTGTCGAAGCGCTCGAGCACGTCGCCAGCAAACTTCTCAAGCTCGTCCATCGGCAGGTCGAGGGTCTGCATGAGCTCCTCAAACTGTACCTTGTGGATGTACTTAGAAATGACCTCGTGGTTGCAGGCGTCACGAACGATGTTGACACCGCTCAAGAATGCAACAGGCGAGAGTACGGTGTGCGGGCCATTCAGCAGAGTCACCTTACGCTTGTGGTAGGGCTCTTCTGAGGGAACGAACAGCACGTGCAGACCAGCCTTGTCTGCAGGGAACTCCTGAGCAACCTCCTTTGGAGCCTCGATGACCCAGAGGTGGAAGTTCTCGGCCTGTACGACGAGGTTGTCGCGATAGCCGACCTTCTCCTGAATCTCAGCAATCTCCTTGCGGGGGAAGCCTGGCACGATACGGTCAACGAGGGTAGCGTAAACGCCGCAGCACTCGTCGAACCACTTCTTGAAGTCTGCGGGCAACTTCCACAGTTCGATGTACTTATTGATGCAATCCTTCAGCACGTGGCCGTTCAGGAAGATGAGCTCGCAGGGGAAAATGATAAGACCCTTCGTGGGATCGCCATTGAACGTCTGGTAGCGACGATACAGCAACTGTACCAGTTTGCCAGGATAGCTTGAAGCAGGCTTGTCCTCCAGCTTACAAGCGGGATCGAAAGCGATACCAGCCTCAGTGGTGTTAGAAATCACGAAACGAATCTCGGGCTGGTCTGCCAGAGCCATGAAGGCGTCGTTCTGAGAGTAGGGGTTCAGCGCACGGCTGATGACGTCGATACGCTCCAGGGTGTTTACGGGCTTGCCGTTCTCGCGACCCTGCAGATTGACGTGATACAGACAGTCCTGACCGTTGAGCCAGTCAACCATACCGCGGTCGATGGGCTGCACGACGACAACACTACCATTGAAATTGGTCTTCTGGTCCATGTTCCAGATAATCCAATCAACGAATGCACGGAGGAAATTACCCTCACCAAACTGAATGACCTTCTCGGGCATCACGCTCTTCGGAGCGAACTTTTTGTTTAACGGTTTCAACATAATTCGTTATATTTTATAAATAGTTTGTTTTATTTCAGTGCAAAGATAGTGAATATTTTCCGAATAACGTATCATTTTTACGTAATTTATTACGTTAACGTTTGCAGCCACTTGTTTTTCTTTTGACACCGATGGGATGGGTTGGACTATTTTTTACTGATTCATCAGGTAGGCCTTGAAATCAGCGAAGTCCTTTGACAGTTCCACGCTCTGCTTCTCGCCTTCCATAAATGCACGCAGACGGGCGGGAATCTCGATGTCGATGCCCAGAATGTCGTCCACCTTCTCCTTGAACTTAGCAGGATGAGCCGTCTCGCAGAATACGCCAACCTCACCCGGCTTCAAGTTCTCTTGCAGTGCACGATAACCGCAAGCACCATGAGGATCAAGCACATAGCCCGTCTCGCTGTAGCATTGCCGCATGGTTTCCTTAATCTGTTCATCGCTGTATGTTGCTCCGCTAATGAGGTTGGTAATGCGATGATGTGTGGCTTCGGGAGTCAATGCGTTGTTCTTGGAATAGAGGTTCAGAATGCGCGCGAAGTTCGAGGGGTCGCCGACATCCATAGCGTTGGCTAATGTCTGTACTGAAGCTTTGGGCTCGTACTTGCCAGTCTGCAGATAGTTGTAGAAGACGTCGTTGGCATTGTTGGCGGCGATGAAGCGCTTGATGGGCAGTCCCATCTCGTGGCCGAACAGTGCCGAACAGATGTTACCAAAGTTACCGCTGGGCACGCACATTACGAGCTCGTCGGCTAGACCAAGGGCCTTCATGCGTGCGTATGCATTAAAGTAATAGAACGCCTGCGGGAGGAAACGGGCGACGTTGATGGAGTTGGCTGACGTCAGCTTCATGTGCTTGTTCAGTTCCTCGTCCATGAATGCCGACTTCACCAGTGCCTGGCAGTCGTCGAATACACCGTCGACCTCGATGGCGGTGATGTTCTTGCCGAGCGTCGTGAACTGGCACTCCTGAATGGGGCTTACCTTGCCCTTGGGATATAAGACGTAAACATGGATGCCCTCAACGTCGAGGAAACCGTTAGCGACGGCGCTGCCTGTGTCGCCGCTGGTGGCCACGAGGACGTTTACGGTCCTGTTAGTCGCGGTTTCCCCGCGACTACCCATGCGCAAGAAATACCTCAGCAGGCGGGCCATGAAGCGGGCACCGACGTCCTTGAATGCCAGCGTCGGGCCGTGGAACAGCTCCAAAGCATAGATATTCTCCGTGACTTTCACCACAGGACAATCGAACGACAGCGTGTCGTAGACGATGTCCTGCAAGGCATCACCGTCCACATCGTCGCCAAAGAAGTTTTGAGCTACGTTGTAGGCGATATCCTGGAACTTCATGCCAGGCATGTCGTTGATGAATGCCTTTGGCAGTGTATAAATCTCTTCGGGCATATACAGACCGCGGTCCTCTGCCAATCCTTTCACTACTGCCTTCTGCAAATCTGCAATCGGCGCATTTCCGTTTGTACTGTAGTATTTCATAAGCTCATAAATGTTTTCATAAATTCATCGAGTTTTAGCAGACCATAGGCCCCGCTGACGCAAGAAACCTCATCGTACTGCTGCACGGCGTCTGGCTTGATGCCGCGGTGCCAGATAAGGAACGGCACGGGCTGTCCGACGTGGATGCGCTGTTCGACAGGCGTCAGATGGTCGGGCAGTATGGCGATGCAGACATCTTTGTCCTTAATCTTATTATATATAGGTGCGATGAGTCGTTGGTCGAGATACTCGATAGTCTTCAGTTTCAGCTCTAAATCGCCATCATGGCCTGCTTCGTCGCTGGCTTCCACGTGTACAAACACGAAGTCGTCATGTTCCAATGCTTCGATGGCGGCCTGAGCCTTGCCTTCGTAGTTCGTGTCGGCCAGTCCAGTGGCACCAGGCACCTTGACGATGCGCAGACCAGCGTACTTACCAATGCCCTGAATCAGATCGACAGCACTAATAACCGTACCGCTCTTGATTTGCGGGTACTGTTGCATGAGTGTTTCCATTGACGGACGATAGCCGCCGCTCCAAGGCCAAATGCTGTTGGCCTGACGCTCACCCTTCTTAGCACGTTCGATGTTAAAGGGATGTTGAGATAACAGCTCTTGCGATTTCAGAATCATCTCGTTGATGAGGTCGGCAGTCTGTTGGGGAGACAGACGGCGGGTGTCAGCGACGGAATCGCTGACCACACTATCAGGTTTTACCAACAATGGGCGCCACGGCTCGTTGGGGTGATCGTGGGGTGGGGCACAGACGATGTGTTTGTTGCCACCTTTGATGACCAACAAATGGCGGTATTGTATGCCTGTGATGAACTTCACACGCTCGCAGCCCTCACGTTCGTTGATGGGCTTGGCAAGGTTTTCGTTCAGATAGTCGATGAGCACACGGGCGTCGTCTGTCTCCAGATTACCACCGTTGTGGGTGATAATCTTGCCGTTCTCCAGCGTGATGATATTGCAGCGAATGGCGAAGTCGTCATCGGCCATCTCGTAACCGATAGAGGCAGCCTCCAATGGTCCGCGGCCTTCGTAAACTTTATTCAAATCATAACCCAAGATAGCGGTGTTGGCAACCTCTGAGCCTGGAGGAAATCCTTCTGGAACCGTCACCAAGCGACCACAACGGCCTTCACGCGCCAGCTGGTCCATCATGGGCTTATGGGCATATTGCAGCAAGGTCTTCCCACCCAATCTTTCCACTGGGAGGTCAGCCATTCCGTCACCCAAAATTATAATGTGTTTCATTTAATAATATGACCAAAATCCATAATATATATATGTACATATATGAGACTCTAGCTCAAACAAATAGTAAAAAGCCACAATATTTACTAGATATGGAATGCTCCATTCGTGTCGGCCCTTTTTTGTAAACAATGATATTAAAGATAGGATAAGCATAAGAATACCAATCCATATTATAATAAAAAGTCCTGTCAATCCGTCTAAAGGTTGTCTGTGAGGAAAAAAGTACAATGTAATAACAAGAACGTCAATCCCCAATAGCACCAATATGTGGTAAAGATTCTTTCTTATGACAAGATTCATTGTTATTAGATATTTGCAATACTCATAATATTTGCAAACACACCAGCGGCGGTAACGGCAGCACCGGCGCCGTAGCCCTGAATGAGCATCGGATACTCCTTATAACGCTCAGTGGTGAGGAGCACGATATTATTAGAGCCTTCGAGACCGTAGAACGGATGTCCGTAAGGTACCTCCTTTAATGCTACGCTGGTCTTGAAGTTCGTGGGGTCGTTCTCGTCGGCTTCCATCGTAGCCACGAAGCGCCAGCGCTTGTTCTCTGCCTCGAGCACCTTGCGACGAGCCTCGAAGTCGGCATCAAGTTCGGGCAGACGCTTCCAGAAGTCGTCAATGCTTCCCTCGAAGTAGCTGTCGGGCACGAAGAGATGTTTCTCGACGTCGTCCTGTTCTACCTTGTAACCCGCCTCACGAGTCAGGATGACCAGTTTGCGGATAACATCGGTACCGCTGAGGTCGATACGTGGGTCAGGCTCTGAGTAGCGCTGTTCCTTAGCACGACGAACGGTCTCAGAGAAGGGCACGTCGGCAGCAATCTCGTTGAAGATAAAGTTCAAAGTACCAGAGAGGATAGCCTCAATCTTCAGGATCTTATCGCCCGAGTTGCACAGGTCGTTGATAGTACCGATAATAGGTAGACCAGCACCAACGTTGGTCTCATAACGGAACCACACGCCACGGTCGCGGGCCGTCTGGCGCAGCTTTATATAGCTGTCGTAGTCGCTTGAAGCGGCAATCTTGTTGGCAGCAACAACGGAGATGTTGTGTTCCAGGAAGGTCTGATATAATGTTGCAATCTGCTTGCTGGCGGTACAGTCGACGAAGACAGAATTGAAGATGTTCATCTTGATGATTTCCTCGCGCATGTGGTCGGTGTCAGCCTTAAAACCTGCACGCAGAATTTTCTCGTAGTTGTCGAGGTCGATGCCGTCGCGGTCAAGCACAAAGTTATCGACATCAGAAATACCAACCACGTTCAGCTTCAGACGACGTGACTGCATGAGGAACTGTTGCTGGGTACGAATCTGTTCGAGCAGCATGCCACCCACGGTACCGATACCGCAGATGAAGATGTTGAGCACCTTGTATTCTGACAGGAAGAACGAGTCGTGAAGCACGTTCAGCGACTTGCGCAGGAACTTGCCGTCGACCACGAACGAGATGTTGGTCTCCGAAGCACCCTGAGCACAGGCAATCACGCTGATACCTGAGCGTCCGAGCGTACCAAACAGTTTACCAGCGATACCTGGCGTCTGCTTCATGTTCTCACCCACGATAGCGATGGTAGCGAGTCCGCTCTCCACTTGCATGGGGAACATAGCACCCGTCGCAATCTCCTTGGCGAACTCGGCGTTCAGCACTTCTGCTGCAGCCTCGGCGTCCTCGTCGCGCACACCGATAGAGGTAGAGTTCTCAGAAGAAGCCTGCGATACCATAAACACAGAGATACCTTTGTTGGCAAGCGTCGTGAAGATACGACGGTTTACACCAATGACACCCACCATCGACAGACCAGTAACAGTAATTAGCGAAGTGCCTTTGATGCTTGAGATACCCTTGATGGGCTTCTGGTCGTTGTCAATCGTGGCCTTGATGAGTGTTCCCGGGTGTTCAGGATTGAAGGTATTCTTGACCTTAATAGGTATATTCTTGACACAAACGGGATAGATTGTCGGAGGATAGATGACCTTTGCACCGAAGTTACACAGCTCCATCGCCTCTACGTAAGAGAGCTCGTTGATGGTGTATGCGCTCTTGATGACCTTTGGGTCGGCAGTCATGAAACCATCCACATCCGTCCATATTTCCAGAATCTCGGCATCGAGGGCTGCTGCGATGATAGCTGCAGTATAGTCGCTACCGCCACGTCCGAGGTTTGTCGTCTCGTGGCTATCGCGGTCGCGTGCAATGAAGCCTGGTACCACGGCGACCGTCTTGCTGGCATTGGTATTGTTGTTCTGGAAGGTAGCAAAGGCTTCCTTCACCAGTTTGTTGGTCAGCTCGGTGTCGAGCACGTGCTTACCTTCCTTAGTCTCCGTGCGGATGAAGTCACGGCTGTTCATGCGCATACCATTCTTAATCATGGCAGCAACAATATGAGAACTCAGACGCTCGCCATACGAGATGATGGTGTCTTGCGTCTTCTCGCTCAAGTCGTGAATCAAGAACACACCATAGTAGATGCTCCGCAATTGGTCGAAGAGCTGATCTACGTTATTGAATAAGTCGATGCGCTTTTTGTCGTCCTGAATAATGGCGTCAATCATCTGGTGGTGGCGCGTCACCATCGCTTCAAACTCCTCGCGATAGTGGCTGTCGCCATTCTTTGCCAACTCTGATGTTGCAATCAGTTTGTCGGTGATGCCGTTCAGGGCGCTAACTACTACTACGACAGGCCCCCGTCCGGCTTCTGCCTCCACAATCTCTTTTAAGCTCAAAATGCTTTTCACGGAACCTACGGACGTTCCGCCGAATTTCATTACTTTCATATTTCTATGCAATTTATCTTGCCGCCGGTACCCCTACTTACAATGGGGGAATTCTCCAACGGCGTTGCAAAAGTAATGCTTTTTTTTCATTCCACAAAAAAAAGCGAGGAAAAATCCTCGCCTTCTCTATGATTTTAAGTGTACAAGTATCGTTTGATGCTGCGTTTCGGCGTTTTTTCGAACTCCGTCTTGCGGATTTCAATCTCCGTAATCTTCTCGTACGCCGGCAGCATTTCGTTCAATTGGTTGCGGTTCTGCTCCATAATGTTACGGATATCCTCATCGTTGAATCGCATGTTTTGGGCCTCGTCGTAGTCGGGATAAACCAGTCCGACGAGTTTGTTGTCGCGCTGCACGACGATGCTCTCGACTACCATTGTCATCGAGTTCAGCTTGTCCTCGATTTCTTCTGGATAGATGTTCTGTCCGCTGGGGCCAAGCAGCATGTTCTTGCTTCGACCATTGATAAAGACATTACCGTCGTAGTCCATCGTACCCAAGTCGCCGGTGTGGTACCAGCCATCCTTGTCCAATGTCTCACGCGTAGCCTCTTCGTTTTTGTAGTAGCCCAACATCACGTTCGGACCCTTGGCCAGAATCTCGCCAGGAATCTCTGCAGGGTTGGTAGAATTGATCTTCACCTTCATGTGGTATGCCTCCTGTCCGCACGAGCCCTGCACGAAGGTGTGCCAGTCGCGATAGCAGATGATAGGTGCACACTCAGTAGCGCCATAACCAACGGTGTAGGGAAATTCTATACGCTTGAGGAATGCCTCCACCTCCTGATTGAATGCTGCACCACCGATGATGACTTCGTACAGTTCACCGCCAAAGGCCTTGACGACTTCCTTGCAGATGGTCTCGCGAACCTTCTTTGAGATGACAGGCATGGCCAGCAACAGACGCATACGGTTGTTTTGTATCTTGGGGAATACCTTTTTGCGAATGATTTTCTCTATTACCAGTGGAACTGCAATGATAATTTTCGGTTTGATGTCAGCAAAAGCCTGCGCAATGATGGCCGGTGACGGGATGCGGTTCAGGTAGTAGACGTGACAGCCGTGGATAAATTCGAAGATGAATTCGAAGGCCATACCATACATATGAGCCATTGGCAGAATGGAGATGATGCGGTCGCTACGACCGATAATCTTTCCCAGCACGTGATCGGCAAAGTCGTAGTTCGACCACAATGCACGGTAAGGAATCATGACGCCCTTCGAAAATCCCGTCGTTCCCGAGGTGTAGTTGATGAGTGCCAACTCGTCGCCGTTCTCCTCAATATAATAATGTACGTGTTCCTTACGAAAATACTTGGGAAATTTCTTTCCGTACAGCTCGTTCAAGTGCTCGCGGGCATAGGTCAGTTTGTCTGTTCGCGACACCATCAGCGAGTAGTCGGGATTGTTGATGATACCTTCCAAATTGGGCATCTGCATAGGGTCTATCTGTGTCGCCACGTGGTCACCCACGAACAGCAGCTTGGCGTCGGAATGGTTCACGATATTGTGAATCTGTTCGGCCATAAACTCATGCAAGATGGGTACGGCCACGGCTCCGTAAGTCAGTGTGGCAATAAAGGCCACCGCCCATTGGCTACTGTTACGTCCGCAGAGGGCTATCTTGTCGCCCTTTTCTACACCGCAGTTCTCAAACAGGATATGCAGTTTCTCTATTTTCCTGGCTACGTCGTGGAACTGTAGTGTTGCACCCTTGTAGTCAGTCAGAGCGTCTAGGTCCCAGTTATTGATGATGCTCTGCTCTATCAGTTTGTTAAAACTTGGGTATGTTTCCATAATACCTTATTTATATATATAACGTTTAATACTCTTTTTCGGGGTCTTCATAAATTCTTGCTTCTGCAGTTCGAAGGCCGAAATCTTGCTGTACACGGGAAGCTGGTTGTTCAGTTCCTGACGGTTTTGCTCCATCACATTCTGCAGGTCTTCCTCAGTGAATTCCATTGCTTTAGCCTCCTCCATGTCGGGATAGACCAATGCCACCAGTTTGTCACCACGCTGTACGATGATACATTCGCTGACCATTGCCATCGAGTTCAGTTTGTCCTCTATCTCCTCGGGATAGACGTTCTGTCCGTTGGCACCCAGCAACATGTTCTTCAGGCGCCCGCGGATGAAGATATGTCCATCAGATGACATTGTGGCAAGGTCACCGGTGTGATACCAGCCGTCTTCGTCGATAGCAGCTTTCGTAGCTTCCTCGTTTTTGTAGTAGCCCAACATCAGATTGGTACCGCGTGTCACTATCTCACCGGCAACGTTTTGTGGGTCGCTGCTCAGTATCTTCACCTCCATGCAGGGCAGGGGAGTGCCGCACGAACCTGGCACGAAGTCGTGGAAGTCGCTATACGAGATAAGCGGCGCACACTCAGTCGTGCCGTAACCGACTGTCAACGGGAAATCGATACTCTTCATAAACTGCTCAATTTCCTGATTCATGGGAGCTCCGCCCACGATGACTTCGTAAGCCCGTCCTCCAAAGGCCTTATAAACCTCCTGACAGATACGCTCCTTCACCTTTTTCTGGACGACGGGCATCTGCAACAGCAATTTCATCGCGTTGTTCTGTATCTTTGGGAATACGCGTTTGCGTATAATCTTCTCAATAATCAGCGGTACGGCAACCACTACGTCAGGACACACTTCTTTGAAGGCCTCGGCAATGACGGCAGGCGAGGGCAGGCGTGTCAGGAAGTGCAGGTGATAGCCCGAACAGAACGGAAATAGGAACTCAATGGCCATACCGTACATGTGCGCCATTGGTAGAATGCTCAGCGTATTGCTGAACTTGGGCATGTGGATGCCCAGTTGCTTCTGGCAGAAATCCACGTTTCCCCATAACGCACGATAGGGCAGCATGACTCCCTTCGAGAATCCTGTCGTTCCCGATGTGTAGTTAATCATGCAGAGTTCTTCGGAATCTCCCATGTACCAATGTACATCATCCCTGCGGAAGGCATTCGGAAACTTCCGACCGAACAGCTCGTTCAGTCGTTCGCGGGCGTCCGTCAGTGCTTCGTTGTGAGAAACGTAAAGCGAGAAGTCAGGCAGATTGAAGATTCCCTCCAAACCAGGCATCTGCTTCTCGTCTATCATGTTTACTACGTAGTCACCTACAAACAACAGTCGGCTTTCCGAATGATTCACGATATTGTGAATCTGTTCGCCGTTGAATTCGTGTAGGATGGGTACTATCACCGCTCCATAAGTCAGCGTGGCCAAAAACGCCACTGCCCAATGGGCTGAGTTACGGCCACATACAGCTATGCGGTCTCCTTTCTCTATTCCGGCAGCATGCATCATGATGTGCAGCTTCTCTATCTTTCGGGCTACGTCGTGATACTGCAACGTAGCACCTTTGTAGTCTGTCAGAGCGTCTAGTAGCCAGTTGTCCTTGATCGATTTTTCGATGTAGGAATTAAAACTTGGTATATCGTTCATTGCACAATTTTCAAATTTTTGTGCAAAGGTAATATCTTTTTTGCACATTCGCAAAATTTTTGTGCAGTTTTTTGCAGTTTAGGGTGAAAAATAAAAATAATTGCGAATTTATTTTGTATTTTGCGTAAATTGTAGTAATTTTGCAGCCGATTTCGAAAAATTGGTTAATGAAGAACGACAACATGAAGAATCAGTACCGTATCAATGAGCAGATACGAGTACGTGAAGTGCGAATCGTTGGCGATGGTGGAAGCACCGTTGTTCCGACGCGTGAAGCATTGGATATGGCACGCGATCAGGGCGTTGATCTCGTCGAGATTTCACCGAACGCCAATCCTCCCGTTTGTCGTCTCATCGATTATTCCAAGTTCCTCTACCAGCAGAAAAAGCGCCAGAAGGAAATGAAGGCCAAGCAGGTGAAGGTCGAAGTCAAGGAGATACGTTTCGGACCTCAGACCGACGAGCATGACTATCAGTTTAAGTTGAAGCATGCCAAGGAGTTCCTCGAAGAAGGAAATAAGGTACGCGCGTATGTATTCTTCCGTGGTCGCTCCATCCTGTTCAAGGAACAAGGCGAGGTGCTGTTGCTCCGTTTCGCCAATGACCTTGAGGAATATGGTAAGGTTGAAGGAATGCCGTCACTTGAAGGCAAGAAGATGTTCCTTTATCTGGCTCCTAAGAAAGCCGGTGTCGCCAAGAAGAGCCAACAGGCTCGCGACCGTGAGGCATCAAATGCCGAAACCAAGGATGCTCCCCGTCCACAGGCCGTTGAAGAGAAGCCATCAAACGGCGGACTTTTGGCCAATGCGAAAATCAGTGCCGATGCGCTGAAGAAACTGACCGAGGAGGCCGAAGACGAATAAAAAGAAAATGAGAAGGCGTCGCGCCCGGTATATGCGTAGTCGCCGATTTATTAATAACAATTTAAATTTTTAAAAACAATGCCAAAAGTAAAGACAAACTCCGGAGCGAAGAAAAGATTCGCGTTCACCGGTACAGGTAAGGTTAAGAGACACCACGCTTACCACAGTCACATTCTGACGAAAAAGACTAAGAAGCAGAAGCGCAATCTGCAGGGTTCAACACTCGTTGATGTAACAAACATGAAGCAGGTTCGCGACCTGTTGTGTCTCCGTTAATTCACCTATTGTCAAACATTTAAAGTAAAAGAAAACTATGCCAAGATCAGTAAATCACGTAGCATCACGTGCAAAACGTAAGAGAATTCTTAAGCTCACTCGCGGTTACTTCGGTGCCCGCAAGAATGTTTGGACAGTAGCCAAGAACACTTGGGAGAAGGGTCTTACCTACGCTTACCGCGACCGTAAGAACAAGAAGCGCACATTCCGTGCTCTTTGGATTCAGCGTATCAACGCTGCCGCTCGCCAGGAGGGTATGAGCTATTCTGTACTCATGGGTAAGTTGGCCAAGGCTGGTATCGAGATCAACCGTAAGGTGCTTGCCGACCTCGCACTCAACAATCCCGAGGCTTTCAAGGCTATCGTAGCTAAGGTTAAGTAAGAGTTTACAGTTAAGCAACAAATAAGAGGGGATGTCATAACGGCACCCCCTCTTGTTGTATTCTCACTTAACTGGAATCTTGAGCTTCGGTCGAGATTCCTCACGTTCGGCAGTAAGAACGAACTCTTACTGCTCTCACTTAACCGGAATCTTGTCAATGCGCTTCTGGTGGCGACCGCCTTCGAACTCCGTAGTAAAGTACTCGTCCATAATTTTACGGGCTGTATTTTCATCGATGAAACGTCCGGGCATTACCAATACGTTGGCATTGTTGTGCTGACGAATCAGATGGGCAATCTCGGGAATCCAGCAGAGACCGGCACGAATCGACTGATGCTTGTTCAGCGTCATGTTGATACCCTCACCACTGCCGCAGATAGCAATACCAGGGAACACCTCGCCCTTCTCGATACCTTCGGCTAACGCGTGACCGAAGTCGCTGTAGTCGCACGAATCCTCCGTATACGTGCCATAGTCCTTATACTCGTATCCCTTCTCTTCCAGATACTTCTTCACGAATTGTTTCAGTGCAAAGCCTGCATGGTCGCTGGCCAGTCCGATAATCTTTGTTTCCATCATTTCTTTCGCTTTAGGATTAAACATTGCTGCAAAGTTACAAATAAAATGTGAGCCCACCAAACGATGAGCCCATTTTTTGTTATATAGTGCTTACATTGTAAAAAAGCTGTGCTGATGGTTGGTTAGTCCGCTTTTTTTGTGTATCTTTGCAGCAGATATGGGAAAAATCATTGTAGCAGGCATTGGACCTGGCAGTAAGGAAGACATCACTCCCGCCGTGCTCGAAGCAGTACAGGAGGCTGATGCTGTCGTGGGGTATAAATACTACTTCCAGTTCATTGAGGCGTATGTGAAGCCGGGCTGTGAGTGCATCGACACGGGCATGAAGAAGGAACGCGAACGGGCTGAACAGGCGTTTCGCTTGGCAGAGCAGGGTAAGACGGTCTGTGTCATATCGAGTGGTGATGCGGGTTTGTACGGCATGGCTCCGCTGATTTATGAGATGAAACGAGAGCGACATGCTGACATCGAGGTTGTTACCCTCCCTGGCATCTCTGCTTTCCAAAAGGCGGCCTCATTGCTGGGAGCCCCCATCGGACATGACGTGTGTCTAATATCCCTTTCAGACTTAATGACTCCTTGGAACGTTATTGAACGACGCATCAAAGCTGCTGCTGTTGGTGACTTCGTGACGGCGGTTTATAATCCGAAGTCGCACGGCCGCTATTGGCAACTCTATCGTCTGCAGGAACTCTTCCTTCAGGAGCGTTCTGCCGACACTCCCGTAGGCTATGTCCGTCAGGCAGGGCGCGAGGAGCAAGAAGTGAAGGTTACGACATTGGGCACATTCAATCCCGAGGATGTGGATATGTTTACCGTTATCCTCATTGGTAATTCGCAGTCGTATATAAGCCTCACCCCCAATGCAACGCCACACTCTCAAGGAGAGAACCCCTCTCCAAATGGCGAGGGGCGTAAGATGATTGTTACGCCTCGCGGGTATTACCGCGATGAAACGAACGAAGGCAATAAGATAGGCCAGGACATCATGATCGAATCGTTCCGCACCATCGCTGCCGAACTAAAGCGTGACTATCCGCTGGACCATAAATGGGCCCTGTTGCACGCTATCCACACCACCGCCGACTTCGATATGGAGGACATCCTCTATACCGACCAGGGGGCAGTGGAATTATTATATAATAAGGTGAAGGATGGTACGCTGAAAACTATCGTGACGGATGTGACGATGGTAGTAAGCGGCATCCGCAAAGGCGCACTCCAGCGCTTAGGCATCGAGGCAAAATGTTATCTGAGCGACCCCCGCGTGACAGAACTAACCAAACTTCCCTCCCTTGTAGAGGGGCAGGGAGTGGGCTGTACCCGCACCCAGGCTGGCATTCGTCTTGCCGTCGAGGAACACCCTGACGCACTCTTCGCCTTCGGCAATGCTCCTACTGCCCTGATGGAACTCTGCGACCTCATCCGTAAAGGCAAAGCCCATCCTGCTGGCATTATTGCAGTTCCTGTAGGCTTCGTTCATGTCTGCGAGTCGAAGCACATGGTGAAGCCTTTCCGCGATATTCCCAAGATTATCGTCGAGGGCCGCAAGGGCGGCAGCAATCTCGCCGCCACCCTCTGCAACGCCATCCTGACCTTCGACGATGCCGCTCAACTAAAACCAGGACGCGACCTATAGGTAAAAAATATCGGTTTCTTTGTAACAAACGCAAGAGAATACTCGTATGTACAAATAGAAGGGTTCATTGATGACACTTCAAAGAGTAATGTACAACAATTAAACAACCAAAAGAAGATGAATAGTTTATCTATGACAGTTAGTCCTTTGCGGACTATGAAAAAGTGGGCCGTTTGTGCCGTGTTAGTATTCGTATGTGCTGGTGCCAATGCCCAAAGCACGGACTTTGACAAGCTGGTAAAGATTGATGGTGTGGAGTATCAGTATATTGGCAAGGAAATGATTGCCCTTGCTGCAAAACAGGGGGAAGGCTTGCATGTGGGCGATATGGAATTCATACCCGAACAGGGTAAAGGAGCGGATTTCTATGATCAGTTCGACAACGTAAAAGTTTTCACTTGCGAACAGAAAGGCAGCATCAAGAAATTCACGAAAACAGCCCTAAATCTACTGAAAGGTCAGGAATGGGAACCGCTGATGGACACGAAAGATGATGATGGGGAAATCGTGAAGATTTATCTCTCCAAGAACGGAGAGCGTTCCACCAACGTCGTTCTGGCTCTTTCGGACGAAGAGGCCCATCTGGTAGTCATCAACGGAACGTTCGACTTTGCCAAAATGATGCAAGAGGGCATGAAGGTTAAGACCGAAGTGAATGACACTAAAGTCGAAATAAATAACTGTACAAAAAGCATAGAGAGATGAAAAAGATATTATTGTCATTGGCATTGTTGCTCTGCGTGGGCAGTTCGTTCGGACAGACTGCTGAGGAACTGATTGCCAAATACAAGGCCTTCCCCAATGCCGAATATAAAGATAATACGGAAGAAAGCCGTCAGGAACTGTTGGAAAGCGAAGCGAAAGGGAAAAGTTGCCTGAGTCCAGAAGACTACGATTTTATTCGGAAGCATTTCAAGAAGTCGGAGCAAGTGCAACTGAAATTGGATGAAGCCCAAAAGGCACAACTGGAAAAGGACATTCAGGCGCTGAAAGACTACGAGATGCTCTTTACACAAAATGATAACACAGAACCTGAGGAGAGTAAGAGCCTCGTTCAGAGCATGATTAACTCGATGTTCAACCCTGATTTCCAACTCCGTTTTTATGGAAAGGTGAAAGGCAACATCATCGACGGCTTAGTTGCTCGCTGGGACATCTATGGAAAGGTGTTATTGGCCTATATGGACTGCAAGATTAATAAAGAGCATTTAATGAAGGCTTTCTTCGAAGGCTACAAGGTCAATTTCGAGAACGGTATCGAGGTGACGGACATGAAAGATGTCGTAAAGGAAGCGAAAGACGGTAATGCGCTGTTCGTCATTGACGGAAAAGAACATCCAGAACTCCGTTCCTTGGATGAGGCCAAGGAATATATGGAGAAAAACAACTTCCACTTCAACCATGAATCGTGGGTGGTTGGCGCTGCCGTGAAAGAGAAATATCCCAATACCGATAGAAAGGTGGTCATTGAGTATACGGACGAGCCGAAAAAATAACTGAATGGACGCACGGGAGTTCAAGCGGCGGTTCATGCCTCACTACAGGTTGCTCTATCGGGTGGCTTACCACTTGACGGGCAACGCGCAGGATGCCGAAGACCTGCTTCAGGATCTGTACCTGAAACTGTGGCAGAAGCGTGACGACCTGCCCGACGAGACGATAAACGACGCTTATCTCGCGACCATGATGCGAAACCTTTTTGTAGACCAGCGACGACTGAAACACGTGGATGCCTCGGCAGAGCTGAAGAACGAGGACGGGCCGCCAGATGAACGGAGCCTCGACCGCCAAATAGACGCCCGCGACGAAGTCAGACAGATGGAAGGACTCATCAACGAACTGTCAGAAAGAGACGCGAAAATCATTCAGATGCACCTGGTGGAAGACTGCTCCTACGAAGAAATAGAACGCGACACCGGACTCTCGCAAGGCAATATCCGCATCATCGTGATGAGAACGAAGAAAAAACTGAAACAACAATTCCAAAATATCACCAAGACATGGACGAACTGAATTTGAAGACGTTAGAACAAATACCTATTCCCGAAGGGCTCGAAGAGCGACTCTCGGCCAAGATTGACGAGTGGGAACAGGAGGAGACGAAGCAGAAGGCCCAGCGCCGTCGTCTGCTACCCATCGCCCTGTGCTATATGGCTGTTGCTGCCAGCGTCGCCCTTGTCTTGGGTGTGGGACTCCATCTGATGCGTCAGGACGAGGTAACGAATCTGGCCGAGCAGGATACCTACCAAGACCCCATGCTGGCACAACAGGAGGCAGAACGTGCCCTCAACCTGCTGGCCTACAACCTCAACAAAGGCATGGGGCACCTTGAAAAAGCCAAAGCCCTGAGTGACAAGACAGAAAAATCATTAAACAAGCAACTAAAGGTATTGAAGCGATATGAAACAAATAATCATTAAGACCTTCCTTTGCATCGTGGTGGCACTGAGCAGCCTCACCGTCAACGCCCAAGTAAAGGCTTTCGAAAAGTATGCCGACACGAAAAACGTAACTTATGTGTACATCTCGAAATACATGCTCGCTATGGCTGGTAAGAACGCAACCCCATCAGTTCCTGGTATCGATACCAAGACCTTGGCAGGTAAGCTGACGGGCATCCAGATTATTACTTCCGAGGACAATGCTGCACAGAAAAAGTTGAAGAGCGACGTCAAGTCCATCATGGCCAAAGACAAGTACGAACTGCTGATGCAGATGAACGAGGATGACAGCAAGGTGAACATATTCCACCACGTGGACAAACAGCAGTCGGCAGTTATCATGCAGGTAGAAGGCAATGACGAGACGACGGTCATGATCTTCTCGGGCAAGTTCACCCTCGACGATGTGATGAAGATGACGCAATAGCCCCTACAGGATATGAATCGACCGAAGTTTATCATAATAGGTATTACCGATCATCCATCACCTTGGTTCCTGCCAGAGGTGCTGGAGATAATTAGGAATGGCAAGGTGTTCTCAGGCGGCAGGCGCCATCATGAGATTGTGGTATCGCTGCTGCCTGCGGATGCTGAATGGATAGACATCACCGCTCCCCTCGATGCCGTCTTTGAGCAATACATATCTCTCACTTCTCACTTCTCATCTCTCACCTCTGACATCATTGTCTTTGCCAGTGGCGACCCCTTGTTTTTCGGTTTTGCCAATACCATCAAACGAAAGATGCCTGAGGCAGAAATCGTGGTTTATCCGACCTTTAACTCCCTGCAGATGTTGGCGCATCGGTTGGTAATGCCTTATCACGACATGCGTATTGTCTCGCTCACCGGCCGCCCATGGCCTGAGTTCGACAGGGCACTCATTGAGCGAGTCGAGAAGATTGGCATCCTTACCGATAAGGAACACACTCCTGCCGCCATTGCTCAGCGAATGATGGATTATGGCTATAGCGAATACACGATGAATGTAGGCGAACATCTTGGCAATCCTTCTCTCGAAAAGGTAATCACGCTTTCACTTGAAGAAGCCGCTCATCGTGAGTTCCCTATGCCTAACTGCGTCATCCTCTGTCCAGCGTGCTGCGACGGTGTCACAGCTGCTACTCCCTTCGGTATTCCCGACTCCGAGTTTACGTTACTTGACGGTCGCGAAAAGATGATTACCAAGATGCCGATTCGCCTGTTGACGCTTCAGGCCCTCGCCCTGCCTAAACGTCACGTCTTCTGGGACATTGGCTTCTGCACGGGTAGCATCTCTATCGAGGCGCGCTTGCAATTTCCACAACTACATATCGAAGCCTTCGAGATACGCCCCGAATGTGAGGCCATCATTCACGAGAATGCCCGCCGCTTGGGTACCCCAGGCATTAGCGTACATATAGGCGACTTCCTCAAAACGGACATTGCTTCATTTCCGCGTCCTGATGCCGTCTTTATCGGGGGACATGGTGGGAAATTAAAGGAAATGATTGCCAAAGTGTTGACGGTATTGGCTGATGACGGCGTTATCGTGATGAACAGCGTCAAGGCTCCTAAGGTGCTTACCGACAGTCAGCAACTGTGGGACGAGACTTGTGAGGAATTTGGTTTACGGCAGGAGCCACCCATGAAGATAGTAATAGATGAACATCATCCTATAAAGATACTGAAATGCAGAAAATAGCGGTTATACAGATTAGTGAGGCTGGAGAGAATATCGCCAACAGACTCCAGCGTGAACTTGGTGCAAAGAGGATTCAGCGTACTGACGTAGGCAGGCAATGGACTGAATATGACGGCTTTGTCTTCGTCGGCGCTATGGGTATCTGCGTGCGCACCATTGCGCCCTTCGTCAAGGATAAGCACGAAGATCCTGCCGTAGTCTGCATCGACACTTTGGGAACGAACGTCATTTCCGTGCTCAGCGGACACATCGGTGGTGCCAACGACTTGACACGCGACATTGCCGCCCTCCTTGGTGCCCATGAGGTTATCACTACACAAAGCGACAATGCCGGACTCTGGGCGCTCGACACTTTTGAGCAACGCTTCGACTGGCCCGTCGCCAGCGATATTGAGGATATGAACGACTGCATTTTTGCGTTCGTCAATCGCAAACCCACAGCCCTGTTGTTGGAGGCCCGTGACGAGGGTACTGACTATTTGGAAGCGACGAAGCCCGACCACGTTACCATCATCAACGACATCAGCGAGGCCGACCCCCGTAAATACAAACTGCTGATTATCGTGTCGCCCTACAATCGCTCTGCGCCCTATGGCATGTTGGAGTTGCATTTCGTGCCGATGATTGGAACGATAGGCTTTGGCCTGGCGCATCATCCTGACGACTATTATGCTATTTACGACCAGATAGATGAGGCTTTTGCCGAACGCGGCATTCTGCCTTGCGCCCATCGTTATTGCACCATCGACGTGAAAGAGGACGAGGAGTTCTGCGCGATGCTTGAAGATGAATACGACGAAGAGGTCGTCTTCTATACCGCTGAAGAACTAGCAGCCGTCGATGTCCCTAATCCTAGCGACACCGTTGCCAAACATGTCGGCACGCCCAGCGTCTGCGAGGCTGCCGCCATCCTCGGCTCCAACAACGGAAAACTCATCATCCCTAAAGTAAAAGGCAAGAATTGGACTGCTGCTTTGGCGATTGACTATAATCATCTGCGTCAAAAACAAGGTCATATAGAGATTGTCGGTGCAGGTCCTGGTGACCCAGATTTGGTATCAGTACGAGGGCGTAAGATGCTGGAGAAGGCCGACCTCATTCTCTACGCTGGCTCACTAGTGCCTAAGGCATTGACAGAATGCCACAAGCCTGGTGCTGTTGTTCGCTCTTCTGCCGATATGAATCTCGAAGAGCAATGCGCCCTGATGAAGGAACACTACGACCAAGGCCATTTCATCGTCCGTCTGCATACCGGCGACCCCTGCATCTTTGGCGCTATTCAGGAACAGATGGCCTTCTTTGATGCTAACGACATGTCGTATCACATCACCCCAGGCATTTCGTCGTTCCTCGCTGCTGCTGCCGAACTGCGCTCCCAGTTTACCATTCCTGAGCGTACGCAGACCATTATCCTTACTCGAGGCGAAGGCCGCACACCCATGCCCGAAAAGGAACAGCTGCACCTGCTTGCCAAGAGCCAGAGCACTATGTGCATCTTCCTTTCTGCCGCCATCGTCGACGATGTCCAGCGCGAACTCCTGCAGGAATACCCTGAGGACACGCCCGTCGCTGCTTGCTACCACTTGACGTGGCCCGACCAGAAGATCTATCGTGGCGTATTGAAAGACCTCGCGAAGATTGTCCACGACAACCACCTCACCCTCACTACGATGCTTGTGGTTGGAGAGGCTATCGACAATCGCGCCGGTCTCTCCGAGCTATACAACAAACACTTCACCCACCTCTTCCGACAGGGTGACGCTTCATAAGGTTTAAAACTCGGTTATGGGCGGTCGGTCGCAAAAATAAGCACGCTCGCCCGCAATAATAAGCACGGCCGTGCACATTGATGCGCACGGCCGCCCGAATCCACTTACCTAGGCATTTGCTCCCTTTTACATAGGCACTTTCTCCCTGTTTGCACGGCACTTTTCCCCTTCAACTGCCCGCGAACACGCACGGAGGGAAACCTAGGTAATCTATTATCTACTTACTGATGTTCTGAGTGACTTCCACTTTGGCGCGGATGACGTAATCGGTAGGAATCATCAGTCTTTGTGAAGATACATACTTCAGGGGTGCAGCTTCTAAGTCGCCAGTCTTCTTGCTGGTGGTGAAACTTGCCACACCGTTACAGAGGGGAACAGTTGCGCCGTTCGGCATTTTTACTTCCTTGACGTCAATGATAAGACGCCTTTTCTGATTGGCAAGCACACGCTGTTTCAATGAGGTGCGTACACGTGCCGAGACCAGTGAACCTTTGGGAATAGCGATCTCGCCCGATTTCAGTTTCACGTCGTCGGCCGTTGCCAGCTCTATCATCTGACCTTCTTTCAAGTCATAGGCGTTGATGTCCTGAGTTGCCACAACAGGAACCTCAGTACCAGCAGTGAGATACTTTTGGGCGTCTGCCTGAGTAACTCCTGCCACCAGAGCCATTAAAAGGAATGCTATTTTCTTCATATCTTATAAGATTTTAATAGGTATAAATCTCACCTGTCATAGAAGCATGTCCGTCTTGGAAGAATCCGCCCGACTGACTCTGCTGGCTCAACAGCAATACGATACATCCACCACGGGCTGCTGCCTCCTTGCGAATCTTTTTCATTGTCTTTTCGCTGAAGTGACCAGCCGTAGTAGAGAACGACCATGTGCCAGTAGAGTGCTTCTCGACCTGTCCGAGCGACTTGAGTCCCAGCACCTCGTTCTTGTCGTTGACGATGCGCACCTTCTCCCAGTCTTTTTCAGACTCAATAAAGATTTTCTGCGACATCTGCTGTACACGTCCGCTGGAGAAACGCACCTCGGAGATTGCGGCACGTCCAATGATGTTGTTGACATCCTCGTTCTCATAGCAGAACTTGATGAAGTAATCAGTAACTTCGCTAACCTTACCTTTGGCAATTGTGCCATTGTGGAATACCACTTCGTCCTGAGCAGCGCAATGAAGGCTGACAAAAAGGAACAAAACATAAAATAATCTTCTCATAATCGTAATTGTATTAATGCAGTTTATTTATAATTTGGCGACAAAGATACGAATTTAAAAGCAATAGTGCAAATAATTGAATGCTATTTTTGTATTATTGCTAAATTTTGGCACAGTATTGTGTCTATTCTGCAAAAAATGTTTATCTTTGCAGCATGATACTGGTATTCGGAGGGACGACGGAAGGTCGCAGGGCGGCAGAGGTGCTGGAAGAAGCTGGTAATAGCTATTATTACAGCACAAAGACGGGCGAGCAGGAGCTGACACTACATTACGGTGTGCGCACGGATGGAGCGATGGACGGTGAGGCTATGCGGCAGTTTATCCGTGAGCACGCGATACGGCTGATGGTGGATGCAGCCCATCCGTTTGCTGCGACGTTGCATCAGACGATAGGCGAGGTGGCATCTGACATGCGGATTCCGGTCATCCGATATGAAAGAATCTATCCGCCAAGAGACCCTGATATCACGTGGATTGACGACTACCGGCAGGTGCCGACGGATATCCATTCGTTGTTAGCAACGACTGGCGTGCAGAGCATCAGCAAGTTGAAATGGCTGGAGGCGGAAGGAGTAAAAGTAATATATAGGATACTGAATCGGGAGAGTAGCATCCGGTTGGCGCATGAGCAAGGAGCGACAGACGAACAGCTGTGCTTCTTTGAGGACGACATATTGCCAGACGCTGACACCATCCTGCTGAAAGAAAGCGGACTCAGCGGCGGATTTGTGGAGAAGGTTGCTGAAGCTCGTGAAAGAGGTATGCGGATCATTGTATTGAAGCGACCGGAAATTACACACGGGAGTTCCCCCGTTAATCGGGGGAACGGCCTCGCGCCAGGGGGGAATTTGTTCCTCTGTTCTGTCGTCAATGGCCCGTATGGTTTGCGGCGGGCGGTGGAGAAGCTATTGCCGGAGTTTTATCCGTTGCATAGCGGGCTGACGACAGGGACATGTGCAACGGCGGCGTCGATTGCTGCGACGAGGCGGTTACTGTATGGCGAGACGCCCGCGGAAGTGGCGGTGTTGTTGCCGAATGGCGAAACGATTCCTGTGACTGTGGGCTATGGCGACGGGTATGCGTATTGCGTAAAAGAGGCCGGCGACGATCCGGATGTGACGAACGGCATCGAGGTGAGGGCGAAGGTTGAGAAAGCTACTCAGTTTGAGATATGCGGAGGCAATGGAGTGGGGCGATTTACGCTGCCAGGGTTTGATTATCCGGTAGGCGAGGCCGCCATCAATAAAGGACCGCGCGAGATGATTCGGAAGAATATTCTAGCGGTTATGAATCACGGGGACAGTCCCCATGATTCACTTCGAATTACCATCAGTGTGCCGAATGGCGAGGAGATTGCCATGCGGACGTTTAATCCGCGGCTCGGCATTGAGGGCGGTATCTCGATTATTGGTGTGAGTGGTATTGTGAAGCCGTTCTCGGAGGAGGCGTTTATCGACAGCATCCGCAAATGTATGGAGGTGGCGAAGGCCAGCGGTTCTTTGACCGATGGTCAAAGTGTGGCGTTGCAATCGGAACGCGTGGTAATCAATAGCGGTGGCAAGAGCGAGCGGTTTGTGAAGACGATGTATCCGGACTTGCCTCAGCAGGCATTTGTGGAGTATGGCAATTATATTGGTGATACATTGAAAATCGCCAACGAATTGGCTATCAAGAATATAACGCTTGGTGTGATGCTGGGTAAGGCCGTCAAATTAGCTGCTGGAAATCTGGACACGCATAGCCGTAAGACGACGATGGACAAGGCGTTCGTTCAGCAGATGTTGCAGGAGGCAGGCATCAGCATCGACATCAGCGACATGACACTGGCACGGGAGCTATGGGAACGAATCCCAGAGTGCGGGCGAATTCCGTTCGCCCATGTCATCATTCACCATTGCTACGAGCATTGCGCCCCGCTGTTACCCAACGGCGAACTCACGATATTATTGATTGACGACAATGGAAAGATATATGAAGTATAAAGACTTGTTTATTGATTTCGACGACACGCTGTATGATACCTACGGCAATGCCGTCATTGCCTTGCGGGAAACGTTTGAGGCATTTCATTTGGAGCATTACTTTGCCGACCCGAAAGTGTTCTACGATGCCTATTGGGCTGCGAATATCGACCTGTGGACACGCTACTCGAAAGGAGAGATAGACCGCCCGTATCTCATCGTCGAACGTTTCCGTCGCCCTTTGTCCGCGGGTGACGGTTTACCCGTCACCGAAGACCTTTGTCTGGAGATGAGCGACAAGTTCCTCGATTTTTGCTCGTCGAAGCCGGGCTTCATTGATGGTGCTCATGAGCTGATGGATTACCTCCGCAAAAAAGGTTATCGCATGCACATGACGAGCAATGGTTTTCACGAAGTGCAGTATAAGAAGTTGGCGGCCTGTGGACTGCGCGACTATTTCGATACCATTATCCTGAGTGAAGATGTGGGGGCCAACAAACCCTCACCGATTTTCTTCGATTTTGCGATGGCGATGACTGGTGCGGAACGAGAGACCACGCTGATGATTGGCGATAACCTGAATACCGACGTCCTCGGGGCCTTGAATGTCGGCATCGACGCTATGCTCGTCAATCGTTGGAACATCGAAAAAACAGATATCCCGCAAACCGTGACGTTCGTTGTCAACAGCCTGCGGGATATCATGAAAATCCTTTAATCCGCGGCTTTATTCTCCTACGTCGCTTTTCCGTCTGCCAAAGAGCACGGCGGCAATGACGGGTGCTCCGACAAGGGCCGTGACGCTATTGACGGGTAGGGCACCCTCGAAGCCCGGCATGCGGGCAATGAAGTTGCATACCAGAGCTAAGGCCGCACCACACAGGGCCGTGGCGGGCAACAGCACGCGATGATCGCTGGTGCGGAACAGGGCCCGCGCCAGATGAGGCACGGCCAGTCCGATGAACATGATGGGTCCGCAGTAGGCGGTGACGATAGCCACCAGAACGCCCGAACAGACGATAATCAGCATGCGCGCCCGTTGTACATTGAGGCCGAGATTGGCAGCATAGCGTTCGCCCAACAACAGCATATTCATGGGTTTTACCAGCAGGAAACTGATGGGCAGCAGGATGCACATCAATACCACGAAAAGCACCATCTCGTCACCCGACACGCGTGAGAAAGAGCCCAGTCCCCAGACAACGAAAGACTTTACGTCTTCCTCTGGCGACAGGAACTTCAGTACACCGATGATGGCGTTGGCCAGATAGCCGATCATCACACCTATTATTAATAAGGTGACGTTGCCCTTCACCTTTTGTGATATCCAAACGATGAGCAGCATCACGGCCAGTGCACCCACAATCGCGGCTACCGACATGGCAGCATCGCCAAGGTAGCCGAGCCGGCTTAGTGCCACACCGCCAATCTTTCCTGACAGCAGGACCACAAAGGCGACACCAAGTGCCGAGCCGTTGCTGATACCAAGAACTGATGGACCTGCTAACGGGTTGCGGAAGACGGTTTGCATCTGTAGTCCGCTGACGGCAAGCCCCGCACCGGCTACGATAGCTGTCAACACCTGTGGCAGGCGTGAACTGATGACGATATTCGTCCATATCTCAGAGTCGGAGCCCGCACCAATCAGGATGCTGCAGACTTCGCCGACAGGGATGCGCACCGTGCCGAGCAGCAGATTGATGACTACCAGCACGACGATGGATATTAACAGGATGATGAATTTCGATGCTTTCATTTCAATAGACGGTAGTACTTCGGAGTGTAGTCGGGTTCGACGAGTTCCGGGTGGAAGATGGCCACAAAGTCTTTCAGCAGCACGTCGGGTTCTACAGGAGCAATCTCATAGTAGGGCTGCTGCTTCATGTTGCAGTAGATGACCTTCTTCTCCTTAAAGGCCTTGAAGAGTTCGTTACGAGGTTCGCTGGCTTTCAAGGCTTCGTACGAGAATTCGCCGGGGTAGCTGTTCAGAATGCGCCAGTAGTCGGCATTGGCCGAGAGGGCATACATCTTTTCGAACTCCAGATTCTCGCCACTGGTCTCTTCGTCGTTGATGACGTAGTCGGAACCGGCATCGCGGAATATCTGAGCCAGATAGTTTTTGCCACCCACGGCATGCCAAGTGCCATAGTGCATCTCGCCGCTGGTAACAGTGGGGCGTTGTCCTGCCTTTGCGGCCTTTTTCTTCAGGTCGTTATAGCGCTTTTCGATACCGGCAAACAGCTCGTTAGCTTCGCGTTCCTTGCCGATAAACATGCCGACGAACTTCACCCATTCAGCCTGTCCCAACGGGTCGAGTTCCTTATAGCCCAAGTGGGGTACAAGCGTGATTTTCGTTTCCTTGATGGCATCGTAACCGCCACGTTTGGAGGGCGAAATGAAGATGATGTCTGGATTGGCTGCCAGCACCAGTTCGGTATCGAACTCTCCCTCCATACCAATCTTTACTATTTTGCCGTCTTTTACGCGCTGCAGGATGTCTTTGTCGAACAGGTTCTTTGTGCCCGTAATGCCCTTTACAACATCGTGGGCATCAAGCACGGTGAAGTTCGACAATTGCAAGGCCGTCATACAGATGGTGTTCTTGATAGGTACACGCACCTTCGTATAACCGTTGGGCACTTCTGCGTCGTCGGAATGAACCAAGGCGAAGTGCTCGTGCTTGCCAACATTCACCAAGCGGATGTCGGCAGAGTCGCGGACGGTAAAGCCCGTGGCATATTTTACGTTGATAGTGACAATGGAATCACTTGATGTCTCGTCGGCATTTTGCGATGTGGCTTTCTTGCCCGAACATGCGCAAAGTAGGGCTGCAATTGCCAAGAAAATGACAGATTTCTTCATTTCTATTTGCATATATTTCGTATTTACCTTGCAAAGTTACGAATTTATTTTGTAACTTTGCAAACAAATAGCAACAATATGCAAATAAATATTGACCAGACACGATGGTATGACCGCATTTGGGCGTCGTTTATCTTTTTTACACGACTGCCTTTCTGGCGACTGCACCAACCAGCGCAGGAGTGTTATAAGACGGTGGTGGAGCATTGGCCGTTGACGGGTTGGCTCACGGGTGGGCTGATGGCTGCAACGCTATGGGTGGGCAGCATGTATCTGCCTTACGCGGTGGCAGTGCTATTGGCAATCGTGGTCCGCTTGCTTGTGACAGGTGCCTTGCATGAAGACGGACTGGCGGATTTCCTTGATGGCTTTGGGGGCGGAGGCTCTGACCGCGACCGCATCCTCACCATCATGAAAGACTCGCACATTGGTACGTATGGCGTCATCGGACTCATCCTATACCATCTTTTATTAGCGGCAACGCTCCTGTCGATGGCGCCCACGATGGCGGCACTGACGATTCTGGCGGCATCACCTTATGCACGCATGGTGACGGCACAGCTCATCATGATGATGCCATATGCCCGACGGGAAGAAGACGCGAAGGCCAAGACCGTTTATCGCAAGATGGACTGGCGTGCAGGCGTCGGCCTCGCCATACAAGGACTGTTGCCGATGGGGCTATATCTGTGGTATACAGAGCTGCCTTGGGAACTGGTCATCTTCCTGCCTTGCATCGTGATGTATTTCCTCTATCTGCTTATTTGGAACAAGCTTCGTGGCTATACGGGTGACTGTTGTGGAGCGGTGTGCCTGTTGGTAGAACTGGCAGTTTATTTAGTTGTTTGTGCCCTATGAAAAAGATCATTCTAATTACTGGCGGCCAACGTTCGGGCAAAAGTACAAAAGCCGAGGAATTGGCGTTAAGCCTATCGGATAGTCCCGTGTATGTGGCTACTGCCAAGGTGTGGGACGACGAGTTCCGTGAACGCGTCCGCCGGCACCAAGAGCGACGTGGTCCTCAATGGACGAATATCGAGGAGGAAATCCATCTGAGCCGTCACAACCTGACGGGTAGGGTGGTGGTCATCGATTGTGTGACGTTGTGGCTTACGAACTTCTTCTTTGCAAACGACTCCAACGTCGACAAATCGTTAGAGTTGGCAAAGGCTGAGTTTGACGCCTTTACCAATCACGATGCTACCTATATATTTGTAACCAACGAGATAGGTTTGGGTGGCGTCAGCGAGAATGCCCTTCAGCGCAGGTTTACTGACCTACAGGGTTGGATGAATCAGTATATTGCGCAGAAGGCTGATGAAGTCATACTGATGGTGTCAGGAATAGAAGTAAAGGTAAAATGAAAACATTCGACATTCATCCTGTCGACCGCTCGATGGAGGCGGCGATACAAGCAAAGATCGATAACCTGAATAAACCCAAAGGTTCGTTAGGGCGATTGGAAGAGTTGGCGATGCAGGTTTGTCTGATTCAGCAGACGTTAGAACCTTCGTTGGCGCATCCATGTCATCTGCTTTTAGGTGGCGATCATGGTATTGAACGCGAGGGCGTGAGTGTATCGCCCCGTGAAGTCACCTGGCAACAGATGATTAATTTCACCCGTGGCGGTGGCGGCGTCAATATGTTTTGCCGTCAGCATGGCTTTAAGTTGCGTGTTGTGGATGTGGGTGTTGACTACGACCTGTCGAACGTTCCAGGAATTATTGACCGTAAGATAGCCTGCGGCACCAAGAACTTCCTGTATGAACCCGCCATGGGTGAAGAGGAATTTAATCAGGCGATTGCCGTGGGCGTCGATTTAGTTGACGATTGCATTGCTGAGGGTTGTCGCATCCTTTGCATTGGAGAAATGGGCATTGGCAATACCTCGCCTTCGAGCATCTGGATGAGCCTGTTTGGTGATATTCCGTTGAAGGAGTGCATCGGTGCTGGCGCTGGTCTTAATAACGATGGCATTCGACATAAATACGAGGTACTTTCGAAGACCCTCAAAAACTATCGCGCTGCCATACCTCAACCGTCAGTCATCAGCCCTCTTGCATATTTCGGTGGTTTCGAAATGATTGCTGCTATTGGCGCCATGCTTCGCGCTGCCGAGCAACACCTTATTATATTAGTCGACGGCTTTATCATGACGGCCTGTGCTCTGGCGGCTATCCGACTCTATCCTGCCTCGCAAGACTACATGATCTTTACCCATTGTGGCGATGAGAGCGGTCACAAGATGATGCTTGACATGGTGGATGCCAATCCCTTGTTGCATTTGGGGTTGCGATTAGGCGAGGGAACAGGTGCCTTATGCGCGTTCCCAATCATTGATTCCGCTGTTCGGATGATGAACGAGATGAACAACTTCCAGAACGCGAAGATAACGAAGTACTTCTGATTATAGTTTTACACTCGAGATGTCCACGAGGCCATTCACGATGGCATAGATGGTGAGGCCCGCTGGAGAGTGGATCTGTAGTTTGCGGGCAATATTGCGACGATGGGTGATGACGGTATTGACGGAGATGCACAATTGGTCGGCTATCTCCTTGTTCTGCAGACCTTGCACAACACCGATGATGACATCACGTTCGCGGTCGCTGAGTGCTTCGTTGGCGTCCTGTCCACTCTTGAACACCATTTGCGAAATGTTCTTCGAGACATCCTCCTGCTTAGTCATTCGTTCGAGGCGCTTGATGGCGGGTGTGAAGATATGGTCCTCGACCTCTGCGTGCTGGCGTAACCATTCCTCGTTGTTGTAGATGTCGTAGAGCGTTGCCGTCAGTTGGTTGTTACGATGTGCATCGGCAGGCAGATACTTGATAATCATGAGTTTCAACTCGCGAAGCTTCTTATCCGTCTGTTCGTGGTGCTTCGAGAAGGTCTCGACGTTATAGTCGTTCATAGGACGGCCTTCAAGCAGCGATTCGACATAGGGGAAGAGCGTTTTCTCCTCGTATTTCATGTGGCGACGAATCTCCTGCGCATACTCCTCATACAGTTTCATGATGAGCATGCCCAGCGCATCGTTCTCGCTGATGCTTTCCTGTAACTCACGGCGGATGAAAGGCAGTTGGAAGTCAAGATAATATGTGTGGCTGGCCTTCAGATAGTGCAACAACGTAGGCACGTTGATTTGTTCGTCATCCTCATAAGTGGTGATGTCGTTCAGTTGTGCGTTGACTACTGCCAGGAAGGTGTAGGTATCCACTCCGTTCATCTGGCATGTCTCGCTGACCGTCTTATCGCCAAACCCCAGGTTAATGCCAAACGAACCCAATGCCTGCAACACACTGTAGTTGTCCTTGATGAGCGTTATCATCTTGTCGCCCGCCTCATACATCTTCACGTTCTTCATCTTGCGTACCTTATTAATAATTTGACGGTGCAAAATTAATCATTTTCCATGAAACATGCAATAGTCCTGAAGGCATTTCATTATTTTTAGGTATTGTGGTTTTTGTTGAAACTCCTTACCTTTGCAGCCGGAATTGAAAGTGTATGTGAAAATGAAAAGAATTGGATTCGCATTATTTGTATTTGTTAGTTTAAACTGCTGGGCGGGAAACGACGGAGACAGCATCCGTCGCTCACGCCTTAGCGTTGGAGGCTATGGCGAGGCGGTGTTCTCGCGTAATTTCTATAGCGACCACGTCAGCCGCTACAGTCAACCCGAGGAACATAAGAACGACCCCAGTCACGGACGTTTCGACATTCCCCACGCAGTCATCTATTTAGGTTACGACTTCGGCAAGGGCTGGACGTTCGGTACCGAGATAGAGTTCGAACACGGAGGCAACGGTATTGCTTACGAGAAGGAAGACGAGGAAGGCGGAGAATGGGAACAGGAGACCGAGAAAGGCGGTGAGGTAGAACTGGAACAATTCTGGATTCAGAAATCGTTCTCGCGTGCCGTCAATGTCCGCGCTGGACATATCGTGGTGCCTGTCGGTTTGACCAACGCCCACCACGAATCGCTGAGTTTCTTTACCGTCTATCGTCCTGAGGGCGAGAGCACTATTATGCCCTGTACGTGGCACCAGACGGGCGTATCGCTGTGGGGCCGATATAAGGATTTCCGCTACGAGGCACAGTTCGTGGCAGGTCTGAATGCCGACAACTTCACAAATGTCGGGTGGATTAAGAAAGGCCATAAGTCGCCATTGGAGTTCGACGTTGCCAATAAGTATGGCGTATCTCTTCGTCTGGATAACTACACTGTTCCCGGCTTGCGCATCGGACTCAGCGGATACTACGGTCATAGCATCGGCAACAGCTATCCGCGCAATGCCAATGGTGTGGATGCGGAATACAAGGGCGTAGTAGCTATTGGTGCCTTCGACTTCACGTATAAAGCCCACAATTGGATTGTTCGCGGACAGGCTGACTATGGCTATCTGGGCGATGCAGAACAACTGAAATATGTGTATAACCGCCTGAACTCGAAGTCGCCTTACAAGCATTCGGCCTTTGTGTCGAAGAATGCCTATGCTGTGGGTATCGAAGCCGGTTACGACGTGTTCTCGCAGATTGCATCGATGCGTGAGGACAATCAGAAACTGTACGTCTTCGGTCGCTACGAAGCATATAACCCCTACGCCAGCAATACCAAGGGTACGGCCTACGACTATACTGCCGTAAAGCGTATGGCATTTGGCGTGAACTACCATCCCGTACCCCAGATAGTCGTCAAGGCCGAATATTCGAAGCGGTTCCTTAAGTCTATCTACAACGATGAACCCAGCTTCAATATTGGGGTGGCGTATGAGGGATTTTTCCTTTAATCGGAATCGCGGAATCACGAAATAACGAAATTACGAAATCACGGTATAACGAAATAATAATAGAAAAAGAAATGAAAAAGATTATTTACTCTTTGGCCCTGATGATGGGCATGATGACATTCGCTGCCTGTAGCAGTGACAGCAACGACAACAATGACAATGTCGACAAGTACAAAGACCGCTCATATGGTACAGCAGCCATTGATGCCTGTGCTGATGTCGTAAACCAGTTTGAGAATGCTAACAAGGTAATTGCTCAAGCAAGTCTGACCGCAGAGCAGGAGGAATATCTGCGTCAGGTACTGACAGGATTGGTTAGCAATGTAATCATTCCTACATACACCAATCTGGCCAATGACGTGGAAGATTTGGAGAAGACCCTCAACGGTCTGACCGTCAATACCATTACCCAGGCACAGATTGATAAGGCGTGCACAGACTTCAAGGCTGCACGACTGAACTGGGAACAATCGGAGGCTTTCCTTATGGGTGCTGCCAGCGATTTCGACATCGACCCCACCATCGACTCTTGGCCTTTGAACCGCACGCTGTTGCTGAGCTATTTCAACAACGGCATGGACGAAGAGATGCTTGAAGATGCTACTATTCTCGGTTTCCACGCTCTGGAGTTCATCCTGTTCCGCGACGGTCAGCCTCGTAAGGTTGCCGAGTTGCAGGGTAACGACACCTACAAGAATTTCGAGAAGGTCAGCGGTGCTCAGGAATTGGCATACGCCCAGACCATCTGTAAACTTCTGAAGGAGCGTTGCTTCCAGTTGCAGGTCGCCTGGGAGGGAGAAACCGCTCAGAATGCCAACCGCGTCAATGTTGTCAAGGCTGCCGGACTCGACTACACCACTGAGGCCGGTCTGAGCTATGGCACCAATCTTACCACGGCAGGCTTTGATGGCAGTAAGAGTACGTTCAGCTCACTGAAGGCCGCTGTTGCACAGGTGTTGAGTAATGATGAGGGTTCGTGTGTGGCTATTGCCAACGAGGTTGGTACTGCCAAGATTGCCAATCCTTTCTCTGCTGGCGACGTGTCTTACGTGGAGTCCCCCTATAGCTACAACTCCATCAAGGACTTCCAGGACAACATCCGCTCTATCCGTAATGTGTGGTATGGCAGCACCAACGGCAATGCAGCCAGCGTTTGTTTCAATGGCTTCTTTGCCAGTGTCAACAAGAATGATGTTAACACCAAGGTTACTGGTGCTTTCAATGATGCCATCAATAAGATTGGTGCGATGCCAGCTCCTTTCGTGAAGTACTGCTGCACCATCTGGAACATCAACTTCGAGGATGATGAGGATTGGGAGACAGAAGAATAATCATTAACAGACATCAAATATGAACAAACTATCACGACTATTTTTCGTGAGCATGCTGGCAGCCCCAATGCTGTCAGCATGTTCCGACGATAACGACAACCTGTCGAATCTAGGCCCTTTGACGCCTGAAGAACAGACGTTTGGCAAGGCCACAGGCAATTTTACTGCCGAGGAATGGTATCCTGGTGGACAGTTGGGAACCACAGAAAAAGCCAGCTATTCGGCTCCTGCTCCGGCAGTGACCAATCAGGCTGGTATGGAGGAAGACTTCATCGTTGGTGAGGGCTTCTTCGAGAAACTCTACACTTTCGAGCAAGAGCCTCGTAAGGGTCTTGGACCTGCATGGGTGCGTAACTCGTGCATTGCTTGTCACCCCAGCTATGGTCACGGCAAGCGCCAGACGGAATATCGTGCTAACACCATCGGCAACGGTTATCTGCTGGTCATCTATCATCCTGATACCAATGGCTATATCACGGAAGTAACGGGAATGCCTCAGACGCAGGCCATGTCACCTTTTAAGGCACCCATCGACGAGAGTCAGATTTCTATTGAGTGGAAGAACGTCACGGAAATGGAGAGTGGGCTGCCCATGCAGTTTGCGGACGGCGAGACGTATGCCCTCATCTATCCGGAAGTGCGCATTCCGCAGGAGGCTTTCAACACCAATCCCAAACCCACCAACTACGACGTTCGCTTGGAATCGACCATCGGCGTTTATGGCACAGGTCTGCTCGATGCCATTGATGACGAGGAGATTGAGGCGCAATGGAAGGCTGAGGCTCCATATGTCGAACTGAATCCCGCCATGTGGGACAAGGAGGCTGGCAAGTTCAAGTCTTCTGCCTACTACTCTGCCGGTTATAACGATACAGGAACATTCCACGGCGGCCACGGTCCCCTGAAGCGTTTCACTTATGCTATGACGCGCGGCACATTACAGGACGGAGCTGGTGCTAACGCCATTTGGAACATCACCAACGTCACCCGCAGCGACCGTCATTGGCTTTACACCACTCCCGCTTGGGCAAAGGCACAGAGCGAGGATGAGGATGTGCTCAAATATATCAAGGAACACGGCGCTTCGGAGTCGAGCATCCTGCATCCTTACTATGCTGACGGTACCAACGAAGGTATTGCCAATCGTGTGAACGAGATTCTGAGCTGTTCGTCGATTGCCAAGAAGGAGACTTTCGACAAGTATCTGTTCAATGGTGCGCCTTACAATGGCAAAGATGAGATGACCGACAAACAGTATTATCAGTTTATGGTTTGGCACCGTGGTCTCGCAGTTCCTGCTGCACGTAATCTGAACGACACGAAGGTACAGCGCGGCAAGGAGCTTTTCTCGAAGATGGGTTGTGCTCAGTGTCACCGTCCGTCATGGAAGACCGGCAAGGACGATATGTGGGTGGATGCTTCGACGAAGGCCTACGCCCAGAGCGTCGGCAAGGATGTAAGCAAGATGCTGCCGAAATATCCCAACCAAACCATATGGCCCTATACCGATATGGTGCAGCATCGTCTGTTTATGAAGAACGATATCCGCACGGGCTGGTGTCGCACCACGCCGTTGTGGGGTCGCGGACTGAGCCGTTTGCTGACAGGTGCTGACGATCGGTTGCACGACTGCCGCGCACGCACCGTCCTTGAGGCGATTATGTGGCACGGCTACTCGAAACAGTCGGATGGCTACCGCGCCACTGAACAGTTCTTCCATCTGTCGAAGGACGATCGTGATGCCGTCATTAAATTCATCGAAGCGATATAATAAACGGGCGGTTTTTCCGTTAAAATAGTATGAAGAAGACCGTCGTTATTCTATATATTGTGGTGGTTGCCGTCTTGGCAGCCGCCACAATCGTTGAGAACAGTCAAGGCACGGAGTTTGTCGCAGAAAACATCTATGGTGCATGGTGGTTTTCTGCTTTGTGGGCTTTGCTGGCGGCGGCAGGCATCTTTTGGCTTGTCAAGAGCAAGGTTCGCCGCCCGTCGATCGTGGTGCTTCATCTGTCGTTCTTGGTCATCCTTGCCGGCGCCCTGTTGACGCATCTGACCGCCGTGCAGGGTGTTGTTCCTTTGCGTAAGGGAATACCTACAAATGAGTATCTCACGCGCGACATGCGCCTTCACCATTTGCCGTTCACTATCAGTCTCGATGACTTCGAAATCAAATATTACGACGACAGCAACGATCCGTCCGACTATATCTCCCGCGTCACGATTGACGGTGAGCCCGTTACCATCTCGATGAACCATATTGCCAGTTGTAGCGGTGTCCGTCTTTATCAGATGGATTTTGACCCCGACCTGCAGGGTAGCATCCTCGCCATGAACAGCGACCCGTGGGGTATTCCCGTTACCTATTGCGGCTATGCGCTGCTCTTCGTGGCGTTGCTATGGATACTCATCGACCCCAAGGGCCAGTTCCGCAATCAGTTATCCGAATTGCGAGGGCGTCGCTACCAGCTGTTGTCCGTTCTCCTCCTGTTCGTTTACGCCTTCTTGCTCTACCACTTCCTGGGCAAGTATTCTTCGGCCAATCATCCGTTGCCGGTGCTCAACTCCTGGCTGTTGCCCGTCCACGTGTCTACTATCATCATGGCCTATCTGTTGCTGTTCGTTGCCATCTTTGTGCGCGCCATGCTTTATCCGGCACTCGCGTTCCTTGGTTATGGCATCTTCATTGGCGCCATTTGGGCCAACGTGTCGTGGGGCAACTACTGGTCGTGGGATCCGAAAGAGACGTGGGCGCTCATCACCTTCATGGTCTATGCTGTTCCTGCCCATAAATCCTTCCACTTGTCAAACAGGTCTTTCCGCCTCTACATGGCGTTGGCGTTCCTCACCATTCTCATGACCTATTTCGGTGTGAACTACCTGTTGGGAGGCATGCATTCATATGCCTAAAATATCGTAGATACGCTTGATATCGACATGCTGGCGGACGTGAGCCGCCAGTTTGTCGTATTGCTCGTCTTTAAAGGCTCGCAGGTCTGCATGATTATTCAGCGGGGAACGTTGAACCGCGAACTTGCTTAGCAAGTGCTCAATGACGGGTGCATTATCGAGGAAACCGTGAATGTAGGTTCCGATGCAATGATCTGTCTGCAGGATGGACTCATCGGTATCGCTGACACCCTGATGGATTTCATACCCTTGACATTCCTGGCCTTCAAACGTAAACGTCACCTGACGGGTGGTTTTTTCTCGCGTCATCGTAGTATGGATGGGCAATAGTCCAAGACCAGGCAGACTCGTGATGCTTCCTTCAATGCCATCTGGGTCGTTGATCGTCTGACCTAACATCTGATAACCTCCACAGATGCCTACCACCATCTTCCCATCACGATGAGCACGCTGGATGGCCTGTGCACAACCGTTACGACGTAACTCCATCAGGTCGTCGAGCGTAGCTTTTGTGCCAGGCAGAATAATGATGTCGGCCTGTTGGATATCAGCGACGTTGTTGGTATAGAAAAGATTGACGCGGGGGTCGCGCTCTAATGTATCGAAATCGGTATAATTGCTGATATGTCGTAAGAGGACGACTGCCACGTTCACTTTGCCCTCAGCTAACTCTCGGCGCTTCTGTTCCAATGCCACGCTATCCTCTTCATCAATATAGATGTCTTTGTAATAGGGTATCACGCCAAGGACCGGCACACCACAAATATCTTCGAGCATCTTGCGACCCTCGTCGAAGAGGCGCATATCGCCACGAAACTTGTTGATGATGATACCTTTGATGAGTTTTCTGTCTTCGGGTGTCTGCAACATGATGCTGCCATAAACCGAAGCAAAGACGCCACCGCGGTCAATATCACCCACAAGGATGACGTCAGCCTTCGCGTGACGGGCCATCGACATATTCACCAAATCGCGGTCCTTCAGGTTAATCTCGGCAATACTGCCTGCACCCTCCATCACAATGGGGTTATAGCGTCTTGCCAAACGGTCGAAAGCGTCACAAACTTCCTGCCTATAATCTATTCTCTCACCTCTTACCTCTGACCTCTCACCTCCTTTTCTCCAATAATCGTAGGCGTCCTTATTGCCGATGGGTTTGCCGTTCAGGACCACCTGAGAAGTATGGTCACTCTGAGGTTTCAGGAGCAATGGGTTCATATCCGTATGACAGGGGATGCCAGCTGCCTCGGCCTGTACAGCCTGCGCACGGCCAATCTCGAAACCCTCGGGTGTGGCGTATGAGTTCAGCGCCATATTTTGCGCCTTGAAAGGTGCGGGCAGGTAGCCGTCCTGCTTGAAGATGCGACAAAACGCTGCTGCCACGATGCTCTTGCCGACATCGCTGCCTGTTCCGGCAAACATGATGGGATGGAGATGCTTCATAGTTGATAGAGATGGGTATAACTGGCTAATACATTCTTATATCTGAATACAGGCGTATCGACAGGTTCACCTTTGGCATCGTAGACTTGGGCGGCAGAAGGTATTCTCTCACCTCTCACCTCTGACCCCTCACCTCTGTAAAATTGCGTATAGTGGAACTCATGTCCACGATATTCTTTGCCGTCGAGCTCGAAACGTCGGTAGCCCAGCGAGAGTTTGCGGTCTGCCTTGCGGGCGGTGATAGAGTAGGGCAGTACGCCACACATCTCATACTCGCCGTCGTCCGTCACGATGCTTTGGCAGAGGTACATCATACCACCGCACTCTGCTACAATCCTACCGCCCCGTTCCGCATAGTCCTTGATGGCCCTGCGACAAGCCTCGTTTCTCACCAAAGCATCCAAATGTTTCTCAGGATACCCTCCTGGCAGATACAACAGGTCGATACCTTCAAACGAAGGCACCTCCGTCTCAGGGTCGAAGAACCGAACCTCTGCGAAGCTGTCAATCGTCTCTTGATACAGAAACGAAAACGACTCCTTATTGCGGGCTATCAAAGCGCTAACAGTTCCAGCCATCTTACGTGTTCCTCCAATAAATTACACAAAAGGGACGGTTCTCTCTGCGAGAGTGTGGCGTTGCAGTCTCTTTGTGTACTTAGTTCTGAGAAGTCCAGTCCCAAATAACGCGAGCCTTGTTCCAACGAAGCGTCCTTAGGCAGATACCCCAAACACTCGATGCCTAAATCCTCACACACTTGCTGAAGCATGGCGAAATGCCGTTCCGAGCCCACCTTATTGAATATCACGCCTGCGATGCGGACGTCCTTTCTGAAGTTGATAAACCCCGATAGCAATGCCGCCATCGAATAGGCTGCCGACTTCGCATCCACCACTAACACCACAGGGATATCCAACACGCGGGCTATCTCATACGACGAACCCCGTTCGTGGTCATAACCGTCGAACAAGCCCATCATACCCTCCACGATACACACATCTGCAGCCTTTCCATAGCGCTCAAACAACTCGCGCACATGTTCTGGCGTCGCCATATACGTGTCGAGGTTTACGCTGGGCCTTCCGCACACCGCCTCGTGGAACTTCGTGTCGATATAGTCCGGCCCACATTTGAAGGGTTGCACCTTGTAGCCCTGCTTTACAAACAACGCCATCAGCCCCCTGGCAATTGTCGTCTTGCCAGAGCCGCTCATGGGGGCTGCTATCAGAAATGCTGCTTTCATCATTATTTGAATTTTACCTTCAGTCCTACCACCAGCATCCGCCCAGGGGAATAGAGTGCATATTTCCGCGTCGACGAGTCGATGCGACGGTCCACCTTGTTGAATATGTTATCCACGCCGATGCTCGGCTCCAGATAAGCCCACTTCGTCACGTCGAAAGCGTGGGTCGTATTCAGGTTCCACAGTCCGAAGCCTGGTGCATCCTCGTAAGTCCCCGTGTAATAGGTCTTCGACTGCAACCGTCCGTTCACATTGGCGTTCAGCGTGTAGCGTCCCCATGTGTGACGGTAGTTCGCAGCAATCGTTGCCGCATGGCGGATGCTACGTTCCAACACCGACCATTCGTCGCCCGTCTTCGTGCGGGCATGGGTGTAGGCGTAGTTGCCCGACAAGTTGAAGCCCTTGAAGATGTTGGCCGATACGTTTGCCTGCACGCCCTTCACGTCACCCTCGTCGCTGTTCTGATAGAGCGCATAGCTCACCATCTTGTCAGCCTGGTCCTGCGTCATTTCCGGAAACTCCTGCATCAGCATCTGGCGACTGGCGTCGTCCACGGGAACATTCTCCTTGACAATCATATCGTTGATGCGGTTGATGTAACCCGTCACGCTGACGGCAATCACGTCGTCGCGATATTCGGCATTCAGCGCGAAATAGTTGCTCTTCTCGGGATTCAGGTCCTTGTTGCCGAAACTGATTTGCGCCTTACCGCGATTCACGGAGAAGTAGTGGTAGTAGAGCTCGTCGAGTCCGGGAGCACGGAAGCCCGCCGAGTAGGTGGCGCGGAAACGGAAATTGCCCGGGGCATACATCAGCGTCGCTTTCGGCGTCAAATGGGTACCGAAAGTCTCGTGGTTGTTTAGTCGCAAACCGACGGTGGCCGTAGCAAACCCTCTTCCCACGCGAACCTTCGCCTCGTGCTGGGCGTAGGCTGCCAGCGAATACACATGCTGGTCGATGTTGCCACTGGTGGCGGTCAGGTAATCCTTGCGCCAGTCGGCTCCGAAGATGGTCGTCGAGTTGCTGGTCAGACCGAGGATGGCCTTCGCCTGTCCCTCCATTATGCGCTGCTTCTTCGACTCCACGTAGTCGCCAACGGCATTCGTCTTGGTCTCCGCGTCATACTCCTTTCCGTAGCGGAAACGGTCCACTGTGAAGTCGGCCTGCAGCGAGTTCTTCTGCGTAAACTTATAGATGCCGCCCACGTTCCATCGCAGTCCTTTGTAGCGCATCTCGTAGTCGGTGCCGCCGGTGACGTCGGGATTGGCGTTAGGGCGGTCGGTGATTTTGTACGAATAGTCCAGACCCGCGTTCAGCGCCAGATGCTGATTGGGGGCATAGATGAATTTCTGTCCCAGAATGCTTGCGCGATAGCCCGTAAACAGCGGTGCTATCGACCGTTGCGTCTCGGTGTCCGAGCCCTTCACGTATTCCAGGTCGTTGTTGCGATAGCTGTCGGCGCGGTCGTGGGTAAACGACGTGTACGAGCCGAAACCGTCCTTGTAGATGTCGAGCGTCGCACTCTCCGTCAGCACGCCGTGACCGCTAATACGGAGGTCGTTGGCGACACTGACAAGCGACTCCGTAGGCTGGTCGGTGATGATGTTGATGACACCCGCAATGGCGTCGCTGCCGTATAGTGACGAAGCCGCGCCGTCGAGTACCTCGATACGCTTCACGCGCGACATGTTGATGCGGTTCAGGTCCACGTTATTCGAGATGTCGCCTGACAGCTTCTGACCGTTAATCAAGATGAGGATATACTTGTTGCCCAGTCCGTTCAACCGCAGTTGCGAGCCCATGCTGTTCGGGGCCATCGACACCTGTGGCATCAGGCGCGTCAGTGCACCGTCAAACGTCTTAATGCCCTGTTCCCGAATCTCCTGACTGCTGATGACGCTGACCGGTGTCGACGTGCTCTTCAGTCGCTGGTGATGCCCTGAACCCGTCACTACCACGGGGTTCAGATTATACGTCCTGTCTACCGAGTCGCGCCGCTCCATCTTGTGAATCTGCGCAGAAGCGCTAATGGCCGACAGAAACGCTATCATCAAGGTTAAAGCAATCTTGTTCATGTTGTTCTTGTATTACATATTTGCCTGCGAAGGCTGCGGTTAAGCGAGAGCCATGATGCTCGCATCAATGGCCGAGTGTGAGCAGTCTTTCGCACTTAGTGCGCAAAGGTACGAAAAAAAAACGAGCCCACCAAACGATGAGCCCGAATTTTCTGTTGCGCTTTCCGGCGAACGCCCTGCAAAAGATAAAAAGATAAAAAGATAAATCTCTCGCAATACCTTTATTTAGGGCAATTCCGAGATACAACAAAATCCACGCCATGCTATTATGACGTGCATTTTTGTTGGTCCACAAATCTCCCGACCGGTGGAGGATATTGCCGGAAAAAACATAATTTTCCTTAATACTTTTTTACCCCTGTTAACACTTCGCGAGGCGAATTTATCTTTTTATCTTTTTGTCTTTTCCCGGGTGTTTGCACGGGGGCCAATATATGTATAAGGGGGGTTACTTAAATATATTTTTAAATACCTATTTATATTTACATACATTAAAAGGGCTTTCTCTGGTGAACGCCCTGCAAAAGACAAAAAGATAAAAAGATAAATTTCAAAAAAGCCGTTAAAATGTTCGGCATTGGCACACATTCGGTATTTTTTTGAAGTGTCAAAATGTCCCGAATTTTCATTGTCGTTCCAAAAATTCTTCATACTTTTGCACCGTCAAGCGCTGACAAGGGTTGCTCCCGCTCTCCTCAAGGGTTGCTCCAAGGATGTTCCGAGTTTATGACGGCTTTTAGGGGTTGGGCGCGGTAAAACCGAAAGTTTTTTTATTCGTTTAACAATTTAAATTTTTACAACTATGCTTTGGTACTTTACTCACTTATTCGTAATTTTCTCCATGGAGAAGTTTTTGGACGAGCCAAGCGAACAAGTTCGAGTCCTTTCGCTCGAAAGAACAAAGAAAAACTCGTTTTCCTTTGGTTCTTTGCTCGCTTATTCGTAACTTTGCAGGCAAATTTCAATAGCATGCTAACTCCTGTAACAAGATACCTGCTCTGTATGATGTTCATTTGGACGGTGGGCACGGGGTGTCTTTGTGCGCAAGAGATCGTGGAGCATCAGGGCAACCATTACACCATTCACGCAGATGCGCTGGAGCCTGACGCGGAGATGACATTGCTCGACGTGCTGCAGATTTGTCCGGAATTCATGACCACCGACGGCAAGAACATCACGGCCGACTATGTGCTCACCATCGACGACATCTCTGTCGGCGGGAATTGGGAAGGCATGCTGCAGAATATCAAAGCCGTAGAACTGGACGAAGTACACATCTATAACTATTCGACTGTGGCTAATGGCGACGACGGCATCAGTGGCGAAATCAACATCACGTTCAAGGATGCAGAACAGCGTGATGCGAAGATTGCCCTGACAGGCAGCACCTACGGCAATGGCAGGATGTTTGCCTCGTATGCCGAGAGTGGCGAAAAGGTCAGCGTAAGGGGGATGCTGAACACGGAGTTTCGCTATGGCAAGGGAAGCATCAATGATGGTATGCGTGTGACTTCGCGCAGAGGAATAGAAAACGCAACGGCATTCCTGAACTGGCAACCAACAGAGCGCGACAAACTGGAATTCAAGCTGATACAAGGTTATCTGGATCAGGCCGACCGTTTCTTTGTTGACGGGGAAAGTGGGCAGGATGCAAGCCGGGAACGTCTTGGGGAGTTTTCGGCTACCTACGAGCGGACGCTGAATGACCGTGGGGCTTATCTCTACTTAGAAGGCGGGCTTGACTATATGAATATGACGGAAAACACATTGGACGTGCAGACCTGGGCACCCATCTGGAATGTGGAAGCAGGATTCCCGCTCTTTACGGATTACCTGACGGTAACAGCAGGTTGGGAAATAGACTATTACCTTATTGAGTATCTATATAGTGTTGTAATATAATAAGATACAACAACTTTATATAATTGAAAGTAACAAGTGAGAAACATTTTCAAGAATGTTATATTACTGCGTTACGCAATCATCCACATAACTGAGATATATGCAGACGGGGTAATGGAGAAGAAAGTAGAAGCCGATAATTCAACGACAGAAATGTTCAGATAGGTTTTCCTTTGAGAATTTCGGTGTAATTCGGCTCTCGATTTTTGAGAATTTCGGCAAAGTCCATTTTACCGAGCGCAACAGAGCCAAATCGCCGAACAAAAACAATCCAAATTACCGAAAATTATTCGGTCAAGTTACCGAATATGAATAAAAAGTTGTATCTTTGCAGCAAACTTTTCGACTGACCGAAAGCAGAGGCGTTTTATAACACCTCACAGAGGTTAGTTATATAGAAGCGGATTGTGCGACCAGAAGTCGCAAAAGCAATTATTTAGCCCTCGGAGGAGGTTGGAAAAACCGACGCACGCCGATGGAGTATCGGGAAAGTAAGTAACGTCATACAAATCCGGGTGAAGCGTCAGAATGAAACCCTGAATACTGTGCCTTCTTCAATGTGCGAGCTGACCGTTATGCTGGCTCCGAACCGTTCAAGGATGCTTTTCGCAAGGGCAAGCCCCACTCCTTTTCCGGAAACTGCCTTTACATTCGAAGCACGATAGAATGGCTGGAATATGGCTTGAAGCTCTGATTCGGGAATGCCTATGCCCCTGTCCTCAATGACGAGTTCGGGCTGGCGTATGGTGACGGTAACTGGGTTGCCATTGGAGTATTTCACGGCATTGCTTATCAGATTGTGTACAGCCATGCGAAGCAATTCCGCATCGGCGTCTATCGTGAAATCCTGGAGCACAATGGCTTCCACACCGCCCGTACATTCAGGCAGCACAACCGACGAAAGACTCGTCTGCTGCATTCTGGATTCGTCAATCCGACCGTTATGGGCATGAGAATACTGCAACAGTTCACGCATGATGATAACAATACGGTTGGTTTCCTTGGAGATACGCTCAAGAATGTCGCGGTATTCTGCCGGCTGATGGTCCATCATCAGTGCCACCTCGCACTCGCCTTGTATGGCTGTCAGCGGATTGTTGATTTCATGGGATGCATTGTTGACAAACATCTTCTCGGTCTGGTAGTCCTTGTCGATTCTGTCGAGCATCCTGTTGGCATAGATACGGCTGATGAGATAAAGCACCCCGGCAGAGAGCAGTACAAGCAGGAGCAGTCCCCAGAGCAGCACCCTGTTGATGTCGCCGATGAAAGGATTGCGGCTGACGACGACCACCGCAAAGGTTCCCGTGTTGTCATAATAGACAAAGGCTGTCCCTACCTCTTCTCCATTTTCAAAGTCAATCGTCTCATCCCTTAGCAAGCGTTTTATCTCCTCCTCGTCAAGGTATCGGGAAAGTTGCCCTATGGCAGAAGGCCGGTCGGCCAGGTTGATGAACAGTTCTTCGGAAGTAGGAATGGAGTTTTGCCGGCGTATCACCACGTTGCGATATTTCACAGGGTCAAGTTCGTCTTCCGAGAACTTCTCCTCGGCCAGTGCATGTGCCTTCTCCTCCAGATAGTGATAATAGATGTCGTTGGTATAGTCAGACGCAACGAACAGGAAAAGTAGGGCCGTGATGACAACCAGTCCGATTGTTATCCCCGAATATATCAGCGATATTTTGCTGCCAGTCTTCATTTCTTCAGACAATAGCCCGTGCCTACCACGGTATGAATCATCTTCTGCCGGAAACCATCGTCGATCTTCTGGCGCAGATAGCGCACATAGACATCCACAATGTTGGTGTTGGTGTCGAAATCCTTGTCCCAGACATCCTTGAGCAACTGTCTGCGTGACAGTATTTCCCCCTCGTGCTCCATCATGTATTGCAACAACCTGTATTCCTTGGTGCTCAGTTCCCACTCATGGTCGCCGCGAAAGGCTTTGTGTGTGGATGCGTCTAAGCGCAAGTCGCCACAAACCATACAGGAACGGTCAGCATTGGATTCTGCTCTGCGAAGCAAGGCCTGGATGCGGGCCAACAGTTCCACGAACTTAAAAGGCTTGGCCAGGTAATCGTCAGCACCCGACTGCAGCCCGTTCACGACATCCTCCGTCGTGTCGAGTGCAGTGAGCAACAGCACAGGCAACTGATAGCCGAAGGCTTCACGGATACGTCGGCACACCTCTATCCCTGTCATTCCAGGCATGCGTATGTCGAGCAGCACCAAGTCATAGCGATGCCCCTCACTGAGCAGCCGCCATGCCTCAGTGCCGTTATCGACTGTTGTCACGTCGTAGTCGAACCCTTTGAGTCCTCGGCTTACGAAATCGGAGATGTTCCCTTCATCCTCAGCCATCAAAATCCTTTTCACCAATCAAGTTTGTTTTTTCGGATGCAAAGTTACGCATTTCATTCTTAATTTCCTCACGCAATCTTACAAAATTTTATTAATGTTGACATGGCGGTAGGCTTTTTCCACTATCAGCGGGAAGACGAACAGCGTAAACGCAGTGGCACAGGTCAGTCCGCCGATGATGACGATGGCCAAGGGACGCTGGCTCTCGCTTCCTATGCCGTGGCTGACGGCTGCTGGAAGCAATCCCAGGGTGGCCATCATGGCGGTCATCAGCACGGAGCGGATGCGGGAGTGCATGCCTTTCTCTACAGCCACCGGCAGCGGATGACGCTGGCGGACGAAGTGCCTGATGTCCATGATCATGATGACCCCGTTTTGGATGCAGATGCCAAAGAGACAGATGAAGCCGATGCCGGCAGAGATGGAGAAGTTGAAGCCCGTCAGGAGCAGAATCAGGATGCCCCCCACGGCGGCAAACGGCACATTGGTCAGCACGAGGGCTGCATCACGCGCATTGCCAAAGAGCACATACAGAATACTGAAGATAAGCAGGATGCTGATTGGCACGACGTGTGCCAAACGGTCGGTGGCACGCTTCTGGTTCTCGAAGTCTCCGCTCCATTCTATTTTGTACCCCTCCGGCAGCGGCACCGCCTTCGCCACCTTTTCACGGCTTTCGTCAACCGCACTGCCTATGTCCCTGTCGCGTACGGAGAACTTGACAGCACAATAGCGCACGTGATTCTCACGATAGACAATCAGCGGCCCGGTGATGGTCCTGATGGTGGCCAGTTCGCTGATAGGAATCATCTGCCCGTCGTCTGTGGGCACCTTGATTTTGCCGATGGCCTCGGCATTGTCGCGGAACGGCCCCGCGTAGCGCACCACGAGATTGAACTTGCGCTCCTCCTCGTACACCTGCGATGCCGCCTTGCCGCCGATAGCCATCTCGATGATGCTCTGCACGTCGTCCTTGGCAACGCCATAGCGTGCCAGCCGTCCCTCGTCGATGTCGATCTGCAATTCCGGCTGTCCGATATTCTTGATGACACCCAGGTCGGCGATACCTCGGATGGGCTTCATGGTCTTGTAGATTTCGGTTGCCAGCCGCTCCGTCTCAGCCAGATCCTTGCCATAGACCTTGGCGACGATAGCCCCTTTCACACCGCTTACAGCCTCCTCCACATTGTCCGAGATGGGCTGTGAGAAATTGAAGTCGATGCCCGGATACGCACTCAGCCGACGGTTCATCTCCTCCACCAATTGCTCCTTGGTCCGGCCGGTCGGCCATTCCCTTTCAGGATGCAACTTCACAAACAGTTCGATGTTGTAGAAACCCGTGGCATCTGTACCATCGTTAGGGCGACCCGTCTGCGTCATCACCTGACTGACTTCAGGAAAAGTGCGCAGCGTGTTGCGGAATTGGTTGGCCAGCGTCACACTCTCGCTGAGCGAAACACTCTGGGGCAGGGTGGCACGCGCATAGATAGAGCCCTCGTTCATCTGCGGCAGAAACTCCGAGCCTAAAAACAAGAATGACGACAGACCTGCCACCATCGTGGCCACGGCGATGAGAATGGCCTTCCGGCTATGGCGATGGCAAAAGAGGAAGAAACCGTCGAACCATTTATAGACATATTCCAGCAGCCTGTTCTTCTTTTCCGCGATGTTTTCCCTCAGCATCATGGAAGATAGAACGGGCACCAGGGTAAGCGTGAAGATCAAGGCGCCAAGCAGGGCAAAGCCCAGGGTGAAGGCCAACGGCGTGAACATCTTGCCCTCGACTTTCTGGAAAGAGAAAATCGGCAGGAGTGCCGTGATGATGATGAGTTTTGAGAAGAACACCGACTTGGCTTTGCCGCGAGCCGTGGTGCGAATCATTCCGGCCTTGCTGCGCTTGTTGAATGCCTCCATGCCAACCTCCCGCGCCTGTGATGAGAGTGCCACAAACAATGCCTCGACCATCACCACGGCACCGTCGATGATGATGCCGAAGTCGATGGCTCCCATCGACAGCAGGTTGGCACTCATGCCACCGAGGTGCAGACAGATGAAGGCAAAGAGCAGCGCCAAGGGAATGACGCTCGCCACAATGACTGTGCATCGCCAGTCGCGCATAAAGAGGAACACGACCAACGTGACCAGCAGAATGCCTTCGAACACATTATGCAGAACGGTGTTCACACTGAGGCGCACCAGGTCCTCACGGTCGTAGAAGGTCTTGACAGCCACGTCTTTCGGAAGGTCTTCACGCTGTATCTCGTCGATTTTATCCTTCAATGCAGCAATCACCTTCTCTGGGTTCTCGCCCTTGCGCATCACCACAATACCCTCAACGACATCGTTTTCATCTTCACGACCTACCTGCCCCAACCGGGGCTGACAGGACTCATGCACCTTTGCCAGATGGCGGACGAGGATGGGCGTGCCGTTCACGTTCTTCACCACAATATCGCCAATCTCCTGAATGTTGTTGATCAGCCCGATGCCCCGCACGACGTATGCCTGACTGTTACGCTCAATGACATCGCCACCAACATTCACATTGCTGTTGGCGATGGCCTGAAAGAGTTCAAGACTGCTGATGCCGTACTGGGCCAGTTGGTTAGGATTGACGCTCACCTCAAACGTCTTTACCTCGCCGCCGAAACTCACGATGTCGGCAATGCCGGGAACGCTGCGGAGTTTGCGCTCAATCACCCAGTCTTGCAGCGTCTTCAACTCCCTTATATTCCTTTGGTTGCTTGACAGAGTATAGCGGAAAATCTCGCCCGTAGGCCCGCTAAGCGGCTGGACCTCCGGCCTCACCCCGTCGGGCAAGTCCGCATCGTTGATCATATTATAGACCTGCTGACGCGCATACTCGTCATCCGCATGGTCGTCGAAGACTACCGTGACGACCGACAGGCCGAAGAGTGTCGTGCTGCGGATGTCGGTCTTCTTCTGGACAGAGTTCATGGCTATCTCAATGGGTATCGTCACGAACTTCTCTATCTCCTCGGCAGAACGCCCGCTCCACTGGGTAATGATTGTCACCTTTGTATTGGTGACATCAGGAAACGCATCTACGGGTGTATCCTTGAAGCACAGCATACCTATCACTACCGCCGCTACTGTGAGGCAGATGATGAGATATTTGCGCTTGAGTGAGAACGCTATGATGAAATCAATCAGCTTATTCATTGAAAGAGGCGTTAAAGTACAACAACGCATTCTGGGTGACAACCTTCTCGCCAGCCGTCAGCCCGGAGGAAATGAAACTACGGTCGGAGGATGCATGAGCCACGCTGACTTCCCTGCGCTCATACCGGTTCTTGCCGGTCTGCACCATCACATATTCCTTTCCTGACAAGAAAATCACAGCCTTCGCAGGTACTGCTGGCATCCGTAAGCCTTGCTGCGACAGGCTCATACGGACATTGGCAAAAATGCCCGGCTTGAGTTTACCATCAGGATTATCCAGGCACACCCGCACTTTCATGGTCTTGCTCTCGCGGTCGAGCACGCTATACACCTTGTCAATCTTTCCGTATGAAATCTCGTCGGGATAAGCCATAGTCGTTACCGAAACGGGAGCGCCTGCCCGTATCTTGGCAATGTCGCTTTCATATACGTCTGCTATCACCCACACTCTTCGTAGGTCGGCAATCTCGATGGCGGCCTCGTCGTTATTGTCATCACTCACATACGAGTCGTTGTAGATATGCTTGCAGATGACATATCCCGAAATTGGGGCGATGAGCGAAGCGTTTGCCCCGTTGCCAAACCCATTGATGCTTGCCACGTCATTCAGACGCCTGCGCTCAGCCTTGGCCGTCATTACGCGCTCGCGGGCCTCCTCGACATCCTTGTCGCTGGCCATACCGCTCCCCAGTAAGTCTTGTTGCATGGCGTACCAGCGTTCAGCCATACGAATCTCTGCATCGGCATCGCTGATGCTCTTGCGATAGTCGGCAGCCCCTTCGCTCTTTATCACTGCCAACTGCTGTCCACGGCTGACCTTGTCTCCAACCTCCACTTTCAGTTCTGTCACCCGTCCGGTACATGGGATAAACACTTTGCGGAGGCAAGTCTCGTCGCAGGCGACATTGCCGTTCAGCACCAACTCATCGTCAATTTCGCAGAGTCTGGCTGTCTCTGTAGCCACGTCACATTGCAATGCCTCTTCGCTGTCTGTCTGCTGACTTCTACTGCTGCAAGATGCCAATGTCAACATTCCTGCAAAAATCATTGTATATGTTTTCATACTTACTATAAACTATTACAACTCAAAACCCACAAACTTACTTATTTCTTCATTCGTTTTTGCGAGTTTCGCCTTTGAATCGAGCATTTGGAATCGTGTATCGCGATAACTGCCGTACAAGTCAACAAACTCAACGACTGAGATGTTGCGTTTCAGAAACTGTTCCTCAGCCGCCATAAGCAGTTCGTCAAGGTCGGCAGTCAGGTTCTGCTCTTGCTCCTCCACGAGTTTGAGATAATGCATGGCCGAGCGATAAAGAGCCAATAAAGAAGCATGGAGTTCTTTTTCCTTTTGCTCTTTCGATAGCGCGGCCTGTGCATATTGCGCCTTGGCTGAGCGGATGTTTCCCTGGTTACGATTCCATAGCGGCACGCTCACCGTAGCGCCTATGGCAAAGAAATTATGGCCGATGCTGCCATTCTTGTCCCATTCGCCGAAAATCGCAATATGTGGCAGCGCGTCAGCCTTTTCCACGTTTATTGCATGCAGAGCGCTCTCTTGCTCATACGTCTTCTGCAATATTTCAGGATGGTTTCTTACAATCAGGTGAAGCAGTTCCGGGTCTGGTTGCGTCGCGAGTGGCTGAAGCCTTGCGAGATTACTGACAGCCTGCGAAACGATGTCGCCGTCGTTCATCAGAGCCTCTATCCTGTTCCCGTCTTCCGGCCAGAGCTGAATGCGCAGTTGCTTCTGCAATTCGTTCTCCGTGGCGAGCATCTCAGACCATTCCGCACGCAATTGGCTCAGCAAGGCCGCAATACGGAATGTCTGCATCCGGGGTATGTTCCCCTTTTCAGTCTGTTCCCGACAGGCATCCAATATCTTCTCCACCGAGGAGATTTCCTTGTCGTAAACCTTCAGTTTCTGCTGTACATGGTAAAGTTCGACAAATGCAGTCCTTGCGTCATATCTCACATCATTCCGTATGGTGTTGTATGCCGACTTTGCGGCGCCCAGAGTGGCCTCAGCCTGCCTCACCTTGTTTTTGTGCTGGCCGCCAATGGCAATCGGCTGAGAGATTTGCACATCGGTCTCACCGTCATATCCAAAGTCGAACCACTTCCGATTCTCAGGATTCTGCACATTATGCAGTATCTGTATCTCCGGGTTTTCATACTTTTTCGCCTGTGCCAATCGTCCCTCGGCAGCCTCGATGTCCAAGCGCGAATGTTGCAGTTGATAGTTGCCTCCACACAATATGCTGTCCACCTCGTCGATAGTCATGGGGCGGTTCTGTGCAAAACCATGAACCGCCAGCAACGTCATAAGTGTCCACAAAAAATATCTGTTCAGTTTCATGGCTGCAAAATTACTGCTTATCATCAGAACCATCAAACAAAGGCGATTAGAAGGCTCTCATGTCACATTAGAATTTTCTAATCATTGTGAACACCTGCCGTTTCTACAATTTGTCGTAGCCAACTCATAATTGCAGAAACAAAGGCCGGACGCATGTTTGGCGAATGGAATGACTACGGCCGATTGCTGAACGGTTAGCGCGTCTCTTGTCATCGCGCAGAAAGAACAAATTTCACGCAGACTGCCACTTGCAACCTCACAGTAGGAACACTGCGCAGCCAGCAGGCTACTTGCAGACCTCGCCGCATGGTTCTTGTAATGGTTACAAGGGTGCCTCCGCGCCCTCAGAGGCTGCTCTGTAATGTAATAACTATTGTCGAAACCGTACCTTATACAGATATGCCTTCTACCCACAGAACAACTTCAACAATCCATAGACTACCTCCAGAAGGATGATGCCTGAACAGATACAGAAAACTACGTACAATCGCATGAAGGTTTTCCTCCCGAAATAAACATCAGAAATCTTATTGGGGAACAACAGATGAATATAACGGCTCGTTACACTTGGCAATGACATCGGCATTGGCAGAAGGGAATAGTACAACCAGAGGTTACTTCTGCTTGTAGTCTTTAGTCACTCTTTTACACTCTTTCATGTACTCTCGGTACTCTTTGACAGGCATAGGCTTGACCTTCTGGTCTGAGAACATGAGGTCAATACCTTCCAGTTCCATCATGACCTCGGCATTGTCGCTGAAGTACGCATGAACATAGCGATTGATGTCCTGTTGCTTCTGAAGGATGGCATTGTCTCGTGCGATGAAGAACAGAAGTCCAAGGCTAATCAGCCAGATAGACCATGCAACAGTCTTGAAGCCCCCCCGTACATGCTTGCTGGAGTAGAAGCACTTGAAGCAATACCAAGGGTACAGATAGAGCGAGTTCAACAATATGTGTCCGCTCGCATCCTTGAATTTTGGCTTTTCGTATGGAACGAGATTGATTCGGCCAAGAAGTTCACACAAACGGTCTTGGATGTTCTTGTATTGTCTCTTGATGACATGGCTGTTATTGTTGAATTTGTTGATGGCATCTGTATAACGCTGAGTTGACCTTTGATAAGCTTCAAGAGCTGTCGCAGGTTTTCCTTCAGCCCGAAGTTTCTCTTCCTCTGCCTTTTGCTTCTTTTCCGTCTCTGTCATGTAATCCTTAACGGCATCCTTAATTGCAGCCGAGACTACTTCTCGAAGTGAATCCTGCTTTACATCGAGCTGGAAGTTATCTAGAGTATTTTGGACTCCAAGCAATGAACTGTAAATCGCATTGCCCTGAGTCTTCTCGATGTCAATATTCACTTCAGCAGGTGTGTGTGGGTCCGTTTCAGACCCTTCCTCACTCACTGAAGGGGGTGGCGTTTCAACACCCCTATTGCCCTCTGCACTTTCAGCATCTTGCCCTGAAGCATTTTGATTAGGATTTGTAACTTGCGGATTAGCAGGAGCCGAGGACTGGGGCTTTTCAACTGCCCCAATCTCAGCACCATCCGTATTTTCAGGTAGTGTTTCAGTCAAAAGTGAATCCCCTGACAACATAGCAGACATATTCGCGCCCATGTTTGCAAGTGCATTCATTGAGTCCTTCTTGGACTTGCTTTTTGTGTGTGACATATTGTTTTCTGTTTGATTTACTTACTCATGATTAATGCCGTCCTTTTCTTCGCGGCTGATATTCATTCTGTTTCGCTCTCTGGCGCTCACGCTCCCACCATTCGTCATCGTTTCCACCGCCACCACCAGAAGATGGCGCTATCTGAGTGCCGCCAGTAGCCAGTTCAACGGCTGCCGCTGCGATGTTGGAAACAAGATGGCTCCCCTCTTGTGGAGCGGACGTATTGCTCATATCAAAAGCTTCCGCAGGGTCGCCCCAATCCTTCTCACGCTCCTTCACAAATTCCTCGTATGATCTCTCTTTGATGTTATCAGAGAAATCATCGCCATAGACTGGCTCAAAGACTTGGTTGTCAGTCAAGCGTTCAGTCAACTTGCCTTCCTCTGGTCTGACATACTGACCGCCACGGAACATCTGAACATCCTCGTCATCGCTGATATCCATAACCTTCTCCAGAGCCGAGAACTTCAGGGACTGGTCGCATTTGGCACCTCCGATGGAGAATTTCTTATCGGTGATAGTGTAAACGATACCGAGTCCCTTGCCGTCTCTTGTCGGAACGATGGTAGTTTTGATGCCCTGCTTGGCAAGAGCCTCGCGGAAATCCTTCAATGACTTGCACGTTCCGAGCAGAGGCATTGCTGCATCAGCAACCTGGTACTTCAACTTGTCCTTGCCCTTCAGCGCAGAGCGGTTGACGTTCTTCTTGTCCTTGGCGAAGTAGAGTCCGTATTCCTTTGTCATCTTGTAGCAGATACGTTGTGAACGAGTCTTGTAGAACTTCATGTCGAGCGGTTTTCCGTCATCACCGATGATGTTGAGAGCCATGTGTATGTGGTCATAGTCGTGGTCATCATGCCGGATGATGATGAGCTGCGTCTTATCCCATCCCATGCGTTTGAGGTAGTCAAGGGCAAAGGCTGTCATGAACTCGTCACTCTTTGTCCTGTGACTGTCTTTCTCAGAGAAAGCCAGGGCTATATGCAGCATCTTCTCGCTGACGGTGTGGCTCCGACTTGCCTGAATTTCGAAGGATGCGCAAATGGCTTCGTGACTGGCAGTACACAGCCCTTTTGCAATCAGGATGCGAGCGTCCTTCTCCTTCACATTATCCATATAGTTGATCAGTCCAGCCGCCAGACTTCCCGTGGTTATCTTTGCGAACATAGGCGTGCAATATGGATGAGAACCTGACCTATCATCTGCGACTGATACTCTAACTGCGGTGTCAGTTGGATGAGTTTCTGTATACGCCTGTCAGATGATTCCTTAAAGGCTGCGTTGAACTTCATCGTGAGCTGGTTCAGATTGTTCGACATGCCGGAGCAGTCCTTCAAGGCATCAGCCAGTTCCTTCGGTATCGGCTCTACCACCTTTCCATAGATAGTCTGGTGATGGATGTAAAGGCTCAAAGGTCTTCCGTTGGCGTTCTCTGTAATCTTCTCACGCTCCTTGTCTGTGAAGTAAACTGAAACCAGTTTCTTCTTCTCATCCTCTGCCTTCGCAGGTCTTCCGCCCTTGGGCTTTACCTCGCGTCTAGCTTCGGGTAAATCGGGGGTACAATTCTTCTGTGTTGCCATTTAATCTTGATTATTATGGTGACATATATAACGGGAAGCCCAACTGGCTGCATCGAGTTCTGAACATTTCAGAACACAAACTTGCTCCTGTACCCCCGTTTAACCAATAACCAAGCGAGCTTGGTGCGTTACGGCAAAACGGCTCTCGCAGAGCGTCACAATGCTGTGAAGAAATGCCAGGAGCAGGATGCCGTAGGCAGGTATGAATGAAGAGGTGTAGCATAGTTTTAAGAGACAAGTTTGGGCTTGCTATTTGATGTCACATTAGTTACTATTATCAGGGTTTGGCGACAAGTATTTGTCGATAGCCAGCGCAGCCTGAAGAGCATCGTCATAGGTGGCGAACTCAAAGCTGACGGTGTTCTTGACAACTCGCTTGCCGTGTCTGTCCTCAGCAATCCTGCAAACGGTGTAGTAGTGATTGTGGGGTATCTTGTCAGAGAACCGAATAACTGACTTTGCAGGGATGCCATCAGTGGCTTCATGTCGTTCAAGATTAAAGTAAGGGAAAGAAGGAATAGTATTTTCCTTTCCCTGCTGCCGGGCACTATCATTAGATATGTGTTCATCAGCAAGGGAGTCAAAACTACTGCTCATTTCTTCGCTTACGCTTAACAACACATCTCCATTTCTGTCCATACAACTGTCCACATCGGTGCCAGATTTCGGAGAGGGTTCTTCTGACGTGTCCTTGAACTCATCATTAGAACCGTTTTGCTCCAACTCGGCATCCGATACCGTCTTAAAAAGGGTTGAAGTCTCAGAACTCTGACAGGCAGGAACTGTTTCTTCTGGTACAGATGTAGCCTTTCCTGCCTGATTTAAAGTGGTATCAGTAATTTCTGCAACGGAATTGGTATCGTTTGTAGTTTCTGCTGTGATTGATACGGATTCCTGATTGCCATCGGTTACAACCGACTCTTTTGAGTTGTCATTAACCAGAAATCTCTTGCCTCTCTTCGGGCGACTATCCGACTTCAGCCATTCCACAAGTTCATCCTTGAAAAAGAAGAGCTTGTTTCCGCGCTTGAAGTGGGGGATCGTGTCCTTGGATGTGGCAGAATGAATGGCAGACTTGGAGTAGCCAGTGAATGCCACAGCCTCGTCAATGGTGAGGATGGCATGAGGATCCTGCTGGCTTGCTCCGTTCTGAATCCACGCTGCAATGATGCCTAACTTGTCGTCGATACGGGCGAGAAGGACAGGAATATCATTGAAGGTGGACATATGCTTGGTTTCTTCGTGCATACACATTGTTTATTAAAAGGGTTAGTTACTATAGTGCTAAAACTCGTTCGATACTTGCTGCCTCTGATACGTTGGAAGCAAACTACGTGCGCCCCGACAAAAAGGAGGTGGCCGAGTGTAGGTAAGTGGCATCTGGCTCATCTCTTCTCTATGCGTTTCGTGGACAGATACTGCTGAGCCTGCTGCTCGATTTCCTTCTGCGATGCGATACGGTTGCAGGTAAGCCAGTGGTCAAGATCTGCCTGTGAAAAGAAACAGAGCTTGCCCATTGGCTTGTAATAAGGAATCGCATGACGCATCATCAACTTGTGAAGATAGCTGATCTTCAGACCAAGATAGGCTGCTGCCTCTGCTGTGGTCAAGAGTGGGTTCTTAATTTTCTCCATATAACAAAATTTGCGTTTAACTTCTTGTTCTATACCATCCCAGACTGCGGATTTCAAACCGCTGAGTTTGAATGGTTTTCGACTGCAAATTTCGCCATATTTTCAGGTGGTCACAAGTTGACTTTGTGTGTTTTTCTAAGGCAAAACAAAAACGTTATACTGCTGATAATAAGCAATATAACGTTTTTGCAAATTGCGATTGTGTGGTAAACGTGTGTTTTCGTGTGGTCGCTTTGATGCCTTTATCTTCCCAAGATGGATTTTACTGTCCTATAGAACTCCTTGTTGGCTTCAGACCCGCTTCTTTCATCCACGTCGTTGTAGTGTGACTTGTAGTAGGACTCGCTGATCTTGCAAGCAGCCAAGATTCCTTTGAGCCAAGGCTTTTTCATCTCGGATATGGCAGGAACACAATGCTTCAGGAGCTGGCTTATGAGATAGCACATCCTCTGCTTTTCGCCATCAAGGATTCTGACAGGCACAAGGGGTGTGCGCAGATTCAGGAATTCGCAAAGGTCTAACTTGGTTGCCGCCTCAAATTGTTTTCCGTTACAATGGTTGTAGATGGGAGAACAGTCATCGACATCCAGATAGTTGCGATAGTAATCAAGTGGAAACGATTTCAATTCTGCCATATCTATTCTCCTTGTGGTTTAGTGATAGTGTCGATGATGGTCTGAGATATGCGCTGCATGTAGAAGAACAGCACGGACAGGTCTTCAAGCGTGAACGACAGAGCGGCCGAGCAACGCTTTACCTCTTCGTTATATAAACGATGAAGTTCATTGACCTTGGCGTGGTGACTGTCGTACTCTGCCTTGACTGCATCACATTCAGGTGCCAATTCCTTGAACTCGTCAGAGTCACCAGCGAGATAGTCAAGGCGATTGCTCAGACGCTGGTATTCCTTCCAGAGTGGAGCGGCAATGTCAGCCTCTGCCTTCTCTGCATCACGGAATGGCTTGATGTGTGCCTCGAAGAGTGCATCATTGTCAATGCTGTCGAAGGCTTCCTGATTGTCAGTATAGAGTTGGTTGCATCTTGTAACCAACTGATTCAATTCGGTCGCATCGGCAAGCAGCCGGTCGATACCCTCGCCAGACTTCAATACACCTTCGGCATAGTCGATTAGGGTGTTGGTGTGCTGGTGCTCTTTATATAAGAGGTATAGGGAAAGAAGAGTCTCGAAGTCTGTTGGAGTAACCAGAAGCGACTTCATCAGTTCTTCCATTTTTGCCAAACCGGCATTGAGAGTTTGTATATAGTTGTCCATATTGGTGAAATTTAGGATTGCTACAATTATTTGGTATTGTTAGGCGAATGCCTGGTCAATGAGACTCACGGCATCATCTTTCTTCTTGTTGATAATCTTGGCATAAATCTGCGTGACCTCTACCTTGGTATGTCCCATCAGCTTGCTTGTGGTATAGATGTCCGCACCCAGCGTGAGCATCATAGTGCCAAAGGTATGTCGGCTGCAGTGAAAGGTGATGGGCTTGGTTATACCAGCCTTGTCAAGCCACGGCTGAAGGTAGAGCTTTGTGTTGACCTGAACAGGTATGTTTTCAAAAATCAGGTCTTCGTCAGTCTTGTCGCCTCTCTCCGGCATCCATTGCATGGCTTTCTTTGACAATGGAATGTAGAAAGGGCGCTTTGTCTTGAACATGACAGTATGCAGTCGGTACTTTTCTCCGTCCTTGACAATCTTGCCCCAGGTGATGGATCTGACATCGCTGCACCGCAGCCCTGTATAGCAGGCAAAGAGAAAGGCCTGTTTGATGTGTGGGTATGGGCTGTCTGTCGCTTCAAGCTGTTTAACTTCCTCAACAGTCAGGTACTCACGCTGACTCTCGGGTGCCTTGACTTTATCCTGCGCCGACAGCTTCATGATGGGATTGTCGGCAATGACATCCTCGCGCACAGCCATATTGAGGGCATTGCGCAGGCAGCCGAGGTAGTTGATGACAGAATAGTCCTTTAGCTTTTTTCCTCTTGGAGACCGATAGTCATTGCGAAGGAAGTTGGTCAGCCCTATGATATAGTCCCGATTCACATCCCTCATGGCAACATTGATATTGTAGGCAGTGAGCGCATGGATGGTATTGTGGATGAGTTTCTGGTCTTTGACTCCTTTCTGCTCCTGTGCCTGACGGAATGTCTCCATCCAGTCCTTCAGCAGCATCTTGGCCCGGATGGATGTATTCTTCAATCCGGCCTTGTTGTTGGTGATTTCAAGAATACGGTTGAGCTTGATGGTGTTGGCAGCACGCATGGTGTTTTCATTCTGTACCTTTGCCTGAGGATTAGTCTCTGGGATGAGGTAGAGTTTCAGGAACTCATAACTGCGCTTGCCGTTCACATAGATGTCGAGATAGAGAGAGCGCACGCCATTGGCAAGTTCTTTCTCCCGGAGTCTTACAGGCTCCTTGGTGTTCTTTGCGGATGTCTTTCGTGCCATGTCTGTTATAAGTTTTTGTCTATTAGTTCTATGGAATCATCTATCGTCTTGTTGATGATTTTTGCATATCGCTGTGTGTGACGGACGGATGTATGCCCCAGTAGTTTGCTTACGGTGTAAAGGTCAGCACCCAATGTAAGAAGCATCGTGGCGAATGTGTGCCGGGAAACATGGAAGGTGACGTTCTTTCCTGTTATGCCAGCCGATTCAGCCCAAGGCTTCAGATACTCTTGTATCTTGGAGACATCGAGTTTCTGAAAGACCTTGTCGTTCCGTTTCTCAGGCTCAGTAGGTCTTGGCGGCATCCATCTGCGAGCCTGGAGTGGCAGAGGCACATAGACAAGCCTTTCGGTCTTTATCATGCGTGTGCCGACTCTCCACACACCGTTATCAATGGTTATATCGGACCATTTCAGGGCGAGTACATCGCTACGGCGTAGTCCACAGTTACACGCAAAGAGGAAAGCGTTCTTGACGATTTCGCATTTGCAGGGAGTCTGAATGAGCATCTTCAGCTCGTCAATGGTGAGGTATTCGCGGACTTGTTCTCTGGGCAGGAACTTCTCTGTCGGGGTAAGTTTGCTGACTGGATTGGATTGTATCAGCCCTTCGCGAATAGCCGTGTTCATCGCGGTACTTAATTCGCTGACGATGTTAAACCCAGACTTGGAACTTATTGGATTACCGAATTTCGTCTTATATTCATTCTTCAGGAAGTTGATGAAGTCAAGACAGAACTGTTTGTCAACATCAGTCAAAGGAAGGTCATCATGGAAAAGTTCGAGCAGCTTCCTGAGGCGCTTTATGATAGAGAGATTGCGAACGCCTCGGTTTTCCTGGATTTCGCGATACTTGTCTAACCAATTAAATAAGGTGAGCTGTGGCGCTTCTACCTCTTGGCTCTGGACATACTTGCTGTCTGGCAGTTCCTTCTTCAGTTGCCGATTCCTCTTGCGGCATATCACTTCTGCCTTTTTGAGAGTCGCATCGTTCTTCCTTATCGATTTCTGGTCGGTTTCGGGAACCAATACCAAGTCAGGCAAACGCTCATAAGTACGCTTGCCTTCAATATAGATTTCCAGATAGATGACCTGATGTCCGTCCTTACGGCTTCTCAGGCACAATTTAACAGGCTCTTTGCTGTATTTCCTTTCTTTGCCCATACTCATTCCAAAAGAAGATGATCAGAAATCGAGTGCAAAGATAACAATAATAATTCAAATGTCGCAAATATGAGTAACAAAAAGTGGTAATTATAAGGATTTTTAAGGAAACGAAAGGAATTTGCCATATTCTCATAACACATTTACTATCAAGACATTTATTTCGTTTGTCGTCTTTTTAATTCTCTTGATTTTCTTATTTTAGGTATTAGGCTTCATGAGTAATGAAACCAAGACCCTCGACCGGGAACAATATCTCTACAACGACCTCTATCTGCAATTCGACTATGCGATGGGGCCGTGGTTGCTGACCGTTGGCGACCGACTGAGACTGATTGGTATCTGGGACAAGTATGAGGCCAACATGGAAGCTGGGCAACAGGAATGGTCGCACAGTCGTAACGACCATGCACTCCACGCGAGTGTAGGTTACAAGGCAGGGCGACACTTCCTGCAAGGCAACTTAGGACGTAATTTCTATACCCCCTCGATAAGCGACTTCTTCCACATGGAGGAGCAAACGAACCTGCGCCTGTATACCACTGATATCGAAGACAACCTCGTCTGGCAGGTGGAGGGGCGTTATGCCTATCAGACATCAAAGTTGTTTGCGTCAGCCAGTGTGCTGCGTCAATGGGAGAGAGATGAAACTTCCGGCGATGAACAGGTCACTGGCATCAGGACTTCGGTCACCTGGCTTCACGGACCGCTAAGGCTCACGGCAGGTGCGGATTATTATCACCAGCATGTAGATGAAGGAGCGTTTAGCGACGGCTTCCATGATAATTACTATCATCTGAAACTGGCTCCCACGCTGACCCTCGGTGGCGGCTGGCGACTGTCATCGCTGCTGCTTTACAGTAGCCGAAAGAGACGGTACGACGAGCACCCCTGGCTCTATGCCTCCCTCAAAGTGAACAAAGACCTGGGGCGCTACTGCAATGTGTTTGGCGATTTCCACGACATAGCAGGCTCGCCTATAGCATTGACGTCTGACCTCAGCGGCTATTTCAAGAACCGTGCCCTCACCATCGGCATTACCATCTATCCCTTCCGCAAATAGCCCTAAAACAAAAAAATCCGGCTCATCGTTTGGTGGGCTCGAAAATTTTTCGTACTTTTGCGCACTGATAGCGTAAGAGGACTGCTCACACTCGGCCATTGATACAAGTATCATGGCTCTCGCTTAACCGCAGCCTTCGCACACGATTTTATAAGTTAACCCCCTCGTCGGTGTTTCGAGTAAGCACCGAGCGGACAGCAAGAGGACGGCTCTCGGGTTAGGGCTGGCATGGTACGCAAGGGATATGTATAACATTTAAATTTTAAGCTAATATGGCAGAAATGAATTTTGGTGGCGTTATGGAGACTGTAGTCACCAGCAAGGAGTTCTCTTTGGAGAAAGCACGTGAAGTATTGAAGGATGAGGTTATTGCCGTCATCGGTTATGGTGTTCAGGGGCCTGGACAGGCTTGCAACCTGCGCGACAATGGTTTCAACGTCATTGTCGGTCAGCGTCAGGGTAAGACCTACGACAAGGCTGTGGCTGACGGTTGGGTACCTGGCAAGACGCTGTTCAGCATCGAGGAGGCTGCCGAGAAGGGTACTATCCTCTGCATGTTGCTCTCTGACGCTGGTCAGATGCAGCAGTGGCCCACTATCAAGAAATATCTGAAGCCCGGCAAGACGCTGTATTACAGCCACGGCTTCGCTATCAACTGGAACGACCGCACAGGTGTTGTTCCTCCCAAGGATATCGACGTCATCATGGTGGCTCCTAAGGGAAGTGGTACCAGCCTCCGCACAATGTTCTGCGAGGGTCGCGGACTGAACTGCTCGTATGCCGTTTATCAGGACGCTACGGGTAAGGCTAAGGAGAAGACACTGGCCTTCGGTATCGGTATCGGTGCAGGTTATCTGTTCGAGACAACCTTCCAGCGCGAGGCAACCTCTGACCTGACTGGTGAGCGCGGTTCGCTGATGGGTGCTATCCAGGGCTTGCTGCTGGCACAATATGAAGTGCTGCGTGAGAATGGTCACACACCTTCTGAGGCTTTCAACGAGACCGTTGAGGAGCTCACTCAGAGCCTTGGCCCATTGTTTGGTGCTAAGGGTATGGACTGGATGTACGCTAACTGCTCTACCACCGCTCAGCGTGGTGCACTTGACTGGGCTCCCCGTTTCCACGACGCTATCAAGCCCGTCATGGAGTGGCTGTACTACTCAGTAAAGACTGGTAACGAGGCTCAGATTACCATCGACGCCAACTCGAAGCCCGACTATCGTGCCGGACTGGAGAAGGAGCTGGAGGCTATGCGCAATCAGGAGATGTGGCGCGCTGGTGAGACCGTTCGCAAGCTGCGTCCTGAGTATCAGGAAGACTAAACGAGGTCTGGTGTAAGACGTAAGAAGTAAGATTTTCATGGAGAATCTTGAACAGATAACCCGCCTTGTGTGTCAAGTGGCACGCGAGGCGGGTGCTTATATAAGAAAGGAACGCGCGAGCTTTTCGGTAGAGAAGGTGGAGCGCAAGCACGCCCACGACTATGTGTCGTATGTGGACAAGGGTTCGGAGACGTTCATCGTCAGCAAACTACGTGAGATAGTGCCCGAGGCGGGATTTATCACCGAAGAGGGGACGACGAAGAAGGAAGATGGTTCAGCCATCAGCCCTCAGACTTCAGATCTCACGTGGGTAGTTGATCCATTGGATGGTACCACGAACTTCATACATGGCTTTGCACCTTATGCTGTCAGCATTGCACTCTGTAAAGGTAGGGAGATTGTTGTTGGCGTAGTTTATGAAATCGTCAGCGATGAGTGCTTCTATGCCTGGCAGGGTGGAGGTGCATGGGTGAATGAAAAGCCCTTGCACGTTGGCAAGAGCGAGATCAACGATGCGCTGTTGTGCTTGCAGTTACCATATAACAGCGACGCGTATAAGCCTGTCATCAAGCGACTTATCGACCATTTCTATGGCAATGTCGGCAGTATCCGCATGATTGGTTCTGCGGCGATTGCACTATGTTATGTTGCTGCAGGACGGTTGGACGCCTACGCTGAGCGGTACATCGGACAATGGGACTACATGGCCGGTGCACTCATCGTGAAAGAGGCTGGGGGACGCGTCACCAACTATGATGGCGAGGACTATTTCATGGAAGGTGACAGCGTGGTGGCTACGAACGGTGTCGTGCATCAAGCGTTGCAGGATGCCGTCAGAGCGGCACAAGATGCTTGTTAGACAATCATGATAAATCCGTCGTCCTGACGGATTTTTTCGTTTTCAATCAGGGTTTTGAGGGCTGCATTGAGCGCTTCCGCAGGCAACGGCAGGCGGTAGAGCTCGGTGATGTGGTGGCGCTGGCGGTCGGACAACAGGGTGAGAATCTGCTGGCTGGCATCGTGCTGCTCTGCAGGAGTCATCGGCTGACCGTGTTCCTGGAGACAGACGTCGCACTGGCCGCAATCCTTTGTGGTCTCCTCGCCAAAGTATTCGAGCAGCATGCGACTGCGACAACGGTCTGTCGTCTGTGCGTAGTTCGTCATGGCCTCGATGCGCTTGCGGTATTGTTCCTGACGGTCCTCGTAGATAGCGTGTGGCAGTTGGATGTGTTCCTTGTCCTCGCGACGCTGCAAGTAGCGGATGTAGGGCACCTGTTTGCGGGGAATAAAGCTGATGAGATGGCGCAGCGACAGGGCTTTCAGGATGTCGTAAGCCACGGGTTGGGGGATTCCGGCCTGCTGGGCAATGACACTCTCGTCGACGTAGCCGTAGTCGGCAAAGAGTCCGCCATAGTTGCGTAGAAGGGCAACGATGACGCGTTCCTCGACGGGCGTCACCTGATCGAGGCGGTAGAGTTCGTCGCGACTGACCAGAAAGCGCACGCGGGCTTCGTGGTCGGCATCTTGGTCGTAGTCGATATAGCCTGCACGCATGAGAATCTGCAAGGCGGAATGGACGCGGATGGGGAAATGGTGGAAACGCTGGCAGAACTCCTCGATATTGAACTCGCGGTTGACACCATAGCCGTCGCCGGTGGCAATCTGGTAGTAGTAGGCCAGATGTTCGTACACCTCTTTAATATATTCGCGCGGGGGGAAGGTGTCGTCGACGCGCTTCGACAATTTGCCGTTGTCGCTGCCATTGAAGAGCAGGATGGCACGGGCGGGCTTGCCGTCGCGTCCGGCACGACCCGCCTCCTGGAAATAGGCCTCGATGGAGTCAGGACTGTCGTAATGGATGACCAGACGGACATCGGGTTTGTCGATGCCCATACCGAAGGCGTTGGTGGCTACCATGACACGCACGCGGTCGTGTTGCCAGTCGCGCTGTCGACGGTCCTTGTCGGCATGGTCGAGCCCGGCATGATAGAAAGTGGCCGAGAGTCCTGCGTCGGAGAGGTGTTCAGTAATCTCGCGGGCATGGCGACGACTGCGCACATAGACGATGGCCGAGCCTGTTGTCTCGCTGAGCATACGCACCAGTTCGCCGTATTTGTCGGGGGCGTAGTGAACGAGATAGGCAAGGTTCTTGCGTTCGAAGGACATGCGAAACACGTTGAAACCGTGTTTCCCCGCGTGGCATCCGGTTTCCCCGGATGCGCTTGTGGATTCGGGGGAACCGAATCCCACGGACAGCTTCGCGCAAATGTCGTCGACGACCTGTGGCGTGGCGGTAGCCGTCAGTGCCAGCACGGGTACGTCGGGATGGATGTTGCGGATGTTGGCGATTTCGAGATACGACGGTCGGAAATCGTAGCCCCATTGCGAGATGCAGTGTGCCTCATCGACGGTGATGAAACTCACCTGCATGTGGCGTAGCTTGGTCTGAAAGAGACTGCTGCCCAGACGTTCGGGTGAGACATAAAGTATCTTGGTATTTCCCAAGATGCAGTTCTCCAGCGTTCGCATGACGTCATCGTGCTGCATGCCGCTATAGATAGCTGCCGCCTGTATATTGAGCTGGCGCAGGTGGTGCACCTGGTCCTTCATGAGTGCGATGAGGGGCGTGATGACGATGCAGACACCCTCCTTGGCCATTGCCGGCACCTGAAAGGTGATGGATTTTCCACCACCCGTAGGCATCAGTCCCAGCGTGTCATGGCCGGAACCGATGGACTCGATGATGTCACGCTGGATGCCGCGAAAATCGTCGTAGCCCCAGTAGCGCTTGAGGATGTCCTGATACTTACTCATCCTCCGAGGGACGTATATCCTCTATCTGCAGCTGTACCTCGCCACGCTTGTAGGTATTCTCCTCGATGGTGTAGACGATGTCGAACGAGCGTTTCGACTTTATATAACGTGCTGCTGCCGACTGTCCGAAAGCGATGCCGTTCATGACCACTGCCGACTTGGAGTCGACGAGTTCGAGTTTGATATGTTCCTGATGGCGACCAACGACTTTCGACGTACCATAGTCATAGACGTTGCGCGTCAGGAACAACGGTTTCTCGTTGGCGGGTCCGTGGGGAGCCAGTTTCTTCAGCTCGTTGAGCAGACGTTTGTTGACTTGATGGAAGTCCACTTCGGCATCAATGTCCAAGGTCTGTTGCGTCTGTTCGGGCATGATATGGTTGCTGACATATTCCTGGAAGCGACGACGGAACTCTGGGATGTTCTCCTGACGGAGCGTCAGACCTACGGCATAGGTGTGACCACCGAAGTTTTCGAGCAGGTCGCGACACGACTTGATAGCCTCGTAGATGTCGAAGCCAGCCACCGAACGGGCAGAACCCGAGGCAACGCCGTTGATGATAGTCAACACGACGGTAGGACGGAAATAGAGTTCCGTCAGTCGTGAGGCAACGATACCCACCACGCCTTTCTTCCAGTCCTGGTCGTAGAGCACGATGGATTTCTGGTGTTGCTGACTTTCCAGTCGGGACACAATCTCGTTGGCCTCTTCCGTCATCTGTTTGTCGACGTCGCGGCGTTGGTCGTTATACTCATTGATGCGCGTGGCTTCCATCAACGCCTTCTTCAGGTCTTTCTCCACCAACAGGGTAACCGTCTCCGTACCGTTCTGCATACGTCCTGAGGCGTTGATGCGTGGCCCAATCTTGAACATGATGTCACTCATGGTCAGTTCACGGCCTGTGAGTCCGCAAATCTCGATGATGGCCTTCAGACCTATCGACGGACTAATGTTCAGTTGCTTCAGCCCGTGGAAGGCCAGAATGCGGTTCTCACCGTCGATAGGTACCATGTCGGCAGCTATGCTCAACGCACAGAAGTCGAGTAGGGGAATCAATCGCGAGAAGGGAATGCCGTTGTTCTTGGCAAAGGCCTGCATGAGTTTGAAACCTACGCCACATCCCGACAGGTGGTGATAGGGGTAGGTAGAGTCCGTGCGTTTGGGGTTGAGGATGGCCACTGCGGGCGGCATCACGTCGTCAGGAACATGATGGTCGCAGATAATGAAGTCGATACCCAACTCCTTCGCATAAGTTATTTCATCGATTGCCTTGATACCGCAATCGAGCACGATAATCAGTTTCACACCGTTCTCAGCAGCATAGTCTATTCCCTTTTGGCTCACACCATATCCCTCCTCGTAGCGGTCGGGAATGTAGTATTCCACATTGGAATAGAATTGCTGTAAGAACTTATACACCAGAGCTACTGCTGTGCATCCGTCCACGTCGTAATCGCCCCAAACCATGATGCGCTCCTTGCGGCCCATAGCATCATTCAGGCGGTCGACGGCCACGTCCATATCATTCATCAGGAACGGATCTATCAGCTCGTTCAGCATCGGACGGAAGAAGCGCTTGGCAGCACTCTCAGTCTTGATGCCTCGCTGGATGAGCAGATTGGCCATGACAGGACTCATGCCTATCTTCTCGGCCAGTTCCTTAGCCGCTTGCAGTCTTTCGGGTGTAGGTGGTTCGTAATTCCATTTAAACTGCATTTTAGTCGAGTTTATTGGTTACCACACTATTGCCCTTACAGCCCCAGCTTCTTGCGAATGTCCTTAGGAATGGCGTTCTTGTTGACGAGAAAGTCCATCGTGTTGGCAGCGATGTAGGTCTTGGTCATATACCAAATGCCCTTGTAGTCGCCGGTCTCGCCCCACGAATTCTGCACCATATAGTATTCCTTGCCGTTCTGGTCCTTGGCAATGCCGAAGATGTGCATGCCGTGGTCGTCGGTCAGTTCCCAGTTGTCGAAATGCTCCTGACGCATCTCCTGTGTCGGAATGATTTCAGGAACGTTGCAACCCAGCGAATCGATGATGTCACGTTTTTTTGTGGTGGTCAGTTTCAGCCATTTAGCCATATCACTGCCACGAAGGCTCTGCGTAGCCTTGCTGTCGATGGCGTAGGCAAGACCGCTGCGGGTGAAGCCGTCCTCCGAGACGTCACCGCCCCAAGCGATGGTGTAACCGTTCATCACGGCATTGTCGATAATCTGCATCATTTCGTCCATCGGTACGTTATACGACAGGGGGAAGCGCCAGTTGTCCTGTACCTCTACAGCGAAGCCCGTGTAGAAAGGATGGTGCGTGTAGCTGGTGATGCTGACATAATCGTCGAGGTTGATGCCCAATGAAGCCATGAAGGTCTTCGGGGTGTACTCCTTGCCTTCGTAGGTGAACTTCTCAGGACACTTACCCAGATAGGCGTCGAGAATGCCCTGCAATCCGACCTTCCACTGGTTTGAAATCTTCTTGGCAGTGCTCTTGGCGATAGCTGCAACGTATGGCTCCAGCACGCCGAAGAACTCGTTGAAGTTGTTCAGTGAGTCGCCATACAGCGAGCCAGGGAATGGCATTGCTTCAAGCGGACAGATACCGTGATTCTTCAGCGTTGAGAGCACGTCCTCAGCGCTGCCGCCTTGTGCAAACTGGCAATCGCCATGATAGCGAACCACCTGAATGGCGCGTTCCATGTACGTCTTGTTAGCTACGAAAGCCTCGCAGAGGTTGTACTTCTTGCCCGTCTTCTTCAGGATTTCAGCCTCGAAGAACGAAAGGGTAGAGTAGTCCCAACACGTACCGCTGCGGTTCTGGTCCTTGATGCGCGTGATGGGGTTCTCCTTGACGACCGTAAACACGGGTTTGTTTTTGTTGACAGAGTCTTTCTTTTCCTCTGCCTGTGCACCGAGGGCAAATAGCGCCAGCAGTGCCAAAGTCATTACTTTTCTCATTACTTGTCTCTTTTTTTGTTATTATTGTTTTTTAATTGTTTTCTTCTTGTGGTCGTCAAATGCGATTCTCCATAAACGCCTCCAACTCCTGTGGATGATACGGGATGCGCTTCTGACCGAGGAAACGGCAACCGTCCTTCGTAATCAGCACGTCGTCCTCAATGCGGATGCCTCCGAAGTCCTTGTAGGTCTCGAGCTTGTCGAAGTTCAGGAATTCCTTGCAATGTCCGCTGGCACGCCACTCGTCAATGAGCTGGGGAATGAAATAGATACCCGGCTCGTCAGTGACGACAAAGCCTTCCTCCAGACGGCGTCCCATGCGCAGACAATTGGTACCGAACTGCTCTAAATTCGGACGTGTCTCCTCATCGAAGCCGACGTAGATCTGTCCGAGACCTTCCATATCGTGAACGTCCATACCCATCATGTGTCCTAAACCGTGAGGCAGGAACATGGCGTGAGCTCCAGCGCGGACAGCTTCGTCCGTATCGCCTTTCATGAGTCCGAGTTCCTTCAGCCGTTCAGTCATCATACGGCAGACGGCAAAGTGTACGTCCATGTATTTTACTCCGGGCTTGGCTACGTCCAATACGTAGTCGTGACAGGCCTCGACGATGCTGTATATTTCCAACTGTCGCTGGTCGAATTTACCCGTGACAGGCATTGTGCGCGTGTGATCCGAACAGTAGTCGTCCAGTTCGCAACCAGCGTCACACAGTGCCAGACGCCCTGCTTCGAGCTTGGCTGCCGAGGGATTGCCGTGCATGATTTCCCCATGTTGCGAGAAGATGGTGGCGAAACTCGTGCCTTGTGCCAGACTACGGGCAATACCGTCCACCTGACCGCCGATGAAACGTTCCGTCACACCGGGCTTGATGAGCAGCTGTGCCGTTGTGTGCATCACGTAACCGATGTCGCAAGCACGGTCGATAGCGTCTATCTCCTGTTGTTCCTTCGTCGCGCGTTGCTTCACCACCGCCTGGATAAGTTTCAGCGAGGCAGCTTCCTTCTGTTTCGACGGTTGTATGCCCAGCAGATCCATGATTTGTATCTTGGTGTCGTGACGATATGGCGGCAGGAAGTGCACCATTCTGTTTGTTGCGATGGCATCGCAACAAACCTTTGAGAGAGCCGCCATTGGGGCAGTCTTTGTGATACCCACTTCTGCTGCAAGGTCAGCTACGGATGGTACGAAACCCATCCACACGATATCCTCAATGTCGATGTCGTCGCCAAACAGCCATTCTTCGTTGTTGTCAATGTCGATAACGCCTACCAGTCCGTCGCGGTGTTGACCGAAGTAGTAGAGGAATGAGGAATCCTGACGCATGGGAGCATACGCATTGGCAGGGTAGTTACATGGTGCCTCGTTGTTGCCAAACAGGACGATGACGCCCTCGCCAACCAGTTTTTTCAGTTCCGCTCTACGACGGATATAGGTGTTTTTATCGAACATAATCTTTCAGCGTTTTAGTGTTAGTACCTATTTATTAGGTACATAATCGGGGCAAAGTTACGAAAAAACGAACAAAATACCAAAGAAAATCGACTTTTATTTGAGTTTTCTTTCCTTTTCCGAAAAAAATTCGTACCTTCGCGGACTGTTATGAGGTACTTTATCTGGTTTGGTTACGACGGAACGCAGTATCACGGTTGGCAAATCCAGCCCAATGGCATCACGGTGCAGAGCGAATTGCAGCGCTGTCTGTCGTTGCTGTTGCGCGAGGAAGTCAGCATCACCGGTGCTGGGCGTACGGACACGGGTGTTCACGCCCGTCGCATGGCGGCTCATTTTGATACCGAACAGCCTGTCGATACGCTCATGTTAGCAAAAAAACTGAATGGTCTGTTGCATCACGACATTGCTGTTTACAGCATCGAACCTGTTGCCGCCGACCTTCACGCCCGTTTCTCAGCACTTTTCCGTACTTATCGCTATTATGTGCACACTCGCAAGGATCCGTTTCTTTGTGCGTATTCCCTTGAACTGCACTACCAGCTTGACTATGCGCTGATGAACGAAGCCGGGCGTATCCTGATGGAGTACGACGATTTCGGTGCCTTCTGTAAGGCGGGGAGTGATGTCAAGACGACACTCTGTCATGTGACTCACGCCCAGTGGCACCAGACGTCGCCTACGACGTGGTATTTCGAGATTACTGCCAACCGCTTCCTGCGTAACATGGTGCGTGCCGTCGTGGGTACCCTTGTTGAGGTTGGACGCGGACGTATGACGCTCGACGATTTCCGTCAAGTGATTGAGGGAAAACAACGTACTCAGGCGGGCGAATCGATGCCTGCAAAGGCGTTGTTTCTTGAAGATGTAAGTTATTGATTATGTGGTTAATACTCGCTTTTATGTCAGCAGCACTTTTAGGCTGCTACGACTCACTGAAGAAGAAGGCACTGTGCGACAATGCTGTACTGCCAATCTTGTTTCTCAACACGCTTTTTTCATCGCTCATCTTCCTGCCGTTCATTGTGCTCAGTGCCACCACTGACACCCTCGACGGCACGATGGTTCACGTGACCTCGGGCGGATGGGACATGCACAAATTCATACTTCTCAAGGCATTCATCGTTCTTTCCAGTTGGCTGTTGGGCTATTTCGGCATGAAACACCTGCCGCTGACTATTGTCGGACCGATCAATGCCACACGGCCCGTCATGGTGCTCGTGGGCGCCTTGCTGGTGTTTGGCGAACGGCTCAACGCGTGGCAGTGGGCTGGTGTGCTATTGACCATCGTCTCCTATATCTTACTCAGGCGAAGTGGCAAGAAAGAGGGCATCGACTTCCGTCATGACCACTGGATATGGATGATTATCGGTGCCGCAGTTCTTGGTGCCGTCAGTGGACTCTACGATAAATTCCTCATGGCGCCTGTCAGCGAGGGTGGCATCGGTCTCGACCGCATGATGGTGCAGTCGTGGTACAACATCTACCAATGTTTCATCATGCTGACCATGTTGCTGGTATTATGGTGGCCTAAGCATCACGAGACGACTCCCTTCCGCTGGGACTGGGCTATCATTGGTGTCAGCATATTCCTCTCTACGGCCGATTTCATGTATTTCTATTCCTTGTCGGAACCCGATGCCATGATCAGTATTGTTTCCATGATTCGTCGTGGTAGTGTGTTGGTCAGTTTCCTCTTCGGAGCCATATTCTTTCATGAGAAGAATCTCAAGGCAAAAGCTCTCGACTTGGCACTGGTATTCATCGGTTTGGTGCTTCTATACATCGGTTCAGAGTAAAAAGCACACTTTTTATTTGGCTGTTCGCTGAATTATTCGTACTTTTGCAGTCAGTTTTAAAATTGTATATAGAATTATGGGAAAAATTATACTTACAGGCGACCGTCCGACAGGTAAACTTCACCTCGGACATTATATTGGCTCGCTGCGTCGTCGTGTGGAACTTCAGAATGCCGGCGACTTTGACAAAATGTTTGTGTTTATGGCCGACGTACAGGCTCTGACGGATAATGCCGACAATCCTGAGAAGATTCGTCAGAACATTATTGAGGTGGCACTCGACTACCTCGCTGCAGGTCTCGATCCAGAGAAATGCACGCTGTTCATACAAAGCCAGATTACTGAATTGGCCGAGCTCACCACTTACCTGATGAACCTCGTCTCCGTCAGCCGCGTGCAGCGCAATCCGACGGTGAAGACGGAGGTGAAGATGCGTGGTTTCGAAGGCGAGAGCATCCCTCTGGGCTTCTTCTGCTATCCCGTGTCGCAGGCAGCCGACATCACGCTGTTCAAGGCGACCACCGTTCCTGCCGGTGAGGACCAGGAACCCATGCTTGAGGTTACGCGCGAACTAGTTCGCCGTTTCAATCAGGTCTATGCTCCCGTGCTGGTCGAGCCCAATATCATGCTGCCTGAGAACGCTACCGCCCGTCGTCTGCCAGGAACGGACGGCAAGGAGAAGATGTCGAAGTCGCTGGGTAATTGTATCTACCTCTCGGACGATGCTGACAGCGTATGGCAGAAAGTGCGCTCGATGTACACTGACCCTGAGCACATCAACCTGAATGACCCGGGTCACGTGGAAGGCAATGCTGTGTTTACCTATCTCGACGCCTTCTCGAAGCCTGAACATTTCGCACAGTACTGGCCCGAGTACCAGAACCTCGATGAGTTGAAGGACCACTACCGTCGCGGTGGTCTAGGCGATATGAAGTGCAAGAAGTTCCTCAACCAGATTCTCAACGAGTTCCTGGAGCCCATGCGTCAGCGCCGTCATGAGTTCGAACAGGACATCCCTGAAATCTATAATATATTAAAGAAAGGTACGGAGAAGGCTCGTGAGACTGCCGCTCATACCATGGACGAGGTGCGACGCGCTATGCAGATCAACTATTTCGACGATGCTGAGCTCATCCGCAGTCAGGCCGAGCGTTTCCGTGCAAAATAACGTAATAATTAATTCCTAAAATTGATAAGGTATGAAAAAGTTTTTAGTATCAATCATTGCTGCTCTGATGGCAGCACCTTCCTTCGCTCAGTTCTCGAGCGGTGGATTCGAACTCGACAAAGAGAGCCTGTATTATGGTGTACGTTTCGGTGGTACCGTAGCTTCGCTCAATGGTGACGTCTCTGTAGGCTCTAAGTTCGGCATAACTCTTGCCGGTGTCATCGGCCTGCGTCTGTCCAACTCAACTCCTGTATTCCTCGAGTCAGGTCTTTACTATACCCAGCGTGGTGCCAAGGAAGGGAATATCGAAATTACCCACAACAACCTTGAAATCCCCCTTGTAATCAAGTATGGTTTCAAGGCCAACGAACATATCGCCGTCCTTCCCTTCGTCGGACCCTACTTCGCCTATGCCGTCAGCTCTGAGTGGAAAGTTAAGAATGGGGGCAATGATATAAGTTACCGTCCCAAACGCAACAACATGGGCTTCAAGCTCGGTTGTGGTGCTGAATACAATAAGATTTATGCTGAAATAGGCTATCAGATTGCCGCAACGAACTTCCTTGACGACGACGATCACTCCGCCCACAACAACGCCTTCTTCTTCAACCTCGGCGTAAATTTCTAACAAGATAACGGTTAAGAGTTGAAAAAAGGTGGGCTGATGTTTGGTCAGCTCACTTTTTTTTCGTACCTTCGCAGGCAAATTGGTAAATAAATAAAAAGAGAAAAGATGATTTCATTTAGTGTGAGCCTGGTGGCTCTGATTCTGGGTTATCTGTTGTACGGACGCTTTGTGGAAAAGGTGTTCGGACCTGATGACCGCGAAACTCCAGCTGTGGCAAAGGCCGACGGATTGGACTACATCGTGATGCCGAACTGGAAGGTTTTCATGATTCAATTCCTGAACATTGCGGGCACGGGCCCGATTTTCGGTGCTATCATGGGTGCGAAGTTCGGACCGGTGGCGTATCTGTGGATTGTGTTCGGCTGTATCTTTGCCGGTGCCGTACACGATTATTTCAGCGGTATGTTGTCGATGCGTCACGGTGGTGCCAACCAGCCCGAGATTATTGGTAGCTATCTGGGTGATACAACTCGCCGCATCATGCTGGTGTTCTCGGTATTCCTGCTGGTGATGGTGGGTGTGGTGTTTGTCTATAGCCCTGCCAAGATTCTGGGCGACATGACCGGTGCCGACGCCGTAGCTGCTCAACAAGGACAGATGCAGATGGAGTACGTCTATTGGTCGGTGGTCATCTTCTTCTATTACATCATCGCCACGATGTTGCCTGTCGACAAGATTATCGGCAAGATTTATCCAGTCTTCGCCTTCTCGTTGCTCTTTATGGCTGCAGCCCTGATGGTGATGCTGTTTGTGAAGATGCCCGATCTGCCTGAGATTTGGGAGGGATTGTCCGTCGAGCCGTTGACGTCGGCAAGCGTATTCCCCGCTTTGTTCATCACCATTGCCTGTGGTGCCATCAGTGGTTTCCATGCTACGCAGAGTCCTCTGATGGCGCGTTGCGTGAAGTCGGAAAAGATGGGTCGCCCCATTTTCTATGGTGCTATGATTACCGAGGGTTTGGTTGCTCTGATATGGGCTACGGTGGCCATGTATTTCTTCTACGACCAGCCTACGCCGGGCTACGAGCAGATTGCCGGCGGTGCAGCTGCTGTAGGTGATGCACCGTCTATCGTCAACAAGATGTGCAACGAGTGGCTGGGTATCGTTGGCGGCATTTTGGCTTTGCTTGGTGTCGTGGCAGCGCCCATCACCAGTGGCGATACCGCATTCCGTTCTGCCCGACTGATTATAGCTGACTTCATTCATCTGAAGCAGCGTCCCATCCGCAATCGCCTGGCGGTGTGCATCCCGATGTTTGCAGGTGCCATAGCCCTGTTGGCCTGGCAGATGTCCGACGCCAAGGGCTTTGAGACCATCTGGGGCTGGTTTGGCTGGTCCAACCAGACGCTGGCCGTCTTTATGCTGTGGGCAATAACGGTCTACCTGGTTCGCCATAAGAAACCTTTCGTGGTTACGCTTATACCAGCTATATTCATGACGGCTGTCTGTACGTCTTACCTATTCTGCGTGAAACTCTTCACGCTGGATGATACGGCTATATGGTTAACCGCCTCCGGTGCTGTCATTGTATCGCTGGTGTGGTTTGCCGTTTGGTACAAGAAAACATGGAACGTTAACATATAAAATATAATAATGACTATGAAGAAAATTGCATTTATCGTGGTGGCGCTGGTGATGAGCATTGCTGCCAACGCACAGTTTGAACAGGGTAAGGGATACATTGGTGCATCGATGTCGGGCTTCGATATCAGTAACCAGACCAAGGAGTTCCATTTTGGACTGAACGCCAAGTTGGGCTACATGTTTGAGGACAACCTGATGGCTTTGGGCGAGTTTGGCTTCGACCATTGGGATAAAAGTCCCGACGCGCTGGTGGTGGGTGCCGGAGCACGCTACTACATCGTGCAGAATGGCCTGTACCTTGGTGCCGGACTGAAATTTAAGCATAGTAACGATAGCTACAACGACCTGCTGCCGTCGTTCCAGTTGGGCTACGCCTTCTTCCTGAGTCGTACGGTGACGCTGGAGCCAGAGCTTTATTTCGACATCTCGACGAAGAAGTTCGACTATACGTGCTATGGCCTGCGCGTGGGCATTGGCGTGTATCTGTTTAAGGACCAGTACATGAAGAAGTAAAAAAGGTAAAAAGGTAAGAAGGTAAGAAAGTAAAAAGACAAGGCTTATGTTAAGTGTAGAAGAATTGGTTGACAGACTGATAGATTTGTCGTTTGCAGAGGACATCGGCGACGGTGATCATACCACGTTGTGTTGTATTCCTGAGGACGCGATGGGCAAGTCGCACCTGCTCATCAAGGAGGACGGCATCTTGGCGGGTGTGGAGATAGCCAAGGAAGTGTTCCGCCGCTTCGACCCCGACATGCAGGTCGAGGTGTTGATGGGCGACGGTTCACGTGTAAAGAAGGGCGACATCGCCATGATTGTCACCGGCCGCGTACGCTCGCTGTTGCAGACGGAGCGCCTTATGTTGAACATCATGCAGCGCATGAGTGGTATTGCCACCATGACGGACAAATATGTGGAGCGCCTGAAGGGTACGAAGACTCGCGTGCTTGACACCCGTAAGACGACGCCAGGTATGCGCATGCTGGAGAAGCAGGCCGTGAAGATTGGCGGTGGCTGCAACCATCGCATCGGATTGTTTGACATGATACTGCTGAAGGACAACCATGTGGATTTCGCTGGCGGTATTGTGAACGCCATTGATCGCTGCCATAAGTACTTGGACGAAAAGGGCTTGAAGCTGAAGATTGAAATAGAGGTTCGCTCGTTTGACGAACTGCAGCAGGTGTTGGATCACGGCGGCGTGGACCGTATTATGTTGGACAATTTCAGCGTTCCCGACACAAAGAAGGCCGTAGATATTATTGGCGGTCGCTTTGAGACGGAGTCGAGTGGCGGCATCACGTTTGACACCATCCGCGACTATGCGGAGCAGGGCGTCGACTTTATCTCAGTGGGTGCTCTGACCCACTCGGTAAAGGGATTGGATATGAGCTTTAAGGCATGCTGATAAAGTTTAAAGTTGAAAATTGAAAGTTAAAAGTTATTTTTTAGCGTGCTGTTTTCTATTGCTGACAGGCTGTGGCGACGATGCCGAGCCTGTCAGTAATCATAGCGTGGACTATCAGTCGCCGGTGGATTACGACATCGTGCTGGCAGGAAACTTCGGTGAGCCTCGCCCGTGGCATTTCCATGGAGGAATAGACGTGAAGACAGACAATCAGGAGGGCAAGCAGATTTTTTCCATTGCCGATGGTTATGTCAGCCGCATCACCGTTAACAAGTACGGCTTCGGCAATGCCATCTATGTGAACCATCCTGACGGACTGACGAGCGTGTATTGCCATTTGAAGCGCTTTGCTGACAAATATGAACAATTGTTTGAACGCACAGGATGGCGCGACACGCTGGATTTCCGTTATGCTGCGGACCAATTGCCCGTGAAAGGTGGCGACTTGATTGCCCTCAGCGGCAATACTGGTCACTCGACGGGGCCGCACCTGCATCTGGAATTGCACGACACGAATACGTGGGTGATGATAGACCCGATGGAAAAGCTGGCGCAGTTTATTGCCGACACGGTGGCTCCGCAGGCACATTCGTTTATGGCTGTTCCCGTGGTGGGTGAAGGTATGTTTAACGGCGGTGCAACGAAGCAGACGTTCGGCTTCGGACAGCCCGACGTCAAGAAACACAGCACGACGTGGACGCTCTCCCGCGAATTTACAGCATGGGGCAGGGTAGGCTTCGCATTGTGGGCCGACGACTATTCCGAGGCGACATACAATCACTATGGTGTGCGTCATGTGCAGTTATTGGTGGACGGTCGGGAGGTGTTCTCTGCTGATGTGTCGGGCATTCCCATCAGTTGTCAGCCGGAAGTAAACCAATGGGGCGACTACGACCATTGGCGTCATACCCGTATCTGGTATATGAAGTCGTACAAGGAACCTGGCATGCGACTACCCATCCTGCATACCGACTTCAGCGACGGTATTGTCACGTTTGACGAAGAGCGTCCGTATCACCTTACCTATTTGTTGCGCGACTACCAGGGAAACACGTCACGATATGATTTTACCGTTACCGGCCAGCGTGATGCAAGGATTCGGAAACCGCAACGTCGTTGTCAGTTGCTGAATCCGTATCTGCTATACGAACAGGTGCTGTGGCCGTTGCACGAACGGCGGCGTTAAGTCAGCGGCGACGGCGATTGAAGGGACAGAGTTCGCTGATAAGGTCTGCACGGCCAATGCGACGCAGACTCTGTTCGATGCCGCGACGTTCCTCCGGTTTATACCAGAAGAAGAACTGTCGTTGGGCGAGCTTCTCCTGTTGGGTCTTGGCGCTCTTGACGGGTTCAAGGGTATAGGGGTCGTAGCCCGTATACCATGTCTCTGTGGAGACGGTCATGGGGGTCGGCGTAAAGTCCTGTACTTGCTCCAGTTGGAAATCGAGATGTTTGGTCTTTACAGCTAAATCGGCCATATCAGCCTCGCTGCAGCCCGGATGACTGGAGATGAAGTAGGGGATGATTTGCTGATTGAGATGTTCCTCGCGACAGATGCGGTCGAAGATGCGCTTGAACTCGTAGAACTGCTGGAACGACGGTTTGCGCATCAGTCGGAGCACGCGGTCGGAGGTGTGTTCAGGGGCCACCTTCAGGCGTCCGCTGACGTGTCTTTTAATCAGCTCGCGGGTGTATTCCATCGCAGCTTTGTTCGCCTTCTCGTCTTTGCTGCGATGCAGAAGCAGGTCGTAGCGCACACCACTGCCGATGAAGCTTTTCTTGATGCCAGGCAAGGCATCGACAGCGCGATAAATCTCCAGCAGTTTCGAGTGATCAGTATTCAGATTCGGACAAATCTGCGGATGGATGCATGACGGCCGTTTACACTTCTCGCAGGCATTGAGGTTACGCCCGTGCATGCCGTACATATTGGCCGACGGACCACCCAAGTCGCTGAGGTAGCCTTTGAAATCGGGCATTTGCATCACTTGTTTGACCTCACGCAGGATGCTCTCCTTTGAGCGGCACGAAATGAACTTGCCCTGATGGGCGGAAATGGTACAGAAAGCACAACCGCCGAAACAGCCTCGATGGATATTTACGCTGAACTTGATCATCTCGTAGGCGGGAATGTGTTTGCCTTTATATTTAATATGAGGTACGCGCGTGTAAGGCAGGTCGAACGAGGCGTCAATCTCATCGGTGGTCATAGGAGGATAGGGTGGGTTGACGACGACGCAGGTGCCCGACGGCGACCCGTCGGGAGTTTTGGCTGACGACAGGGGCTGGAGCAGGCGCTGGGCGTGCATCATGTTCGACTGTTCCTCGATATACCTGAAGTTCTCGGCTTGCGAGCGTTTGTTGCGCAAGCACTCTTCGTGGGAATGCAGCACAATATCGCCCTCACGACGAGTTACTTTGTCAGCGAGATAGACTGTTTGTGGAATGTCGTGGCAGGCGCTGATGGGAAGACCGTCGGCAATACGACGCGTTAACTCAACCATTGGTTTTTCCCCCATGCCATAAACAAGGATGTCGGCAGGAGCATCGCAAAGAATACACGGACGTAGTTTGTCCTGCCAATAATCATAATGGGTGAGCCGGCGCAACGAGGCCTCAATACCACCCAGGACAATGGGCACGTCGGGATAGAGTTGGCGCAGAATTTGGGAATAGACGACGGAAGGATAGTCAGGACGAAGACCGTGACGCCCGTCAGGCGAGTAGGCATCCTCGGAGCGCAGACGACGGTTGGCGGTGTACTTATTCACCATCGAGTCCATATTGCCGGGAGAAATGGCAAAATAGAGGCGGGGGCGTCCGAGTTTCTTGAAATCGCGGAAATCACCGTGCCAGTCGGGTTGTGGGACGATAGCCACGCGATAGCCAGCGGCCTCGAGTGTGCGTCCGATGACAGCATTGGCAAAGGAAGGATGGTCAACATAGGCATCGGCTGAGAAGAGGATGATGTCAACCTCATCCCATCCGCGCAGTTCCATCTCCTTCTTTGTCGTGGGGAGAAAATCCGTCAGTCTATACTCGGCCATATCTCTTACCTCTTACTTCTTACCTCTCACCTCTTCTTAATTGAACGGGGTTCCTTGGAAAGCGCGCGTGGTCGTTCCGAGATTATCGTTGCCACGGTCCTTCCAGTTGATAAACAGTAATACGAGCTGTTGCAGACCGTAAGCCTTCATGTTAGGATGATAGACGACATCGAGGCAGAGGTCGAGCAGTTGCTTGTCCTTGCCAGCATCAGACTCCAACAATGAACGAATGTTCAGTTTCAGTTTGTTCAATACGTCTTCATCGACATAGCCATTAGAGTCGATAAGGTCACGGAACAGCTGATAGTGCTCTATGGTTTGCAGGTGCTCTTCAGAGATCTCGATACTGCGTGTACCACTTGAATTACTTTGAATTTTGTACGTCATAAAATTGTATTTTAGTTATTTGATGAGAAAGCTTAATAGTCCGCGCATGATGGAACTCCGCTTCTGGGCATCTGTGATGCACTCGAAGGGGAATCCCATGGTGAAACAGCTGTAGTCGGTTCCCTTGTATGCAACGGCAGCATCCTGTCCGTCAGCATATTGCATGGCGGGATATGCCTGTCCGACAGGTTGCAGGATATCAGTAGAAACGGCAGCATAATGATCTGCATTCAACTGGTTCCAGTACTGGAATGTCGTGCCCAGTCCATTGATACTGTTGACACCACATGTATTGTGACCGGTATAGCGGCACTTCAGGACGTTCTGCATAAATAGCTGTTCGGCATCACTTATCATGTCGCAACCGACATAGGCTCCACTGACGAGCAACGATCCACCATTGGAAGTATAGTGTTGCAGGGTGCTGCGCATGGTGGAAGTAAACGTCTTGTAATACTGGAGGCTATGCTTGTCGTCGCGTTCCAAACCCAGTAACAGGTCGATTGCGTGATATCGGGCAGGCGAGGGGATGATGGTCTCTAAGGCTTCGCTGGAACAGCTGACGATATTGTATCGTCCGGCAGACGCGATGGCTTCGGCGTGGGTCTTGACGTAATTGAAGTCATTACCAGCAATGAGCCGTCCAGCAAGTTCTTCACCGCTATCGCCCAGTCCGCCGTTTTCGTTGCCCATCTGTTTGCGGTCGAAATTAATCTGGCGTCCAACCCATCCAAGCGTAGGACCATAAGTCACTCCCGGGTCTTCATCGAGGTCGAAGCCTTGCTCGGTTGATGTGTTACGAATGGCAGGCGATGAGAGTCGGTGGAAACCGTTCACCACCATGACTGTCCTCTTGGCTTTGGGATTGTAGAGTGCGGACAGCACCTCCGTGGGGAAACTCTCGCCACCGCGGTTGACAGCCGTTACTTTGAAATGATAGAGCACGTTGGGTTCCAATTCCAGTTCATAGCTGGTCTTTGAGCGGATGTAGGTTCCGTTGTCGAAATCTGCATCGCCAATGGCGGTATAGACGATATATCCAGTTGGTTTTGATGTCAGTTCCTGGGGGTCGTCAACGGCGTTCCAATTCAGTTGGACGGTATTCTTTCCCGTAAATTCGATGCGGAAATAGTTGGGAGCCAGCGGAGAGACAATGAACGGTGTGCAATGCTGGTCGTTGACGTAGCGAAGGATGGTTTTATAAATAGAACGCGCCAAGGTGAAACGGAAATTGGGATCTTGCCCGTAACGCATGTCAGGGAAATTCTGGTGTGACATGGTTTCAAGGATGGCACTTGGAACTTCAGGCAAGCGGGTCTCGGAATAGTTGCGGTCGAAGAGCTCGCGACGGTTCCAGTCCTTATACTTATATTTAAGATCGAGTACCTCGTTTGAGAGCAGGGCATCAGCAAAGTCACGCGATGCCATCCTGGAAATGCCTGCATTCAACTTACCGTCTTGGAAATTGGTGGTACAGATAGACAACGAACCAATGAGTCCGACACCTTCTTTGTCATATCCAGCGTCACTATGCACGGCCAGCGAGAGTTCAATAGGAACCTTGCGGCCTTCAACGGTAGGCATAAAGCATGAACCACCGCCTAAAAGATTGGTCATGTGTGAACGCACATTGATGTCGTCGCCATAGTCGTCCTGTCCGTCCTTACTGCTATAGACGGCATAAGGCATTCCGGCCCATTGTCCGTAGTAGCGTGCGCCTTCAACTGCACGTGGCATTCCGCTGGTCTCGCCAAAACGCTCGATATTGCCCATTCCGCCACCGAAACGTACGGCATCGGTAGTGACAACACCTCGGTGGTCGCTTTGGTTGGTCAATGTCACACGATTGAACTCGCTGTAGCCAGCGTCAAAGTCGAAAGTGCCAAGATATACCCATGTACTTCCACCCATCTGCTGATTCACGCGGAATTGGGTACACTCTCCCTTGTGCCAGACAGTGTACAATGCATCTTCAATACTGTTGGGCATTGTCTGATAACTGACATAGACGGCATAACGTCCGGCTTTCTTGAAATCGGGTTGGTAGGTAGCCACCGAATAGCGCGACTTGCTATTTGTCGTCATAGTCATACGTGCACTACCAGCCTCGAAAGGATTCTCGCCATCCGAATAGGTTCCTGTGTGCCAGGCAAATCCGGGAAAGGATGTCGTTTGCCATTTGCCATGAGCGGTGACCTCGAAGTAGTTACGCTTAGGACCGTCGTTGTCGACAATGACTTCCTCCGTCTGCCAGTCGCGTTCGCGTGGAGTAAAGACGACAGCACCAGCTTTCTCCAGCATGGGAATGAGGTAGGGGACAACGATAGTCTGTGTAAAAAGATCTTCTGTGGTACCGAACAACTTTGGACGCTGCCAGCGCCAGCATCCTTTCTTTTGATCGTAGAAGCGTCCGTGACTGGCCCATAGCGACAGGTGACGTCCCTGTAGGCCGTGGGTTAATTTCAGGGGTGTTGAGATGTTCTTTACCCAAGGTTCTCCGTCGTAGTCGATATCGCCCCAGAGTCTCGATTTATCGGCATTTTGCGACAATCTGTTCGGGACGAGTTCGTCAATGGTCATACCAATTGTCATGACCGTAATGGTATAATCGCGAAAGGGCTTAGGTAACGTCCCTCTGATTTTTTTGTATATATGTTCTGTGATTTCCGGTGTAAACTCCTGTGCTGCAAAATATTCGTCAGCGGTGATGACAAGTGTTTGTGCCTGATTGTCCAACTCATAGCTGAGCATTCGCGGCTGTTGGGTCAGTCGGGTACCCTTGGGTTTGTATTTGGCAAAATACTGCTTCAAATTGTCGGCCAGTTTTGCTTCGTCTTTTGACGTCTGAGCCAGTACAGGTGTTACTGCAAATATAAATAATAAAAATATGTATAGGGTTCGTCTTTGCATTTTTATAATTCACCAATCGTAAAGTTTTCGGGCTTCTTTCCTTTGAAGTCCTTGAAATAAAGTTTGATGTCGCGCATCTGAGTATCAATATCGCCGTTGGGAACAATGGTCTTTGTGCAACGGATGAGTTTCTGCTCGTAGTCAACGCCATAAAGCAGAATGGGAATCTCGGCCTTTTGGGCAATATAGTAGAAACCCCTCTTCCATTCGGGATTCGGCGAGCGAGTTCCCTCCGGTGTGATGCACAGCATGAATGTCTCTGCTTTTCGTGCTGCCTCAGCTAAATTATCGGTCATGCTTGTCTTTTTCGAACGGAACACGGGAATACCGCCCAAACTGCGAAATATGGGACCTAAGGGCCAGAAGAACCACTCTTTCTTCATAAGAAAATTACTCTTCAGTCCCTCGGCGCCATTATACAGTTGCCCTATCAGGAAGTCCCAGTTGCTGGTATGGGGAGCAAGACAGATAATATATTTGCTTGGATGCTCTTGAGTTACATCTATGCTCCATCCAAGCTGCTTATACAGCAGCCATCGGCAAAATGATTTCCACATAGTTTATTTAATGGAGGTTGTTGATTTGGTCGATAATCTCGCTGGCCTGTGCAGTAAATTTCTCACGCAGGTCTTTGAAATACTGTTTTGCAGGGATGCCCGGCTCTGGATGTGAGATACGGGATGTGTAGTTTGCCTGCAGTTTAATAATGCTGAAGAACAAAGCATCAATGTTCTCCAACTGAGACTTGTTGGCAGCGCTGCATGCTGCAAAACATTCAACGAACAAAGTCTCGCAAATTTGCTTAATAGCCTTTTTAAGTGTTCTTTTGTTTGTCATAAATAGTCCTCCTATTTTATATGAGTTATTATGTTTCGATGGTCAAAGATACGAAAAAATTTCTATATTCCAAGTCTTTCAACGAAAAAAAACATTAAAAAGGATGAAATATTTCTCTTTTCTCACAAAAAAAGAGTATTTTTGCATTCCGAAATAAGAATTATTCATTATAAAACATCAATTTATTATGGAAAAAAGTGCATTGCAAATTGCGAGAGCCGCTTATCAGCCCAAGTTGCCTAAGGCACTTCAGGGTGCAGTAAAAGTAAAGGAGGGTGCAGCAACCCAGAGTGTTGGTGATCAGGAAGAGATTAAGAAGCTTTTCCCGAACACTTATGGTATGCCTATCGTAGAGTTTGAACCCGCTACCGAGGCAAACACCAAGAAGATGAACGTTGGTATTATCCTGTCTGGTGGTCAGGCTCCTGGCGGTCACAACGTGATTACCGGTCTGTTCGACCAGATTAAGAAGCTCAACCCCGAGAACCGTCTCTATGGTTTCATCCTGGGTCCTGGTGGTCTGGTTGACCACAATTACATGGAACTCACCAAGGAGATCATCGACGAGTATCGCAACACTGGTGGTTTCGACATGATAGGTTCTGGCCGTACCAAGCTCGAGAAGGTTGACCAGTTCGAGAAGGGTCTGGAGATTATCCGCAAGCTCGACATCAAGGCTATCGTGATTATCGGTGGTGACGACTCAAATACCAACGCTTGCGTGCTGGCTGAGTACTATGCTGCCAAGAACTATGGTGTACAGGTTATCGGTTGTCCTAAGACCATCGATGGCGACCTGAAGAATGACCAGATTGAGACCTCGTTCGGTTTTGATACCGCTTGTAAGACTTACTCAGAGTTGATTGGTAACATCGAGCGCGACTGTAACTCAGCCCGCAAGTACTGGCACTTTATCAAGGTGATGGGTCGCTCGGCTTCTCATATCGCTTTGGAGTGTGCCCTGCAGACTCAGCCTAACATCTGCCTCGTTTCTGAGGAGGTGGAAGCCAAGAAGCAGAGCCTGGACGACATCGTTACTTACATTGCCGATGTGGTTTGCAAGCGTGCTGCCGATGGTAACAACTTCGGTACAGTTATCATCCCTGAGGGCGTTATCGAGTTCATCCCTGCCATCAAGAAGCTCATCGCTCAGCTCAACGACGTACTGGCTATGCCAGAGGCTAAGAACCTGGATCGTCACGAGTCAATCGACTTCGTAAAGGCTCACCTCACCGAGGCTAACCTGGCTGTATTCAACAGTCTGCCTACAGGTGTTGCCCGTCAGCTGGCTCTCGACCGCGACCCACACGGAAACGTTCAGGTATCACTCATCGAGACCGAGAAGCTGCTCAGCACTATGGTAGCCCAGAAGCTCGAGAAGATGAAGAAGGAAGGCAAGTACACAGGTAAGTTCGGCACTCAGCACCATTTCTTCGGTTATGAGGGACGTTGCGCTGCTCCTTCTAACTTCGATGCTGACTATTGCTATGCGCTCGGTACTTCTGCCGCTCAGCTCATTGCCAACGGCAAGACCGGCTATATGGCTATCGTGAAGAATACTACTGCTCCTGCTGACCAGTGGATTGCCGGTGGTGTGCCCATCACGATGATGATGAACATGGAGAAGCGTGCTGGTGAGATGAAGCCCGTTATCCGCAAGGCCCTCGTTGAGCTCGACGGCGCTCCCTTCAAGGAGTTTGCTGCTCATCGTGACGAGTGGGCTCGCAAGACAGCTTACGTTTATCCTGGTCCTATCCAGTACTGGGGACCCTCAGAGGTATGCGACCAGCCTACAAAGACTTTGGCTCTTGAGCAGGCTAAGTAATGCCTCAGCGCAAGACGACACATACTCATAAGACATCCGGACGCCGTACTTCCAGCATTGTGCGGAAAAAGCGTCCGAATGTCTTTATTCGTCTTCTCCAACACTTTCCAAGTTGGGCGTGGTGGTTAGGAGGAGCAGCAATCCTTGCTGCTTACATCTATTTCTTCTATTATTTCTTCGTCAGTCCCTTTGGTTTCCGTTTTCGGGCGCTCTATGGCGACATCAGTTACCCCGAAGGCTATGAGATTCATGGCATTGACGTTAGTCATCATCAGGGCGAAATCGATTGGCAGACGCTTAAGGATGAAGGTACAATTGATAAGTTCCCCGTTCGTTTCGTTATGATTAAGGCTACTGAGGGAGCTACCAAGGTTGACGAGAATTTTGAGGATAATTTCTATCAGGCCCGTGAATATGGCTTTACCCGTGGTGCCTATCATTTCTACAGCGTTCATTCCTCAGCAAAAGACCAGGCGGAATTCTTTATCCGAACGGTAAAACTGGAGAACGGTGATCTGCCCCCAGTGCTTGATGTCGAACACAAACCCAAGAACCAGACTGATGAGGAGTTTCAGGAGAGTATTCAGCTCTGGCTTAATATGGTAGAACACCATTACGGCGTTAAGCCCATTATCTATACCTATTATAAATTTAAGATGCAATACCTCAGCGATTCCATTTTCGACGCTTATCCCTATTGGATTGCTCACTACTATGTCGAAAAGGTCGAATATAAAGGTCGCTGGAAATTCTGGCAGCATACCGATGTTGGTAAGTTGCCTGGCATCAAAGGATATGTCGATTTCAACATCTATAATGGTTCCTTCTACGACCTTCGCAAGATGACGATTGGTGCTCGCGAACAAATCGGAGAAGAAGCCTATAACGATTAATCTCTTTCTTGTTATTTACGCTCCAATAACACCACGTTTTCAACGTGTGGCGTATGGGGAAACATATCTACGGGTTGTACTGCTGCAACGCGATAGTCTATATCCAGGTCGTGCAAATCGCGAGCCTGGGTAGCAGGATTACACGAGACATAAACGATGCGCTGTGGAGCAGCACGAAGGATGGTCTTCACTACGTCAGGATGCATACCGGCACGGGGCGGGTCGGTGATAATGACGTCCGGACGTCCGTGTTCAGCAATAAACTCGTCGGTGAGGATATCCTTCATGTCACCGGCATAGAACAATGTATTGTCAATGCCGTTAATTTTACTGTTGATTTTAGCATCTTCGATGGCTTCAGGTACATATTCAATACCAACCACCTTGCTGGCCTTACGTGCAACGAAATTGGCGATGGTACCAGTGCCGGTATAGAGGTCGTAAACAACTTCGTTACCAGACAGATTGGCAAACTCGCGAGCGACGCTGTAGAGGTGGTATGCCTGTTCGGTATTTGTCTGATAGAACGACTTTGGACCGACTTTGAACTTCAAGTCCTCCATCAGTTCATAGATATGGTCGTTACCCTTGAATGTGAGAATGTCCTGATCGCCGATGGTATCGTTGCACTTTTGGTTATCCAGATACATCAACGACGTAATCTGTGGGAATTTGTCGGCAATATGCTGCATCAAGTCCATAGCCTCCTGTTCGCCTCCCGTTTCGTCGTAGTGGAATTGGATGATAATCATCCATTCGCCCGAGGCTGAGTTGCGGATGATAACGTCACGCAGCAAACCTACCTGCTGGCGTAAATCGAAAAATGACAGACCGTGCTCAATGGCATAGTCACGTACCTCGTTGCGTATCTGGTTATGCAGGTCATCCATCAGCCAGCATTTTTCTATCGGAAGAATCTTGTCGAAGGCTCCGGTAATATGAAATCCGATGGCGGGTGTGTCCTTTACCATGGTCTCGTCCTTCAACTGCTCGCTGGTCAACCAGCGCTTGTTGGCACATCCGAAGTCGAGCTTATTACGATAGGCCTGCGTATGTACCGAGCCTAAGATGGGACGGAATTCCGGCAGTTCTATCTTTCCGATACGAGTCAGCTGGTCGAACACCTGCTGCTGTTTGAATTTCAATTGCTCCTCGTAAGGCAGATTCTGCCATTTACAACCTCCGCAGACTCCGAAGTGCTGGCAGAAAGGAATGGCGCGCACCTTACTATATTCTACGAAGCGTACTACTTCACCCTCGGCAAAGGAATGCTTCTTGCGACGAATTTGTACGTCGCACACATCACCAGGTACGCAGAAAGGTACGAATACTACGAGTTCCCCCCAGTGAAAGAGGCACTTACCCTCAGCGGCTACTGCTTCTATCGTGACGCCCTCAAGGAGCGGTAATGGTTTCTTGTTTCTTGCCATTGTTGTTGTAGAGATGTTATGTTTGCTAGTAGAGAGTACTACTCTCCGAGTAAATCCGGACGCAGACGGCGTGTTCGTTCAAGCGCTTGTTCTAATTCCCATTCGCGAATCTTGCCCTCATTGCCAGAGAGCAGTATTTCTGGAACCTTCCAACCTTTATAGTCTGCGGGACGGGTATATATCGGTGCGGCCAACAGGTCATCCTGAAAACAGTCTGACAATGCACTTTGCTCGTCACCGATAACGCCAGGCACTACTCGTACAATAGCGTCGGCAATCATTGCTGCTACCAGTTCACCGCCTGTCAACACGAAATCTCCAATGGATATTTCCTTTGTAATCAGATGGTCACGTACGCGCTGGTCGATGCCTTTGTAGTGTCCGGCCAAGATAATCAGGTTGCCTTTCAATGAAAGGTCATTTGCCATGTGTTGGTCGAAACGTTCACCATCGGGCGAGGTGAAAATCACTTCATCGTAGTCGCGCTCTGCCTTCAGAGCAGTAATGCATCGGTCAATAGGCTCGCATTGCATCACCATACCTGCCGAACCACCATAGGGATAGTCGTCAACGCGGCGCCATTTGTCTAACGTGTAGTCGCGTAGGTTGTGCAGACGGATTTCTGCCAGACCTTTCTTCTCGGCTCTGGCCAGTATGGATTCGTGTACGAAACCCTCCAGCATTTCCGGTAATACCGTTATAATATCAATTCTCATAGAATTCCTTTATTTTGTCAATATATCGTTCGCCCATTTGGCGCCCTAACTCATAGACGCGACGCATTTGCTCGGCGTCATGTGAGATGTGTCCAATGGGTATCTTCTCGTCAGGACGGATAACCAGACAACGGCCTTCGCGTTCGGCTTGAGCAACATATGCCAACTGCTTGTTATACATAAGATGGCGTTCGTCCAGTGCCTTTATCATGTTCGGATAGCGTCTCAGCGACAGGCGCATCAGCGGCATCAGTCGGTTGTGTTCCTTCTGGTATCCTAAAGGCTGTGTCAGAATGACTACATTGCGGTCGTAGCCCTGATGCTCGAAATATTCCAGTGGTATTGAGTCGCTGACTCCGCCATCCAAAAGCTTATGTCCCTGCACCTCAACGACTTTTGACGCCAGAGGCATTGATGCCGAGGAACGCAGCCACTCCAATTCGTCATAGTCCACATGATCCATTTTGTGATACACAGCCTGGCCTGTTTCCACATCCGTGCAAACGATGGTAAATTCCAATGGATTCTGCTCGAAAGTCTTGACATCAAAAATATCGTACTCGTAAGGCACTACGTGGTAGCCGAACTTGGCGTTGAAGTAGTCGCCACTGGTCACAAGCGACTTTAGCCCGCTATAGCGTGAGTCTTTCGCAAACCGTGTATTATAACGAATAGCTCGCCCAACCTGTCTGGACTTGTAGTTACAGCCGAATGCAGCACCTGCCGATACGCCAATGAGTCCGTCAGGCCAGATGTCGTTTTCCATCATCACATCCGTCACACCTGCCGTCCATAATCCGCGCATGGCTCCGCCTTCAAGCACCAGTCCTTTCTTCATCAATTACCGCTTATCTACGTATTCGTACTGTTGATTACTATATTTCTCCTTGGGGAAATGGAATAGGTCGTCCGAAATACCACCAACCTTGACATTACTGATTTTGATGGTTGTATGGAAGATGCCGAGCTTGATGCGTACACTGATGGGGTAGCGTGTCTTCTTGTCCAGCAGACAACGCGCTTCCTTGATACCCTTGACACCCTTCTTGGCTTTCAGCGTGATGTAGTAGCCCTCATTCGAGTCCTTGATGCTATAAGTGTAATTGTCGGGCACGAACTTGAACTTCGTAGCATATTTGTCACGCTCGTCGGAGTGGGCGTCATAGATGACGATGCGGCTCTTCTTTCGCTCTAACCGATAGTAGGTAACGTCGTCATTCCAAGCAATATACTTCTCGTCGATAAACTTACTCTTCTTACCTTTTGTCCAGATTGTTCCCTCCGTTTTGTATATACCGATGATGTTGACTTTGTAGGTCAGTTGCGACCCCTTGTCGCCATAAATCATCTTGTAAGTTTCCATGAACATGCGCTTGGCTTGCTGCGCATTCGGAGTTTCTTTCTCCTCTGCCTGCACGCCCAGAACAGTCCAAATCATACTAAATATTACTAACCATTTCTTCATACGGGGTGCAAAGGTACGAATAAACGAGCGAAATACCAAATATATTTGAGTATTTCCGAGTGAAAGCACCTTCTCCAAAGGAGAAAGGTACGAAAAAAATAACGAACCCACCTACTCAAATCCTAATAATTCTCAAAAACATGCACAAATTTACGCACTATTATTCATATTTCGCTTTAAATGACTAAATTTGCAACATTATTTAGGAGAAATGAAACGACTGGTCATACTGCTTTGTCTTGTAGTCATGTTGCCCATAGGCATCAGGGCCCAGGAGGATCATGACATAGCAGCATCATTGAATCTAAACGAGGTTGTGGTGCTGGCAGATGGTATGACGTTTGAGGAATATCTTGTAAAACAGGTACTGGAAAACGCCAAGCCGCTGAAAAAGCGTCTGCAGACACTGCGCTATTCTGTGACGTGCAAGTTAGACAAGGATCTGGATCTGACCCAGATTCCCCACCGCCGTACTGTGACCTTTGCAGCCAAGCTCGCAGGATACGGGCAGATAGTGAAGGCACTGATGGAACACAAGGTGTTTGGCATCACGATGGCCGAGGACGTACTGTTCACCAAAGGCAATGCCCGCTTCTATGTAGACCGGAAGAAATGGCCTAATGGCTATATCTCAATGCAAATGACATATACATATCATAAACTAAAAGCGTAATAATATGGAAGGATACAGCGTAAAGGAATATGGACAGGCGGTGAAACGCTATGTACAGACTATGGAGTTGAAGGACGACCCAAAGCTGATTGCAGAATATCAGCGCAGGCATAGCCGTAGTGAGGCGTGGCCGGAAATACTGGAAGGCATACGTCAGGTGGGAATACTGGATATGCAGATATTCATCCTGGGCACGCAACTGGTGATGATTGTGGAGACACCGTTGGACTTCGATTGGGATTCGGCAATGGCACGTCTGGCCACACTGCCGCGTCAACAGGAGTGGGAAGACTACATGGCTATGTTCCAGCAGTGCAAGCCCGGTGCCACCAGCGACGAGAAGTGGCAGGAGATGCAGCGTATGTTCTATTTGTATGAATAAATAGAGAGAACGGAATGAAAAACTGGGAAGTTCGTGAGGTTTTGGTTCATTTTCATTTTTTAAAATAACATTTATTGTTAAACATTACCCTCCACCCGTCAACAGACCGTTAGACCTTATGTTTACTGATGCTAGCGTAACTTTTCGGATTTTGCCTACTATATAAAAAAGGTGTAAATTTTCGCTTCGCGAGAAGATTCTCTAACCTAAAGGTGTAGAGTGTGGCGTTGCAATCTCCCGCTCGACAATAAAAACAAAAAAAACGTTTTTTGTTTTGTATTTAAGAGAGAGAATCCTCGACCGATGGCCGAGGATTCTTCTTTGAAACGTCTAAAACATCTTATGCGTTTTTAAGCGTTACTCCACATATGACAGGATCTGATCGGCGATCTGTTCTTCGGTCTTGCCTG